>Ga0194123_10000015_pt1 | contig 384023 bp, 388 predicted proteins | sample TA2MahsurfametaG_5_FD_155479 | JGI IMG/M metagenome (GOLD analysis project Ga0194123, IMG submission 155479) | Freshwater microbial communities from Lake Tanganyika, Tanzania - TA2015023 Mahale A surface | ecosystem: Environmental > Aquatic > Freshwater > Lake | place: Tanzania: Lake...
CGCCGCATGGCCGGCTGCGCTACGCCGATCGGCTTCGCCGGCCACGCTCCAACTAGCGCAACGGCCAACTCTGAACTAGCATTCCATCTGGACCACTCGATGGGGGCCGATCACGGGCAGGAGGTTCGTAGGCGGCGGGTTGCAGCGCCCGAGCGCGGGTCGCCGGCGACATCGGCGGGTCGGGCGCGCGCGGCGGCGGTGCGCGACGCTGCGGTACGCGATTCACCGGGACGTCTTGCGGCGGCGGGATCGGGTCCTGCTTGCGGGCGAACCAGCCGGTGGGACCACCCGTCCGCTCACCGGACGTCTTGGGCGGCCGAACACGGCCATATTGTTGGGTCGCCGACGGCGGCGGCGGCGCGGGCGCTGGTGCAGACACCGGGGGCGATTGCCGTCCCGGTGCGGGCTTGGTCGCCTCCAGGGCACGGTCGATGGCGCGCAGGCGTTCGAGGGCATCGTCCACCGACCGCCGCGGACGCGCAGATCGCGGTCGAACCACGCAGCCAGGTAGAGGACGACCCCGCCAAGAGCGTTCCCGGTCAGACCTATACCGATCCGTCGACGATCGTGACGGAAGCCAAGAAAATGACCTCGCCGCTGATCGCCGAGGTCACCGCCCGTCATCTGCGACTCATCGAGAACGCGGCGTTCAATCCCATGCTGGCACCGCCGCCGCCGTCGCGCATCAAGGCGATGTTCGCGCCGGTGCGTCAGCTGCTTGGCCTTGCCCCGACGACCGAAGGCGCGCCCTCGGCGGCGCAGTTGCGCGAGCGGATCGAGCGTCTGACCCCCGCTGAACACAACGCCCTGTATTCGGACATCTCAAAGGGCGTGGCCGGATGTCTGGCCGCGGTCACCGAAGCCGGCCACCGCGTCGTGACGGTGCGCTGTGTCTCGACCGACCCTAAGGCGGCGGCATTGATCGTCAACAAGACGATCGAGACGTACCTCGGACAACAGACCGACGAGTTCAGCGGCAATCTGCGCAATCGTATCAAGCAGACCACCATCGCGGTCGAGGAAGCGCGCGAGCGCATCGTGTCGTCCGAAAAGGAGCTGGCCGAGTATCGCATAAAGCTCAATCTCGGCCCGGAGGAGAACTCCTCCTCGCTCCAGAAGAACGTGAACGACCTTCGCACCCAGCTGAGCGCCGCCGAGGCCTCCGCGTCGAGCGCCGAGGCGGGCCAACGCCAGGGCATCACCCAGGATCTGACGTCGGGCAACGTCTTGCGCGCGCAGTGCGCGGAGGCGCAAGCCGAATTCGCGCGCGCCCAGGAAGTGCTGGGACCCGCGCATCCCGCCTTTATCGCCGCCCGCAACCGCGTAGGCTCCACCTGCGGGCAGCTCCAGCGGCTCGACACGGCGGGCGAACAACAGATCAGGGCCGCCGCGCGCGCCAAGCGCGACGAGGTCGAGCGCCTCAAGCGCGACCTGCAGAAAGCCGAGGAGCTCGTCGCGCGCCAGACCGAGAATGCCGTGTCGCTCAAGGCCCTGCAGGTCGAGGTCGAGACCGCTCGCCAGCACTACACCGCCACCCAGTCGCGGCTGCAGAACCTTGAGCAGCTCGCCGCCCAGCGCATCGTGCCGCAAGCCCGCCAGCTCAGCTTCGCCGAACCCGCCCGCGTGCCGTTCTCGCCGCGCAAGGATCTGATCACGATGGTCGCCTTCCTCGCCTCGCTTGGCGTCGGGGTCGGCCTCGCCATCGTGATCGAGCTGATGGATTCGGGCTTCCGCAGCGTGCATCAGCTTGAGGAACAGACCGGCGTGCCGGTGCTGGGCATGATGCCATTCCAGGCCGGCCGCAGCCGTCGCGGAACCAAGCCCTGGGAGAACATCGTCGAGAAGCCCAATTCGGCCTACGCCGAGGCGCTGCGCACCATCAGAACGGGCATCCAAATCACCTCTTCCGACGCGCCGCAACGCACCGTCGTGGTTACCTCCTCGGTGCCGGGCGAGGGCAAGACCACGACCGCGATCTCGCTCGCCACGGCGTCGGCGGCGTCCGGCGCGCGCACGCTGACCATCGACTGCGACATGCGCCAGCCCTCGATGCACACCAACCTCGGCGTCGACAACGATGTCGGCCTGTCGGAGTTCCTGTCGGGCCAGCGCAGCCTCGAGGAAGTCGTGCGGGTCGAGCCGCGCACCGGGCTTTACTACATCCTGGCCGGCCGCCGGCCGCCCTCGCCGACCGATCTGCTCGGCGGCCTGCGCATGCAGCGCCTGCTGCAGCAGCTGGGCGATGCTTTCGAGATGGTCGTTCTCGACTCGCCGCCGATCATGGCGGTGTCTGACGCGCTCCTGCTGGTGCGCCAGGCCGACGCCACGCTGTTCGTGGTGCGCTGGGAGAAGACCCGCCGCGATGTGGCGACGGCGGGCGTGAAGATGGTCTACGAGGCCGGCGCGCGTCTGGCTGGCCTGGTGCTGACCCAGGTCGATCTGCGCCGTCACGCGCAGTACGACTACACCGACAGCTACGCCTACTACTACCGCGGCTATAAGCGGTACTACTCCGAATAGGGCGCAACCGGTGTCGATCGTCGACGCCGGTCCGGCGCCCGAACCGCCCGCCGAACCCGCACCCCGGCGACCGGTCCTGCGGCTCGCGGTCACGATCGTCAGCGTCTTGGCCGGCCTGCTGTTGGTCGCGCTCGCGATCCCGCGGCTGGGCGCCGCCCTCGACCTCGCCTCCGCCAAGCCGACCTACGACCGGCTGCAGCGCGGCGATACGACGGTCGACGACGCGGCGCTCCAGGCCGCCATTGCGTCGATGACCAGCGCCTTCCGCCGCTCGGGTGAACCGAACTATGGCGTGATGCTCGCCTATCTGCAGCTCGCGGCGGCCGACCGCGCCTCGGCCGATCGCGCCCGCGCCGAGCGCCATCTCGACGAGGCGATCGCCACGACGCGCGAGACCGTGCGCGTTTCGCCGGCCAACGTGCTGGCCTGGCTGATGCTGGCGATGGCGCTGGAGTCCAAGGACCCGCGCGATCCCGCGGCGGTCGCCGCGCTGACACGCGCTGTCCATGTCGGTCCCTATGATGCGCGCATGTCGGCCTATCGGGTCGCGCTGGCCATGCGCCAGTGGAATCGGCTCGATGCCTCGACACGCCGGCTCGTCAGCGCGCAGATCCTGCGCTACGCCACCAACGATCCGCGTTATCTGGCCGCGATGGCCCGCGAGTCGTTCGGGCTGCCCACGGTGCACGAGGCGCTACGCGGCCAGCCCGAGCTCAAGGCGCGCTTCGACGCCGCCTATCTGGCAAAACCGCGCTGAGCTTCGTCAGCGGGCGCCAAACGCGCGCTTCAGCTCCGGGACGAGATCCAGCCGTTCCCACGAGAAGCCGCCGTCCTTGTCGGGCTTGCGGCCGAAATGGCCGTAGGCCGCGGTGCGCTGATAGATCGGCTTGTTGAGCTGCAGGCTGCGACGGATGTTGGTCGGGCGCAGCGGGAACACGTCGGACAGAACCTTCGCCAGCTTGCCCTCGTCGACCCGGCCGGTGCCTTCGGTGTTGACGTAGACCGACATCGGATCGGCGACACCGATGGCGTAGGCGACCTGAATCAGGCAGCGGTCGGCGAGACCGGCGGCCACCACGTTCTTGGCGAGGTAGCGCGCGGCATAGGCCGCCGAGCGATCGACCTTGGTCGGGTCCTTGCCCGAGAAGGCGCCGCCGCCATGCGGGGCGTAGCCGCCATAGGTGTCGACGATGATCTTGCGGCCGGTGAGGCCGCAGTCGCCGTCGGGGCCACCGACCACGAAATTGCCCGTCGGGTTGACGAAGAAGTCGGCGGCCTTCTTCGGCATCCAGCCCGCCGGCAGCGACTTCGCGACGTGGCCCGCGATCATCTCGCGGATCAGGCCGGAGCTGTACTTGCGGCCCTTGGCGTTGGCCTCGCGATGCTGGGTCGAGACCACGACCTTGGTGGCGCCCACCGCCTTGCCGTCGACGTAACGCACCGTCACCTGGCTCTTGGCGTCGGGCTGCAGGTCGGGTAGCTCGCCGGACCGGCGCGCCTTGCTCAGCACCTCGAGGATCTTGTGGCTGAAATAGATCGGCGCCGGCATGAACGAGTTCTTCTCGTACGCCTCGCTGTCGCGGCAGGCGAAGCCGAACATCAAGCCCTGGTCGCCCGCGCCCTCCTGCTCGCCGAGATTGCCGCCCTTCTTCTTGGCATCGACGCCCATGGCGATATCGGGCGACTGGCCGTGCAGCAGCACCTCGACGTCGGCGCCATGCCAGCTGAAACCGTCCTGGTCGTAGCCGATCTCGTGCACGACCTTGCGGGCGATCTCGGTGATGGCCTCACGGTTCACCACCGTGTGGCCGCCGTACTTGCGCATGTAGGGAGCGGCCGCCCGCCCCTCGCCCGCGATCACGATCTTGTTGGTAGTGACCAGCGTCTCGCAGCCCAGCCGGGTATTGGCATGGCTGTCGTCGGCGATGCCGAGCTTCACGTCGTTAGCGATGAACGCGTCCAGGATGGCGTCCGAGATCTGGTCGCTGACCTTGTCCGGATGGCCTTCGGAAACCGATTCGCTGGTGAAAAGATAGTCCTTGAGCGCCATGCCGCCCTCCCAAAATCGCTGGACTCCGGGACAGGGCGCCGCGCGCCTTTCTCCGGCTTAGCCTTTGGTTCGCGGTGGCAAGTCGTCCAAATCCGTCCGCGGCGACGCCGACCCTCGGCGCCGCGCCGTCAAGAACCCCAAACGGTCCCGAAAATCAAGGGTCTCGCCGCAAACGCGGCGAGCCGGTCACTTGCCCTTCTTGGCGCCGCCCAGCATTTCGGCGTGGCTGGCGACGCCCACGGCCTTGACCATCTCGAAGATGCGCTTGCGCACCCGCGCCTCTCGGATCTTGTAGTAGCCGCGCACCAATTCGAGGGTCTCGCGCTTGATCAGCGGATCCTTCTCCTGCTCGAACGGCGTGCCGACCTCGCCGAAGCCCTTGCGGCCACGGCCCGACATCGGGCGGCCCGCCAGAGCGTTGGCCGGCATTTCCTCGAAGAAGTACGACACCGGCACGTCCAGCACCTTGGCGAACTCGAACAGACGGCTGGAGCCGATGCGGTTGGACCCGCGCTCGTACTTCTGGATCTGCTGGAACGTCAGTCCGACCGCCGTGCCCAGCCGCTCCTGGCTCATGCCGAGCAACGTGCGACGCTGCCGCATACGAGCGCCCACATGGACATCAACGGGGTGCGATCTTGCCATGGCGTGTTCCCTGCCTCAGTCGGTTCAGGCCGCGCGGCCCGAAGGAAAGAAAGTTGCGGTGCGGACAATTCGGACCGTCCTGCCCGCTCCAATATGCCCCTACCGCGAGTCGGCATAGGCTTCTGGCAAGGACATTGCAAGAAGCAGTTAGGGAGTTCGAACAGCGATATTGTCCTTTATCGACTGCGTTCAGCCACCCTGCGACTTCGCACGGAGAGGGCGAGTCCCAGCGCTGCAATGATCGCGAGCAGTGAAAAGTCGCCAAGTCGCGCATAGGGGGTGGCGGCCCGTGCCGCCGGCAGGACGTGGTCGATGATCCCCTCCCGCTCCATGCCGAGGCTGGCAAGGATTCGGCCATAGGGATCGATCACCGCGGAGATACCCGTATTGGCCGCCCGCATCATCGGCAGCCCCTCCTCGATCGCCCTCAACCGTGCGCTGGCGAGATGCTGGTGCGGTCCACTGGAAAGGCCGAACCAGGCGTCATTGGTGATGTTGAGCAGCCAGCGCGAGCGACCATCGGCACCCGCGACCGCCCCCGGGAAAATCACCTCGTAGCAAATGATCGGCGAAAACGCGGGCAGCCCCGCGACGGTGAGGGTCGTCGGACCCGGGCCAGCCTCGAACGAGCCGCGTCCGATGAAGCCGGCAACCGGGGTGAGCTGTTTGCGCAACGGCACATACTCGCCGAGCGGCACCAGATGTGCCTTGTCGTAGCTCGCCGCGATCTTTCCCTCGCCATCGATCGCCAACAGCGAATTCCAGACCGCCGTCAACGCCCGCGACTCCGCCCGAGGCGCGCCGGCGAGCAGCCAGCCACCGGGAGGCGCGGCGGTCGCCATCAGTGCCGGTCCCTCGGTATCGGGCGTGACGATGAAGGGCACCGCGGTTTCCGGCCAGATGACCGCGGCCAATCCCTCCCAGCCGTCAGCGCGGCTGAGGGTCATCAATCTGGCGAAGTGCTTGGCCCGCGCCTCGGGTCGCCACTTTTCTCCCTGCGCGATGTTGGGCTGCACGATGCGCAGCTTCGGCCCGTCGAGGCGGGCGGGCTCCATCACCCAGACCCCCGCCGCCCCCGCGCCCACCAAAGCCGCCAGCGCGACCGCCGAGGCCCGCCATCCGGCGGCCGGCGCCGCCAGCACAAGGAAGGTGAAAACACCCAAGCCATAGACTCCGACCAGCGCGGCGCCCTGCAAGAGCGGCTCGGCGAAGACGAAGACGTGAGCCAGCGGGTTCCACGGATAGCCGCTCAGGATGTGGCCGCGCAGCCACTCGCCCGCCATCCAGAGGAGTGCGAGCAGCACCAGCCGGCGCCACCTGATACCAAGGTGCGGTCGGCGGAGGGCGGCCCATCGCGCCCCCGCCGCGGCGAGCGCGGGAAAGAGGCCCAGGATCGCCGCGAGCCCAACGACAATCGGCGGACCAGCGAGCGCCCATTGCGCGGGAGGCACGAAGAACGCCTCGATGATCCAGTAGGAGCCGATGGCGAAATGGCCGAAGCCCCAGCCCCAGCCCCGCCAGAACGCGGCCCGGGGCGTCGTCGCGCGATCCCACAGCCAGACATAGGCCAGCAACCCCAGCACGCCGAGCGGCAGCCAGTGCCAGGGCGGCATGGCGAGGCCGGTCGCCACTCCTCCCGCAACCGCCGCGAGGGCGGCGCGCCAGCCGGTCAGGGTCACGCGATCCGTCAGACCGCGGCGGGCGGCGTCGGCGCGGGTCGCACGCGCAAGCGGCGGATGCGGCGCGGGTCGACGTCCAGCACTTCGAACTCGACGCCCGAGGGGTGACGAACCACCTCGCCGCGTTCGGGAATGCGCCCGAGCAGAGAGAAGATGAGGCCGCCCACGGTGTCGACTTCGCGGCGTTCATCGTCGGAGACGACCGGCCCGATTTCGCGCTCCAGCAGCTCGACCGGTGTGCGGCCGTTGGCGTCGATCGAGCCGTCGCCGCGCCGCTTGAAGGTCGGCGGCTGGGCGACGTCGTGCTCGTCTTCGATCTCGCCCACGATCTCCTCGACCAGATCCTCGATGGTGAGCAGGCCGTCGGTGCCACCGAATTCGTCGACCACCAGCGCCATGTGGGTGCGCGAGCGGCGCATATCGAGCAGCATATCGAGCACCGGCAGGGTCGGCGCCACGAACACCACGCGCCGCAATATGTCGCGCAGGTTGAAGGTCTTGGTCGTGCCCCAGTAGGCCAGCACGTCCTTGATGTGAATCATGCCGATCGTGTCGTCGAGCGACTCGCGATAGACCGGATAGCGCGAGTGCGCCTCGGCCTGGATGACACGCACCACATCGTCGAGCGGGGTGTCGGCGGCGATGCCGACGATGTCGGCGCGCGGCACCATCACGTCCGCCACCGTCTTGCCGCGCAGCTTCAGGATATTGGCCAGCAGGACCCGCTGGTCCTCGCTGATCGGGCTGTCGGCGGCCGGCGGCGTCTCGATCAGCTCGGCGATCGCGTCGCGGACGACCTCTTCCTTGTTGCGCCGGCGCAGGCGCCGCAGCAGGCCGCGCACCAGACCCGCACCGCCTCCCTGGGCTGGCCCCGACGCGGTGGAGCGCGGGGCCGTCGTCATCCCGACCGGATCCGGGCCCTGAGGGCCCGGCCGGGGACTGTGCGCTGTGGAGTCCGGCATGGCGCCTAGGATAGGCTAACCGGCCCACGTTGCAACGAGGAGTGTTCTCGATGCGTTCCTATCGCCTACCCTCCGGCGGCTCGATCCCGGCGCTCGGTCTCGGGACGTGGCGGATGGGCGAGAACGCCAGAACCGCCGAAGCGGAGTTGGCCGCACTGCGGGCCGGGCTTGAAGGCGGGTGCCGGTTGATCGACACCGCCGAGATGTACGGCGAGGGTGGCGCGGAGACGCTGGTCGGTCGGGCGATCGCCGGCCGCCGCGACGAGGTGTTCGTCGTGAGCAAGGTCTATCCCCACAACGCCTCGCGGAAGGGGACGGTCGCGGCCTGCGAGCGCAGCCTCAAGCGGCTGGGCACCGACCGGATCGACCTCTATCTGCTGCACTGGCGCGGCACCGTGCCACTCGCCGAGACCTTCGAGGCACTCGCCGGCCTGCGCGCGGCAGGCAAGATCGTCGACTTCGGCGTGAGCAATTTCGATGTCGCCGACATGGAGACGTCGGCGACGTTGGCGAGCGGCGCCGTCGCGACCAACCAGGTGCTCTATGCCGCGAGCCGGCGCGGGCCGGACTACGATCTGTTGCCCTGGTTGCAGGCGCGCGGCATCCCGATGATGGCCTACTCGCCGCTCGATCAGGGATCGCTGCTCGTCGACGCAAAGTTCCGGCGTATCGCGGCATCGGCCGCGATCACTCCCGCGCAGCTTGCCATCGCATGGACGCTCTCGCGGGATGGCGTGGTGTCTATTCCCAAGACCGGCCGTGCCGAGCGTATCGGCGAGCTGCTGGCGGCGGGCGCGATCACGCTCTCGCCAGAAACACTGGCGGCGGTCGACGCGACCTTCCCGCCGCCCCGGCGCAAGGTCCCGCTGGAGATGACCTGACCGCGGCGGGTGTGTTGGCGTTCAGACGGAACCCCTGAGCGGCTCCGTCTCAGCCGACAACACTCTATCGCGCCGGCGCGTAGGGATCGGGAATGCCGAGGCGGGCGAGCAGGCGCGTTTCGAGCGCTTCCATGATCAGCGCGTCAGCGTCGCGCTCATGGTCGTAGCCCAGCAAATGCAGCGTGCCGTGCATCACCAGATGCGTGAGATGCTGATCGAGCGTCTTGCGTTGGGCGCGGGCTTCGCGCGCCACCGTCTCGCGCGCCAACACGATGTCGCCCAGCGGCTGGCGACGGCCCGACGGGTAGGACAAGACGTTGGTCGGCTTGTCAAAGCCGCGGTCGCGCCGGTTCAGCGCCTGCACGGCCGCGTCGTCAGCAAGGGCCACGACGAGCGTCTGTCGCCCGCGCCGGCGTGCGCCGCTGAGGGCGGTCCGCGCCGCGCGACGTACGATCTTCGCCACGTCCGGCAACGCGCGGCGCCAGCCCGGATCGGCCAGCACCACCGCACAGACAAGCTCAAGCCGGGCGCGAGGAACGGCCGGCACGGTCGCGCGCGTCGTAGGCATCGACGATGCGGGTGACGAGGTCGTGTCGCACCACGTCCGACGAGGTGAGGCGCACGAAGCGCAAACCCTCGACATGGGCGAGCGTGTCGACGGCATCGGCCAGGCCAGAGCGCTGGCCGTGCGGCAGGTCGATCTGGCTGGGATCGCCGGTGACCACCATGCGACTGCCCTCGCCGAGGCGCGTCAGGAACATCCGCATCTGCATCGCCGTGGTGTTCTGGGCCTCGTCCAAGATCACGAAGCAGTGGGCGAGAGTGCGGCCGCGCATGAAGGCGAGCGGCGCGATCTCGATTTCGCCCGACGCCATGCGATTGGCGATCTGCTCGGCCGGCAGCATGTCGTGCAGCGCGTCGTAGAGCGGCCGCAGATAGGGATCGATCTTTTCCTTCATGTCGCCAGGCAGGAAGCCCAGCCGCTCGCCGGCCTCGACGGCGGGACGCGACAGCACGATGCGCTCGACCTTGCCGGCCAGAAGCAGCGACACACCGATGGCGACCGCGAGATAGGTCTTGCCGCTGCCGGCGGGCCCCAGCGCGAACACCAGATCGCGCTCGCGCAGCGCGTTGAGGTAGGCGAGCTGCCCGGGCGAGCGTGCCTGGATCGTACGCCGGCGGGTGCGGATCGACTCCCCTGCTGTCTCATCGGTGCCGGCGCGCGCGAAGCGGACGGCGGCATCGACATCGGCGGGCTCGATGGTGAGGCCGCGCTGCAAGCGTTCATACAGCGCCGCCAGCGCCTTCTGGGCAAGCTGGGCGTCGTCGGGCGCGCCGGCGATCTCAACCTGGTTGCCGCGCGAGGAGATACGCACATTGGCCAGACGCTCGATCCGCACCAGATGGCGGTCGTGCTCGCCATAGACCTGGGCAGCCCGCGCATTGTCGTCGAAGGAGAGCCGGCGCAGGTCGCCGGCGCGGATCGCGCTGTCGCTCACGCCGCCGTCCGTGCCGCCGCGACGGCCAGCCGGCCTGAGAGGCTGTTGTCGAATCCCTCAAGGAGTTCGACCTCGGCGATCCCGCCGATCAGGGTCGACGGGCCGTCGAGATGCACGGATTGCAGCCACGGCGTCTTGCCCGAGACCTGGCCCGGTTTGCGGCCCGGTTCAGCGAACAGCACGGGCACGGTGCGGCCCGCCGTGGCGCGGTTGAAGTCTCCTTGCTGGCGCTGGATCAGCGCCTGAAGGGCGGCAAGCCGCGCACTGCGTACCGCTTCGGGCACCTGATTGTCGAGCGCCGCGCCGGGGGTTCCGGGACGCGCGCTGTACTTGAAGGTAAAGGCCGACGCGAAGCCCACCTCCTGCACCAGCCGCATCGTGTCGTCGAAATCCGCGTCGGTCTCACCCGGAAATCCGACGATGAAGTCCGACGACAGCGCCATATCGGGCCGCGCCTCGCGCAGCGCGGCCACCAGCTCGAGATAGCGGTCGCGCCCATGTCCGCGATTCATCGCGGCCAGCACCCGGTCCGATCCGCTCTGCACCGGCAGGTGCAGATACGGCATCAGCACGTCGAGCTCGCGGTGCGCCGCGATCAACGCATCGTCCATGTCGCGCGGGTGCGAGGTCGTGTAGCGCAACCGCCCGACACCCGGGATCTCCGCAAGCGCGCGCAGCAAACGCGCCAGCGACCAGATCGAGCCATCGGTCGCCTCGCCGTGATAGGCGTTGACGTTCTGACCCAGCAGCACGATCTCGACCGCGCCCTCCGCGGCGAGCCGCCGCGCTTCGGCGAGCACTGCCGCCGCCGGCCGTGAGTACTCCGCGCCGCGCGTGTAGGGCACGACGCAGAAGGTGCAGAACTTGTCGCACCCTTCCTGGATCGACAGGAACGCCGAACCGCCGCGCACAGTTCCGGCGGGCGGCAGATGGTCGAACTTGCTCTCCGGCGGAAACGCGGTGTCGAGCACGCCCGCGCCGGCCCGCCGGCGACCGCCCTCGCGCCGTTCGGCGATCCGTCGCTCGGCTTGCGCGAGCAGTTCAGGCAGGCGGTGGTAGGCTTGCGGTCCCACCACGATATCCACCGCGGGCTGGCGACGGGCGATCTCCTCGCCCTCGGCCTGCGCGACGCAGCCCGCGACCGCGATCGTGAGATCGCGTCCGGCGGAGCGTCGCTCCGTCTTGAGATCGCGCAGGCGACCGAGCTCGGAATAGACTTTCTCCGACGCCCGCTCGCGGATGTGGCAGGTGTTCAGCACCACCAGATCGGCCTCTTCCGGTGCCGATGCCGGGCCATAGCCCAGCGGCGCCAGAAGCTCGGCCATGCGGTCGGAATCGTAGACGTTCATCTGGCACCCGTAGGTCCGGATGAAGACGCGCCGTGTCGATCCGCCGGGACGGCCCTCGCTCATCGATCTCCTGCCGAAAGAGGGCCGGGTTCTAGCATCCGGCCCGGACGCGGTCGAGGCGCGGTCAGGCGGCGCGCGCAGGCGGCAGGCGCTCCAGCCGTCCAGCATTGGTCGCCTGCAGGCCGGCCGAGACGACCTGGAAGCAGTGGTCGGCCAGCTTCTTGCGATTGCCCAGCTGGTCGATATCGACCGGCTCGAAGAAGCTCACGACGATCTCCCCCTCGCCAAGGCACGCCATCTGCCAGAGATGGGGCAGCAGTTCGTTGTCGCCGAACCAGGTGAAGAGCGGCCGCCAGTAGCGGCCGAGCGGAATGCCGTCGAGCCGGGTGTAGGCCAGCGACACCGGCTGCACAGCGATCGGCTTGCCGTCATGGCGCAGCTGGGCCACAGCGAAGAGCGCACTGCGGAACGGCAGCACCCGCGTTCCATCGCTCGACGTGCCCTCTGGAAACAGGATCAGATTGTCGCCGGTATCCAGTCGCTGCAGCATCTCATCGCGGCTGCCCCCGGCGGCGGAACTGCGGCGTTCCACGAAGATCGTGCGCTGCGCCTTGGCGAGCGTGCCGAACAACGGCCAGCCCGCGACCTCGGCCTTGGCGACGAACGAGCCGGGGATCAGACCGCCCAGCACCTCGATGTCGAGATAGGAGGCGTGATTGCACACGAAGAGTGTCGGCACCGTCGCCGACGGCGTGCCATGGACCCGTACGCTGAAGCCGAGAATCGCACAGACGGTGCGATGGTAGAAGATGGGAATCGTCCGCACGGCGGCGTGCCATCGCAGCGCGACCGCGAGCAATTGCACGGGCAGCAAGAGCAGCGTGAAGGTGAGGTAGGCGATAAGCCGCAGAACGCCGCGGGCGGGCGAGCCGATCGACATGGCGGTCGCACTCAGGCTTCGCTATCGCGCATCCCGCGCTCGTAGTGGCGGATGTACTTTTCCGTCACCAGGTCCGTCTTGACCACGATGAAGACATCGACGGTGTTGAACTGCTGGTCGATCACCGCGCCGTCGCCAACGAACCCGCCCAGCCGCAGATAGCCCTTGATGAGCGGGGGAACGCGCGCCATGGCACGCCGCGGGTCGTAGGCGTCACGGGCCAGCACATCCATCTTCACGTAGCGCTCATCGAGCGCGCGGGCGCGCACCTCGGGCGGGGCGAGATGGTGATGATAGAGATAGCTCAGCGACTGGGCGTGCGGCGCCGGATCGGCGCCAGGTAGGCTGGCGCAGCCGAACATGATCTTGATGTTGTAGTGGAACGAGTAGAGCGCGATGCCGCGCCAGAGCATCTGCATGGTGGCGGTATTGCGCGCCGTCTTGTCGATGCAGGACCGGCCGAGTTCCAGCACTTCGCCGGGATACTCGATCATCGGCCGCACGTCGTACTCGGCCGCCGAATAGAAGCCGCCATGTCGGGCGGCGGCAGCGCGGCGGGTCAGCCGGTAGGTGCCGACGATGCCATCCGGGCCCTCGCCCCGCCGGCGGTCGAGCACCAGAAGGTGATCGCAAATGTCGTCGAAAGTGTCGAAGTCGCGCTGCCGCGCCGCCATGGCGTCGGTCGGCCGGGCGCCCATCTCCTCGTAGAACACGCGATATCGCAGCGCCTGGGCGGCGTCGATTTCGGCCTCCGACGAGGCCAGCCGGACCTCGAAATCGCCCGCGACAACCTTGACGATTTCGGAATTGGAAGTGGGGGCGCCCAAAAGGTCGGCTTCACTTTCAACGCGGTCGAGGCGCATCGGTCATCCGCGCGGGAAAGGCCCCGGTCATGGCGCCATTATCGGGCCGAGCGGTGGCCAGTCCAGTCATTTCGCACGGCCGGACTTGGCACCAAGGGGCGTGCCGTAGAGCTCCAGCCGATGGCCGACCAGGCGATAACCCAACCGTTCGGCGATGCGGCGCTGCAGTTCCTCGATCTCCTCGTCGTGGAATTCCACCACCGTGCCGCTCTGGATGTCGATCAAGTGGTCGTGGTGCTCGTCCGAAGCTTCCTCGTAGCGGGCGCGGCCCTGCCCCACCTGGCCGAAATCGTGCCGGGCGAGGATGCCGGCTTCCTCGAACAGCCGCACCGTGCGGTAAACAGTGGCGAGCGAGATATTGGGGTCGATCGCGGTCGCCCGGCGATGAACCGCCTCGACGTCGGGATGGTCGCTGGCGTCCGACAGCACGCGCGCGATCGTCCGGCGCTGCTCGGTCATCTTGAGGCCCCGCTCGACGCACAGGGCCTCCAGGCGGGACTTGCCATCGGGCATGGGCGCGACCCTACAACGGGGCCCCGCCTTGGTATAGTCAGCGCCATGGCCGAACCCGTCCCGCACCGCATCGATGTCACCGGCGAGGTCTGTCCCATGACGTTCGTGCGCACCAAGTTGAAGCTCGAACGGCTGGCGGTTGGCGAGTTGCTCGCGGTGCGTCTCAACGACGGCGAGCCGCTGCGCAACGTGCCGCGGGCGGCGCGCGAGGAGGGTCACGAGATCGTCTCCATTGTGGCCGACGGCGCGGCGCACCTGGTCACCATCCGCAAGGCCTGAGCCCTGCCTCAGGCGACGCGCCGCATCAGGACCGCGTCGGCGGGCGGCAGGCCCGCGCGGGCGTAGTAGGCCGGCCGCCGGCCCGCCACCTCGAAACCGAAGCCGCGATAGAGCGCCTGCGCGCCGGCATTGTCGGCGGCGACCTCCAGAAAGACCTGCGCTGCACCCGCCGCCGCAAGACGCGCCAGCAGGGCGGCGATCAGCGCACGCCCCACTCCGTGCCGGCGCGCAAGCGGATGCACCGCGAGGGTGAGTATCTCCCCTTCATCGGCGGCATGACGACCAAGGGCGAGACCGTCCGGGGTGGCCCCGTCGTGCAGCAGCGCCACGGTACCGGGCGCAGCCAGAAGACCGGCGAAATCGGCGCGCGACCACGCCCGTTCCCCCCACTCCGCGAAGGCGGCGCCATGCAAGGCGGCCGCGATGTCGAGTTCCAGCGCGCCCAAGGGTCGGATCGCGGTCATGCGGGTCACTCGACGGTGCGGCGCTCGCCGGTCGCTGTCGTGACGCTGGCACCGCGCAGATAGAGCGGTCGCGGCAAGCCGTCGGACGCATTCTCGGCGCGCCACTCGGCCACGCTCCGCCGCGCGGCCAGCGCCGCAAGCGCGGGCGCGAGCGGACCCGCGGCGCGCAGCTCACGGGGTCCGCCGTCGGCGCGCAGTCCGCCGAGCGGCGCGAGGCCGGTGCCCACGACGATCGCGGCGTTGGAGAAGGCCGCCGCGTCTGCGACGAACGGTGCGGCGCCCGGCGCCAGCGCGCAAAACCAGTCGCCGAGTCCGCTCGCGATCGCCGCCACGGCGCCTGCGGGCGCACCCTCCAGCAGCGCGTCGGTCGTGGTGATACCCGCAAGCGGACGCTCAAGCGCAATCGCAAGCCCACGCGCGGCGGCGAGACCGGCGCGCACCCCGGTGAAACTGCCCGGCCCGCGTGACGCGGCGAGGAGGTCAACCGCGTTCCGGGCAATCCCGGTTTCGGCGAAGAGCGCCGCCAGTTCGGGAAACAGAGTCGCGGCCTGGTCGCGGCCACCCCGCGCGCGCTGGGCAACGACAACGCCGTCCTGCCACAGCGCCACCGACAGCCCTTCCAGAGCGCAATCGAGCGCCAGGATCGTCGTCATCGCGGGCGGCGTCTGGCGCGGCCGCGCGCGGCCCGGCATTCTCTCAGCATGAAACCCGATCTGGTTGCCATCACGCCCGAAGCGTTCGACGTCGACATTGCTTTGGCCTACGCGACGCCCGCCAATCCGACGGGCCGGCCGATCTACGCTCATGCCGAATGCTGGCTCAATCGGCAAGCGGCGGAGCGGCTGACGGCGGCCGTGACGCTCGCGCGGCCGCTCGGCTATCGCATCCGCATCTTCGACGCGCTGCGGCCGGTCGAGGGTCAGTGGGCGCTGTGGAACGCCAATCCCGATCCGGAGTTCGTCGCCGATCCGCGACGCGGCGGTCCGCATTGCCGCGGCGCGGCGGTCGATCTCACGCTGCTGGACGACGAGGGGCAGGAGCTCGACATGGGCACCGGCTTCGACGCCTTCACGCCGCGCTCACACCATGCCCGCACCGACATTCCGGTCGCCGCGCAGCGCAATCGCGCGGTATTGCTGGGACTGATGACTGCCGCAGGCTGGGACCACTATCGGAACGAGTGGTGGCACTACCAGCTGTTCGACGCGCGGCAGTATCCGCTGGTCGCCAACGCCGATCTGCCGCGGCCGATGATGTGAGCGATTTCCCCTGAAGCGAGGACACACTAGATGGCGGAGAGGCGCGCCCGATCGAAGTCGGCGAGCTCGTTCTCGCGCATCACCTGGCGCACGAACCGGATGTACTCCGGCCCCAGCTCCGAATAGCGCAGCAGCTGGCCGATCAGCCGGTAGCCCTCGGGCCACTCGCCGCGCCCGCGCATCTGATCGCGTTCGGCGCGGAAGCCGGCGTAGGCGGGATGCGTGTTGAGGTTCATCACATAGGCTTCGGTCGAGTCGCCGGCATTGTGGAACGGCTGCGGCATCGCCGGGCCGGGCTGCCACGGCACCGCCACGGCGTGGCGGCCGACCGGCTGGATCTGGCCGAACAGGGCATTGCCGACACGGGCGGCGAACGACGTTCCCCAGCCCGATTCGATACCCGCCTGGGCGATCGCCATCGACGGCGGGACGATGTCGACTCGGCGCACGAGATCGTCCAACCGCTCCGCCGAGCCGTCGTAGCGCCGCGCAAGCCGCTCCAGCCAATCGCGCTCGGCGTCGGTCACCAGAGTGGGGGCCACGCGCATCGCCTCGACCAGCATCAGAAGCTGTTCGCGATCGGCCAGAACGCGCTGGTTCACTTCGAGGACCAGCGGCAGCAACGCCTTGATGAAGAGCGCCTTGCGTTCGTTGCCATCCTTGGCGCCGAGATCGGCCGGCACGCGCTCGACGCGCAGCGGCGGCACCGGCTCGCCGGAGCGGATTTCAGCCAGCGTGTAGCCGTTGGAGCGGAACAGCGCGGCGAGATCGTCGGCGGTGCGCGGATTGGCACGCTGGATCTCGACCTGGCGATGCATCGCATTGCCCGGCGCGCCAAAGCGGCCGTGCGCGCCCATCGCCTCGCGCGGCCGGCGGGACTGGTCCTCGGCCTCGGCGGAGTCGTAGCTCACGAAGCGCAGCGCCGCGGGATCCGGCTCCATGGGCAGGAACGACGGCGGCGTCGCGAGCGCGAGCGAGCGACCGCCCAGCTCGACGAATTTCAGGGCGGCGCCGAGGTCATGAGCGGGCGCCGGCATGTACAGGCCGACACCGGCCGCGAACAGGCCCAGCACCGCCGCCGGAAAGACTCGGGATCGGCCGCGGGCAACCGCGGCCTTCAGGGTCACAAACATGAGTTCCTCGTCCTGGACAAAGACGAAAGAGGGACACGAATTGGCTTGCGGGTCGCGGCGCGGGTACGCGTCTGGAGGCCGTCCGGCTTACTGGACGGCCCGGACCTCGACGACCTCCGGCACGTAGTGCTTGAGGAGGTTTTCGATGCCCATCTTGAGCGTGGCGGTCGAGCTCGGGCACCCCGAGCAGGACCCCTGCATGTGCAGATAGACGATGCCCTCGCGGAATTCCTGGAAGACGATGTCGCCACCATCCTGGGCAACCGCCGGCCGGACCCGCGTATCGAGCAGTTCCTTGATCTGGACGACGATCTCGTCGTCATCGGCCGCGGCGGCGGGAACCGCCTGGCCCTCGCCCACGACCACCGGGTCGCCGGACGTGTAATGTTCCATGATCCCGCCCAGGATCGACGGCTTCATCACCTGCCAATCGCGATCGGCGGCCTTGGTCACGGTCACGAAGTCGGCGCCGAAGAACACGCGCTCCACGCCCTCGACGGCGAACAGCCGCCGCGCGAGCGGCGAGCGGTGGCCGAGCTCGGCCCGGGCAAAATCCATGGTGCCGTCGGCCATCACCACCCGACCGGGCAGGAACTTGAGCGTCGACGGGTTGGGGGTCTGCTCGGTCTGGATGAACAAGCGCGTCTCCTGAGTCGAACCCTCCGGCGGCAGCCGGCGGGTCGGGTGGCGGGGACCGCCTCAGCGGCCCTCGCCTCATCCTCGGACGTAGGAACCGGGGCCGGAGCGATCAAGAAGATTCTGGGCACGAGCCGCAAATTGATTATGGAAAATAGACGATAAACCCAACAAACGCAATGGGATAGACCGTATATTCCATGGGCGTCCCGAAACAGATTTTCGGCCCTCAAGGGTCGCGGCCGCCCTCGCCGCCGCTGCCGAGTGTCGCACAAAGCCGATAGTGTCTGTCAGGAAATAGCGTCGACTTGAGCGTCCGACAGGCCGCCGGGGACGAGCGTCACCGGTACGCGCAGCTGGGTGGAATACTTGCCGGCCATGGCCGAAACCAGCGGACCCGGACCGTCGGGACCCGACCCCATGCCCAGCACCAGGATCGAAATCGACTGGTCTTCATCGATCAGCTTCAGGAGCTGGTCGCGAATCTGGCCTTCCCGGATGTGGATGATCGCGGCCTGGCCGGTCATGTCCATGGCGGTCGCGGCGTGCTGGGAGACGGCAGCCTCGGCTTTCTGCCGCTCCTCTTCCCGCATCAGCTCGGCGACGGCGCCCCACTGCTGGGTCTCCGGCGGTTCGGTGACATAGAGCATCGCCACCCGCCCGCCGGACCGCTTGGCCCGCCGACAGGCATAGCGCAGGGCGGCGTGCAGCTCCGGACTGTCGTCGATCACGACGAGAAACACGCGGTTCTCGGTGCTCATGATCCCTCCTGCTAGAGACGCCGAACGATGGCGCCGCCCAGCCAGCCGGCGGCCAGGGCCATCACGATGGCGGCGAGCCCGTACCAGGCGCCGTGCCGGTCCGCCCATTGCTCGATCTGCGCGTTGAAGCCGACCTTGCCGACCGGCAGTGGTCGCTGGATGGCGGCGACGATGCGGCCTTCGCGCAGCAGATAGGTCCTCACCTCATAGACACCCTCGGGCAATGAGGATGGAAACGGCAAGTCGGCGCGGAACAGCCGATTGGCCTGGATCGAGACCTGACCGATCGCCGCCGGATAGAGGCCATCGCGCCGCTTCACCTCGACAAGACCCGCCCGGTACTGCGCGAGGCTCGCGGGGTTGCGGTCACCCAGCGGCTTCACCGTGGCGAGCCGGTCCTCCAGCGACAGGATCTCGCCGCCCGCGCCGCGCGCCAGCAGACGCTGCAACGGTTGGCTGGCGGCGATGGCATAGTAGGCCGGCACGTCGTCGAACCGCTGGCGACCCACGTTCAGCCACAGGCCCGCGACGCGCTCCTTGCGCAGCACCGTCTCGCGCGCCGGTGGCCCCTGCACCACCACCACGATCTCGCCCGGCGGATCGTACATGCCGAACAGCAGCAGGCTCGCGCCCTGGAAGGCCGAGGTGATCGACACGCGCGCGAGGGACAGATCGACGACGAGGTCCGGCGTGGCGGGCGCCAGCGGCACGGAAGGAGGTGCGGCATCCTGGGTCTGCGGTGCCGGCGCGGCAAGCGGTTGGCCCCCCGGCAAAACCGGCGCGGGCACTGCGGGAACCGCGGGGGCCGACGGCTCGACGCGCGGGCTTTGGCCCATCGCCGGACAGGCCATCGCGATCCCAAGCGCCAGCAGAAGCGCGCGCGCGCTCACGGCAACACCTCGCGGACACCCAGCGAGAAGGGCGAGACGGGCGTGCGCAGCAGCTGAACCAGCAGTTCGGTCGCCACGGCGAGGATGATCGCCGCCATCAGGCCGCGCAGCAGCACGCCGGGCAGACGGGCGGCGATGCGCGCCCCGATCGGCGCGCCGACGACGCCACCGACAATCAGCAACAGCGCCAACACGATATCGACGGTCCCGTTGGTCGCGGCATGCAGGAACGTGACGTTGGCCGCCACGAACAGGATCTGGAAGTTCGAGGTGCCGATCACGACCGCGGTCGGCATGCCGAGCAGGTAGATCATGGCCGGGACCAGGATGAAGCCCCCGCCGACGCCCAGGATCGCCGACAGAATGCCGATCGCAAAGCCCAGCCCGACTGGCAGAAGCGCGCTGATGTAGAGCTTGGATTTGTAGAAGCGCAGCTTCAGCGGCAGGCGATGGACCAGATAGTGGGTGTGCAGCTTGCCGCGCGGCGCCTCGGGATTGCGTCGCCTCACCGCCCAGGTGCGCAGGCTCTCGGCCAGCATCATCACGCCGATGGTCGACAGCAGCACGACATAGAGTGTGGCGATCACGAAATCGATCTGGCCGATGCGCTTCAACCAGGTGAAGAGCCACACGCCCCCGGACGAGCCGATCATGCCGCCCAGCAACAGCACCAGCCCCATGCGGAAGTCGACGTTGCCACGTCGCCACTGGACCTGCAGCGAGGACACCGAGTTGGCGACCACCTGGTTCACCTGGCTCGCCACCGCCACCGCCGGCGGGATGCCCGCGAAGATCAGGAGCGGCGTGGCCAGGAACCCTCCGCCGACGCCAAACATGCCCGACAGCAGCCCGGCCGCCGCGCCCAGCCCCAGAAGCAGGAACACATTGATCGAGAGCTCCGCGATCGGCAGGTAGATTTCCATGCCGCGCCGTCCGCTATTTCAGCAGGATGTTGCTGACTTCGCGCAGCTGGGTGCGGGCGCGCAGGAGGTAGAAGCCCTGCGCGGCGAGATGGTTGGGCATCAGGAACGCATCAGGCCGGCCGTTCCAGATGATCCAGGGATCGAGCTGGGCGGCAAGTCGGAAGCTCTCGACCATGCCGTTCCAGGCGTTGGCGAGTTCGCGATCGCGGATCACGTTGTGGAAGTCGAGCCCGAGCTCGCGCAGCAGCAAGTAGTTGGCGTAGAGCCGGCCCTTGTTGAAATAGAAGATGTCATCGCAGCGCCAGTCGAACGGATCGCCGCCGCGCTCGATGATGTGCCGGTCGATCACCGCCGAATCCGATCCGATGTCGTTGGCCATGCGCTCGAGCAGCGCCTGCAGATTGTCGGCGCGACGCTCGAACACCGCCTGACCCGACGACAGGCGCTTGTTGTAGGCGAGCAGCCGGTCGCGGCCGGCGCGGTACTTCTGCGCCGAGGTCGCGCTGGGCATCAGCGACACGGTCGGCTGCCAGATCCAGACCGTCGGCTGTTCGTTCAGGAAACCGCGGGCGAGCTCGAGGTCGCGGTCGATCTGGCTGGAGCCCCTGGTGCGGCCAACCTGATCCATCAGCTCGGTCGCGAAGCGGCCGAGCGCCGAGGAGATGCCGCGCTGGAAGTTGGGCATGTTGTCGAGCGCGCCGCCGGGCAGGAAGAACGGCTGCATCGGCGTCCAGGTGCGGTCATCGACCTCGCGCGTCACCAGAGCGGCGGCGACCGCCACTGCGCGGCTCTCGCCGGGCGTCAGGCCGGTCGGGGCGAATTCGGAGCTGTCGTCGATCTTGTGGATGACGATCATTCCCACCGGATAGTAGAGCACCACGACCGCGAGCACGGCGCGCCAGACCCAACGCCAGGGGCTCTTCGGCGCGCCACCCGACGCACCCGATCCGAAGGACGGCCAGCGGAGCCCGCGCAGCCGGTCGAGCTGGCGTCGCCACCACGGGCGGGACGCCGTCGCGCCGCCATAGTCGGGATCGAATGTCATGGCTGACCTTACCATCGGCATCGTGACGGAACAGGGGCCGCGCCTGTAAAGAGGATGCGACACGCTCTCTGGAGTTCCGCCCCATGGCCCTCGATCCCGAGTCCCGCCGCCTGCTCGACCTCGCGGCAGCCGCCAACCGCCCGGTCTGGCATACGCTCTCCCCCGAGGCCGCGCGGGCGCAGTACATGGCGCTGCGGCCGGCGTCCCAAGGGCCGCGCCCGGCCGGGGTGACCGTGGTCGACCGCACCATTCCCGGTCCCGGCGGCGCGCTGCCGGTGCGGCTCTATCGTCCCGCCTCGGCGCCGGCGGACGCGGCCCTGCCCGGCCTTGTCTTCGCGCATGGTGGCGGCTGGGTGTTCGGCAATCTCGACAGCCACGATGTGCTCTGCGCCCAGCTCGCGCTCGACGCCGGCATCGCGGTGTTCGCGATCGACTATCGGCTGGCGCCCGAAACCCGGTTTCCCGGCGCGTTCGATGACGTGGTGGCGGGTCTGGCCTGGGTGGCGGCCAACGGCGCTTCGGTCGGCATCGATCCGGCGCGCCTCGCCATCAGCGGCGACAGCGCGGGCGGCAATCTCGCCGCGGCGGCGTGTCTCTGGGCACGCGATCACGGTGGTCCGGCCCTGCGCCTGCAGATCCTCGCCTATCCGGTGACCGATGCGTTGGCGCGCGCGGAGTCCTATCGCACCTACGACGATGGCTACGGGCTCGGCGCCGCCACGATGGAGTGGTTCTTCGATCACTACACGCCGGATCGCGCGATCCGCGGGGATTGGCGCGTGTCGCCGCTGCGCGCAGCCTCGCTTGCGGGGCTACCGCCCGCCCTGGTCATCACCGCGGGCTACGATCCGTTGCGCGACGAGGGCCGCGCCTATGCCTTCCGCCTGCAACGCGAGGGCACGCTCGCCGACCTGCACGAGTTCGGCGGCATGCTGCACGGGTTTCTGAGCACGCCCATGCTTCTCCACGGTGCGCGGCGCGGCGCGGCTCTCTGCGCGGCGGCGCTGCGCGAGGCGCTGATCCTGCGCGCCGCGTGAGCCCTCAGCCGATCGCCGGCCGGCGCGCGGTCGCGCTGTCGGCGACCACCATCGGGATCGGCCTCGTCGGCGACACGCTGCTCTACGCGGTCCTGCCGCTCTACCATGCCGAGTTCGGCATCGGGCTCGTCATGGTGGGCGTGCTGCTGTCGCTCAACCGCTGGGTCCGGCTGGTCGGCAACACCCTCGTCGCCGCCATGGGCGAGCGCTTCGGGCCGCGCCGACTGATGATCGTGGCGGCCGTGGGTTCGGCGATCTCGACGACCATCTATGGCACGGGTGCCGGCGAGGCCTGGCAGATGCTGGCGCGCGCGCTCTGGGGCCTCTCCTTCGCCGCGCTCAATCTCGGCTCACTCGCCTTCGCCGTCAGCGACAAGGCCAATGCCGGCGCCCGCGTGGGCCTCGGTCGCGCGATCATCGGCCTCTACCAGGTCGCGGCGTTGATTGGCGGTACCTTGCTGGTGGTGGCGATCGGCCCGCTGGCGGCGTTCCTCGCCCTGGGCGTGGCCACACTCCTGGCGCTCGTCTCGGCGTTGCTGCTGCCCGAACTGCCGGCCGAAGCCTCCGGCCAGCGCGGCTTCTCGCTACCGCGCCCGGGACGGCTCGATATCTGGGGCTTTCTGCTGGGTTTCAGCGGTGACGGCGTGTTCCTGCTGACGCTCGCCTTCCTGCTGCGCGACTCGGTGACGGCCGTGCCGGCGGTGGTCGCGGCCGCGCTGGTGCTGTCCCTGCGTCCCATTTGCGAGGCGACGACGGGGCCGCTCGGCGGCTGGCTCGCCGACCGGATCGGCGCGCGCGGGGTCACGGTGGCGACGGCGCTGGTGATGATCGCGGGCTACCTCGCCATCGCCGGCGGCGTCGATCTCGCGGGCAGCATCCTGGTCACGCTGGCGCGCGGTCTCTTCAGCACACTGATCCCGGTCATGGTGCTGGAGCGGAGCGAGGGCCGCTATCTCGCCTCGCAGGCAACCTTCTCGACCTGGCGCGACTTCGGCGCCGCCGTCGGTCCGCTCACCGCGCCCTTCCTGTTCCTGAATGTTCCGCAGGCGCCCCTGTTTGCCGGACTGGCGGCAGTGCTGGCGGTCGGGCTCTGGTTCTGCGTCGCGCGTCGCTGACCCGACGGGTCAGCGGAATGTGTCCTTGCGGCCGCGCACTTCGGCAAAGACCGCGACTGGATCCCCGCCCGCCATGCCGACAGCGGCCTGCACACCGAGATCGTCGGCGCGCAGGAAGGGATTGGTCGCCTTCTCCTCGCCGAGCGTGGAGGGCACGGTCGCTTGACCCGCCGCCCGCGCCGTGTCGATCGCGGCGGCCCGCGCGGCGAGCGCGCGATTGGCCGGATCGACGGTGACCGCGAAGCGGGCGTTCGACTGGGTGTACTCGTGCGCGCAGTAGACGCGCGTGTCGTCAGCGAGTGCGCGCAGTCGCTTCAGCGAGTGCCACATCTGCGCCGGCGTGCCCTCGAACAGCCGCCCGCATCCCAGCGCGAACAGCGTATCGCCGCAGAACAGCGCACGATCGTCGGCGAAGGAGAAGGCAATGTGTCCGCTGGTGTGGCCGGGCACGAAGAACACGTCGGCCTCGGCGGCGCCGAACCGGTAGCGGTCGCCGTCATCCACTTCGACATCGATGCCCGGGATGCGCGCGCGATCAGGCTTCGGTCCAACGATCGTGCAGCCCGTCGCGGCCTTGATCTCGCGATTGCCGCCGACATGGTCGCCATGATGGTGGGTGTTCAGGATATGGGTGATCTTCCAGCCGCGCCGGGCTGCCTCGTCGAGCACGGGCGCGGCCACGGCCGGGTCGACGACGCCCACAACGCCGCTCGCGCTCTCGCGCATCAGCCACACGTAATTGTCGTTCAGGACGGGAATTCTGACGATATCGAGCATGGATCGCAGGCTAACAGAGCGGGCCGCGCCGTTCCATGGCCGGCGGCGCTGGTGTAGGATCGCCCCATGTGGAGCGACGTGCTCGACCTTGAGGAGTTCTACGCCAGTTCGCTCGGCCAGATGGCCGCGCGGCTGCTGCGCGCGCGGCTGCGCGAGGTGTGGCCGAGCGTGCGCGGCGAGACCGTGCTGGGGCTGGGCTACGCGACGCCGGTCCTGCGGCCCTTCGTCGAGGAGGCGGCGCGCACACTCTCCTTCATGCCCGCGCCGCAGGGCGTCGCGCGCTGGCCGCGCGAGGGGGCCAACCTCGCCGCTCTGGTCGACGAGGTCGATCTGCCGCTCGCGGACCGCAGCGTCGATCGGGTGATCCTGGTCCACGCGCTGGAGTGCACCGAGCAACTCCGGCCGATGCTGCGCGAGATCTGGCGAGTGATGAATGATGGCGGCCGCCTGATGGTCGTGGCGCCGAGCCGCGGCGGGCTGTGGTCGCAGCTCGATCGCTCGCCCTACTATCACGGCCAGCCCTACTCGATGGGCCAGCTGAACCGCGTGCTGCGCGCCAACATGTTCGCGCCACTCGGCCAAACCCGCGCGCTCTACCTGCCGCCGGTGCGCTCGCGCACGCTCCTGCGCGCGGCGCCCGCCTTCGAGGAGTTTGGCCATCGTTGGCTCGGTCGGCTCGCGGGTGTCGGCATCATCGAGGCCGGCAAGCAGCTTTACGCTGGCGTTGTCGAGCGGCCGCGGCACGCCGTGGCGGAAGCCGCGCGGCCGCGCCTGCGCATCGCGAGCTCCCGCGAGGCGAGCCGGCGCGACGGGGACGACGGTCCTACCCGCCCTACCTGACCCGAGTGCTCGCTGATGGCGTTCGAACCGCGCACGATCGCGTTGCTGGGCTTTGGTGAAGCCGGGTCCACCATTGGGCGCGGCCTTGCCGACGCGGCCGGCTGGCGCGGCGCGGCGCGGCCAGGTGACAACGCTTCGCGTCGCCTGATCGCCATCGACACCGCGCTCGATCTCGACACGCGCGGCGAGGCGCTGGGTCGTGAGGCGCGGCGTCTCGGCATCGAGATCGCACGCGACTATACGGCCGCGCTGTCCGAGGCCGACCTGGTGATCTGCGCGGTGCAGGGCGAGTTCGCCCACGACGCCGCCCGCGCCGCCGCGCCTCTCCTGAAGCCGGGAGCGCATTTCCTCGATCTCTGCACGGTGACCGGCCGCATGGCGGAGGAGGACCGCGCGGCGATCGAGACCGGGCGCGGCCGTTACACCGACGTCGCTGTGATGGGCGGCTTCTTCAAGCAGGGCACCAAGGCGCCGATGTTGCTGGCTGGCCCCGACGCGGCGCTGCTCGCCGACTGGATGAACGCCAACGGCTTTTCGGTGCGCGTGCTGGGCGATACGCCGGGCCGAGCCTCCTCGGTCAAGATGGTGCGCAGCGTCCTCATCAAGGGTCTCGAGGCTCTGGGCGTCGAGGCGCTGGTGACGGCGCGCCGGCAGGGCATCCTGCAGGAAGTGCTGGACTGCCTGGCGGACGCCGACAACATGCCCTTCCGCGACTATCTCGCGATGCTGGTGCAGACCCATGTCGTGCACGCCCATCGCCGCTGGGAGGAAATGGGGCTGGTCGCCCGCACGCTCGAGGAGACCGGCGTGCCGCCTCTCATGACGCGGGCGATCGAGGCCAACCATCGCCGCACCGTCGATGCCCATATCGCGCCGCCAGACGGACGGGTCCCGCCGCTGGAGGATGCGCTCACCCTGCTGTCTCGGAAGGTGATCGGTGGCGAGTGAGGTTTTCGACCGGCTGGTCGCTCTGCTGGACGCCGCCGCCGCACGTTACCGGGTGATCGAGCATCCGGCCGAGGGCCGCTCGGAGGCCATCAGCGCGATCCGCGGCAACCGGCCGGAACAGGCGGCCAAGGCCATGGTTCTGGACGTACGCGGCGGCAGTGGCGGCCGACGGCATGTGCTGGCCGTGTTGCCCGGCAACGCGCGGCTCGACTTCGCCGCCGTGGCGACTCTCTTTGAGGCGCGCAAGTGCGGCTTCGCAAGCCCGGAGACGGCGCAGGAGATCACCGGCTGCGTCATGGGCGCGGTGCCGCCCTTCGCGCTCGCCGACGCCCTCGCGCTGGTGGTGGACGAACGGCTGCTCGCCAACGAGACGCTCTACTTCAACGCCGGGCGACTCGACCGGTCGATGGAGCTGTCGACCGCCGACTGGCTCACCACCGCCCGCCCGCGCGTGGCGCGGATCGCGGCATGAGCCCGCGCTTTTCGTTCCGGCCGGCGGTCGAGGCCGATTTCGAGCCGCTGCTGGTCATCCGCGTCGACGTCATGCGCGAGCATCTGGAGCGCGTGTTCCGCTACGAGCCGGCGCGCGCCCGGCGGATCTTTCGCGGCCATTTCGACGAGGGCGGCATGCGCGCGATCGAGGTCGCGGGCGTGCTGGCCGGCTGCGTGCGCTTCGCCCGCGCGGACGATTGCTACCGCCTCGACTCGCTCTATCTCGCGCGGATCCATCACAATACCGGACCCGGTGCGGCCGTCGTGGCGCCGCTTCTCGCCGAAGCCGACGCCGCGCGACTGCCGGTCAGGCTGGAGGTGCTGCGCGGCAGCAAGGCGGACCGCTTCTGGGAACGCCACGGCTTCGTCGCGCTGGGCGCCGACGCGATCGAAACCCGCTACGAGCGCCCCACGCCCTGATCGCGACGCAGCAGGAACACCGCGTGCTCGCCGAGGAAGTTGGCGATCAGCGGTGGCAGCGAGATCGCCCGGCCGCCGCTGTCGAGCACGACGGCGCGCTCCACCCGGACGCCCATCTCGGCGCAGAGCGCGCGGAAATCGTCGATGCTGCAGAGATGGATATTGGGCGTGTCGTACCATTTGTGCGGCAGCGAGCGCGTCTCGGGCATCCGGCCGCCGAACACCAGTCGCAGCCGCACCGGCCAATAGGCGAAGTTGGGGAACGACACGATCGCGCGTTTGCCGACCCGCAACATCTGGCGCAACACCTCGCGCGGCTCGCGCGTGGCCTGGAGCGTCTGGCTGAGGATCACGTAGTCGAAGGCATCGTCGGGATAGTCGCGCAGGTCGGTGTCGGCATCGCCCTGGATCACGGACAGGCCGGCCGCGACACAGGCGTTCACCCCGGCCTGGCTCAGCTCCATGCCGCGCCCATCGACCCCGCGATGACGCACCAGCCACTCCAGCAACGCGCCGTCGCCGCAGCCGACATCGAGCGCGCGCGCACCACGCTCCACCATGTCGGCGACGCGTTGCAAATCGGCGCGCAAAGCCGCCATCAGCCGGCCTCCGGCAGGCCGCGCGCGGCGGCGGCGCCCTTCAGGAAGCCGCCCAGCGTGCGGAACATCTCGGGCTCATCGAGCAGGAACGCGTCGTGGCCCTTGTCGCTGTCGATCTCGACGAACGAGACATTGGCCGCGACCGCGTTCAGTGCGTGCACGATCTCGCGGCTCTCGCGCGTGGGGAACAGCCAGTCGCTGGTGAACGACATCACGCAGAACCGGGTATGGGTTCCGCGGAAGGCGTTGGCGAGCGTGCCACCATGGGCGCCGGCCAGATCGAAATAGTCCATGGCGCGCGTGATGTAGAGGTAGCTGTTGGGATCGAACCGGTCGACGAACGTGGCGCCCTGGTGCCGCAGGTAGCTCTCGACTTGGAAATCGGCGTCGAATCCGAAGCCCGGCGCGTCGCGGTTCTGCAACGCGCGGCCGAACTTGCGTTGCAGCGCGAGCTCCGAAAGATAGGTGATGTGCGCCGTCATGCGCGCCACCGCGAGCCCGCGTGCCGGCACCGTATTGTGCTGGCGATAGTCGCCCTCGCGCCAGTCGGGGTCGGCCATCACCGCCTGACGGCCGACCTCGTGGAAGGCGATGTTCTGGGCGGAGTGGCGGGCCGCGCAGGCCACCGGCACAGCGGCGAAGACGCGCTTGGGAAAGCTCGCGCACCACTCCAGCACCTGCATGCCGCCCATCGAGCCGCCGATCACGCAGAAGAGATCGGGAATGCCGAGATGATCGAGCAGCGCCGCCTGCGCGCGCACCATGTCGCCGATCGTCACCACCGGAAAGCGCAGATTCCAGGCTTGGCCCGTCGCCGGATCGCGATCCTGCGGACCGGTGCTGCCCATGCAGCCGCCCAGCACGTTGGCGCAGACGATGAAATAGCGCGCGGGATCCAGCACCTTGCCCGGCCCCACGAGCGTGTCCCACCAGCCCGGTTTGCCGGTGACCGGGTGGGTTCCGATCACGAACTGGTCGAGCGTGAGCGCGTGACAGATCAGCACGGCGTTGCTGCGCGCGGCGTTCAGCGTGCCCCAGGTCTTGTAGGCGACACGGTGACCCGCTAGCTCGACGCCGCAGTCCAAGCGGAGCGGCGACTCGCGACCCAGTATCGCGTGCTCGCAATGCTGCAACGCCTGGCGCTCGGCGGCGGTGAGGTCGGCGAAATCCATGGCGGCGGCACCTTCCGCGAAGGTCCCTGACGGTGCAAGGAGTTTCGAGCGGCTTTACGCCGCCCGGCCGAACGTAGTATCGCCGCTCACCGACACACGCGCCGCATGGATTCACCCGACCTCAACCGCCTGCGCCAGGAGATCGACGCGATCGACGGATCGCTGCACGACCTCGTGCGGCAGCGCGCCGGCGTGGTGGCCGAGATCGGCCGCGCCAAGCCGGCGGGCGGACTGGGGCTGCGGCCCGGTCGCGAGGCCGCGGTGCTGCGCCGACGGCTGGCGGCCCATGACGGCGCGTTTCCGCCGGCCGCGCTGTTCCGCATGTGGCGCGAGATGATGAGCGCCTTCACCCTCATGCAGACCCCTGGTCTGCGCGTCGCCGTCTGCCGGCCGGCCGACCAGCCCGGCTACTGGGACCTCGCACGCGACCATTTTGGCTGCCAGATCCCGTTCGTGGCGCGCGAGACGCCGGCGCAGGTGCTGGCCGATGTGCGCGCCGATGCCCGCACGCTGGGCGTCGTGCCGGCACCGCAGGACACCGAGACGACGCCATGGTGGCCGCTGCTCGCGAGCGGCGAGCCGACCCTGCCCAACGTGGTCGCCCGCCTGCCCTTCCTCGCGATGCCAAACGCCCGCAGCGCCAGCATCACCGCCGTCGTGCTGGCCCGCATCGAGCCTGAGGTGAGCGGCGAGGACAGGTCGTTGCTGGTCATCGAATCGTCCGGGGCGCTCAGTCGCGCTCGGATCGGCCAGGCTCTGGCGCAGGCGGAGCTGCCGGCCTTCTCGTTGGCGCTAGACCGCACCCATGGCGGCCTCCACCACTACCTCGTCGAACTGGCCGGCCTTGTCGCCGATGGCGATCCGCGGCTGGGCGCGCTACAGGCGGCGCTGGGTGTCTCTGACGCCCGGGTTGCCTCGATCGGCGGCTACGCCGTGCCGCTCGACGGCCGATCCTGAACCAGACTTCCACCGGAGACCGCGCCATGACCGCGCTCACGCCCCGCCCCGGCATCATGAAGATCGCGCCCTACGTTCCGGGCAAGGACTCGGTCGACGGCAAGGAGCCGATCGCCAAGCTCTCGTCCAACGAAGGCGCGCTCGGCCCCTCGCCCAAGGCGATGGCGGCCTATGCAAAGGCTGCGGCCGACCTGCACCGCTATCCCGATGGCGGCGCCGAGAAGCTGCGCCACGCGATCGGCCGGCATTTCGGGCTCGATCCGGCCCGCATCGTCTGCGGCGCCGGCTCGGATGAGATCCTGAACCTGCTGGTGCGCGCCTACTGCGGTCCGGGCGACGAGCTGCTCTACAGCCAGTTCGGCTTCCTGATGTATCCGATCAACGCGCTGGGTGTCGGCGCCACGCCGGTGGCCGCACCCGAGAAGGATTATCGAACCGACGTCGATGCCATGCTGGCGCGCGTCACCCCGCGCACGCGCATCGTCTGCCTCGCCAACCCCAACAACCCGACCGGCAGCTACATCACCAAGGACGATGTGCGGCGCCTGCATGCCGGCCTGCCGAAAGAGGTGCTGCTGGTGATCGACGCGGCCTATGCCGAGTATGTCAGCCGCAACGACTACGAATCCGGAGTGGAACTGGTCGACCAGGCCGAGAACGTGGTCATGACCCGCACCTTCTCCAAGATTTTCGGTCTGGGCGGGCTGCGGCTCGGCTGGATGTACGGGCCGGCCGGCATCGTCGATGTGATGAGCCGGCTGCGGCAGCCCTTCAACGTCAACGCCGCCGCCCAGGCCGCGGGCGTCGCCGCCCTCGCCGACATCGCCCACACCGACGCGAGCCGCACCAACAACGACATCTGGCTGCCCTGGCTGTCGGCCGAGCTCACCAAGCTCGGCTTCACGCCGCGTCCCAGCGTCGGCAACTTCGTCCTGGTGGGCTTCGGCTCGAAGGAGCGCGCGCAGGCGGCCAATGACTGGCTGATGAAGGACGGGCTGATCCCCCGCATGGTTGCGGGCTACGGAATGCCCGATCATCTGCGCATCACCATCGGGACCGAGACCGAGGTGCGCGCCGTCGCACAGTCGCTCAAGGCCTTCGCGGCGGCCCGATGAGCGCACCCGCCTTCCGCCGCCTGGCGCTGATCGGAATCGGTCTGATCGGCGGCTCGATCGCGCTGGCCGCCCGTCGCGCGGGCATCGCCGCCGAGATTGTCGCCGCGACCCGCAGCGCCGAGACCGCCGCGACGGCCATGCGGCTGAAGCTCGTCGATCGCTGCGACACCGACGTCGCGGGCGTCTGCGCGGGCGCCGATCTCGTGATCGTCTGCACACCCGTCGGTGCCTGTGGCGAGACTGCGCGTCTCATCGCGCCGTCGCTGCAACCGGGCTGCATCGTGAGCGATGTCGGTTCGGTGAAGCAGGCAGTCATTCGCGACATGGCCCCCCACCTGCCGGCGCATGTCCATTTCGTGCCGGCTCATCCGGTGGCCGGGACCGAGAATTCCGGCCCGGAAGCGGGCTTCGCCGAGCTGTTCGACGGGCGCTGGTGCATCCTGACACCGCTGCCCGGAACACCGGTCGAGCCGGTGGATCGGCTCGAGGCGTTCTGGAAGGCGCTGGGCAGCCATGTCGAGAGGCTGGACGCCGCCGACCACGACCGCATCCTCGCCATCACGTCCCACCTGCCGCACCTGATCGCCTACACCATCGTCGGCACCGCCGACGATCTCGGTGGCCATCTCAACAGCGAAGTGCTGCGCTTCGCGGCCGGCGGCTTCCGCGATTTCACGCGCATCGCCGCGTCCGATCCGACGATGTGGCGCGACGTGTTCATGAACAACCGCGAGGCCGTTCTGGAAGTGCTGCAACGCTTCCAGGAGGACCTGTTCTATCTGCAGCGCGCGATCCGGTGGGGCGAGGGCGACAAGCTGTTCGACCTGTTCACCCGCACCCGCGACATTCGCCGCGCGCTGATCCACCTCAAGCAGGCGTGAGCGCGGCTAGAGTCTTTCCGAGCCGGCGGGAGTCAGCCGGATCGGAAAGCCGACAAGCGAGGATTCGCGAATCGCGCGTTTCCGTTCGGATGGAACCGCAGGAGCCGGTCCCTCTGAGCCGAAAACACCCCAAGCGTCCGGCGGCGGGACGGCCGCGCTGGCTCTTTGCCTACGGCTCCCTGATGTGGCGTCCGGGTTTCACGCCCGCCGAGCGCGCGGGCGCGCGACTGGCCGGCTGGCATCGCGCGCTCTGTGTGCGCTCCGAATACTATCGCGGCACGAAACGCCGGCCCGGTGCGATCCTGGGCCTGCTGGCCGGCGGTTCCTGTCGCGGCTTTGCGCTCCGCCTGCCGGAGCGCGGATACGATCGCTTGCGCGCCTATCTCTGGCAGCGCGAGATCGAGCATGACGGCGTCTATCTGGAGACGGTGCGTTGGGTCACGCTCGACGACGGCAGGCGCGTCCGCGCGTTGGTCTACATCGCCGACCGTCACCATCCCCAGTTCGCCGGCAAGCTTCCGCCCGCGCGGGCGGCAACGCTCGTGCGCCAGGGACGGGGCGCGACGGGCAGCAATCTCAATTATCTCGCGCAGACTGTAGCCGGGTTGGCCGAACTCGGATTGCGGTCGGCGGCGCTCGACGCGGTGGCGCGCCGGGTCGGTCTCTAGGCCGGACGACCGCCAACCAGCCGCGTCACATGCGCCTGCCAGACATCGCGCGCTTCCTCTGGCGTGAGCCCCAGCCGCTGGCGCAGCACGATCCACCCTTCGGGTGTCAGCAGCGCGGCCGCGGCGTTGAGCACGTGGTCGCGCTCCCGCTCAGGTAGGCGCGCGAGTTCTGGATCAAGCCACTGCGCGAGCCGCACCCGGCCAACGGTATAGAGGCGCTGGACCTGATCGAGCGCCGCTGACGAGCGGCGTTGCAGCGTGTCGACGAACGGCCAGATCGCGAGCCACTGTTCGAACCGCGCGGCCCGGTGCTCGACGACGATGCCGATGCGCTCAGCCAGCAGGCCGCCGGCCGCCGGTTCGGGAATCCCCGAGACCAGCCCAAGCAGGACCCGTCCAAGAACCTCGAGATAGAGATGTTCGGTATCGGTAAAGTGCTGAAACACAGTGCGCGCCGATACACCCGACGCGTCGGCGATATCACGCACGACCGGCGCCGCCTGTCCGGCGAGGGCAAGTCCCATCGTCGCCGCGATGATGGAATCGCGAGTACGAGCAAGCTTGCCGCCAACCGCCCTCCGTCCTTCCTCGACGCCGGGCATCCTGATGTCCTTGTTCATTCTTCCCAAAGTTTCGGCGGAGCCTCTTGACGCGGACCCCTTGCCAACGCAGGACGCCCCAAGTGACACGGAAGCCGCGTGCGGACCAAGTGAAATTTCAACGAGGCCGCTGCCCAGAAACACGGCACGCCGTTACACTGTAACTCTCAGAGGTAGAGAAGCGTCGCAGCCATGAGCGAGAAGAAACTTTCCCCCGCCTCGCTCGCCGCGCAGGCCATGGGCTTTGTCGATCCGACGACGCGCGCGGTCGTGCCGCCGGTCCATCGCGCCAGCACCTATCTGCGCGACGAGGACAACGCCTATCGCTCGGGCCACATCTACGCCCGCGCCGACAATCCAACGTTCCGTCACGCCGAAGCGACGCTGGCGGCGTTGGAGGGCGGCGCGGCGGCGATGATCTTCTCGTCCGGCATGAGCGCCGCCACCGCCTGCTTCCTTGCGTTACGACCGGGTAACCATGTCGTGGCTCCGCAGGTGATGTACTGGTCGCTTCGGAACTGGCTGCAGGGCTTCGCGACGGACTGGGGCCTCAAGGTCGAGTTCGTCGATGGCGCCGACACCGCAGCCTTCGCCGCCGCGATCCGCCCCGGCACGACCAAGCTCGTGTGGGTCGAGACGCCGGCCAATCCCCTGTGGACCGTGACCGACATCGCCGCCGTCGCTGAGGCCACTCACCGCGCTGGTGCGCGGCTCGCCGTTGATTCAACGGTGGCCACGCCAGTCCTGACGCGGCCGCTGTCGCTTGGCGCCGACATCGTGATGCATTCGGCGACCAAGTACCTCAACGGCCACTCCGACCTGATCGGCGGCGCACTGGTGACGGCGCGCGAGGACGAGGGCTGGGCGAAGCTGCGTTCGGTCCGCGCCCAGCTCGGCACCGTGCCCGGTCCGGACGACGCCTGGCTCCTGCAACGCGGCATGCGCACGCTGTTCCCGCGCGTCGCCTGGGCCAGCCGCTCCGCGCAGGCGCTCGCCGAGCGTTTCGCGGCCCATCGCTCGATCGCCGAGGTGCTTTATCCGGGCCTGCCCGGATTCGCCGGCCACACGACGGCCGCGCGCCAGATGCAGGGCGGCTTCGGCGGCATGCTGTCCGTGCGGGTACGGGGCGGCGAGCGCGCGGCAATCGCGACCGCCGCGGCCGTCCAGCTCTGGAAGCGCGCGACGTCGTTGGGCGGCGTCGAAAGCCTGATCGAACACCGCGCGAGCGTCGAGGGTGCGGGGTCGCCCTGCCCGACCGATCTGCTGCGCCTGTCGGTCGGCGTCGAGGATGCGAACGATCTGTTCGACGATCTCGACCAGGCCCTGCGTCGCGCGCACAACGCGTAAGTCAGTCGCGCAGCGCGAAACCCGAAGCGAGCGGATCGTCAGCATCGAAACGGAACGCCGCCTCGGCCATCGGATGGGCGGTGCCGCCCACCTCGACGGTGCAGGCGGCGTGCGGTCCGACAGACGCGGCAGCGGCGAGGACGCGTCCGCTGAAGACCGCACCGGTGCAACTTTCGAAACGGTGTTCTCGGGCGGCACGTGCGGCGTCGCGTCGCCAAGCCAGCGCCATGCGGGCAGTGACACCGCTGCCGGTCGGGCTGCGATCGACCTGGCGGCCGGCGAAAATGCAGACGTTGAGGCTGGGGCGATCGAGCCCGTCGCCGCCATCAGTCAGGATCGTGCCATAGAGGAACCCGAGATCGGGCTCGTCCGGATGACGCACGTCGATGGCACCGGCCGCCGTGCGTGCGATCTCCTCGCCGGCATCGACGACGTCGCGCATCGCCGAACGTCGCAGGTCGAGACCGACCGTCTCGGCAGCGAGAATCGCATAGAAGGCGCCGCCATAGGCGACGTCGACAGCGACCGGCCCGAAGCGCCGCGTCGGCGCGAGACGATCACGCGCCAGCACGAAGGCGGGAACGCTTTCGAAGCGCACGGCACCGGCGCGTCCCCCCGAGACCGACACCCGCGCCGTCACCAGACCGCAGGGGCATTGCAGCCGCACCGTGGTTTCAGGCTCCACCACCTTCACCCGCCCGCTCTGCACGGCCCAGCGCGCGAGCGCGATCACGGCATGCCCGCACATGGTGCTGTAGCCTTCGTTGTGCAGGAACAGCACCGCCAGATCGGCATCGGGATGGTCGGCCTCGACCAGAAGCGCGCCATACATGCCGGCGTGACCGCGCGGCTCCAGCATCAGGCCACGCCTCAGCGAATCGTGCCGTTCCTGGCATTCCCTGCGTTTGTCGAGCAGCGTGCGGCCGGTCAATAAGGGCCAGCCGTCGACCACGATGCGGGTCGGCTCGCCGCCGGTGTGCCAATCGACCGTCCGCAGGATCACCCGCCGACCCCGAACGTGGCACCCAGCGCCTGGCCGATCCGCTCGTTCATCATCTCGATCGAGCCGTCAGTGTAGGCCGCGATCTTGGCGCCGGCGAGATGGCGGGCGAGCGGGTAGTCGGCGCGCAGGCCGTTGGCGCCCATCGCCTGGATGCAGTCGGAGATGCGCTGCACCGCCATGTCGGTCGCGAACTTCTTGGCGTGGGCTGCCGGCAGTACGGCGTCGGCGCCCTCGTCGATCATGCGGGCGGCGCGATAGGTGAGCAGCCGGGCGGCCTCGAGATCGGTCGCGGCGTCGACCAGCTTCCAGCGCAGGCCCTGATGGTCGAGCAGCTTCCGGCCAAAGGTCCGACGCTCGCTGCCATAACGCACCGCCACTCGCAGCGATTCCTCCAGCATGCCGCAGCACATGGCGGCGACGTAGGTGCGCGCGCCGTTGATGCCGGCCAGCGCCGACTTGAAGGCGCGCCCCGGCGGATGCAGCAACGCCTCATCCGGCGCAAGGTAGTCCTCAAGCGCGAAGCCGCCCGCGCCGATCGCGTGGCCGCCATGCAGCTCGAACGCCGGCAGACGTTTGAATCCGGCGCGACTCGCCTCGATCGCGAAGCAGGCGATCCCCCGCCATCCTTGCGCCGGATCGGTTTGGGCATAGGCGATACTGAGACCAGCCACCGCGGCGTTGGTGATCCAGGCCTTGCCGCCATTCAGCACCCAGCCGCCCTCGACGCGCCGTGCCGACGTCGAGATCGCGCCGAAGTCGCTGCCGGCACCCGGCTCGGTGAGGCCCGCGCAGCCGATCAGCTCGCCTGTCAGCATCGCGGGCAGCAAGCGATCGCGCAGCGTCGGCGGGGCGTCGCGTGCAAAGCGCGCGGTCGAATTGTGAACGTTGATCAACGCGAAGGCGAAAGCGTAGTCGTGGCGCGCCATCTCCTCGAACGCCCGCATCTTGCAGGTGAAGGAGAGCCCCAGCCCGCCGTGTTCCCGCGCGAGTTCGATCTTGTTCAGTCCCGCCGCGCAGGCCTCGCGTATCGCCTCCAGCGGATAGCGCCGCCCCCACTCCCAGCGCGCGGCGTTGGGCGCGACGACGCGCTCGGCAAAGGCGCGGGCGGTCGCGATGATCTCGCGCTCGGCCGCTGTCAGAACGGCGTCGATCATTCCGTCTCCGTCACAGGCGCCACAACGTCACGTCCCGGGGTGTCGCGGCGCGATCGAGCACGCCTTGGACGTCGGCGACGAAACCCTGCCCGTCCCGCAACAGGCCCTGCACCAGCTTCCAGCCGCCCTCGCGGTAGGGCTGATGCGCGACAGCGACCACCACGGCATCGGCCGGCGTCAGCCGATCCAACGGCGTGAGCGACAATCCGTATTCATGGGCGAGCTGTTCGCCGTCAGCCATCGGGTCATGCAAGGCCACATCGATGCCGAAGTCGCGCAACTCGCCAACGATGTCGACCACGCGCGTGTTGCGGGTGTCAGGCACGTTCTCCTTGAACGTCACCCCAAGCACGTTGACCCGCGGCGCCTGGGTTCGCGGGCGGCGCATGATGCTGCGCACCACGCGATTGCCGACATGGAGACCCATGCTGTCGTTCACGCGGCGGCCGGAATTGATGACATGGGCGTGGTAGCCCAGCTCTTCTGCCTTGTGGGCGATGTAGTGAGGATCGACGCCGATGCAGTGGCCGCCGACCAGCCCCGGCGTATAGCCGTGGAAGTTCCACTTGGTGCGCGCGGCCGCGAGCACGTCGCGGGTGTCGACACCCAACCGGTCGCAGATCAGCGACACCTCGTTGATCAAGGCGATGTTGACGTCGCGCTGGGTGTTCTCCAGCACCTTGGCGAACTCCGCGACCTTGATCGAGGGCGCGCAGTGGGTGCCGGCCCGAACCGCCGAGGCATAGACCGAGTCGACGATGGCCAGTGTGGCCGGTGTGTCGCCGGCGACGACCTTCTTGATGGTCTCGAACCGTCGTTCCTTGTCGCCCGGATTGATGCGCTCGGGCGAGTAGCCGACATTGAAGTCGGTTTTCCAGCGCAGGCCCGACACCTTCTCCAGAACCGGAATGCAGGCATCCTCCGTGACGCCGGGATAGACCGTGGACTCGTAGACGACAATGTCGCCGCGCTTCAGGATGCCGCCCAAGGTGCGCGACGCGGCGGTGAGCGGCCCGAGATCCGGCCGCTTGCCCTCGTCGATCGGGGTGGGAACCGTCACAATGTGGAAGTCCGCCCGACGCAAGGCGGCGGGATCCGCGGTGAAGTCCAGGCCTGGTTGGCGGAGTTCGGCTGGTTCGACCTCACCGGTGCGATCGCGGCCCCCGCTCAGTTCATCGATCCGGCTCTTGTCGATATCGAAACCGACGACCGGTACCCCGGTGCGCGCGAATCCGACCGCGACGGGAAGTCCGACATACCCCAGACCGATAACCGAAATGCGTCGTCCATGTGCCATGGCGCTGAGATACACGATGCCGCTCGCGCCGCAAACCGGCGGCGGCGTTGCCAGCCGGCGGGCGGTCGCTACAATGGCGGGCGTGCGGGTGTAGCTCAGGGGTAGAGCGTCGGCTTCCCAAGCCGTAGGTCGCGGGTTCAAATCCCGTCGCCCGCTCCATTTTTCCGATTGCGGGATGGGGTTGATGGACTCTCACAGCGATGTGACGGCGGCGCTGGCACGCGCCGGCTTCGACGTCGCCGCGATCGATCGTTGGGCCTTGGCCGCGCCGGGCTGGACCGACGATTTCGATGCCGATGCCAGCGCGGCGACGCACTACTGGACGCTGGGCGGCGCGTTGCTGAGCCGGCTTCCCGCCAAGCCGGCGCGTGACGCAGCCAACTCCCGCGCGGCGGAGGGACTGAAGGCGTCGCTCAGGGCGGTGCGGGCCGCCTTCCTGGATCGGCACGCCGGCGCGCTCTACGACCGGCTGACGGGCGGCCGCACGCGCTTCGTTCGCATCGAGCGGCTGGTCTACGACGCTGCCGACCTCGTGCCAGGTCTGGTCCCGGACCGGCGTATGGTGGCAGCGGAGGCCGAGCTCAAGCAGGCCGACAAGGAAGGCCACGAGATCGACCAGGGGCTGTTGCTCAACCGCTTCCTCGCCTGCCCGGTGCGCGGCATTCATCTCTGTCACACCATGCTGCTGGCTCGACCGGAGTCGGCCGAGGCGCTCGCCAAGTTCCTGCGGGACGGCTCGCTCGATCTGGGCGGCGCCCGCGTGGAACGCCAGGGCAAGGCCGCGGTCCTCCTGCTCAGCAATCCGCGCTTCCTCAATTCCGAGGACATGTTCACCCAGACCGCGACAGAGATCGGCGCCGATGTCTGCATCCTCGACCCGAAGAGCGAGGTCGCCGTGCTGCGCGGCGCAGTGGTGCCGCAGGGCAAGTACGCCGGCCGGCGCATCTACAATGCCGGCATCAACCTCACGCACCTCTACTACGGCAAGATCCCGTTTCTGTGGTTCCCGATCCGCGACATGGGCTTCGTGAACAAGCTGACGCGCGGCCTCGCGAGCCCCGAGGCGCCGCCCTTCGAAGAGTTCGGCGGTTCGACCGAAAAGCTCTGGATCTCGGCGGTCGATACGTTCGCGATCGGCGGGGGCTGCCAGATCCTGCTGGCGACCGATTTCACCGTCGCGGCCGACGACGCCTACATGACGCTGCCCGCCCGCAAGGAGGGCATCATCCCGGCGATGGCCAACCTGCGGCTCGCGCGCTTCGTCGGCGACCGGCTGGCGCGCCAGGGCATCATGTACGAGCGCCGCTTCGATTGCGCGAGCCCCGAGGGCCGCATGATCTGCGATGAGGTCGTGCCGGCCGATGCCATCGACGCGACGCTGACGCGCGTGATCGACCGGCTGACCGGCGCCGGCGTGGTGGGTGCAATCGGCAATCGTCGAGCGCTCCGGCTCGCGCTGGAGCCGCTCGATCTCTTCCGCCGCTACGCCGCGCTCTATGCCCGCGAGCAGGCACTCTGCCATTTCAGCCCGGCGCTGATCGCCAATCTCGAGTTCCACTGGAACGCCCAGAACCGACGGGCCTAGTGTCCCGCGATCCGGTTGAGCTCAGCCGGATCGAGACGCCAACGAACGAGGCATCATGAATCGCGTGCTTCCGGTAAGAGGCAACCGCGCGAGCTGTTCCCTCTGAGCGGTGAACACTCTCGGCGCAGTCGGCCCCTACGCTCCCGCCATCAGGTCGGCGAGGCCCGCGTTGGCCAGCAGCGCCGCCGCCGGGGCTTCCGCGACGATGCGGCCGCGCCGCAGCACGACGCCGCGACCGGCCAGCGAGAGCGCGGTCGCCGCCTTCTGCTCGGCCAGCAGGACGGCGGTGCCCGATGCCGCGAGCCCCGCGAGCCGCGCCCACAAATCCTCGACGATGGCGGGCGCGAGCCCCAGCGTCGGCTCATCGAGCAGCAAGAGCCGCGGCCGTGGCATCAACGCTCGAGCGAGCGCCAGCATCTGCTGTTCGCCCCCGGACAGCGACCACGCGCGGTGCCCGGCGCGCGCGGCAAGCGCGGGAAAAGAGTCCAACATCTCGCCCACGCGCCGCTGACGCTCGCTCCGCGACGCGTCGAGCGCAGCCTCCAGAGTCTCGCGCACCGTGAGCCCGGCGAACACTCGACGACCCTCCGGGACGTAGCCGACGCCGGCGCGTGACCGCACCTCGACGGGCAGGCGCGCGAGATCTTGGCCCGCCCACCGAAGACGGCCAGCCTGCGGTGGATGCAAGCCCAAGACCGTCTCCAGCAACGTCGACTTGCCGGCGCCATTGCCGCCCAGCAACGCCACGATCTCACCCGGTGCCACGGCGAGCGAAACCTCGTCGAGCACGCGCGCGCCGCCGCGCTGGACGGCAAGGCCTTCTAGGACGAGCCCTTCGCTCATGCGGCTCGCCCGAGATAGGCCGCCTGCACGCGGCGATCGGCCCGCACGGCGTCGGGCGTTCCGCTGGCGATGACGCGCCCGCGATCGAGGCAGATCAGCCGATCGCAGGCGCGCGACAGCAGCGCGATATCGTGGTCGATGACCAGCACGGCGCGATCCTCGGCCGCGAGCGCCCGCAGGGCCGCGACCAGTACCTCGCGTTCGGCATCGCCCAACCCGGCCGCCGGCTCGTCGAGCAAGAGAAACGGCGCACCTGTGGCGACGGCACGCGCAAGATCGACGCGGCGGCGTTCGCCCGGCGCCAGCCGACCGCAGGGCTCGGCAGCGACCTTGTCGAGACCGAACATCGCGAGCGCTTCTGGCGCGTCGCCCCACGCGACCAGGCCGACAGCGTCGCCGGCGAGCGTGGCCGCCGGCAGAGCCGGTGTCTGGAAACTGCGGGCGAGGCCCGCCCGCGCGCGCGGCACGGCGCCGAGCCCGTCGAGCGCCTGATCGTCCAGCAGGATCGCGCCCTCGTCGGCGGGCACCAGCCCGCTGATGAGGTTCAGGATCGTGGTCTTGCCCGACCCGTTGGGGCCGATCAGTCCGACGACCTCGCCGCGCGCGACCTCGAACGAGACGCCGGCCACCGCCTCGACACCGCCGAAGCGCTTCACGGCATCGCGCACAGCGAGGCGCCGCTTCGCCGTCACCGGACGCCGCGGCAACGGATCGAGAGGCGGCATGGGCTGCGCCGCGCCGCGCCAACGATCGATCGCGGCCGCAAGACCCTCGGGCGCCAAGCGGACCACGATCAGCGTCGCGATGGCATAGGCCAGCAGCCAGGCGCCACCGAAGTCGCGCAGCAACTCGGGCAAGAGGACGGCGAGCACCGCCCCCAGCACGGCACCCATGGGATGGCGCGCGCCACCCACCACGACCGAGACGAGGCAGAGCACCATCAGCGGAAAGCCGGTCGCCTCGGGCGAGACGACGCCCGCGGCCGCTGCGGCGATGCCGCCGCCCAGCCCGCCCAGCGCGCTGCCGCAAACGAAGGCAGTGAACCGCCAGCGCGCGCCGTCGATGCCGAGCGCCTCGGCGGCAAGCGGCGCCTCGCGCAGCAGACGCGCGGTCTCGGCCCATCGGCCGGCCATCGCGCGGGCAAGCGCGGCGACGAACAACGCCGCGACTGTCCACGCCACGAGGGCCAGCGACAGCTCGGACGGCAGGTTCGTGCCGAACCCGACGAGACCGTTGGCGCCGCCCGTCCAGCGCTCGGCATTCACCGCAACGAGATGCACGATGGCCGCCAGCGCGATCGTGGCCAGCGCGAAGTAGTGTGATTGCAGGCGCAGCACCGGCACCGCCACCACGGCCGCGACGAGCGCCGCGATCAATGCGCCCACGGGAATCACCCCGACTCCAAGCGTCGACGCCAACAGCGCCGTCGCGTAGGCACCGACACCGAACATGGCACCCTGCGAGAGGGCGAGCGCGCCGAGATGGCCGAAGATCAGCTGATAGCCCAGCCCCATCAGCGTGTAGGCCGCGATCAGGGTCGCGGCGTGCGGATAGCGTTCCGCCACGACGAGGGCCGCCATCATCGTCGCGACCAGTGTGAACCGCCAGAAACGGGACAGGCCGCTCACGTCACACCCGTCGACCCGCCGGCTCGCCGAACAGGCCCTGCGGACGCAGCGCCAGTGTTGCGATCACGCCGACATAGAGCGCGCCCTGCGCCCAGGCGTCGCCCACCCAGGCGCTGGCAAGGCTCTCGAACGCGCCGATTCCCAGCGCCGCCAGCAGTGCCCCCGGCACGCTGCCCCAGCCGCCCAGCGCCACCGCGATATAGGCCTTGAGCATGTAGCCCGCACCTTGCGTCGGCGAGACCAGGAACTGGTGGCCAAGCAGCAGGCCGGCCAGTCCCGCGAGCGCGCCGGATAGCGCAAAGGTGGCGGCGATGTAGCGGCCCGCCGGGATCCCGACCGCGCGCGCCATCGTGCGATCCATCGCCACCGCGCGCATGCGCATGCCGATCCAGCTCCGCTCCAGCAGCAGCCACACCAGCAGGATCGCCGCGCCGCCCAAGACAAGGATCGCGAGTTGTTGGCGTCCGACCGCGACACCCAAAACCTGCACCGCACCGGCACCCGCCACCGCCGGCACCGTGGCCGGCGCGCCTGCCATCGCAAGCGTCAGCGCGTGCTCGACGATCGCGGCGAGCGCGATGGTAGCGACAAAGGTGGTTTCGGGCGGCCGGTCGACCAGCGGCAGGATCGCGACCCGCGCCGCGAGCACGCCGACCGCGCCGAGGACCAGCAGCACAAGCGGCACCAGCAACCAGGCTGGCGCGGCGAGATGGAATGCGAGTGCCACCGCGACACCGCCGCCCAGAACGACCAGATCGCCATGCGCGAAGTTCACCGCCCCGGCCGCGTTCAGGGCCAGCACGAAGCCGAGCGCGATCAGGGCATAGGCCATGCCGAGCGCTACGGCGTTGAGGAGGAGCTGGGCGGCGATCATCTCACCGCAGCATATCCCGTTCGACCGTCCGCGGTCGCCCGGGATCGGGACGTCAGTGCTCGCGCGGCGCGTGCTTGCCCAGGATGCGCTGCAGCGTCCGGCGGTGCATGTTGAGGCGACGCGCCGTCTCCGACACGTTGCGATCGCACTGCTCGAACACACGTTGGATATGCTCCCAGCGCACCCGGTCGGCCGACATGGGATTGCTGGGCGGCGGCGGCAACTTGCGACCGTGCGAGGTCAGAGCCTGTTCGATGGCGTCGGCGTCGGCCGGCTTGGCCAGATAATCGACCGCGCCTTCCTTCACTGCCGCGACCGCGGTCGCGATGTTGCCATAGCCCGTCAACACCACGATCCGGATGTCGGGCCGCGCCTGACGCAGCGGCGCCACGAGTTCGAGTCCGTTGCCATCGCCCAAGCGCAGGTCGAGCACCGCGAAGGCCGGCGGCTTGCCGATCGACGCCCGCGCCTCGGCCACCGAACCCACGGCGGTCACCGCGAAGCCGCGCTGCTCCAGCGCGCGCGCGATGCGATTGCGAAACGCCGCATCGTCGTCAGCGATCAGCAGGCTGCGCTCGTTCGCGCCGTTGCCGCTGCTGGCGGGCGACGGCCGCATGCCGCCGCTGTCCTGGCTCATGGCCACTCCTATTAAGTTGGGCGCTATGTAGCCTTGAACACCGCACTTGGCCAGCGCACGACCACACGCCCGCCGCCGCCCGGCGCGTTGCCGAAGGAGACGTTACCACCGGTTCTTTCGAGCAGGGTCTTGGCGATGAAAACCCCGAGGCCCATGTGGCCTTCCTGGCCCTGCCGGGTCGAGGTGAAAGGCGTGCCAAGCTCGTCCAGAACCGCCTCCGAGAAGCCCGGGCCGTCATCGCTCACCGAAACCTCGGCCCACTCGGCGGTCCAGCACGTGGCAATCAACACACGATTGCGGGCAAACGAAACGGCGTTCTGCACGATGTTGCCCAGCCCCTGCTGAAGTTCGGCGCTGCGCGCATAGTGTGGCGCGGCGGCGGGGCCCGAGGCTTCGGCCGGTCCCTGCTCGAACGCAAGCGCCACGCCCTCACGCCCCGCGCCTCGCGCTGCCGCCTCGACCAGCGCGGGCAGTGGCACCACCGTGTAGGTGTCCGATTCATCGCCCGCTGGATTGACTGAGAAGCGGGCGAGGATCGCACGACAGCGTTCCGACTCGGCGGCCAGCAAATCGATGTCCTCGCGCAAGGGATCGTCGGACTCGACCTCGCGCTGCATCTCGCGCGTCACCACGGCGATGGTGGAGAGCGGCGTGCCGAGTTCGTGCGCCGCCGCTGCCGCCAACGCGCCCAGCGCCGAGAGCTGCCGCTCGCGCGCCAGCGACTCCTGGGCGGCGGCGAGCGCGTCGTTCATCTGCCGCGCCTCCTCGGCGAGACGCCAGGCGTAGAGCGTGATCAGCAGCGTGGTGAGCGTGAGCCCGGCCCATACGCCGTAGCGATAGTTGTCGGGAAACTCCGGTGGCACGCCGTCCCAGGGCAGCGGTTGGCGGTAAAGCGCGAGGACCCCGATGCAGAGCATCGTCAGGGTCGAGAGCGCGATGGTCGGACCGAGCGACAGAATGGTGGCGGCGATCGCGACGGGCGCAAGCAGCAGCAGCGAGAACGGATTCTCAACGCCGCCGGTGAGATAAAGCAGCACCGCGAGCTGGAAGATGTCGAAGGCGAGGAAGATCGCGGTCTCGCGGTCGTCCATGCGGGTCGACGCCGGGCGGCCGAGGCTGACGGCGATGTTCAGTAGCGCCGACAGGCCGATCGCCACGCTGACCGCCAGAAGCGGCACATCGTAGCCGAGGCCGAGATGCACCAGCGCGATGGTGAAGACCTGTCCCGCGACCGCCGACCAGCGGATCAGCACCAACGCCCTGAGGCGCACGCCACCGCGCGGCGGATGGCCGGACGGCGGCGCCACATCGGGCAGCGCGGTCATCGCGGGATCACTCCTCCAGCATCAGGTGCTTGCGATGCACCGTCACGAACAGCGGAATCCGACGCTGCTTGCGCCGGTTCGGCGGCTCCTTCACCAACCGGCCGACCTCGCCCAGGATCAGGCCGGTGATGGTTGGCAGCGGCAGCTCGCGCGCCTCGTCGAGGCGAACCCACCGCACATCGCCCAACTCGCTGGAAGCCCGCACATCGCCCATCGCGTCCTCCGCACGCGCCATGAAGAAGCGCGCATTGAAGCGGCGCGGGCGGCCCGGTGGCGTCACCGCGCGCGCGATGAGGTCGAGACAATCCAGCGCAGGCGCGAGTCCCTTGTCGAGAAACCCGGCCCACGCCTCCTCAACGTGCGACGGCGGCGCGCCCGCGAGCGGCTTGGCGAGCATCAAGCCGGTCTCCTCGTAGGTCTCGCGGACCGCGGCAACCGCCAGCGCCTGCGCCCGTCGCGCCGTGGCCGCGCGTTGCAGACGCTCGGCGACGAAGCGATCCAGCGGCGCCGCCACCGGCACGACAGCATCCTCGCGATCCACGCGACCGCCGGGAAAAACATAGCGATTTGGCATGAAGGCGTGCTTGGCGTCGCGGCAACCCAGCAACACCTCCGGCACCTTGCCGCGTTCACGCACCAGGATCAGCGTCGCGGCGTCGCGTGGCCGCAGGTAGGGGAACTTCTGGCCGGCATAGGTCTGATCGACCGGCCGCTCGCCCTTGGGCAGGCGGGTGACTTCGTCGTAGCCCTTGTCGCGGCCGCGCACCACGGCGCCCGCCGGCAGGCCCTGTTTGGCTTTGCTCATTCGCTCTGGTTCCGTTCGGGTTTGTCGCCCCACGATAGACCAAGCGGGCCGACGGGGCAGCGTCAGAACGTCCAGCCGACCGGCGTATCGGGGCGGAACACCACGACGCTTCTTCCGGCCTGCGGCACGTCGATCGCGTCGGGCGCCATCAGAGGCGCCGCGCGCAGCACGATCCGCTCCTCATTGGGCGGGAGGCCATAAAAGCGCGGCCCGTTCAGCGACGCAAAAGCCTCAAGCCGGTCGAGCGCACCCTCATCGGTGAAGACCTGCGCGTAGATCTGCATCGCCACAGGCGCGTTGAAGATACCGGCGCAACCGCAGGCGCTTTCCTTGGTGTCGACTGTATGCGGCGCGGTGTCGGTCCCGAGGAAGAAGGCGGGATGGCCCGAGGTCGCGGCACGGCGCAGCGCGCGGCGATGCGGCTCACGCTTGGCGATCGGCAGGCAATAGAGATGCGGACGGATGCCGCCCTTGAAAATGTCGGAGCGGTTGATGACCAGATGATGCGGCGTGATCGTGCCGCCGACGCGCGGCGCGTGCTCTTCGACAAAGGCGACACCCTCGGCCGTGGTGATGTGCTCCAGCACCATCTTCAGCCCCTGATGACGGCGTAGCAGCGGTCCCAGAACCTGGTCGATGAACACCGCCTCGCGATCGAAGATATCGACCTCGGGATCGGTCACCTCGCCATGGACCAGCAGCGGCATGCCAGCCTTCTCCATCGCCTCAAGCCCGCGCGCGATGCGATCGATCGAGGTGACGCCGAAATGCGAGTTGGTTGTCGCGTGGGCGGGATAGAGCTTGGCCGCGATCCAGCTGCCGGCACGATGACCCTCGGCGAGCTCGGCCGGATCGGCGTCGTCGGTGAGGTAGCAAGTCATGAGCGGCTCGAACGCGACGCCCGCCGGCACCGCGGCACGGATGCGATCGCGATAGGCTTCGGCCTGGGCGCGGCGCGTCACCGGCGGCACCAGATTCGGCATCACGATGGCGCGGGCAAACTGGCGGGCGGTGTGGGGAACGACGGCTTCCATCATGGGACCATCACGGAAATGCACATGCCAATCGTCGGGCCGGCGGAGCGTGAGCGAAACGGGTGAGGTCATGCGCCGTTTCTACGCTTGCCCGCCCCCGGCCACCAATGTTGATTGCGGGCATGAGACCCGCCCTTGCCGACGCCATCGCCTTCGCCCGAGCCCATGAATCACCGTGGCCCGAGAGCCTGATGCTGCCCGACGGCCGGTTCGTGATGACCGCCGACAGCGGCGAGAGCCCGCCCGACGACGAGGTGCTGGGCCCGGTACCGTCGCGCGGCCCGCAGGCGGGACAGATCTGGCAAGGCTCCCGGCTGCTCGCCGAATGGGGCGATGTGGCCCGCGCCGACATCACCTTCAGCGTCGCCAAGAGCTATCTCGCGCTCCTGGCAGGTCTGGCGCTGGGCGACCGGCTGATCGGCGATCTCGACGAGCGCGCCGGCGATCGGGTGCGCGATGGCGGCTTCGACGCGCCGCAGAACCGCGACATCACCTGGCGGCATCTGCTCACGCAGACCTCGGAGTGGGAGGGCGCGGTGTTCGGCAAGGCCGACCGGATCGACCGCAACCGCGTCGTCGGCCCGGTGAAGGCGGCGGGCCCGAAAGGATCGCATCGCGACCTGCGAGCACCCGGCAGCTTCTACGAGTACAACGATGTCCGGGTGAACCGGCTCTCGGTGTCGCTGCTGCATCTCTTCCGCGAGCCGCTTCCGCAGGTGCTGAAGCGACGCATCATGGACCCGATCGGCGCGTCGTCGGGCTGGCGCTGGAATGGCTATCGCAACTCCACGCTGACCATTGACGGACGGCCGATGGTCTCCGTCCCGGGCGGCAGCCATTGGGGCGGCGGGCTCGTGATTTCGGCAGCCGATCTTGCTCTCACGGGCCGGTTGGTCGCGGCCGACGGTGTGTGGAACGGCAAGCGTTTGTTGCCCGAGGGCTGGTGCCGGGCGCTGCGCGAGCCGTGCCGGGTCGCGCCCTTCTATGGCCTGCTGTGGTGGCTCAACACCCGTCGCGGCCAGATCCCGGCGGCGCCGGAAAGCAGCTACTTCGCCATGGGCTGGGGCTCGCACATCCTTTGGATCGAGCCGGAGCGCGATCTGGTGGTCGCGGTGCGCTGGATCGACCGGTCGCATTTCCCGGGCTTCGCCGAGCGCGTGCTCAGCGCCACCGCATGACGGCACGCTCCCGCATCGACGCGGTGGAACGCGCCGCCGCGCGACACCGCGTGCCGATGGGCAATGGCGGCACGCTGGCGTGGCGCGTGTGGGGTGCGGGATCGGGTCGGCCGCCACTTCTGTTGCTGCATGGCGGCAATGGATCGTGGCTGCACTGGATCGCCAACGTCGAGGCGCTCGCCGGACGCTTCACCGTGCATGTGCCGGACCTGCCGGGTCTGGGCGAAAGCGACGCGCCCGACGATCTGCGCGATATCTGGTCCGTCACCTCCTGCATGAAGACGGCGTTCCTCGCGATGTTGGGCGATGCCGGGCCGGTGCCGGTCGCGGGCTTCTCGTTCGGCTCGATGGTCGCGGGACATCTGGCGTTCCAGCTGCCCGAGCGGATCGCCGCCATCGCGTTGGTCGGCGCGGGCGGATTGCGGCTCACGCGCACGCCGACCGACAAGCTGCGACGTCTGCTCCCCGACATGGATCGCGCGACGCTGGAGGCCGAAGCGCAACGCAATCTGGCGCTGCTGATGATCCACGATCCCGCGCGCATCGACGATATCGCGATCGAAATGCAGATCGTGAACTCGCTTGCGGCCCGCACCCGGTCCAAGAAAATCGGCCAGCAGGGCGTCCTGACCGACATCCTGCCCCGCATCGCGACGCCGCTCTGCGGCATCTGGGGCGAGCGCGATACCACCATGTATCCGCACTGGGCGGAGCGCGTGGATTTCCTGAACCGCGTGCGGCCGGGCCTCGCGCTCGAGACGATCGGGGGCGCCGGCCACTGGGTCGCTTACGAGGCTGCGGATCGCTTCAATCGATTGCTGCCGGATCTCCTGTGCAAGGCATCGACGTCGTCGCCGCGCTCCTGAGTGCGCTCCTGCCCGCGGGCTGGAACGCCGCGGTCAAGGCGAGCCCGGATCCCGCGCGCGCGATGACCGCCCAGATGCTGACGGGCGCCCTGCTCCTGCTGCCGCTCCTGCTCTGGACCGGCCTGCCGGCGGCCGCCGCCTGGCCGTGGATCGCGGTCTCGACCGCGGTGAACCTCGTCATCGTGAGCGCCATGCTGCGGGCCTACGAGCTCGCGGGCTTCGCGCTGGTCTTCCCGGTGATGCGCGCCATCGGCGTGATGCTGGTGGTGCCGCTGGCCGGCTGGGTGGCGGGCGAACGACTGGGCACCGCCGCGCTTGCCGGCGTGGTCGCGATCGCGCTTGCGGTCGGCATGTTGGCGCTCGATGCCGCGCGCGACCGCTCGCTCGGTCTCGCGGCGCTGGGCTTCACCCTGCTCGCCGGGTGCGGCACGGCGCTCTACATCCTCGCCGATGCGCAAGGGGTGCGCGCCTCGGGCGATGCCCTGGCTTACGGCATCGTGGTGTCGGCGACCAATGCGCTTGCCATGTGCTGGCGCCGCCGCGCCGACGGCCCGCCCTGGATCCAGCTGCGCGGCTACTGGCTAGCGTCGTTGCCCGTCGCGCTCGCCTCGATGGCCTCGTACTTGCTGATCCTCTGGGTGTGGACACGCGCGCCCATCGCGCCGGCCGCGGCGCTGCGCGACACCAGTGCCGTGTTTGCGATCCTGATCGCGGTGTTCGTGCTGAAGGAACGATTGACGAACGTGCGCATCGCGGCCCTCGTCGTCACGGTCGCCGCGATTCCGCTTCTGCGCCTGGGCTAGAGATTGTTCGAGCCAGATGGCGTTGCAGGCGCGGTTCACTCCGCGCGGAGAAGGCTCTAGGGCGCGCCGCGCAGACCGAGCGAACGCAAATAGCTCCAGCGCACCTCGCCTCGGGCGAGCCGGATGCCGTCGAGGTACTGCCGCACCGCGCGCTCGACCAGCACCGCCGGCGGCTTCTCCCGGGTGCGGCCATCGGCGAAAGCGACCAACTCGTTCCAGCCCTCGGGGCGGGGAATCGAAACGATGGTCGAGGAGGTATCGAGGTTCTTGTAGGTCCAGAACGACCAGCCCACGCCATGTCGCTCGTGCAGCTCGCGGAACGCCTGGTTCCATTCGTCGGTGAGCTCGCCCGTCTCGCCGAGGAACAGCGGCACGTTGTGGCGGGCGGCGAAGTTCAGATGCCGCTGGATCGAGTCGCGCCGCGTGCTGGCCCAGAAGGAATGGTAGGTATAGACGAGGTTCTCCGCGAAGGGCGGGCCGAACATGTCGAAGGTAGAGCTCCATTGCCCGCCGGCGAGGATCAGGAGCCGGCCGGGATCGACCGCCCGGACCGCCGCCGCGATCTCGCGATAGAAAGGCTCCAGCCTCGCGTTCAGGGTCGCGGTATCATGGTACGGCGCGATCGGCTCGTTCAGAAGATCGTACCCCAGGATCGTCGGATCGCCCGCGAAGCGGCGCGCGATTTCGCGCCACAGCGCCACCGTCGCCGCGCGATGGCGCGGCACATAGAACATGAGGGGATAGCCCGGCCCGTCGTCGTGATTGATGCCGGTCTGGCCGCCCGGCGCGGCGTGAAGGTCGGGGATGACGTAGAGGCCGTTTGCGCGCGCCCACCCGACGACGCGTTCGAGCAGGCTCCAACCCTCGCCCTCCATGCGGCCGTCTTCGGTCATGAACAGCGCCCAGTGCAGCGGAACGCGCACGGTGTTGAAGCCGACCGACTTGATGAAGGCGAGATCGGCCTCCGTCACATAGTGCTCGCGATACTCGCGCCAGAACGCGGCGGCGCGATCGCGGCCCAGCAAACGCTCGAAAGCCCCGTAGATCTGGCGCGGCGCCTTGGCTTTCTCGAACTTGAACATGTAGCCCTCGGGCATCAGCCAGTTGCCGAGGCTGATGCCCTTGATGGCAAGCGTCGTTCCGTCCGGCGCCACGATGCGCGACCCCTCGGTCCGCACGAGACCGTCGCGCGCCAGAACCGGCGAATACGACAGCGCCAGCAAGAGAGCCGCGAGAGCGAGGCGAGACATGACGGCACTCTAGCAGTTGGATAGTCTGCGCGTCGTGACGTTGCTCGCCCTTCCATGCTGATTTCCATCGCAAGCCTTGTCGCGCTTGTCGGCGTGCTCGCCTGGGCGACGGACCGGCTGCGACTGCCGGCCTTCACCGCGCTGATGGCAGGCGTGCTTCTGTTCGGTCTCGTCAACCGCATGACCGTCAACTCGGTCGGCAAGGCGTTCGGCCTCGGCTTCGTTCAAGCGCTCGAAACGCCGGGCCTGCTGTTCGTCGCCGCCATGCTTGCGGCGCGTCTACTCCGCCCCGCGGCTGGCGGGCCCGCGCAGGCGCTGCTGGCGGGATCGGTGGCGGGGCTGGGCGGAACCGCGAACGGCGGCTATGCGCTCGCCGCGCCGCTGCTGACCGGCGGCGTTCGAACCGCGCTCCTGCTGGCGCTCGCGCTTCTGCTGGTCCAGGCGCTGGTTCCGCCCGCACCGCTCGCCGTCGCCGCAGGCTACGTGCTGGCGGTGTCCACCGCGCCCTGGCTCGCGGTCGCGGTGCCGCTGGCCGTCCTCTTGCTGGCGGGTGCCTGGTTCTGGTGCCACCGCGCGGCGCTCGCCGACGGAACCGGTTTCGCCGGGCGCGCACTGTTGGTGCTCGCCGTGCCGGCAGCGCTGCTGATCGCGCAGGCGGTTGCGCAGATACCGTCGGAACCGCTCGGTCGCGGCGGCGCCCGCGAATTCTGGACCGGGATCAGCCGGCCGCTCATGCTCGCGGTCTTGGTGGTGGGTCTCGCTTTCGTGGTCGCCCGCGACCGCGGCACCGCAGCCCTGGCCGACACCGGCTGGGCGTTGCCGCTGTTGGCCATCGGCGCGGCAGGCGGGCTCGCGCGAGTCCTCGACGAGGCGGGCTTCGCCGACCTCGCCGCCGAGGCACTGCTCGATGCGCGTCTTGGCGTGCTGGCACCGTTCGTCGCGGCCGCTACGGTCAAGGCGCTGCAAGGCCACTCGCTCAGCGCCGTGCTCACCGCATCGGGCATGACCGAGCCGATGCTGGGCGCACTCGGTCTCGACAGCGCCACCGGACGGGCGCTGGCCGCCGCGGCCGCCGGGCTGGGCTCGGTGGCCGTTGTCCACGTCAATGATCCGCTGTTCTGGATGGTCGCCCACGGCGCCGGCATGGGGACCAAGCGCACGCTGGCGACGCTGACGCTCGGCCTCGCCGCCCTCGCGACGACGGGTGCGGCCCTGCTGTGGATCGCCGCCGCGCTCCTGCTCTGATCAGTCGAGCTTCACACCAGCGGCCTTGACCGACGGCCCCCAGAGCTTGCGGTCGGCCGCAATGTGTTCGGCGATCGCCTTGCGTCCGGGTGTCACCACGTCGAGCCCCAGCTCATTCACGAAGCGCTCCTGCAGGTCCTTGTTGGCGAGGACTTCGGTCACCGCGGCCTCGAGGCGCGCGAGGATCGGTTCCGGAACGCCCGCCGGCGCGCCCATGCCGTACCACGAGGTGGCGACGAAGCCGGGCACCGTTTCGCCCACGGTCGGCAATTCCGGCGCCGCCCTAAATCTGGTCGGACCCGTGACGGCGAGGCCTCGCAGCTTGCCCGAGCGCACCTGCGGCAGCATGCCGGGCAGATTGCCGAACATCAGATGCACCTGGCCCGAGGCAAGGTCGTTGTAGGCGGCGCCGGCACCCCGGTAGGGCACATGCAACAGATCGACCCCCGCCATCACCTTGAACATCTCGCCGCTGAGATGGAGCGACGTGCCCGGCCCCGACGAGGCGTAGGCGTACTTGCCGGGTTCTTTCTTCGCGAGCTGGATCAGCGAGGCCACGTCGGTCACCGGCAGTGACGGCGTGGCGCCCAGCAGGTTGGCGAGCGTGGCAAGCAGCGAGATCGGCGCGATGTCGCGATCCGGATCGTAAGGCAGGCGGCTATAGAGCATCGGGTTGAGCGTGTGGCTCGCGACCGAAATCAGGCCGACCGTGTAGCCGTCGGGTGCGGCGCGCGCGAGTTCGGTGGTGCCGATATTGCCGCCCGCGCCGCCCTTGTTCTCGACCAGAACCTGCTGACCGAGGATCCGCTGCAAGGGATCGGCGACCAGCCGGCTCACCGTGTCGGTGCCGCCGCCCGGGACAAAGGGCACGATCCAGCGGAGCGGCTTCTGAGGCCATGCCTGGGCGTGGACCGCCGGGGCCGCGAGAAGCGAGGCCATTCCGACGACGACATGACGGCGACGCGGCATTCGAGCCCTCCCTTGTTTTGGCGGACGATAGAGCGGGCGTCGGCGCTTGGCCATACTATGGCGGCATGGCGCCTCCGCCTCCCGATCGCGCGCGCGACCTGCTGGCCCGACCCGACTTTCTCAAGTTGTGGCTGGTCGGCGCGTTCGCCAACGCCATGCGCTGGCTTGAGCTGTTGGCGTCGGGCCTGTTCGCCTATCAGGTGACCGAGTCGGCCTTCGCGGTCGCCGCCGTCGTGGCCGCGCGCCAGCTGCCGCAACTGTTGTTCGGCGCGCTGGCCGGCGCCATCGCCGAGGCGGTGAACCGGCGCACCATCCTGCTCGTCGCGCTCATTCTGCCGGCGGCGATCTCCGCGACGATTGCCGTACTCGCCGTCACCGAGGCGTTGCAGCTCTGGCAGATCGCGCTCGCCAACTTTGCCTGCGGCACGCTGTGGGCGAGCGAAATGTCGACCCGCCGCCGCATGGTGGGCGAAAGCGCCGGCGCAGATCGCGTGGGACAGGCGATCGCGCTCGACTCCACCACCTCCGCCGGCACCCGGCTGGCCGGACCGCTGCTGGGCGGGATCGCTTTCGAGTGGCTGGGCATGGCGTCGGCCTACACGCTCACGGCGGCGGTGCAGGCGCTGTGCGCGGTGGCGGTGCTCACCCTCGCCTACCGCCAGCGCACCGCGCCGATCGCGCTGGCGCAGCTGCCGCGCGACATCGCCGAGGGGCTCGCGTTTGCCCGCACGCAGCCTGACATCATGCTGGTGTTCGCCATCACGGTGGTCATGAACGCGTTCGCCTTCAGCTACACCGGCCTCGTCGCCCCGCTCGGCCAGGGCGAGTTCGGGGTTTCGCCGGCACTGGTCGGTGTGTTGGCGGCGGCTGAGCCGCTCGGCGCCCTGCTGGGCGGCGTGCTGCTCGCGACCGGCCGGGTGCGACCCGACGGGCGGCGCGCCTTCGTGGGCGGCACCTTCCTGTTCATGGTGGCGCTGCTCGCGCTGGCCGCATCGCCGGGCTTCGCGCTCGCCTTCGCCGCACTGGCGCTGGGGGGCCTCGGCACCGCGGGCTTCGGCAACATGCAATCGACCCTGGTGCTGACCGGCGCCCCGCCGCACTTGCGATCCCGGCTGATGGGTGTGGTCACGGTCTGCATCGGCACCGGGCCGCTCGGCGTGCTGGTCGCCGGGGCTCTTGCCGAAGCGGTCGGCACGCGGACCGCCATCGCGACGATGGCGGGCCTGGGCATCGTGCTCACCGCGGCCGCCGTCCGGCGCTATCGCCGGCCCTGAATAGAGAAAGGCCGGTCGCTTGGGGAACGACCGGCCTCTCGTAGGAGCCCGCTGGGGTGGGGAAGGAACGAAGCCTATGGGGTGTGGGGAAGGGGCTTCGTCGGACGGCTTGGGGAGCCGTTGCGGGCTTTGGGGAACTTGGGGATGTGGCGCGCGGTGCGCTGCCTGTGGGTGAAGACCTTTAAGAGAATGAAAGCAAAGAATTAGCGAACGACTTAATAATGAGAGATTAACAGCGGGTTGGCTGAATGCCTATCTGCAAAAACGCATATCTCGAGCCTGATGGGAGTCAAAAAAGCCAATGAAATCAAACGCCGTCAGAATCCTGATACACAGAAAGGGGGAGCAGAGGGCGTGCAGGAATCGGCCAAATCCGGACTTTATCTCTATTTTTCAATGAGATAGACGCGGGAAACGGCGAAAGCCCCGCGCAATGTCGGTGCAACAAGTTTTCGGTCGGATCAGGCGCCCTGCAGCGCCCGCCAGACCTTCTCCGGCGTCGCCGGCATTTCAATGTGGTGGATGCCGCGTTCGGCGAGCGCATCGGCGATGGCATTCATCACCGAGGGCAGCGCGCCGGCGCAGCCCGCTTCGCCGCAGCCTTTGACGCCGAGCTTGTTGGTCTTGGCCGGCACGGGATGGCTCACGACGGCGAAGGACGGCGCGTCGGCGGCGCGGGGCAGCGCGTAGTCCATGTAGGAGCCGGCGAGCGGCTGGCCCTCGGGGCTGTAAACCGTGCGCTCCATCAGCGCCTGGCCGATCCCCTGCACGACGCCACCATGGCTCTGCCCTTCGACCAGCAGCGGGTTGATGACCGTGCCGAAGTCGTTGACCATCGTGTACTTCGCCACCTCGATGTGGCCGGTGTCGGGATCGATCTCGACCTCGGCGATGTGACAGCCATTGGGAAAGGCCGACGGCGGCGTATCGGCGACATGGCTGATATCGAGTGAGGTTGGCGCGTCGGCCGGCAATCCGGTCCGCTCGCGCACGCGCTTCGCCAGCTCGAGGATGCCGATGCCGCGATCGGTGCCCGCAATGGAGAAGCGGCCGGCCTTGAACTCGATATCGGCGGTCGCGGCCTCCAGCAGATGGCTCGCCAGCGCGCGGCCCTTCTCGACCAGCTGCGCGCTCGCTTCGAGATAGGCCTCTCCCGCCACGATCATCGAACGCGAACCGCCGGTGCCACCGCCGGCCTTGAGCTGATCGCTGTCGCCCTGCAGGAGCCGGAAGCGGTCAAACGGGATGCCCAGCGTCTGGCTCAGCACCTGCGCGAACGGCGCGGCGTGGCCCTGCCCGTAGTCGAGCGTGCCCGAGAGCATGGTCACGGTGTCATCGGCCTCGAAGCGCAGGCCGGCGTATTCCTTGCCCGGCGGCGCCGTCACTTCCAGGTAGCTGCCGATGCCGAGCCCCCGCAGGCGACCGCGCGCGCGGGCCTCGGCGCGGCGCGCGGCGAAGCCCGCCACATCGGCTGCCGCGAGCGCCTTGTCGAGAAGGCGCGTGAAGTCGCCTGAGTCGTAGAGCATGCCCGAGGGAGCCTTGTAGGGCATGGCATCGGGCGCGATGTGATTGCGCCGCCGCATCTCCAGCCGGTCGATGCCCATCTCCCGGGCGGCGGTGTCGATCAGCCGCTCCATGTAGTAGTTGCCCTCGGGCCGGCCCGCGCCGCGATAGGCCGCGATGGGCGTGGTGTTGGTGAAGGCGATCTTGGTGGTCACCTCCATGGCCGGCGTCTTGTAGACGTCGATCACGTTCTTCACCGCGTTGATGGTCGCGGGCAGCGGCGGATAGATGAAGGCGCCCGCATTGCCGGTGCCCGACAGCCGCACCGCGAGGAAGCGGCCGTCCTTGTCCAGCGCGAGTTCGGCCACGCGCTGGTGGTCGCGGCCGTGATGGTCGCTCAGGAAACTCTCGCTGCGCTCGTCGGTCCACTTCACCGGCCGGCCGAGCCGCTTGGCCGCCAGCAGCACGCAGGGATACTCGGGATAGACCGGCGCCTTCATGCCGAACGAGCCGCCGACATGGCCGGTCAGCACGCGCACCTTGTCCGCCGCGACATTCAACACATCCTTGGCGAGGGAGGCCCGCATGCCGAAGACGCCCTGCGACTGCACATGCAGGACCCAGCGGCCGCTTGCGGTCTCGAACTCGCCGATCGCCGAGCGCGGCTCCATGGCGCTCACGACCACGCGGTTGCTCTCGATCTCGAGGCGCGTGACGTGAGCAGCCTCGGCGAAGGCCTTGGCGACGGCAGCGGCATCACCGTAGTGATAGTCGAGCACCAGATTGCCGGGAGCCTCGTCGTGCAGCGCGGTCGCGCCTGCGGCCAGCGCGGCGGCGGGATCGGTGACGGCGGGCAGCTCCTCGGCGTCGAGTTCGACCGCTTCGGCCGCGTCGCGCGCCTGCAGCAACGTCTCCGCCACCACGACGGCGAACGCCTCGCCCACGAAGCGCACCCGGTCGGTCGCGAGGGCGGGGCGCGGCGGCGTCTTCATCGGCGAGCCATCGCGATTGGGAAACGCTACCGGACAGCGCAGCGGCCCGAAGCCCTCGGCGGCAAGGTCGGCGGCGGTGTAGATCGCCAGCACGCCGGGCATCGCCCGGGCGGCGTCGGTGCGGATCGCGCGGATCCGGGCGTGGGCGAGCTTGCTCCGCACCATCGCGGCCCAGGCCTGGCCCGGCAGGCTGAGATCGTCGGTGTAGCGGCCCTGCCCGCGCAGCAGCACGGGGTCCTCGGTGCGCGGGACCGGCTGGCCGACGCCGAATTTCATCAGGGCAAGCTCGTTCTCGCGCGCCGCGTCCATGGCAATCCTCCGCTCAGGCCCGCTTCTCTAGCAGAAACCGGACCGCGCGCGGGCGCGCCGGCGCGGGACGGTTCGCAGGTCGAGCCCGGTCCGACGGAGGCGTCACGCCGAATTCACGATTCGCGAACAAAAAAAGCGGGAAGAATCGCGGGGAATTTTCAACGGGAAGTGTCGAGGCACGGGCCGGCCGGCATTTCGACACCGCGCCGGGACAAGTGCCTGCGGCGACAAGGGCTTGCGCGGTCACGGCGCTGGCCGCCGGCGCGGCGCCGAGGTGTCGAGCGAGGTGTGGGGTCGTCATCCTATTTGTCTTTGGAAGATCGGACGCTAGTGAGAGGGGGTGTCATTTATTTTCCAGTCCATTCTTGCCGTCGTTGCTGACAATCTATCGTATAATATAGTCCTATTTGCGACGAAATACGAGCCCGATTTTCGCGCATGGCACGGCGTGGCCCGCCAAACGCCACTTCCCCCCGGGCCGCGCGGGAACGATCCTCCCACGATGGTCGACCACGTGAATCGCGTGAAGCGCAGCGAGATGATGCGGGCGGTGCAAGGGCGCTGGACGCGGCCGTAAATGAGGGTCGCGCGCTTGCTCAAACGGCTGAAGTGTCGACCCACCACCCATGTCGCGGACTTGCCCGGCCGGCCTGACTTCGTCCTGCGCCGGCGACGCAAGATCGTGCTGGTGCACGGCTGCTTCTGGCATCGACACGGCTGTCGCTGGACCACCAACCCCAAGACTCGCCGCGCCTTCTGGCGGGAGAAGTTCGACGCCAACGTCCGGAAAGGCACGCTACCGCTTTGTATTGGGTCCGGTGGTGCGGATCGAACCGCGCGCCGATATGGCAGCGACGAAAATACCAGACTCGACACCCGAGCTCGTCGGCGCCTACGCCTTGGACGACGAACAGGCACTGCTGGCAATCGTCAGATACAATCGCCTGATCGACATTTTCTTGTCGCTTACCACCTACTCGCTGCAGAACCATCTCCGAACGTTCGTTCGCGGCATAGGTCAAATGGAAGTCGACGAACTCTACGTCGGACTCGACAGCCGAGGCGGGCACTACGTCGTGCCGGTTCAGGCGAAGGGCGGCAAAGACAGAAACTCCATGGTCCAGACGCAGCAGGATATCGCCGCCTGCGCGGAGAAGTTCCCCGACCTCCGATGCAGGCCGGTGTCGGTCCAGTTCCTCCCCGATCGAGCCGTCGCGATGTTCGAGTTCGCGAAAGTCGACGGCGAGGTGAAGGTCGTTCGCGAGCGCCACTATCGTCTAGTCCCCATCGACGAGATACCGACCGCCGAGCGGACGAGATATCAGCCATGAGCGATTCGCCTCGTCGTCGTGCACTCAAGCGACGCACCTCCAACGCGAATCCGCACGCCGGGTCCGACCTCGAGTCCTTCCTTCGGGAGGACGGCCGGCTTAAAGCGGCCACGGCGGCGGCACAGGCGTCTCTGTACAAGATCGCACATCGTGGCTCTCGCAAGCCGGGGTCGGCCAACCAGCGAAGGTCTACCGCCGCCGCAAGGACTTCGTCGCGGTAGGTGCGGCGACGTCGCGCGCCATCGCGAGGGGCTTGGGATGGTTCACGGCGTACGGAGTCGGTCGAGCGCGCGTGAAGTCGTATTCGGCTCGCATTTCGGGCGCGCGTGCCTCGGTTCGCCTGGGGCACTTCACTTTCTTGATTCCGCGACGTTCGTGCCTTCCGTCCAGGAACGCAAGGTCCCTCGGCTTCGCTCGGGGCGACCGCATCTTGCCCCCTCTCACGGATGCGGCCGTTTGGGCGGGTGGGCGCGGACGGCCTCCTCGTTCACATCGGCGCCCCAGCCGGGGCGGGTCGGCAGGACCAGTTCGCCATTCTCGATCTTGGGAACGTGGGTCACCAGGTCGTCCTTCCACGGCACATCGTCGATATCGATCTCCATGACGCGGAAGTTGGGCAGAGCGGCGCAGAAATGCGCGCTCATCAGGGTCGACAGATGGCCATAGAAATTGTGCGGCGCGCAGTTGATCTCGTAGGCATCGGCCATGTGGCCGATCTTGAGCGACTCGGCGATCCCGTTCCACGGCACGTCGACAATGGCGACATCCATCGCCCGCGCCTCGAAGAAGGGCCGGAACTGCCGACGCCCGAACAGCGACTCACAGGAAGCGATGGGCATCGCCGCGCGGTCGCGGATGAGCCGCAGGCCATCGGGATCGTAGGTGTCGATCTCCAGCCAGAAGAGATCGAACGGCTCGACCGCGCGCGCCACCTTGACGTAGCCCTCGGTGCGGAAGTTGAAATTGAGATCGAGCAGAATTCCGGTCTCCGGGCCGGCGCCCTGGCGCAACGCCGCGAGCCCGTCCGCGATGGCGCCCAGCACCGCCGGATCGGGATTGAGTTCCGGCATGTGCCCGCCGCGCGCGAAGCCCGGCTGGTGCATGTGCGGCGGATCGGTATCAAAGCGGAAAATGTTGGTCTTGAGCGCGCGGAAGCCGCTCGAGCGGACATGCGCGCCCAGCACCACCAGATCGTCGAGCGTACGCACCGGCGGCAGGCCCATCAGCGCAGCGTGTTGCAGCCGATAGCTACCGCAATGCGACCAGTAGAGCGGCAGGCGCTCCCGCACGGGCCCGCCGAACAGCGCGGCGACCGGCACACCCAGCGCCTTGGCCTTGATGTCGACGAGCGCATTCTCGATGGCGGCGATCGCCTGCTGGTTCATGCCGCCCGGCGCCTGTCGGGTGATGCCCTGCAGGATGGCGACGATGCGCTCGACCGGTCGCGGATCCTGGCCGATCAGCGGCTCGGCGAGGCGGCGGATGGCGGCGGTGAGGCCGGCGCTGCCGTAGCTTTCATTGTACTCGCTCCAACCGACCAGCCCATCGTCGGTGACGATCTTGAGGAACGAGAAATCCCGCCAGCCCGCGTCGCAATGCAGGTCTTCCACCCGAACGATCTTCATGCGCTGCCTCCCCTCAAGCCGGCGGGATCATAGCGCGGGCTCTCAGCGCTTGAGGATCGAACCCAACACGCCGCGCAGGACCGCGCCGCCGACTGACGCGCCGACGGTGCGGGCGAGGCCCTTGCCGAACACCGCCTTGGCGGCCTCGCGAGTCGCAATGGTGATCACACTACGGCCGGCGGCTTTGGCGACCGCCGTGCCGAGCGAGTCGGGCTGGCGGCCGCGCGGCTTGGGCGCGGCGGGCTCCGGCTGCGGCTGGGCGCGCTTGAGACGCGGCTCGGCGCGCGGCGCGGCCTCCGGCTCCGGCTCGACCGGGGCGGTCTGCGGAATCCGCGAGCGGCCCCAGGGACCGGCGGGTGGCATGTCGGACGGCACAGGAGGCGGCGGCGCCCCATACTGGCCGCGACGGCGCGGACCGGCGGCGGCCGACGCGGGTCGGGCCTGATCGCCGCCCGAGGCACGGCCGGTCAGCACCTCGAAGGCCGAGGCGCGATCGACGGGTGTGTCGTACTTGCCGGCGAGTGGGCTCGCGGCGATGGCGGCGGCGCGCTCGGCCTCGGTCACAGGGCCGATGCGCGATTGCGGCGGCGCGATCATGGTGCGCTCGACCATGCCGGGCACGCCCTTGGCGTCGAGACAGGAGACCAGCGCCTCGCCCACGGCCAGTTCCACGATCGCCTCGGCGGCCTTGAACTTCTTGTTGGGACGGAACGTTTCTGCCGCGACCCTCACGGCCTTCTGATCCTTAGGCGTGAAGGCCCGCAGCGCGTGCTGCACGCGGTTGCCCAGCTGGCCGAGCACGGTCTCCGGCACGTCGAGCGGGTTCTGGGTGATGAAATAGACACCGACACCCTTGGAGCGGATCAGCCGCACCACCTGCTCGATCTTTTCCAGGAGCGCCTTGGGCGCGTCGTCGAACAGGAGATGCGCCTCGTCGAAGAAGAACACGAACTTGGGCTTGTCGAGATCGCCCACTTCGGGAAGCGCCTCGAAGAGCTCCGACACCAGCCACAACAGGAAGGTCCCGTACAGCCGCGGGCTTTGCATGAGTTTGTCGGCGGCAAGGATGTTCACCACGCCGAGGCCGCTTGCGTCGCGGCGGATCATGTCCGCGAGATCGAGCGCGGGCTCACCGAAGAAATCCTCCCCGCCCTGCTGTTCCAGCATCAGGAGCTGGCGCTGGATCGTGCCGACCGTCTGCTTGCTGACATTGCCGTATTCGGTCGTGAGCTGGCCCGCGTTCTCGGCGACCCATTGCAGCATCGCCGTCAGGTCCTTGAAGTCGAGCAGCAGGAGGCCCTGGCTGTCCGCCACCTTGAAGACGATGTTGAGCACGCCCTCCTGGGTCTCGTTCAGCTGCAGAAGCCGCGCCAGCAACAGCGGCCCGACTTCGCTCACGGTGGTGCGGATGGGGTGACCCTTGGCGCCGAACAGATCCCAGTGGACGACCGGAAAGGCGCGGCCGGCATAGCCGTCGATCTGCAGGAGCTTCGCCCGTTCCAGTGCCCGCGGGTTGGTGCCACCGGCGTGCGCAAGGCCCGCGAGATCGCCCTTCACATCGGCCATGAACACCGGAACGCCATAGGCCGAGAAACCCTCGGCCAGCGTCTGCAGCGTCACCGTCTTGCCGGTGCCCGTCGCGCCCGCAACCAGCCCGTGGCGGTTGCCGTATTTCAGGAGCAGGAACTGGTCGAGCTCGCCCGCGCCGCCGATGAAAATGCCCTGCTCGTCGCTCATGAAGCTCTCCCACTGGTCGCGGGCACCTTAGCGAAGCGGACGGCGGCGGTGTAGGGTCCTTCCATGCCCCGCGCCAATCTTGCCCTCGCCGTGATCGGCGACGAAATCGGACCATCGCTCGACGAGATGATCGAGTTCGCCCGGTCCGAGAAGGTCTCCCGCCTCGACATGCGAACGGTAGCGGGACGCAATCTTCTGGGCATGGAGCCGGCCGAGATCGACGCCATCGCCGGCCGCCTTCGCGCCGCCGGGATCGCGGTGCCGACCTTCGTGTCGCCGCTCCTGAAATGGACCGCGCCGGGACGCGGCACCAGCGCGGGCAAGGTCGATTTCGCCTTCGACCCCGCGCAGTGCCCGGCCCCCGATCCCTTTGCCTATGCGGTCGAGGTGGCGGAGCGGCTGGGCGCGCGGCGGCTGCGGATCTTCAGCTACCTGCGCTATCCGGAGTATCGACCGGACGATCTCGCCGAACCGATCGGCCGCCTGACCGCGCTCGCCGAGCGGCACGACCTCACGTTGGAGCTGGAGAACGAGCCGGTCTGCAATGTCGGCACCATCGCCGAGCTCCGCGCTTTCTTCGACCGGTTCGACCATCCCCGGCTGCGGCCGCTGGTCGATATCTGCAATGCCTGGTCGATGGGCGAGCGACCGACGGCCGACGATCTCGCGCGGTTGGCGCCGCGCGCCGACCAGATTCATCTGAAGGATCGCGATGTCGCGGCGCGACGCACGGTGGCGCTGGGCGAGGGCGACATGCCCTGGGCGACCGATCTCGCCCATCTGCTCGACCGCGTGTCGGCACCCGAGGTGCTGGCGTCGATCGAGACGCATGTGCCCGCCGAGCCGCGCGCCGCGACGACCCGCTCCGTTGCCGCGCTGCGCCGCCTCGCCCGCGAGATCGGCGTCACGTTGAGTTGACGCCCCTTCGCCCCGATTGATGGCGGCGACCGTCCTCCCTACCCTGCCGCGATGACCCGCTACCGCTTCGTCACTGTCGACGTGTTCACCGACCGGCGTTTCGGCGGCAATCCGCTGGCGGTGTTTCCCGATGCGCGCGGGCTCGACGCCGCGCAGATGCAGGCATTGGCCGCCGAGTTCAATCTCAGCGAGACGACCTTCGTGCTGCCGCCGGAGGATCCCGCCAACGACGCGCGGGTGCGCATCTTCAGCCGCACCGCCGAGATGGCTTTCGCCGGCCATCCCAATGTCGGCACCGGCTGGGTGCTGGCGCGGGAAGGGCGCTTGCGCTTCGAGGAGCTGGCGGGGCTGGTCGAAGTGCGGATCGACGGCGCACAGGTCACCATCGACGCGCCGCAACCGCTGTCACTCCTGGGCGAACCGCCGTCCGAGCTGGTCGCGCGCACCGCCGGATTGACGACGGGCGACATCGTGACCGCGACGCATCCTCCGATCGCCGCCTCCACCGGCAACGGCTTCGTGATGGTCGAGGTGAGCGGTGAAGCACTGACGCGGGCCCGACCCGATCTCGACGGCTTCGCGCGGGCGGTCGCGGCGTTCCCGACCCTGGGGCCGCGGAGGCTGCCGCTCTATCTCTACGCCCGCGACAGCGCGGACCGGCTGCGGGCCCGCATGTTCGCGCCGCTGTCCGGCACGCTGGAGGACGCCGCCACAGGAAGCGCGGCGACGGCGCTGGCGGCATTGCTGCTGGAGCGTGGCGGAGCGGCCGAAGCGCGGCTCGAGATCGTGCAAGGAGTCGAGATGGGACGACCCAGCCTCCTCTTCACCCGCGCCTGGCGGACCACCGACGGAGCGCGGGCGAGCGTGGGCGGCGGCTATGTCGCGGTCATGTCAGGCGACGTCGAGATCTAGGCCCGTCATTCTGAGCCCAGCGTCGCGTCAGCGTTCCCTCGCCGACAAACGAGGTATCGCGAAGGGCGTGATTGCCTTTGGACGGAACCGCGTGGTCGGTTCCATCTTCACCGCGAACACTCTAGCCGCGGAGGGCGGCGATGTTGTTGGCGTAGCGATCAGGACCGCCGGAAAAGACGGCGGTGCCGGCGACCAGCACATCGGCGCCGGCGGCGACCGCGCGCCGCGCCGTCTCGAGATTGATGCCGCCGTCGACCTCGAGGTGGATCGGCTTGCCCAGTGCATCGATGGCAGCGCGGAGCGCGGCGATCTTGGCGAGTTGGCTCTCGATGAAGGCCTGGCCGCCGAAACCGGGATTGACGCTCATCACCAGCACGAGATCGAGATCGGCCAGCAGGTGCTCGATCGCGGCGAGCGGCGTCGCGGGATTGAGCACGACGCCCGCCTTCTTGCCGAGCGACTTGATGAGTTGGACGGTCCGATGGCTGTGCGGCCCGGCCTCGGGATGGAAAGAGATCAGGTCGGCGCCGGCCTCGGCGAAGGCCGGCACCAGCGGATCGACCGGCGAGACCATCAGGTGAACGTCGAACGGTTTGGCGCTGTGGCGGCGCAGCGCCTTCACCACCATCGGTCCGATCGTGAGGTTGGGCACGAAGTGGTTGTCCATGACGTCGACATGGATCCAGTCGGCGCCCGCGCGGTCGATGGCGGCGACCTCCTGCCCCAGCGCCGCGAAGTCGGCCGACAGGATCGAGGGGGCGATGCGAACGGCGCGCGCGCTCATGGAACCTCGCTCAGGTGCCCGGCCGCGTGGGCGCTTCCCAGCCCTTGCGGCGGAACGGGTTGGCCGGGAAGGACCCCAGCGGTTTGAACTCCTCGGAGAAGAAGCCGAGCTCCTCGAGCGCCAGCTTGAGGCCCTTCTGCTCCGGATGACCCTCGACCTCGGCGTAGAACTGCGCCTGCTCGAACTTGGCGCCGGAGATGTAGCTTTCCAGCTTGACGATGTTGACGCCATTGGTCGCGAAGCCGCCCAGTGCCTTGTAGAGCGCCGCCGGGCGGCTCTTCACGCGGAACAGGAAAGCGGTGAGACAGGGCACGCTGCGCCAGTCCGGCGTCGCGTCCTCGCGCGAGAACACCAGCATGCGCGTCGTGTTGTGGTCGGCATCCTCGATATTGCGCGCGAGAACCTTGAGATCGTAGATGCGGGCCGCGAGCGAAGACGCGATGGCGGCGATCGAACGATCGCCGATGCCGGCGATCTCGCGCGCCGCGCCGGCGGTGTCGGCATGGACCAGCGGCTCGTAGCGGTGCTTCTTCAGGAAACCGCGGCACTGGGCCAGCGCCTGCACATGGCTGCGAACGGTCTTCACGCTCTTCAGCGTGGCGCCGGGCACGGCGACCAGGCAATGCTCGACCCGCTGGAAGTGCTCGGCCACGATGCGCAGCCGCGTGTGCGGCAGGAGACTGTGCAGGTCCGCGACGCGGCCGGCGATCGAGTTCTCGACCGGGATCATGGCGAGCTGGGCCTTGCCGGCCTCGACGGCGGCCATCGCCGCCTCGAAGGTCGGGCACGGCAGCGTGGTCATGTAGGGAAAAGCCGCCCGGCAGGCCATGTCGGAATTGGCACCGGCCTCGCCCTGGAAGGAAATCGTGTCGCTCGGCTTCGCCTTCGCCATGCCCGCCCGCTCCCCGTGATGCCGGCCTCCCCGGCCCGCCGTCTTTCGCGCGCCAGAGCCGAAAAACCTTGCAAAATCCGATACTTGCGACGTTCCGCCGCGCGAGCCCAGCGCGACGATTCGATACTACTGGGGCACGGGCGGCCGTGCTACAGCGTCGGTCGCAAAATTCGCTGTCTGCGCGGGATTCGACCATGGCTTCTTTCAACACGATCGCCGGCTGCGTCCTCGCCTCGGCCCTGTTCGCGATGGTCGTCGGCAAGGTGTCGAACGCCGTCGTGCATCCGCAGAAGCTCGCCAAACCCGCCATCGCGGTGACCGACGACGCTCCGCAGGCTGTCGCCAACGCGCCGCAGGCGCTCGACAAGATCGGGCCGAAGCTCGCGTCGGCCAACATCGAGAACGGCAAGACCGTCTTCCAGCGCCAGTGCTTAACCTGCCACACCGCCGACAAGGGCGGCGCCAACAAGGTCGGCCCGAACCAGTGGAACGTGCTCGGCCGCAAGAAGGGCGACGGCAGCTTCGCCTATTCGTCGGCGATGACCGCCAAGGGCGGCGAGTGGGACTACGAGAACCTGAACGAGTTCCTGTTCAAGCCGAACGCCTATGTGCGCGGCACCAAGATGGCCTATGCCGGCCTCGCCAAGGAACAGGATCGCGCCGACGTGATCGCCTATCTGCGCACGCTGGCCGACAACCCCAAACCGCTGCCCTGAGTTCCGGGAGCGACGGTTGAGCGTCGCGGTTCCCGAACGTTACGTTGCGCTCGCGGGCCGCATGGCCGATGTCGCGCGTCCGATCGTGGCGCGCCACTTCCGCACCCGCGTGGCGGTGCTCGACAAGCAGGATACCAGCCCCGTCACCATCGCCGATCGCGACGCCGAAAGCGCGATGCGCGCGCTGATCACGGCCGAGGCGCCGGATCACGGCGTCTGGGGCGAGGAGCACGGCCAGGAGCGGCTCGACGCCAAATGGGTCTGGGTGCTCGACCCGATCGACGGCACCAAGGCCTTCATCACCGGCATGCCGATCTTCGGCACGCTGATCGCGCTCCTGCATCGGGGCGTGCCGGTGCTGGGCGTAATCGACCAGCCGATCCTGGGTGAGCGATGGCTGGGCGTGGCCGGCCGGCCGAGCAGCTTCAATGGCCGCGAGATCGCGGTCCGCCCCTGCCCCGCCCTCGACGACGCCTACATGTATTCGACCGCGCCGATCATGTTTCCCGGCGATCTCGAAACGCGCCATGCCGGCCTCTGCCGCTCGGTGAAACTCTTCCGCTGGGGCGGCGATTGCTATGGCTACGGCCTGCTCGCGTCGGGCCATGTCGACCTCGTGGTCGAGGCGAGCCTCAAGCTCCACGATTTCGCAGCGCTCGTGCCGGTGATCGAAGGCGCCGGCGGGCTGATCACCGACTGGGCCGGCAAGCGGCTCGACATCGCGTCCGACGGCACGGTGCTGGCCGCGGGCGATCGCGCGACCCACGCCGCGGCGCAGGCGGTGCTGGCCGGGACGGCGAGCGCGGGCAACCACCGCCGACTGGGGTGATGGATGCGCGCCGGCTCAGCGAGTGGCTGATCGGCGAGGCGCTGTCCGGCAGCGGCGACTTCGCCCTGTTCCACGGGTATTGCGAGCGGTTGGTCGCGGCCGGTGTGCCGCTCTTCCGCGGTTTCATGGCCTCGGACGTGCTGCACCCCACCGTCGAGTCGCGTGCCGTACGCTGGCAGCGCGGCACTGACACGGTCAGCCGCACCGCCCAGCGTCGGCCTGGCGCCACCGACGATGCGGTCGGCTGGCTGACCAGCCCCTTCCACGCAATGTTGCAGGACGGCCGGAACGAAATGCGCGTCGATCTCACCGACGCCGCGCTGCGCGAGCGCTTCCCGATTTGCGGCGAGGTCCATGCCGAGGGCGGCGTCGACTATGCCGCCTTCATGGTGCCGTTCGGCGGCATCCTGCGCTTCGGCACGGTCGAGGAGATGTTCGCCTCCTTCGCGACCGACCGACCCGACGGTTTCCGAGACCAGGAACTCGCCATGATCCGCGACACGATCCGCACCTTCGGACTGGGACTACACACCCAGCGTATGGCGATCGCCGGCCGCACGCTGCTCGGCACCTATCTCGGCGCCGACGCCGCCGACCGCGTGCTGCGCGGCAACATCGAACGTGGCCGCGCTGAACCGGTGCAGGCCGCGATCTGGTCGAGCGACCTCACCGACTTCACGCGCATCTCCGATACCGCCGCGCCCGAGGATTTGCTGGCGCTGCTCAATGCCTATGCCGAGATCGCGGTCGGGCTGATCGAGGAGGAAGGCGGTACGGTCCTGAAGTTCGTGGGCGACGGGCTGCTCGCGATCTTCCGCGACGACGACGTCGCGGCCGCCTGCGCGCGGGCCCTGGCCGCCGCGCGACGCCTGCCCGGCGCGGTCGCCGCGCTCAATGCCCGTCGCCAGGCCGCCGGCCAGCCGACCACCAGCGCGACGCTCGCGCTGCATGTCGGCGAGTTGCTCTACGGCAATTTCGGCGGGCCGCGTCGACTCGATTTCACGGTGTTGGGCCCGGCCGTCAACGAGGCGTCGCGCATCAACGCGCTGTCCCGCACGCTCGACCAACGACTGATCGTATCGGCGGCCTTCGCCCAGACTCTTCCCGCTTCGGACCGCGGCGGACTGGTCTCGCTCGGCCGCTATGCGTTGCGCGGCGTCGCACGGCCGGCGGAGTTGTTCACGCTCGATCCCGACGCGTCTTGAGCCAGCTCGCGCGGTCGATGTCGTAGTAGACGACATCGAAGCCCTTGTAGTTGCCGTCACTGCGATAGCTGAGGCTGCATCGCTCCATCACCGCGCGCGAGGCGCGGTTGTCGGGCTTGGTGATGGCGAAGATCGCGGGGAGGTCGAAGCGCTCGAAGCCGAAGGCCAGAGCCGCGCGGGCAAGCTCGCTGGCATAGCCCTTCCCCCAAGCGTCGGGATGCAGCGCCCAGAGCACCTCGGTGCCTGCGAACTCGGCCACGTGGTTCAGCCCGCCATGGCCGATCAGCGCGCCGTCGCGGAACAGGCCCCAGACGGAGTAGCCCCTGTCGCGCCAGGCGTCGGCGAAGCGGCCGATCGCGGCCCGGGCCGCGTCGAGCGGTGGCTGCGTCGCCGTCGGCAACCATTCAGCGACAGCGGGATTGAAACGCATGGCGGCATAGGACGGCGCATCGTCGAGGCGAAGCGGCCGCAGCAAGAGCCGCTCCGTGCGGAGCTCGGTCATGCGTTTGAGCTTTACACAACTTTACCGGCGCGAGAACCGACCGACATGGGCAGCCCCCAGGTTGACGGTGCGGGCAACTTGGTCCCGCGATCCGGAGTTCCTCATGACCGCTCTCACTTCCCTCATCCCGACCACCCGCCGCGCCGGCATGCGCGCGACCCTCGCCGGACTGATCGCGGGCGGCGCGGCCGTCACCCTGACCGCTGCGCCCGCCGAGGCGCGCGGTTGGAGCGCCGATCTCGATCCCGCGGAGCTGAAGCGCCGCGTTGAATACGGCGTCGGGCGCGCGCTCGGGCGGGTTGAGGCCACCGACGACCAGAAGAAGAAGGTGGCCGACATCCTGAACGCCGCCATCGACGATCTGCGGCCGATGCGCGAGCAGCACATGACCGCGCGCCAGGCGATGCGCCAGGCGCTCTCCGCGGCCTCCGTCGACAAGCCGGGCCTTGAGCGGCTTCGCGCCGAGCAGGTACAGCTCGCCGACCGTGCCTCGCAGCGCTTCCTTCGGGCGGTGACCGACGCCTCCGATCTGCTGTACCCCGAACAGCGGCGCAAGCTCGTCCAGGCGATGGGCGAGCGGCGCGGCTGGCGTCGCTGACGCGACCGGCCGATACTGCGCGCATGGCCGAGCGCGTGTTGATGATCGACGACGACGCCTGCCTTGCCGCGATGGTCCGCGACTATCTCGGCGGGGCGGGTTTTCGCGTCACCCTGGCCGGCACCGCGCGCGAGGGCGAGGCGCTGCTCAAGCGCGAAAGTTTCGACGCGGCCATTCTCGACCTGATGCTGCCCGACGCCGACGGGCTCGATCTCTGCCGCCGTCTGCGCGCGGAGTCCGATCTTCCGGTGCTGATGCTGACGGCCCGCGGCGAGCCGATGGATCGCGTGGTCGGTCTCGAAATCGGCGCCGACGACTATCTCGCCAAACCCTTCGAGCCGCGCGAACTGCTGGCCAGACTGCGCGCCATCCTGCGACGTCGCGGACCGGCGACGGGCGCCGACATTCTGCGCTTCGGGCGGCTCGAGATCGATCGCGGCGCGCGCCTGGTGAGGCTGGACGGCGAGGAGCGGCCGCTCACGTCGTGGCAGTTCAGCTTGCTGCTGACGCTCGCCGAGCGTGCCGGCCGCGTGCTGTCGCGCGACGCGCTGATGGACTTGCTGCGCGGCGAGAAGCTTGAGGCCTTCGACCGCTCGGTCGATGTGCATGTCTCGCGAATTCGCGCCGCGATCGAGGACGATCCGAAGAAGCCGCGCCGCATCCTCACCATCCGCGGGGCGGGCTATGTCTTCGCCCGCGATCAGGACCGCTGAGCGCATGTCGCGCCTCTACCTCAAGGTCTACGCCACCATCATCGCCATGCTGGTGGTGTTCATCGGGCTGGCGGCGTTGCTGTGGCAGCTCGCCTACGAGCGCAACCGCACGCCGATCAACTACGACGTGATCTCGGAGCTGACCGGCGCGCTCCTGCCCGGCGCCGACGCGCCTTTGGTCGAACAACAACGCACGCTCGATGAGCTGCACCGCAAGCTGCGCTTCGACCTCGCGCTGCATCGGCCGGATGGCGTCCCCATCGTCTCGGCCGGCCGTGCGGCGCAGCCCTTCGATCCGGCGACGGCCCGCACCGGCTGGCGACGCGGGCGCGGCGGGCCGGCCTTCACCCTGCAGCTGGCCGACGGGCGCTGGTTGGTCGCCCGGGTCGCCCGTGAACGCACCCATCCCGCGATCTGGCTCGCGGTCTTCCTGGGCGTGGTGGCGATCGCCGTGGCGGTCGGTGCCTATCCCGTCGTGCGCGGTCTCACCGGGCGACTGGAGCGACTGCGCGAGGGCGTCGACCGGCTGGGCGGCGGCGATCTCGCGGCGCGCGTGCCGGTCGAGGGTCGCGACGAAGTCGCGGCGCTGGCCCGCAGCGTCAACGCCTCGGCAGCGCGCATCGAGGAGCTGGTGGCCGCCCATCGGCTGTTGCTGGCCAATTGCTCGCACGAGCTGCGCGCGCCGCTGGCCCGCATCGCCATGGTCGCCGGCTCGATGCGCGACGATGCCGATCCCGCGCTGCGCGCGGGGTTGCGCCAGGATGTCGCCGAGCTGAATCGGCTCATCGACGGAATCCTGCTCTCGAGCCGGCTCGACGCGGTGCGCACAGCGGAGCGGCCCGAGAACCTTGACCTGCTGGCGCTCGCCGCCGAGGAAGCCGCGCCCTTCGAGGCCGATGTGACGGGCACGCCGGTGTCCGTCACGGGCGAGCGCCTGCTGCTGCGCCGGCTGGTGCGAAACCTGCTGGAGAACGCGCAACGCTACGGCGGCCCGGGGCCGATCGAGGTCGCGGTCACGTCGGACGGCGCGCGCGCGCGACTGTCGGTATCTGATCGCGGTCCGGGCGTGCCCGAGAGCGAGCGGGAACGCATCTTCGAGCCGTTCCATCGCCTGGCGGGCAGCCACGAAGACGGTCGAGGCAGCGGACTTGGCCTCGCCTTGGTGCGCCAGATCGCCCGCCGCCATGGCGGCGATGTACGCTGCGAACGGAGCGCGTCTGGCGGCAGCGTCTTCCTGGTGGATCTGCCCGCGGGCTGAGCTCACCAGGCGCCGCGCGAGAGCCTTCTAGGGACGGAAAAATGCGCTATCGTGGCCGGTGAACGAGCGTTTACACGGGAGCCCGCGACATGAATTTCGACATTCCGGCGGAGATCACTGCCTATCTCGCCGAACTCGACGCCTTCATCGAGCGCGAGATCCGGCCTTTGGAGCGCGAGAACGACAATATCCGCTTCTTCGACCACCGCCGCGAGCACGCCCGTACAGACTGGGACAATGACGGCCAGCCTCGGCCCGAGTGGGAGGAGCTGCTGGCTGAAATGAAGCGCCGCGCCGACCGCGCCGGCCATTTCCGCTTCGCGCTGCCGAAGGAGCTGGGCGGCAAGGACGGCTCCAATCTCGCCATGGCGATCATCCGCGAGCATCTCGCCCATAAGGGGCTAGGCCTGCACAACGACCTCCAGAACGAGAGCTCGATTGTCGGCAACTTCCCCTCGCTGCTGCTGATCCACCGCTTCGGCACCAAGGAGCAGCGCGAGCAGTTCGTCGAACCCTCGATCCAGGGCAAAGCGCGGGTCGCGTTCGGACTCACCGAACCCAACCACGGCTCGGATGCCACCTTCATGGAGACGGCCGCGGTGAAGCGCGGCGGCGACTGGGTGATCAATGGGGCCAAGCGTTTCAACACCGGCATGCACTCGGCGACCCACGACCTCGTCTTCGCCCGTACCTCGGGCGCGCCGGGCGACGCCCGCGGCATCAGTTGCTTCCTGGTGCCGGTCTCCACGCCCGGCTTCAAGGTCGAGTACATGTGGTGGACCTTCAACATGCCGTCGGACCACGCCGAAGTGTCGCTGAAGGATGTCGTCGTTCCGGCCTCGACCATGCTGGGCGAGGAAGGTCATGCGCTCGACGTGGCGCAGACCTTCGTGCACGAGAACCGCATCCGCCAGGCCGCCTCAAGCCTCGGTGCGGGGCAATACTGCATCGACATGTCGGTGGCCTATGCCAACCGGCGCACCGTGTTCGGCAAGAAGCTCAGCACCAACCAGGCAATCCAGTTCCCGCTGGCCGAGCTGCATACCGAAGCCGAGATGACGCGCGGGCTGGTGCGCAAGACCGCCTGGTACCTCGATCGCGAGCACCACATGCAGGTGAGCGAGTGGGTCGCCATGTCGAACTACCGCGCCAACCGGCTGGTCTGTGACGCCGCCGATCGCGCCATGCAGGTGCATGGTGGCGTCGGCTATTCCCGGCACTTTCCGTTCGAGCACATCTTCCGTCACCACCGGCGCTATCGCATCACCGAGGGTTCGGAGGAGATCCAGATTCGCCGCGTCGCGGGCGCGCTGTTCGGCCTCTGGGGCGCCCAGAAGCCACCCAAGAACCGGTCGCAGGCGTGACACCGCGCGCCCGCTGGACGGGCGATCTCGTGATGGTGGGCACCGCCATGCTGATGGGGTCGAGCTACCCCTTCGCCAAAGAGGTGCTGGCCGGTCTGGGGCCGCTGCTGTTCAGCGGATCGCGCTATCTCCTCGCGGCGGCGTTTCTGTTCGCCGCGATGGCGCTGATGCGCCGTCCGCTCGGACTGCCGGCGCGCGACCTGCCGGCGATGCTTCTGCTGGCCATTCTGGGCGTCACCTTCTTTCAGTCCTGCTGGGGGCTCGCCATCGAACGCACCCAGCCGAGCCTCGGGTCGATCCTGATGACCACCACGACGGCATTCTCCGCGCTGATCGCGCGAGCCAACGGGCGCGTCCTCCCGGCGGCGGGCTGGCTCGGTATCGCGATCGCCTTCGCGGGCGTCGTGCTGGTGGTGAACAACGACCTCACGCGCGTGACCCTGGGGGCGGTCGATCCGGTAGGGGCGGCGCTGTGGCTGGTCGCCGCTTTCGCCTGGGCGCTCTATGTCGATCGCGGCGCCCCCTTCAACGCGCGCCTGGGCGCGCTCCGGGTGATGGCCTGGACCACTCTCCTTGGCGCGGGGCTGCTGGTGCCGCTCGCGCTCCTGGTCGAGGGTGGTAGCGGGTTCGCCCGCCTCGACGATCAGCTCTGGAGCTTTTGGCTCTACACGGCGATCTTTCCGGTCGGTGTGGCATTCCTCGGCCTCACCTACGGCCTCGACCGCCTCGGGGTGGGCCCCGTGATGGTCTATATGTACCTGATCCCCGTGGCCGGGGTCGGCCTCTCGGTCCTGTTCTTCGGCGACGAGCTGACGCCTGCCCGCGCGGTCGGTGGTTTGGTGGTACTGGCGGGCGTCGTTGTGACGCGCCGCGCGCTCGACCGGGTGACGCCCGCTCCTGTATGAAGGCGCCTTCAGAGCGAGGAACCAGCCCATGGCCCGCAAGGCCGTCCGAAAGTCCGCCGCCAAAGCAAAAGAGGCCGATCTCACGACCCCCGGCACGGGCGGTCGCCGCGCCTTCGTGCGCCGTGCCACCAAGGAGACGCGGATCGCCGCGGCGATCAATCTCGATGGCACCGGCGTCTACGACATCAGAACGGGCATCGGCTTTCTCGACCATATGCTGGAGCAGCTGTCGCGCCACAGCCTGATCGACATCTCGCTGCGCGCCGAAGGCGACCTGCATATCGACTATCACCACACGACCGAAGATTCGGGCATCGTGCTGGGTCAGTGCCTCAGCCTCGCGCTCGGCGATCGCGCCGGCATCCGCCGCTATGGCGCCGCCGCGATCCCGATGGACGAGACGCTCACCGAGGTGGCGCTCGACGCCTCGAACCGGCCCTACCTGATCTGGAATGTCGCGTTCTCGCGCCCCAAGCTCGGCACGATGGATACCGAACTCTTCAAGGAATGGTTCCAGGCCTTCGCTCAGTTGGGCGGTCTCACGTTGCATGTGAACAACCGCTACGGCGACAACAACCATCATATCGTCGAGAGCTGCTTCAAGGGACTGGCGCGCGCGCTGCGGGTCGCCTGCGAGATCGATCCCCGGCAGAGCCGTGCGGTGCCCAGCACCAAGGGCGCGCTCTAGGCGGCAGCGATGACGGTCGCCATCGTCGACTACGGCTCGGGCAATCTGCGCTCCGCCGCCAAGGCGTTCGAGCGCGCGGCACGCGAGCGCGGCACGCACGAGTCGATCCACGTCACCGCCCGGCCCGCCGAGGTGGCGGCGGCGGATCGCATCGTGCTGCCGGGGGTGGGCGCCTTCGCCGATTGCCGCGCCGGGCTGCACGCCGTGCCCGGCATGGTCGAGACGCTGCGCCGCGAAGTGCTCGAGCGCGGCAAGCCGTTCCTCGGCATCTGCGTCGGCATGCAGCTGATGGCTACCCGTGGCGTCGAATACGGCGTGCACGAAGGGCTCGACTGGATCGCGGGCGACGTGGTGCGTCTCGAGCCGGCGGACCGCGCGCTCAAGATCCCGCACATGGGCTGGAACGAGCTGGCGGAACTCGGCGCTCATCCCCTGCTGGAAGGCATCGCGCCCGGCGCGCATGCCTACTTCGTGCACTCGTTCCACCTGCGCACCGCGACACCCGAGACCCGGCTCGCCAGCGCCGACTATGGCGGCGCCTTCGCCGCGATTGTCGGTCGCGACAACATGGCAGGCACGCAGTTCCATCCGGAGAAGAGCCAGGCCACCGGGCTCCGCCTGATCGGCAACTTCCTCGCCTGGAAGCCGTAGAGTCTCGAACGATGTGTTGCCGTTCACATGGAACCGCGTGAACGGCTCCGTCTGAATCGAGAACACTCGCGCGGCGGTGTCAGCGCAGGAGCATCTCGACGCGGCGGTTGAGCGCGCGGCCGGCGTCCTCGGCATTGTCGGCGACTGGCCAGCGGTCGCCGGCACCGCTCCAGGCGAGACGCCGCGGATCGATGCCGTGGCGACCGACGAGATCGCGGGCAACCGCCGAAGCGCGACGTTCCGAGAGCGCGAGGTTGGCGGCGGCATCGCCTCGGCTGTCGGTATGGCCGACGATATGCACCCCGACCCCGGGGTTGGCCTTGAGGTATTGCGCCGCCTGATCCAACGCCGCGCGGGCGGGCGCCGCGAGCTCCGCGCTGTTGGAGCCAAAGACCACGCCAGCGAGCTGGACGCGGCCCTGTGTGCCCATGGCGGTGGCGATTTCAACGGCCGTACCGGCGCTCGGCGCGGCCGCTCGTGTCTCTTCGGTACGACGCAACTGCTCGCGCGAGGCGAGTTCGGCGCGCATCACGGTGACCGTGGCTTCGGCCTCGCGACGCGCGCGCTCCGTCTCTTCGCGCGCCTGCGCCACGCGGCGCTCAGCGTCGGTCTGCACATCGGTGAGGCGCCGCTCGCCGCTCTGGCGCCCCTCGACGGCGGCACGCTCGGCGGCCAGACGGGCCTGCCGCTCGGCCTCGAGATGGCCGCGCAGCTCCAGTGTCAGCCGCTGCGCCTCGGCGAGTTGGGCGCGGAATCCGGTGAAGGCGCGTTCGGAGTCGTTGCGGATCTGCTCGCGCGCCTGATCGGCGAGTGAACCTCTTTCCTGAGCCGCCGCCAGCCGGTCGCCCAGCGAGCGGTGATCGGCAGCAAGGGCGGCGGCACGCAGCTCGGAGTCGGCCAACCGCTGCTTCAGGGCACGCGGCGCATCGGCCGGGCGGGACGCCCAGGCGCCCCAGGCCAGTGCCGCGCCCGTCACGATCAGCAGGACGAAAACCGCCAGCAACCCCCGCATCGGCTCCTCCGCGCCAGACTGTCTTCAGCTCAGAACGAACCGCTCCCGCAGTTCCCCCTGAACGGAAACACGCCATTCGCCATCGCTCGGCCATCGGCTGTCCGCCCCGGCTGGGTCCAGTCGGAGCGGGATCATTCTAGCCCCGCCGCGCGCGATCCTCCGGCCGCTTGTCGGCCGTGTGCAGCATCAGACGCGCCACACGACCACCCTTGGCCAAATGCACGTCCAGCACCTCGTCGATGTCGGCCTCGGTGGCGCAGCTGTACCAGACGCCCTCGGGATAGATCACGACGGTCGGGCCCAGCTCGCAGCGGTCGAGGCAGCCGGCGCTGTTGATCCGAACGTTCTTGAGGCCAAGCGCCTTCGCCTTGTTCTTCATGTAGTCGCGCAGCGCCTCGCCATTGCGCTCCGCGCAGCAGCCGCGCGGGTGGCCGGCCGGCCGCCGGTTCGTGCAGCAGAAAACATGGGCCTCGTAGTAGGGCGCGGGATCCGTCGCCTGTTCGCGTGCGCTCATTTCTTGGTGCCGCCGGTCGCGATCGAGGCGAGCTGCGTCCAGAAGGCCTGCTGGAGCTGCTGCAGCTGATCCACCCCCTGCATGGAGGCGGGCAGCCAGGTCTTGAAGACCGTCTCGGGGTTCATCGCATCGAGGCCGCTCTTGAGGCGATCCTCGATCTGCCCGAGCACCCGGTCCTGCATGGGCTTGATGTCGGGCAGGCCGAAAAACGCCCGCGCCTCCTCCGGCGTGCAGGTCACTTCCACATTCACTTTCATGCGTTCGTCTCCGTTTGACGGCAGTCTATGGGATTCGGCGGCGCCGGGCCATGCTATGTCCGGACGATGACCCTGCCCTGGCTCAGCCCCAATCCCCGTGCCGACCGGCGAGCGCCCTATGGTCCGGCCCAGCGGGCCGTGATCGATCCCAGTGGCCTCGATGAGCTCGCGGCCACGATGGCGCGCTGTCCCCTGCACGCGCCGACCCCGTTGCTGGCGCTGCCCGCACTCGCCGCCCGATGGGGCCTCGGCGATCTGCGCATCAAGGACGAAAGCAAGCGGTTCGGCTTCGGTGCCTTCAAGGCGTTGGGCGGGGTGCTGGCCGTCTATGGCGAGCTGGCCAGCGCCATCGACGAGGCCGATCATCGCCAGACCAGCTTCGACGCGGTGCTGGCGGGCGATGGCGCGGACGTGACGGCCGACATGGTCTTTGCCACCGCGAGCTCGGGCAATCATGGCCGTGCGGTCGCGGCCGGCGCGCGGCTGTTCGGACGGCGCTGCGTGGTATTCCTGCCGGCCTTCACGGATGCCGCCAAGGAGGCCGCCATCCGCGCGCGCGGCGCCGAGGTGATCCGGGTCGCAGGCGACTACGACGCGGCGGTCGCGGAGTGCCGACGCCGCTCGGCCGCCGAGGGCTGGACGGTCGTGTCGGACACGTCCTGGGAGGGCTACGAGCGCGCGCCGGTCCGCGTGATGCGGGGCTACAGCCTGATCGCCGAGGAAATGCTGGCCACGCAATGGCCCGAGGGTCCGACTCATCTCTTCGTGCAGGCCGGCGTGGGCGGCCTGGCGGCCGCGATGATCGGCATGTTGTGGGCGGCGTTGCCGCGCCGGCCGCTCTCAATCGTGGTTGAGCCCGAGACGGCGGATTGCTGGTTCCAGAGCAACCGCGCCGGCCAGCCTACCCTGGCGAGCGGCGACGCCACGACCGCGATGGGCGGCCTCGCCTGCCGCGAGATCTCGCCCGTGACCTGGCCGATCATCGGCCTCGGCGCGGACTGGTTCATGACCATCCGCGAGGGGGACGCGGTCGCGGCGCGGCGCCTGCTCGCGCGACCCGACGGCGGCGATCCCGCCTTGGCAGCGGGCTTCTCAGGTGCCGCCGGCCTCGCCGGATTGATGCGGGCCGCGACCGAGCCCGAGGCGCGCCGCGCCCTCGGACTGGACGGCGACGCGCGCATTCTGCTGATCAACAGCGAAGGCGACCTCGGCGCACCACCGGTTTGAACGAACGACGGCGCGTCGCCGCAGCTGAATCATTGCCGAGGGTTGAAGCGGCAGGCCAATTTTCACTTGGCGAACGGTGGGCCGGAACCTAGGGTTGGACTCGCGGGTGCCTTGCTCGGGCTACAACCTAGAAGGGTCGACCACATGCGCGTTTACATCGCTTGGAAGCTTGCGCCGGCGCTTGCTGCTGCCGCGCTATCTCTCGGTGCCTGCATGTCGGCGCAGGAGCATCGCGCTGCGGTCGCGAACACCGATCGCGACCGGTTGACGGTGGGGACTGTACAACGGGAGATTCGCGTCGGCATGAGTGGTGACGAGGTAGTGTCGGTCCTCGGATCACCCAATATTGTGACCACCGATGAACGCCGACAGGAGTCGTGGGTGTACGACCGGTTTTCCACGGAGAGTGTTTATTCCACGAGCTCCGGAGGCGTGAACGCACTGGTTCTGGGTGGTGGACTGGTCGGCGCAGGTTTGTTGGGTGGCGCGGGTGGCGTGGGGGCCAGCCAAGCCACAGGCGCCCGGTCGACGACGCAGCGTACACTCACGATCATCATCAAGTTTGACGGCAACAGGCGCGTACGCGACTTCGCATATCGGCAGTCCAGCTTCTAGGAGCGACACACACATCGGAGGGGGGGGAATGACCAATAAATCGAGGCGCGCCTTCCTGCTCGGGGCGGGCGTCGTGGCACTCACGGGTTGCCAACAAACCATTCCACCGGAGGCGCTGCAGCTATCGGCCTCCGCACTGCAGGACCGCCAACTCCAGACGCGCCGCTTCGGCACCAAAGACGAGGAACGGCTCCTTCGCGCGAGCGCGCAGGTCCTTCAAGATCTTGGCTTCCAGATCGACGAGAGCGAATCGCGCTTGGGCGTCATCGTGTCGTCCAAGAATCGCGACGCGACTGAAGCAGGGCAGGTTGTCGCCGCGGTCTTCATTGCAATTCTTTTTGGCGCGTACATGCCTACCGACCGAAACCAGAAGATTCGTGCGAGTCTCGTCACGTTACCCGTCGATGGCGGTCAGGATACGGCGGTCCGCATCACGTTCCAGCGCTTGGTCTGGAACACCCGGAACGAACTCACAACAATCGAAGGGCTCAAGGACCCCAAGATCTACCAGGAGTTCTTCGACAAGCTCGGGCAGTCGGTGTTTCTCACGGCACAGGAGATTTGATCATGAGCAAGCGCCTGCTCGCCGTTGTATTGATTACCTTTGCGGTGCCAGCTTGCCAGACCGATAGCCGCCAGCAAATCTTGGCCACCACTCAGTCGGCTGTTCAATTGCGCAGCTACCAGACTCGCGCCTTCGATACAGTGGACCGACAGAAAACACTGCGGACAGTCATCGCGACTCTCCAGGATTTGGGTTTCGTCATCGACAAGGCAGATGCGACGCTAGGTACAGTGTCTGCCACCAAGTTGGACCGCTACGCACTCCGCATGACCGTGACGGTGCGCGAGCGCGGCACAACCCAGACCCTGGTCCGAGCAAACGCACAGTTCAACATTACGGCTGTCGAAGACCCCAAACCGTATCAGCAGTTTTTCGAGGCTCTCCAGAAGGCGATGTTCTTGACCGCACACGAAGTTGACGGCTGATCAATGTCAATCGCGCGCGCAAGCCGACTGGCGCGCGCACCGAACTAGAGTAACAAGACCATATGCAACTCCAGCTCCAGACTTGGACCGCGGTCGAGGACTATCTCAAGCGGTCGACCGGGATCATCGTGCCGATCGGCTCAACGGAGCAGCACGGGCCGACCGGACTGATCGGCACCGACGCGCTCACCGCTGAGATGATCGCGCGCGGCGTCGGCGAGGCCGCGGGCGCTTTGGTGGCGCCGACCATCTCGGTCGGCATGGCGCAGCACCACCTCGCCTTCCCGGGTTCGGTCACGCTGCGTCCGACCACGCTGATCGCGGTGGTGCGCGATCAGGTGCAGAGCCTCGCCCGGCACGGCTTCACGCGGTTCTTCTTCGTGAACGGGCATGGCGGCAACGTCGCCACGGTGACGGCGGCGTTTTCCGAGATCTACGCCGAGCGTTCGCTGGAGCGCCTGTCGAACCAGCCGCCGATTAAGTGCAGCCTGCGCAATTGGTGGGACGGGCCGGGCATAAAGGAGCTCAGTCGCGAGCTCTATGGCGCGAGCGAAGGCAGCCACGCCACGCCCTCGGAAGTGGCGCTGACCTGGTACAAGTACCCCGAGACGATGAAGCAGATGCCGATGGAGCCGCGCGTGGCGCCCACCGGCGGCTTTGCCGATGCCGAGGATTATCGCCGCGCCTTCCCGGATGGCCGCATCGGTTCCGACCCCAATCTCGCCACACCCGAGCATGGCAAGCGGATCTACGAGACGGCGGTCCGCGAAGTGGCGGCCGACTACACCCGGTTCGCGAAAGCCTGATCCGACCTCAGCTGCCGGTGCGTCGCATCCAGCGCGCGGTCGCGCGCGCGTCCTGATCGGCGCTGGCCTCGAGCTTCGCCGCGACCCGCGCGCGATCGCCGGCGTCGCGGTTTTGGCTGAGCTTGAGCTTGGTCTCCAGCCGCTCGATCGGCATCCGGAAGGCGACGATGCCCCGGGTCTGCGCCTCGGCATTGCCGGGGGGCAGCGCGCCCAGCGTCCAGCCGGCCTCGCCTTCGTAGGCGCGCGCGAGGTCGGCCAGAATGGCGAGCGCCCCCGCGGTCTCGTTGACGATCTCCACCCGACCCCAGGCATGGACGGTGACATAGTTCCAGGTCGGCACCTTGGCGCCCGGCGTGTACCAGGTCGGCGACACATAGGCGTGCGGCCCCCAGAATAGGGCGAGCGACGGCGTGCCGCGCGCGAACAGGCGCCAATGCGGGTTGGCCCGCGCCATATGTCCGATCAACGATCCCTGCGGGCCGCCCTCGGCGCGCCACAGCAGCGAGAGGTGCGTGGTGAGTGGCGCGCCCTCGGCATCGGTCGTGGTGAGCAGCGCCCAGCTGTGCGCGGCCATGATCTCGCGGGCATCGGACTCGGCGCCTTCGAAGTGTTTCGGAACGTACATGGCTGACCTTCCCCGGATCGCTTGAAGCGCGCGGCAATACCATGTCCTATGCCGCCCGGAACGGGAGGATTTCTCATGGGTGAATACATCCGGATTGCATCGGCCGCAGGCGAGATCGGCGGCTATCTCGCGACGCCCAAGTCGGCGCCCAAGGGCGGCATCGTCGTGACGATGGAGATTTTCGGCGTCAACAACCACATCCGCGCCGTGACCGACCGCTTCGCGCGCGACGGCTACCTGGCCCTCGCCCCCTGCCACTTCGACCATATCCGGCCCGGCATCGAACTCGGCTACACGCCCGAGACCATCCAGGAAGGCCGCGGCCATGTGATGTCGCTCGGCACCGACAAGGCGGTGCAGGACGCCGCCGCCGCCATCGCCGAACTGCGCAAGCGCGGCGCGAAGAAGGTCGGCATCACCGGCTTCTGCTGGGGCGGTACCGTCACCTGGCTTGCCGCCACACGGCTGAAGCCCGACTGCGCCATCGGCTACTACGGCGGCGGCATCCATGGCGCCAAGGGCGAGAAGCCCGGCTGCCCGACCATGCTGCATTTCGGCGACAAGGATGCGCACATCCCGATGACGCATGTGAACGAACTGCGGGCGCTGCATCCCGGCGTGCAGGTCTTCGACTATCCCGCCGACCACGGCTTCCACTGCGACGAGCGCGGCAGCTACGACGCGCTTGCCTCCGCGCAGGCCTATGCGCGCACGCTGGAGTTCATGGCCCGTCACGTCGGCTGAGGGCCGCGATGAGCAAGAAACCGCGCCACGTCGCCTACGACCGCACCGCGACCGGCCCCCTCGATGGCGTGCGCGTCGTCGACCTGTCGCGGCTGGTGGCGGGCAATGTGCTCACGCTCCAGCTCGCCGATTTCGGCGCCGAGGTGATCAAGGTCGAGCCGCCGGAGGGCGATTCGCTCCGCTCCTGGCGGGTGCGCGGCGTCGAGACCGCGTGGAAGGTCTATAACCGCAACAAGAAGAGCGTCGCGCTCGACCTGCGCTCGGAGGCCGGACGGGAAACGGTGCGGGCACTGGTCGCGGGCGCCGCCATCCTCGTCGAGAGCTTCCGGCCCGGCGTCCTCGAAGAGATGGGACTGGCGCCGGAGAAGCTGCACGCGATCAATCCGAAGCTGGTGGTCGTGCGCATCTCGGGCTGGGGCCAGGACGGCCGCTATCGCCACAAGCCGGGCTTCGGGACGTTGATCGAGGGCTATAGCGGTTTCGCCTCGATGAACGGATTCGAGGACCGCGAGCCCGTGCTGCCGCCCATGTATCTCGCCGATTGCGTCGCCGCGCTCTACGGCTACGGCGCCGTCCTGGTGGCGCTGCGCGAGGTCGAAACCAATGGCGGGCGGGGTCAGACCATCGATCTGCCGCTGTTCGATCCGCTGTTCTCGGTGCTGGGACCGCAGGCCGCGAACCACCGTCTGACCGGCGAGATCAAGCCGCGTGTCGGCAGCCGCTCGACCAACGCCGGGCCGCGCAACGTCTATCGCACGCGCGACGACAAGTGGGTTTGCCTCTCGGCCTCCACGCAATCGATGGCCGAGCGGGTGATGGTCAAGATCGGCCATCCCGAACTGGTGACGGATCCGCGCTTTCGCACCAACAACGATCGGGTGGAGAACCATGCCGAGCTGGACCGGCTGATCGGCGACTTCGTCGGCGCGCGCGATCTCGCCGAGAACCTGCGCTACTTCGACGAGGCGGGCGTCACCATCGGGCCGGTCTACGACATTTCCCAGATCGGTCAGGACGACTATGTGCTGGAACGCGGCGCGCTGATCGAGATCGACGATGCCGACATGCAGAGCCTGCCGACTCACCCCGTCGTGCCGCGCCTCGACGGCACGCCGGGCGTGTTGCGCCATGGCGCGCCCACGGTGGGCGAACACAACGAGGCGGTGCTGCGCCCGCTGCTGGGCGAGACCGTCTATGCCGAGCGGCTGGCTGCCGGTGCCATCGTGACACGCAAGGGAGCCGCCAAGCCGTGAATCGCCCCCCGCCGCCCGTCTGGCGTTCGATCCTCTATGTGCCCGGCAACGTGCCGCGCTTCATCGACAAGGCCGCCGACCGCGGCGCGGATTGCGTGCTGGTCGATCTCGAAGACAGCGTGCAGCCCGCCGACAAGCCGCGGGCGAGAGAGATGCTGGCGGCGACGGTCAAGGCGGTGGGCTCTCGCGGCGCCGACGTCGCGGTACGTATCAACCGGCCACTGCGCTTGGCGATGGCCGATCTGGACGCGGCGGTCCGGCCGGGCGTTTCGGCGCTCTTCATCACCAAGGCCGAGGGCGTGCAGCATCTGGCGCTGCTCGACGAGGCGGTGAGCGATCTGGAGCGCGAACGCGGCCTGCCATCGGGCGGCATCGGATTTGCCGCGATGATTGAGCACCCACGCGCACTCAAGGAGGCGCACGACATCGCCGAGCGCGCGCCGCGTCTCGTCGGCATGATGTTGGGGGGCGAGGATTTCGCGCTTGAGACCGGCGCGGTGCCGGGCGACGAGACGCTTGAATTGCCCAAGCGGCTGGTCGCCTTCGCCGCCCAGGCGCACGGCCTTCCGATGTTCGGCATTCTCGGCACCGTCGCGGACTATTCCGACACCGAAGCCTACCGGCTGAGCGCCGAGCGGGCGCGACGCTTCGGCTTCGCTGGCGGGACCTGCGTGCATCCCGCCCTGGTCGAGGTCCTGAACCGCGCCTTCACGCCGCTGCCCGAGGAGCTCGCGCACGCCCGCAAGCTGATCGCGGCCGACGACCAGGCGCGCGCCGAGGGGCGCGGCAGTTTCCAGGTCGACGGCAAGATGATCGACATCCCGGTGATCGACCGCGCCCGCCGGCTGCTGGCACGCGCCGAGGCGATCGAACGGCGCGCCGCTCGCGCCCGCTGACATGGGCGAGGCGCGGCTCGGGGAGTTCCTGATCGCCGTGGTGATCATGGAGCTGACCCCCGGTCCCAACATGGGCTACCTGGCGTCGATCGCGCTGACCCGGGGGCGACAGGCCGGGCTCTCCGCAAGTCTCGGTGCGGCGCTGGCCTTCGCGCTGGCGCTGGTCGTCGCGCTGGCGGCGCATCGCCTGCTCGCGCCGCACCTGCATGCCGCCGGGCATGTTCTGGGCGCGCTGGGCGCGGCGTTCTTTCTCTGGATCGGCATCGACGCTTGGCGAGACGCCGGCCGGCCGCCGACGCCGCTCGCCGATGTCGCAGCCGGGAACTGGCGACACGCCGCGCGGGGTTGGGCGGCCAACCTGCTCAGTCCCAAGACCTGGCTGTTCTACCTTAGCGTCGTGCCCGCCTTCGCCGGTGGCGATCTGGCCATGCAGGCGACACTCGGCGGCCTGCATATCGCCGTCTCGACGATCGTCCATGTCGGCATCGTGTTCGCCGCGGCCGCGTTCGCGCCTGCCTACGCGGCGTCGACGCACACCTTGCGCCTCACCGAGCGTGTATTCGCAGCCTGCCTCATCGCGCTCGGCCTGTGGTTCGGCTGGCGCGCCATCGCGATGTAGTGCCCTCCAACGAGACGGATCCGGCGCTCCGCGCGGGATCACACCTGCGATGGGATGAAGGGCGCGCCCTGAAATGCGAAGGCCCCGTCGCGGGTGCGGCGGGGCCTCGGCTTGGAGCCTCGGTGGTCCGGCTGGAATCCGCCGGGTCGGGGTCGGTCAGTGCTTGTCGGCCCAGACCTGGCGCTTCACGGCGTACATCAGACCGGTCAGCACCAGCAGGAACAGGAGCACGCGCACGCCGGTCCGCTTGCGGTCTTCCAGCTTGGGCTCCGACGCCCAGGCCAGGAAGTGCGTCACGTCGGCGGAGAGCTGCTCGAGCGTCGCCTTGGTCCCGTCGACATAGGTCACCTTGTCGGCGGCGAGCGGCGCCGCCATGGAGATCTTGTAGCCGGGGAAGTACTTGTTGAAGTTCTCGTCCTTGGTGACTTCGAACTTGGCTTTGGGATCGCCCGACGCCTTCTGCACCTGCTTGTCGAGCTTGGCCTTGTCCTCGGCCGAGAGCTTGGCGTAGTCGGCGTACCCCACCAGGAGCGCATAGGTGTAGTCCGCACCGCCGGCGCGCGCCTTGACGATCAGGCTGAGGTCCGGCGGCGCCTTGCCCTGGTTGGCGGCGGCCGCGGCGGCGTCGTTGGCGAACGGCTTCTTGAAACGATCCGAGAGACGCGCCGGCCGTTCGATCGGCTGGCCCTCGTCATTGAGGTCCGGCACCTGGTACTCGGCCGCGATCGCCTTCACCTGGTTCTCGGTGAGGCCCAGTTCGGTGAGGTTGCGATAGGCCACCAGCGACAGCGAGTGACAGGCCGTGCAGACTTCCTTGAAGACTTGGAAGCCGCGCTGGGCGGCGGCGCGGTCGTAGGTGCCGAAAGGTCCGGAGAAGGACCACTTCACCGGCGGCATCGGGAAGATCGAGTCACCGCCGGCGGCGTGGCCGGCGACGGGGGCGAGGGCCGCGAGCGCGACGGCGCTCGCGAGGATCAGTTTGCGCATCGGCCTACCCCGCCTTCTTCTTCAGCACCGCGTCGGCGATGCTGTGCGGCAATGGCAGTGGCCGCTCGATCTTGCCCAGCACGGGCAAGAGAATGAGGAAATGGAAGAAGTAGTAGGCGGTCGCGACCTGACTCAGCGGCACCCAGAAACCTTCCGCCGGGTTGGCGCCGCAGAAGCCGAGAATGACGCAGTCGATCAGCAGCACGAACACGAACCACTTGTAGATCGGGCGGAAGGTGCAGGACTTCACCCGGCTGGTGTCGAGCCAGGGCAGGATGAAGAGCACGGCGATCGCGGCGAACATCGCGATCACGCCGCCCAGCTTGTCGGGCACGGCGCGCAGGATCGCGTAGAACGGCAGGAAGTACCATTCCGGCACGATATGCGGCGGGGTGACCAGCGGGTCGGCCTTCACGTAGTTGTCGGGATGGCCGAGATAGTCCGGCGCGAAGAACACGAACGCGCAGAACACCAGGAGGAACACCATGACGCCGAAGCCGTCCTTCATGGTGAGATAGGGGTGGAACGGCACGGTGTCCTGCGGGCCCTTGGGGTCGATGCCCAGCGGATTGTTGGAGCCGTGCTGGTGCAGCGCGACCACATGCAGCGCGACCACGCCCACGATCACGAAGGGCAGCAGGTAGTGCAGCGCGAAGAAGCGATTGAGCGTCGGGTTCTCGACCGCGAAACCGCCCCACAGCCACTCCACGATCGAGGGGCCGACGACCGGGATCGCCGAGAACAGGTTGGTGATGACGGTGGCGCCCCAGAAGCTCATCTGGCCCCACGGCAGCACGTAGCCCATGAACGCGGTCGCCATCAGCAGCAGCAGGATGACGACGCCCAGGATCCAGAGCAGCTCGCGCGGCGCCTTGTAGGATCCGTAATAGAGACCGCGGAACATGTGGATGTAGACGGCGATAAAGAAGAACGACGCGCCGTTCATGTGCAGGTCGCGGATCAGCCAGCCCTGCGCCACGTCGCGGTCGATGCGCTCGACCGACTGGAACGCGAAGTCGACATGCGCCGTGTAGTTGGTCGCCAGCACCACGCCGGTCGCGATCATCAGCACCAGCAGGATCGTGGCGATGGCGCCGAAGTTCCAGAAGTAGTTGACGTTCCGGGGCATCGGGAACGTGTGATACTCCTTCTCGATATACGAGAAGATCGGCAGGCGATGGTCGATCCAGGCAACGAGCTTGTTGCTGAAGACCGGCGGAGTGCCGTGCTGCGAAGCCATGTTCTTAGTCTCCTGGACGGCGTCAGCCGATGCGAACGAGCGTGTCGCTCACGAACTGGTAGGGCGGAACCTCGAGGTTCTTGGGCGCCGGTCCCTTTCGGATGCGGCCCGAGGTGTCGTAGTGCGAGCCGTGGCAGGGGCAGAACCAGCCGCCGAAATTGCCCTTCAGGTCGCCCGACTTGTTGCCCATCGGCACGCAGCCGAGATGGGTGCAGACGCCGACCAGCACGAGCCACTCGGCCTTGTCCTTCTTCACCCGCGCCGAGTCGGCTTGGGGATCGGGCAGCTCGGAGGTCTTCACGGCCGCGGCCGCCTTGACCTCGTCGGCAGTGCGTCGGCGGATGAACACCGGCTTGCCGCGCCACTTCACTGTGATCGCCTGGCCGACCTGCAGCGAGGAGACATTCACCTCGACCGAGGCCAGGGCCAGCGTATCGGCAGCCGGGTTCAGATTGTTGATGAACGGCCACGCCGTGGCGGCTGCGCCGACCGCGCCCATGGCGCCGGAAGCGACCATGAGGAAGTCGCGGCGCGTCGGATCGCCGTGCGCGCCGGCGGGAGTGCTGCTGGAAACCATCTCTTTTCGGGTCCCTCGGAATTCTTCCCCTTTAAACAAGGAAAGCCCCTTTTGTTTCAAGACACTGTGAGGTCGCAGGAGCCGCACCCCCTTCTCTGTGACAGCGTGCCGCATACGGCTTGCTTTCGCGTCGCGGACAGGGCCTGACGGGACATGCGTTTGGCGCTGTATCAGCCCGACATTCCGCAGAATCTGGGGGCGGCGCTCCGCCTTGCGGCCTGCCTCGCCGTGCCGGTCGATCTCATCGAACCGTGCGGGTTTCCCGTGGACGACCGGCGGCTGCGCCGCGCGGCGATGGACTATGGCGGCCTAGCCGAGCTGGTGCGCCACGACTCCTGGGACGCTTTCCGGCGCGCCCGACCCACCGGCCGGCTCGTGCTGCTCACCACCGCCGGCGAGGTCGCGCTGCCGTCGGCGCGCTTCGAGACCGGCGATACGCTGCTGCTGGGCCGCGAGAGCGCCGGCGTGCCGTCCGAAGTGCAGGCGGCGGCCGATCTGCGGCTGCGCATTCCGATGCGCGCGGGTTTGCGTTCGCTCAATGTCGTCAACGCGGCCGCAATGGTATTGGGCGAGGCCCTGCGACAGACACGCGGATACGACGGACTCTCATGACCAACGCTCCCCGCCATGCCACCCGGCCCGAAGGACCCTCGCCTCTGCCCGACGCCGCCACGCTCGGCGCGCGCAAGGATCAGGCGCGTGTCTGGTTCGAAACGCTGCGCGACCGAATTTGTGCGGCGTTCGAGACGTTGGAAGACCAACTGAGCGGCACGCACAGCGATCTGCCGGCCGGCCGGTTCGTGCGGAATCGCTGGACCCGTGGCAGCGGCGGGGCGGACCCGGGCGGCGGGACCATGGCGGTGATGCGGGGCCGCGTCTTTGAGAAGGTCGGCGTCAACGTCTCGACCGTCCAGGGCGAGTTCAGCCCCGAGTTCCGCGCCCAGATCCCGGGGGCCGCGCAGGACCCGCGCTTCTTCGCCTCCGGCATATCGTTGGTGGCGCATCTGCGGTCGCCCCGCGTGCCGGCGGTGCACATGAACACGCGCTTCATCGCGACCACGCGCGCCTGGTTCGGCGGCGGCGCCGATCTCACGCCGATGGTTGCCTATGCGCCCGACACCGATGCTTTCCACGCCGCGCTACGGGCGTGCTGCGACCGGCATGCGCCCGACTACCACGCGCGCTTCAAGGAGTGGTGCGACGAGTACTTCTTCCTGCCGCACCGCGCCGAACCGCGCGGCATCGGCGGAATCTTCTACGACTATCTCGATAGCGGCGACTGGGCGGCCGATTTCGCGTTCACCCGCGATGTCGGCGAAACCTTCCTCGCGATCTATCCCGAGCTGGTGCGCCGTCACATGAACGAGAGCTGGACCGCGGCCGAACGCGAACACCAGCTCGTGCGGCGCGGCCGCTACGCGGAGTTCAATCTCCTGCACGATCGCGGCACGCGCTTTGGTCTGATGACCGGCGGCAATGTCGAGGCGATCCTGATGTCGCTGCCGCCCGAGGCGCGCTGGCCGTAAAGGGTCCTGGTGGTCTCAAGTGACAACGAGAGACGTTTCTGGGCTCCACAACACGGCCGCGGCTCTGCGCAGGCTCCGACTATGCCCGGCTGCGCGCGAACAGGGCGCCCAGGGCGTAGGGCGTGCCGGCAACCGCTAGGATCAGCAACGGATAGGGCGCGCCCCACTGGACGGCGAAGCGGTCGAGGAAGACCGTCACGTCCTCATCAAAGGTGAGTCGCGCGTAAGCGTAGTCGGCCGCGAGCACAGACACCGTCCAAAGGCCGCCCGCCAGCAGCGCCGCACCCCGCCAGCCCGGACCGCGCGTGCGCCGGGCATGGATCAACGCCAGCAGCAGCACATAAGGCAGCGGCACCAGCGTCTTGTACCACTCGACCGCGCGCACCCCGAGCGCCTGCGCGATCCAGGTGTCGCCGATCATGTTGTTGGCGAGCAGCAGGCATACGAGCGCCAGCCACAGCGCGAAGGCGAGGCCCGGACGGATCATGGGGCGCGCATCCGACGCTCGAGGTCGGCGAGGCAGGCGGCGCGGTCGGCGGTGAAGTCGCCCGCGATCCACCAGCGTTCCACCGCATCGACCAGTTCGCCGACGCGCGGGCCGGGCTTCAGCCCGAGTTTCAGAGCGTCGGCACCGCGCACCGGAAACTCCGGCGGCGTCCAGGAGCGGGCGAGCGTCAGGGCGGCGCGCCAGTCGCCCGGCGCCTCGACGGCCAGCAGGAGGCGGTCGGCGTAGAAGCCGGCACCCAAACGATAGATGCCCTCGCGCCAGGCGCGGGGACCACCCGCGAGATCGGTCGCGGGCTCGGCGGCCACGAGAATCTCGAGCCGCAAGGCTTCCTGCGTCGAGAGCTTCAGACGCTTGCCGAGCGTCGGCGCGTCGACGCCACGATCGCGGAGCAGCGCCGCCAGCCGGCGCAGCCCATCGACGGCATCCTCGCGCGACAGCAACGCGGCGAGACGGTTCGTGGCGCCCAGTTCCGGCAACCAGTGCACAAGAACGCCGGCATCGCGCATCGCCTCGACGGCGGGCACCGGGTCGGCCGCCGCCAAGAGCCGCAACAATTCCTTCACCACGCGCTCCGCCGACAGGGCGCCCAGTGTCGCCGCATGTCGCCGGCACGCCGACAATCCTTCCACGTCCGGCGCGCCGCGCCCGAACCAGGCATGGAACCGGAAGAAGCGCAGCACGCGCAGCCGATCCTCCTCGATGCGTCGGTCCGCCTCGCCGATGAAGCGGACGCGCCCCGCCGCAAGATCGGCGCGGCCACCGAACGGGTCGTAGATCGCGCCGTCGGGATCGGCATAGAGCGCGTTGAAGGTGAAATCGCGCCGGCCGGCGTCCGCCAGCCAATCGTCGGTGAACGCGACCGTGGCGTGGCGGCCATCGGTCTCGACGTCGCGCCGCAGCGTGGTGATCTCGAACGGGATGCGGTCGATCACCGCCATGATCGTGCCGTGGCGCAGACCGGTCGGCACGACCTTGATGCCGGCTTTCTTCAGCACAGCCATCGCGTCTTCAGGCGGGCGGTCGATGGCGAGGTCGATGTCGGCGCCGTCTCGACCCGCAAGCGCGTCGCGCACACATCCCCCTACCAAGCGCGCGCCTATTCCGGCAGCGCCAAGCGCTGACAAGAGCTGCCGCGTCGCCGGGGATCGCCAGGCCGCCGGAGGATCCAGCCGGCCGGTCGGGATCATAGGCTCAGCAGGCCGCCATAGCCCTGGTCGTGGGTGAAGAAGATCACCACCTGGCCCGCGATGACGGTGAGCAACCCCGCGATGGCAAGCCAGGTGAGCGGCAAGTCCTGCCAGCGCGGCAACGTGCCGGCGAGCCGGCGCTCTTCCTTGATGCGCACCGCCCACGCCCACAAGAAGAAGAGTGCGGCGGGCGCCAGCACCAGGCCGAACACGACGAGGACGACGCGCATGACGGCTCCGTTTCCCTACTCCGCCGCGGTCAGCGCGAAGTGCAGGTTCTTCAGCATACCCGCCGTGGCGCCCCAGATGTAGCGGTCCCCGAACGGCATGGCGTAGTAGCGCCGCTCGCGGCCCTGCCAGACGCGGCTGTCGATCCGGTGGTTGCGCTCGTCGAGGAAGTGACCGAGCGGCACCTCGAAGACATCGGCCACCTCGCGCGGATCGGCGCGTGTCGCGAAACCGGGCGTCACCAGCCCGACAATGGGCGTGATCTCGAAACCGGTGCCGGTGCGATAGAGGTCGACGGGCCCCAGCACATCGACGAACCGGCGTTCGAGGCCGACCTCTTCCTCAGCCTCGCGCAGGGCGGTGTCGGCGGCATCGCGATCCTCGGCCTGGCAACGGCCGCCGGGGAAGGCGATCTGGCCCGCGTGGCTCGGCATATCGTCGGTGCGCTGGGTCAGCAGCACGGTCACACCCTCGGGTCGGTGCACCAGCGGGACCAGCACCGCGGCCTGCTTGTAGCGGTCGGGCAATTCGACGAGTCCATTCAGGGAAAAGTCGCTGCCGACCGGCGGCATCGGCACTGCCAGCCCGGCCGCCAGACGTTCGCTGCGCCCTCGAACACGCCGCACGATTTCGTCAACCGTCATGCCCTTGTTCCGGCCCCAATTCTGGGCTTCCCTCAATCATTCCCATTCACGCCGACCAGGAGCATCCGTTGGCCCCCGATACCCAGACCACGCCGACCGACGCCGCCGCCGCTCTCGCCGATATCGAACGGCTGGGCGGACAGTTGCGCGACGCGCGCCAGTCCATCGGGCGGGTCATTTATGGCCAGCAACAGGTGATCGATCAAACCCTCGTTGCGTTGCTCTCGGGCGGCCATCTGCTGCTGATCGGCGTCCCCGGCCTCGCCAAGACCAAGCTGGTCGAGACGCTGGGCACGGTGCTTGGCCTCGACGCCAAGCGCATCCAGTTCACGCCCGACCTGATGCCCGCCGACATTCTCGGCTCGGAGGTGCTGGAAGAGGGCGACAGCGGTCGCCGCGCCTTCCGCTTCCTGCAGGGCCCGGTGTTCGCCCAGCTTCTGATGGCCGACGAGATCAATCGCGCCAGCCCCCGCACCCAGTCGGCGCTCTTGCAGTCGATGCAGGAAAAGCACGTGACCGTGGCCGGCAAGCGCTACGACCTGCCCGCGCCGTTCCATGTACTGGCAACCCAGAACCCGTTGGAACAGGAGGGCACCTATCCGCTGCCCGAAGCGCAGCTCGACCGGTTCCTGCTGCAGGTTGAGGTCGGCTATCCCGACGAAGCGGCGGAACGGCAGATGATGATCGCGACCACCAGCGCCGACGCCCAGCAAGCGACGCAGGCGCTGTCGCCGGCCGACCTGATGGCCGCGCAAGCCTTGGTGCGGCGCCTGCCGATCGGCCAGAGCGTGGTCGATGCGATCCTGAAACTGGTGCGCGCCGGTCGACCCGAATCGACCGATCTCGATCTCGTGCGCGACCGCGTGGCCTGGGGACCAGGCCCGCGTGCGAGCCAGGCCTTCATGCTGGCCTGTCGCGCGCGCGCCATCATCCAGGGCCGCCTCGCGCCGTCGGTCGACGATGTCGTGGCGCTGGCTGGCCCGATCCTGCGGCATCGCATGGCCGTGAACTTCGCGGCGCGCGCCGAGGGCGTGACGGTTGACACCGTGATCGCCCGTCTCTGCGAACGGCTGGCCTGAACGGCCGGTCGGTCGTGGCCCTATCCACCCTCCAGCGCTCGATCGAGCTCGCGGGCACGCTGCCGGCGTTGCTGGTCGCGGCCGATCGCGTGGCAGCGACGGTGATCCAGGGCGTGCATGGACGACGCCGCGTGGGACAGGGCGATGCCTTCTGGCAGTTCCGGCCGTACCGCTCCGGCGACAGTCTGGGGCGCGTCGATTGGCGGCGCAGCGCGCGCAGCACGCGCGATCTGTTCGTGCGCGAGACCGAGTGGGAAGCCGCCGCCAGCGTCTGGCTGTGGCGCGACGCGTCGGCGTCAATGGATTACGCCTCGCTCAAGGGCATCGACACCAAGGCCGAGCGCGCAGAGCTCTTGACGCTGGCACTCGCGAGCCTGCTCACCGATGCGGGCGAGCGCGTGGCGGCGCTGGGGTCGGGCGCGCGACCGATCACCGGGCGGATCGCGGTGCGACGCCTCGCCGAGCATTTCGCCGACGAACGACGTGTCACCAAGACACCCCCCAGCCTGCCTCCCACGGTGCCGCTCTCGACCCACGCGACAGTCGTGCTGGTGTCCGATTGGCTTGATCCTCTGCCGGGCATCGAGGCGATGGTGCGCCACTATGTCGGGATGGGCGTGCGCGGCCACATCGTGCAGGTGCTGGATCCCGCCGAAGAGGATCTGCCCTTCGCGGGCCACGTGAAGTTCGAGGGGCTGGAAACCGAAGGCCAGCACACGATCCGTCGTGTCGAGGCGGTGCGCGGTGCCTATGGCGCGAAGCTCGCCGCGCAGCGCGACGGGCTGCAGCGCATCGCGCGACCGGCCGGCTGGACGGTCCACCTGCATCGCACCGACAAGCCGCCGCAGACGGCGCTGCTCGCGCTCTATCTCGCGATGGCCGACCTCGCGCGGGTGAACGCGGCATGAGGCGGCGATGCTGAGCCTCGGCGCTTTCGCGTTTGCGGCACCCGCCATGCTGGGGCTGCTGATCGCGCTGCCCGCGATCTACTGGCTGTTGCGGCTGATCCCGCCATTGCCGCGTCTCGTGCGCTTCCCCGCGATTCGGCTGCTCATTGGTCTCGAACCGCCCGAACAGACGCCGATGAAGATGCCGTGGTGGCTTCTGCTGCTGCGGCTTCTGCTGGCGGCCGCGCTGATCCTGGCCGTCGCCCGCCCCTTGCTCAATCCGCAGGCCGATCTGCCGGGACGCGGGCCGCTCGTGCTGGTGATCGACGATGGCTGGTCGTCGGCGCCGGGCTGGCCGACAAGACTCGCGCACGCCGAACGCCTGATCCAGCGCGCCGAGCGCGCGGGTCGGCCGGTGGTGCTGCTCGGCACCGCGCCGGTCGCCCTCGATGCCGCCACGCCGCGGCGCGGGGCGCTGCGCCCCGACGAAGCCCGCACCGTTCTGCGCGCGCTGCGGCCCAAGCCCTGGCCAACCGATCGGGTGCAGGCGCTGGCTGAACTCGACCAGCTCGGCCTCGATGCCGCCGCGCATGTCGTATGGCTGAGCGATGGGCTGGCCGATGAAGGCGCGGAACGCTTCGCCGCGCGGCTGCGCCGCTTCGACAGCCTGCAGGTCGTCCTGCCCGATGCCGGGCAGGCGCCGCTTCTGCTGCTGCCGCCGCTCGCAGAAGGGCGCGATCTCAAGGTGAAGGCGCAGCGCGCCGAGGCGAGCGGCCCGCGTCGCGCCGCGGTGCAGGCGGTCGACGATCAGGGCCGCATCGTCGCGCGGCTCGAGATCGACTTCGCCGCCACCGCCACCGAAGGCGAGGGAACGCTGGTGGCGCCGGCCGAGTTGCGCAATCGCATGTCGCGACTCGACATCGAGACGCAGGGCGGCGCCGGCAGCGCGATCCTGCTCGATGAGCGCCACCGCCGCCGGCCTGTCGCCGTGCTGGGCGAGCGCGCGGCGGCGGCCGGTCAGCCGTTCCTGCAAGAGGTCTACTATCTCGAGCGCGCGCTCGATCCCTATGTGAGCCTCACCATCGGCGATCGCGAGACAGTGCTGGGCCGCTCGACAGCGGTGCTGCTGATCCCCGATGGTGCCGCGCCCTCGCCCGCCGACCGCAACGAGATCGCGGCCTGGATCGAGCGCGGCGGCATTGCCGTGCGCTTCGCGGGTCCGCGTCTTGCAGCCGGCGAGGATACGCTGGTGCCGACCCGCCTGCGGCTCGGCGATCGCGCGCTGGGCGGCGTCATGAGCTGGGGCCAGCCGAGCGTGTTGGCCGAGTTCCCGGCCAACAGTCCGTTCCTGGGCATCGCCATTCCGAAGGATGTGCGCGTGCTGCAACAGGTGCTGGCCGAGCCGACGCCGGATCTCGCCGACACGACCTGGGCGCGCTTGGCCGACGGCACGCCGCTGGTCACCGCCGAAAAGCGCGGGCAAGGCTACCTCGTGCTGATCCACACCACGGCCAACACCAACTGGAGCAATCTCGCGCTGTCGGGTCTGTTCGTGAACATGCTCCAGCGCATGGTGGCGCTGTCGCGCGGCGTGGCGGGCGATGGCGTTAACAAGGCGCTGAAGCCGTGGCGCACGCTTGACGGCTTCGGCCGCCTCGGACCGCCGCCCGCCGGCGCGCAAGCGCTGCCGGTCGATGCCGCCGAGACCTTCAAGCCGCGGCCCGCGACGCCGCCCGGCCTCTATGGCGACGAGAACGCCCAGGTCGCCTTCAATGTCGGCGGCCGCGTACCAACGCTCCGGCCGTTGGTCCTGCCAGCGGGCGTCGCGACGGATCGGCTGTCCGAGCAGGGCGAGACCGACCTCACGCGCTGGTTCCTGCTGGCCGCGCTCCTCTTGCTGCTGGCCGACCTTCTGATCTCGCTCTGGCTGCGTGGATTGCTGTGGCGCGCGCTGCGGCCGGCCGGTGCCACGGCGCTGGTCGCGTTCGCGATCCTGTCGCTTCCGTCCGGCGCCGAGGCCCAGGCGCCCGCCGCACCGGCCCCGCAACAGCGCCCAGGCCCACCGCCCCTCACCGATGAAGAGGCGCTGCGCGGCTCGCTCGACATCCGGCTCGCCTACATCGCCACTGGCGACAGCGAGGTCGACCAACTCAGCAAGGCGGGCCTCGAAGGGCTGAGCGAGATCCTGCGCAACCGCACCTCGGTCGAGCCCTCCGAGCCGGTGGCACTCGACCTGGAGCGCGACGAGCCGCGTCTTTATCCGCTGATCTACTGGCCGGTGACCTCGGTGCAGCCGGCGCTGTCGCCGCGCGCGGCGGCCGCGCTCGATCGCCATCTGCGCACCGGCGGCATCGTCTTCATCGACACCCGCGACCAGCATTTCGCCTTCGACCGGCGACCCGGCGGCAACGCCGACCTCAAGCGCCTGCTGTCGGGCATCGAGACGCCGCCGCTGGTCCAGATGCCGAGCGACCACGTGCTCTCCAAGGCGTTCTATCTCTTGTCCGACATGCCGGGCCGGTGGCTGGGCGGCAAACTCTGGATCGAGGCGGGCGGCGGGCGCGTGAATGACGGCGTCACCACGCTCGTCATCGGCGCCAACGATTTCGCCGGCGCCTGGGCGGTCGACAGTCGCGGCCGCGGCCAGCTGCCGGTCTCGCCGGGCGGCGAGACGCAGCGCGAGATGTCCTACCGCTTCGGCGTGAACCTCGTGATGCACGCGCTCACCGGCAACTACAAAGACGATCAGGTTCATATCCAGGACATCATGCAGAGGCTGCGCCGATGACCCCGACCAGCGCGGTCTCGATCGCCCTCGATCCTCTGCTGCCCTGGCCGGTGCTGGCGGTACTGGGCGCGATCGGGCTCGTGCTGGTGATGCTCGGCCTGCGCGCCGGCGCGCGCGGGCTGGCGCTGCGCCTCGGCGCGCTCGCGACACTGCTGGCGGCGCTCGTCAATCCGGCGCTGGTCGAGGAGCAACGCAAGCCGATCGCCGACGTGGCGCTGATCGTGATCGACGACAGCGACTCCATGGCGATCGGCGAGCGTCGCGCCCAGGTGGCGGCGGCGCGCGAGGCGCTGAAGCGCAAGCTGGGGCAGCTGGAGGGTCTGGAAATCCGCGAAGCCGTGCTGCCGCCGGCGCGCATCCAGCTCGGCAGCGAACGGCCCGGCGGGACGCGCCTGATCGACACCATGCGCTCCGCCCTGGTCGACGTGCCGCCGGAACGTCTGGCCGCGGTGATCCTCCTGAGCGATGGCCAAGTCCACGACGTGCCGCCGCAGCTGCCGCCCGAGCTGGGCGCGGCGCCGCTGCACGCGCTGATCGCCGGCCGCCGCAACGAGCGCGACCGGCTGGTCGTGATCGAGCAGGCGCCGCGCTTCGGGGTGGTGGGGCGCGTCGTCACCGCGAAGTTCCGGATCGAGGATCCGGCCGGCGGCACCGCGCCGGTCTCGATATCGGTGGGCGGCGAGGTGATCCGGCGCATGGCCGTGCCGGTCGGCCGCTCGGTCGAAATCCCGATCACCGTCGGCAATCCCGGCGCCAACGTGGTCGAGGTCGAGGTCGGCCCCGGACCGAGCGAGCTCACGCTCGACAACAACCGCGCTCTCTTCTCGATCAACGGCGTGCGCGACCGGCTGCGCGTGCTTCTCGTCTCCGGCGAGCCCTATCAGGGCGAACGGGCGTGGCGGAACCTGCTGAAGAGCGATCCCGCCGTCGACCTGATCCACTTCACCATCCTGCGCACCCCGCAGAAGGACGATTTCACGCCGGTGCGCGAGCTGTCGCTGATCGTCTTCCCGATGAAGGAGCTGTTCGAGCAGAAGCTGAAGGAGTTCGACCTCATCATCTTCGACCGCTACGAGACGGGAAACCTGATCACCCGCGAGTATTTCCGCAACATCGCCGAGTATGTGCGGACCGGCGGCGCGCTGCTGGTCTCGGTGGGGCCGGTCTTCGCGACGCAGCGCTCGCTCTACCGCACACCGCTTGGCGCCGTGCTGCCGGCCGCGCCCTCGGGCGACGTGCTGGAGGTCGGCTTCCGACCCAAGGTCACCGAAGTCGGCCAGCGCCATCCCGTGTCGGCCGGCCTGCCGCAGGCGGGCGACCCCGGCAAGGATCCGGAATGGGGCCGTTGGTTCCGCCTCATCACCTCGCGCACCGAGCGCGGCCACGCCGTACTGTCGGGCGCCGAGGATCGGCCGCTGGTCGTGCTCGATCGCGTGGGCGAGGGCCGCGTCGCCCAGCTGATGTCCGATCACCTGTGGCTGTGGAACCGCGGCATCGATGGCGGCGGCCCGCAGCCCGAGCTGGTGCGACGCGTGGCGCATTGGCTGATGAAGGAACCCGACCTCGAGGAAGAGGCGTTGCGCGCCACCGCGACCGGCGGGCGGATCGAGGTGCTGCGCCGCACGCTCGCCACCGGCTTCCCGCCCATCACCATGACCGAACCGGGCGGCGCCACCCGCTCGCTGGTGCCGCGCGAGATCGCGCCGGGTCGCGGCCTCGCCGTGGTCGATGTCGACAAGCCCGGCCTCTACCGCTTCGGCGACGGCACGCTGCAGACCGTGGCCGCTGTCGGCAATCCCGACCCGCTTGAATTCTCCGACGTGCGCGCGACCGACCAGCGCCTGAAGCCGCTCGTTGAGGCGGCCGGCGGCGGCCTCCTGTGGCTGGCCGACCAGGCCGAACCCGACGTGCGCGCCGTGCGCGCCGGACGCGCCGCCGCCGGGTCCGACTGGGTGGGCGTGCGGCGCAACGAGGGCTACTCCGTCGCCGGCATCAACCAGCTGCCGCTGCTGCCCGGCCTCCTGGTGGCGCTCGCCTTCCTGTTCGCGCTGGGCGCCGCCTGGTGGCGCGAGGGACGATAGGCTTCTTTCCGCTCGGACGAGCCCGGCGCGCGGACTGTTGAAACTGTCGAGTTTGTCGAGAGTGTCGAGGGCACGCGCCAATGCCGATGGCATCGGTCTTTTGGCGCCCAAACTGTCGCCGATTCCCTTGAAATTGAGTGCCTTCTCTCTGTCGATTGGCGCGCACGCGACACTGGCCGCCCCAAGCGGGGCGTGGTTCGGCAACGACGCGCGAAGGAAGGCCGGAAGAAGCATGAGCGGGAATACGGGACGATCATAGGATTATGTCAACCTGCCCTGCTTGTGAGCCCAACACCGGCGCCGGGGCGCGGCCTCACGGCGGTCGATGGCAACACAGCGGGCCCGATGGGATTCTCCTGCATGACAGCGACAGGACCGCGCCCTACCCTCCACGGCGGGAGATCTTGATGCCGCCTGCAACCGCTCTTGCCGCTGACGATCGAACGAAACCGGCGCCGACCCGTTCGCGCGCCTTCAGTGCATGCAGCAGCAGGACGGCATTGGTGCCCAACGCGGCGGGCTTGATGCGCACCCTCTGCGGGGCCGCGCTCGTGGCGGTGCTGGCCGGGTGCGCCGAGTCGCCGCCGCCGGAAGCCCGGCTCGGCCAGCCGCCGGGCGCGAAGATCGTGGCGCCGGTCCTGGACGATGCGGACCACGCGCTCGCGCGCCGGATGGAGCCACTGGTGGCGAGCCTGATGGCCCAGGTCGCCGGCGACGCCGCGCGCAAGAGTTTCAGCTATCGCTTCACGCGCCCGGTACGGGTGGCGCTCCTGATGGACGATACCGACGATCCCAAGCTCAAGGCCTGCTCCGCGCGGGGGCCGTCGCGGCTGGCGGAGGGTGTCGCGGCACTAAACGCGATCATGGGGCCTGCGTATGAGGTCGTGGCGCCGGAATCGGACCACGACGTCCTGTTCGCGTTCATGGATCGACCTGCGGCGATGTGGGACAAGCCCATCGCGATGGTGGGCCGCCGGCAGGCGGCGATTCTCAACAGGGCGCTCGACCGCATAGAGTCGATGAGAGCGGCCGGGTTCAATGTCTCGGGTGTCAACCTGGGCCTTCACCATGCGCCGATGCAGCGGGGGTACACAGTAGCGTTCGACCCACGGCACGCTGTCCCACGATACACGCTGTTCGACGCCGATCGTTTGGTCAACCAGTACAGCGTCCTTCCGTGCACGGCGAGTTATGTCTGGTCGCTAAGGGAGACGTGGTTTGGCGTATTCAGTTTTGAAGGGCCCGAACTACACATCGGGGCGGCCAACTTCACCACTGCGGACCCGACGTTGCCGAAGGGCGACTGGAGCATTAACGCGGCCTTTTGCCTTGCGCGCGGACCGGCGTCGCTCACGCCCCATCAGGTCGCCGTCTGCGCGGTCGCGGTTGAGCGGCTGATCGAGCACGAGCGCGCAACTGAGCGCAGCGCGGGGTAGGTAGATGGGAAACACAACCTTCAAGTTCGGCAAGAGCTCGATCCGGGTCAGCCACCGGCGTGAGGTGGCGCTTGGGGAAGCGCTCATGCCGCGTGTGTCGCGATGCCAGGTGCGCCCGCGTCATGCTCGCTTCGGGAGCTTGCCATCAGCGGCGCGGATCTCCGCCACCGCGGCGTCCCAGGCGGCGATGCGGTCGGGGCCGGCGGGGTGCGTATCCAGCAGACCGGTCTCGGTGCGGCCCGACAGGCGCGCCATGGTGAGCAGGAAGCCGCGCGCCTGATCGAGGTCGAAGGCGCCGCGATAGAGCATCACGGCCGCGAGATAGTCGGCCTCGCGCTCCTGTTCCTTGGAGTAGGAGATGCGCCCGATCCGCCCGCCGGTATTGGCGCCGACCTCCATCGCATCGCGGGTCGCGCGACCGCCATCGTTGGAGCGGTAGGTCGCGGCGGCCATGAGGACGCCCATCAGCAACCCGCCGATCACCGCGCCTACGGTCGTGTTGCGCCGAGCCTGCTCGATATGGTTGGCGGCCTGGTGGCCGATCTCGTGCGCGAGCACCAGCGCGAGTTCCGCCTCGTTGGCGGCGTGCTCGAAGATGCCGAGGTTGAGCACGATCTCGCCGCCCGGCCCGGCCGAGGCGTTGAGCGCGCGATCGCCGGAGACGCGAATGCGCCAGTCGCAAACGCCGACATTCATCTCGCGGCAGGTCAGGCTGGCGGGATAGGCGAGCTTGTCCCACACCGCGTTCAGCATGGCCTCAGTTTCCTCCCGCGCCACCGCGCGGCGCGTCGGCGGCGCGGCGTTGGCAATCTCGGTCTGGGCGAGACCGACGCGATCACCGGCGATGGAAGGCAGCTGATGGACCGCGCCAGCGCAGGCGCAGAGCGCGCCGGGCAGCGCGATCGCGCCGGCGCAGGACAGAACCGAACGGCGACGCATGACCCACCCACCCCCCGTGGTTGCATCTCTTGGAGTGACGCTATCGCCGGGGTCGTGCGGGAGTCAATCTGGGGCGCAGGGCGGGACCGACGGGACCGCGTCGTTACACCCCCGAAACTTGATCCGGCGGTCGTGCGTCCCATCTTGGGCAGCATGATCGAGCTTCGACCCTTCGCCCGGCTGGGCAAATCCGACCATGGCTGGCTCAAGGCCAATTTCCACTTCAGCTTCGCGGAGTATCGCGATCCCGCGCGTGTGCACTGGGGGGCGCTGCGTGTCTGGAACAACGACCGCATCGCGCCCGGCACCGGCTTTCCGCCGCACCCGCATCGCGACATGGAGATCGTCACCTACGTGATGAAGGGCGCGATCACGCACGAGGATCATCTCGGCAACCGCGGCCGCACCGAGGCGGGGCAGATCCAGGTGATGAGCGCGGGCCAGGGCATCCGGCACGCCGAGTACAATCGCGAGAGCGACGAGACCGAGCTGTTCCAGATCTGGGTGTTGCCCAACCGCGAGGGCGTGCCGGCGCGCTGGGAGACGGTGCCCTTCCCCGCCGAGGCGCGCGACGGCCGACTGGTGCCGCTCGCCTCGGGGCGCGGCGACGCCGGGGCGATTCCGCTCCATGCTGATGCCTCGCTGCGGGCGGGCACGCTCAAGGCCGGCCAGACGCTGCGTCAGGCGCTGGCCGGCAAGCCCGCCTATCTGGTGCCCGCGCGCGGCCGGGTCGAGGTGCGCGGCGCCGGCGCGGCGCCCGTCGTGGCCAACGCCCGCGACGGTGTCGCCGTCGTCGACCAGGAGGAGATCGAGCTGGTGGCGCTGGAGGACAGCGAGATCGTGCTGGTCGAAACCGATCGGCTGAACTGACCCCGTGCGCTCAGGGCGACGGGAGGGCGCGTCGCCGCACGGCACCTCCCTGTCGTCCTGAACGCCGTGAAGGACCTTTCCTTCACCAGCGCCGTGCCAACGGCGACCTCTAGAGGTGCGTCGGAAAGACTCTAGTATGGCCGGCGACGCGCCGGAGATCGCACATGCTGGAGGTTGAATACTTCTACGCCGCCCATTCCGCGTTTGCCTATCTGGGCTCAGCGCGGTTCATGGCCATCGCTGGCGCCGCCGGGCGGCGCATCGCCCACAAACCTGTCGATTTGCGCCGGGTCGTCGCGGAGTCCGGGTCGGTGCCGTTCGGGCGGCGCACGCGCGCCCACGCCGAGTACTTCTTCGGCCGCGAGATCGAACGCTGGAGCGAGGAGCGCGGCGCTCGCTGGATCGGCCGCATACCGACCCACCATGCCAAGGACATCACGCTACCGAATTGCATGCTGATCGCGGGGCTCACGCGAGGCCTCGTGATCGACGGTCTGGCGCACGCGCTGCTCGAAGCGCACTGGCAACGCGATGCCGATCTGGCCGACCGATCGACGCTTGCAGAGATCGCCCGCGGGATCGGCGTCGATCCCGAACCGTTGCTCGACCGCGCCCTCTCGCCTGAGGTGCAGGCGATCTACCAGGCCAACACCGACGAGGCCATCCGGCGCTCGGTGTTCGGCTCGCCGACCTACGTTGTCGATGGCGACATGTTCTACGGCCAGGACCGGCTGGAGATGGTCGAGCGCGCGCTGCGCAAGCCCTATCGGGCGGGACCCGGCGGGCGCTGAATTGACGCTGCGGTTCCGGCGGGGTTCTATCCGGCCCAACGGAATCACGGGGGGAGTGCGATGGCGTACAAGGGGTTCGATCTCACGGGCAAGGTGTCGCTGGTCACCGGTGGCAATGGCGGCATCGGTCTCGGCATGGCCGAGGCGCTGGCCGAGGCGGGCGCCGATGTCTGCATCTGGGGCACCAATCCCGCCAAGAACGCGGCCGCCGTCGAGAAGCTGAAGCGCTTTGGCCGCAAGGTCCATGCCCAGATCGTCGATGTCGGCGATGAGGCGCAGGTCGATGCGGGCTTCGCCGAGACCGTGCGCGTGCTGGGCAAGGTCGACAATTGCGTCGCCAATTCCGGCGTCAGCGGCCGCGGCAAGGGTGCGATCCTGGAGATGACCGCCGACGAGTGGCGGCGCGTGATGCGGGTCAATCTCGACGGGGTGTTCTTCACCTTCCGCGCCGCTGTCCGGCACATGGCGCCGCGCGGCCAGGGCGGTTCGCTGGTCGCCATGGCGAGCACGGCGGCGGTCGAGGGCGCGGCGCGATCGAGCCACTATGGCGCGAGCAAGGGCGGCGTCTGCGCCATGGTGCGCGCGCTCGCCGTCGAGCTCGCCCGCTACAACATCACGGCGAACTCGATCCTGCCGGGCTGGATCGAGACCGAGATGACGGCCAACGCCTTCGGCAATCCGAAGTTCGCGGCCAACGTCATGCCGCGCATTCCCGAACGGCGCTGGGGCGTCGGCAGCGATTTCGGACCGATCGCGGTCTATCTCGCGAGCGATGCCACCCGCTACACCACCGGCCGCGATTTCGTGATCGACGGCGGCTACACGCTGTTCTGAGCGGCGCCATGATCCGCTTTCCCCGCGCGCTGCCGGCGCTGCTCCTCGCGCTGGCCGCACCGGCGCTGGCACAGGACCCGCCGCCGGATCGCCATGCCGGCTACTACTATCCGGTACCGACCTCGACCGAGACCTACGAGTCGCGGATGCAGAGCCTTGCCGAGATGGACCGCGCGCACCGCATCCAGTTCGCGACGGCGGTGTCGCAAGGCACGCTGCAATCGAGCTATCGCGTGCCCTACGCCGTCTTCGCCAAGGGCGGCGAAGCGGACCGGCTGATCGTGGTCGGGCTTCAGCCGGGCGAAATGTCGACGATCTTCCGGATTCGCGCCGTGCTCGCCAATATGACGACGCAGGCGCGGCTCAGCCCGTTCTTCCAGGAACGCACCATCGTCGAGGACGCGACCTTCTTCGATCTCCTGAAGATGATGGGCTTCCGCCAGATCACCGTCACCGACGGCGACAAGCTCGCGCACAGGTGACGATCCGCTGACGTCCTGCCGCCCGGCCGTCAGATCGCGTTCATGCCACCATCGATGACCAGCTCCGCGCCGGTGACGAAGCGCGCCTCGTCGGAGAGCAGGTAGAGAATGCCGTAGGCGATATCGCGCGGGGCGCCCAGATCGCCGATCGGGATGCGCTTCTTCATGCGCTCGCGGGCGCGTTCGTCGGGCAGGATCGCGTCGCCCATACGGGTCGCGATCACGCCGGGATGCACCGAGTTGCAGCGGATCTTCCAGCCCTTGCGGGCGCAATCCATCGCCACCGTCTTGGTGAACTGCCGCACCGCGCCCTTGCTTGCGCCGTAAGCCGATAGATCCGGCGTGCCGACGAAGGCGGCGAGCGAGGAGGTGTTCACGATCGAGCCGCCCCCGCCTTCGCGCATCAGCGGTACCGCGACCTTGCAGCCGAGGAACACGCCCTCGACATTGACCGCGAGAATGCGACGCCACTGCTCGACCGTTTCGTCCGCAAAGCGGCTGGGGAACGGCCCCGCGATGCCGGCATTGTTGGCAAGCCCGTCGAGCCTGCCTTCGGCGGAGCGAATGCCCTCGATTACCCGGACCCAGTCGGCCTCGCTCGAGGTGTCGTGCGCCACGAAGCGCGCGGCCGCGCCGATCGCCTTCGCCGTCGCCTCGCCGCCCGTGCGGTCGATGTCGCTCGCGATCACCCGCGCGCCCTCGGCCGCCAGCAATTCCGATGTCGCCCGGCCGATGCCCGACCCCGCGCCGGTCACCAGCACCACCTTGCCCTTCATGCGATCCATGCGCCGCCTCCCGTTGAGGAGACGGTAGGTTCGGTGCAGGGTGGGCTCAAGCACGGAGGACCGGATGGCCCGCAGACTGGAATTCTTCTTCGACTATGGCAGCCCCTACAGCTACCTCGCCGATACCCAGGTCGAGGCGATCGCGGCCCGCACCGGCGCCACGCTCGCGCGCCGGCCGATGCTGCTGGGCGGCGTCTTCAAGGCCACCGGCAACGTCTCGCCCGCCGCCTTCGCGCCGCGTGCGGCCTGGACAGGCTCCGACATGGCGTTGTGGGCGAAGACCTACGGTGTGCCCTTCAAGCGCAATCCGTTCTTTCCCGTGAACACGCTCAATCTGATGCGCGGCGCCGCGGCCGCCGAGATCGACGGGGTTTTCGACCGCTATCATCCCGCGATGTTCCGCGCGATGTGGGTGGAGGGCCGCAACCTGAACGACATGGGCGAGGTCGTCGCGGTGCTGAAAGGCGCTGGACTGGACCCGGCGCACTTCGGAAAGCGCCTGCAGGACCAGGATGTGAAAGATCGACTGAAGGACACCACCGAGGAGGCGGTGCGGCGCGGTGTCTTCGGCGCGCCGACCTCGTTCGTGGGCGAGCGCATGTTCTTCGGCAACGATCGCCTGCACTTCGTCGAGCGCGCGCTCAGGGGTGAGTTCGACTGACGGGACGGCGCTCGCTGTTCGTCACTCCATCTCGATCACCGCCTTGCCGACGACCTTGCGATCGCGCAGCGCCAGCAGCGCGTCGGCGACGCGCTCGAGCGGGAAGCGGTGGGAGATGTGCGGGCGCATCACGCCCTGCGCGGCCAGCGCCGGCAGGTCGCGGGCATAGTCGTCGGCGAAGGTGCGCGACTGGCGGATCGTGCTCTCGCCCGCGCGCACGCCCAACACCGCGAGCCCCTTGATGAGAATATGGTTGGACATGAGCTTGCTCGGTCCGCCCGAGGTGAAGCCGACGACCAGCAGTCGCGCGCCATAGGCGGCAGCGCGGACGGATTTCTCCAGCACCTCGCCGCCCACCGGATCGTAGATCACGTCGGCACCGCGGCCGTCAGTCATGCCCTTGGACACGGCGACGAAGTCGGCCTCGCGCAGGTTCACCGTGAGGTCCGCACCCTGTTCCTTCACCACCGCAAGCTTGGCGTCGTCGGAGCCGGTCGCGATCACCTGCGCGCCGAGATGCTTGCCGAGCTGGACGGCCGCCAGGCCGACACCGCCCGTGGCGCCATGCACCAGCAGGACCTCGCGGCGCTTCAGCGCGGCGCGATGGACCAGCGCGTGATAGGCGGTCTGGGCGGCGACCCGGAAGGCGGCGGCCTCAGAATGCGACCAGCCGGCGGGCGCGCGGGTCAGGGCACGCGCCGGCACTGCCACATACTCCGCGAAGGCGCCCGGCTTGGCGCCGAAGATCGCGCGATCACCCACGCGCCAGTCGGAGACGTCCGCGCCGACCTCGTGGATCGTGCCGGCGCCCTCCAGCCCGGGCACGAAGGGCAGCGCGGGCTTGTGCTGGTAGCCGCCGGCCACCATCAGCACGTCGGGGAAGTTCACGGCGGCGGCGCCCACCCGGACGACCACCTCGCCGGCGCCGGCGCGTGGGATCGGCCGCTCCTCGATGCGCAGCACGGACGGATCGCCCAATCGGTCGCAGATCACGGCGCGCATCGTCCGGCTTCTCCCCTGTTGCCCGGTGTATAGTGCGTGGGCCCCCGTCCATGCAAAGCCGCGCCCGGAAATTCTTCGCCGCCCTGCGCACGGTCGCCGTCGTTGTCGGCGTCACGCTGGCGCTCGACTTTGCGGTGACGCTGTTCATTCCCGCCAAGCTGCTCGACAGCTGGCTGGCCGCCCGCGAGCGCGACGCCGCCGTCTACGACCGCACGGTCGCCTGGCATCACGAGATCCGACCCAACCTCGATCTTGAACGGTTGTGGGGCGCGACGCGCTATCGCTTCCGCAGTGACGCGCACGGTCACCGCACCGGTGCCTGTGCCGGCGATGTCGACGCACCGCTGTTCCAGGGTCGCACGGTGTTCGTGGCAGGCGATTCATTCGCCGAGGGGCTGGGCGTCGCGTTCGAGGCGAGTGTCGCGGGGCTGCTGGCTTGCGCGTATCGGGAGGCGGGCTTCTCCGTGCGCAATCTCGGCACGCAGACCTACAGCCCCGTGATCTATCACCATCGTATCGCCGACGCGGTGCGCCGCACCGGTGTCCGACCGAGCGAGATCGTGCTGTTCCTCGACCTGTCAGACATCCACAACGACGCCAACGACTATGTCGAGATCGGCGGACGGGTGCTGAACGAGCCGCCCAGCGTCGGCCGGCGCAGCAAGGATTTTCTCAAGCGCAACTTCACCAGTATCGCCGTGGCGTTTGAATTGCGGCAACGCTACGCCGTGGAGCACGCCTCACCCATCGCGGTGTCGGGCAATCCGCTCGCGCGCTGGACGGTCGATCCGGCGCTACAGCAGGCGTGGGCGCGACGCGGGCTGGAAGTTGCGGGTCGCAATCTCGATCGCCTGGTGGCGCTCTGCCGCGAGTGGGGCTGCCGGTTGACGCTGGTGGTCTATCCCTGGCCCGACCAGCTCTTCGCGGGCGACCGCGAGAGTCTGCAAGTCACCCACTGGCGCGACTGGAGTGCCGCGCGCGATGTGCGGTTCGTCGACGCGTTTGCGCCGTTCTTCGAGCGGCCAGCCGAGCAGGCCGTGCGCGAGTGGTATATCAAGCGCGATATCCACTTCAATGACGCCGGCCATCGTCACCTGTTCGAGGCGGTCTGGAGCCAGATCAAGCCGTAGCGCCTTGCGATCCGGCTGGGATCAAGCGGATCGAAACACCGACGACCGACTCATTGCGATGACGTACTTGCGCTCGCCGGGAGCGGCGTCAGCGCTTCAGCGGTAGTCCGGGCCGGCGGCACTCCGACGAGGCGCGCTGGAAGACGGCCGCGAAGCCGCGCAGGTCGAGACGGTCGCTGTGCATCTCGCCGTCGCGCGACAGGCCGGAGATCGCGACCCAATCACGTTCACCCAGCGCCGCGATGATGCGCCGGTCGGTCGCCTCGTCGGTCGCCCAGGCGAATTCGCCATCGGTGAAGAGGCGGAAGCTCGGGCCGTTCTCGAACTCCAGCCGCACGATGCTGTCGCGCCGGAAGGCATAGGCGCTCGCGAACGCAACGCTGTCCCAACTCTGGCGGTGCGGCCGGTGGGTCACATAGAGCATCGGACGGATGTCGCGCTTCTGCCGCGCCTGCAAGGCGAGCGGCGTGTGGGCGACGTAGCAGATGCGGTGCGCGCCGGACCCCGCCGCATGAGCGCGCCACTCCATCACCTCCAAGAGCCGCACCGGGTCGTCGGGCGATGACACCACCGGCGGCGTCGCCGATAGCGCAACGGCCGCCTGGGCCGGCGATTGCGCGCGCGCCACGCCGCAGGCGGCGACGATGATCGCCGTCGTCGCGGTCAGCAGCCGTATCAAGATGCGCCCCATGCCCAGTCCCCAGATCTGAGACCGGAGATAAGATTAGCCTCCAAGCCGTTGTTTTTCAACGGATTTGAGACGATTTCGATGTTTGCGCTTGTAGATGGGCTCGCCGAACACCGGCAGGGGCACCGGCTCGGTCGGCGCGCCCGCCGCCACCGGGCGCGGCGCGAAGCGGCCGAGGCTCTGGACCCGGTCGTACATGACCAGGGCGCCGGCAATCCCAAGATTGACCGAAAACCGCGTGGGAATGCGGACCACCCAATCGCAGAGCGCCTGCACGTCCTTCGACAGCCCCTCGCGTTCGGCGCCGAGGATGTAGGCCGCCTGCCGGGGATGGCGGAAGCTCGGCAGTTCGATCGCGTCGTCGGAAATTTCGATGCCGACCAGGCGGCAGCCCACAGGCAGGCGGAAATCGTCCAGCTCGGCGAAGTGGAACGTCGGCACGCTGCCCGGCGTGTCGGAGGTGTCGGCCAACCCGCCGCGGCGCCGGTCATAGCGGGCGCGGAGTGTGAACACGAACCCGGCGCCGAAGGCATGGGCGGTCCGAAACAACGTGCCGACATTCATCGGCTTGCTGATGCCTTCCACCCCGATGCCGAAATAGCCTTTCATGACCGCGCGAATTGTTGCAGTAAGATTGTATCAGGCGCCCGATCCCCCGGTACCGTCGGGGTCGGAGCGTTACAAGGTCATAATGTCCGTCGCTTCCTCCGTCGACAGGGTGCGTGCGCAATACGAGGCGCTACCCTACCCCGCCCGCGATCCCCGCGAGGAGGCGCTCCGGTTGATCACCGGCACACCGAGCCACGTCCTTGAGATCAATCACTATCTGTTCGCCGGGCGGCTGAACTTCGCACGGCCGTTCCGCGCCCTGGTGGCGGGCGGCGGCACCGGCGATGCCTGCATCATGATGGCCCAGCAGCTCGCCGACCGGCAGTCGCCGGCCGAGGTGGTCTATCTCGATCTCTCGTCGGCCTCGCGCGCGATCTGCGAGGCGCGGGCCAAGGCGCGGGGCCTTCGCAATATCCGCTACGAGACCGGCTCGCTGCTCGATCTGCCGACGATGGGGCTGGGCAGCTTCGACTACATCGACTGCACCGGCGTGCTGCACCATCTGCCCGATCCGGCGGTGGGGCTCGCCACGCTCGCCGCGTCGCTCAAGCCCGAGGGCGGCATGGGCGTGATGCTGTATGGCGAGTATGGTCGCAACGGCGTCTATCCCATGCAGGAGATGCTGCGCGTGCTGGCGCCGGAGTCGATGGCGACCGAAGACCGGATCGCCATGACCAAGCGGCTGATCCGCTTTCTGCCGACCACCAACCTGTTCCGCCGCAATCCCTATATCGGCGACCACATCACGGGCGGCGATTCGGGGGTGTACGATCTGCTGCTGCACAGCTGCGATCGCGCCTTCACGGTGCCGCAGATCGGCGACCTGGCAAGCGGCGCGGGCCTGCGCATCGTGGCGTTTCTCGAGCCGGTCCGCTACGAGCCGGCGACCTACATGAGCGATCCGATGATCGCCCGTCAGCTCTCCTCGCTGCCGCTGCTGGAGCGCGCGGCCTTCGCCGAGCGGCTGGCCGGCAATCTGCGCACCCATGTGTTCTACGCCACGCGTGCGGGTTTCGACACGGTGGCGCGGCCCGAGGACACCTCGGCGATTCCGGTGCTGCGCGAGCTCGATGGCCAGAAGCTCGCGGCGGGCCTTCAGCCCGGCATGCCGCTGGTCGCCAATCTCGATGGCTTCCCCTGGCGGGCGCAGCTGCCGGCGCTCGCCCAGCGCATCGTCAAACATATCGATGGGCGACGGACCATCGCCGAGATCTACACGGCCATGGGCAGCGAAGGCGCGCTGCCGCGCTGGGAGGACTACTACGCCCAGATGGAAGATCTCTATCTCAAGCTGAATGGCGTGAACCATCTGCTGTTGCGTTTCCGCGGTTGACGCCGCGTGAGCGTCAACTCTTTCGCCATCGCGCTCGCGAACGCCGCGCTCTGGACCGTCTATCTCCAGCTCACCCGCCAGATCGTGGGCGGCGGGCGGCTCGATTCGTGGGCCTATACGCTCGTGCAGCTGTTGGCCGCCGGCGTCCTGATGATGTGGCTGGGCCGGCGCGCGCCGGGGAGCTGGCGCGACCTGATCTCGCCCTGGACGATGCTCTATGCGCTCGCCCGCGTGGTGGTCGTCGGATCGACCGCGGCGTCGCTGGTGTGGCTCGCCGCCGCGCAAAGCACGCTGGTGGCGACCTCCAGCGTCGTGGTGGGCGCGCTCGCCGCCTGGGCGATCGAGCGCCGCCCGCCGCCGCGCCGCGAGCGCTGGGCGATCGCCGGACTCTTTGTCGGCATCGTGGGGCTGGTCGCGAACCTGACGCCCGATACGGCCTGGCGCGGCGCGATGTGGACCATCCTGTCGGAGAGCGTGCTGGTCGCGACCTCGTTCATGATCGCCGCCCACCCGTCCAACCGCAGCCCCGACCTCGCCGTGCGCTCGCGCTTTACCGGCGAAATGCTGCTGGTGACCTCGGTCGCGCTGATCGCCGGCTGGACGGTGGCGGGACTCGCCGGCGTGACGCGCACGCCCTGGGAGGGTGCGGGCGACGCCTTCGGCAATCCCGAGCTCTGGATGTGGGGCGTGCTGGCGGGCCTTGTGTTTCGCGGTCCCGGCACCTGGATTTCCTTCTGGACGATCAACGCCGCCGGTGTGCAGGGCTATTTGATCGGCCTCACCGCCATTCCATTTCTGTCGATCCTTGCCGAGATCGCGCTCGGCGAGCTGGGGCTGATCAACGCCGCGCGCCTCAGTCTTGCGGAGTGGCTCGCGGCCGCAGCGATCCTCGCGGCGGCGCTGTGGCTGATGGTGGTGCGGCTGCAAGCGCGAGACGCCGGCGCGCCATAAGTCGCTGCTCGGGCTGGGTGCGCGATCGCGCCTCGGCGAGAGCGAAATGTTGCCGGGCCTCGTCGAGGCGGCCCAACTCCGCGAGAAACGTCGCCATCGCGGCATGCCCATAGGGCGATGCGCCAAGCGTCGGCAGCACCGATTCCACCGCCTCGATCCCGGTCGCGGAGCCGCGGGCGCGGCCCACCGCGACGGCGCGGGCGAGCGCGAGCGTTGGCGAGGCATCGATCTCGAGCAGTCCGTCGTAGATCTCAAGAATGCGCGACCAGTCCGTCGCCGCACCCGACGGCGCGGTGGCGTGCAGCGCCGCGATTTCGGCGCGGGCGTGCCAGACCGTGAGCGCCCCGCCACGGGCGGAGCGCTCGAGATGCGCAAGACCCAGCGCGATGGCTGACGCATCCCAGGCCGCGCGCGGCTGATCGTCCAGAAGCTGCGCCACGCCATCGGGACCGACCCGCGTCGCGAGTCGCGCGGCGGTGAGCAGTAGCAGCGCCGCCAGCGCGTCGCTCGCCGGCGCGCGCGTCGTTTTGTGGCGGGCGAGCGCGCGGGCGAGCCGGATCGCCTCGACGCACAGCTCCGGCTGCACAAGCGACTCGCCGGAGGACGCGGAGTAGCCCTCGTTGAACATCAGCCAGAGGGCGGTGCGCACCGACTCCGCGCGGGCCGGCAGCGCGTCGGGCGGCGGCGTCTCGATGGGGATGTCGGCATCCTCAAGCGCGCGGCGCGCGCGCACCAGACGCTGGGCGATGGCGGTCGGCTCGGCCAGCAGACCGGCGGCAATCTGCGGCACGGTGAGGCCCGCGACGGTTTTCAGCGCCACCGTCACCCGCATCTCGGGCGAGAGCACTGGATGGCAGACGGCGAACAGGAGCGCGAGCTCGTCCTCGTTCAGCTCGCGCTCGAACCGACCCTCGGTCGGCGCGGCGGCGGGCGGAACCTCCAACGTACCCGCGAGGCGCGCCGCGCGGGCGGCGCCCCGCAACAGGTCGAGCGCGCGATTGCGCGCGACGACCGCGAGCCAGGCTTCGGGCTCCGGCGGCACGCCGCGCCACGGCCACAGATCCAGCGCACGCATCAGCGCGTGCTGGACCGCGTCCTCGGCGACATCGAGACGGCCCGCCCCCAGCCGGCGCGCGAGCGCGGCCACCAGCCGGCTGCCGGCGTCGCGCGCCAGCCGGTCGATCGCCGCGCTGGCGGGACTGTCCGGGGCGGCCCTGGTCAGGCGCCCTTCTTGGCCTCGTCGACCGAAGCCTGGTCGAGCGCGCGCAGTTCGATCCAGTTGCCCTCCCGCAGGTGCGGGCACTCGCGCACGATCGCATCGGCCTCGGCGGCATTGGCCGCTTCGATCACGAAATAGCCGCTGATCACGTCCTTGGCTTCGGCGTAGGCGCCGTCGGCGACGACGGGCTTGCCGTCCTTGACGCTGAACTTTCGGATCGCGCCGGTGGTGAGCTTCTCGCCGCTCACCAGCTTGCCGCGCCGCCCCAGATCGCCCGCCCAGGCCGAATAGCGGCGGATGGTCTCCATCATCGCCTCGCGCGGCATGGTGAGGTTGTCATTGGGGTTCTGGTGCAGAAGCAGGATGTACTGGGCCGTGTCGGTCTCCGTGGAAGGGCCGGCGACGGTGTGCCGCCACCCCCTTAACGTCCGGCGGGCGACGGAATCGACATCGCCGCCCAACTTTTTTTCAGCGTCCGGCCAGCGCCTCGGGATTAGTGACGTTTATCGGCTTGCCGTCGAGCCAGGCCTCGATATTGGCGACCGTCTCGCCGTGATAGACGCGATAGTTCTCTTCCGCGACATAGCCCAGATGCGTCGCCAGCGTCACGTTGGGCAGGCGGGTGAGCGGATGGCCCGCAGGCAGCGGCTCGATGTCGAACACATCGAGCGCCGCATGCGCCAGCGTGCCGTCCGACAGCGCCGCGACCAGGGCCCGCTCGTCGACGATCGGTCCGCGCGAGGTGTTCACCAGGATCGCGCCCGGTTTCAGGCGGGCGAGTTCGGCGGCGCCCAGCAGGCCGCGCGTGCGCTCCGACAGAACGAGGTGGATCGACAGAAAATCCGACGTCGCGAGCAGCTCGTCGCGCGACACCAGGCGCGCACCGCTCGCTTTCGCCTTCTCCTCGGTGAGGTTCTGGCTCCAGGCGACGACCTCCATGCCGAAGGCGCGCGCGTAGCCCGCGACGCGGCTGCCGAGCTTGCCGAGCCCCAGCACGCCCAGCCGCTTGCCCTCGAGGATGTGCATGTTGCGCAACCCCTGATGCCAGCCGCCCGCCCGCATGCCGCGATCGGCCCGCGCAAGATCGCGCGCCGCCGACATCAGGAGCGCCCAGGCGAGCTCGGCCGTCGAGGCTGTCGAGTTGCCGCCCTTGGTGTTGCAGACGGGGATGCCGCGCGCCGTCGCCGCCGCGGTGTCCAGGCTGGGCGCGCGCGCGCCGGTCAGCACGATCAGCTTCAGGGCCGGCAGACGGTCGATCAGCGCCTTGGGAAACGGCTGCCGTTCGCGCAGCAACTGCGCGATCTCGAACGACGCGAGCCCGCGCGCCGCGTCATCGATCGAGCCGAACGGTTGGTCGAACGCCACGATTCCGACGCCGCGCCGGCGCAATCGATCCCAGTCGGCGAGTTTCAGCGCCACGTTCTGATAGTCATCGAGGAGAGCGAGCTTCATGCGCGGCGGATCATGCGGGCGCCATCAGGGCCATGCAAGGCGGCCGGCCGCTCGCGCGCATCAACGATGTTGATCGGGAAGAATTGGAGCGGGCGAAGGGATTTGAACCCTCGACCCCAACCTTGGCAAGGTTGTGCTCTACCCCTGAGCTACGCCCGCGCTCCGACCCGGCGGGAACCGCCGGGAGGCGGTGTGGATAGGGCTTTTCGGCCGCCTTGGCAAGGGGCCGGGGCGCTCAAGCCATCGCCAGCAGGCGCTGCAAATACTTGCCGTACTCGCTGGTCGCGATCGGCTCGATCAGCCGCGCCAGACCGGCGTTGTCGATGTAGCCCATGCGCCACGCGACCTCTTCGGGGCTGCCGATCTGGAGACCCTGCCGATCCTCGACCGTCTCGACGAACTGCGCGGCACGCAGCAGGCTCGACGGCGTGCCGGTGTCGAGCCAGGCATAGCCGCGGCCGAGCCGCTCGACATCGAGCCGGCCCGCCTTGAGATAGTGGGCGTTGATGTCGCTGATCTCGAGCTCGCCGCGCGCCGAACGCGGCGTCGCCTGCGCCACCTCGCAAACGTCGGCGCTGTAGAAGTAGAGGCCGGTCACCGCCCAGTTCGAGCGCGGCTGCTTGGGCTTCTCGACGATCGAGATGGGACGGTCCTGGGCATCGAACTCGACCACGCCATAGGCGGTCGGATCCGACACGTAGTAGGCGTAGATCGTGGCGTTGCTGCCGGCGGCACCGCGCTCGACCATGGCGCGCAGGCTGTCGCCGTAGAAGAGATTGTCGCCGAGGATGAGGCCGACGCGCGAGGTGCCGATGAAGGTCCGGCCGATCAGGAACGCCTCGCCGATGCCGCCAGCCTTGGCCTGCAGCGCGTAGCTGATGTCGAGGCCCCATTGCCGGCCATCGCCGAACAGCCGGTGGTAGGACTCGATGTCCTGGGGGTTCACGATCAGCAAGATCTCGCGGCAGCCCGACAGCATCAGCGTGGTCAGCGGGTAGTAGACCATCGGCTTGTTGTAGACGGGCAGAAGCTGCTTGTTCGACGCGCGCGTCATGGGGTAGAGCCGCGTACCGCTGCCCCCCGCCAGTACAATGCCTTTCATTCCGATCCTCGTTCTCCCCGATGGCATAGCTCACGCAAGTGACGGCCGAGGTCAAGCGGAACCGGCGTCGTGCTGACGCCACAAGCCCTGCTGGCGCGGCTCGATGCGGCGGGCATCGCGCATCGCACCGTCGAACATCCGCCGGTCTTCACCGTCGAGGAGGCGAAGGCGCTGCGCGGGACGTTGCCCGGCGCGCACATCAAGAACCTCTTCCTGCGCAACAAGAAGGAAGAGATGTGGCTTGTCGTGGCGCTCGAGGATCGCGCGATCGACCTCAAGGGGCTGGGCGAGCGGTTGGGCGCGGGACGCCTGTCGTTCGGCAGTCCCGACCGGCTGGCGCGGTATCTCGGTGTCACGCCCGGATCGGTGACGCCGCTGGCGCTGCTCAACGATGCCGCGGGGGCGGTTCGACTGGCCATGGATCGGGGGCTCGCCGACGCCGATCCGGTGAACGCCCACCCGCTCATCAACAGCATGACGACGGCGCTCGCCATGCGCGATCTGCTGCGTTTGCTGGAGGACACCGGCCACCGGCCGGTCTGGCTGGATCTGGACCGATAGTGTTATAGTGTAACATTGCTGTCTGGAGAAGCCATGCACCGTCGTCCTTTCCTGGTCGGCTTGACCGCCGCCCTCGCCACGCCCGCGCTCGCGCAAGACAAGCCGCGCGTCGTGGCAACGTTCTCGATCCTGGGCGACATGGTTCGGGAGATCGCGGGCGACCGAGTTGAACTCACCACCCTGGCCGGTCCCGACGCCGATGCGCACGTCTTCAAGCCGACGCCGGCCGACGCGCGCGCCGTGGCGCAGGCGGCATTGCTGGTCGCGAACGGTGGCGGCTTCGATTCGTGGGCCGACAAGCTCGCGAAGGCCGCACCACTGCGGGGCCGGCGGATTTCCGCCGTGCAGGGGATCACGCTTCAGAAGGCGCAACACGGGCACGGGCACTCGCACGGGCACAGCCATGGCCACAGCCACGCGCACGGACCCGATCCGCATTGCTGGCAGGATGTTTCGCTCGCCCGTCGCTACGCCGCGACCATCGCCGAGGGACTGCGCGCGGTCGATGCGGCCGGTGCCGCTCACTACATGCAACGGCTCGCGGCCTACGATGCCCGGTTGGTCGACCTCGACGCCTGGGTGAAGCGCGAGATCGCCACGGTGCCGGCCGACAAGCGTCGCGTGATCGCGAGCCACGATGCCTTCGCCTATTTCGAGCGCGCCTATGGCGTGAAGTTCCACGCGCCGCGCGGGCTCAGCACCGAAGCCGAGCCGACCGCCAAGGACGTGGCGGCGCTGATCCGGCTGGTCCGCGACCAGAAGATCAAGGCGCTGTTCGTCGAGAACATGACCAACCCCGCCCTGGTCGAGCAGATCGCGCGCGAATCGGGCGGACGGGTTGGCGGCAAGCTCTTCAGCGACGCGCTGTCGCCGCCAAGCGGCCCGGCCGGAACCTACGACGCGATGATGCGCCACAACGTCAAGACCCTGGTCGCCGGCATGGCGGCGAACTGACGTCGCTCTACACGGGCTCGACCGCGACCCCGGCCGCGCGGCGTGCGGCCTGCAGCGTGTTCAGCATCAGGCACGCGCGAGTCATCGGGCCCACACCGCCCGGCACGGGCGTGATCGCGCCGGCAACGGCCGCCGCCTCGTCATAGGCCACGTCGCCGACCAGCCGGCTCTTGCCGCCGGGAACGTCGGTGCGGTTGATGCCGACATCGATCACCGTGGCGCCCGGCTTGATCCAGTCGCCACGCACGAAGCGCGGCTTGCCGATCGCGGCCACCACAATGTCGGCGCGGCGGCAGAGCGCGGGCAGGTCGCGGGTGCGCGAATGGGCGATGGTGACGGTGCAATCGGCGCGCAGCAGCAGCTGGACCATCGGGCGGCCCACCAGCGTCGAGCGGCCGATCACCAGGGCATCGAGACCGCCGAGCGCGGGCCGCGCCTCGGCCAGCATCAGCGAGACGCCGAGCGGCGTGCAAGCCACGGGAAAATCGAGCGGTGCGCCGGCGGCCAGCGCACCCAGCCGACCGACATTCACGGGATGGAACCCGTCGACATCCTTGTCGGGATCGACCGCCGCCAGCACCCGCGTGGTGTTGATGTGCCGCGGCAGCGGCAGCTGCACCAGAATGCCGCTCACGGCCGGATCGGCGTTGAGCCGCGCCACCAGCGCCAGCAAGTCGGACTCGGTCGTCGCCGCGGGCAGTCGATGATCGAACGCCGCCATGCCGGCATCGGCCGCGTTGCGACCCTTGGCCTGCACATAGACATCGCTCGCGGCATCGTCGCCGACCAGAACGGTCGCCAGTCCCGGTTGAGGCGCACCGCCCGCGCGCAGCGCCGCAACAGCGCTCGCCACCCGACCGCGCAGGCCCTGGGCCAGCGCGTTGCCGTCGATCCGCACGGCGCTCATCGCACCAGGTTCGGCCAGACATACTCCGCAAGCAGGCTGCGCGCGAAGAACAGGGCGAGAAGCAGGATCACCGGCGAGATGTCGACGCCCCCGAGATCAGGCATGAAGCGACGGATCGGCTTCAGCACCGGCTCGGTGAGGCGGTGGAGCAGGTTGCCGATTGCCCGCACCGCACCGTTGCGGGGGTTCACCACGTTGAACACGACCAGCCAGCTCATGATCGCGGCGATGATGATCACCCACGTGTAGATGTCGATGATCGTGAAAACCAGCGCGCCGAGGGATTGCATCCGGACTCCGTGGGGCTGTGGCGGTTATATCCAAGCCCCTGCCGCAGCGGCAAGCGGCGCCGGTCAGCTGCGCTCCAGCCGGAACTCCAGCGCGCCCAGCCGCAGCGTTTGCGCCGTCGAAATGTCGCGCGGCCCATGCTCAGGCAGAAGCCGCGCCCCATCCACGAAGCTGCCGCCCGCCGACCCCAGATCCTCAAGGCCAAGCCGGGCGCCAGCGACCATCAGGCGCGCATGCGGCGTGCCGATCGAAGGATCGGCGATCGACAATTCCTGGGCCGTCGTGGCGGGCGCGGCGGTGACGAGATAGGCGCCGTCCATCGTCGGCACATCGATCGACATCCGGTCGCTGACCAGACGAAACCGCGCGGCCGGCGCGGACAGCGACCGCGGCGGCGGCGGCAAAGCTCCCCCAGGCCCCGCGACCGGAGGCAGGCCGCGCGCCGATACGGGTGCCGCCGGCGGACCGGCAGGACTCCAGCCCCCCGCCCCCGCGTGGCCGGCGGCGAACTCGTCGTCGCGCGGCCAGCGCATGTAGGCGAAGACCCACAGCAGCACGAACGGAATGATCGCACCGACACCGGTCAGGATCAACAACGTGGCGCCAAGCCCCATCCAGCCGGGAAAGCCCGCCTTCTCGCAGATGCGCCAGGCCATCCATCCCGCCAGCACGGCGCCCACAGCGGCGAAGAAGCCGGTGACGCCGAAGAAGCCCAACAGGGCCGCGATCTCCACACCCATGGCTCAGAGCCCCTGCCGGCGAGACTCGCCCGCCGGCCACTGGCTGAACGCGAGTACGGCCAGCACGATGAAGAGGCCGATGCCGGGAACGAGATGGAACAACGACACCGCGCCGGAGAACCCCGCGCGACGGCAGATCCGCCAGGTTGGCACGATCAGCAGCAGCGCCAGCAACAGATGGAACAGCAGGAAGAGCACCAGCGCGATCGCGCCGAAGCCGAGGAGCCAGGACACCGGGTCGGCCATGGCTGTCAGACGAGCGCCACGACTTCGATCTCGACGGCGACGTCGCGCGGCAGACGCGCGACCTGCACGGTCGAGCGGGCGGGCGGCACGGCGCCGAAATACTCCGGCTTGCCATACACTTCGTTCATCGCGGCGAAGTCGTTCATGTCGCGCAGGAACACGGTGGTCTTCACCGCGCGATCGAGATCGGACCCGGCAGCGCGCAGAACGGCGCGCAGATTGGCGAGAACCTGCCGTGTCTGTTCGGCGATGCCGCCAGCCACGACCTGCCCGGTTCCGGGATCGAGCGGAATCTGACCGGCGCAGAAGACGAAGCCGCCCGCCGTGATCGCCTGCGCATAGGGGCCGAGTGCGGCCGGCGCGGCGGCGGACTGAATGGCGGTCTTGTTCGAGCTCATGGCGGGTTCATCCGGGTTTGCGGTCACGGGGGCCGCGATTGCGCGGCAGCTCATAGATAATGGCTGACGGGCGATCCGGGGCGGGCTGCGACAAGCCGTCATCGACCGGCTCGGCGGGCGCGGGCGGCACGGCGGCGCCGGGCCAGGCACCCGGGGTCGGCGGCTGGCCCGTGGCCGGGTCGAACACGGGCGCTCCCGGCACGGTGACGCCCGGCCAGGCGCCCGGGGTCGGCGGTTGACCCGCGGCCGGATTGAATGCGGGCGCCGGCGGCTCAGGCGCCGCCGCCTTCGGCGGAGCCGCGAGGGCGGCATCGTCGGGATGGGGTTCCGCCGTATCGAGGGGGACCGGCCTGGGGCGGGCGTTCGCCGACGCGACCTGCTTCACCTGCCGCCAGCGATCGAGCGCGGAGCCATAGTCGACGTTGAATGGCGTGGCACTGGCAATCGTTGGTTCGGCCGCCGCGGGTGCCGCGGCCGCCTCGCCCCGCTCCGCCGCCAGCGCGGCGGCCCGGGCCGCCACTTCCTCGCGTGTCGGTATCACCGGCCGACGCTCCCGAGCCCGGCGGCGGGGGCGTTCCGAGTCGGCCTCTGACTCTGCGGCATCGTTCCGATTCTGGTTGGTCCGGGCGAGCGCACCGGGCAGCGATTGGCCGGCGGCCGCACCGACCAGCAGCATGAAGGTCGCGGCGACGGCCGGCATCTGCACACTGAAATCGATCATCGCGTGAGCGCCGACGAGCGCACAGGCGGCGAGCCCCGCGATCGCAAAGCTGGTGCCGCGCGCCCGCGTGAAGACGCCCTGGAGCATGAGACCGACGGTCAGACCAAGGAGTGCGAGGCTGCCGATCAGGCCGATCATGCCGCCCTCGATCACCAGCTCGAGATAGGAGTTGTGGGCGAGATCCACCCAGGAGTTGTCGAACACCGCGCTGCCATCGTTGGCGCGGTTGAAGGCGGCGGGGAAGCCGGCCAGCCCATGGCCCACCAGCGGTCGCTCGGCGGCCGCGAGACGGGCGACATCGAACAGATCGACGCGCGCCTCGTACTGTTCGGTGCTGAGACGGTTCACGAGGCTACCGCCACCCAATGCGAGGAAACCGAAGATGGAGGCAACCGCGAGCACCAGTACGGCGACGAATTGCCGAACGCCGATATCGCGCAACGCGACCATCAGCACCATGAACACGAACAAGCCGAACGCCGTGGCCATGAAGCCGCCGCGCGAGCCGGTGAGAACCACCGCGAAGATCCCGAGCAGCACGGCGGCCAGCAGCAAGAAGAACGTCGGGCTCGCCTCAAGCGACAAATTCTGGACGAGCCGCAGCCAGGTGCCGCGACCCGTGACCAGTCGGCGCGCCTCCTGGAGCAACGGGCCCAGCGCCGCGACGACGCCGAGCCCGGCGTAGGTGGCATAGGAGTTGCGGTTCACGAATGTGCTGGTGAGGCTCCCGGGATACTCGGTCTTGTCGAACCACAGGATCTTCCGCCAACCGCCGAAGAACTCGATCAGCCCGTAGAGCGCATAGCCCGCCGCCGACAGGGCCACCGCGACATAGATGAGCCGCGCGAGGTGCCGGTCGCGGCCGAAATGCAGCGCCATCAGGAAGATGCCGCCGTAAGCCACGATTTTCATCAAGAGCGTCCGGCCAGCGATGGGCTCAAGCCCGATCGCGCCGTCCAGGGTCGCGCCCAGCGAGCGCCCCGCTTCGCTCCAGGCGGGATGCGCCACGGTCTCGCCAAGCGGCAGCCCCTGCAGCAGGTACCAGCCGACAAGAAGCGCGAGGCCGAGGCAGAAGGTGGCGGCATACTTGGCGAGCGGGCCCTCGCCCGCGTCGAAGTGCGAGCGACGGCGGCGGCGGCGGCGAAACTTGGGATCCTCGTCCGCGCTCGGCGATCTCGCGCTCCTGCGCCCGCGCCTCCAGCGTCGGCTCCATAACCCGGTAGATCGCCCAGGCGACTAGAAGCAGACCGACCGCGAGCGCCATCACGCTCCAGGGCAGTGGCCGGTTGGAGGCGAGCGGCAGCGGCGCCAGACAGACGATGCCGACAAGCGCCCAGAAGAGTCCCAGTTGGATCGGCATGGATGGGCCGGAGACGGCGTCCGCGAACGTGGGAGGGGCGCCCACACTAGAGCATTTCGCGGCCCGCCGGAATCCGGACCCGCCCGGCCGGCGGTTTGCTTGACACACCGGGGGCCCCTCACCATAACGGCACGTCTTCGGGCGGGGGGGCTGTAGCTCAGCTGGGAGAGCGCCTCGTTCGCAATGAGGAGGTCAGGGGTTCGATCCCCCTCAGCTCCACCAACCGCCCGACCCACGCGCCGGGCTGGCCGGCCGGCCGCCGAGCCGGCACAATCCCTCGCAATGAAGACCCTGCCGCGCCGCGCCACCCGCCAATCCCTGGGTTTGGACGCGGCCGACGCGCGCATGCTTGGCCGGCTCCGAACGCCCGAGCGTATCCAGGATTTCCTCCTCGCCCTGCCGACCAATTTCGAACGCCACGGGGACACGTGCCTGTCCGTCCGCGACGTGCTGCGCGAGGGTCATGCGCATTGCATCGAGGCGGCGCTGGTCGCGGCCTGCGCGCTCTGGCTGGCGGGCGAGCCGCCGCTCTTGATGGACTTCCAGGCCGAGGGCGACGCCGACCATGTAGTGGCGCTGTTCCGGCGCGGTGGCTGCTGGGGCGCGATCTCGAAGAGCAACCATGTCTGGCTGCGCTGGCGCGACCCCGTCTATCGCAGCCCGCGTGAGCTCGCGATGTCGTATTTTCACGAGTACGTGCTGGGCAATCGCAAGACATTGCGCGCCTATTCACGACCCTTCGACCTGCGGCGGTTCGATGCCACGCTCTGGGTCACCAATCCCGATCATTGCTGGGAGATCGGCGCGGCGCTCGACGACAGCCGGCACTATCGCCTGATCTCCCGGACCCAGGCGCGCGGCCTCAAGCGCCGGGATGCGACGGAAGTGCGTGCGGGCAAGCTCTTGCAGTTCCGCGCGCCCGACGCCAAAGCCGCGCGCAACTACTGACTTCCCCATTGCGCGGACGCGCGCGGCACCAGACATTGCCGCGCAGGGAGGCGGGCATGATCGGCAAAGTCGTGGGAGCAATCGCGGGTCTGGTTCTGGGCGCGCAGACCGCGTGGGCGCAGATTCCGGCGGAATGGCAGGGCGCCGCGCAGGCAGCGGTCGGCGAGATGGAACGCGAACTGCCGGCCGCTTCGGTGCGCAACTGGGGGCCGGAGCTCAATCAGGGCTGGCACCTTGCCCGCGCATGGCGTCAGCACAACAACGGCAACATCGAGATCATCCTCGCGGAGTACCTCACCTTCACCGCGCTGTGCCGGCGGCCGGGCTGCGCGGGCAGCACAGTCGAGGGCAAGGGGTTCGTCGAAGTGGCGCAGCAGGTGCGAAACCTGCGGGCCCAGCACGGCACTCCCTACGCGTTGGCGCAGGCGGCGCATGACTGGTTGCGGACCACCGGCCAGACCGCGGGCGGTCGCGCGGCCGAGGATGCGGGCCGCAACGCCGATCTCTGGGCCAAGGATCTCGACGTCCCGGCGGCGGACTTCGCCACTGGCAACATCTATGCCCTGGCCTGGCTGCTCGCCCGCGCGCGGCCGACGCCCGCCGAACAGGTGGAGACGTTCGCGCGGTTCGCGATCTTCGTGCAGGGCAAGGCCTGGATCGGCGGCCGTTGCCTCGACATTTCCAAGATCGCGGCCGTGCTCGATGCGCCGCCGCGCATCGACACGTGCAGCTGAAGAGCCGACGCGAGACCGGAAAGAAAAAGGGGCGCCCCGCGGGGCGCCCCTTCGATGTGCGGCCGGTGCGACCGATCACTCGGCGGCGATCGCCTGCTGAACAAAGCGCTTCTTGTCGAAGTCCTCGGCGACCTTGAGGTCGTTGTCGATCAGCTTGTTCACGTCGATGTTGGCGTACTCGATCACGCCCATGTCCTGAAGCGCCTTCTGGACCTTGGGTCCGAACAGGCCGATTTCCTTCAGGATCGGCACGATGCGGGTGAAGAGCCGCACGCGGAACGCCTGCATGACGCCCGAGTTGAACGCGTACTCCATCAGCTTGTCGACTGGCAGGCCGGAGCGCATCCACACTTCGCCCTGGTTGAAGCGATCGCGCATGAAGTAGAGGCCTTCGACGCAGAACTCCTCGCGCTGTGCCCGCTCATGGTCGCTGAGGTGCGGGTAGTACTCGCGCAGGGCCATGCGGCCGAACGTGACGTGGCGCGCCTCGTCCTGCATCACGTAGGCGTTCACCGAACCGGCAAGGTTGTTCTTGGCCTGGTCGCGGATGCGCTGGAACGCGGCGAGCGCCAGGCCCTCGATCAGCACCTGCATGCCGAGATAGGTCATGTCCCAGCGGCTGTCGGTCAGCGTCTGCTCGAGCAGGTTCTTCAGCGGCTCCGTGATCGGGTAAGCCATCTTGAACTTCTCGTGGATCAGTCGCTTGTAGGACTCGACGTGGCGCGCCTCGTCCATCACCTGCGTGGCGCCGTAGAACTTGGCGTTCATGTCCGGCACGGTGTTCACGATCTTGGCGGTCGCGATCAGCGCGCCCTGCTCGCCGTGCATGAACTGGCAGATCGTGTGGCACTGGAGGTTCCAGCGCAGCCACTGCTTCTCCTTCTCGGTCATCTTCTCCCAGAAGGGCGAGCCATAGATCGGGATCGACTCATCCGACATGCCCATCGGATTCTCGGGGTCCAGCTCCTGGCTCCAGTCGATGCGCGTGGTCGCATCCCACTGCTGCTGCTTGCCCTTCTCGTAGAGGTTCAAGAGCTCGGCCGAGCCGTCCTCGTACTCCCAATTGAAGTTCATCTCGGTCTTGCCGTCGAATTTCCAGTTCGTGATCTCGACGGGCAGTTGGTAGATACGTTGCGTCGTCATGTGGCGCTTGCCTCCTGGCTCGGAACTCGTCTGGACGGATCCACGGTAACGCCAAAAATGACGCCCCGTTCATTTTTCGCGGCGGAACGTATCACAATCTGTTAGGCAGAGTCCCCTGGAGTTTGGCACGCCGGTACACGCGGATCGAGGCATGAGTTATCACCCCATAAGAATTGCGGAAATTATCCAGGAAACGGCGGACGCGAGGTCCTTCGTCCTCGACGTGCCGCCCGCCCTGGTCGAGCGCTTCCGCTACAAGGCGGGGCAGTTCCTGACGTTCCGCGTGCCGCACCCCGAGGGGGCGGTAAATCGTTGCTATTCGTTGTCCAGCGCCCCCGAGACCGACGGCCAGCCCAAGGTCACGGTCAAGCGAGTGGTGGGCGGCCGCGGGTCCAACTGGTTCCACGACGCCCTGAAGGCGGGAGCCGCGATCGACACCATGCCGCCGGCGGGACGGTTTGTGCTGGGCGCGGGCGACGCCCCGTTGCTGCTGTTCGGCGGCGGCAGCGGCATCACCCCGATGATGGCTCTCATCAAGAGCGCGCTGGCCACGACCACGCGGCGGATGCGGCTCTTCTACGCCAACCGCGACCGCGAGTCGGTGATCTTCCAAGCCGAGTTCGATCGGCTGGTCGCCGCCCATCCCGGTCGGCTGGAGGTGGTCCATCACCTCGACAAGGAACAGGGCCTCACGCAAGCCTCGGAGATCGAGGCCACGCTCAAGGGCTTCGAACAGGCTGAGGCCTACCTCTGCGGGCCGGTGCCCTTCATGAATCTGGTGGAGGCCACGTTGCTGGCGCGCGGTCTGCCGCGCGAGCGGGTGCGCATCGAGCGCTTCGAAGCGTCAGGCAACGACGCCGTGCCGCCGCCGCCGGAAGCCGAAGGCGAGACGATCCCTGCCAGCATCACGATCCGGCTGGAAGGCAAGACCCACACCGTCCCCTATGCCAAGGGCCAGACGATCCTAGTGGCGGCGCGCGCCGCCGGACTGAATCCGCTGTCGTCCTGTGAGGAAGGCTTCTGCGCGTCCTGCGCGGCCAAGCGGGTCAAGGGCAAGGTGGTTCTCGCGAAGAACGATATCTACACCGCCGAGGATCTGGCCAACGACTGGATCCTCACCTGCCAGGGCCACTGCTTCGGCGCCGAGGTCGAGATCACCTACGACGTGGTGTAGAGCATCAGGTCACGTCATCGGCGATCGGGTTGGCGAGCGTGCCGATGCCCTCGACCTCCACTTCGAGGCGATCGCCGGGGACGAGCCATTTCGGCGGATCGAAACGCGCACCGGCGCCGGTCGGCGTGCCGGTGGCGATGACATCGCCCGGTTCGAGCGTCGTCCAGGTCGAGATGTATTCGATCAGATAGTCGAACGGGAACATCAGTCGCGCCGTCGTGTCGTTCTGGCGCTCCTCGCCATTCACGCGCGTGCGCACGCGGAGATTCGCGAGATCAAGCCCCTCCGGCGTCTGCAGCCACGGCCCCATCGAGCCGGTCCGGTCGAAGTTCTTGCCTTGCGTGACGTTGAACTTGCCGTGACGCAGCCAGTCGCGGATCGTGCCTTCATTGAGCGGCATCAGACCGCCGATATGGGCCAGCGCGCGCGCCCGCGGGATGCGCCGCCCGGCACTCCCGATCACGATCGCGATCTCGCCCTCATAGTCGAGCTGCGCCGACTCGGGCGGCCGCAGGATCGGCTCCCCATGGGCCACGAACGAGCCTGGCGTCCGCATGAAGATACTGGGCCATTTCGGCCGGTCGGAGTTGTCGCGGTATTCCTCGTTGCGCTCGGCGTAGTTCACGCCCACGCAGATGATCTTGCTGGGCCGCGGCACCGGCTTCAGCAGCCGTACCGACGAAAGCGCGCGATCAGGCGACGTCCGCGCCGCAAGCTCCCCCGCTTGCGCGATCCCGCCGACCGCGAACATCGTTGCGAGATCGGCAAATCCGGTACGCGTCGCGAGATCGATCAGCCCGGCGCCAGACCCCTCGCCCGTCACCGCGCCCCAGGTCGCGCGCCCGTCGACCACATAGCTCGCCAACCGCATCGCGCTCTCCCCCGCTCGACTGCGGCTCGCCTTGACAGGGCTGCGACGGACCTGTCAAGCCGCGCCGCACGGGAGGGGCCCATGCCGCATCTCTATGTCGAGTATTCCGCGAACATCGAGAGCGAGATCGATCCGCCGCGCCTGTTCGACGCGCTGTTCGATGCGGCGGTCGCGACCGGCGTGTTTGAACCCGGCGGCATCCGCGTGCGCGGTCTGCGCATCGACCGCTATCGCGTGGCCGACGGCCATCCCGACAACGGCTTCGTGCACCTGATCGCCAAGATCGGCCATGGCCGCGACGAGGCCACAAAGAAGCGGATGGGCGAGGCGCTGTTCGCGGCCCTGACCGCGTACCTTCAGCCGCTCTATGACCGGCGTCCGCTCGGCATCTCGTTCGAGGTGCATGAGCTGCACCCGGTGCTGAACTTCAAGAAGAACAACCTGCACGACCATGTGAAGCGCCGCGCGGCGGCACGGGCCGCGGAATAGCCTCTTCTCGACTCGGTCGTCGGCTCTCGCCGCGCTCACTCCGCCGCGAGCGTCTTGTCCACGAAGCGGCGGGCGTCGAATTCCTCGGCGACCCGGCCATCATTGGCGAGCTGCTCGACGACATCGATCTCGGCGTACTCCATGACGCCCATTTCGGCGAAGGCTTTGCGCACGCGCGGCCCCCACAGGCCGATATCCTTGACCGTCGGCACGATGCGGCTGAACAGCCGGCCGCGGAAACTCTGCATCTGCTTGGAGCGGAAATGGATGGCGTTGAGCTCGTCCACCGGCAGGCCGGAGCGCTCCCAGACCTCGGTCTGGTCGAAGCGGTCACGCATGAAGTAGAGCGCCTCGACCACAAACTCCTCGCGCTCATCGCGCTCGGCGTCGGAGAGCTGGGGATAGGTCTCACGCAGCGCCAGTCGGCCGAACGAGACGTGGCGCGCCTCGTCTTGCATCACATAGGCATTCACCGCGCCCGCCAGCGAGCTGCCGGCCTTGTCACGGATCGACTGGAAGGCTGCCAGCGCCAACCCCTCGATCAGCACCTGCATGCCGAGATAGGTCATGTCCCAGCGGCGGTCGGTCAGCGTCTGCTCCAGGAGCGTCTGCAGCGCGCGATTGATCGGATAGGCGAGCTCGAACTTCTCGTGCAGCAGCCGCGTGTAGGCCTCGACGTGTCGCGCCTCGTCGATCACCTGCGTGGCGGCGTAGAACTTGGCGTTCATGTCGGGCACGGTCGCCACGATCTTGGAGGTCGCGATCAGCGCGCCCTGCTCGCCATGCATGAACTGGGAAACCGAACTGGCCTGCAGGTTGCGCCGCAGCCAGACGCGCTCCTTCTCGGTCATGCGCCGCCACCAGTCGGTGTCGTGGATCGAGATCGACTCGTCCTTCAGCTGCATGGGGTTGTCGTGTTCGAGCGACTGGCTCCAGTCGATGCGCGTCGTGGCGTCCCACTGCTGCTTCTTGCCCTTTTCGTAGAGCTCGAGCAGCGAGTCCGACCCGTCTTCGTACTCCCAATTGAACATGATCTCGGTGGCGCCATCGAACTTCCAGTTCGTGGTCTCCACCGGCAGGGCGTAGATGCGCTGCGTCGTCATGCGGGCTCTCCTCGGGACGGGGGCCGCACCATGACGGAGGTCCGGCCCGGCCGCAACGGGCTCAGGGCTGCAGGCGATAGCAGCCGCGGTCGGTCACCAGCAGCGCCGCGTTGGCCGGGTCCTTTTCGATCTTCTGGCGCAGCCGGTAGATGTGGGTTTCCAGCGTATGGGTCGTGACGCCGGCGTTGTAGCCCCACACCTCATTCAGCAGGATCTCGCGCGCCACCGGCCGATCACCCGCCCGGAACAAGAACTTCAGGATCGAGGCTTCCTTGTCGGTGAGCCTCACCTTGCGCTTGCCCGCCTTCTCCTGAAGCATTTTTGCAGCGGGATGGAACTCATAGGGGCCGATGGTCATCACCGCGTCTTCACTGCGCTCATGCTGGCGCAGATGGGCACGCAGGCGGGCCAGCAGCACATTGATGCGGAACGGTTTGGTCACATAGTCGTTGGCGCCCGACTCCAGACCCAGGATCGTGTCGGCGTCCGAATCGGCGGCCGTCAGCATGATCACCGGCGCCCGCACGCCGGCGCGGCGCATCAGCTTGCAGAGCTCGCGCCCGTCCATGTCGGGCAGGCCGACATCCAACAGAATGGCGTCGTAGTGCCCGACCTTGGCCTTCTCGAGCCCCTCCACCGCGGTGGCAACCTGGATGGTGGCGAAGCCGTCAAACAGGTCGAGCTGTTCGGCGAGCACGGTGCGGAGCGCCTGATCGTCGTCGACCAACAGGATTTTCTTGCCGCGAAGGTTTGTGGTCATGGGCTCATCCGGAGGCGCGCATAGCACTCTATCACGCTTTATACGCGCCAAATCGGCTCACGGACGCGTGAGCGCCAGGAGAGCCGGCAGAATCGGCGCCGCCGGATCGACCAACCGGTCCAGCACGCTGAAATGATCGTCGCCGGCCGTGACGATCGTCGCGCGCGGCGGCGTCCCGGCGGCCCGGAGCGCCCCGTCGAAATCGCCCTGCTGGTCGTGGAATCCCGGCAGTTCGGCGGCACCCATGGCGAGGACCAGCGGCGGGCCGCCGCTTGCGACCTGGTGCTGGGGGGAGAGCACGCGTGCCTCGTCGGAGCCGAGCCGCAGGGCATCGTTCAGATAGGAAAGCCGGATGGGCTCAAGATCGAACAGCCCGGAGAGCGCGAGCGCGCCGGCGAGCTTCGGGCGCCGGGCGGGATCGTCGCCCGCCAACAGCGCCGCCAGATGGCCGCCGGCCGAGTGCCCCGCCACAACCAGGCGATCGGGATCGAGATCGAGTCCGCGGGCGGCGCCGACCAGGAACGCAAGAGCGCTGCGTGCCTGATCGGCCAGCGCGGTCATCGTGACGTCGGGACAGAGATCGTAGGTCGCGACCGCGAGCGCCACGCCGCGCGCCGTGATCGGCGGGGCGAGAAACGAAAACGAATCCTTGTGCAGGGACTGCCAATAGCCGCCATGGAAGAAGAGGACCGTCGGCCAGCCCCCTTGCGGCGCGCGGTCCGCCGGGCGGAAGAGGTCGAGTCGTTGCCGCGCGGTGGGACCATAGGTGATGTCGAGCGTCGCACCGGGCGCGGATCGCACCTCCGCGCTGCGCGCCTGCCAGCGGGCGAGCGTCGTTGGGTGCGACGGCACGGCAGCGCGGTTGTTGTAGGCGGAATCGAGGGCCGCCCGGTCGTAGTGTCGATAGAGCACAACCATGCTAGAATCCTGCCCATGAGCGAGGCTCAAGTCCAATCCCCGGCGGCGCAGTCGATGGCCGCGGTCGAACGCGCTCTGGGCGAGCTGCGGCGGGGCGGAATCATCGTGCTGCGCGATCGCGCGGGCCAGGGTGCGCTGGTGATCGCCGCCGAAGCCTGCGGACCGCGCGCGCTGCAGCATCTGCAGGGACTGGCCCAGGCCGCGCCCCTGCTGGTGACGACGCGTCGCCGCGCCGAGGCGATCGGCATGGAGATCCCGCCGCATATCGCCCGCGCGCTGGGCGAATCGAACCTTCCGATCACGCTCGACCTGCCCGAAGGCGTGCCGGTCGACATCATCCTGCGGCCGCACGGCAAGGGCCGGCATGCGGCCCTCAACCATCTGTCGCGCCCGGTGGCAAGCCATGCGCCGGAAGTGACGCGCGCGGCGATCGAACTCGCCAAGCTCGCCCGGTTGTTGCCGGCGGTGGTGCTGGGGCCGCTCACCGCCGATCCGGGCAACAAGCGACGCGACTGGGCGCGCGAGAACGATCTGCTGTTCGTCGAGGTCGAGCAGGTTTTCGCCTACGAAGATGTCGCCGCGCGCAACTTGCGCCAGGTAGCCCAGGCGAGTGTGCCGCTCGAGGGCGCGGAGAACGCGCGCATCCTCGCCTGGCGGCCGAGCGACGGCGGCAAGGAGCATCTCGCCATCGCCGTCGGCGAGATCGACCCGACCGAGCCGGTGTTGATCCGTCTGCATTCGGAGTGCTTCACCGGCGACCTGCTGGGCAGCCTGCGCTGCGACTGCGGCGTGCAATTGCGCGGCGCCATCGCCGAGATCGCCCGCGAAGGCTCGGGTGTTCTGCTCTACCTCGCCCAGGAAGGCCGCGGCATCGGTCTCGTGAACAAGCTGCGCGCCTACCAGCTGCAGGACGACGGCTTCGACACGATCGACGCCAACGAACAGCTGGGCTTCGACGCCGACGAGCGGATCTATGCGCCAGCCGCGATGATCCTTGCGCGCATGGGCATCAAGCGGGTGCGGTTGATGACCAACAATCCCGAAAAGATCAGCGCACTGGAGCGACACGGGATCGAGGTCGCCAACCGCGTGCCGCACGCCTTTCCCGCGAACGGCCACAACGAGAACTATCTGCGCACCAAAGCGGAGCGCGCCGGACACATGCTTTAGCGGCGGCGGCCTAGGCCGCCGACACAGGGTCCGTATTGGCGCCGCACAGGATCGCGGCGACCCGTTCGTTGGGAGCGGGCCGGTAGGCCCCGACCATCAGTGCGGCGAGGCCGGCAGCACCGGCAGGTTCAGCAATCAGACGCAGCTCGCGCCACAGCGCACGCTGGGCCTCGCGCACGGCGTCGTCGGTGACGAGAACGCTCCCGGCGACAAGACGACGGGCGATCTCCCAGTTGGGTGTGCCGATGCGGGTCGCCCCCAGCGCGTCGGCAGCCAGCCCGGAAATCGCGACATCGACCGGCTGTCCCGCGGCGCGCGCGGCGTGCAGCGTGGGCGTTCCCTCGGTCTCGACGGCGATCACCCGCGCGCGATGCCCTACCGCGAGGGCGGACCCCGCGATCAGACCACCGCCGCCCACCGCGACCAGCAGCGTCTCGAAGGCGGCCTGACCCTCGAACTCCAGCGCGAGCGTGCCCGCGCCGTGGAACACCTCAGGGTCCTCATAGGCGTGAATCGACAGCGCGCCCGTCTCGGCGGCGCGGGCCTCGCAGGCCAGTCGCGCCTCCGCGTAGACCGCACCGACCTGACGTACCACCGCACCGTAGCTGCGCAGCCGCTCGACCTTGGCCGACGCCGAACTGGTGGGCACGAAGATCTCGGCGCGATGGCCCAGAGCGCGGGCGGCGTAGGCGACGGCCGCGCCGTGGTTGCCACCGGACGCCGCGATCACGCCGGCGGCGGGCACGCGCGAGACCGAGAGCTTGTGGAATGCGCCGCGCCCCTTGAAGGTGCCGCTCACCTGCATCTGCTCAAGTTTGAGCGCGAGCGGAAACGCCAAGCCCAGAGCGCCGGCGGGCAACTCGAGCACGGGGGTACGGCGCACTCGGCCCGAGATGCGGGCGTAGGCGGCCTCGATGGCGGCGCGATCGCTCATGTCAGCGAACCTTGTAGCCCGGAATGGCGGCGAACGCCGCGCGCAGCGGATTGGCCGTCCAGGCCTGGGTCGCGAAATCGGCGTGACGCTCGATCCCACCGGCGGCGATGAAACTGGCCGTGCCGGGCGAGAGCGCCGCCGGCATCGCGCTCGTCGGCGCGATGCCGCGCGCCGCAAGCAATTCGCGCAGCGTCGCCTGGTAATCGCGCGTCGAGTCGGTAAAGGCGCTCAGCAGGAAGACCTGACGCCGCCGAGCGCCAAACCAGGCGGCAAACTTCGCCTCCTCGCCATAGAGCGCATCCATCAGGATGGTGCCGCGCACGCGATGGCCCGCGCCGCCGTCCGCCAGCGCGAAGGCCGCCGGCAGATAGCCGCCGCTGTAGGCGACCAGCACCACCGGCGCGGCGTTGAGCGCAGGGCCCGCGCGTCGGTCGCCATGCAGCCGCATCAGCCGCTCCGCCGCCTCGTCGATCATGCGGGCGAAGTAGCCGGGTCGCCAGAGATTGCCGGCACTCGAATCGGCGGCATCGACCGCGAGCTGCGGCGCCACAAGGGCGGCGTTGAGCCCGCTCTCCTCAAGCTGGCGCGGCACGGCCTGGCGATCGCGCACATCGCGCTCCAGCGTGGCGCCGTTGCCGTGAAGATAGAAGACGATCAGCGCGGGTCGCGCCGCGTCGAAGCCCTTGGGCAGGAACAGAAGCGACCGCCGATCGCTGTAGGTCGGGTCCTCCCACAGGACGTCGCCGCGGCCCGTGCGGTGGCCGCGCCGGGCGCCCTCGCGCACGTCAAGGAAGGGCTTGCCGGTGTCGGGGACCCGGCCGCGATAGGGAAAGACGGGCGCGTCGAACGCGACGAGCTGGCTGCGCGCTTCGGCGAGCGGCCGCATCGGCGGTGGCGGGCGGTTTTGCCCCTGGGCGGCCGCGGGCATGGCGATCAGCCCTCCCAGCAGCGCCCGACGGATCACGCCGCCGCGGGCCGTCCGCCCGCGAGCGGCATCACCACGGAGCGGAACATCGGCCAGGCGAGCAGATAGGCGAAGGCGCCGACCAGCACGACCGCCGGCAGGCCGAAGCTGGTCGAGACGATCGGCACCAGCGCCGCCCCGATGACAGAGAAGCAGCCATTGATGCCCCACGCCCAGAGGAACATGTGGTCCTTGCCCAGCCGTCCCAGCATCGTCATCGCGGTCGGCATGGGGAAGCCCATCAGGAAGGCCGGCGGGAAGATCAGCGCGAGGCAGAGCACGATGCGCAACCAGTACGGCAGGGTGCCGATCGCATCGAGCACGTGATCGATCGCGAACGCGTAGACCACGAGGATCGCGAAGATCGCGAGGAACAGCCGCGGCATGAAGGTGTGCGAGCGATCGAGGAAGCGCTCGGAGAAGTAACTGCCGATGCCGGAGAAGACGAGCATGCCGGTGATCAGCACGGAGGCCGAGACCGTGGCGTTGGAGAGCGCCAGCATGAAGTGGGAGATCATGCCCACCTCGACGATGATGTAACCGAGGCCGAGGCAGAGGAAGTACACCATCGCCCCCCACTTGCCGGGCAGGTGGCTGAAGATGGTGCGCCACCCGAAGATCACCGGCAGCAGCACCAACGTGAAGGCGAAGATCGCCGCCACGCCCAGCGTCGCCCAGATCAGCAGGAAGCCCCACTCGTCCTGTACCGTCTCCAGCCGGTCGCTGAAGGCGAGCAAGTCCTTCACCTTGATGTAGGCCGCGAAGTAGGGCTGGTGGTTGGTGAGGATACGCGTGTCGAAAACATACTGGTCGGCGACTTTGTCCCAGCCGCCATTGACATGGTGGTGCCAGGCGAGACGGCCCAGCACCGTGGCAGGCACACGCGGCACCGAAGCTTCGCCACCCGAGGCCGGCGCGCCGCTCACACCGGGAGGCGGTTTGTCGGCGGGCGCCTTCTCGGACGGCGCCGTCGGATCGGCGGCCGGGCCTTCGTAGAAGAACTGGTCGCGATAGTCGGACAGGATCTGCGGCAGCTCGGCGAGATCGACCTTGAGGCCGGGATAGTAGATCTCGTCGAACGACATCGCCTTAGTGTGGGCGCGCAGCTTCTGGACTTCCTCGGGCGTGAATCCGCCGCGCTTGTAGAGGACGGTCGAGGTCGAAAGATACGCCGCCGCCACGAAGAAGCGGTTCGCGATGTCCGGCCCGTCGAGATCGCGCGCCGCCGCCGCCATCGTGGCGTAGAGCTTGAGCACCGACTTAGGGGGCTCTTCCTTGTTCCAGAGCGTGACCGACAGGATGCCGCCATCCTTCAGGGCGCCCATGTAGGCGCGCATCGCCTCGCGCGTGTAGGAGAACTTCTCGACAATCGCGAAACCGCCGGGGCTCGACAGCCCGGCGGAGTCCGCGAGCGCAAGATCGATCACGTCGTAGCGGTTCTTCGTGTGGCGCACATAGAGGCGGCCATCGTAGTCGATCACGTTGAGCCGCTTGTCGTTCAGGATGTCGCCGGTGAAGTCGCGCAGCGTCTTGTCTTCGCGGAACGCCGTCAGCACCGCCGGATTGCCCTCGGCCACGGTGACCCGACGGGAGCCCGAGCGCAGCGCGACCGCCGTCGAAAGGCCGCCGCCGAACTGCACGACGAAGGTCTCCGGCTCCTGCTTCAGGACGTAGGGGTAGTACATCGACAAGAAGCGGAAGTACGCGGTCTGGTCGGCCGGCAGATCCTTGATGATGCCCGACGGCCCTTCGGAGTCGATGTAGAGGCCGAGATAGGCGCGGCTCGGCATGCGCTCGAGATTGAAGGCGGCGTTGTCGCTGAGGCCGGGCGCGAAATGGAGGTAGGAGCTCGAATAGACCTCAAGATAGCCGAACGGCGTCGCGCGTTCGTAGACGCGCTGGTTGTCCGGAAACTTGCGAGCGTAGGAGACACCCTTGTAGTCGGACACCGCGAGCTTGGGGATGCCCAACGCCGCCGGCGCGCCGAAATGCATCGCAACGGACGCCACCGCAGCGGCGACGATCGCGAAGATTCCGCGCCGATCCGACAGCGCCACGAACCACAGGACGCCGCCCGCCAGCCATAGCGCGAGCGGCGCCATGATCAGGTCCTCGGGCTTGAAGACGTACATGGCGAGCAGCACCGACAGGCCGCACAGGCCCGAACCCACCAGGTCGGCGAAATAGACGCGGCTGAAGGTCTTCTGCGCCTTCAGGAAGACCACGCCGAGATAGAGCGCACCGGCGAGGAACGGCAGGAAGTAGAGCACGAAGTTGGCGAACAGACGCCACTTCTGCATCGGATCGGAGACGAGGAAGATCGCGTTGAACGGCACCTGCTGGGCGAGCAGGTTCGAGATCACCATCAGCGGACCGAAGGCGAGCAGCGACAGCTTGACCGCGCCGACCCACCGCTTCTCGAACCAGCCCTTGCCCACGCACATCACGGCGCTGGTGAGGCCGAAGCCGAACATCGCGAGGCTGACGACCAGCGAGCCGAAATGCGCCCAGCTTCCGACTTGGAAGACGCGCATGATGCCGATCTGCAGCGCGATGATGCTGCCGGCGACGAGGCCGACGGACAGGTAGAACGAAAGCGGCGGACGGTTGTCGAGATCGACCGAAACGGTCACGCGAGACTCCCCGGAACGCGCCGCTCGCGCAGCGCCGTCAATACTCGCAGGCCGCGCGCCGCCGGAGCGGCGCGCGTCGGCGATCAGCGATTGTGCGTGCCGGTGATCTTGCCGTCGACCAGCTTGGTGAAGGGCACGAACGGCACGATCTTGCCGCCGTAGATGTCCTCGCGGGTCGTGGTGATAGCGCCATCGGCGCCCTGGATCTTGGCGACCTTGAGCACGCGCTGCGCGCCCGGCGGGCCGACCGGGATGACCATCACGCCGCCGGCCTTGAGCTGCTGCAGGAGCGGCGGCGGCACGTGGTCGATGCCGCAGGTCACGATGATCTTGTCGAAGGGCGCGGCCGACTCCCAACCGTAGTAGCCGTCAGAGGCCTGCGTCTTGATGTGCTGGAACTCGGTATAGCCCTTGGCGATCAGCCGGTCGTAGAGCTGGCGGGTGCGCTGCGCGAGCGGCGCGATGATCTCGATGGTGTAGGTGTTCTCGGTGAGGTTCGCGAGATAGGCGGCCTGAACACCCGAGCCGGTCCCGATCTCGAGTACCTTCTCGCCGAGCTTGACGTCGATCACGTTGGTCATGCGGCCCTGCAGATGCGGGCCCGACATGGTCACGCCAAAGCCAATGTCGAGGAAGTTGTGTTCATAGGCCCGCTTGTGGATCGCCTGGTTCACCGAGGCGAACTCCTCGCGCGGCGTCAGCAGGAACGAACGACTGGTCTTGGCGTCCCACACGTCCTTGTTTCTCACCAGCGCCTGGAACCGGTCCCAGCGTTGGCCCAGGAACGTCACGTCCTCGCCGCGGGCACGACCCCAGGCGATGAAATTGTCGCGCGTGTCGGTGGGCGGGTTCAGTTCCCAGCTATAGGGCTTGATCGTGCTGGCATGGGCCGGCGCGGCACCGGCAGCGGCGAGCGCGGCGGTCCCGGCGATGAAGTGGCGACGATTCACGGTGTTTCTCCTCGCGCGCCCGGCACGCGCCCCGGGGATCGGGCGTGTTATCCAAGCCGCGTCAGTAGATAGGCCAAATGCGGCGAATTTTCACGCGATTTCGGGGCCGACACGGCGCGGCAAACTACGAAACGTGCCCGTGGAAAGGCCGGGTGCCCGCCTCAGGTGTACTTGCGGATGTCGTCCACGACCTTCCCGTCGTTGGGAAGACTCCCCGGGGCCACGAAGGCAACCTTGCCGCCGACCTTGCAGACGTTGCGGATCGTGGCTTCCAGCGCCTTGGCAAGATCGGGGGAGCCTGAGGCGGTTTCGGCCTGGAGGGTCATGGTGTCGGCCTGGTCGACCCAGTCGATCACCAGCCGCAACCGGCCAAGCCCGGGATGCTGGCGGGCAATGTCGGCCACCTGGACGGGGTCGACGAACATGCCGCGCACCTTGGTCCGCTGATCGGCGCGGCCCATCCAGCCCTTGATCCGCATGTTGGTCCGGCCGCAGGGGCTGGGGCCTGCCAGCACCGCCGACATGTCGCCCGTACCGAAGCGGATCAGCGGATAGGCGCGATTGAAGGTCGTCACCACGACCTCGCCGACCTCGACATCCGGCACCGGATCGCCGGTACCCGGCCGCACGATCTCGACCACCACGCCTTCGTCGACGATCATGCCCTCCAGCGCAGGCGACTCGTAGGCGATAGTGCCGAGATCGGCCGTGCCGTAGCTCTGAAGACAGGAGATCCCGCGATCGCGGAACATCTGGCGCAACGAGGGGGGCAGCGCCTCGCCGCCCACGAACGCCTTCACGATCGAGCCGGTGTCCTTGCCGAGCTCCTGCCCCTTCTCCAGCAAGATCTTCAGGAACGAGGGCGTCCCGACATAGCCCGTGGGCCGGATCGCGGCGATCGCGTCGAGCTGCAGCTCGGTGTTGCCGACGCCCCCGGGCACGACGGGGCATCCGAGCGCCCGCAGCGCCGACTCCATCATCATGCCGGCAGGCGTCAGGTGATACGAGAAGGTGTTGTAGACCACGTCGCCAGCGCGAAAGCCGCCGGCATACATCGCGCGCGCGCCACGGAAATAGTCGGGCTCGTCGGTGTCGATCTCGAAGATCGGTCCCGGCGACATGAAAATGTGCCGCGCCTTTTGCAGCGGAATCGCGATCAGCCCGCCCATCGGCGGATTCTTCTTCTGGACCTCGCCCAGGGTGGACTTGCGCAACACCGGCAGCTTCGCAAGCGCGGCCCGCGAGGTCACTGCGGCGGGATCGATGTCCTTGAGCCAGTCGGCGAAGAACGGCGCGTTGGCCTTGGCGTGCGCGATCTGCGCGGGCAGCGCCTGGGCGAGTGCGCGCGAGCGCTCGTCGGCGCCGCGGGTTTCGAGCGTGTCGTAGTGCTGGGACATCGTTTCCTCCGGATCAGGCGAGCGTAGAACCGACGTCCGGTGCCCGCAACGCCGGCGATTACCTGCCGGGTCGTTGCGCGGAAACCGGTGTCGCGCGAGACCGGGCCATGCTGATCGCGTTCGCCTTCGCCCTTGTGGGCGTCATCCATCTCCTGCCTATCGGTCCGGTGTTCGCGCCCGGCTTGCTGGGTGATCTCTACGGAATCGAACCTCAGGACACGACGCTTCTGGTGCTGATGCGCCACCGGGCGCTGCTGCTGGGCGGCGTCGGCGCGCTCTGCCTCGCAGCGGCGGCGCTCCCCGCGCTGCGACTGGCCGCGCTGGGGGTGGCTGGCATCAATGTCGCGGGGTTCCTGGCCTTCTACGCCCTCTACGACTTGCCGACGGGGTCGCTGCGCCGCATCGCCATCGCCGATCTGGTCGCGGTGCCGCCGCTCGTCTTCGCGGCGTGGCAGCTCGCCCTCAGCCGCTAGAGTCATTCCGATCCGGCTGGTTCCACCCGGATCAGATAGGCGCTAGCGCAGGATGCGAACCCAACGCAGCACGTCGAGCAGGCTCGCCAGGCCCGCCGCGACATAGGTGAGTGCCGCCGCACGCAGAACCTGCCGCGCCGCCGGCATGTCACGCTGTGCGAGGTAGCCGCCGGCGTCCAGCGCGGGTAGCGCGCGGCGGAACGAGGCGTCGAGCTCCATCGGCAGGGTGAGCGCATGCACCACGATGCGGCTCGACATCATCAGCAACCCGATCCCGATCTCCAGCGCCAGCAGAAGCGGCGAGCGCAGCACGATCCCGACCAGCGGCGTGGCGAGCAGCACGACGCTGCCCAGCCGCTCGATCTGCCCCGCGGCGCCGGCCAGCTGGGTGCGCCAGGCGAGCTTGGGGTCGCCATCGCGATGCTGGATGGCGTGCGCGACCTCGTGCGCGGCGACCGCGACCGCCGTGATGGAGCGGCCGTCATGGTTCGAGGGTGAGAGACGCACGACGCGCTCCAGCGGCGAATAGTGATCGCCCCCCTCCTCGCACTGCTCGACCCCGACCGTCTGCAGGCCGGCCTCGTCCAGCAAGTGGCGCGCGAGCTCGCCGCCGGTTCCGGGCAGGTCCGGGCGATCGGCGGCGTGCCGCCGCATGACGCGCTTCACCCAGAGATTGGGCGCGTATACCAGGGCCAGCAGCAGCAGGAACGGGACGATCCAGATCACGCAGCGGACCGGATCGCGCGCCTCACAGCCAGCGCTTGCGGCGCCGGTAGTGCTTCACATCGCGGAAAGAGCGCCGGCCCTCGCCGCCAACCCCGAGGTAGAACTCCTTCACATCGGCGTTCTCGCGCAGCGCCGACGCCGCGCCATCGAGCACGACGCGGCCATTCTCAAGAATGTAGCCGTAGTGGGCGTAGCGCAGCGCCACGTTGGTGTTCTGCTCGGCCAGCAGGATCGAGACGCCCTCTTTCTCGTTAAGGTTCTTCACGATCTCGAAAATCTCTTCGACGAGCTGCGGCGCCAGACCCATCGACGGCTCGTCGAGCAGCACCGTGTTGGGCCGGCTCATCAGCGCGCGCCCGATCGCGGTCATCTGCTGTTCGCCGCCCGAGGTGTAACCCGCCTGGCTTTGGCGGCGTTCCTTCAGGCGCGGGAAATAGTGGTAGACCTTCTCGAGATCTTCGGCGATCTGCCGCTTCGCGCCGCCATGGATGAAGGCGCCGGTGAGGAGATTCTCCTCGACGGTCAGATGGCCAAAGCAGTGGCGGCCTTCCATGACCTGGATGACGCCGCGCCGCACAAGATCGTTGGGTGTCAGGCCATCGACGCGCTCGCCGCGGTACATCACCTGTCCCTTGGTGACTTCGCCGCGCTCGGCGATCAGCAGGTTCGAGATCGCCTTCAGCGTCGTCGACTTGCCCGCACCGTTGGCGCCCAGCAGCGCCACGATCCCGCGATCGGGCAGCGACAGCGACACGCCCTTCAGCACCAGAATGACGTGATTGTAGATCACCTCGACATTCTGGACGTCGAGCACATTGGGAGCGGCGGAAGGCGCGGCGGCGGGAGCGGTCATGCGAGTTTCCGGAAAGAAGAAGCCCCCCGGCCACGAGGACCGGGGGGCGGTGACGATCGCGATCAGCTCTCCTTGGAGCAGTCGCGGGCGGTGATCTTCTTCTCCTCGGCGTACTTGGCCGAGGTATCGCGGACCATCGGGACGAGCAGCTTGTCGTCGCCTTCATACCAGTCCGAAATCACCTTCCACTCCTTGCCGGTCCACTGGTGGACGCGGCCGGACCGCGTGCCTTCGTGGTCGCCGCAGCTGATCTTGAGCGGCTTGAGCGCGCCCTCGAAGCCCAGCTCCTTGATGCGCGCGGCGCTGAGGTCGAGATTCTCGAGGCCCCAGCGGATCTGCTCGCCGGTCAGCGGCTTGTTGCCGAAGCGCTTCTGGGCGGTGCGGATCGCCTCGACGCCCAGCATGGCGTTCACCATGCCGCGGTTGTAGAGCACATCGTCGATGTCGTCCGGCTTGGACTGCGAGCCGTCCTTGCCGAGCGCGTGCTTCGTGATGTCGGCGTGGACCGGGAACTTGCCCGAGCCATGCTGCAGCATGAGCGCCTTATAGCCGGTCGACTGGTCGCCGGCCGGCAGCACGTCGGGCTCCGCGCCCGACCACCACACGCCCACCATCTTGTCGCGCGGATAGTTCACCGCGGCGGCTTCCTTGACCGAGGTCGAGTTCATGACGCCCCAGCCCCAGAGCAGCGTGTAGTCGGGACGCTGCTGGCGGATCTGCAGCCACTGCGACTTCTGCTCGACGCCCGGATGGGTGACCGGCAGCAGCACCAGTTCGAAGCCATGCGCCTTGCTCATCTCGGTGAGCATCGGGATCGGCTCCTTGCCGTAGGGCGAGTCGTGGAAGACCAGCGCGATCTTCTTGCCCTTGAGCTTGTCGAAGCCGCCCATCTCCTTGGCGATGTGCTGCATGGCGATGTTCGCGGCGGTCCAGTAGGTGCCGAGCAGCGGGAAGTTCCAGGTGAAGACCGCGCCGTTGCGCGACTCCGACCGGCCGTAGCCCATGGTGATGATCGGAATCTTGTCGATCGGCGCCTTCTCGGTCAGCGCGAAGGTGATGCCGGTAGACAGCGGGTTGAAGAACGCCGCGCCGGTCGGGCCCTTGGCCTTCAGGCGCTCGTAGCACTCCACGCCCTTGTCGGTGGCGTAGCCGGTTTCGCACTCCTCGAAGGCGATCTTGACGCCGTTGATGCCGCCATCGCGGTTGTTGATGAGGCGATAGTAGTCGCTCATGCCGTTGGCGAACGGAATGCCGTTCGGGGCATAGGCGCCGGTACGGTAGCTCAGGATCGGGATGAACTGCTCGTTCTGGGCGAAGGCCGGCGCGGCGACGCCCGTCAGGCCGATCGCGCCCGCCAGAGCCAGCGCGGCCAGGCGATTGGTTATCTTGTCCATTAGTCTAGACCTCCTCTTGTATTGCGTTTCCGTCTTGCGTTTATTCATCCGGCAGCGAACCTGCCGTTCTGCCTTGCAATCTAGGGTGTCGGACGGCCGCCCGCCAGCCCGCTCAGTACGGGAACGGCCATAGACGCAGCTTTTCCTTCATGATGGACCACAGGCGCGCGAGCCCGTGCGGTTCGACGATGAGGAAGAACACGATCAGCGCGCCAAAGATCATGAACCCGAAGTGCGAGACCGTGGCCTTGTCCATCTTCCAGCCCACCAGCTCGCCCAGCGGCGGCAGGGCGATATCGAGGAAGATCGGCAGGATCCACATGAAGGCCGCGCCCATGAAGCAGCCCGCGATCGAGCCCAGCCCGCCGATGATAACGGCGAACAGCAGCTGGAAGCTGCGGTCGATGTTGAAGGCCAGCGGCTCCCAGGAGCCGAGATGCACGAAGGCCCAAAGCGAGCCCGCGACGCCGACAAAGAACGAGCTGACCGCGAAGGCCGTGAGCTTGGCGTACATCGGCCGGATGCCGATGATCTCGGCGGCGATGTCCATGTCGCGGATCGCCATCCACTGGCGCCCGACATGGCCGCGAACCAGATTCTTGGCGAGCACCGCGAGGACGCAGACCACGCCCAGCACGAACAGATACTTCTCGGTGGGCGTGTTCACGATCCAGCCGAACACGTTCAGCTGCGGCGCGTTCACCGAGCCCGACGGCGTGTAGTTGGTGAACCAGCCCACGCGCAGGAACAGCCAATCGAAGAAGAATTGCGCGGCCAACGTGGCGACCGCCAGATAGAAGCCCTTGATCCGCAGCGAGGGAATGCCGAAGGCGATGCCGACCATCGCCGAGACCACACCGCCCAGCAGGATCGTCACCAGCAGCGGCAACTCGGGCACGCGGATGGCGAAGTTGTAGGCGGCATAAGCCCCGATCGCCATGAAGGCGCCGGAGCCGAGCGACACCTGCCCGCAATAGCCGACCAGGATGTTCAGGCCGATCGCGGCGAGCGCCAGGATCAGCGTCGGCACCATGATCGAGCTCAGGAAATACTCGGTCGCCATGAACGGCACGGCAAGAAAGGCGATCGCCACGATCAGACCGATGGCGATGCGATCCTGGGCGATCGGGAAGACCGCCATGTCGCGGCCATACGACGTCTTGAACTGGCCGGCCTCGCGGTAGAACACGGTGCGCCTCCCCTAGACCCGCTCGATGATGCGTTCGCCGAACAGGCCCTGCGGACGGAACAGCAGGAACAGGAGCGCCAGCACGTAGGCGAACCAGTACTCGACGCCGCCCGGCATGGCGGTGCCGGTCAGAAACTTGGTGACGACCGGAAAATAGACCTCGGCCACCTTTTCGCCGGCGCCGATCAGCAGACCGCCGACGATGGCGCCCGGCACTGACGTGAAGCCGCCCAGGATCAGCACCGGCAGCGCCTTCAGCGCGAGGAAGGTGAGCGAGAACTGGATGCCGAGCTTGCTGCCCCAGACGATCGCCGCGACCAGGGCGACGACGCCCGCCACCGACCACACGATGAACCAGATCCAGTTGAGCGGAATGCCGACCGACTGGGCGGCGGCGTGGTCATCGGCCACCGCGCGCAGCGCGCGGCCGATCCGGGTCTTCTGGAAGAACACGGCGAGGCCCGCCACCAGCACGCCGGCAATCACGCCGCCGGAGATATCGAGCTTGTTCACCAGGATGCCGCCCTCGAACACACCCTCCAGCAGGAACATCGGATCCTTTGAGAGCCCGATATTCAGGGGATAGACGTTGGAGCCGAACAGCGTCTGGCTGAAGCCGTCGATGAAGAAGGTGACGCCGAGCGTCGCCATGAAGAGGATGATGCCTTCCTGGTTCACCAGCGGGCGCAGCACCCAGCGCTCGACGACCCAGGCGACGGCCACCATCACGGCGATCGCCGCGGGAATGGCGAGCCACAGCGGCCAGCCCTTGGCGCCGCCGGCGAGCGCCAGAACGCCGCCTAGCAGACCCGCGCCGACCGCCACGATCTTGGGCAGGTGGATGCGCCAGTCGCCCTTGGCGGCGGCGAAGGTTCCGCCGCGCACGGTGCGCAACACCAAGAGGCCCACCACCGCCGCCGACAGCGCGCCGACGCCGACGAAGTGCCAGAGGCCGATATAGGTCGGCTCGAACAGCTGGACGAGCGCCAGCCCGGCCATCAGCACCATCGCGCCCTGCGCGAAGTTGAAGACGCCGGAGGCTTTGAAGATCAGCACGAAACCCAGCGCCACCAGCGAGTAGAGCACGCCGGTCAGCAGGCCACCGATCAGGACTTCGAGGAAGAATGCCATCGTCGACCTCAGTGGCTGACGCCGAGATAGGCGTCGATGACCGTCTGGTTGCGCTTGATCTCGTCGGGCACGCCGTCGCCGATCTTCTTGCCGTAGTCGAGCACGACGACGCGGTCGGAGATATCCATGACCACGCCCATGTCGTGTTCGATCAGGCAGATCGTCGTGCCGAACTCGTCGTTCACGTCGAGAATGAAGCGGCACATGTCCTGCTTCTCCTCGATGTTCATGCCGGCCATCGGCTCGTCGAGCAGCAGCAGCTCGGGCTCCGCGGCGAGCGCGCGACCGAGCTCGACGCGCTTCTGCAGGCCATAGGGCAGCCGGCCGACCGGTGTCTTGCGAATGTGTTCGATCTCGAGGAACTCGATGATCCGCTCGACCGCGAGCCGGTGTTCGATCTCCTCGGCACGGGCCGGACCGAAATGCAGCGCCTGGGCCAGGATCCCGGTCTTCATGCGCAGGTTGCGGCCGGTCATGATGTTGTCGAGCGTGGACATGCCCTTGAACAGCGCGATGTTCTGGAAGGTCCGCGCGATGCCCTGCGCCGCCGCCTCGTGCGGCCGCATCTGGCTGCGCTTGACGCTCTTGTAGGTAATGCTGCCCTGCTGCGGGTGGTAGAAGCCGTTGATGCAGTTCAGCATCGAGGACTTGCCCGCGCCGTTCGGACCGATGATGGCGCGCACCTCGCCCTTGGCGATGTCGAAGCTGACATCGGTGAGCGCCTTCACGCCGCCGAACGAGAGGCTGATCCGGTCGACCGTCAGCAGCGTGTCGCCGATGGTCCGGGTCCGCGGCGCGCTCATGCCGCCCTCCGCGCCGGCTGGACGGTCGCGGCATCGCGGATGGCGACCGTGCCCTCGATCAGGCCCTTGCGGCCGTCCTCGAAGGTGACCTCGGCCGACATGCGCACGCTCGTCGCCGAGCCGTTCAGCGCGTCGACCAGGCTCTTGTAGCGATCGCCGATGAAGCCGCGGCGCACCTTGTTCGTTCGCGTGAGTTCGCCGTCGTCAGCGTCGAGCGCCTTCGGCAGGACGAGGAACCGGCGGATTTGGGCGCCGGCCATACGCGGGTCGTCGGCGAGATCGCGATTCACCTCTTCGATCTCCGACTGGATCAGGTCGTAGACCTCCGGTCGCGCGGCCAGCTCCTGATAGCTTGCATAGGAGATGTTGCGCCGCTCCGCCCAGTCGCCGACCGCCGTCATGTCGATATTGACGAACGCGCTGACGAAGTCGCCGTCCTGGCCGAACGCCACGGCCTCGTTGATGTGCGGGAAGAACTTCAGCTTGTTCTCGATGTACTTGGGCGCGAACAGCGTCCCGTCCTTGAGCTTCCCGACGTCTTTGGCACGGTCGATGATGCGCAGGTGCCCGCGCTGATCGAGATAGCCGGCGTCGCCGGTGTGGACCCAGCCATCGGCCGTCTTGGTGTCGGCCGTCGCCGTCGGGTTCTTGAAGTACTCGCGGAACACGCCGGGGCTTCGATAGAGGACCTCGCCGTTGTCGGCGATCTTGAGTTCGACGTCGGGCACAGGCTTGCCGACCGTGTCCTGGAAGACTTCACCGTCGGGATGGATGGTGACGAACACGCTCGCTTCGGTCTGGCCGTAGAGCTGCTTCATGTTGACGCCAAGCGCCCGGAAGAAATTGAAAATCTCCGGGCCCACCGCTTCGCCCGCCGTGTAGGCGACGCGCACCCGGCTCATGCCCAGCTGGTTCTTGAGCGGTCCATAGACGAACCATTCGCCGAGCCGATAGAGCAGCCGGTCGGCCGCCGATACCGGCGCGCCGTCGAGCAGCGCCGACCCGACGCGGCGCGCATGGGCCATGAAGTAGCGGAACATACGACGCTGCAGGGCGCCGGCATCCTCCATGCGAATGGTGACCTGGGTGATCAGATTCTCGAGCACGCGCGGCGGTGCGAAGTAGTAGGTCGGACCGATCTCGCGCAGATCCGTCATCACCGTGGCCGCCGACTCCGGACAGTTCACGACGAGCCCGATCGTGTGGCCCTGGGCATAGGAGAAGATGTGATCGCCTACCCAGGCCATGGGGAGGTAGGACAAAAGCTCGTCGCCTGCCCGCAGCCCGTCGACACGGCCGCCGGCCCGCGCCGCCCAGGCGAGATTGTCATGGCTCAGAACCACGCCCTTGGGCCGGCCGGTCGTGCCCGACGTATAGAGCATGATGGCAGCGTCGGCGCCTTTTCCGACCGCGGTTTCGCGCGAGACCAGCTCGGCATCGCGCGCCAACGCCTCGTCGCCCCGCGTCTGGACATCGGCGTAGGCGTGAACGCCCTCGTAGTGCCGCAGACCGCGGGGGTCGTCATAGACGATGGTCTTGAGGGAGGGCACGCTGCGCTGGATCTCCAGGAGCTTGTCGACCTGCTCCTGGTTCTCGGCCACCGCGAAGCGCGCTTCGGCGTTCTCGATGACATAGGCCAATTCCGCCGCAACCGAGTCCTGGTAGACCGGGACTGGGACCCCGCCGATCGCCTGCGCGGCGCCCATCGCCCAATAGAGGCGCGGACGATTGTCGCCCACGATCACCAGCTTGTCGCCGCGGCGAAAGCCGAGCGTATGCAGGCCCGCCGCCAGCCGGCGCGTCTCCGCCGCCGAGCGGGTCCAGTCGTAGGTCTGCCAGATGCCGTGTTCTTTTTCCCGATAGGCCGGCGCCGCGCCGCGGCTGCGCGCCATCTCCACCAACATCTTGGGAAACGTGTCGTTCGATCCGGCGTTGGCCGGGACGCTCGTCATGCGGTCCACCCTGGTTTGCGGCCGCCTGTTTTCCAGGATGGCGGCTTCTTGTTGCGGGTCGGGGGATAGCCACCGAGCCGCGGCCGGTCAAGCCAGACCTTGGACGCGGGACCGCGCACAGGCCACGAGCGGCATGATCCGCCTCAGCAAGGCCGCACCGGCCGGGCGAATTTCGACGCGATGTCGCGGTTTCAGAAGGACAGGCGGAGGCCCAGAATGAAGGCGACGTTGGCCGTGCGGTCGCCGGCGTCAGAGACGAGATCGCCGGAACCACCGAGCAGGTGGTTCCACGTCACGCCCACATAGGGTGCGATCTCGGGCAGAATCTCGTAGCGAACCCGCACACCCGCCTCGACTCTCCCCAATCCGGAGCGCTGGCCGATCGGCAGATCCTCGCCCGTCGAAACGCCGAGCTCGACGAACGGCAACACGGCCAACCGCTCTAGCGGCTGCCACTCGTAGCCGAGCGAGAGCTCGAACGAGGCGACACCGCGTTCGCTGACCAGCATCGAGGCCTCAAGCCCGGTGTCGAACATCAAGGTCGTCTCGAGGCCAGCCACGAAATAGAGGCGGTGCAGCTCGGGCCCGAAGGCGGTCCCGCGAATGCCGGCGCGTCCGCGCAGCTTGTCAAAGAGGCGAAGCTCCAGCGCGCCTTCGGTCTGGATGCCCTTGTAGCCGGCGTCGATCGCCACGGTACCGCGGTCGTCGACGGACCCCTGGTTCTTGAAGCGCAGCCCGCCTTGCTCCCGGGCGACCCGCGCGACGCCAACCCAGTCCCAGTTGCCAAGGCCGGTCCCGTGCTGGAACTGCCGCTCGACCTGACCTTCGAAGCTGACCGTGACCGGATCGGTCGCGCCGGCCGAACCGATGGAGAGGGCGAGCGCGACGCCCGCGGCGAAAACTCTTCTCATCACCTGTTTCTAGCCCTGTCTCGTTCACTTGACACGACACTTCCCGCGACCGGAGAACGGCCGCATGGTCGCGCCGACTCTCCCCGACACCCTGATCGATCTCGGCGACCGGCGCCTGCGGGTCCGGCGGGTGGCCCCGGCGCGGCGCGACGGCCTCGATCGCACGACGCTGGTGTTCCTGCATGAGGGACTGGGCTGCATCGAGATGTGGCGGGATTTCCCGCAGCGTCTTTGTGATGCGACGCAGTGCGACGGGCTGGTTTACGACCGCACCGGCTATGGCGGCTCCTCGCCCTGGCCCGCGCCGCCGGGCACGGCCTACATGGATATCGAGGCGGATTTGGTGCTGCCCCGCCTGCTGGCCGCGACCGGCATCGAGGATTGCGTCCTGGTCGGGCACAGCGACGGCGGCACGATTGCGCTCAGCTATGCCGGCAGCGACCCCGAACCGTTGCGGGCGGTGGTGACGCTGGCGGCGCACGTGGTGAACGAGCCCGTCTGCACCGAGAGCATCCGTGGCGCCGAGACCCAGTTCGCCGGCGGTGACCTGCGCGCCCGGCTCGAGCGGTACCATGGGCGGAACACCGACGGGGCGTTCGCCTTGTGGTCCCGGGCCTGGCTCGCGCCCGGCTTCGAGCCGATGGATGCCGCCCGCCGCCTGCCCGGCGTCCAGGTCCCGGTCCAGGCCATCCAGGGCGAGGAGGACGAATATGGCAGCGAGCTGCAGCTCGGCCTGATCGCGGGCAAGGTCGGGGGCTATTGCGAGACCCGCCTCCTGCCCGATTGCGGGCATAGCCCCCACCTGCAGCAGCCCGCCCGGACACTGGCCGAAATCGTGCGATTCGTGGCCCCGCTGTCGCTGGCCGGCTGACCCCGCCAAAGCGCCGATTGCGCGGGCGCAAGGCCCCCCCTATTTTGCGCGCCGCCTCAGTCCGACCCCGTCAGGAGCACCTGCCCATGGCCGCCCATCCCAACAGCTTCAAGGCCCGCAAGACCCTCAAGGTCGGCTCGAAGAGCTACACCTATTTCAGCCTCGCGGCGGTCGAGAAGAAGGTGGGCGACCTCTCGCGGCTGCCCTACTCGCTCAGGGTCATGCTGGAAAATCTGGTGCGTCACGAGGACGGCACCAGCGTCAAGGCGGCCGACATCGCGGCCTTCGCCGGCTGGGTGAAGGCGGGCGGCAAGTCCAGCAAGGAAGTGAACTTCCGGCCGGCGCGGGTGCTCATGCAGGATTTCACCGGCGTGCCCGCCGTGGTCGATCTCGCCGCCATGCGCGACGCCATGGTGAAGCTGGGCGGCGATCCGAAGAAGATCAATCCGCTGGTGCCGGTCGATCTCGTGATCGACCATTCCGTCATCGTCGACAATTTCGGCAACAACGCCGCGTTCGGCGCCAACGTGAAGCTGGAGTACGAGCGCAATCTCGAGCGCTACCGCTTCCTGCGCTGGGGCCAGATGGCGTTCGACAATTTCCGCGTCGTGCCGCCGGGCACCGGCATCTGCCACCAGGTGAACCTCGAGTATCTCGCGCAGGTCGTCTGGACTCGCAAGGAAGGCAAGGAGACCGTCGCCTATCCCGACACGCTGGTCGGCACCGACAGCCACACCACCATGGTGAACGGGCTCGCGGTGCTGGGCTGGGGCGTGGGCGGCATCGAGGCCGAGGCCGCGATGCTCGGTCAGCCACAGCCGATGGTGATCCCCGATGTGGTGGGCTTCAAGCTGACCGGCAAGCTGAAGGAGGGCGCGACGGCGACCGACCTGGTGCTGACCGTCACCCAGATGCTGCGCAAGAAGGGCGTGGTGAACAAGTTCGTCGAGTTCTACGGCGAAGGGCTGGACGACATGCCGCTCGCCAACCGCGCCACCATCGCCAACATGGCGCCGGAGTATGGCGCGACCTGCGGCTTCTTCCCGATCGACGGCGAGACCATCGCCTTCCTGAAGAGCACCAATCGCGGCAACGCCGCCAAGCTGGTCGAGGCCTATGCCAAGAAGCAGGGCCTGTGGCGGTCGAAGAAGTCGCCCGATCCGGTCTTCACCGACACGCTGCATCTGGACCTCGGCGACGTGGAGCCGAGCCTCGCCGGACCGAAGCGCCCGCAGGATCGCGTAGCGCTGAGCCGCGTCGCCGCCGAATTCGTCGGCAACATGCAGAAGGAGTTCGACCGGCGTGACGACGGCAAGCGCGTCAAGGCCGAGGGCACGGACTATACGCTTGGCCACGGCGACGTCGTGATCGCCGCGATCACCTCGTGCACCAACACCTCGAACCCCTATGTCATGCTGGGCGCCGGCCTGATCGCGCGCAACGCGGTCAAGGCGGGGCTGAAGGTGAAGCCCTGGGTCAAGACCTCGCTGGCCCCGGGCTCGCAGGTGGTGACCGAGTATCTGGAGGCCGCCGGCGTCCAGAAGGATCTGAACAAGATAGGCTTCAACCTGGTGGGCTATGGCTGCACCAGCTGCATCGGCAATTCCGGACCGCTGCCCGATCCGGTGACCAAGGCGATCACCGACGGCGATCTGGTGGTGGGCTCGGTGCTGTCGGGCAACCGCAACTTCGAGGGCCGCGTCAATCCGCTGACCCGCGCCAACTACCTCGCCTCACCCATGCTGGTAGTGGTCTATGCGCTCGCCGGCTCGCTCAAGATCGACATCACCAAGGACCCGATCGGCACCGGCAAGGGCGGCAAGCCGGTCTACCTGAAGGACATCTGGCCCTCCAACGGCGAGGTCGCCAAGGCGGTCGACAAGTTTGTGACCGCCAAGGCCTTCAAGAAGCGCTACGCCAGCGTCTTCGAGGGCGACCGCTTCTGGCGCGGCATCAAGACCAAGCCCAGCCTGACCTACGCTTGGGACGACACCTCGACCTACGTGCGCAACCCGCCCTATTTCGAGGGCATGCCGGCCCGGCCGGGCGCGCTGTCCGACATCAAGGGAGCTCGGCCGCTCGGCAAGTTCGCCGACTCGATCACCACCGACCACATCTCGCCGGCCGGCTCGATCAAGAAGGACAGCCCCGCCGGCAAGTACCTGATGGAGCAGGGCGTCGCGGCGGCCGACTTCAACCAGTACGGCACGCGGCGCGGCAATCACGAGGTGATGATGCGTGGCACCTTCGCCAATATCCGTCTCAAGAACGAGATGGTGCCGGGCGTCGAGGGCGGCTTCACGCACCATCACACGACCGACCAGCCGGAGCCGATCTACGACGTCGCCATGCGCTATCGCAAGGAACAGACGCCGCAGATCCTGATTGCCGGCAAGGAGTACGGCACGGGCTCTTCGCGCGATTGGGCGGCCAAGGGCGTGAACCTGCTGGGCGTGAAAGCGGTGGTCTGCGAGACCTTCGAGCGCATCCATCGCTCCAACCTCGTGGGCATGGGCGTCCTGCCGCTGCAGTTCAAGGACGGCATGACGCGCAACTCGCTGAAGTTGACCGGTCGCGAGACCTTCGACGTCGCGGGCATCGCCCAGGGCCTGCGTCCCGGCATGGACGTGCCGCTCACCATCCGGCGACCGGACGGCACCAACGAGACCGTCACTGTCACCTGCCGCATCGATACCGCCGAGGAGGTCGAGTACTTCAAGAACGGCGGCGTGCTGCACTACGTGCTGCGCAACCTCGCCCAGGCGGCGTGAGCGGGGCGGTGTCGGAGCGCCTCGCTCGGCACCTCTCGGCGCTCGCCCGCAACAATTGCTGGGCGAACCATCGTCTGCTCGGCGCCTGCGCGGCGCTGAGCGAGGCGGAGTTCGCGCTGCCGCGCACCAGCTTCTTTCCCTCGCTGCGCGCCACGCTGAACCACATCCTCTGGGTCGATCTCTACTACATCGACGCGCTGGAGGGGGCGGATGCGCTGCGCCACTACAGCCAACCGGCGCCCGACTTCGCCCATGCAACGCCACTGCGCGCCGCGCAGCTCGCGAGCGACCGACGCCTGATCGCCTTCTGCGAGCGCCAGACCGACGCGACACTCGCCGCCGACTGCCATCTGCCACGACCCAACCGCAAGCCGCCGCCATCCAGCGTCGAGGCGGTGGTGACGCATCTGTTGCAGCACCAGATCCACCATCGTGGCCAGGCGCACGCCATGCTGGCGGGCACGCGGGTGAAGCCGCCGCAGCTCGACGAGTTCTACCTCAAGGGCGAAGAGGTGCTGCGGCGCGACGAGCTTCTCGAGCTCGGACTGCCCCTCTCGTAAGAGGGCTTGGCGTGCTGTCGCTCGTCGACACTCCGATCCGGCTGATGCTAGCCGGGTCGAAAAGTCCCTAGGCGGCGCGGCGCAGCGGCACCGGTGCGGCGACCCAGTCGGCAAGAAATGCATCAAGCAGGACCGTCAGCCGGTCGCGCGCGGCGCGCTCGGCGAAGGTGTGGCTCGCGCCCTCGACGATCTCGAATCTCAGCCCCTTGTGACGCCGCAACAGTTGGAGACCGGGGCCGAATTGTTGCACCGTCTCGCCGAGGCCCGGGTCACCGGCATGCCAGGCGCTGCCCGACCCGTGCCGCACCAGGCACGCGACCTGGATCTGGTGCATGGCATAGATCATCGCGGTCGAAGCACAATGCTGGCCGAGCGCGTGGCAGACCGCCACGACGTCGGCCATCGAACCGCCCAACCCACCCCGCTCGGACGGCACCAGCAGGCCGAGCAACCGCTCGGCCTTCAGAGCGTCGAACGACTCGACGGGAAAGCGGGCACCGGCATCGACATCGGCGGCGTGACGCGCCGCGACCTCGCTCCCGACCCGCCGCGCGGCGGCGAGCGCGGCGCTCACGCCGCTTCCCGCGCGACGCCGATTTCGACCAGGGCCTCCACGATGGCGTTCAGGCTCTCGAAGGTCCGGCGCTTCAGCAGCCGGTCGGGGAACTCGACATCGAAGGCCTCTTCCAGCGCGAGCATCAGGTTCACGGTCGCGTGCGAGGTGAGGCCGGCGGCGTAGAGGTCGTCGCCGTCGCCCAGAGCGGTCACATCGCCCTGCAGCCAACCGGTTTCCTGGATGATCTTGCGCACGCGCGCATGGACGGCACTGGACACGAGCAACTCCACTGAAACGACTTGTATCAAAATTTTCTAAGCAATTACTGACACTTAGGATATCCTAGCTCAGGTCTAAGTTTAACAAGGCTGAAACGAGTCCCATGCGGCCGCCCCCCTCCTTTGCCGGCGCGGCGATCGAAGTGAGCGATCTCGCGCGCTCGGTGGCGTTCCACCGCCAGTGGCTGCCGCTGCTGGGGTTTCGCCGCGTTTGGGCCGGGCCTGACCGGGTCATGTGGGCGCGCGGCTACGACCATTTCGTCATGCGCCAGGCCAAGCCGGATGCCGCGACCGGCCCCGGCGCGCTGTGGCTGGCGGTGAGTGCCGAGAGTCGTGCCCAGGTGGACGAGGTGCACGAGGTCTTGCGCGACGCCGGCACGGAGATCCTCCAGCCGCCCTCCGAACTCGACTACTTCGCCCCCGGCTACTACTCGGTAGGCTTCCGTGACCCGGACGGCGTTCCGATCGAGGTGGCGCATCGCTGGGAGGAGCTACCGGATCTCGCCGATGCGGATCAGGTCCGCGTGCCTGGCCATGGGGTGACGCTGGGCGGTTATCTCTTCAAGCCGCAGGCGGGAGTGCCTCCTCATCCGGCGGTGATCCTGCTGCATGGCTTCGCCGGTCACGCGCAGAAGATGGCGGGTCTCGCGCGCGCCGCCGCCGCCAGCGGCTATGTCGCGCTGGCCCTCTCCTTACGCGGCTGGCTGGGCTCGGAGGGCGAGAGCGATCAGGGCCTGCGCCAGCCGCTCGACGTGCTGGCGGCGATCGACTGGCTTGCCAAACGTCCGATGGTCGATTCCAGGCGGATCGCGCTGGTCGGCGCGTCGATGGGCGGACAGGTGGCGCTGCTGGCGGCGGCGCATCGTCCGCCGATACGCGCGGTCGCCTCGTTCTTCGCGCCGACCGACCTGGTGCGCTGGCGCGAGGCCAATCCCTATGTCCGCGACTATCTCGACGATCTCTGCGGGCCCGAGGGCCTGCCGGTGCGCTCGCCGTTGCTGCGCACCGCCCAGATCGAGGCTCCCGTGCTGCTGATCCATGGCGACGCCGACGAGAATGTGCCTGTCGCGCAAAGCCTCGACATGGCCGAAGCGCTGCGCCGTCACGGCAAGGACGTCGAGACGCTGGTGATCGCGGGCGCCACGCACTACTTCAGCGAGACCCAGAACGCGCTCGCCCGCCGCAAGCTCTTCGAATTCCTGCGCCAGCACCTGGCCAAGCGCTAGCGCGTTTCGCAGGTCGTGGGGCCCCTCTGGTCGGGTGGACCGGGCATCGGTAACGTCCGGCGCCTTTCACTGTCAGCGGACCCGATCCCATGCGCGTTTCCGAAGCCATCGCCAGCCGCCGCTCGATGCGGATGTTCAAGTCCAACCCGGTGCCGCGCGCCGATCTCGAGTGGATGATCTCGACGGCGAGCCGTGCGGCCTCGAACGGCAACCTGCAGCCCTGGCGGCTGAACGTGACGTCGGGCAAGGCGCGTGAGCGGCTGTCGGCGGCGATCCAGAAGGCGATCGACGGCAACGATCATGGACCGGGCGCCGAGTACGACGTCTATCCGCGCAAGTTCACCGAGCCCTACGATTCGCGCCGCAAGACGGTCGGCAAGCAGCTCTATGGAATCCTGGGAATCGGCAAGGGCGACGCCGCCGGCATGGCCCGCCAGATGCGCAAGAACTACGATTTCTTCGACGCGCCGGTGGGCATGATCCTGAGCGTCGATCGGGGCATGGGTAACGGCCAATGGGTCGATTGCGGCATCTTCCTCGATCAGCTGATGCTGCTGGCCCGCGAGAAGGGGCTGCACACCTGCCCGCAGGCCGCGTTCAGCCGTTTCCAGCACGTGGTGCGGCGCGAGCTCGGCATCCCCGACAACGAGGTAGTCATCTGCGGGTTGGCGGTGGGCTATGCCGACCCCGACGCGGTGCCGAACAACCTGATCACCGAGCGGGCACCGATCGGCGATTTCACGCATTGGCACGAGGGCTAGTCGGCGGAGGGTTCTCAGCCCGCCCGATCCCAGCCGAAGCGGGAAGTCTCGGGCCGCGACCGCCGACCACGCCCGAAAGTCGGATTGCCGGGGTCGCCGGGCGCGGGCTAGAAAATCCCCAAATTCGCCGCGTCCAGCGCGGCGCCGGAGGGAACTGCCGATGACCGACCAGACCATCGCCGTCAGCGCCGATTGGGCCAAGCGCGCCTATGTCGACGAGGCCAAGTACCGCGACATGTACGCCCGCTCCGTGGCCGATCCTTCGGGCTTCTGGGGCGAACACGGCAAGCGGGTGGACTGGATCAAACCGTACAGCCCGGGCGCGGTCCGCGATGTCGACTATACGGGCCAGGTCCGCATCCGCTGGTTCCACGATGGTGTGCTGAACGTCTCGGCCAACTGCGTCGACCGCCACCTCGCCAAGCGGGCGAAGCAGACCGCGATCATCTGGGAGGGCGACAATCCCGCCGAGTCGCGCCACATCACCTATGCCGAGCTGCACGCTGAAGTGAGCCGCATGGCCAACGCCCTGAAGCAACTGGGCGGGCGGAAGGGCGATCGCATCACGATCTATATGCCGATGATCCCCGAGGCGGCCTACGCGATGCTGGCCTGCACGCGCATCGGTGCGATCCACTCGGTGGTGTTCGGCGGCTTTTCGCCGGAGTCGCTCGCCGGCCGCATCCAGGATTGCGACAGCAACATCGTCATCACCGCCGACGAGGGCCTGCGCGGCGGAAAGCCGATCCCGCTCAAGGCCAATACCGACGAAGCGCTGAAGAAGTGTCCGTCGGTCAAGAAGGTGCTGGTGGTGCGGCGGACCGGCGGCAAGGTCGGCTGGGATGGCGCTCGCGACGTGTGGTGGCACGAGATCGCCGCCAAGGTCTCGACCGATTGCGCGCCCGAGCCGATGGGCGCCGAGGACCCGCTGTTCATTCTCTACACCTCGGGCTCGACCGGAAAGCCCAAGGGCGTGCTGCACACGACCGGCGGCTACATCGTGTTCGCGTCGATGACGCACCAGTACGTGTTCGACTACCACGACGGCGACATCTACTGGTGCACCGCCGATGTGGGCTGGGTCACCGGCCACAGCTACATCGTCTATGGGCCGCTCGCCAACGGCGCGACCACGCTGATGTTCGAGGGCGTGCCCAACTATCCCGACTCCAGCCGCTTCTGGCAGGTGGTCGACAAGCACAAGGTCAACATCTTCTACACCGCGCCGACCGCGATCCGCGCCCTGATGCGCGAGGGCGAGGCCCCGGTGAAGAAGGCGAGCCGCAGCTCGCTGCGGCTGCTGGGATCGGTCGGCGAGCCGATCAACCCGGAAGCCTGGCTCTGGTATCACCGCGTCGTCGGCGATGGCCGTTCGCCCATCGTCGATACCTGGTGGCAGACCGAGACCGGCGGCATCCTCATCACGCCGCTGCCCGGCGCGACGCCGCTCAAGCCCGGATCGGCGACGCGGCCATTCTTCGGCGTGCAGCCGGTGATGGTCGATGCGGAGGGCAAGGAGCTCCAGGGGGCCTGCACCGGCAATCTCTGCCTCGTTGGCTCCTGGCCCGGCCAGATGCGGACGGTCTATGGCGATCACCAGCGCTTCATCGAGACCTACTTCCGGACCTATCCCGGCAAGTACTTCACCGGCGACGGCGCGCGTCGCGATGAGGACGGCTACTACTGGATCACCGGTCGCGTCGACGACGTGATCAATGTCTCGGGCCATCGCATCGGCACGGCCGAGGTCGAGAGCGCGCTGGTGGCGCACGCCAAGGTCGCCGAGGCGGCCGTGGTGGGCTTCCCGCACGACATCAAGGGCCAGGGCATCTACGCCTATGTGACGCTGAACGCCGGAGAGCCGTCATCGGAGGAGTTGCGCAAGGAACTGGTCGGCTGGGTGCGCAAGGAGATCGGCCCGATCGCCACGCCCGACGCCATCCAGTGGGCGCCCGGTCTTCCCAAGACGCGCTCGGGCAAGATCATGCGGCGCATCCTGCGCAAGATCGCCGAGAACGATTTCTCGAACCTGGGCGACACCTCCACGCTCGCCGACCCGGCGGTCGTCGACGATCTCGTGAAGAACCGCGCGAAGTAGCCCCATGACCCGCCCGACCATTTCCGGCCTGGCGGCCGACCTCGCGTCCGGCCGCACCACCTCGCGCGCGCTGGTCGAACAGGCGCTTGCGCGCATCGCCGATCCGGCCGGCGAAGGCAGTCGGGCGTTCATCAAGGTGTGGCAGGCAGCGTCTCTCGCCCAAGCCGATGCCAGCGATGCGCTGCGCAAGCACGGCATCGTGCCCTCGCCGCTTGCGGGTCTGCCGGTCTCGATCAAGAACCTGTGCGACGTGCGCGGCGAGACGACGCTCGCCGGATCACGCGCGCTCGACGATGCCGCGCCTGCCCGCGAGGACGCGCCCGTGGTCGCCCGCTTGCGGGCCGCCGGCGCCGTCATCGTCGGCAGCACCAACATGAGCGAGTTCGCCTTCTCGGGCATCGGCTTCAATCCGCACTACGGCACCCCCGGCAATCCCGCCGATCGCGCGCGCGTGCCGGGCGGCTCCTCGGCGGGCGCGGCGGTGTCCGTGGCCGACGGCATGGCGGTCGCCGCCCTGGGAACCGACACTGGCGGTTCGGTGCGCATTCCGGCCGCGGTGTGTGGCCTGGTCGGCTTCAAGCCGACCGCGCGGCGCGTGCCGCTCGATGGCGTTGTGCCGCTGTCGCTCGCCCTCGACTCGATCGGCCCGATCGCCAATTCGGTCGAGTGCTGCGCGATCGTGGATGCCATTTTCGCAGGCCTTCCGATCTCGATCCCGTCGGCGCGCCCGGCCGCGGGGCTCCGGCTCGCCGTGCCGAAGCAGTTTGTCATGGCCGACCTCGATGCCGCGGTCGCCACGTCTTTCGAGCGATCGCTAAAGGCACTGGCAGCGGCGGGCGCGCGGATCGAGCATGTCGAGCTCGCCGAGCTCGACGCGTACCCCGCGATCAATGCGACCGGCGGCTATGCCGCCGCCGACGCCTGGGCGTGGCACAAGGAGCTGATCGGACGTCGCGGCAACGACTACGACCCGCTGGTCGCGACCCGGATCCGGCGCGGCGCGGCGATGACCGCTGCCGATCTGATCGAACTCGGCGAGAAGCGCGCGGACTTCCAACGTCGCGTCTGGGCCGCCGTCGAAGCCTACGACGCGGTCGTGATGCCGACTTGCGCCATCGTCGCGCCGAAGTTGAGCGACGTTCAGACGGCCGAGGGATTCACGCGCAACAACATGCTGCTGCTGCGCAACACCGCGCTTGGCAATTTCCTCGATTGCACCGCGATCAGCCTGCCGAACCACGCCGCGGGCGACCTGCCCACCGGCTTCATGCTGATGGCACCGCCGATGGCAGATCGCGCTGTGCTTGCGATGGCGCGGTCCGTGGCGCCCGTCGTGGCGGGCTCGGCGTCTCCCGGACGGTGATCCGGCCGCGCGCACGCCGCGTAACCGGATCGTGCGCGCGCTCATCCTCAGCCTCGCGATTGCGATTCTTGCAGCCCAGCCGGTCGTTGCCGGGACGTTGACTGTCACGGTCTCTGGTCTGCGAAGCGCGTCGGGCGCCGTGATCGCCGCGCTCCATCGCGACCCGGAGCGGTTCCCTGCCGATTGGCAAGGCGCGGTCGCGCGAGTCGCGGTACCTGCGAGTGGCGAGGTCATCACCCTCGAACTGCCGTCGGTCGCGAGCGGCCGGTACGCGCTGATCGTCGTCCACGACGAAGATGGCAACGGAGAAATGTCCAAAACCTTCCTCGGGTTGCCGAAGGAAGGTTTCGGAACGTCCAACAACCCGACCTTCCTCGGGCCACCGCGCTTCGGACCCGCGCTGTTCGAGCTCGCGGGCGACCGCTCCATGGCGGTGCGGATGGTCTACTTCTGATGCTGCGCGGGGCTTTCATTTCCGGCGGGCTCGCCCTGGCGTTCGCCGTGGCCTCGCTGCTGGATCCGCGCGTCCTGCCAACCGGCGAGGATGTCTGGTTGAAGCCGCTGCGCTTTGCATTGGCGTTTGCCGTGCACGCCCTCACGCTCGCCTGGCTCTGGCGCCTGGCCGACCGCCACCCCGAGAGCGACCGACTCTTCGATCTCGCCTGCCGGCTGCAACTCGCGGTGATGGTCGTGGAGCTGGCCTGCGTCGCGCTCCAGGGCGCCCGAGGCGTGCCGAGCCATTTCAACGTCGCCGATCCGTTCGATGCCGCGGTGTTCACGATCATGGGCATCGGAACTTACGGGCTCTTCATCGGGTACGCTGGCATGGCGCTGAACCTGCTGCTCCGGCCCGGGCCGTCGCGGTTGATCGACCTCGGCATCCTCTGCGGGCTGGCGCTGTCGGTGGCCGGCGGTCTGGTCGACGTTGCCATGGTCGCGGTCTTCAATGGTCATGGCGTCGGCCCCGGCGGCGGAGAGCTTGCTTTCTTCGGCTGGCGCATTTCCGGCGGCGACCTTCGTGTGCCGCACTTCGTCGGCATCCACGCGCTCCAGGCGCTGCCCGCGATCGCATGGCTGCTGTCCCGCACGACGGCCCTCGCATCGATCCGATGGATCGGCTTCGCCGGCGGGTCCAGCGCCTACCTCGCCGCCTTCGCCGCCATACTCGCGCTCGCCCTGGAGGGCCGCTCCGTGTTCGAGATCGTCCGATGACTCTCGACACGGCGTTCAGCGCCTACAATGCTCTGGCGGTAGTCGGCTGGGCGATCTTGATCCTCGCACCAAGCTGGCGCTTCGGGCGAAACGTGATCAGCGGCCGCGCTCTCCCGGCGCTGTTCTCGCTGTCCTACGCGATCATCTTTCTGCCAGCGCTGATCGGCTCGGAGGGCGGGTTCGTTTCCATCGAGGCGCTGCGAACTCTACTGACCGCCGATCCCCGGATCGTGCTCGGGGCCTGGCTGCACTACCTCGCCTTCGACATGTTCATCGGGGCCTGGATGGCCGGCGAGGCCGAGCAGCGCGGCATCCCGCATGCCTGGATGGTGCCCGTGCTGCTCGCCACGTTCCTCGCCGGGCCGGTCGGCTGGCTGGCTTTCTTCGCGTTGCGCCGTCGCTATCCGACCAAGATCGCTCAGCCGTAACGCGGATCGTCGGGCCGGCGCATACGCCAGACATTTTCGGTCGTGGTGTATTCGCTGTAGCCCAAGCGTGCGACCGGCTTGAAGGCGAGCGTGTCGATGCGGCCATCCTTGATGATTCGATCGTCGATGTGGACGCCCAGCACGTGACCGAAGACGACGGAGGCGCGCATCGCCTCGTGGCCGGGCTCGACGGGCAGCTCCAGTGTCTTCCAGTAGCGGCATTCCAGCGCCACCGGCGATTCGGCGACGCGGGGCGGCTTCACGAACCGGCACGGCGCCGGAGTGAGACCCGCGAGCTTCATCTCATCCACGCCATACGCCACCATCGCGGTGGTGACGTTCATCTTTTCGGCGAGTTCGGCGCTCACCATGTTGACCACGAATTCGCCGGTCTCCTCGGCGTTCATGCGGCTGTGCTTGGTCGGGGTGTCGCCGTAGGTGCCGGTGATGGCGAAGTACACCATCGGCGGATACTCGCTCACACCGTTGTAGAAACTGTAGGGCGCGAGATTGACCCGGCCCTGCCCGTCCAGCGTGGAGACCCAGCCGATCGGGCGCGGCACGATCAGCGCCTTCAGCGGATCGAGCGGCAGGCCGTGGTCGCGTTTGGCGGCGTCATAGAACATCGTCAGTTCTCCCCGGATCCATAGTGAGCGCGCGCCTCGGCATGGGCCGCGTCGAAAGCAATTTCCAGCGTCGCGTTCAGGCCGCGGCACGACGCGACCACCGCTTCGGCCCAGCCGACATAGTCCCGCAGCCGCTCGCGCGACCAGCCGGCGGGCGGGCTGCGGACGAGGCCGCGCAGATTGCTGGTCTTGTCGGCGAGCTTCAGCAGCTTGGCGCGCCGCGACTTGGCCGGCGTCTTCTCGATCTGCAGGCGCTTGCGCATTTCCTTGGGCAGCGACTTGTCATCAGTGACCTCGGCGACCAACGCCGCGACCTCCGGTCCGAACCGTTCCGCGAGATCCTCGTAGGTGGTGTCGGTGTCCTCCAGCGTGTCGTGCAAGAGACCGCCCAGCAGCAGCACGATGTCGACGCCATCCGTCGCGCCGGCCAGCAACGCCGCGACTTCGGTCAGATGGTTGACATAGGGTTCGGCCGCCTCGCCCTTGCGCCGCTGCGCCACATGCCGGCGCGCGGCGAAATCGGCAGCGTCAGCTAGCAGCACCAGATCCCGGCTCATCGCCGGCCCTTGTGCGACGCCCGGTCCCGCTTGTCGAGGCCGGGCCGAAGCGCCAGTTTCGCGATATGTCCCGCGCAATGAAGGCCCTGCTCGGCGTCTGGATCGCCACGCTCGCCGTCGCGGCGGGCTGGATCGCGTGGGATGCGCTGAGCGGCAAGCGCCCCACGATCGGTGGGCCCTATGCCCTGCATGATCACAATGGCCGCGCCGTCACCGATGCCACCTTCCGCGGCAAGCCGACGCTGATCTATTTCGGGTTCACCTACTGCCCCGATGTCTGCCCGACCTCGCTGCTGCTCGCCGCAACCGCGCTGGAGAAGCTGGGCCCCGGCACCGAAAGCAAGGTGAACGTGCTCTTCATCACAGTCGATCCGGAGCGCGATACCCCGCAGCTTCTGAAGGAGTATGTCACCAACTTCGGGGCGACCTTCCTCGGCCTGACCGGCAGCACCGCCGACGTGGCCTCGGCTGCACGGGCGTTCCGGGTCTATTTCCAGAAAGTGCCCGGCAGGGACGGCGGCCCCTATCTGATGGACCATTCCTCCATCCTCTATGTGCTCGACCGCAATGGCCGGTTCGTCACCCACTTCACCCACGAAGCCAAGGCCGAGGCGATTGCCCAGGCCGTGGGTCGCCTCCTCTAAGCCCTTGAATTTGCACGATTGCTGCGGCGCAATATCAGCGTGACAGGCGCGAATGCGCCGCTACACTGACGGCGATGCTGTACCACGCCTACGAGTTCCAGCGGCAGCTGGCCCAGCCCGTCCGCTTCTGGGCCGATGCCATCGAGCAAGCCTGGTCCACCCCCTACAATCCGCTGGCGGAAACTTGGCTTGGCCGGTCCATGTCTGCGGGCGCCGAGATCCTGAGCCGGCTGACGCGCAGCTACGGCAAGCCCGCCTTCGGGCTCGCCACGACGCGCATCGACGGGGTCGAGGTCGAGGTGAACGAGGAGATCCTGCTACGCCGTCCGTTTGGACAGCTGCTGAGGTTCCGTCGCGACACCGCCCGGCAGTCGCCCAAGGTTCTGGTTGTCGCGCCGATGAGCGGCCATTTCGCCACGCTGCTGCGCGGGACGGTCGAGGCCCTGCTGCCCGATCACGACGTCCACATCACTGATTGGCTGGATGCGCGTGATGTTCCGTTGCAGGCGGGCAATTTCGACCTCGACGACTACATCGACACTCTCATCGAGTTCTTCCGCTATCTCGGGCCGGACCTGCACGTGATCGCGGTCTGCCAGCCATCGCCCGCGACCATGGCGGCCGCCGCGGTGATGGCCGAGGCGAAGGATCCGCGACAGCCGAGGTCGCTCACCATGATGGGCGGGCCGATCGACACGCGCATCAATCCGACCGTGCCGAACGATCTGGCGATGCGGAACTCGATGATGTGGTTCCGCCAGAGCGTCATCTCGACCGTGCCGATGGGCTATCCCGGCGCGATGCGGCGCGTCTATCCGGGCTTCCTCCAGCTCACCTCCTTCATCACCATGAATCTCGACCGGCATGTGAACGCGCACATGCGCCAGTTCGAGCATCTGATCCGGGGTGACGGCGATTCGGCCGACGGGCATCGGAGCTTCTACGACGAGTATCTCGCGGTGATGGACCTCACCGCCGAGTTCTACCTGCAAACCATCCAGGTCGTGTTCAAGGAGCATTCGCTGCCGCGCGGGCAATGGATCAGCCGCGGCCGGCGGATCGACCCCGCCGCGATCGAGACCGCGCTTATGACCGTTGAGGGCGAGCTCGATGACATCTCCGGTGTCGGCCAAACCAAAGCGGCGCACGCGCTGACGCCCAACATTCCGGGCGCCCGCCACAGTCACTGGGAACAGCCGCGCGTCGGACACTACGGCATTTTCAACGGCCGCCGGTGGCGCGAGCAGATCATGCCGCGCGTGCGGGCTTTCATTCTGGAGAACGAGCGGACGTAGTGGTCGCGATCAGTTCGACGATCGCCGCGCCATAGCGGGCGATCTTGGCATCGCCCAACCCATGAACGCCGCGTAGCGCCCCGACCGAGGCGGGCCGCATCGCAACCAACTCGTAGAGCGTGCGGTCCGAGCACACCACATAGGCCGGCGCGCTCAGCTCACGCGCACGGGCCAGTCGCCAGGTCTTGAGCGTCACCAGCAGCCCGGAGTCGCTGCCCGACAACTCCGGCGGCGCCGTCTTGCTGCCGCGACGCACCGACTTGCCCGGCAGGACGGCCTCGGCGCGGAACTCGATGCGTTCCTCGCCGCGCAGCACGCGCCGGCCCGCCTCAGTGACCATCCAGCGACCGTAGCCCTCGAGGTCCTGTTCGATCAGGCCTGCCGCCGACATCTGGCGAAACAGGGCGTGCCACTCTCCGGCCGCCCGATCCTTGCCGACGCCGAAGGTGGGCAGCCGTTCGTGGCCGAACTTCAGGACGTTCTCGGTGCTGTCGCCGGTCAGGATCGCGATCAGATGCGCGACGCCGAATCGCTCGCCCGTCCGCAAGATGGCCGACATCGCCTTCTGCGCCTCGACCGTGCCATCAAAACGTGCGGTGCCCTCGGTGCAGAGATCGCAGTTGCCGCAGGGCGGCGTCGTCTCGCCGAAGTAGGCGAGCAAGGTCTGTCGTCGACAGTGCGGCGCCTCGGCGAGTGACAGGAGCGCCGCCAGCCGCTGGCGGTCCAGCCGCTTGCGGTCATCCGGCGCGGCGCTGTTGGCGATGAACATCCGGCGCAGCCTGATGTCGTCTGTACCGTAGAGCGTGAGTGTGTCGGCAGGCAGCCCATCGCGGCCGGCGCGTCCAATCTCCTGGTAGTAGGCCTCGACGCTCGATGGCAGATCGGCGTGGCAGACGAAGCGCACATCCGGCTTGTCGATGCCCAGCCCAAACGCGACGGTCGCCACCATCACCACACCGTCCTCCTTCTGGAAGACGTCCTGGTTGGCCTCACGCACCTCTTTTTCGAGACCGGCATGGTAAGGCAGGGCGCGCACGCCCTGTTTGACCAGCGCGTCGGCCATCTCGTCGGTCTTGCGACGGGTCGAGCAATAGACGATGCCGCTTTCTCCGGTGTGCCGACGCACGAAGTCGAGCACCTGTTTGGCCGGGCCCTTCTTGGGCGCGAAGGCGAGCCGCAGATTGGGCCGGTCGAAACTGCGGAGGAATTCGCGCGGGCTGCGCCCCTCGAACAGACGCCGCGCGATTTCTGCGCGGGTCGGCCCGTCCGCGGTGGCGGTGAGCGCCAGCGTCTGAAGGCGCCCGCCGATCGCGCGCGCGGCGTTCGCGATGCCAAGATAGTCGGGCCGGAAGTCATGCCCCCATTGCGAGACGCAATGCGCCTCGTCGATCGCTAGCAGCGCCACGTTGGCGCCGGCCAGCCGTTCCAGCGTGTCGGGACGCACCAGTCGCTCGGGCGCGATGTAGAGGAGCTTCAACTTGCCGAGCTCGATGTCGCGCTCGACTTGCGCGTTCTCCGCTGCCGGGTTGGCCGAGTTGAGCGCGGCCGCGGCGATGGCGGCCGCGCGCAAGGCCTGGACCTGGTCGCGCATCAAGGCGATCAGCGGCGACACGACCATCGTCAGACCCGGCCGCAACAACGCCGGCAACTGGTAGCAGAGCGACTTGCCCGACCCGGTGGGCATGATCGCGATCGCGTCCTCGCCGGCCAGCACGGCGCGAACGATCTCCTCCTGCCCCGGGCGGAAGTCGTCGAAGCCGAAAACCGAGCGCAGCAGAGCGCGGGGATCCTCGCTCCCGGCCACGGCGCGGATCAGTGCCGCGCGGCCTGGCCGCCGTCCAGCGTCACCACGACGCCACTGATGTAGCTCGCCCGGTCGGAGGCGAGGAACACCGCGAGGTCGGCGACCTCTTCAGGCTCGGCGGCGCGGCCAAAGGGCAGGTTCTTCGTGAGCTCGGGCCAGCGCTCGGGATCGCCGAACTGTTCCTGCGCACGCGCGCGCAGGCGAACCAGCATCCGATCGGTGCGCGTGGCGGGCGGGTTGATGCCGACCACCCGCACGCCGTGATCGACACTCTTGCTGCCGACGGCGCGGGTAAAGGCCATCAGGCCGGCATTGCCGACGCTGCCCGCGACATAGTCGTAGTTGAACGACTCGCCCGCGAGCCCGATCACGTTGACCACCACGCCGCGCTCGCGGGCGTACATGCGTTCAAGCATCGCGCGCGTGGCGTTGATGTAGCCGAACACCTTGAGCTCCCACGCCTCACGCCATTTCGGCTCGGTCATGGCGAGCAGGTCGCCCCGGGGGATGGCGCCGGCGTTGTTCACCAGGATGTCCGCATCGCCCGCCGCCGCGACAAGGCCACGCGCGGTGTCGCCGTTCGTCAGGTCGGCGACATGGATCTCCACCGGTACATTGTGTCGCGCTCGGATGCGCTCGCGCGCCGCCTCGAGCGGCTCGCGCGAGCGCGAGGCGATGTGAACGCTACAGCCCTCGGCCGCGAAGCCCATGGCGCAGGCATAGCCGATGCCGCGACTGCCGCCGGTGACAAGCACGGTCTTGCCCGCCAGTTTCAGGTCCATGGCGAACGACGCTCCCTAGGGGCGGAAGAGGGTGAAGCTATGCGACAGCAAGAGTGCGCCAGCGTGCCGAATCTCGATCGTCCACTCGCCCGGCAGGACCTCCCACAAGCTGTCGAAGCCATAGCCGCGGAAGCGGGCTTCGCCGATACGCGCGGTAAAGTCGTAGGTGCTCTCGGTGAAGTGCTGGTTATCGCGGGCCGGATCCCGCAGGCCCGGCGGTGGCAGGCGCCAAGTCTCGGTCAGTGTCACTGTCGCGCCCGCCGGCTCGCCGACAAGCCGGAAGCGGATCCCGAAATTGACCCCGAGTCGGGCCGGGACGCGCGGCGCCGGATCGAAGAATTCGACATCGGCGACGCGAATGTTGCGGCCGGTCGGTGAGTTCGGGGCGACGCCCTGACCCGTCTTGGTCGCGCGAAACTGCCCGGACTCGATCAGCTCCGCCCGATCGACGCGCACGGTCTGCGCGGCGACCGGCGCGACCAGCAGCCCGGCCAACGCGCCGCCAAGGCCCGCCCGGCGCCCGATCGTCGCGACGGGGCGGCCAACGTCCATCAGAGTCGGTACAGGCTATCGATGCCGGCGCGTCCGTCCTCGGTCCGCACGCGGCCATCTTTCACCATCTGCACCAGATGGGCCAACATCGATCGTCCGGCCGCCTTGTGCAGATGGACGGGCGTATCGGCGTAGTTCTTGGCGACCATCTGCGGAATCGTCTGGGCGCCCTCCTTGAGGCGGGCGAGAATCTGCGCCTCGCGTCCGAGGCGGTGCTCGATATAGGCGTGCACAAACGGAACGGGATTGCGGATCTCCGCGCCATGCGTGGGGATGTAGAGCTGCTCATCGCGCGGCAGGAGTTTGCGCAGCGACGCGAAATAGTCGGCCATGTTGCCGTCGGGTGGCGAAATCACCGCCGTCGACCAGCCCATCACATGATCGCCCGACAGCAGGGCCTTGTCCTCGCGCACCGCGAAGCAAAGATGGTTCGAGATGTGGCCCGGCGTGTGCAGCGCCTCGACGTTCCAGCCATCGCCCTGGACCACGTCGCCATCCGCCAGCCGAATATCCGGCGCGAAATCGAGATCACCGGCTTCTTCCGGCTTCTCGTCGCCCGGCGGCCGTGGATGCGGTCCAAAGGAATAGACCTTGGCCCCCGTCGCCTTGGCGAGCGCGGGCGTGGCCGGCACATGGTCGATGTGAGTGTGGGTCACGAAAATGTGGGTGACGGTCTCACCCCGCACCGCGCGCAGCACCGCCTCGATATGGTCGGGCTGATCGGGACCCGGATCGACGATCGCGACCTTGCCGCGACCCACGATGTAAGTGCCGGTGCCCTTGAAGGTGAAGGGACTGGGATTGCGCGCGACGACACGGCGGATCAGCGGCGTCACCGCCATCGCCGTACCGTAGTCGAAGTCGAATTCCTTGATGAAGGGAATGCCGGCCATGGTGTCCTCAACGCGCCGGAGGGAGCAGCTTGTAGATCGCGTTGCGGATGTCGGAGCTGACATAGACCGCACCGGACCGTCCGACGGCGACGCCGGTGGTCACGAGCTGCGGCGGTCCGCCCGGATAGCCCGGCAACCCGATATCGAGGTTGGAGGCGATCACGCGGCGCTCCCCGTTGGCGGGATCGATCGCCAGGACCCGCTTACGACCGACCTCGGCGACATAGATCCGACCGTCCGGTCCGACATCCAGACCCTCGGGTCCCGCGAGCCCGTCGGCCAGAACGCGGCGTTGCCCGGTCGCGACATCGACCTGGCTCACCGCGCCGGCGGCCAGTTCGCTGACATAGACCAGAGACCCCGGCCCGGCGGCGATCGAAACCGGCGCGCGCAGCTCCTTGACCGCGGTGCCATGCTGCTTCCCGTCGGCGCTCACCCGCACGAGGTTGCCGGTCGCAAGTTCGGCCACCAGCAGGGAGCCATCGGCAGTCTCAAGCGCCCGCACCGGCGCCGAGAACTCGCCCAACGTGGCGACCAGCTTGCCGGTCTTGCGATCGATCTTCTCGACCGTCCCGCTGAACCAGCTGGTGAGCAGGACATGGCGGGGGCCGATGGACACGCCCAGCGGATAGGAGTGCGTATCGCCATGCGTGCGCAGCTGATCCTGCACCTGACCGGACGCACCATCGATGGTGCGGTAGCTGAAGGTGTCGGCGAGGTGCAGCGTCTCCTTGCCGCCCTCCGACACGACCGCGAGGTCGCCCGGCATGGCGAGCTTGCCCTCGACAACGACCCGCCACGACCCTGTTCGCTTGTCCACCTGGTAGATGCCATTGTCGGTCATCGAGGTGACGAACAGGCGGCCACGCGAATCGAAGGCGAGATTGTCGAGCCCGGGCTTCAGCGTCGCCACGAGCCGCTTGGCCTTGGTGGTGAGGCTGACGCTCCAGATCTGACCCAGACCGGTATCGATCACGTAGAGATCGTCGCGCGTCTGCGGATCGATGTTGGCAGCCGCCGGAATCTTGAAGCCGTCGGCGATCACTTCGATCTCGCCCGACTCGAGATTCACCTTGGCGACCTGTCCCTTGAACCAGAGTGGTCCGTAGAGATGCCCGTCCTCGCGGCGGATCTCGAAGCCGTTGAGCCCGCCCAACTTCTCGGCGACGCGGCGCAGCTCACCGCGGTTCCACGTCTTGAACTCGGGTCGATCGACATTGCGCAGGTCGATCTCGTAGAGCGCATCGCCCAGGAACACTTCGGTGACGAACAGCCGGCCGTCGCGCGTGAAGGCAAGAGAGTTCGGCCCCTGCATGCCGGTCGCGACCTCGATCACCTGCCCCTGCGGTCGGCGCAGGAAAACCTTGCCGGTGAGGAACCCCGTCCAAGCCATGCTGCCATCGTCGGCAAAGGCGATGTCATCGGCCATGCCGCGACCGGGCCCCTCGACGAGATCGACCTCGCCCGTGTCGATCTGTACGCGGTAGATCGATTGGCCGATGACGCTGCCGGCGAAGAGCTGGTCGTCCTTGTTGAAGGCGAGCCCGTGAATGCCGTGGAACCACGAGCCTGGAACCAGGAACTGCGGCTGATACTCCTTTTCACCCGACTGTTGCGCGCCCGCACTCGCGCAGAGTGCCGCGACAACGGCCACGCCGGCCACGGCCCGGCGGAATAGCTTCAGCATGCGATCGAACTCCCGTCGGCCGGGACTCTAGACGCGCGCCCGAAGTCTGTCATGCTGCCGCGACGCCGTGCCGCCCGACGGCCGGTCCCACGAGGTCCCGCACCGTGAACCGTCCCACCTCCCGCCTCGGCCAGGTCAGCTGGGCGATGTTCGACTGGGCCAACCAGCCGTTTTTCACCGTCGTCACGACCTTCATCTTCGCGCCCTACTTCGCCAACGTCATGGTGGGCGATCCGGTCGCGGGCCAGTCGGCCTGGGCCTTCACCCAGGCGGCCTCGGGCGTGATCATCGCGCTCCTGAGCCCGTTCCTCGGCGCCATGGCCGACGCCGGCGGTCCCCGCAAACCCTACATTTTCACCTTTCAGGTCGTCCTGGCGCTGGGCTGCGCGGCACTGTGGTTCGCCTATCCCGGTCGGCCCGATCTGGTGGGCCCGATCGCCTGGGCGGTGGTCGTGGCGACCATTGGCGCCGAAATCTCAATCGTCCTGAACAACGCGCAGCTGCCCTCCATCGTGCCCAGGGACCGGATGGGTCGCCTCAGCGGGCTGGGTTGGGGGCTCGGCTATGTCGGCGGGCTGGTGGCGCTCTTAACCGTGCTGGCCGTGAGCAAGCCGTCGATGTTCGGGCTGGCGGCCGACGATTCACGGCCGCTGTTCGGACTCGACCCCGCGACCAACGAGTTGGAGCGTCTTGTTGGGCCAGCCTCGGCGCTCTGGCTCGCGCTCTTCGTGTTGCCGATGTTCCTGTTCACGCCCGACGCGCCGCGCGGGAAGATCTCGATCATGGCGGCGGCACGCGAAGGCGGCGCGAAGCTGGTCGGCACGCTGCGGCAACTCGGCAAGCACCGCAACGCCGCGACCTATCTCGTGGCCTTCATGCTCTACAATGACGGCCTTGCCGCCATCATTGCCTTCGGCGGCGTCTATGCCTCGGCGACGTTCGGCTGGAGCACAGTGACGCTCGGCATTTTCGGGATCGTGCTCACCCTGTTCGCGATTCCCGGCGCGTTTCTCGGCGGTTGGTTGGACGACAGGCTGGGCTCCAAACGCACGGTCCAGTTCGCGATCGCTGGCGTGATCGTGGCGACCGTCGGCATCGTGGGAGTCACTGCGAACGCGGTCTTCTACGTGGTGGACGCCAAACCGCTCGCAGCCAACCGCGCGCTCTTCGGCTCGACGCAGGAGCTGGTGTTCATGGCGTTCGCGCTGTTGCTAGGCTTCTGCATGGGGCCGATGCAGGCCGCCAGTCGCACACTCGTCGGACGCCTGGCACCGTCCAGCATGACCGGCGAATTCTTCGGACTATTCGCCCTCTCCGGTCGGGCGACCGCGTGGATGGCACCGCTCTCGATCGGCATCCTCACCGCCACCACCGGCTCCAACCGTGTCGGCGTCGCGGTGGTTCTGGTGTTCCTGGTAGCGGGCTTCCTGGTGCTGATGCGCGTGCGCGAACCGGAACGCGACGGCGTCTAGAGTCTCTCCGCTCTGGCTCGGAGCAGTCGGATCGATGAGCCGACAACCGATGCAGCGCGAATGGAAGCGCTCTAGACCGCCGTCGTCTTGCCCTTGAAGGTGCAGAGGTCGGCGACGCGGCAGGACGGGCAATCCGGCTTGCGGGCTTTGCAGGTGTAGCGGCCGTGCAGGATCAGCCAATGGTGGGCGTGCAGGCCGAACTCGGTCGGCACGCGCTTCAACAGTTTCAGCTCGACCTGCAGCGGATTCTTGCCTGGCGCGAGGCCGGTGCGGTTGGAGACGCGGAAGATATGCGTGTCGACCGCCATCGTCGGCTCGCCGAACGCCACGTTCAGCACGACGTTCGCCGTCTTGCGGCCGACCCCCGGCAGTGCCTCCAGTGCGTCGCGGTCCGACGGCACCGTGCCACCGTGTCGCTCGAGCAGCAGCCGCGACAGCGCGATCACGTTCTTCGCCTTGTTGCGAAAGAGCCCGATCGTCTTGATGTGCTGGACCAGCTTCGCTTCGCCCAGGGCCACCATGGCGGCGGGAGTCCGGATTTCCGAGAACAACGCTCGTGTGGCGCGATTGACGCCGGCATCCGTCGCCTGTGCCGACAGCACGACCGCAACAAGAAGCTGATAGGGGTTGCCGTACTCAAGCTCGCTTTGCGGCGCCGGATCGGCGGACCGCAGGCGCTCAAAGAACGTCTGGATCGCGGGCGGTTTCATCAAGGCCATGGCACGACGCTAGCGGAGGCCGTAGGCTACCGCCATGGCTCCCGTCGCGACGCCCAGCGCCTCCCCACCGTTCGAGACGGTGCTCGTGCCGCATCGCAGCCTCTCGCCGGAGGGCTTCAAGTGGCTGATCCGGGGTGCGATCGCCGCCAACGTTGCCATCGCGCTCCCCATGCTCGTCTGGGGCGCCTGGCCGGTGTTCGGCTTCATGGGCCTCGATGTCTGGCTGCTCTGGTTCCTCTTCCGCCGCAGCTATGCCACTGCGGATCGCAGCGAGACGATCTTCCTCGGTGAAGCAGTCCTGACCGTCCGCCAGACGGGGCGGACCGGAAGCGTGGAAGAGACCTGCCTCGATCTCGCGTGGCTGCGCGTCGAGGCGGGCGCGCGGCTCGAACTTGTCAGCCGCGACCGGCGGATCGAGATCGGCCGTTTCCTGGCGCCGGAGCAGCGCGCCCGCGTCGCCGACGATCTCGCCCGGGCCATTGCCGCGGCGCGTCGGCCGCGCTTCGATCACCGCTGGGACTGACCGCGGCTCAACCGCCGAACATGTCCTTCACCTTGGCGAAGAAGCCTTCGCTTTCGGGACTGGTCTTGTTGCCCGCCTTGGCGAACTCCTGCAGGAGCTCCTTCTGCCGGGCGGTGAGGTTGGTCGGCGTTTCGACCACGACCTCGATATAGAGGTCGCCCTTCTGGGTCGACCGCACGATCGGCATGCCCTTGCCGCGCAGCCGGAACTGGTGGCCGCTCTGCACGCCGGCCGGCACGTTGATTCGCGCCGCTTTGCCGTCCAGCGTCGGGACATCGACATTGCCACCAAGCGTCGCCTGAACCATCGAGATCGGCACACGACAGTGAATGTCGGTGCCCTCGCGCTCGAACAGATCGTGGCGACGCACCGCGAGAAACACGTAGAGATCGCCGGTGGGACCGCCCCGTGTGCCGGCTTCGCCCTCGCCGGTCAGGCGGATGCGCGTGCCGTCCTCGACACCGGGCGGGATCGCGACCTTCAAGGTCTTCTCGCGCCGGACGCGGCCCTGGCCGCCGCAGGCACGGCAGGGTTTGTCGATCACCTGACCGTTGCCCTGGCAGGTCGGACAGGTGCGTTCCACGGTGAAGAAGCCCTGCTGCATGCGCAGCCGCCCGCGGCCCTGGCAGGTGGGACAGGTCTGCGGCTTCGAGCCGGCCTCCGCGCCAGAACCATTGCAGGCTTCGCACGACACCGAGCTCGGCACGCGTACGGTCGCCTCGGTACCGGCATAGGCCTGCTCGAGCGAGATCTCGAGATTGAAGCGGAGATCCTGCCCGCGCGTATCGGGACGCCCCCGCCCGCGCTGGCCGCCGAACATGTCCTCGAAGATGTCGCCGAACACCGAGCCGAAATCGAAGCCCTGACCATGCGGACCGCCCGGCCCGCCGCCCGGTTGGCCGCCCTCGAAAGCGGCCGCGCCGAAGCGATCGTACTGCGCGCGCTTGTCGGGGTCCTTCAGGACGTCATAGGCGCGATTAATGTCTTTGAACTTGCGCTCAGCATCCTTGTTCCCCTGATTGCGGTCGGGGTGATGCTGCATGGCGAGCTTGCGGAACGCCTTCTTGATGTCGTCGGCGCTGGCGCCACGCTCGACGCCCAAAAGCTCGTAGTAGTCGGTCGCCATCGCGCCTTACCCCCGCCTCCCGACATCGGTCGGGAGGTTTCGCGATCGGTCGGTCGGGCCTAGGCCTGGCCCGACTTCTTGTTGTTGTTCTGGTCGGTGACGTCGGTGAACTCGGCGTCGACCACCTTCTCGTCCTTGGGCGCGCCACCGGGAGCCGCGCCGGCGGCACCGGCTGCCGCGCCCGCCTGGGCGTCGGCCTGCTGGGCTTTGTACATCGCCTCGCCGAGCTTCATCGCCGCCTGGGCGAGCGCGTTGGTCTTGGCCTTGATCGCCTCGACATCCTCGCCCTTCAGCTCGGCCTTCAGCGTCTCCAGCGCGCCCTCGATCTCGGCCTTCTCGGTGGGGCTCACCTTGTCGCCGAACTCCTTCAGGTGCTTGTCGGTCGAATGCACCAGCGCCTCGCCCTGGTTGCGCCCGTCGATCAGCTCGCGCTTCTTCTTGTCGTCCTCAGCGTGCAGCTCGGCGTCCTTCACCATGCGCTGGATCTCGGCCTCCGAGAGGCCGCCCGACGCCTGGATGCGGATCTGCTGCTCCTTGTTGGTGGCCTTGTCCTTGGCCTGCACCTGCACGATGCCGTTGGCGTCGATGTCGAAGGTCACCTCGACCTGCGGCATGCCGCGCGGCGCGGGCGGGATGCCCACCAGGTCGAACTGGCCGAGCAGCTTGTTCTCGACCGCGATCTCGCGCTCGCCCTGGAACACCCGGATCGTCACCGCGGTCTGGTTGTCCTCGGCGGTCGAGAAGATCTGGCTCTTCTTGGTCGGGATCGTGGTGTTGCGCTCGATCAGGCGGGTGAACACGCCGCCCAGCGTCTCGATGCCCAGCGACAGCGGGGTCACGTCGAGCAGCAGCACATCCTTGACCTCGCCCTTCAGCACGGCGGCCTGCACCGCCGCACCCACCGCGACGACCTCGTCGGGGTTGACGTTGCGCGCGGGCTCCTTTCCGAAGAAGGTCTTCACGGCCTCGATCACCTTCGGCATGCGGGTCATGCCGCCGACCAGGATCACTTCATCGATCTGACCGGCCGTCATGCCGGCGTCCTTGAGCGCGGCGCGGCACGGCTCAAGCGTGCGCTGCACCAGGTCGTCGACCAGGGCCTCGAGCTTGGCGCGCGACAGCTTCAGCACCAGATGCTTGGGTCCGCTCTGGTCGGCCGTGATGAACGGCAGGTTGATCTCGGTCTCCTTCGAGGTCGACAGCTCGATCTTCGCCTTCTCGGCGGCCTCCTTGAGGCGCTGCAGCGCGAGCTTGTCGTTGCGCAGATCGATGCCGTTCTCTTTCTTGAACTCGTCGGCGAAGTAACCGATGAGGCGCACGTCGAAGTCCTCGCCACCCAGGAAGGTGTCGCCGTTGGTCGCCTTCACCTCGAACACGCCGTCGCCGATCTCGAGGATCGACACGTCGAACGTGCCGCCGCCCAGGTCGTAGACCGCGATCGTGCCGTTCTTGCGCTTGTCCATGCCGTAGGCGAGGGCCGCCGCCGTCGGCTCGTTGATGATGCGCAGGACCTCAAGGCCCGCGATACGACCGGCGTCCTTGGTCGCCTGCCGCTGGGCGTCGTTGAAATAGGCGGGCACGGTGATGACGGCCTGCGAGACCTTCTCGCCGAGATAGGCCTCGGCCGTCTCCTTCATCTTGCCGAGGATGAAGGCCGAGATCTCGCTCGGGCTGTACTGCTTGTCGCCGGCATGGACCCACGCGTCGCCATTGGGGCCCTTCTCGATCTTGTAGGAGACGAGCGCGAGCTCCTTCTGGACCATCGGGTCCTCGAAGCGACGACCGATCAGGCGCTTGACCGCGAACAGCGTCTTGCCCGGGTTGGTCACCGCCTGGCGCTTGGCAGCCTGGCCGACCAGCCGTTCGCCATTGTCGGCGAAGGCGACCATCGAGGGGGTAGTCCGCGCACCCTCGGTGTTCTCGATCACCTTGGTGTCGCCGCCTTCCATGACGGCAACACAGGAATTGGTGGTTCCGAGGTCGATTCCGATGACTTTGGCCATGTCTCGTCTCTCTGGTTGGGCGGACCGGTCCGGCCCTGGCGGCACCGGGGCGGCCCCCGTTCAAAAAAAGCGTCCTGCCGGAAAACCCGGCGCAACACAGGGTTATATAGGGCCGCGAATCCCGCCCGCAATGGCACGGAACCTGCGGACGCGAAGATTCTGGGCACGGCCGGATACCGCACGACGCCGGGCGTCCCTAAAGTCGCACCGTGATCCTTTCAGCCTCCTGGCGGACCGACATTCCGGCCTTCTACGGGCGCTGGTTCCTCGCCCGGCTGGCGGCAGGCTGGGTGGAGGTCGCGAACCCATATGGCGGGCCGACGAGCCGGATCGATCTCAACCCGGCCTCGATCCGGGCCGTGGTGTTCTGGACCCGAAATCCGGCCCCGTTCGACGCCGGCCTCGCCGCCTGCCGGGCCCGTACCTGGCCGTTCGTGGTTCAGATGTCGGTGACCGGCCTGCCCCGGGCGATCGAGCGCTCCGCACCCGCGCCCGAGAGTGCGGTGCAGATGCTGCGCGATCTCGCACGGCAATACGGGCCGAAGGCCGCGGTCTGGCGCTTCGACCCGATCCTGGTCTCGACCGCGACGCCACCCGCCGAACGCCGGGAGACGTTTGCCCGACTCGCGAAGTCGCTTGCCGGTGCGGTGGACGAAGTCGTCGTGTCCTTCGCCCAGCCCTACGCCAAGACCCGTCGCAACCTTGCTGGGCTGGACTGGCGCGATCCCCCGATCGACGAAAAGCAGACGCTCTTGCGCGACCTCGCAAGCATCGCCGCCGAACAAGGCATGTCCCTGACGCTCTGCACGCAGCCTTCGCTGGTCGATGACACGGCCGACCAGGTGGCCGCGCGATGCATCGACACCGCGCGCCTGAGCGAGGTTGCCGGACGTGCGATCGAAGCGCCGGAGCGCGGAAATCGGCCGGGATGCCGCTGTGCCGCCAGCCGCGATATCGGCGCCTACGACAGCTGCGCCATGGGCTGCGGCTACTGCTACGCGGTGCGAACGCGCGAGCGGGCGCAGGCACGCCTTGCCGCGCACGACCCCGACTCGCCCCGGCGCTAGCGTGTTTTCGGCCGCGATCTCGGAAAAACTCTAGGCTGTGCCTTCCGCCGGAGGCTCGGACGGCGGCGCTGCCGCACGCGGCGGTCCACCCTTGGAAACCGCAACCATGGCGGCTCGCAGCAATCGACCGGCGATGAGATAGCCCGGGATCAGCTCCTGCACGACCGTTCCGGCCGGCTTCGACGGGTCCTCCAGCTCCAGCATCGCCTGATGCAGCTCGGCGTTGAAAGGTTGATCGAGGGCCGCGATCCGCGTCACGCCATGCCGCTCAAGTGCGGCCTGCAATTCGCGCGCGGTCGCCTCAACGCCGGCCACGACATTGCGCACGCCGGCGTCCATCGTCTCGCGATCGGCGGGCAGCGCCTGAAGCGCGCGGCCGAGATTGTCGGCGACCGTCAGAATGTCGCGCGCGAAGCGCTCGATGCCGAACTTGCGTTCCTTCTCGACATCCTGCTGCGCCCGACGACGGATGTTCTGCACCTCGGCGGCGGCGCGGAGGAACTTGTCCTGTAGTTCAAGCTTTTCGGCCTGGAACTGTTCCAGCCGGCGCTCGACATCGGCGAGCACGCGCGCGGCGTCGTTCGCCGGCTGTGCCTCTGGCTTGGCCGGAATGTCGAGGCTGGTGTCGGGCGCGTCGGGAGCCGGGTCTTGGGCCGGGCCACCCGTCGCGTTGGCATCGCTGACCATGCGGTGTCCTGGGCGCTGGGAACGGAAAGAGGCGCCTGACTTAGGGATACGGGCCGCGACGGTCAACCGTCCGCGTCACACCGCCTCAAGCGGCGCTTGCAGACGCGTGCCGCGCACGATCACGCCCCCACGGTCACCCGGCACGATCGAGCCGTAGCGCTGGGCGTAGACCGGTGGCAGCGGTCGCGCATTGGGAGCCGCGAGCCAGAGCCGCAGGAGATGCCGGCGGCGCTCCGGTTCGGGCCAATCCACGAAACCGGTGCGATCGTGCAAGAGCGTGTGATTGTGCACGAGCTGGATGTCGCCGGGCCGGAACTCCATGAACATGTTGAGGGCAGGATCCTCGGCCAGCCGGTCGAACATATCGAGCGCCTCGATCCGCGCCGCATCCAGACGTGGCGCGTCCGCGAAGCGCTGCGCGGAGTCAATGTACTGTCGCTGATAGATCGCCGACAGGTGACCGTTGTGCCAGTTGAAGACCGGGATCTCGAAATAGGGCTTCATGCCGTCCGGCACCTCGCCCCGCCGGTCGGTGGCGAGCGGTTGGAACAGGAGCGCGAGCAGATCGGGCCGGCGACGGCGCATCTCGTTGAAGATCGTGGTCGAGCTCACCAGCGCCGAGAGACCGCCGGACTGCGCCGTCTTGAGGCACAAGAGCCCCACGATATCGCAGGAGTCGGTGTGATAGGTCTGGCGCTCGTTGGTCTGGTAGATGCGCACATTGGGATCGTGCACATCGAGGCCGAGGTCCTTCACATGGCCGAGCACATGACCCTTGCCGTTCTGCGAGCGCGCGCTGCCGAGATGCGCGCCGATGCCGTAGTAGGCCGTCGCCGATTGCCGCACGCTCCAACGCTCGACCGGCAACCCGCGCAGCATCAGGAATCCGCGACCCCCCAGCACGTCGCGCGCCACGCGCTCGCGCAGGCGCGGTCCCAGGGTCGGCAGCGGAAACGCCTCCGCGCCGATCGCTGCGATGTCCGCTTCGCGTGCGGCGAGCGGCAGCGTCGCCGCCTCGATCTCGGCCACGTCGGCGGGCGAGAGCGGCATCAACCACTCGTCGCGCTTCACCATGTCGGGGCCGTACCAGGCCGCCGCGCCGGTCTGTTCGGGAGGAAGCTCGAAGCCGCTCATGATCAGGCCTGCCAGGGAAACCGGGGGGCGAACAAATCCTCTTCGCTGAGCGAGAGGCGGAAACTCTCCGCCGCACTCACCAGCGCACCGCGAATGCCGGGCTCCAGCGCGCTGTGCCCGGCATCGGGTACGATCACGTAGCGCGCCTCGGGCCAGGCGCGAGCGAGCGCGTCGGCAGTGACCGGCGGACACACCACGTCGTAGCGCCCCTGCACAATGGTGCAAGGCAGATGCCGCACGCGGTCGAGCTCGGCCCAGGGCCAGGTTTCCGCGACGAAGGTGCGATGCACGAAGTAGTGCGCCTCGATGCGCGACAGCGCGAGCGCGAAGCCACCATGATCCTGGTCGAACGGCGCGCGTGGCACCGGAAACAGCGTCGAGCAGGCCGCCTCGTAGCGGCTCCAGGCGCGCGCCGCCGGCCGATGCTGGTCGGGATCGCGATCGATCAGGCGACGATAGTAGCTCGCCAGCAAGTCGCCGCGTTCTTCGACTGGCAGGAATTCGACGAATTCCCGCCACGCCTCGGGGAAGATCGTTCGCATGCCATGTAGGAACCAGTCGATCTCGCCACGACCGCCGAGGAAGATGCCGCGCAGGATGAAGCCGAGGACCCGCTCGCTGTGGCGCAGGCCATAGGCCAGCGCCAGCGTGCTGCCCCAGGAGCCGCCGAACAGCAGCCAGCGGCCGATGCCGAGATGCTCCCGCAGCTTCTCCATGTCGTCGACCAGATGGTCGGTGGTGTTGTCTTGCAGTTCGCCCAACGGCAGCGACCGGCCGCAGCCACGCTGGTCGAAAACGATGATCCGGTAAAACTGCGGATCGAAGAAGCGGCGATGGATGGGCGCGGACCCCGCGCCGGGACCCCCATGAAGGAACACCACCGGCAGCCCCTCGGGATTGCCACTCTGTTCCCAGTAGAGAACATGCCGTCCGTCCACGGCCAGCATGCCGCTGGCATAGGGCGCGATCTCGGCAAAGAGATCAGTTCGAAGCGGGGTATCGGAACGCGGCATCGCGGGCTCGTGGCGCCATCAGTGCCATAGGCCGCGTGCCGGTGCCAGCGCCGGCGCAGTTGGCGTCGTCGCAGGGGCGGAGATAGAGTCAGCCCCCAGGAGGTCGCCCTGTCCTTGTTCCGTCTGGTCGCTGCATTCGCGATGTTGCTCGTCGCGAGCGCCTGCGCGCCCGAACCGCCGATCCAGACGGCGGCCTCGGCGCCGTCAGCCAGCACGCCGAGCAGCCCGGCCCCCGGCACAGCGGCGCCACAGCCGCCGCGGCGCGATCCGGCGACGATGCTCTACGCCTCGCCCGCGCTGCAAGCCTATGTCGAGCGGGTCGGCAACCGGCTGGTCACGCGCGCGCGACTCGCGGACGGTCCGTTCCGGTTCGGCGTGCTCGACGTCGCCGACGTCAATGCCTGGGTGCTGGCGGACGGAAGGGTCTTCGTGACGCGCGGGCTGCTCGCTCTGCTCGACGACGAGGCCGAGCTGGCGGCCACCATCGCGCACGAGCTCGCCCACCTCTCGCGGCGCCATCATGTCGCGACAGCGCAGGCGCGACGCACCGCGATCGACAATGCCGTTGCCGCGGCCGAGGCCTCAGGATCGATCAGCGTCGGCCGCTCCGTGCTGCGCGACGGCCTGCTGGCGGCACGTCGCTATTCGCGTGAGCAGGAGCTGGAGGCCGACCGCGTGGCCCTTCCGACTCTGGCACAGGCGGGCTACCGCACCGACGCGATGGTCACGCTGATCGACAAGCTGTGGCGGCACGCGCGGCTCGAGGCGATGTTGGTCGATCTGCCGCCGGAGCTGGCCGACCGCCGCCGCTCCGATTCGACGCACCCCGCCTTTTCCGAACGGCTGGCGGCGCTGCGGGAACTGGGCGGAACCGCCGATGGTGAGGCGGGGCGACAGGCCTATCTCGCTGCGATCGACGGCATGGTGGTCGACGATGCCCGCAACGAAGGGTTCGTGCGCGGCCGACGCTTTCTGCACCCAACCCTGCGACTGGCCTTCGAGGTTCCCGAAGGCTATCGCATCCTGAACGATTCCTCGGCGGTTCTCGCGATTCGGCGCGAGCATGGTCTTGTGGTGTTCAGTTGCTATGCCGAGCGTCCATCGGGACCATTGACGGATTGGTTGCGCAGACGGCTGCGACCGACACCGGTCGGTCTTGAGTCCACGCGGATCGGCGACGCTGAAGCCGCGATCGCCGACCGGCAAGGCGGCGCCGAGCGCGTGCGCTTTGTCGCCGTCCGGCATGGCGAAGGGACCTGCGCGTTCAACCTCAGGGCCCGTGGCGCCGACCGCGACGCGGAGATCGGGCGTCTGACCGACGCCGCGCGCGGGTTTCGGGCGTTGGGCGATTCCGAGGTCGCGGGGCTGCGGCCCTTCCGGCTGAAGATCATCCCGATCGCAGGCGTGGACCCCGAACGGGTCGCGTCGCGACTGCCCTACCCAGATCTGCGCATGGAGCGCCTGACCGCACTGAACGGCGTCGACAGTGCGCTCCAGTTGCCGCGCTTGCGCACCATCAAGACCGTCGTTCCGTAGGGTCGCTGCGGGTCAGGCCACGACGCGTTCGAGCACGGCGCCATCTGGCGCGAGCGTCACCAGCGCCGGCCGGGTGTCCGAGACCGTCAGGACGGGCCCACCCGCCCATGCACCCGCCGCGCGATCTGGCGCGACGCCGCGCACCAGCAGCGACAGCGTCGCCCAGGCCGGGTCGGCACCTGCCCTGAGCGCCTGCGTCAGCGCCGCGTCGTCGCGGGCGTTCCACCAGAACGCGTCACCCTGCTTGTCCGGCGCGCGCATCGGATCGACGCCGGCCGCCGCAAAGACCAGGGCGCCGTCTTCCGAAAAAGCCGCGCGCCTCAGCGCCGTCATGAGTTCGGCATGACCGCCGCGGCGCGCCTGGGCCTCGCGCAGCTGCGCGGTCCAGCGCGCGATCGCCGACGGTCCGTTCCGGCAGGCCACGCGCCCGTCATTGACAGCGACACCGTACGACTCGATCGCGGCGGCGAGCCCGTTCGACAGCATCCAGTCCAGCACCTCGAGCGGACGCAGCGCGAACGCCAGCCGAAGCGCGCGCGCCCACATCTCTTCCTGCGCCCCGCGAAGAAACACGACATCGCAGGCCCGCGCGCCGGGCCGGGCCAGCAGGCGGCGGCGCAGCGCCAGCAGCCAGTCGAGCGTCTGCGCGGAATCGCCGACAGCGCCCAGCATGTTGCCCAGCACCACCAGGCGGTCGCCAACCCGCCAAACGCGATGCAGATGCTGACCGAGCGCCGCCACCGCGCCGCTGTCACCCGCCAACGCGCCCACCGCATGGATGCGCCGCGCCGCGCGAAGCGTTGCGAAGGCCGGGTCGGCGATCATGGAAGCAAGCATGCGGACGTGGAAAGGGCGGCACGACGCAGTGCGCCGGCCGCCCGGATTTCCGCCTCGGAGAGGTCGCCGTTCAGGCGACCTTCTGCAGGACGCTGTTCAGCTTCTCGGTGGCGCGGTCCTTGTCGATGCGCTCCACCGCGGCAAGCTCGCGGGCGAGGCGATCGAGTGCCGCCTCGTAGATCTGCCGCTCGCTGTAGGACTGGTCGGGCTGGCCGGCGTTGCGGTGCAGGTCGCGCACGACCTCCGCGATCGACACCGGATCGCCCGAGTTGATCTTGGCTTCGTACTCCTGCGCGCGGCGGTTCCACATGGCGCGGCTGATACGGCTACGGCCCTTCAGCGTGACGAGCGCGTTCTCCATGATCTTGCGCGACGACAGGCGACGCAGTCCCGAAATCTTCGCCTTGGCGACCGGGACACGCAGCATCATGCGGTCCTGCTCGAAGGAGATCACGAACAGGTCGAGCTTGTGGCCGGCGATTTCCTTGGCCTCGATGTCGACGACACGACCCACCCCGTGCGTCGGATAGACCACGAAATCGCCCTTCTCGAAGGCGAGCTGCTCCTTCGCCTTGACCGGCGTCTTCTTCGCCTTGGACATGTTAGGTCCCTTCACCTTGCACCCCGCTGTTGGCGACACCGCGACCCGCCGCACACGCGCCCCACCGCATGTATGGCTCAATCGCCCCGGTACCACTGAGTTTCTTTCGGATACCGCCTTGGCGACCGAGCCGGCGACGGTCCGATCCCGGAACCGCTTTCAGCTAGATCCTTATAGCAGGTTTTTTGAGGCCCGTCCTGCCCAATGTTGCAATTAGGCAACGGTCCAGTCATGCGTCCAGCGCATGATAAGGTCGTTCAATGCAATTTACGGACTGATTCCACTGGAATCCAGGTGGGTCAGCGCGCCGCCGGCTTGTCCGAGAAGTACTTCGCGAACTTTTCTTTCTCGTCTTTAAAATCGTCGGCGTCGCCCGGAGCGTCACCTTTGCGCGTGATATTCGGCCAGGCATTGGTCGAGTAGGTGCGGTTGAGTTCCAACCACTTCTCCAGGCCCTTCTCCGTGTCGGGCAGGATGGCTTCCACGGGGCACTCCGGCTCGCAGACGCCGCAGTCGATGCATTCGTCGGGATTGATGACGAGCATGTTCTCGCCCTCGTAGAAGCAATCGACGGGGCAGACCTCGACGCAGTCCATGTACTTGCACTTGATGCAAGCCTCGGTCACGACATAGGTCATCGGCAACTCCGCAGGAAGGCGCGCTCCATATCGTGCGAACAAGTGCGACGCAATGCGTCGCGCGATCACGCCGCGCCGATCTCCTCGTAGAGTGTGCGGGCTTCCGGCGCGGGACCACGACGCTCGCCCAGCGACACCACACGAACGACGCGCACGCGCGCGCCCTGCGCGAAGGTCACGACAGATCCCGGCCGCACGATCGCATGCGCCTTCTCGACGACGCGGCCATCCATGCGCGGGCGCTGGGTCTCGATGAAGCGGCACGCGAGCGAACGCGAGCGGAAGAAACGTGCCTGCCAAAGCCAGGTATCGAGCCGCATCGGCGGCGTCAGGACTTTCCGCCGAGCTTAAGCTCGAGCAGCTTGGCAAAGGGCGAGTCGGCGGTGTCGCCCTTCTTCTCGGTGCTGGCGTAGAGGCGCAGCGCCGGACCGCCGGTGTCGCGACGCTGCCCGCGCGGCCGATCATCACGCGGACGATCCTCGCGCTTGCGATCGCCGAACGGCCGATCCTCGCGACGCCTTTCGTCGCGCGGCTTGTCGCGGTCCGGACGATCGCCGCGCGGCGCCTCGGTGCGCGGCGCGCCGGCGAAGAACTGCCGTTGGTCGGGACGCTTCGGCGCCCGCTCGCGCGCCTGACGCCGCTCGCGCTCACGTTCGCGCTGGGCGGCGCGCTGTTCCTCGCGCTCGCGGACATAGCGCGGCTTGACCGCGAACACATGCACCGCACCCTCGCCCTCCGGCGGGAACACGCGATAGCCGAGGCCGCGCAACACTTCGGCCATCTCGGGCTCGGCGCAACCGACCAGCGACAGCATCTGCGGCGTCGCGTGGAACTGGCCCGGCTGCAACGGTCTCGGACCGCGCGGGGCCGCGGTTTCCGGCTTCGGATCGCTTGCCGGGGTCGGGGCATCGACCGCCGGCTCTACGGCCGCTGCCTCGATCGGAGCGACTGGCTCGACGACCGGCGCGGGGGCCTCAGGCGCTGCGACGGGTTCGACCGCGGGCTCCGCCGGGGGAGCCTCCAGCTCACCGAGCGCCGCCGCCGCGATCATCCATTCGCTGATCTCACCCGCAGCCGCCGGCGCCGCAGCGGGCGGCGCGCCGGCGGACGGCGCGACTTCGGCCGGCCGGGCGGATTCGCGGGCGCGCTGCGCGGCCTCGCGACTGGAGCGCACCGCCTGTCGGGCCATCGCGCCCAAGCGCTCGACGATATCGGCGCGGATCGCGTGTCCACCGAGCGGCAGATAGCCCAGCATGGCGTAGAACCCGCGATCGGCGCCTTTCGGCAAATCCATCGAGGTGCGGCCCTCGGCGGGCAAAGGCGGGATCGCCTCGCGTTCCTTGGACACCATCCAGAGGCCGGCGCGCAGACGGATCGGCACCGGCTTCAGCATCGACGGGAAATAGAGGGAGTAGACGCCGGCGCGCACGCCAAGCTTGGCCAGCGCCTTGCGATCCTCGTCCGAGAGCTGCTGCATCTGCGGCTCGATCCCGGCGCGCTGCAGCACGCCCAGCCCCTCGCAGAGCTGGAAAACGATCCCGCGCGCGCCCGCCGGCAACTCCGCCGTCGCGCGTGCATCCATCAATTCGGAGAGACCCAGCCGTATGCGCGTCTCGACCCAGGCGGCGGCGCGCTTGCGCACCTCCTCGCGGGCCGGACCGTCAAGCAGGTCCGACGGCAGCGCCTCGACCTTGGGGGCCAGCATGTCGCCGCTCGCCAGAAGCCGCGCGACCGGCCCACCGCCCCAGCAAACGCGCAGCTGACCGTCGAAAACCAGCTCGCCATCGGGGCAGGCCGCGAAGGCCTGCAGGCGCGCGGGCAGGTCCTGACGCAGGGCGCGCAACGCCGCCGCCAGAACCGCCTTGCGGTCGGCCTGGCCGTCGGTCTCGTCCGGCACGAAGCGGAACCCTTCGATGCGGCCGAGGTGCTCGCCCTCGACGGTAACTTCACCGGCGGCGGCCACAGAAGTGGTCATTTCCCCCTCATCGCGCAGTCTTTTTACCAGTATTGCCGCGCGCCGATCCACAAACCTTTGGGTGAGGCGCTGGTGCAACACATCGGACAGCCGGTCCTCCAGCGCCCGCGCCCGCTCCTGCCAGTGGAGCGGCCGTGCCATCCAGTCGGCGCGGTTGGAGATATAGGTCCAGGTCCGCACATGGGCGATGCGCGCCATCAGCGTGTCGATATCGCCGTCGTAGCGTTCCAGCCGCTTGATCTGGACGTCGATCCAGTCCTCCGGCAGGCGCTCGCCGCCCTGGGTCAGGTGCTCGAATATCTGCCCCAGGAGCCTGGTGTGCTCCTCGGTCATGGTCTTGCGGAAGTCGGGGATCTGGCAGATTTCCCAGAGCAGGCGGACGCGCTGGGTCCCGCGCAGGCGCGGCAGGAAATCGCCACGCTGGGCCAGCGCCTGCAGCGCGAGCTGGTCGTCCTGCTCCCTCACCCGCAGGAGGGCCGGATGCGGCGGCGGGCGATTGAGCGCCGCCAGCAGCGTCTCGACCGACCGGAAGTCGAGATCGGCGTTGCGCCACTCAAGCTCGCGCAGCGGGTCGAAGCGGTGCTGTTCGATCGCCTCGACGATCTCCGGTTCCAGACCGCCCACGTCAACGGTCGTGCCGAAAGTGCCATCGTTCAGATGGCGGCCGGCGCGGCCGGCGATCTGCGCTAGCTCGACGGCGCGCAGCGGCCGCACGCTGCGACCGTCGAACTTGCGCAAGCTCGCGAACCAGACATGGTTCACGTCCATGTTCAGGCCCATGCCGATGGCGTCGGTCGCCACCAGATAGTCGACCTCGCCGGACTGGAAGAGCTCGACCTGCGCATTGCGGGTGCGCGGCGACAGCGCGCCCATGACGATGGCGGTGCCGCCGCGATGGCGCCGAATCAGCTCGGCGATCTCGTAGATCTCGCCAATGGAGAAGCCGACCACCGCCGAGCGCGGCGGCAGTCGCGTCGCCTTCTTTGGCCCGGCATAGGTCAGCGTCGAGAAGCGCGGACGCGCGACGACTTCGCAGTCGGGCAGCAGGCGCGCGAGCAGCGGGCGGATCGTGTCAGCGCCCAACAGCATGGTCTCGTTGAGGCCGCGCGCGTGCAGCAGGCGATCGGTGAAGAAATGCCCGCGCTCTGGGTCGGCCGCCATCTGCACTTCGTCGATGGCGATGAAAGACACCGGCCGGTCGACCGGCATCGACTCAACGGTGCAAGAGAAGTAGCGGGCGCCCGGCGGCACGATCCGCTCCTCGCCGGTGACCAACGCCACCTGGCGCGGTCCCTTGAGTCGGACCATGCGATCGTAGTTCTCGCGCGCAAGCAGGCGCAGCGGAAAGCCGATCATGCCCGACTCGTGGCCGAGCAGCCGTTCGATCGCGAGATGCGTCTTGCCGGTGTTGGTCGGGCCGAGGATCGCGGTCAGGCGGCCGGAGCCGGGGGCCGAAGGCATGGCGGACCATCGCCCGCGCCCGCCATACGCGCAAGGCGGGCGCCGGGGAAAGCCCTTGCCGCGCCGGCGCGGTCGCGGCGAAGATGCGCGCCCCTCTCCGGAAAGGCCGCATGGCGCGCGAACCCAGAAGCGCGGCGATCCTCTACAGCGTCGCGGACTACGATCCTAACCAGCGCATGATGGGACGCCAGGTGGCGTCCGAGGCGCTGCTGAAGGCGATCGCCCAACACGACCCCTCGCCCGAGATCGGCGTCTACACGGCGCGCGGCGAAGACGTGAAGACCTTCCAGCAGGTGCAGGAACGCATGGGCGCACCGCGCGGTCGCGGCTATCGTTGGCTGCGGCCCGGCGACCTCGGCGCATTGCAGCGGGCGGGATCCCTCTATCGGCCCGATCCGGTCTTGCAAGACGAGGCGTGGGCGCGGCAATCGGGCAACACGCGGGCCTACTCGCTTTGCGGAGTCACTCACACGCTGTCGTCGACCGGCGCGCAACGGGCGATGGCGCAGTATCTGGTGGCGCCCTACGAGGAGTGGGACGCCGTCATCTGCACCAGCCGCGCGGTGCGTGGCGCGATCGATCATCTGGTGGGCGAGTTCGGCACCTATCTGGCCGAGCGACTCGGCGCGCCGCAACGGCCGCGACCGCTGCTGCAGCTGCCGGTGATCCCGCTCGGCGTCCATGCCGACGAGTTCGACACGACGACCGCGGCGATGAAGCGCGCGCGCGTACGTTGGCGCCAGAAGCTCGGCATCGCCGAGAGCGACACCGTCGCGTTGTTCGTCGGTCGCCTCAGCTATCACGCCAAGGCCAATCCCTATCCGATGTACTGGGCGCTCGAGGAAGCGGCCCGCCGTACCGGCAAGAAGATTCACCTCGTGCAGGTCGGCTGGTTCGCCAACGCCCATATCGAGCGCGCCTTCAAGGATCCCGCGCGCCAGCTGTGCCCCTCGATCCGATGCCACTTTCTCGACGGGCGCGAAGCGGCGGTGCGGGCCGACATCTGGGCGGTGGGCGATTTCTTCACCTCGCTGGTCGACAACATCCAGGAGACGTTCGGGCTCTCGCCGGTGGAGGCCATGGCAGCAGGCTTGCCGGTGGTGGCGACCGACTGGGACGGTTATCGCGAGACGGCACGCGATGGAGTCGATGGTATGCTGGTGCGGATGCTCCTGAGCCCACCCGGTCTCGGCGAGCCCCTGGCGACGCGCCACAACACCGGCGTCGACAGCTACGACAACTACCTCTCGGTCGCGGCGCTGAATGTCGCGGTCGACATCAAGCAGGCTGCCGATGCCTATACCGCGCTGGTGTCCGATCCCGCCAAGCGCGCGGCGATGGGGGAGGCCGGCCGCACGCGCGCCCGCGACACGTTCGAGTGGAAGCGCATCTACGGACAGTATCGCGAGCTGTGGGGCGAACTCGCCGAGCGGCGCGAACAGGGCGTGCAGCGATCCGTGCGAAAGCAGGGGTCGTCGGCAAACCCCCTGAACCCCGATCCGTTCCGTCTCTTCCAGCACTACCCCTCGGGCAGCTTCGGCGCGCGCAGCAAGGTGAGACTGGTCGCCGGCTTCGACGCGGCGGCGTGGAAGACGTTGCTTGAGGTGCCCCTGCTCGTCGCACGCAGTCCGGTTCAGGCGACGACCGAAGACGCGCTGACGTTGCGCGCGCTTCTGCCCGCCGACGGTGCAACGGTCGAGGTCGGCGCGCTGTTGCAGCAAGTGCCGGCGCCACGCCGCGACGTGTTCGGCCGCGCTCTGACGTGGCTCCTCAAGGCCGGACTGATCGAGATCGAGGATCGAGTCCCGCCTCGGGTCTAGCGGCGTTCAGGGTGTTTTCGATCCGACTGACTCCCGCCAGATCGGAAAGACTCTAGGCGCGTTCGAGTTTGTTGGCCCCGAGGACGGGGCCGAAATCCGCCTCCTGGACCAGCACCGCGACGCCCTGACCGGCCTCGAGTCGCGGAAGGGGCAACCGGACACGATGGGACGTGCCGTCCCAGGATCCCAGCGAGCGGAAGCTGCGCACGACGTTGGCGTGAACCAGCGTGCGACCGCCATTCTCGCCGCGCTGGACGCGGGTCTCGCGCCGACGATCATAGAGCGCCATCGCGATCTCGGCCGGTGCACCCGCGAGATCGAGCGCATCCAACGCGACCGAGACGCCGCCGTCCTTGTCGAGCGTGATCTGAGGCGTCGCGCGACGCTGCGCGCGGGCGGCGCTCGTCGCGAGCAGGCTCTGGATCGGCTCGGCTGTCTGACCCGGATTGTGGCCCAGGCCCTCAACGACCATCTCGGGCGTGTAGACCGAGCGCTGGCGCAGGCGCCGCGCATAGCCGCGCTGGCGTTCGGTGGAGGCGCGGTCCGCGAACGGATCCTTCCAGCCGATATGGTCCCAATAGTCGACGTGGTACGACAGGGCGACCAGGTTGGGCTGGGCGGAGATGGTCGCGAGGTGGGCGTCCGACGGCGGGCAGGAGCTGCATCCCTGCGAGGTGAAGAGCTCGATCGTCCAGGGGCCGCCCGGGGGGATCACCGCGACGGGCTCAGCCTCGGCCGAACCGGCCCGCCACAAGCTGTAGGCTGCCAGGGCCGCTGAACCCCCCAAGAGGGAGCGGCGGACCAAGGTCGGGGGCAGTTTCATGGCGCCATCCTCTCGCATCGGCGCCGCCATCGCCAATCAAGTCGAATCACCGTCGCGTCAGCGGATTGGACAGGGGCATTGGCAATATTATAACGAACGTCACCAATGCCTGCCTCCGTCTCCTTCGGCACCGTCCTTTTGGCCCTCAGCGCGCCGCGACGGGTGGCCGGCGCGCTCGCCGTTTCGGCAGCGCTGTGGCTCGCCGTGTGGTGGGCGCTGTGAGCGCTCCCGCCCTGCGATTGACCGACGTGACGGTGAGCTACGACCGCCACCCGGCAGTGCACCATGTCTCGGCCGAGATCCCCGCCGCTGAATTGACGGCCGTGGTCGGCCCCAACGGTGCGGGCAAGAGCACCCTCCTGAAAGCAATGCTGGGGCTGGTGCCGCACCGCGAGGGCCGGATCGAGTGCCGGGCGCGGCGGGTCGCCTATCTGCCTCAGCAAGCCGAGATCGATCGCAGCTTTCCGATCAGCGTCTTTGACACCGTGCTGCTCGGCCGTTGGTCGCGCTTCGGCGGCTTCGCGCCGGCGGTGAAGGGCGACATGCACGACGCGGCGCATGCGATCGAGGCGGTCGGACTCGCGGGCTTCGAACAGCGTCCGATCGACACGCTGTCGGTTGGCCAGTTCCAGCGCGTCCTGTTCGCCCGCGTGCTGATCCAGGACGCGGATCTGGTGTTGCTGGACGAACCGTTCGCGGCGGTCGATTCCGGGACGGTCGCAGACCTGATGGACGTAGTGAAGCGCTGGCGGACGGAGAACCGCACGGTCGTCGCGGTCCTGCACGACCTCGACCAAGTGCGACGAGAGTTTCCGCATGCGCTCCTGATGGCGCGCCAGCTGATCGACAGCGGACACACCGAGCGCGTCTTGTCGGCGCGCAATCTCCTGCGCGCGCGCGCCATGGCCGAGGCGTGGGACGAACGCGCCGGCGCCTGCGAGACCGAGACCGGAGAGCCGGCGCACCGTCACGCGCACTGACGGCCGGGTCCATGCTCTACGACATCGTGATCGAGCCGTTCGTCGAGTTCGGCTTCATGCGCCGCGCGCTCGTCGCCTGCGTTGCGATGGCGATGAGCGGCGCCGCGATCGGCGTATTCCTGATCCTGCGGCGCATGAGTCTGATGGGCGATGCCCTCGCTCACGCGCTGCTGCCTGGCGCGGCACTGGGCTTCCTGCTGGGCGGGTTGTCGATGCCGGCGATGGGGCTGGGCGGCTTCATCGCCGGCATCCTGACCGCGCTTGCCGCGGGCGCCATCGCCCGGTTCAGCGAGCTGCGCGAGGATGCGAGTTTCGCGGCGGCCTATCTGACGGCACTGGCTCTCGGGGTGCTGATCGTCTCCCTGCGCGGCTCCAGCGTCGATCTGATGCATATCCTGTTCGGCGCGATCCTGGCGGTCGATGATCTGTCGCTGTTCCTGGTCGCCACCACGACCACAGTCACGCTGACCGGACTCGCCGCGATCTACCGGCCGCTGGTGGTGGAGTGCTTCAATCCCGGGTTCCTCGCCGCCATGGGCGTGCGCGGTTCGGTCTACCACTATCTGTTCCTCGCGCTCGCGGTGCTGAACCTGGTGGCGGCCTTTCAGGCGCTGGGCACGCTGATGGCGCTCGGTCTCATGCTGCTGCCGGCGGTGGCCGCCTCATTCTGGAGCCGGGAGGTCTGGTCGATGGTGGCGATCGCGGCACCGATGGGTCTGGTCTCGGGCTTCGCGGGTCTCTTGTTGTCGTTCCATGCCGACCTGCCATCGGGGCCGACCATCGTGCTGATGGCGAGCCTGTTCTTCCTCGCCTCGCTGCTGTGCGGCACGCGCCATTCGCTGCGCCTGCGACTCGCCCGTCCGCGCCACTTGCAGGGCTGAGCGATCCGGCACAGGGTGCCGCGGATGAATTCCGCCACACTGGTTCCGCTCCTGGGATTTGCCGTCGGGCTGGCGCTCGGCGCCACCGCGCGCTGGACCGATTTCTGCATGCGCGGGGCGATCGAGGACATGCTCACCACCCGCGAGGCCCCGCGGCTGCGCGGCTTCGCCCTCGCCGTGGTGGTGGCGCTGGTGGGTGTGCAGGCATTGGCGCTAACCGGCACGGTCGACCTCACCAAGTCGCTCTCGCTGCCCAAGGCGGTCTTCTGGGGCGGCGCGCTGGTCGGCGGCGCGATGTTCGGCGTCGGCATGGTGCTGACCGGCGGCTGCGGCACGCGGCTTCTGGTGCTGGCCGCCAGCGGCAATCTGCGCGCGACCGTAACGGTCGTGCTCTTCGCCATGGTGGCCTACGCCACGCTGCGCGGCATTCTCGCGCCGGTGCGCGGCGAGTTCGCGGCGCTCGCGACCATCCCCTTTCCGCAACAATCCCTGCCACTCGTCGCCGGCGCCGCGATCGGGCTCGCCGCGCTTGCGCTCGCGCTATGGCGACGCGGGCCGATCCGGCATCTGGCGGGCGGCGTGGGCGTCGGGCTGCTGATCCCGATCAGCTACTACATCACCGGCCGTCTCGGCGCCGACGATTTCAACCCCGCGCCGACCGAGAGCCTCGGCGTCACCCGCACAGCCGGCGAGAGTGTCGTCTATCTGCTGACCTATACGGGCGCGAAGATCAGTTTCGGCGTCGCCTTTGTCTTCGGCATTCCGGCGGGCGCCGCGCTCGTCGCGGCGCTCACCGGCAAGTTCAAACTCGAGGGCTTCGAGCGGCCGGCCGACATGGGTCGCTATGCGCTGGGCGCCCTCTTCATGGGCTTCGGTGGCGTCTGCGCGATGGGCTGCACCATCGGCAACGGGCTGACCGGCCTCGCCTCGCTGTCGCCCGGCGCGCTGATCGCGACGCCGGCCATGGTGCTCGCCGCCGCCGCCACGATGCGGTGGCGGCAGTCGCGTCGCGCGTCCGTCCTCGCCTGATCCTCGCCGCTCCGGAGTCGTCCCATGACCGCCTCGCCTGTTCCCGGCGTTACGCTGAAGACCGTCACCGCCAACAGCATCCATATGCGCTACGCCGAGATCGGCACCGGCCCGCTCGTGCTGTTCTGCCACGGCTGGCCCGAGAGCTGGTACTCGTGGCGACACCAACTGAGCGCACTCAGCGCCGCCGGCTTCCGCTGTGTCGCGCCGGACATGCGCGGCTATGGCGGCACCCAGGCGCCCGAGACGATCGAGCACTACACGCTCTATCATCTGGTCGGCGACATGACCGAGTTGGTGAAGGCGCTCGGCGAGACGCAGGCGATCGTGGTCGGCCACGACTGGGGCGCGCCGGTCGCCTGGCACGCCGCGATGTGGCGGCCCGATGTCTTCCGTGCGGTGTGCGGCATGAGCGTGCCCTTCTCGCCGCCCGGCTACATCGACGTTCTAAGCGCGCTGGAGAAGCTCGGCATCACCGACTTCTACATGCAGTATTTCCAGAAGCCCGGAGTCGCCGAGGCCGAGATGCAGCGCGACATCCGGACGGCGCTGAAGCGCGTCTACTTCACCGCGGGTGGGGAGCTCGACGAGAAGGGCAAGGGCTTCGCGCGCCTGCCCGACGGCACGCTGCTCGGCAACACGGTCGAGCCCAAGACGTTGCCGCCATGGCTGAGCGACGCCGACCTCGACTACTACGCGGGCGAGTTCGCGCGGGCGGGCTTCCGGGGCGGCTTCAACTGGTACCGGAACCTGCGGCGCAACTGGGAACTCTCCGGTCCGTGGCGCGGACAGATCATTCGCCAGCCGAGCCTGTTCATCGCCGGCAGCCGCGATGGCGTGCTGCGCTTCCCCGCCTCGATGGCCCAGATCGAGGCATACCCGAAGACCCTGCCGGGCCTCAGGGGCAGCCACATCCTCGAGGGGGCCGGCCACTGGATCCAGCAGGAGCAACCGGTCGAGGTGAACCGCCTGCTGGTGGAGTTCGCCCGCGGCCTGTGAAACCGCTTCACCAGGGCGGGCCGGCGGGCGCATACTCGCCCTGTCCCCCGGACGGAGGCCACCGATGCGCCTCTTGGCTCTGCTGATCGCCTGTCTCGTCGCGGCGCTGCCCGCGACCGCGCAACATTGCGACGGCGCCGAACCACCGCCGCAGGGCGAGAAGCCTTCGACCTGACGCGGCCGCGCGCAACACCGACGTGTCTGCCGGGCGGGTCATTCCCGCGCCCGCGTGTCGTCCTGAGTGTCCGCTGAGGACTCGCGCGCGGTACGGCTGACTCGAATCGCGCTGCACTTCGTTCAGGACAACAGACGAGAAGGTCGCGACGACAAAGATGGCGGTCGAGCCACCCCGCTTGTCGTCCTGAGCGCTAGCGAAGGACCTTGGGACGGTGCGCGTAACGCGAAAGGTCCTTCGCTTCGCTCAGGACGACGGGAGTGGCGGCCGCGCCGCCCGCGCTTGTCGTCCTGAGCGCCAGCGAAGGACCCAGGGGCATTGCGCGACTCGTGGCGCTGTCCTGTCCTACACTCCGCCCCAGACACCGGACGGAGGAGCGCGGAGATGGACGCGAATGACGAGGCGATGTTGCTGGCCACGATCGACCGGTGGGTGGAGCGGGAGGTGGCGCCGCGGGTGAAGGAGTTCGACCACGCCGATCGCTGGCCGGCCGAGCTCGTGGAGCAGATGAAGGGGCTGGGGCTGTTCGGCGCCACGGTCGGGCGGGAGTATGGCGGACTGGGGCTACCGGCCACCACCTACGCCCAAATCGTGATGCGCATCTCGTCGGTGTGGATGGCGCTCACCGGCATCTTCAATTCGCACCTGATGCTGGCCCTGGCCGTCGAGAAGTTCGGCACCGAGGCGCAGCGGCGGCGCTGGCTGCCGCTGTTCGCGAGCGGCGAGATCCGGGGCGGGCTGGCGCTCACCGAGCCCGATGCCGGCACCGACCTGCAGGCGATCCGCATGACGGCGCGGCGCGACGGCGATCACTACGTGATCGACGGCACCAAGACCTGGATCAGCAACGGCATCGAGGGCTCGTGCTTCGCGCTTTTGGTCAAGACCGATCCGGCGGCGAGCCCGCGCCATACCGGCATGAGCCTCTTCATCGCGCCCAAGGGCCCCGGCTTCACCACGGGGCGCAAGCTCGAGAAGCTCGGCTACAAGTCGATCGATTCGGGCGAGTTGATCTTCCGCGGCTATCGCGTTCCCGCCGACCATCTGATTGGCGAGGTCGAAGGGCGCGGCTTTGCCCAGGTGGCGGGCGGGCTGGAGCTCGGCCGCATCAATGTCGCGGCCCGCGGCGTCGGCATCGCCGAGGGCGCGCTCAAGCTTGCGACCGACTACGCCAGGATCCGCCGCACCTTCGGCAAGCCCATCGTCGAGCACCAGGCGATCGCGCTCAAGATCGGCGAGATGGCGACGCGCGCCCGCGCCGCGCGCCTGCTCACGCTCGACGCCGCCGCAACCTTCGACCGCGGCGAGCGCTGCGACATGGAGGCGGGGATGGCGAAGTACTTCGCCTCGGAAGCGGCGCTCGAGAACAGCACGGAGTCGATGCGCATTCACGGCGCCTACGGCTACTCCAAGGAGTGCGACATCGAGCGGCTCTATCGCGACGCGCCGCTCACCTGCATCGGCGAGGGCACCAACGAGATGCAGCGCCTCATCATCGCCCGCCAGTGGACGCGGCGGAGCGCCGAGGCGTGACCACGCCGCAACCTACGCACGGGGCGACCAAACCGCTCGCGGGCATCCGGGTGCTGACGCTGGAGCAATTCGGCGCCGGCCCCTATGGCACGATGCTGCTGGCCGAGCTGGGCGCGGAGGTGATCAAGATCGAGCCGCCCGGCGGCGATCCCTCGCGGCGCGTCGGACCGCATCTTCTGGGCGATGACGACAGCCAGTACTTCCAGGCCTGGAACCTCGGCAAGAAAAGCGTCGCGCTCGATCTCAAGAGCGATACGGGGCGACGCGATTTCGAGGCGCTGGTGCGGACCGCCGATTGTGTGGTGAACAATCTTCGCGGCACGCAGCCCGCGAAGCTCGGTCTCGACTACGCCGCGCTGAAGCCCGTCAATCCGCGCATCGTCTGCCTGCATATCTCGGCCTATGGCCGCGCCGGTCCGCGCGCCGACTGGCCGGGCTACGATTTCCTGATGCAGGCCGAAGCCGGGCTGGTGGAACTCACTGGCGACCCCGAGGGCCCGCCGACCCGCGTCGGCGCCTCGATGATCGACAGCATGAGCGGGCTCACCGGCGCGCTGGGGCTGCTCGCCTGTCTCCTGCGGGCGCGGGTGACCGGCGAGGGGTGCGACGTCGAGACCTGCCTGTTCGATGTGGCGCTGCACCAGCTCACCTATGCCGGCACCTGGTACCTGAATGAGGGAGAAGTCGCGCCGCGCCTGCCGCGCAGCGCCCATCTTTCTCTGGCGCCGGTGCAAACCTTCCCGACGGCGGATGGCTGGATCTTCGTAATGTGCATGACGCAGAAGTTCTGGCTGTCGCTGGTCGACGCCCTGGGACGGCGCGAGCTCTTGGCCGATCCGCGCTTCGCCGATCCCAACACGCGCGCCGTCCATCGCGCGGCGCTCACCGAGGCGTTGGACCCGACCTTTCGCGCGTGCACGACCGCCGACTGGCTGGAACGGCTCGGCGGCCTCCTGCCCGTGGCGCCGGTTCATCGCCTGGACCAGGCGCTCGACAGCCCGTTCGTGCGCGAGACCGGCATGGTCTCGGACGTGGCGCACTCAGCGCGCGGGCGGCTGCGCGTCATCGCCAATCCCTTGCGCATCGACGGCGCGCGGCCGACTCAGACGGCTTGCGCGCCGCTCGGCGCCGACTCCGCAACCTTCACCGGGCGGACGCCATGAAGCTCGACGGCATCAAGGTTCTCGATCTCTCGTGGTTCCTGCCGGGGCCTTATCTCACGACGGCCTTGTGCGATCACGGCGCCACGGTCATCAAGGTCGAGCCGCCAGGCGAGGGCGATCCCGGTCGCCACATCAGACCGATGGACGAACGCACGTCGGTGTTCTTCCGCAACATGGCGCGCGGCAAGCGCAGCATCGTGCTCGATCTAAAGACCGACGCGGGCCGGGCCGAGCTGCGACAGCTCGCCGATCAGGCCGATGTGCTGGTGGAATCCTTCCGCCCCGGCGTCGCGGCGCGCTTCGGCATCGGCTACGAGGCGCTGCGCCGGAGCAATCCGGGCCTCGTCTATTGTTCGATCTCGGCTTTCGGCCAGGACGGCGCATATCCCGGGCGCGCCGCGCACGATCTCGCACTGGAGGCGATGACCGGCGTGCTGAGCCTGACCCTGGGCGACGATGGGCGACCGGCGGTGCCGGGCATCCCGATCGCCGATGTGGTGAGCGGTCTGCAAGGGCTCAGCGGCGTCTTGATGGCGCTCCTCAGGCGCGCGAGCACGGGCCGCGGTGATCGCATCGACATGTCGATGCACGAGGCGCTGATGGCGGCCTGCGCCAATGTCGTCGGCGCGCCCTTCACCGACGGCACGCAGCCCGACGTGAAGACGCAGCGCACGACCGGCGGCGCGGCGTTCTATCGGCTCTACGACACGGCGGACGGGCGCCAGCTCGCGCTGGCGGGCCAGGAGATGAAGTTCGTCCGCAATCTGCTGGACGCGCTGGGTCGGCCGGAACTGGCGCCCCTCTGCGAGCGACCCGGCGCGCATCAGAAGCCGGTGATGGAATTCCTGGCCGGGACGTTTCGCTCAAAGCCGCTCGCACACTGGATGGCGTGGCTGCCCACGCTCGACATTTGCTGGGGCCCGGTAAACACGCTGCCCGAGGCGATCGCCGATGCGAACCTCGCGGCGCGGGCCGCGATCGTGACCGACGAGCGCGGCCGCAAGCACTTCGCCCCCGTGGTGCGCTTCCAAGAGGAGCCGGCCCGCCCGCTCTATCGAGAACCGCTGCTCGGCGAACACGACGGGCAAGGCTGGGGCTGACGACCCGCAGCCACCGGCCCGGGTCCTTCGCTGCCGCTCAGGACGGCAGCGGGAAAGCCCGATCAGTCCGTGGGATCGAACTTCATCGCCACGCCGTTCATGCAATAGCGCTGGCCGGTGGGCGGTGGGCCGTCGGGGAAGACGTGGCCGAGATGGCCGCCGCAATTGGCGCAATGCACCTCGGTGCGGGTCATGAAGAAGCTGCGGTCGGTGGTGGTGCCGATGGCGCCATCTATCGGCGCCCAGAAGGAGGGCCAGCCGGTGCCGCTCTCGAATTTGGTGTCGGCCTCGAACAGGGGATGGCCGCAGCCGGCGCACACGAACTTGCCGGCGCGCTTTTCCATGTTGAGCGGGCTGGTGAAGGGCCGTTCGGTACCGTGCTTGCGCAGCACATGGTGTTGGGCGGCGTCGAGGCGCTGGCGCCACTCGGCATCGCTGAGATCGACGGGGTAGGTTTTTTCGGTGTTGGCCATGATGCTCCGATGATCGCCGCTCAGGCGAGCGACCGCAACTCCGCCAGTGCCACCGTCAGCATCGCAAGGTCGGGCGCGCCGGCGGCGGCGATCTCGGCCGCGAGCCGGTCGTAGCGCGCGAGCGCCACCGCCCGTGGCCGCTCCCAGGCCGCGAGCGAGTCGCCGCCCGCCGCCAGCGCCGAGCGGCAGAGTGCCGCCTGGGCCGCGTCCAGCTCTTCGGCGATCGAGGCGGTCGCGAGCGCGGGCCAGCCGCCTTCGCGCGGCAGCTTGCGCGCTCCCTCGCGCAGGGCGGCGAGCCCGAGCCGCTCGCCCAGCCGGAAATAGACGCCGGCCACGCCGACCGGATCGCGCGTCTCGGCCACCTGGAGCAGATCGCCGGCGACGGCCAGGATATCGAGCGACGCCACGCGCTTGGCGAGGTCGCGCGGTGCACCCAGCTCGACGAACCCAGCAACACGCGCTTCCAGCGCCGCCATTTCGGCCGGACCCACGATCTCCGCCGGCAGCGCCTGCAGGGCCTCAACCGCGGGGCCGAGACGCGCGGTCGCGGCCATCGTGTCCAGCGGCTGCGGCCAGCGGCGCAGCACCCACTGCACGGCGCGCTCCAGGAAGCGCTGGCTCGCCACCATCATGGCGGTCTGGGCCGGGGCCTTCAGCGTGTGATCAAGTGACTCGATCGCGGTCCAAAGATCGCGCAGCCGCCACGCGTCGCGCACCACCGCAAAGGCGCGGGCGATCCCGGCCGCCGGCGCGCCGGTGCGGTCGGCGACGTCATGTACAAAGCTTGGGCCGCCGCGATTGATGGTGGAGTTCACCACCTGTAGGGCGGTGATCTCGCGGCGCAACCGGTGCGCCTTGAGGTCGGGCGCGAAGCCTTCCCGCAGCGCCTGCGGGAAGTAGCGCAACAACTCCGGTTCAAGCAGCGGATCGTCGGGCAGGTCGGACGCCAGAAGCGCCTCGTTGAGGTCGATCTTGGCGTAGGCCAGCAGCACCGAGAGTTCGGGCCGGGTGAGCGGCTGGTGCTGGGCGGCGCGGCGGCGCATGGCGTCTGACGCGGGCAGCGCCTCCACCGCGCGGTCGAGCTTGCCGGCGCGCTCAAGCCGACGCATCGCGCGCTCGAGGCGATCGTGCAATTCAGCGGCGCGCGCCTCGGCAACGGTGATCGCGAGCCCCTGCTGGTAGTTGTTGCGCAGCACGAGTGCGGCCACTTCGTCGGTCATCGAGGCCAGCAGCGTATCGCGCGCGCCGCCCGCCAGTGCGCCGCGCCCGATCGCGGCACCGGTCGCCACCTTGATATTGACCTCGTGATCCGAGGTATCGACACCCGCCGAATTGTCGAGCGCGTCGGTGTTGAGGCGCCGTCCCGCGAGCGCCGCCTCGATGCGCGCGCGCTGGGTCAGCGCAAGATTGGCGCCCTCGCCCAGCACGCCGGCGTGGAGTTCCACAGCATCGATCCGCAACGCCTCCGTCGCGCGATCGCCCGCCTCGGCATGGCTCTCGCTGGAGGCCTTCACATAGGTGCCGATGCCGCCGAAATAGAGGAGATCCACCGGCGCCTTGAGGATCCCGCGCATTAGGTCGATCGGCGTGATCGCGCCAGCCGTGAGCCCCAGCACCTGGGCGGCTGCGGACGAGAGGGCGATCGACTTGGCGCCGCGCTCGAAAACGCCGCCGCCCGCCGAGATCAGACTCGCGTCGTAGTCCTTCCAACTGGAACGCGGCAGAGCGAACAGGCGTTCCCGCTCCGCCCAGCTCAGCGCCGGATCGGGCGACGGATCGAGGAAGATGTTGCGATGATCGAAGGCGGCGACCAGACGGATCTGGCGCGACAGCAGCATGCCGTTGCCGAAGACGTCGCCGGACATGTCGCCGACGCCCGCCACGGTGAAGGGCGTCGTTTGGATATCGGTGCCGGCCTCGCGGAAGTGCCGCTTCACCTGCTCCCAGGCACCCTTGGCGGTGATGCCCATCTTCTTGTGGTCGTAGCCCGCCGACCCGCCGGAGGCGAAGGCATCGTCGAGCCAGAAGCCAGCCTCGCGCGCGAGCCCGTTGGCGATGTCGGAGAAGGTGGCCGTGCCCTTGTCGGCGGCGACCACGAGATAGGGATCGTCGCCGTCGTGCCGTACCGTGTCCGGCGGTGGCACGATGCCCGATGGCGCGAGATTGTCGGTGAGGCCGAGAAGAGCGCGGATGAAGAGGCGATAACAGGCGACGCCCTCGGCCTGCTGCGCCTCGCGACCACCGCTTGCCGGCGGTTGCTTCACATAGAAGCCGCCCTTGGACCCCACCGGCACGATGACGGCGTTCTTCACCATCTGGGTCTTCATCAGACCGAGAATCTCGGTGCGGAAATCCTCCCGCCGGTCGGACCAACGCAGACCGCCCCGCGCCACGCGACCGCCGCGCAGGTGGATGCCTTCGACGCGCGGGGCGCAGACGAAGATCTCGACCAGCGGACGGGGCGCCGGCAGGTCGGCGAGCGCGCGGCTGTCGAGCTTGTGCGCGATCCAGGGACGCGGCCGCCCCTGTCCCTGGGCGTCGCGCTGGAAGAAATCGGTGCGCAGCGTGTTGCGCACCGCATCGACGGTGCGCCGCAGGATTCGGTCCTCGTCGAGCGTGGCGACGCGCTCCAGCGCCGTGTCGAGCGCGGCTTGCGCGGCATCAATGGCGGCGCGGCGCGGGCCGGCGTCGGCCGCACCGAGCGCGGGATCGAGGCCCGCACGGAACAGCGCGACGATGCCGGCGGCCACGTCGGGCCAGGCCGCGATCGTGCGGTCCATGTAGTCCTGGCTGAACGGGATGCCGGTCTGCCGCAGATAGCGCGCGTAGCTGCGCAACAGCGCGACCTCCCGCCAGTCGAGACCCGCCGACAGAACGAGCGCGTTCAGCCGGTCGCTCTCCTGCGCGCCGGACCAGATTTCGTGCAGCGTCGCGAGAAACCGGGTGCCGACGGTGTCCTGATCGAGCGCGCGACCATCGGCGGTTTCCAATGTGAGTACCTGGAGCGCCACCCCGCCGGCCGCGGGCGCGAGCGCGAACGGCGCCTCCGAGATCACGCGCAGACCGAAATTCTCCAGCGCCGGCAGGATGTCCGAAAGAGCGCGCGGCGCGCCGGGATGGAAGAGCCGCAGCTGCAGCCGCGCCGGTGGCGTCCCGGCTTCGCGCGCCAATCGCATGGCGACGGCCGCGCCGCTCGCGATCTCGTCCAGCGGCGGGAGATCGGCGAGCGCATCGGCGGCGCCAAAGGTCTCGCGGTAGGTCGCCGGAAACGCCGCGCGTCGTTCGCGGGCCAGCGTCCGGCCCTCCGCCTCGCCGAAGCGAGCCTGCGCAGCGTCGTGGAAACGATCGCTCCAGGTCGCGGCCGCTTCAGCGAGCGCTGCCTCCAGCGCGACGAGGTCGGGCGACGGCGCGGCGGCCGACAGGCGGACACTGAAGAGCAGCTGGGCGAGCGGCGAATCGGGACGAGCGCTCGAAGTCGTGGCGGCCACCTCACCGCCCCAGGCGCGGGCGAGGATCGCGCCGAAGCGCTCGGCGAGGGCCTCGTCGAAGCGCTCGCGCGGGCAGAACACCAGGCAACTCGCGAAGCGCCCGACCGTATCGAGGCGGGAGAACAGCGCCACCCGGCGTCTCTCCTGCAGCTGCAACACGCCGATCGCGTGGTCGTGCAGAGTCTCAGGGTCGATCTGGAAGAGCTCGTCGCGCGGCCACGCCTCGAGGATCGCCTCCAGCGCCTTGCCGTCATGGCCATCGCGATCGAAGCCGGACCGGCGCAACACCGAGTCGGTCTTGGCGCGCAGCACCGGCACGTCGGCCGCCGGCGCATGGTAGGCCCGCGAGGTGAAGAGACCGACCAACCGCCGCTCGCCAACCGCGCGACCGTCGGAGTCATGGACCTTCACGATCACGCAATCCATCGCCGCGTCGCGATGAACGAGAGCGCGGCGGTCGGTCTTGACGATGGCAAGCGTGCGCGGGCCGCGCGCGAAGCGCACCATCGCCTCGCCGCCGCCCACTCCCGGATCGAACAGCCTCAGCCGGTCATCACGCAGGATGCCCAGCGCGGAGCCGGGCACGAGATCGTAGCGCAGGCCGGCCGGTTGGGCCGGGTCGTCGGCGTAGCGGTACTGGCGATGCCCGAGAAACGTGAAGTGCCGGGCCACCAGCCAGTCGAGGAACGCCGCGTGCTCCGTCGCGTCGGTATCGCGCGCGAGGTCCGTCTTGGCGTCGCGGCAGGCCGCCTGCAGCGGGCCCCAGTCGGCAACCGCCAGCCGGACCTCGGCCAGCATCCGCTGCAGGGCGGCGGCCAGCTCCTCCAGGGACGCCCGGTCCGCTTGGCGCTCGATCTCGAGCGACATCATCGATTCGCTGGCGGCCCGTTCGCCGGCATCGCTGCCGAACGACGCGAGATCGCCATCGAGGTCGCGCCGCACCGCGATAACCGGGTGGGCCAGCAGATGCACCGCGATGTCGCGCCGTGCGAGCTCGTTCAGCACCGAATCGACCAGGAACGGCATGTCGTCGTTCACCAGCTGGACGATCGAGCCGCGCGCCTCCACGCCATGCTCGGCAAGAGTCGGATTGAACGCCCGGACCTTGGCTACGCCCGGCAGGCGGCGCCGGGCAAAGGCCAACAGCTGCAACCCGACTCCAGCGCGCTCACCAGCGGGGCGGGCACCGAGATCGCGGTCCGAAATCCGCTCATAGAGGCGGCGCACAAAGTCGCCTGCGGCGTCCTCGCCCGCCAACCGCCGGGCCTCCGCGACGATCGCATCGAGAGGCGAAACGCGTGTCGGCGAGGGAGCATTCATGCGCCAATCCTACGCCCGCCGGCGCCAGCGCGCGATGGTGGCGGCCTGTGGCAACACCAAGGCACGCGTGGCGGGCATTTCTCGGATCGTGGCGGCGCTTTCGATCGGAATGCCTCGGGTTTCCGTCAAACCCCTTGCATTCCGGGCGAAAGCGCGTTTTGTTCTCATACGATGCTGCGGCTGCGAAGGCTTTGGAAGGGCGAAAAAAACAATATTTCAAAGTTTAATTATCCATTGTTTTTCAACGCATTAACCCGCCATTCCTCAGATTCACATGGGTCGGAAAAAAATGCCGATGACAGGCTTTCAGGCTGCCGTATCATCAAGACCTAGTGGAGCCCCCCTCGGGCCCCTCTAGATGTTGGGTTCTTCCACAAACTGTGTTTTCCACAGCTGTGGACAAAAAGACAATGGGGAGCCGCAAGTGTTTGATGTCGTTCAGGTTCGAAGCGGTGCGCGGGTTGTGACCGATCCGGCACGGGACGCCAAGCTGACGGCCTTCGGCAAGGCCACTCTCTCCGACCGGTATCTGATGCCGGGCGAGTCCTACCAGGACCTCTTCGCGCGCGTGGCGTCGGCCTACGCCGACGACGACGCGCATGCCCAGCGCATCTACGACTACATCTCCAATCTCTGGTTCATGCCGGCGACCCCGGTGTTGTCCAACGGCGGCACCGATCGGGGCCTGCCGATCTCGTGCTTCCTGAACGAAGCCAACGATTCGCTGGAAGGCATCGTTGGCCTGTGGAACGAGAATGTGTGGCTGGCCGCACGCGGCGGCGGCATCGGCTCCTATTGGGGCAATCTGCGCTCGATCGGCGAGAAGGTCGGGCTGAACGGCAAGACCTCGGGTGTCGTGCCGTTCATCCGGGTGATGGACTCGCTCACGCTCGCGATCAGCCAGGGCTCGCTGCGCCGCGGCTCGGCCGCCGTCTATCTGCCGGTCGACCATCCCGAGATTGAGGAGTTCATCGAGCTGCGCCGGCCGACCGGCGGCGATCCCAACCGCAAGGCGCTGAACCTGCACCACGGGCTCCTGATCTCCGACGCCTTCATGCGTGCCGTCGAGAACGACGAGGAATGGGCGCTGGTCAGCCCCAAGGACCGCTCGGTGCAGCGCCGCATCTCGGCCCGCGCGCTGTGGATCCGCATCCTGACCGCGCGCGTCGAGACCGGCGAGCCCTACCTCGTGTTCATCGACCATGTGAACCGCGCCATCCCCGAGCACCACAAGCTTGCGGGCCTCACGGTCAAGACCTCGAACCTGTGCAGCGAGATCACGTTGCCGACTGGCGTTGATCGCGCCGGCAAGCAGCGCACCGCCGTGTGCTGCCTGTCCTCGCTCAATCTCGAGACCTACTTCGAGTGGCACGAGCATCCGACCTTCATCGAGGACGTGATGCGCTTCCTCGACAACGTGATGACCGGCTTCATCGAGAAGGCGGGCTCCGATTTCGCGCGCGCCACCTACTCGGCGATGCGCGAGCGCTCGGTGGGGCTGGGCGTGATGGGCTTCCACTCGTTCCTCCAGATGAACGGCATTCCGATCGAATCGGTGATGGCCAAGGTCTGGAACAAGAAGATGTTCAAGCACGTCCGCGCCCAGTGCGACCGCGCCTCGCAGGTGCTGGCGGCCGAGCGCGGCGCCTGCCCAGACGCGGCCGACTTCGGCATCCAGGAGCGCTTCTCCAATAAGCTGGCGATCGCCCCCACCGCCTCGATCTCGATCATCTGCGGCGGCGCCTCGCCCGGCATCGAGCCGTCGGCGGCCAACGTCTACAACCACAAGACCCTCTCGGGCTCGTTCGTGGTCCGCAACCCGTTCCTGGAGAAGATCCTCGAGCGCCGCGGCCACAACGACGAGGAGACCTGGACCTCGATCACCACCAACCGCGGCTCGGTGCAGCATCTCGACTTCCTCGACGACGCCGAGAAGGCGACCTTCAAGACGGCGATCGAGATCGACCAGCGCTGGCTGGTCGAGCATGCGGCGGATCGCACGCCCTTCATCTGCCAGAGCCAGTCGCTGAACCTTTTCCTGCCGGCCGACGTGCACAAGCGCGACCTGCACCAGATCCACATGATGGCCTGGAAGCGCGGCGTGAAGAGCCTCTACTACTGCCGTTCGCTGTCGATCCAGCGCGCCGAGGCCGTGTCCAGCGACGCGCTCGCCGCGCCGTTGGGCGATCAGGCGCCGGGCGCGATGCCCCGCACCGAGGACGGCACCGACGCCGGACTGCCGCTCGCCGCCGCCAAGCTGGCGGAGCAGAGCGGCTACGAGAGCACCAACTACGAGGAATGCCTGAGCTGCCAATAGGCGGCCGGATCACGCGAGCGAAACCAGAGCCATGTCCCTTCTCGACGCCAAGCCGATCTACAAGCCGTTCAGCTATCCCTGGGCCTATGACGCGTGGCTGACGCAGCAGCGCATCCATTGGCTGCCCGAGGAGGTGCCGCTCGCCGACGATGTGAAGGATTGGCGCAACAAGCTCTCCGAGAGCGAGCGCCACCTGCTGACGCAGATCTTCCGCTTCTTCACCCAGGCCGATGTCGAGGTGAACAACTGCTACATGCGGCACTACAGCCGCGTCTTCAAGCCGACTGAAGTCCAGATGATGCTGGCGGCCTTCTCGGCCATGGAGACGGTACACGTCGCCGCCTACAGCCATTTGCTCGACACGATCGGCATGCCTGAGACCGAGTACTCGGCCTTCCTCACCGTGAAGGAGATGAAGGACAAGTACGACTACATGCAGGGCTTCAATGTCGAGTCGAAGGCCGACATTGCCAAGACGCTCGCGGTGTTCGGCGCCTTCACCGAGGGCCTGCAGCTCTTCGCCAGCTTCGCGATGCTGATGAACTTCCCGCGCTTCAACAAGATGAAGGGCATGGGCCAGATCGTGTCGTGGTCGGTGCGCGACGAGACGCTGCACTGCAACTCGATCGTCAAACTCTTCCGCACCTTCATCCAGGAAAACCCGGAAGTCTGGACCGAGCAGCTGCAGCGCGAGATCTACATCGCTTGCTCGACCATCGTCGAGCACGAGGACGCCTTCATCGACCTCGCGTTCGGGCTCGGGCCGATCGAGGGCATGACCGCGACCGACGTGAAGCGCTACATCCGCTTCATCGCCGACCGCCGGCTGGCGCAGCTGTCGCTGCAGCCGATCTATCGCCAGGACGCCAAGAACCCGCTGCCCTGGATGGACCAGATGCTGAACGCGATCGAGCACACCAACTTCTTCGAGAACCGCTCGACCGAGTACTCCAAGGCCGCCACCCGCGGCAGCTGGGAAGAGGCATTCGCCTGAGCGCGCCAGCGCTCCTCGCAAACCAGAACGTCGCCCGCAGCCTCGCCCTCGCGGCGGCCCTCGCCCTTGCCGCAACGCACGCTTCGGCCCAGGAGGCGAGCGGGCACTCCTTCGCCTACGATGTGCGCCTGGCCGAGCCGCAGCGCGATCTGCACGTCGACGCGCAAGCGAGCGTCACCATGGCGCGGCGCTGCGAGGGCTGGTCGTCGGGCGAGGCCTTCATCTACGCCATCGATCGCAGCGAGGGCGCGGGCCTTCGCAAGGCCGCGGGCGAAAGCGCCGACCGTTACGAAGAGCGGGTGAGCGCCGTCGAGAAGCCCGATGGCAGCGAGCTCACCTACCAGGCCCGCACCCGCCACAACGCCCGGGTGACCGCGACGCAGGGCAAGGCGCGCTTGGCTGCCGCCGGTGGCGGCGAGGGCGAGCTGGCCGCGACCTACAACCGCTTCACCCAGAAGGCGGCGTTGCCGCCGGGGACGCTGGGGCCGGTCGCGGCGCGTGCCCGCTTGGTCGAAGCGCTCGCGGCCAACCGGCCGGGCACCTTCGAGCTGCGCACGGTAGACATTCTCCGTTTCCATCGCCCGCTCACCGAAAGCTTCCTGCGACTGGAAGCGGGCGATCCGGCGATCGAGGCGAGCATGCCCGAGGCGCTGCGCGATCGCGCCCGCGAGCTCGCCGGGGGGCGCGTCTGGGCGGTGCGCCGGCGCGCGCTGGAGCTCAACGAATTCGGCGACGAGCTGTGGGTGGTCCATGAGTCCGGCGCGATCGTGCGGCAGATCGTGCAGCGGCAGGGGCTGCGCCTGATCCTCGACGCCCGCAAGCTCTCGATTTTCCCTGACCCGCGCTGCGGCTGACGCCCGGGTTTCCCCTCCGCGGCAAACCGCTGTAGGCTCGGCGCGATCCGCCTCAGGAGGTGAGTTCATGCCGGATTCGCACCCCCCTATGCCGTCCCCAGCGCTGCTCGACGACGCCGGCGCCGCCGCACTGGTCGCGTCGTACGGCGCGATCTCCAAGGGCGCGCAGTTGAAGGATATCGGCCGCATCGACGCGCATATGCGGCGCTACATCGAACTCTCGCCCTTCTGCTGCATCGCCACCGCCGATCGCGCCGGCCGGCAGGATGTGACGCCCCGCGGCGATCCACCGGGCAGCTTCAAGGTGCTGGACGAACATACGGTGGCGCTCGCCGATCGGCCGGGCAACAACCGCCTCGATACGCTGCGCAATCTTTTCGAGAATCCAGAAGTCGCACTGATCTTCATGCTGCCGGGCATCGCCGAGACGGTGCGTCTGGCAGGCACAGCGCGGTTGTCGACTGACGCGGCGCTCCTCGACTCGATGGCGGTGCAAGGTGCCCGTCCGCGCTGCGCCATCGTTGTGTCGGTGCGGCAGGCCTATCTGCACTGCGCCAAGGCTTTCTTCCGGTCGAAACTTTGGACCGGCGAGTACGCCCAGCCTTGGGGCACCTTCCCGTCGATCTCGCGCATGGTGGGCGACCAGATCGGCCTTAGCGAGGCCGACAAGAAGGTGGGCGAGGAGCGTACCGAACGCGCCTACCGCGACGGGCTATGGGCACCTATCACCTGACGGGCGAGCGCGCCCGCCAGATGCGGGTGCTGCCGCCGGCGCTTCTGAAGCGCCTCTACGAGCGATCCGACCTTCACGGTGCTGCGCAAACGGCCGCTCACATCGCGGGCCTCATGCTGGGCGGGTGGGCGGTACTGGCAAGCCTCGGCACGGCCTGGGTCGTGCCGGCCTTTTTGGTTCAGACTTTCCTGCTGGTCGGCGTGTTCGCTGCCATGCACGAGGCCGTGCATTACAGTGCGTTCCGCACCCGCTGGCCGAACGAGGTGCTGGCCTTCATGTCGGGCGCCACGATCCTGTTCAATGCCGCCTTCTATCGGCACTTCCATCTCGCGCATCACCGCTACACACAGGATCCGGCGCGCGATCCCGAGTTGATCGCGAGCCCCGCGCCGCGCACGCCCCGGGAGTACTGGCTGAGGCTGAGCGCGCTGCCTTACCTCAAGGCGCGGCTGGTCGGCCTCGTGACGGTGCCGTTCGGTGCGCGTCCAGGTGAGAGCTTCATCCACCCGACCGCCTGGCCCACGATCCGGCGCTGGGGCTGGGGCGTGCTCGCCGTCTACGCGGCGCTCCTGGCAGGATCGATCGCCCTGGAGACGGCGGCGCTCGTCTGGGCATGGCTGCTGCCGTGGCTCGCCGGCCTGCCGATCCTGCGCGCCTACCTGCTCAGCGAGCACACGCTCTGCGCGGAGTCCGACGACGGGTTCGCCAACACCCGCACCACGCTCTCGAACCCGTTGGTGCGCCTGGTGATGTGGAACCTGCCCTACCACGCCGAACATCATCTCTTTCCCAACGTCCCGTTCCATCGCCTGCCCGAGGCGCACCGCCATCTGCGACCGCATCTCGCGCACGTGGCGGCGTGCTACCGCGATGTTCAGGCGGAGATTCGGGCGAGCCTCACGTGAGGGTGCAGGACGGCGTCTTCGAGTGCGGCGACATCGGCCTGCAGTCCGGCGCGACACTCCGCGGTGCGAAGATCGTCTGGCGCGCCTATGGTCGGCTGTCGGCAGCGCGCGACAATGCCATTGTCTATCCCACCAGTTACTCGGCGCAACACACAGACATCGAGTGGCTGATCGGCCCCGGCCGCGCCCTCGATCCGGGTCGATACTTCATCGTCATCCCCAACATGTTCGGGAACGGGCTGAGCAGCTCGCCGTCCAACGCCGGTCGCGACGGCTTCCCCCCGATCGCCACCTTCGACAATGTGATGCAGCAGCGTCGGCTGATGCGCGAAGTCTTCGGCGTCGATCGGGTGAAGTTGGTCTATGGCTGGTCGATGGGCGCCCAGCAGGCCTACCACTGGGCCGCGCTGTTCGGCGCGGCAGTCGAACGCATCGTGGTGAATTGCGGTTCGGCCCGCACGGCGCCGCACAATTTCGTTTTCCTGGAGGGTGTGCGAACCGCCTTGCAGGCCGATCCGCGCTGGAACGGCCGGCACTTCACGGCGGTGCCCGAGGCCGGCCTCACCGCGATGGGCCGCATCTATGCCGGGTGGGCGCTCAGCCAGACCTTCTATCGACAGGAGCTTTGGCGCGGACTGGGATTTGCCTCGCTGGAGGATTTCTTGGTGCGATCATGGGAGGCGAACTTCAAGCGCCGCGACGCCGACGATCTCCTCTGCCAGCTCTCCACCTGGCAGCGCGCCGACATCTCCGCCAACGACACCTATCGCGGCGATCTGCCCAAGGCGCTGTCGGCGATCCAGGCGCGGGTGCTGCTGATGCCCTCGGCTACTGATCTCTATTTCCGCACCGACGACAATCGCGCCGAACTCCGCTGGCTGCGCCAGGGAACGCTGGCCGAGATTCCGTCGGTGTGGGGCCATCGCGCCGGCAATCCGCGCGACAATCCCGAGGACGCCGCGTTCATCGACGCGCAGGTATCGGCGTTTCTCGACTCCTGAGACCGCGCGTCAATCCCGCACCGGCTCCACCGCCGGTCCCACCGGTTCCTCCTCGCGCGCGACGGCGGACACGGCGGGCGGGTCGGGCAGCGGCGGTGGGCGCGGCAGGAAGGCGTCGAGCGCGGCGGCCGTGGCACGGGCATCCTCCTCCATGGGGTTGTGCCCGAGATGCTCGAACAGCATCAGTTGCGCGCCCTTGATGTCCTCCTGGAAGCGGAAGGCGTTCGACACGGGCACCCAACGGTCCTTCACCCCCCACAGGATCAGCGTCGGGACGTCGAGGCGCCGCAGCGGCGTGGGATCCAGCGGCTCCTGTGTGCGGACGCGACGCAACGTGGCGTCCCGATTGCCCGGAAAGCGTTGCAGGTCGGCGTAGCGGCGCACGCGCTCCTCGGTCACCTGCGTCGGATCGGCGTAGACCTCGCTGAGAGAGCGACGAACCATGGCATCGGGCTTGAGCCGGGCGGCGATGTCACCGACCACCGGAATTCGCGCGATGCGCAGCGCGAGCGGTGGCGAGCTGTCGCGCGGATAGCCCGCCGCATCGACCAGCACGAGGTGGCTCACCCGGTCGGGCCGCGTCGCAGCGAAGGTCCAGGCGATCGCACCGCCCATCGAATGGCCGGCCAGCGCGAAGCGCTCGAGGTGAAGCGTGTCGGCCAGCACTTCGACAAAGTCCGCGAAGGCCTCGATCGTGTAGTCATCGCGAGGCCAGGCGCCGGTGAGGCCGTGTCCGGGAAGATCGACCGAGACAAGGCGGGCGCGCGCGCCCAGCTCCTTCGCCCAGCCCTCCCACATGTGCAGCGAGCCGTTGGAGCCGTGGACCAAAACGACCGGGATGGCGTCGGACCGCCCCTCGTCGCGCACATGGGCACGCACACCCGCGATCTCGATGAACCGGCTCTGGCCGTTGGTGTAACGCGCGATCAACGTCTCCGCGGTCAATGTCGGGCCGTGGGCCCAGAGCGCCACGCCGCCCAGCACGCCCGCCAGCACGAACAAGAGCCACCGCCAGCGTGACGGCGGACGCTCCTGCTGACGGCGGCGCGGCGGCATGGACGGGATCGTCCGTCAGGAGGCGGCAGCGCCCACGCGCCGCGTGAGCGCGTCCAGCGACTTCATCCGCTCGGCCGACAGGGTCTCCAGCCGCTCGACCAGCGGCTTGGGCGCCCGCTCCGGTGAGCCCGAGTCGAATGGCGGCGCCGGCGCATACTCGATGCGCAACTGGATCGCCTGCGCGACCTCGGGGCCTGCGACTTCCGCCGCGACGACCAGCCCGAAATCGATGCCGGCGGTGACCCCGCCACCGGTGAAGAGATTTCCATCGCGCACGACGCGCTCGTCGACCCGGATCGCGCCGAAATTGGGCAGGAAGCGGCGCGACATCCAGTGGGTGGTGGCACGCTTGCCGCGCAGCAGACCGGCCGCGCCCAACACCAATGCGCCGGTGCAGACCGACGTGACATAGCGGGCGCCAGCGGCCTGGCGACGCACGAAGGCGAGGGCATCGGCATCTTCCATGACCGCCGATACGCCGACCCCGCCTGGCACGCAGATCAGGTCGAGCTGCGGACAATCGGCGAAGGTGGCGGAGGGCACGAGCTGAAGGCCGCCACCGGCGGCGACCGGCGACCTATCCTTCCAGACGAGGTGCGTGCGCGATCCCGGCAACGCCGACAGGACTTCGTAGGGTCCCGTCAGATCGAGCTGCGTCAGGTTGGGAAACAGCAGGAAACCGATCTCGAAAGGCTTGTCGCTCATGCTTTGTCGCTCCCCGGTCGGCCGGCCACCGCCTCGCGCAACGCGCCGGTCAGCGCATCGATATCGCGTAGCCGCACGTCGGCTGTGCGGGTCGAAATCTCGATCCCCGCCTCGGACAACCGGGCGAGAAGCTGGCGGTTGAGATCGTTGCCCACCACCACGCGGTCGTCCAGCGCGGCGACGAAGGCGAAGAGCTGGAATTCGAGCCCGTCGCTGCCCAGCTTCAGGAAGCGCACGATCGGCCCGGGTATCCTGAGGACGCGGGGATGGGCGATCGCGACCTCGCGCAAGATCGCCTCGACCCGGCCGACATCGCTGCCGTAGGCCACGGTGAGCGCGATCTCGACGCGGCTCGACGTGTCCGCGTAGGTGCGATTGATGACCGGGCTCTGCAGGAAAAGACTGTTGGGCACGATGACGCTGGTTCGCGCGAAGGTCTCGATCTCGGTGGCACGGATATTGATGCGCCGCACGATGCCTTCATGGCTGTCGACGACCACCCAGTCGCCCGGTCTGATCGGCCGTTCGATCAGCAGGATGATGCCCGAGATCACGTTGTTGGCGATGTTCTGCAGGCCAAGGCCAATGCCGACCGACAGCGCGCCCAGGATCAGCGCGAGATTGCTGAAATCGACGCCCAGTGCGGTGACACCGATCAGCAACGCTACCAGCAAGCCGACATAGTTGAGGCCGGCATCGATCGACTGTCGAAGCGTCACGGGCGCATCCAGCGTCGGCATCACCCGATCGCGCACGACGCGGCGCAGCGTGCGCACGATCAGTACCGCCACGCCGAAGGCCAAGATCGCCACCCCGATATCAGCCAGCGCGATGGTGACGCCCCCCACCTTGACGCCGGTGAAGAGCCGGCCCAACCCGCGCAGGATGTTGTCGACATCGACGCCCCAGGTCACGGGCACCAGGATGGAGACAGCAAGCACAAGCACGACATCGAGGATCAGGATCAACGCCTGGTGGCCGCGCAGCTGCGCGTCCGGCGCGAGGCCGAGCCGCTGGCGCGCCCATCGGCCGGGTGGGGTGTCGGCCGCCGCCGCGGCCTCGATCAGCCCGCTTGCCAAGCGATGGGCGAGCAGGGCGCCGGCAACCACGAGGCCGGTACCCGCGAGCGCCGAATGCAGATGCGTCGCCAGCACAGAGTAGCCCAGAAGCGCGAGCAGGACCGACGAGAGCATCGCAGCGCCGAGCAACAATCGCCCGAAGGCCCACCAGCCGCCACCAACGGCGCGCGGCGCGGCGTCTGGCGTCGCCGGCTGGGCAAGCCAGGCGCGACTCGCAAGCGCTGGCAACGCGAGCAACGTCACACCCGTCGCCATGACGAGTGCGCCGACCGCGGCAATGGCGGTACGGCCTTCGCCATCGTGCACATAGGCAATGACGGCGAGATCGAGCACGCCGTACCCCACGATCAGACGCCGCAGCGCGCGACTGAGCCGCGCGGCCGCATCGTCGCTGAACGGCAGGACCCGCCAGGCCGGCAAACGGGGCCGCAGCATGGTCGCGGTGAACCCGAAGACGAGAAACAGCACGATCAGCCGTTCGCTGGTCTCCGAAACGAGCAGATCGAGCGGCGCTGGTGGCAGGCTCGCATCGAGCAACTTGTCGACCAGCCAGACCAGCAAGACCGGCACCAGCACCAAGCCAATGCCGTCGACACTGGCAGCAACGACGCGATCACGCGGCGCGGTGTCACCCTCAGCCGGATCCTGCCCGAGCCGACGCCGCAAGGCGCGCGCAGACCACCAGATCGCGATGGTGAACAGCGCCCACAGCCCGATCGGTCGCAGATCGTGCTCGCCGGAGGCCAGCGCCGCGAGGCCTTTGCGTGACCAGGCGGCGACCGCGCGTTCGAGCACCGCCTGGGAAGCGGCAATCTCTGCTCCGAGGTCGCGCCAAACCTTGGGCGAGAGGGGCGAGGGACCGACACGCACCAGCGTTTCGACCATCGCAGCCCCGCGCGCACGCGCCAGTCGCTGGAGCAGCTGATCGGCACGCGCCAGCAACAGCTCGCTCTGCCTCACGCGACCTTCGACCAGCGTCACCTGCTGCCCGAGGCGCTCGCGCTCGGCGCGGACCTGCTCGGCCTCCGGGGAGGTGTCGCCCGGTGCCCGTCCCTCCAGCGGCGCGAGCAGGGCGCGCAACTGCACCAGGTCGTCGCGCGCGATCGCGGCGGCGGCCAGCACGGCCAGGCGCACGTCGCTCGTCTGGTCGCGCAGCACATCGATCTCGCCCGGCAAGAGACCCGGCTGACCGAGCCGGTCGGCCACCCGGTCGAGTTGGCGACCCCAGAGTTCGGCCAGCTGAGCGAAGGGCCGTTGCGGCACCGTCACCGTCTGCGCAAATGCCGGCAGCGCCGGCAGAAGCACGAGCGCTGCGACAAGCCACAGGCGAAGGATGAAGCGTATGGTCAGGCGGGAGTCCGATCGCGCCGCAGGGTGAGTGCGTTGCCTACCACGGCGAGCGACGATAGGGCCATGGCCGCCCCAGCCACCGCCGGCGCGGCCACCCCGGCTACTGCCAGCGGGATCATGACCAGATTGTAGGAGAAGGCCCACAACAGGTTCTGCGTGATCTTGGCATGCAGCCTGCGCGACAGCTCGCGCGCCATCGGCACCAGCGCGAGATCGTCGCGCAGCAACACCAGCCCGGCGCTGGAGCGCGCGACATCGGTGCCGCGACCCATGGCGATTCCGGCGTGCGCGGCAGCCAGCGCCGGCGCGTCGTTGATACCATCGCCCACCATCGCGAGTTCGCCGCTCGCCCCCAGCTCCGACAGCGCTGCGATCTTGCCTTCCGGTGTCAGTTCGGCCCTCACCTCATCGATCCCGAGTGCGCGCGCCACCGCGTCCGCGGTCGATCGGGCGTCGCCCGTCAAGAGCGCGAGCCGCAATCCCTCGGTGCGCAGTCGTCCGACCGCCGCCGCCGCGGCGGGCCGCACCTGATCGCGAAACACAAATCGGGCCATCAGTCGCGGCGCATCCCCGGCCGCGACCAGCCAGACCACGGTATCGCCGCCCGCGTCTCCGGCCTGCGACAGACCGAAGCGACGCAACAGGCGCGGCCCGCCCATCGCGATCGCCCCTGCCGGTCCCGTCGCTTCGACGCCCTCGCCCACGACGGCCCGGAAATCGCGGACAGGCGTTGCCGCCAGACCGCGCGCCGCCACCGCCTCCGCGACGCCGCGCGCCAGCGGATGTTCACTGCCCGCTTGGAGGCCGCCGGCGAGCGCCAGGAGCTCTTCTTCGGATTCCGCCCCCAGGCGCGTCACCTCGACCAGCGTCGGCCGTCCTTCCGTCAGCGTGCCGGTCTTGTCGAAAGCGACCGTTGAGACACCGCGCAGATGCTCCAGTGCCGCGGGGTCGCGGACCAGCAATCCGCTCTGCGCCGCGCGGCCGACCGCGACCACAACGGCGATGGGCGTCGCCAGCCCCAACGCGCACGGACAGGCCACCACCAACACGGCCGCCGCCCGCAGAATCGCGTCATGCGCGGCGAGGCCCGCCAGCCACCAGCCGAAGAATGTCAGCGCGGCGAGCGCGACAATCGCCGGCACGAATATCGCGGCGATGCGGTCAACCAGACGTTCCACGGGCAGTCGCGCGGCCTGCGCCTCGCCCACCGCGCGGGCGATCCGCGCGACCCGCGTGTCGGCGCCGCTCGCAAAAGCGCGGGCCCGCACCGCGCCATCGCGCAAGAACGTACCTGCGGCGATCATGTCGCCCGGCCCGCGTTCGACCGGATGACTCTCGCCGGTCAAGGCCTGCTCGTCGAAGGCAGCTCGTCCCTCGATCAATTCGGCATCTGCTGGAACCTTGTCGCCGGGCTTCAGGTCGAAGATCTCGCCCGGCGCGACATGCCGCGTCGGCGCGAGATCGGCCAGCGCGCGCACCGCTTCCGTCGCCCGCGCCTTGGCGCGCGTCTCGATCCACCGCCCCAAACGCACGAACGCGATGGTCATCGCAGCCGCCTCGAAATGCAGCGCGCCGTGGCCCGCATGGCCTGCGCCCCAACCGGCCAACGCGGCGAGCGAGACCGCAAACGCCGCCAGCGTGCCGAGCGACACCAGCAGATCCATGTTTCCCGTCCGCGCCCGCAACGCCCGGACAGCGGCGCGATAGAAGGGCCAGGCGAGGACGGTCTGCGTGGGCACCGCCAGCGAGAGCTGAAGCCAGCCCGGCAGGACGGACGCTCGGCCCGCCAGGTGATTGACCATGTCGACCGCAAACGGCAGCGCCAGAAGAACGGCGGCCAGCACCGGCCAACGATCGTCGCCGGCGGGCGGCGGCGGAACGAGTCCCTCTGCGACCCCCGCGTGGGCAACGTAACCCGCTTGGGCAACGGCCTCGACCAGCTCCGCCGGCGCCGCCCGGCCGGCGGTTGCGCGCACCCGCGCCTGCCCAGTCGCCAGGTTGACCGACGCGTCGAGCACGCCCGGAATGTCGGCCAGTGCACGTTCGACACGGCCGACGCAGGACGCGCAGGTCATGCCCTCGACGGAAAGAGTAGTGAGGGTTGGCGCGACGTCGTAGCCGGCGTCGCGCACGGCGGCGACCAGGGTCTCCGGCGATGCCGGGTTCTCAGGATCGGGCTCAATGCGGGCGCGCAGCACCGCCAGGCTGACCGCGGCGGATTTCACCCCCGGCGTCCGGCGCAGCGCGGCCTCGACACGGCTCGCGCAGGCCGCACAAGTCATGCCGTCGATGGGCAGGTGCAGAGTGGCGGGCGCGACCATCGTCGGAAAATAGGCGCGGGCCCGCTTGCCCGCCAGCGCTCGCATGGCTTAGGTGGCGGCCGATGGCCGCGCCCGCCAACTCCGTACTGATCGTGACGCTCCCGCCCATCCTGGGCGGCGTGACCAACCAGGCACGGCTGGTGGCTGAGCTCTTGCAGCGGCGAGGCTATGCGCCGACGCTGGCCTGGCGCGCCTACTTCAGCGACCGGCCCGAACTTTCGGTCCCTAGCTGGCGGCTCGGCCGCGGCCGCCCGGATGTCGCTGCCGTCGACGGCGCGCCCTGGCCGCAGCTCGCCGTCGGCAGCTGGTTGCCCGAGTTCGAATGGGCGCACCACCGCGCCTGGTCTCCCTGGGACAGGGTGATCGACAGCCATCGCCATCACATTGTGGTCTCGGGCAACAACCTTCCCGGCTTCGGACTCGTCGAGCGCGGGGTGCCGTCGCTGCAATGGATCGCCTCCGGCTATCGCGCCGACCGCGTCGATCGTTTCCGCACCCTGTCGCTGCCGCGCCGCGTCTTCGACGCGCTTCTCAATCGACCGGTCACGCTCGCCCAGGAACGGCGCATTCTGGAGAATGCCGATACCCTCGCGATTTCGAACTACACGCTGAACGCGCTGCGCGACCTCGCCCCGCGCCATCGCGTGCGTGGTCGCATCCTGATTCCGGTGGACACTGGGCGCTTCCGGCCAGAGGGCCGGCCGTCCGCGGCGGGGCGCCGGTTGCGGATCGGAACGACCGGTCACATGTCGGATCCGCGCAAGAACTGCGAGCTTCTGATCGCGGCTTTCCGGCAGGTGGCACAGCAACGCAACGACGTGGATCTGTCGATCCGCTGCGATCTCGATCGCCCGGCGTTCGACGCGCGATTTGGCACGGCCGATCTCGGCGAGCGCCTGCAGGTCGGACTGCCATTGCCCTTTGCCAAGCTGTCCGACTTCTATCGCAGCCTCGATGTGTTCGCGATCTCGTCCTGGCAGGAAGGGCTCTTGGTCACCGGCACCGAGGCGATGGCGTGCGGCGCGACCGTGGTGTCGACGCGATGCGGTGGACCGGAAGAGTTCGTGCACGACGGGCAGACCGGCCTGATGTCGGGTTTCCATCCGGTCGATCACGCGACGCGCCTCTTGGAAGCGCTGGACGACGCCGCCGGACCACGGCGACTTTCGTCGGCGGGCATTGAGCTGGTGCGCGAGCGCTTCGCCATGACGGTGTTTGAAGAGAGCTTCCTGCACCACTTCGCGGCTTTGCACCGTTGACAGCGCGGAGCGGGCGTTGAACCGTGCGCGCCGCATCGGAGGAGAAGGTCTATGGCGGACGCGGGCAAGAACGACATCCGGGTGAAACCCGACCGCCTGCACGCCTTCACGGCCGCGATCTGTCGCGCCGATGGCAGCACGACCGAGGAAGCGAAGCTGGTCGCCGATCATCTGGTTCTGGCCAATCTCTACGGCCATGACAGCCACGGCGTCGGCATGATGCCGCACTACATCGGCAACACGACCACCGGACGCTGTGTGCGCAATCACCACGCGCTGATCGCGCGCGACAATGGCGCCGTGATCGTGGTCGATGGCGGCCGGGGCTACGGCCAGGTGATCGCGAAGGAGGCGATGGAGTTCGGCATCGACCGGGCGCGCGAGCACGGGGTCTGCGTCGTCGGGCTGGTGAATTCGCACCATATTGGCCGAATCGGCCACTGGGCCGAGCAGTGCGCGCGCGCGGGCATGGTGAGCACGCACTGGGTCAACGTCCATGGCCACAAATCGCTGGTGGCGCCGTTCGGCGCGGCCGAGGCGCGCATCACCACCAACCCCTATTGCACCGCCGTCCCGCGCAAGGGTCGCGAGCCGGTGGTCCTCGACTTCGCGACCAGCCAGGTGGCGATGGGCAAGGTGCGCGTCGCCAACAACAAGGGCGAGCCGATGGAGCCCGGTCTGCTGATCGACGCCCAGGGCCGGCCGACGGTCGATCCCGGGACGATGTACAACGCGCCCTATGGCGCCATCCTGCCCTTCGGCTTGCACAAGGGCGGTGGGCTCGCGCTGATCTGCGATCTTCTGGCCGGCGCGTTGACGGGCGGCGGCACGCATAGCCAGCGGACCATCAAACCGGACGGCACCGACATCATCAACAACATGCTATCGATCATAGTCGACCCTGCCGCGATGGGCGGACTCGACGCGTTCGAGGACGAGGTCGAGAACTTCGTCACCTGGATCAAGTCCTCGAAGCCACAGCCGGGCGTGCCCGAGGTGCTGATGCCCGGTGAGCCGGAGCGGGCGCGCCGCATCGACCGCGAGCGCAATGGCGTGCCGATCGACCCAACCACCTGGGCACAGCTGGTCGAGACGGCCCGCAAGGTTCGCCTGAACGACACCGAAATCCGCGACATCGCCGGCGTGTGAGCCGGTCGCAAGGAGAAGATCGATGGCCAAGATGAAGCTCTACTATTCGCCCGCCTCGCCCTATGCCCGAAAGGTCCGCGCCGTCGCGCTCGAAGCCGGGCTCACCAAGAAGATCGAGATGGTGAACGTCGTGTTGTCGCCGATCGCGCCCAACGCCGATGTCGACAAGCGCAACCCCATCGGCAAGATCCCGTCGCTCTCGATCAAGGGCATGGAGCTCTTCGACTCGCCGGTGATCTGCGAATATCTCGACACCCAGCATCGCCGGCGCAAGCTGTTCCCGGCCAAGGGCGCAGCGCGCTGGACCGCGCTGCGGCTCCAGGCGCTGGGCGACGGGCTGCTCGATGCCGCGCTGCTCGCCCGATACGAAACCTTCCTGCGGCCCGAGGCGCTGCGCTGGTCCGACTGGACGGCCGGCCAGATGAAGAAGATCTCGGGCGTGCTCGACCGGCTGGAGGCCGAGGTGAAGTCGCTCAAGGGCAAGCCGACGATCGGCTCGATCACGGTGGGCTGCGCGCTGGGCTACCTCGATTTCAGGTTCGCGAGCTTCGGCTGGCGGCAGGGGCGCCCCAAACTCGCCAAGTGGTTCGCCAGCTTCGCCGAGTTGCCGTCGATGAAAGAGACGGCGCCGACCGCGTGACCGCCGACGAAATCGCGGTCCACCTCGGGCTGCAGCCGCATCCCGAAGGTGGCTGGTATCGCGAGACCTGGCGCGGCGCAACGCAGGACGGCGCGCGCGGCGCCGGGACAGCGATCTTTTTTCTGCTGAAGGCCGGCGAACGCTCGCACTGGCACCGCGTCGACGCCGACGAGACCTGGCACTTCTACGATGGCGCGCCGCTTGAGCTCGGGCAGAGCGCGGACGCCCGCTCGGTGTCGGCCACGCGGCTCGGCCGCAATCTGGCACTGGGCGAGACCCCGCAAGCGACCGTGCCGCGCGGTGTCTGGCAGTCGGCCCGAACGCTCGGCGCCTGGACGTTGGTGGGCTGTACCGTGGCGCCGGCCTCCGAGTTCACAGGCTTCGAGCTTGCGCCGCCGGGCTGGCACCCGGGCTGAACAACAGCTATCGCGCGCGACCCGCCAGAACGGCTCCGGCGACGACCAGTGCGCCGGCGATCGGCAGCGTCCAAGTCAGCGGCGCGAGCCCCAGGAGCACCAGCAGCGCGGTCGAGAGGATCGGCGTAGCGTAGCTCAAGGCACCGAGCAGTCCGATGTCGCCGCGCTTCACCGCGTGATCCCACAGATAGAACGCGGCGCCTGTCGGGCCGAGCCCGAGCAGCACCACCGCGCCCCACGCCAGGTAGGAGTCGGGCCAGCGCGTCGTCTCGAAAGCGAGATGGCAGAGAAGCGAAAGCACCGCCGAGGCCGCGCAGAACGCCGCCACCGCATCGGTCGGCGTGTCGCCGAAGCGTCGCGACAAAACCGAATACCCCGACCAGACGAAGGCGCAGCCCAGCGCCAGCGCATAGCCGAGCGCATGCTGTGCCTCGAAGGCGACGCCTCGCCCCAGCGCCAGCACGCCCACGCCGGCGAGCCCCAGCACCGCGCCCGCAAGGTGCGGCCAGCGCAAGCCGGCGCCGGCAAAGGGTGCGGCCAAGAGCACGATCAGGAGCGGCCAGAGGTAGTTGACGAGATTGGCTTCGGCCGGCGGCGCGAGCTGCAGGGCCGCGAAGTAGAGCGCGTGGTAGCCGAACAGCCCGCCTACCCCGAGCGCCCAGACCGGTGCGGGCCAGCGCAGCAGGGCGCGGCCGGCGCGGCCCGCCCATGCCGCACGGACGAACCCCAGGCCCGCACCCAGGGCGAAAGTCATGGCCACCATCTGAAATGGAGGGATAGGCCCGGCCGCGACCGCAAGCGACGCGAGCGCGCCCCACAACGCGATGGCGGCGAGCCCGGCGGTCAGCGCGGCGGAGGGCCGGGGCAAATGGGTCATGCGGCGGCGATAGCGCTCTCAGGCGGATGCGCGCAAGCCGGATCGCGGCTAGCATGAACGGCGAAGGAGACTTGATGTTCGCTCGACCGGCGAACCCCATCAGCCACCGGCTGGCCCGTCTGGCGCTGGCGATCGCAGCCGCCGGCGGGCTGCTCGTGGGCATGGCTGGGCCGCTGCATCGCTATGCCGGCGTCGATCCCGCGATTGCGCTGAGCATCTTCCGCTACGGCTCCTACATCGCGTTCGCCGCGATTGCGCTGGGCCTCGCGACGCTGGTCCCGACCCGCCCCGGCGATCGGCGTCGCGGATTCCTGTCGGCACTGCTGGCGTTGATCCTGGGCGGCGGCGCGGCCTTTGTGCCGCTCACCTGGTTCCTGAAGGCCCGCAACCTGCCGGCCATCCACGACATCAGCACCGACCTCGCCGATCCGCCGGTCTTCGTGGTGACGGCGCAGTTGCGACGCGGCGCGGCCAATCCGGCGGCCTACTCCGGCGCGGAAACCGCGCGGCTCCAGCGCGCGGGCTACCCTGAGCTTCTGCCGTTGAAGCTCGCGGTTCCAACCGACCAGGCCTTCACCAGGGTCGATCGTGCCGCGATGGAGCTCGGCTGGGAGATCGTTGCGCGCGCTCCGACGGATGGACGTATCGAGGCGACCGTGCGCAGCCCGTGGTTCGGCTTCATCGACGATGTCGTGATCCGTGTCCGACGCGACGGCGATGGTAGCCGCATCGACGTGCGCTCCAAGAGTCGCGTGGGACAGTCCGATCTCGGCGCCAACGCAGCGCGCATCACAGCTCTACTCGGGCGGGTTCGCGCCGGCAGCTGAGCCCGCGCCGGGTGGCAAGGTGAACCGGAAGGTCGCCCCACCGGGTCCATTGTCGATCAGAGAGATGTCTCCGCGCTGCGCGCGAACAAGATCGCGGGCGATGGCGAGACCAAGTCCGCTGCCGCCACTGCGGCCACCCGCTGCGAAGGGCCGAAACAGCGCGGCGCGCATCGGCTCAGGAACACCCGGCCCATCGTCGGCGACATCGACCAGCAGAAAGCCACGCGCCGAAGAGACGCGGACGGTGACCGTATTGGCGCCGGCCTGGAACGCGTTGCGGCCGAGATTGGCGAAGATCCGGAAGAGGTGATCGCGATCGGCACGCACGGCGCAGCCCGTCGGCACCTCATTGCGCCAGTGCCGCACCCGCTCGGGTGCGCTGTCTTCGCCCTCTTCCTCGAGATGGGTTCCGACCTCGTCCACCAGATCGCCGAGATCGACCTCGGCGAGGCGCGGTTCGGGTCGGCCGCGCACATAGTCGAGCGCGTCGCCGGCAAGCCGCGTCGCACGGTCGATCGTGCCCAGAATGGTCGGCGCGAGCGCGCGCGTGCGGGCATCCTCGCTGCTCGCCAGCCGATCGCTCATCAGGCGCGCCGTCGCCAGGATGTTGCGAAGGTCATGGTTGATCTTGTTGGCGGCAGAGCCGACCTCGGCGAGGCGGGTCTTCTGCCGCAGCGACGCATGCAACTCGCGCTGCAGGTTGCGGAACTCGCGATCGACCACGCCGATCTCGTCGCCGCGGGTCGCTGGTGTCTTCAGGGCGACGGCTTCGGGCGCCCGCCGAAAGTCGGTCATGTCGCCTGATAGGTCCTGCAGCGGCCGCACGATCAGCCAGCGCAGCGCCAGGTAGAGCAACGCCGCGGTGAACAGCGCGATGATGATCGAAAGCGCGAGAATCCGGCCGGCATAGGCGTGCATCGCCAGCCGCATCGGCTCCTCGTCGACCACGACCCAGACCATGGCCGTGGGCAGGCGATTGGAGTAGCCGCCGATCCGCAGATAGAGCGATCCGTCGCGTCCCATCGCCGCCAGCGCGTCCCAGATCAGGCCGAGTGCGCTGCGTTCCATCAGGTTGAAGGACGGCATCTCGTCGCGCGGCGGTACCAGCGTCAGCGCACGGTTCGGCTTGCCCGCCTCGACCAGCACCACCGCGTCGACCCGCGCATGATCGAGCAGCATGCGCTTCAGCTCCTCGGTCACCATCCGGTCGGGCGTGGCGTCGAGCGTCAGCGCGGCCAGCGTCCCGTTCTCGACGAGCTGCTCGAGATAGCTCACCCGAAAGCGCGCTATCGACGGCAGGAAGATCAGGACCTCCGCGGCCATCACCGCCGCGATCACCAGCCCCAGCACGCGCCACGACAGCCCGAACGGGGGTCGCGCGCGGGGAGGGGAAGGCGCGTCCGCCATTCTTCAGGCTACCCCGGCAGCCGCGACAGGAATCGCACCAGCATCCGCGTGCGCGGCGCAAAGAGCGTCTCTGTGAAGTAGCTGCCAGCGGCGCGCTTGCCGGCTTCGCCCAGCGTCGGGTAGGGCGGGACCATCGAGGCCATGGCGGAGATCTTGAGGCGCCGCTGGACGGCGAGGCACCAGGGTTGAATCAATTCGCCCGCGTGCGGCCCCGCAATGGCGGCCCCCAGTACGCGCCCGCCGGGGCCGGTGACGATCTTTACGAGCCCCTCGGTCGCGCGCTCGGCTTGGGCGCGGTCATTGTCGTGGAAGGGCCAGCGCAGGACGCGCACGGCGTCGCCGTGCTCCTTGCGTGCCTCGGCCTCGCTCGCGCCCACGTTGGCGAGCTCGGGATCGGTGTAGGTCGCCCACGGCACCAACCTGCGATCGAGCCGAGCCGGGGCGCGGAAGAGCGCGCCACGGATGAAAAGCGAGGCCTGGTAGCCGGCCATGTGGGTGAAGGGATAGAGCCCGTTACAGTCGCCGATCGCCCAGACGCGCCGGTTGGCGGTGCGCAGGCGATCGTCGACCTCAATGCCGCGCCGGGTGAAGCGGATGCCGGCGGCCTCCAGACCCAGCGCCTCGATGTTGGGCGCACGACCCGCCGCGACCAGCAGATGCGAACCTTCGAGCCGTTCGCCGCCCGCCAGCTCGATCGTGACACCGGCGCCGTTGCCCGACACACGCTGGATCGACGCACGCTCGCGCAACACGACACCGTCGCGGGCGAGCCGCGCGGTCACGATCGCGACCAGCTCAGGGTCGTCCTTGGCGAGGCACGTCGCGGCCTCCAGTACAGTAACGCGACTGCCGAGCCGGCGATGCGCCTGGGCCATCTCGAGTCCAATCGGTCCGCCGCCGATCACAATGAGATGCTCGGGCCGCACGCGGTTGGCGAACACCGTCTCGTTGGTAAGGAACGGCACCTCGGCCAAACCCGGCACGGGCGGCGCCACCGGACGCGAACCGGTGGCGATCACGAACCGGCGCGCGGCAATCGAGAAAGCGCCCGCGCGGATTTCGCCGGGGCCCTCGAAGCGCGCTTCTGCAGCGATGACGCGCACGCCGAGCTTCTCGAACCGCTCGACCGAATCGTTCGGCGCGATCGCAGCAATCACGCTGGCGACGTGATCCATCACGGCGGCGAAGTCGATCTTGGGCTCGACGGGCGCGATGCCGAACGCGGCGCCGTCGCGCTGCGCTTGCGCGGCCTTGGCGGCGGCGATCAACGCTTTCGACGGCACGCACCCATAGTTGAGGCAATCGCCGCCCATCCGGCCGCGTTCGACCAGCACGACATCGAGGCCAAGCTGAGCGGCGCCAGCGGCAACCACCAGTCCGCCGGAGCCACCGCCTACAATGCATAGGTCCGGCGTGAGACGGCTGGTCATGTCAGGCAGATCCCCTCTTGGCCTTGAGACGGGCGTGAACAACCGGCACCAATGACAGCGCGGCGAGCCCGAGGATAGGCAGCAGGAACTGCCATTCGAAGATTGTGCTGAGATCCGGCATGGCGCCACGCTGGAAGAGGGCGCCGAAGCCATTGCCGACGCTGGCATAGACCAACGCACCCGGTACGATTCCGATCAGCGTGCCCAGCGCGTAGGTGCCGAGCCCAACGCCCAGAAGCGCCGGCACGACATTCACCAGCCAGAACGGAAAGACCGGCACCAAACGCAAGAACAGCAGATAGCTGAACGCATCGCGTCGGAATCCCTCCTCGACGCGCGCAAGCGTCGCGCCTGCGCGCGCGCGGAAGAGATCGCGCAGCGCCGACCGCGCGGCGAGGAACACCGCGACCGCTCCCAGCGTCGCGCCCACGACCGACAGCCCGGCGCCCAGCCAAACCCCGAACAGGAACCCGCCCAACGGCGTCAGCAGGATCGCGACCGGCAGCGAGAACGCGACGACCACCGCATAGGCGGCGACAAAGCCCAGCATGGCCAGGATGCGGCTGGCGGCGACCCAGGCCGACAGGTCGGCGTGGTGCCGGGCCAGCATCTCGAAGGACAAGAAGCGATCCAGCCGCAGCAGAAAGAATGCGGCGAGCCCGGACAGCAGGAGGGCAGCCGGCAGGTACCGGCGGAGGGTCGGGACTGACATCGAGCGGGCCAACGCCTTTCCTATAGGGCCGGAACCGTCCGGGCTCCACGCAAGACCGGTCACGGTTGGGTGAGTGGGGCGAGATTGACGGCCGTCAGTCGGCCCCTTATGAGAAGCGCCCTGAATTCCGCCCCCGGCGCTCGCCGCTTCGGGGGCCTTGTCTTTGATGGAGTTGCGCGATGAAACGCACTTACCAGCCCAGCAAGCTGGTGCGCAAGCGCCGCCACGGCTTCCGGTCCCGCATGGAGACCGTGGGTGGCCGCAAGGTGCTGGCGAACCGCCGCGCCAAGGGCCGCAAGCGCCTTTCGGCCTAGGCCGCCCGTGACGACGAGCGCCCCGACCGGGCGCTCCGGCCGCCCGGCCCGACTTCCTGATCGACGCGATTTCCTGCGGGTCCAGGCCGGCAAGCGTTGCGCCATGCCCGGATTTGTCCTGCAAATCGCACCGCGCCCGTCCGATCTGCCGCCGTCGGGCACGGCCGGACCCCGGGTCGGATTCACCGTCAGTCGCAAGGTCGGCAACGCCGTCGAGCGCAACCGCGTGCGGCGGCGCCTCAGGGCGTTGGCCGCCACCGCGCTGCGCCGGCCCTTGCGCTGCGACCTCGATTACGTGCTGGTCGGCCGCAAGGAGGCGCTCGGCCGGGACTTCACTGCTCTGACCGCGGAGCTGGAGAAGGCGCTCGACCGGTTGGGTGCCCGGCTGCCAGCGACGCCATGACCGCCACTGTCACCTTGCGCTTGTGGCGCCGAGAGGCCAGTTTCCCGGCCGCATGATGTCCCGGGTCCTCCGTGCCGCGATCCGGCTCTATCAGCTGAGCTTCGCCTACTTCACCGTCGGGGCCTGCCGTTACGAGCCATCCTGCTCGGCCTACGCCATGGAGGCGCTCGCCCGTCATGGGGCGTGGCGTGGCGGCTGGCTGACCGCGCGGCGCCTCTGCCGGTGCGGCCCCTGGGGCGGGGCCGGATACGACCCTGTGCCACCCGCCACCCTTTCCTGCCATCCCGTCCGTCGCGCCTGAGGCGCGCGGCCCCCGAGTAGCCAGTCCATGGACCAGAAGAACTTCATTCTCGCGATCGTGCTGTCGGTGCTGATCATCGTGGGGTGGCAGGCCGCATTCCCGCCCGCGAAGCCGCCGCCCGCACCGGCAACGACCCAGGGCCAGACCCAGCCCGGCGCTCCGCCGCAGCCGGGCGCCCCGCAGCCGACCGTCCAGCCGACGCCGGGCGCGCCCGGCGTCCCCGGCGTGGGAACCGGTTCAGCGACCGCCGCGGTCGACCGCGGGCAGGCGCTGTCGCTGGTGCCGCGCGTCAGCTTCACGACGCCCGAACTCCTGGGCTCGATCTCGCTCAAGGGCGCCCGCATCGACGATGTTCGCCTCGCCAAGCATCGGCTCGAGCTGGACCCCAAGAGCCAGGCCATCCCGGTGCTCTCGCCCGAAGGCGCCAAGGATCCCTACTACGCCGAATTCGGATGGTCGGCGGCCGACGCCTCGATCAAGACTCCGGGCCCCGACACGATGTGGGCGGCGAGCCGCGAGCGCATCGCGCCGGGCGAACCGGTGCGTCTCACCTGGGACAACGGTCAGGGTCTGCTGTTCGCGATCGATCTCACCGTCGATCAGAACTTCCTGTTCACGGTGAAGCAGAGCGTCGAGAATCGCTCCGACAAGCCGGTCACGCTGTTCCCGTGGGCGCTCGTGGTGCGCATCGGCGAGTGGAAGACCGAAGGCTTCTACATTCTCCATGAGGGTCCCTATGGCGTGTTCGACGGCACGCTGAAGGAAATCTCGCCGTCCGATCTCAAGGGCGGCAAGGTGCAGAAAGCCTCGACGACCGGTGGCTGGGTCGGTTTCACCGACAAGTACTGGATGGCGACGCTGGTGCCCGACCAAAAGACCAAGGTCGATGTCACGATCAAGCAGACCGGCAGCGGTGCCGCCACGCGCTACCAGATCGACTACATCAACCCCACCGGCATCCTCGTCGCGCCCGGCGCCACAGCGACCAGCTCCGGCATGCTCTATGCCGGCGCCAAGATCGTTCGCGTGATCGACGACTATCGCGCGCGCTTCGAGATCCAGCGCTTCGACCTCACCATCGACTGGGGCTGGTTCTGGTTCTTCACCAAGCCGCTCTTCTGGCTGCTGGAATGGCTCTACGTGCAGATCGGCAATTTCGGTCTGTCGATCATGGTCCTGACGGTGATCGTGAAGGCGCTGTTCTTCCCGCTCGCCAACAAGTCCTACGTGGCGATGAGCAAGATGAAGATGCTCCAGCCCGAGATGGAGAAGCTGCGCGAGCGTGTCGGCCAGGACAAGCAGCGGATGAACCAGGAGATGATGGCGCTGTACAAGCGCGAGAAGGTCAATCCGGCTGCCGGGTGTCTCCCGATCCTGGTGCAAATTCCGGTGTTCTTCGCGCTCTACAAGGTGCTCTACACCACGATCGAGATGCGCCATCAGCCGTTCTTCGGCTGGATCCAGGACCTGAGCGCGCCCGATCCGCTAACGATCCTCACGCTGTTCGGCCTGGTGCCGTGGCAGATCCCGGAGATCCTCGCGTTCTTCAATATCGGCCTGTGGCCCATCATCATGGGCGTGACGATGTATCTGCAGCAGATGCTGAACCCGCAGCCGACCGATCCGGTGCAGGCCCGCGTGTTCCAGTTCCTGCCGATCCTGTTCACCTTCATGCTGGCGCCGTTCTCGGCCGGCCTGGTGATCTACTGGGCCTGGAGCAACATCCTGTCGATCGCGCAGCAATACGCCATCATGCGCCGCCACGGCGCACCGATTGGCGGTAAGGGCGGCGCGGTCCCGGTGCCGGCGGCGCCGAAGGACACGGGCAAATCCGGCAAGGGCGGCAAGAAGGACTGATGGCCGACGAGCCGAGTGCCGACGCGATAGAGGCGGCGCGCAAGCTGTTCGCCGGTCCTTGCGAGTTCATCGCCGGCGCTGCGTCACTCGAATCGCTGCCGCCCGCCAACTTGCCCGAAGTCGCCTTCGCAGGGCGATCCAATGTCGGCAAGTCGAGCCTGGTGAACGGCCTGACCGGTCGCTCGACGGTGGCGCGCGTGTCGTCCAAGCCCGGACACACGCGACAGATCAACTTCTTCGATCTGGGCGGCGTGATGAGTCTCGTCGACTTGCCGGGCTACGGCTTCGCGCAGGTATCGCGCTCGATGAAAGAGACCTGGCAGGACCTCGCCTCGGCCTACCTTCGAGGTCGCGCCACGCTCCGGCGCGTCTGCCTGCTGATCGACTCCCGGCACGGAGTGAAGGAGAGCGACCGCGAGACCATGCGCAACCTCGACCGCGCCGCCGCGCCGTATCAGCTCGTGCTGACCAAGATCGACCTGTTGCGCGCGGGTGAAGCCGAGCGGGCCATCGCGGCGGCTGCGGCGGTCGCCCGCCAGCACCCAGCTGCCCATCCCGAGGTGCTGGCAACGTCGAGCGACAAGCGGCTGGGCCTGGAACGGCTGCGGGCGGAATTGTTCCTCGCGGCGCGGTGATCTTGCAGGTCCGGAATCCCTTCGAGAGCGATGACGCGAGGTTCGGTCGGGTGGCGATCCTTCTCTAGGCGGCGTCGTGGAAGATGATGCCGAGCGCGAAGCGTTCGCCCGAGCGGATCTCGCTCACGCCATGACGTAGTGTCGCGCGGGACCAGCCACGGGCGCCGCGCTCGGGCCGCTCGTTCACCGCGAAGATCACCGCATCGCCCTGGCGCAGTGGCACGACCTCCACCCGCGACTGGCGCCGCGGGCGCTGCTCAACCACGGCGAACTCACCACCCTCGAAGTCGCGCCCGGGCTCGCTCAACAGGATCGTCAGCTGCAACGGAAACACCATCGACCCATAGAGGTCCCGGTGCAGGCAATTGTAGTCGCCCGGCCCGTAGCGCAGCAGGAGCGGCGTGGGACGACGCTGCCCCGCCGCGTGACACTGGTCGAGCCAGGGTTGAAGAGACTCTGGCCGGGCATTCGAGTCATCCCAAAGCGCCGCCCAGCGGTTGGCCACCGCCGCCAGCGGCGGATAGAGGGCCTCGCGCAGGGCCTGGACACGGTCGGGCAGCGGATAGGTGAAATACCGGTAGGTTCCGCGGCCAAAGCCGTGGCGCGCCATGTCCACGGTGCTGCGGAACAGCTCCGGGCGGCTCCAGAAACCCGCCAGTTCGGCGCATTCGGCGGCGGACAAGAGCGCCGGCAGGCGAAGGATGCCGCGTGCCGCCAATTGGTCGGTGTCGATCATGGCGCGATCCTGCCCCGGGTAGGGCGGCCCTTCCATCCGGCGCCGGCCTGATATACACCGCCCCGGCATCGGCCCTTTCCCGCGCGGAGAGGGCTTTTCAGCATCGGGGCGAAGCGATGGCCGAACCTGTGCAAGCCGACAAGGAACAGAAGCGGCTCATCCGCATGGCGGAGACGATCTCCAAGGCGCTGCCCTATATGCGCCGGCACAACGACGCGACCTTCGTCGTGAAGTATGGCGGCCACGCCATGACCGATCCCAAGCTCGGCGACCTGTTCGCCCGCGACATCGTCCTGATGAAGCAGGTCGGCATGAATCCGATCGTGGTCCATGGCGGCGGCCCGCAGATCAATCGCATGCTGGAGCGCGTCGGGATCAAGAGCCAGTTCGTGAACGGGCTGCGCGTCACCGACGCCGCGACCATGGAAATCGTCGAGATGGTTCTGGCCGGCTCGATCAATAAAGCGATCGTGGCCGACATCAACGAGTGCGGCGGAACCGCCGTCGGCATCTGCGGCAAGGACGGCAACCTGATCCTCGCCCGCAAGGTGACCGAGATGCGCGACCCCAAGACGGGGGAGCTGCTGAAGGTCGACCTCCAGCAGGTGGGCGAACCGGCCAAGATCAATGTCATGGTGCTGGAGCAGCTGTCGCGCGCCAACGTGATCCCGGTGGTCGCGCCGATCGGCTTCGGCGTCGACGACGAACTCACCTACAACATCAATGCCGATACGTCGGCGGGCGCCATCGCGGGCGCGATGAAGGCCAAGCGCCTCCTCTTCCTGACCGACGTCCCCGGCGTTCTCGACAAGTCGGGCAAACTCATCGACGAGATCACCGTCGACCAGGCGCGGGCGCTGATTCGCGACGGCACCATCTCGGGCGGCATGATCCCCAAGGTCGAGAACTGCATCGACGCGGTCAATCGCGGCGTCGAGGCGGCGGTGATCATGGATGGCCGCCTGCCGCACGCGCTCCTGCTCGAGGTCTTCACCGAAAGCGGCGTCGGCACCATGGTCAAGCGCGCTTGATCGGACCGGCACGCGATCCCATCTCCCGGACATGGCCAAGCTCCCCATCCTCACCGCGCCGGACCCACGGCTGAAGCGCAAGTCGGCGCCCGTCGAGCGCGTGGATGACGAAGTGCGCTGGCTGATGGACGACATGCTGGAGACGATGTACGCGGCGCCCGGCATCGGTCTCGCCGCGCCCCAGGTGGGCGTCCTAAAGCGCGTGATCGTGCTCGATATAGAGCGCGAGGGCACGAGCACCGGGCCGATTCGCATGGCCAATCCCGAGATTGTCGATGTGTCCGACGAGGACGCCACCTCCGAGGAGGGTTGCCTCTCGGTGCCCGAGCACTATTCAGACGTCGAGCGGCCCGCGCGCGTCACCGTTCGCTATCTCGACCGCGACGGCGAGAGCCGCGACCTTGCCTGCGAAGGGCTGCTCGCGAAATGCGTGCAGCACGAAATCGACCATCTTGATGGCGTGCTCTTCATCGACCGCATCTCTGCGCTGAAGCGCAACATCATCCTGCGCAAGCTGGTGAAGGCGCGGAAGGAAAAGGAGCGCGAGGCGGCCGAAGACGACGCGGCCGCCGCACCACGCTCGCGCCGCAAGGTCTGAGACGGTCTTCCCTTACTGCGCCGGCATCCGCGCCGCCGGGCCGAAGCTGCGTTCCATCTCGCGGCGGATGCGGACCGCGAGCAGCGTTTCGTCCATCGCCACGTCGGCATAGGTCAGCGACTGGCCGGCCTTGACCGGTTTCAGGAGCTTCACGTCGTGCGCGAGGCCGAGAGGCAGGCTGCCCAGGCTGGTCGACTTCTCCGCCGGGAAGAGTTTGCCATAGACGGTGTAGCCGCCCTCGCCATCCAGCATCTCGCCGGCCTTGAGATCGCGCTTGGCGGTCGCGATCACGTCGGCGTGGAAGCCGATCGGGCAACCCGTGGGCTCGCGGCGCAGCCCCACCGAGGCCACCGACATGCCGACCTCGAGTCCGATCAGATGCCACCGCTTGTACATCACCGAGTAGCGACCCGAGGGGTCGGTCTGGAGCATGTACTCTTCGAAACAGTTCTTCTGGTACTCGGTCGCCGCCTCGAACACGACCCACACGCCCTTGCGGATCTCGTACGGGATCGCGCGGCCATCGCGTTCCAGCGAACTCGCGCACTCGACCTGGCCCTTGTGGTGAAGCTGCCCGCCCTCGGAAGCCGGCCGCATGACGAAGGGTAGGTCCTCCACGGAACAGGGTGGGAAAGCGAGCCCGTCGGGTGCCGGCGTCAGGCCGGTCGCGTTGGATACCGCCGTGCTCTCGATCGCGGGCTTGGAACCGTCGAGGAACGAGTTGAACATTTTCGGATTGAGCCCGCCGCGTCGCGCCTGCTCCTCGTTGAGACCCCAGTGCTGCCATACGGTTTCGGGCGTCGATTGCGCGAATCGCGGCAACCACTTGTGGCCACGGCCCGCCGCCGTCACCTCGAAGCCGGAGGTGCGCGCCCAATCGACGAGTTCGCAGATCAGCGCCGGTTGGTCGCCATAGGCGAGGCTGTAGACCACGCCCGCCTCGGCTGCCCGGCGCGCCAGCAGAGGCCCGCAAAGCGCATCGGCCTCGACCGTGACCATGACCACATGCTTGCCCTGACGGAACGCCTCCAGCGCATGCTCGACGGCCGCAAGCGGATGGCCGGTCGCCTCAACCACGATGTCGATCCCGGGATGGGAGACCAGCGCGCGCCAATCCTCGCCGAGATGGGCATTGCCGGCACGCAGCGCGGCGTCGAGCGACGCCGCAGCAGTCACTTCGGGCTTCCAGCCGAGCCGCGCGAGGTTGGCGCGCGCGCCGGTGGGCGACAGGTCGGCGATCCCGACCAGATGGATGCCGGGCGTCGTCGGGATCTGCGACAGGTACATCGAGCCGAACTTGCCGGCGCCGATGAGACCGATGCGCAGCGGCTTGCCCGCCTCCGCGCGCGCCTGGAGCATACGATGCAGATTCATGACGATCTCCTGTCGACGCGCGTCACTCGGCGGCGTGTTTGCGGACCGCGCGGTGGAGGCAGTCCTCGTCCCACGCGTCGATCGGGGTGAAGTCGCGGTGGGCGATGTAGTCCGGCCGCTTGAAGCGGCGGATCGCGTTGGAAACCGCGTTGTAGGTCACATAGATGATGCGGCGCTCCCATGGCGACATGTTGGGCGGGCTGCCATGGACCAGCGTGCCGTGGAAGAAGATCGCGGAGCCGGGCCCACCCTTGGGCGCGACGATGCCGCCCTGCTTCACCAGCTTGGCGATCGTGTCGTTGTCGATCACCCATAGCGGATAGGAGGTGGTGGTGAGGTCGTGGCGCGCCTCGATCGCACCCTTCTTGTGGCTCTTGGGAATGAACCAGAGCGGGCCGTTGAACTCGTTCACCTCGTCGATGAAGATCGCGAGGTTCATCGCGCGCGGCGCCGGCATGTCGTCGTCGGCTTTCCAGGTGCCGTAGTCCTGGTGCCACTGCCAGACGTCGCCGTCGAAGGCGGCTTTGCCGTTGATCTTGAATTGGTGGATGTAGGTACGGTCGCCGAGCAACTGCTCCGCCGGCTCGACGAAGTGCGGATGGTGGATCAGCGCCTCGAAGGTCGGATGATAGGTATGGACCGCGAACGCCGTGCGCACGACATCGCCGGTCTTCTCGCGCACGTTCTCCGGTCGACGTTGGGCGAAGACGCCAGGCACGGCATCGGCCAGCATCGCCGTCTCCACCGCCGAGAAATGGTTGGGCAGGAAGAGGTAGCCCTCTTCGTCGAACTGGCGGAGCTGTTCAGGGGTGAGCTTCATCGTCGTCTCTCCGGTCAGGCGGCGCGTCGGCCGGGGCCACCCAGCCGTTGGGCAAGAATGTCGGCAGCGTTCTCGGCGTGGGCTCGCAGGAGCGTCTCGGCTCGCGCCCCATCGCGCGCCTCAAGGGCGGCGAGGATGGCCTCGTGCTCGTCCCAGACATTGTAGCTGAGATCGGCGGCGCCCAGCACCGCGCCCATCACGCGCCGCAGGTGTTGCCAGTGCGGTTGCGCGGTCTCGCTCAGCAGCGGATTGCCCGACGCGTCGTAGATGAACAGGTGGAAGTCGATGTCAGCTTCGATGGCGCCGGGAACGTCGCCGCGTTCGGCTGCCAGGCGACCGACCCCGATCAGGGCCCGGCCCCGTTCTGCCGTCTCCGGCACAAAGCGGCCCGCCGCGAGTCGGGCGGCCGCGCCGTCGAGGGCGGCCCGGACGACATAGAGGTTGCGTGCATGGTCGGCGTCGAGCGGCGCGACAGAGACCCCGCGTCGGCCGGAATCGGTCACGAAGCCTTCGCGGCGCAACAGCTGCATGGCCTGGAGAACCGGTTGTCGCGACACTCCAAATTGGCGCGCAAGGTCGTCCTGGATCAGCCGCGTCCCGGGCGCCAGTTCGCCGGAGCAGATCGCCGACCGCAACGCATCCTGGATGCGTTCGGCGAGGTCAGGTTCGGTGAGGAGCGGCCGCATTTCGTATTCGGTATACGAAATGCGGCCAACCGTCCAACTATCTGAGGACCACGCCCTTGGCCTTGAGGATCGGCACGGCGAGGTCAGGGTAGTCCGTGATCAAGCCATCGACCTTGAGGTCGATCAGCCGCGCCATCTCACCGGGATCATTGACCGTCCACGGGATGACCTTGAGGCCGAGCGCCTGGGCGGCGGCCACCTCGGCCGCGTTCACGTTGCGAAAGAACGGCGACCAGATCGAGCAGCCGATCGACTTCGCGGCCTTCGGGACAGAGCCCTCCTGCGCGGAAAGCGAGACGCCGGCCAGCCAGGGCGACGTTCCGGCGGCACGACCGACCGTATCCATGCCACCGCTCTCGATCGACAGACACGCGGTCGGTATCTCGGGCGCCAACCGGCGCGCCTCGACCAGCGTCCGCCAATCGAAGGACTGCAACGTGGTGCGCGGCGCAATGCCGAGCTGCCGGACTTCGGCGATCACGCGGGCCGCGAACGGCCCCGGCGCCAGGGTCTCGTCCGGCCGATCCGGCCGCAGCTTGGTCTCCAGGTTGAACCGCACTGTCGGCCCGGTCACGGCGACCAGCTCGGCCAGAGTGGGCATGCGGGTGCCGTCGATCGGCTGTTGCCGGGGGAACTGGGTGGCGTAGCGGCTCGTGGGATCGATGCGCCCAACATCAAGGCGCTTGATCTCGGCCAGGGTCAGGCGATTGGCGATCCGGGGGGTCGCGTCCAGCCACTTGCCGTCGGTGTCCCGCACGATCTGGCGGTTGAGCACGGGATCGTGGGTCAGCAGCACCGCGCCGTCACTGGTGATGGCGAGATCGGTCTCCAGCGTGGTGACACCGAGCTCCAGCGCGGCGCGAAACGCCGGCAGCGTGTTCTCGGGAAACAACCCCCGCGCGCCGCGATGGCCCTGCAGATCGAACGCTGTGGCGGGTGCGGCGAGCGAACAAAGGGTGGCGGCGATCAGTCCGGCAACGCGCATGGCATTTCTCCCGACGCCGACTTTAGAGCATGATCGCCGGACCTGCGGGAGAAAAGTGATGGATGCGAGGACGATGCTGGATCAGTTCTGCCGAGCGGTGGAACGACGCGACGGCGCGGGGCTGGCTCGGCTGTTCACGGAGGACGGCGTCTATCACGACGTGTTCTACGGTGCCTTTACGGGCCGGACGCGCGTCGCCGAACTGATCGACGACTGGTTCTATCGCACCGCGCGCGACTTCCGCTGGGACATGCACCGTCCGGTGAGCGACGGCACGAACCTCTACGCCTACTACACGTTCAGCTACGTCTCGTTGATGCCGGAGGCGGCCGGCAAGCGCGTCGGCTTCGAGGGCGTGGCGATGATGACGCTGCGCGACGGGCAGATCGCGGAGTATCGCGAGGTCGGCAATGTCGGCCCGGGCTTTGTCGAAATGGGCTTCGCGCCCGCGCGCATCGCCAAGATCCTCGCCAAGGAGGGCGCCGAGCTGAAGCGCCGCCCCGAGTGGCGGCGACACCTCGACTGACGATCAGTCGCGCAGCAGCTCGTTGATCGAGGTCTTGGAGCGCGTGCGCTCGTCGACCGTCTTCACGATCACCGCGCAGTAGGTCGAGGGCCGGTTCGGACCTCCGCCGATATTGCCCGGCACCACCACCGAATAGGGTGGCACGCAGCCGATATGGATCTGCCCGCTCTCGCGATCGACGATCTTTGTCGTGGCCGAGATGAACACACCCATCGAGAGGACGGCGCCGGTGCCGACGATCACGCCCTCGACGACCTCCGAGCGCGCGCCGATGAAGCAGTTGTCCTCGATGATGACCGGATTGGCCTGCAGCGGCTCCAGAACGCCGCCGATGCCGACGCCGCCCGACAGATGGCAGTTCTTGCCGATCTGCGCGCAGGAGCCGACCGTGGCCCAGGTATCGACCATGGTGCCGCTGTCGACATAGGCGCCGAGATTGACGAAGGACGGCATCAGGATCGCGCCTGGCGCCACATACGAACCGCGGCGCACAACCGAGCCCGGCACGGCACGAAAGCCCGCCTTGGCGAAACGCGCGGCGTCCCAGCCCGAGGTCTTGAGCGGCACCTTGTCGAACCACGGCGCGCCCCCGATCCCCGGAAAGGTCGCCCCGCCCGCCATCGGCACCGAATCGTAGAGCCGGAACGACAGCAGCACAGCCTTCTTCAGCCACTGGTTCACGACCCAGTCGCGACCCACCTTCTCGGCGGTGCGGAAACTGCCGTCATCGAGCCCGCCCAGGGCGGCTTCGACGGCGTCGCGCACGGCGCCCTTGGTGCCGCTGTTGATCGTGTCCCGGGCTTCCCATGCCGCCTCAATCGCGGCCTGCAACTGCTGGCTCATCTTCCCTCGCGCAAAAGCCGGCGGACCATACTGGCCTGCGGAATGGAGTCAACGCGCTGCCGGCGGGCGGATGACAGACCGGCCGATTCGACTAACATCGCGCCCCACCGCACAAGCACATCGAGGAGAACGCACATGGCCGGGCCGCTGACGGGACTAACGATCGTTGAACTGGCCGGCATCGGACCGGGGCCGATGTGTTCGATGATGTTGGGCGACATGGGCGCCGACGTGATCCGCATCGACCGCACCGCAAAGCACGTCATGGACCGCCTCGCTGACCCGAAGTTCGCCGTCCATAACCGCAGCCGACGCTCGGTCTCGGTCGATCTCCAGAAGAAGGAGGGCGTCGAGGTCGCGTTGCGCCTGATCGACAAGGCCGACGGCATGACCGAGCCGTTCCGGCCCGGCGTCGCGGAGCGCCTTGGCGTCGGCCCCGAGGTCTGCCTCAACCGCAACCCCCGGCTGGTTTACGGCCGCATGACCGGCTGGGGCCAGGAAGGACCGCTCGCCAAGGCCGCAGGCCATGACATCAACTACATCGCGCTGACGGGCGCGCTGCATGCCATCGGTCCGAAGGAGCGCCCGGCGCCCCCGCTCAATCTGGTGGGCGATTTCGGCGGTGGCGGCATGCTGCTCGCCTTCGGCATGGTCTGCGGCCTCCTGGAAGCGCAGCGGTCGGGTAAGGGACAGGTCGTCGATGCCGCCATGGTCGATGGCGCAGCTCTGCTGCTGGGCGGCATCTTCGGCATGGCCGGCGCCGGTCTGTGGAACGACGCCGCGCGCGAGAGCAACATGCTCGACGGCGGCGCGCACTTCTACGGCACCTACGAGACGAGCGACGGAAACTTCGTTTCGATCGGTTCGATCGAGCCGCAATTCTATGCGCTGCTGCTGGAGAAGACTGGCCTCAAGAATGAAACACTGCCGGCGCAGATGGATCGCGCGCAGTGGGGCGCGCTCAAGGCGAAGCTCGCCGGCATCTTCAAGAGCAAGACGCGCGACCAGTGGTGCGAGATCATGGAAGGCACCGACATCTGCTTCGCGCCGGTACTCAGCATGAAGGAGGCGCCGCATCACGCTCATGCCAAGGCGCGCGGCGCCTATGTCGATGTCGGCGGCTTCGCGCAGCCCGCCGCCGCGCCGCGCTTTTCGCGCACCCGCGAAGCGGTCCGCGGGCCGGCCGCGCGCCGCGGCGAGCACACCGATCAGGTGCTGGCCGAGAAGGGCTTCTCCGCCGCCGAGATCGCGGACCTGAAGAAAGCCGGCATCATCGGCGCCCAGGGCTAGGGTAGCGGCCGTGATCCGCGCCTTCGAGCTCGCGTTGAAGGACCTCGGCGACCCAGCACTGCGGGGCATCGTCCTGCAGTCGCTGGGCCTTGCCCTGGTAGCGCAGATCACGATCGCGGTGCTGGCCTGGTGGGGCCTGCAATCCTTCGCGAACTTACAGTGGCAGTGGCTGAACGACGCCATCCGCTGGCTGGGCGGTGCCGGCGTGTCCGTGCTGGCGTTGATGCTGTTCCCCGCCTGCTTCGGCATCGTGATCTCAGTGTTTCTCGAGCGCATCGCCGATATCGTCGAGAGCAAGCACTATCCGGCGCTGGGCAAGGCGCCGGGCATTCCGATGGCCGTCGGCATCCGCTCCGGCCTCGGCTTTTTCGCGACGCTGATCCTGCTCAACCTCGCGATGCTGCCGTTCTATCTGTTGGCGCTGTTCGTGGCCGGTTTGGGGGCGCTGCTGTTCTATGGCGTGAACGGGTTCCTGGCGGGTCGCGAATACTACGAGCAGGTGGCGCTGCGCCGGCGCCCGCCGGCCGATGTGAAGACCTGGCGGTCAGCCAATACCGGCACGCTCTGGCTGACCGGCGCCGCGATCGTGTTCCTGGGCACCATCCCGATCCTGAACCTCTTCGCGCCCGTGCTGGGATGCGCGGCCATGGTCCATGTCGCCCAGAAGCTGCGACCGCCACAGCCCTTTCCGCCCACAGGCGCCCGGCAGTAGGGTGGGTCCGTGATCCACCGCGCCGCACTCCTCGCGCTCTGCCTTCCGTTCGCCGCTTGCACCGGCGAGAGCGAACCGCCGCGCTATTCGCTGGGCAATAGCGAGGTCGGGGTGTTCCGCTCCACCAACGCCGGCTCGCCGATTTCAGCCGAGCGAATTCGGGGCATGAGCGACCGCGACGTTCTGCAAACCTTCGGGGCCCCGGCGCTCGACCGCAAGGACGAGCCGGCACGGGTGCTGCGTTTCCAGTCCGACGCCTGCACGCTGTTCGTGGCGCTCTATCGCGAGGGCGGCGCCACCTGGCGCGCTCGCCATGCCGACGCGTTTGATCCGCAGCTTCGCCCTCTGCCGGTCGACCAGTGCGCGGGCTCCGTCGCCGCCCAGCGCCGCCGCGTCGCCTAGCGCATGCCCGGGGGCTTCTAGGCGTCGACCAGGCGCTGTTCGCGCCACAAATCAAGACGCTCCTGGACCGGCCGATCGGAGAACGAGAACAAGACCGCCTCGCTCGACGGGCGGTGCACCACGGTGGTCCAGCTCGGCACCACGAAGTGATCGCGCGGGCGCCAGCGCACCGTGACGTCACCGATCCGCGTCTCGCCCTCGCCCTCGACCACCGAGAAGACCGTGCCGTCGGTGCTGCGGTAGGGCGCGGTCTCGAAGCCTTTCGGCAAGAGCTGCATGAACGTGCCCATGGTCGCGATCGGCGCACCCCCGGTCGCCGGATTGACGTAGCGCAACTTCCAGCCGTGGCAGGGATCGGGCGGGCCGGCGCGCTCCAGACCCCGCAGCGCCTCGCGCGTGCGGCTGTAGGGATAGTTGAAGATCGGCGAGGTCTGCCCGCCTGGTCGCCAATCGACCGGGAGAAGACCGCTCGCGAAGCGCGCGTCGGCGGTGCCGGACGGCGCGATCACGGCCTGCGCGTCGTCGGCGCCGTTCTCGGCGAAGCCGGCGTTGAAGAGTGCCACCATCGGAATGTCGAGTCCGTCGAGCCACACCATCGGTCCCGATGAGTCGTTGCCGTGGTCGTGCCAGGTCCAGCTAGGCGTGATGACGAAATCGCCCTCATGCATCAGCGTGCGCTCGCCATCGACGGCCGTGTAGGCGCCACGCCCCTCGACGATGAAGCGCAACGCCGACTGGGTATGCCGGTGGCTGGGCGCCACTTCGCCTGGAAGGATCAGTTGCAGGCCGGCATAGAGCGTGGGCGTGACGCAGGCCGTGCCGCGGAGCGACGGGTTCTCCAGGATCAGGACACGGCGCACCGCCTCCTTGGCGGTGATGAGACTGCCCGACTCCATCAGGAAGGGACGCACCTGGGCGTAGTCCCAGTGCGCCGCGACGTAGCCCGGTTTCGGCTGCGGCGGCACCAGCTGATGCAGTTGCTCCCAGAGCGGTGCCATCGAGAGGCCGCCGATCCGTTCGTAGAAGTCGCGACGTGCGTTGCCGCCGGTACTGGGCGTGGACATGGCCAATCGATCCCTTGCCGAAAACCGCCAGACGATAGCACAGTGCGCCCCAACCAACCGGAGGAACGCCAGAGATGATCCGACCCAATCGCCGCCAGCTTCTGGCTGGTGCCGGCGCGCTTGCCGTGGCGCCCGGCGCCGCCGCGCAACAGGCGTCCGCCCTGCCGGCGGGCCCCATCCGCATCCTGATCGGTTTCGCCGCGGGTGGCGGCACAGATGTCCAGGGTCGCCTGATCGCGGAGAAGATGCGCGAGCGCACCGGCCGCACCTTCGTGATCGAGAACCGGGCCGGCGCCAGCGGCACCGTCGCGGGCGACGCGCTGAAGAACGCGGCACCGGATGGCAACACGATCCTGCTGGCGCCCATCGCCTCGGCGGTGATGGCCAAGCTCACGCTGCCGCAGATGAACCACGATCCCTTCGAAGATCACCTGCCGATCTCACTGCTCGGCACGTTCCAGCTCGCGCTGGCCGTCAGCCCGGGACTTGGCCCCAAGACCGTGGCCGAATTCGTGGCCTGGGCGAAGGCCAATCCCAAGCAGGCCAACTACGGCACCACCGCGATGGGCAGCCTGCCGCACTTCTTCGGCGTGCTGCTGGCGCGCGGTACCGGAGTCGACTTCCAGGCCGTGGCCTATCGTGGCGCGGCCCCGCTGGTGCAGGACCTGTCGGGCGGGCAGATTCCCGCCGGCACCGGCGCGCTGACCGATTTTCTGGAGCACCACAGGGGCGGCCGCTTGCGTATTCTCGCGACCTCCGGCACCGCCCGCCCGCCGGCCGCGCCCGAGCTGCCGACCTTCAGCGAGCTCGGCTTCCGCGACATCGTGGGTTCAAGCTGGCTCGGCTTCTTCGCGCCGGCGCGCACGCCGCGGCCGATCATCGACGCCTTCAATCGGGAAATCGCCGCGGTCGTGGCGCTGCCGGACATCAAGGATCGCCTGATCCAGCTGGGGCTGGAGCCTCGCACCACGACGCCCGAAGAGTTCGACACGTTGCGTCGCGCGGACGCCGCGAAGTGGAAAGCGGTGGTCGACGCCTCGGGCTACAAGCCCTGACCACTCACTCGGCGGCGTGACGCAACGCTCCGGGTGCGCGCGCAAGCGCGCGCTCGCGACAGGCGGCCGCGAAGGCATCGAACAGTTTCATCGACAGCGGGTTCAGCCGCGCCTTGTATTCGGGATGCCATTGGACCGCGAGCGCGAAGCCCGGCGCGTCGCGCACAGTCAGAGCCTCGATCTGACCATCGTCGGCCACCGCCTCGGTGCGCAGGCCCGGCGCCAGCCGGTCGACTCCCTGGACGTGCAGCGAGTTGATGCGCACCCGTCGCTCGCCCAGCAGGCCATGCAACAAGCCGCCCTCGACGACATCGATATCGTGCGCGGGCCCGTAGTTCACGTCCATGTCGGGCGACTTGGGCGAGCGATGGTCGCGTCTGCCAGCGACCTCATGCACGTGCTGGTGCAGGGACCCGCCGAAGGCGACATTCACCTCCTGGAAGCCGCGACAGATCGCGAATAGCGGCACCGCCCGCTCGACCGCCCGCCGGATCAGCGGCAGCGTGGTCGCGTCGCGCGCCGGATCGTGCGCCGTGCCCGGTCGGCTCAGCGCGCCGTAATGATGCGGCTCGACATTCGATGGGCTGCCGGTCAGCAAGACGCCGTCCAACGCATCGAGGATGCGGTCCAGCATCGCCGGTGTTCCGAACAACTGCCCGCCGGTCGCCGGCAGGATCACCGGAATGGCGCCCGCAGCGTCGATTGCCGCCTGGATGTACTTGTCGCCGACCGCATGCTGGAAACCGCCGCGCCCGTTGTCCTTGAGACAGGCCGTGACTCCAACCAACGGGTGGGCAGAGGAGGGGTGCATTTTGCGTCCGAGGATGCCAAGAAAGGAGCGTCCATTGTCGCGGAGGGCGACCCGTCGGGCAACCGGCGGAACCGCCGCTCGTTGAGGTTTCGCGTCATCGCATGTCGCTGAAGTCGATCGTCTTGGGGGTGACGACCCTGCCGCTGAAGGTCGGCGCGCTGGTGACGGCCTTCGCGATCTTTCTCGCGTGGGAGCGGATATGGCCTGCGGCGCCGCGCCCGCAAGCGCCCTCCCTCGGCGCGACGGCGAGACTGGCCGGCAATCTCACGCTGGGCGTGAGTGTGATTGTGGTCTACCTCCTGGTGGCCCTCCCCGCGACGGTGATCGGCTCGGCGCACGCCACACGCGGTTTCTTCGACTGGCGCGGCGCCTGGGCGGGCGGACCGCTCGGCTTCGCCATCGATTTCCTTCTGCTCGACCTGTTCGCCTATCTCTGGCACCGCGCCGTGCATGAGCTTGAGTTCCTGTGGCGGCTGCACGAGATCCACCATCGCGACGAGTTTCTCGATTCGACGATAGGCGTGCGCTTCCACCCTCTGGAGATCGCGCTGGGTGGACTCTTGCGCGGCTGTCTGGTGTTCGGCGCGGCGATGCCGCTTGAGCATGTGCTGCTGTTCGACGCCATCTTGCTGCTGATGGCCTGGTTCAGCCACTCCAACATCCGGATGCCCGCGCGGCTGGAGGCGGCGCTGGGTTGGGTGATCGTGACACCCGAGATGCACTGGACGCACCACCGCACGACCAAGCCCGAGACCGACCAGAACTACGGCGCCGTGCTCTGCCTCTGGGACCGGCTTTTCCGCACCCGCGCCCGCCGCAAGCGTCGGCTCGGCATGGAGCTGGGGGTCAAGTCGGAGCCCGATCTGCCGCTCGGCGCCCTGCTCGTCGAACCCTTCCGCAATCGCCGCGACGACTGACCGCGCTGGCGCCGGCCCGGCGCCTCGCCTTGTGCCATCCCGGCGCGCGTGTTACCCGCGCCGCCCAACAGGATAGGACCGACCATGACCACGCCCCCCGGACCGACCGACCCCGCCGCCCCGCAACCCGGCGCAGCGACCCCGCCTTTGCTGATCCACGGCCAGTACGTGAAGGATCTCAGCTTCGAGAACCCCCGCGCGCCCCAGAGCCTGATCGAGCAGAAGCAGCCGCAGCTCAATCTGAACGTCACGGTCAACAATCGTCCGTTCGATCCCAAGACTTTCGAGATCTCGCTCAAGGTCGAGGCCTCCGCCCACACGGCCGAGAAGGAGCCGCTGTTCCTGCTCGAGCTCGAGTACGCCGGCACTGTCTCGCTGGGCGCCGTGCCGCCGGAGCATGTCGGTCCGCTGCTCTACATCGAGACGCCGCGGCTGTTGTTTCCCTTCGCGCGCACGATCATCGCCAATCTCACGCGCGAAGCGGGATTCCCGCCACTCAACATCGCGCCGGTCGATTTTGTCGCGCTCTATCGCCAGATGATGGAGCAGAACGGCGGCAAGTTGCCCGGGCTGCCCGGCACTCCCGGCGCGCCACCCGCACCGACCGGCCCGGTCGGTCACGCCTGACGGCTATTCACGCAGCCAGAGGGCGTTCGAGACCTTCTTCGCGATGAACTCGGCGTGCCGCTCGAGTTCCTCGGCGCTCGCCGCGTGGGGGCGCGCGGGGCGCACCGGGCGACCGTCGGCGGTGATCGCGCCACCACTCTCGACAGGCGCGGCGACCGCGGCGGCAAGTCCCAGGTCGCGCTGCCGACCGCCACTCAGCTCCAGATAGACCTCGGCCAACAGCTCCGCGTCGAGGAGCGCGCCGTGGCGCGTGCGGTGGCTGTTGTCGATGCCGAACCGCTCGCACAACGCATCGAGGCTGGCGCGTTGGCCTGGAAACTTGCGTCGTGCCAACGACACCGTGTCGACCCAGCCATTCTCCAGCCGTGGGCGGCCAACGCGCTCCAGCTCGGCGTTGAGGAAGCCGAGGTCGAACTGGGCGTTGTGGATCACCAGTCGTGAATCGCCCAGAAAGGCCAGCATCTCCTCCACACGGTCGGCAAACAGCGGCTTGTCGGCCAGGAACGCGTCGCTGAGACCGTGCACCTGCTCGGCGCCGCTCGGCACCGGCCGTTCAGGATTGAAGTAGGCCTGAAAGGTAGCGCCGGTCGCGACCGTGTCGATCAGCTCAAGGCACCCGACCTCGACGATGCGATGGCCTCCCGCTGGATCCAGCCCTGTGGTCTCGGTGTCGACGACGATCTCCCGCATGCCCGCCTTCTACCTCACCGGCGGCGTTCGCGCGCCAGGCGGGCTGTGAACTTTTCCCGCCAGGGATTGGCCGGCCAGAACCGTCCGCGCCGCTGCACCAGATCGGCGATGGCGCGCCGCAGCGCTGCCCGTGTCGGTGCGATACCCAGCCCGGTCGCGAGCACGAACGTCGCGCGACGGCGCTTGATGGCATCCGGCACCTGCTGACGCAGGATTCCTCGCAGCTTCTCCGCCGTCATGCCGGGCCGCGCCATTACCCGTCGCCATTGCAGGAAAGCCGGTGCGCTTACCACCAACGTGGCATCGACCCGCCTTTCGCCCAGCCCCTCGAACAGCAGCGGGATGTCGAGCACGACCAGACGTGCGCGCCGACCCGCCGCCCGGCGCAGAAACGCGCGCTGCTTGCGGTGCACCAGCGGATGCACGATCGCCTCCAGCCGTCGGAGCGCTGCCTTGTCGCCAAAGACGCGCGCGCCCAATGCCTGGCGATCCAGCACGCCCTCGCGGACGGTGCCCGGAAAGGCCGCCTCGATCCCCGGAAGCGCCTCGCCGCCCCGCGCCTGGAGCGCATGGACCGCGGCGTCGGCGTCGTAGACCGGTACGCCCATCTCCCGCAGCATGGCGGCGGCGCGCGACTTCCCCATGCCGATCGAACCGGTCAGGCCCACGATCACCATCAGGCGATGGGTCCTGCCGGGCGCGGTACAGGCGCGGCGCCCTTCTGACGCGCCAGGCGGCCAACGCCCCAGGTGGCGGCGATTCCGATCACAATGACGGCGATCCCGACCAACGGCCTGTAGAACAACCAACCGGCCGCGATCACCACAGGCGCAATCGCCAGGGTGCAGACGAGCCCGACGAAGCCCGCGCCAGCACGGATGATGTCGCCCAAGAGCGGAATCACATCGCCCAGCACGCTGAGCGGACGCAGAATCAACGAGAAGCCGACGAACATCAGGAGCGCGCCCACAGCACGCAGGATCCAGGTCAGGGTCGTGTTCGCCGCCTGGGCATCGGCAAACATCTCGGCGGCGGAGTAGGTGCCGGCCGATACCAGGGAGACCGTGGTTCCCTGTTTGGTGCGATAGGGAGCGAAGCCGCCGCCTGCCTGCGCGGCGACGACGGTCGCGGCCTGGAGTGGCACTTCCTTGAAAGAGATACGCAGATCGCCGACGGCCGGCTCCGCCGGATCGCGCCCCACGGTCAGGACGCCGTCGATCACTGCTACGGGCCGCCGCAGCTTGCGCTGCAACGCGTCGGCCTGATCGGTTGTGGCCGCGAGGGCCCGGGCTTCGCCGAAATGCGCGAGCATCGACTCCGACATCGCGAAAGCGCCGATCTTCACGCCGGGGGCCAGCGCATCGCGCGCGCGATAGACCATCGCCGGGTTGGTGTGCCCACGCGGCTCCTTGAACTTGGCCGAGTCGATCGGCTTCTCCGACCAGCCTCTTTGGTACTTGTAGGTCGTGACCCGCTCCTCACCGCCGCCCAGCTTGGTGCGGGTCTCCGTCGTGCTCTCCTCGATCCACTGGTACATCTCGACCTGGCGCACCAGCCGCACGCCCGCGCTGCGCACCCCGAACTCCGCGTCGAGCGCGGGCCCGGCCGTGGCCAGCGTTGCCGTCACATGAACCAGCCGGCCCTCATTGGCCTGATCGACGCGCTCCGCAGCGACGCTGCGCACCACGCCCGCCCCCTCGTCGAGACCGCGCGCGGTCTTGATCGCCCGACCTTCGTTCCAGAACAGCAGCGCGCCCGAACCCGGTACCAGGGCGAGCCCGATCAGCACCCCGGCGAAGGCCTGGCCAAGGCGGGAGAACCACGATGTATTCGTGGTCTCCGTCACCTGGTCGATGCGCTGCTCCTCCATCGCGGCCGCGCTTCGCGCTTAGGGGATGATGACGGTCTGCCCCGTCGTTTTGCGCGACTCTAGATCGCGGTGCGCCTGCGCGGCGGCCGCCAGCGGGTAGCGCTGATCGATCGAGATGCGCACCTTGCGCGTCGAGATCATCTTGAACAGTGATCGCGCCGACGCGTCGAGGTCCTTGCGGGTCGCAGTGTAGGCCGCAAGGCTGGGGCGCGTGAGATAGAGAGAGCCCTTGGCGCCCAGAATAGCCGGCGGCTGCGGCGCCACCGGGCCGGAGGCATTGCCGAACGAGATCATGAGTCCGCGCGACTGGAGGCAGTTGAGCGACGCCTCCCAAGTATCCTTGCCGACGCCGTCGAACACGACCGGAACGCCGCGGCCCTTGGTGATTTCCTTCACCTTCGCCACGACATCGTCCTTGGTGTAGTCGATCACCCACTTGAAGCCGTTCTTCCGGGCGAGCGCGGCCTTCTCCGGCGACGACGTCGTGCCGATGGTCTTGTAGCCGCGCGCCTTGGCCCACTGACCGAACAGCAGACCGACGCCGCCCGCCGCCGCGTGGAACAGGATCGTGTCGCCCTTCTTGAGCCAAGGCTTGGCACAGCGGTCGATCAGGTATTCGACGGTCATGCCTTTGAGCATGATCGCGGCGGCCTGCTCATCGCTCACGCCGGCCGGCACCTTCACAAGCTGCTCAGTGCCCATCACGCGCTCCTCGCAGTAGGCGCCGACGGAGCCGCAATAGGCCACGCGGTCACCCTTGCGGAAGCCCTTCACCCTCGGACCGACCGCCACGATGGTACCCGCGCCCTCGCGACCCACAGCGTTGGGCAGCGGCGTCGGGTAGAGGCCCGAGCGGGTGTAGACATCGATGTAGTTGAGCCCGATCGCGCCGTGACGGATGCGCACCTGGCCGGGGCCGGGGTCACCCACCGCGACCTCGTGCAGCTGCATCTTCTCGGGGCCGCCGGCCTCATGGATCAGGATGGATTTCGGCATGAATGTCTCCGTCTTGGGTGGCTGAGGCGGCCAGCCGGCCGCCAACGGGCGCGAGTATAGGGGCGCCTTCCGAGGCGCGCCAATGTCGCAGCGTCAGTCCGCGCAGCGCGCCCCGAAGCGCCCGGTGCTAGCTTTCGGCCCGTCCCGTCCATGTTGCGCCAACTCCATCTCCAAGCCATCGTCGCGCTGATCGTGCTCGTCGCGATCGTGGCCGTGCTGTCCTCCTGACCGCCCGGCGGTCGGGGAGGATCATGCGCCGCCGAACCTTCTTCTTTCTCGCCGCGTCCACGACCACGGCAGCCCACGCCCAGCCCCGTGGCGCCGGGCCGCGGCTGACCACCGTCACCCGTGACCTCGAACAACCCTGGGGAATCGCGTTCCCGGGCGACGGCCGCATTCTCGTGACCGAGCGGGCGGGCCGCGTGCGGCTGATCGAGGGCGGCCGGCTGAATCCGCGTCCGGTTGAGGGCGTGCCCGCCGTTCGAGCGCGCCAGCAGGGCGGGTTGCTCGATATCTGCCTGCACCCCGAGTTCGCCCGAAACCGTGTCCTGTATCTCAGCTATTCATCGGACCACCGTGACGGTTCGGCGACGGCCGTGGCGCGCGCCGAGTGGGCGGACGGTCGGCTGCGCGACGTGACGCCGATCTTCGAGGCCCTGCCCCGCGACTCAGGCGGCCTGCATTTCGGTTCGCGCATCGCCTTCGATCGCGCCGGATTGATGTATGTGACGACCGGCGAGCGCTACCGCATGCAGCGTGCCCAGCGGCTCGACGATCTCGCCGGCAAGGTGGTGCGGCTGCGCGACGACGGGACGGTGCCGCCGGACAATCCCTTCGTCGGACGTCCCGACGCCCGGCCCGAGATTTTCAGTTGGGGTCATCGCAACCCGCAGGGCCTCGCGATGCATCCCGCGACCGGCCGGATGTGGCTGGTGGAGCACGGGCCGCGCGGCGGCGATGAGCTCAATCTGCTGAGCCCCGGCGCCAACTACGGCTGGCCACTCGCCACGCATGGCATCGACTATTCCGGCCGCATCATCAGCGACAACAAGAGCTTGCCGGGCATGGTCGACCCGGTGCGTGCCTGGGTGCCCTCGATCTCGCCCTGTGGCCTCTGCTTCTACACGGGTGTCCGCTATCCCGGATGGAACGGATCCCTCTTCACCGGCGCCCTGTCCGACTTCGCCCTGCATCGGCTCAGTCTGGAGGGCGAGCGGGTGGCGGCCGAGGAACGCCTGCTGGTCGACCGCCTGCCCTACATTCGCGACGTTCGTCAGGGACCTGATGGGCTGCTCTATCTCGTGACGCACAGCGACGAGGGCGGCCTGTACCGTCTGGACCCCGCTTGACCATGCCGCTCATTCTGGCCTCGACCAGCGCCTCGCGTCGCGCGCTGCTCGCCAATGCCGGCCTGGCGTTCGAGATCGAGGCCCCCGGCGTCGATGAGGAAGAGGTGAAGCTAAGCCTTCTTGCCGCTGGCGCCGACGCCGGCGCGATCGCGGAACGGCTGGCGGAGTTGAAGGCGGTGCGCGTGTCCGCACGCCACCCCGGCGCGCTCACCATCGGCGCCGACCAGACGCTCGCCTGCGAGGGCCGGCTGTTCGACAAGCCTCCCACACTCGCCGACGCGCGCGATCACCTGCGGGCGTTGCGTGGGCGCACCCACGAACTTCAGTCCGCGGTCGTCGTCGCCCGCGACGGTGCGCGTCTGTGGCATGCACGCGAGCGCGCGCGCCTCGCCATGCATGATTTCGACGATGCGTTCCTCGACGCCTATCTCACCGCCGCTGGCGAGGACATCACCGGCTCGGTCGGCGCCTACCGTCTGGAGGGGCTGGGCGCGCAGCTCTTCAGCCGGATCGAGGGCGACTATTTCACCATTCTCGGCTTGCCGCTGGTGCCGCTGCTGCGCTTCCTCGCCCTGCACGGAATCGGTCTCGGAGCCCGGCCATGATCGACCTTGAAAGGCTGCGGGACACCGCCGCGGGCCGTCCCTTCGCCTTCGTCGTCGGCTGGCCGATCCGGCATAGCCTGTCGCCGGCGCTGCACGGCCACTGGCTCGCGCGGCATCGCCTCGATGGGCTCTACGGACGGCTGGCCCTGGAGCCGACCGCTCCCGGCCTCGACGCGCTGGCGGACTTCCTGCGGGCCACGCCAAACGCGCGCGGCTGCAATCTCACCCTGCCGCACAAGGTCGCCTTCCTCTCGCGGGTCGATCGCGTCGAGCCCCTGGCGGCGCGGATCGGCGCGGTGAACACGATCGTGCGGCACGCCGATGGCAGCCTCGAGGGGCGCAATACCGACGGCTACGGGTTCCTGGAGGCGCTGCGCCAGGGCGCGCCCGGCTGGCGACCCAAAACGCCTGCACTGTTGCTGGGCGCCGGCGGCGCCGCGCGAGGCATCGCGGTCACGCTTCTGGAGGCTGGCTGCCCCGAGCTCCGGATCGCCAACCGGACACGCGCCACCGCCGAAAAGCTTCGCGACGATCTGGTCGCAGCGGGGGTCTCGACCGGGATCACCGTCATCGACTGGGAGGATCGCGGCGGGGCACTCGCCGGCGCGGGCCTGCTGGTGAACGCCACCTCGCTCGGCATGAAAGGCGGACTGTCGCTCGACATGCCGCTCGACGCCCTGTCGGCGGAGGGCGTGGTGAACGATATCGTCTATGAGCCGCTCGAGACCGACCTTTTGAGGAACGCCGGTGCGCGCGGCCTAACCGCGGTCGACGGGCTCGGCATGCTGCTGCACCAGGGCCGGCCGGGCTTTGAGACATGGTTCAACCAGCCGGTCGCTGTCGACGCGGCGTTGCGTGCAGCGGTCCTGGCCGCGCGGGAGACTTCGTGATGGACGCCAATCCGCCGCCGGGTTTCGAGCCGCTGTTCCGCTCAAGCCCGTTTCTCGACCACAACGGGCCGTTCTTTTTCCGCAAGGACGATCAGGGTGGTTTCGTGGTGGGCCTGCGTATCCTTCCCCACCATGCGAATGCCCGGGGTGGCGCCCATGGCGGCCTGCTGATGACGCTCTGCGACATCGCGCTGGGCTATCGCACGACGCGCAGCCAGACGCCCCATCCGATGCTCACGACCGCGAGCGTCACCGCGGACTTCGCCGGCAGTGCCAAGGTCGGCGACTGGGTCGAAGCCCATGTCGAGGTGCACAAGGTCGGAGGTCGACTGGCCTTCGCCAACTGCTATCTCGTGAGCAATGGCGAGCGGATCGTGCGGGCGAGCGCGGTCTTCGCCCGGACGGGCGACCGCCCGCCCGGAGCAGCGGTCTAGAGTCTGTCGGGCCGGCTGCAGCCGGATCGCAAAGACTCCGACCCTACTGGTTCATCGACCCGAAGAAGTCGTTGTTGGTCTTGGCCGTGCGCAGCTTGTCGAGCAGGAACTCGATCGCATCGACCGGTCCCATCGGCATCAGGATGCGACGCAGCACCCACATCTTGCTGAGTGTCGCGCGATCGACCAGGAGCTCCTCCTTGCGGGTGCCCGACTTGGTGATGTCGATCGCCGGGAAGGTGCGCTTGTCGGAGACCTTGCGGTCGAGAATGATTTCGGAGTTACCGGTGCCCTTGAACTCCTCGAAGATCACCTCGTCCATACGGCTGCCGGTGTCGATCAGCGCGGTCGCGATGATGGTGAGCGAACCGCCCTCCTCGATGTTGCGAGCGGCGCCGAAGAACCGCTTGGGCCGCTGCAGGGCGTTGGCATCGACACCGCCGGTCAGCACCTTGCCCGAGCTCGGCACCACGGTGTTGTAGGCGCGGCCAAGACGCGTAATCGAGTCGAGCAGGATCACGACGTCCTTCTTGTGCTCGACCAGACGCTTGGCCTTCTCGATCACCATCTCGGCGACCTGCACGTGGCGACTGGCCGGCTCGTCGAAGGTCGAGCTCACGACCTCGCCCTTCACCGTGCGCTGCATGTCGGTCACTTCCTCGGGCCGCTCGTCGACGAGCAGCACCATCAGATAGACCTCGGGGTTGTTGGACGTGATGGCGTGCGCGATGTTCTGCAACAGCACCGTCTTGCCGGTGCGGGGCGGCGAGACGATCAGCGCGCGCTGGCCCTTGCCGATCGGCGCGATCAGGTCGATCACGCGGGTCGAGATGTCGAACTGCTGCTGCGGCGTGCTCGACGCCTTCTTGGTGAGCGTCCCGGTGGTCCGCCGCCCGGTGCTGACGCGGCCCGACGAGGTCGCGCGCGAGCTGGATTGCTCCTCGCTCACGGTCGGCGCCATCACCGCGCTGCCGCCGTCCATCTCGAGCTTCAGCTTCTCGTCGGGATAGAGCGGCGTGAGCGAGTCGAAATTGATGCGGTGGCGCAGCGACTCGGGATCGTCGAAGTTGATCTTGTTGATCTGCACCATCGCGAAATATCGCTCGCCGTCCTTGGGCGCGCGGATCTCGCCCTCGACGGTGTCGCCGGTGCGCAGGCCGAAGCGGCGCACCTGCGTGGGGCTGACATAGATGTCGTCGGCGCCGGGCAGGTAGTTCGCCTCCATCGAGCGCAGGTAGCCGAAACCGTCTGGCAGCACTTCGATGGTGCCGCTGCCGGAGATCGCCTGATCGGCCGCCGCGAGCTTCTGGAGGATGGCGAACATCAGCTCCTGGCGTCGCATCATGGCGGCGCCTTCGACGCCCTGTTCCTCGGCGAAGGCGAGCAGTTCGGGGGGCTTCTTTTTCTTGAGGTCCTGGAGATTCATGGGTCTTCGTTCCGGAGTGGAAAACGCACGCGCTGGGGCGACCCGTGGGGCCGAACCTTGAATGAAAGCGCTGTGTCGTCGGGTGGGGCCCCGTCGATCACCGCCGGGGAGGCGGCGCCAGGGGCCCTAGGTGGCGTCGATATACGGGGCGCTTGCCGATCTGTCAAAGGGCCGGGACAGTGGCGCCATGGGCGAGATCCTGCTGCTGGACGCCATGGGCGTCCTCTACCGGGCGGGCGACGATGTCGCCGAGCTCCTTGTGCCGTTCGTCCGCCAGCATGGCCAGGCAACGCTCACGCCCGGCGAGGTCGACCGCGCCTACGTGACGGCGAGCCTCGGTGAGATGGACGCGCCCACTCTATGGCGGCGCCTCGGCGTCGATCCGGCGCTCGAGGACGACTATCTCGCCGGCCATCGTCTGATCGAGCGGACGTTGGACGCCCTGCCGCGTCTTCGGACGCGCTATGCCCGGGTTGGGTGTCTCTCCAACGACGTTGCGGCCTGGTCGGTCAAGCTGCGCCAACACTTCGACCTCGAACGCTGGATCGACCCGTGGTTCATCAGCGGCGATCTGGGGCTGCGCAAACCGTCGCCGGAAATCTACCGCCTCGTCCTCGCGCGACTGGGCGTGCAGCCGGACCACGTGATCTTTGTCGATGACCGACCCAAGAACCTGGACGCGGCCCGCGAGCTCGGGATTCGCACGGTCCTGTTCGACGCGCGCGACGCGTTGTCCGACTCACATCATCGCAGAATTCGGAGCCTCTCCGAGCTTCTGTGAGGGCGGCGTCACACGGGCCGATGGTCGGTGGCCGCTCCGGGCGTGATGAACAACAAGCGGCCGGGGGCGCGGACGATTCCGCGATGCCAGACACCTCGCGGAACCACCAGCGTGTCGCCCGGCGCCAGATCGACGCGCCGCTCCCCCGCCGGCTCCTCCAGCACCAGCGTCATCGCGCCCGACAAGAGGGTGAGGATTTCATCGCCCGACGGGTGGCGTTCCCAGTGGCTCCAATCGTCCTGCTGGTCGACGGCGCCCATCAGCCTGCCGGTTCGCAGCTCGGGCCGATGGATGTCGCGCGCCCAGAACTCCTGCCCTCCGGACAAGATTTCCGCTGAGTCGTCGGGTCGCAGATGGAGGTAGGAGTTCGCGAGTTTGAATGCGTCACTCATCCCGATTTCTCCGCCAGGGTTTCGGCATAACGCATGATCTCGGTGTGGTCGGCCGATTTGCCGAGCGCGCGGTCCGCCTCGGTCCAATAGCGGGCGGCCTCGGCCAACATCGGCATGTTCACCTTGAGGTGCGTCGCGACATCGGCCGCCGTGCGCAGGTCCTTGGCCATCAGCGACGCCGCGAAGCCCGCGTTGAAGCTGCGCGACACCACGAACTGCCGGCCCTTCACCTCGGTCGAGTTGCTGCGGCCGGTCGAGCTGTTGAACACGTCGACCATCGTGCCGGGGTCAAGCCCGAAAGCCTCGCCAACCACCAGCGCCTCGCACATCGCGACCAGACTGGAGGCGGAGAGGAAGTTGTTCAGCGCCTTCAGCGCGTGACCCGCGCCCACGGAGCCGCAGAGCGTGATGGTCTTGCCCATCGCCTCCAGCGCTGGGCGCGCGCGGTCGAGATCGGCGGCGCCGCCGCCCACCATGATCGAGAGCGAACCGTCGATCGCCCGCTTCACGCCGCCCGAGACCGGCGCATCGAGCGTGGCGATGCCGCGCGCCGCGAGGTCGCGGGCAAGCTGGGCAGTATCGACGGGGTTGGACGAGCTCATGTCGATGACAAGCGCGCCTGCCGCCAAATCCTCGCGCGCGGCATCGCGACCTGTCACCACGGCGTCGCGCACGATCTTGCCGTCCGGCAGCATGGTGACCAGCAGCGCGGCGCCCTGCGCCGCGGCGCGCGGCGAGGCGGTCGCCACCGCTGCGGGGCAAAGACCGACGAACTCCGATACGGCCTTCTGCGAGACATCGAAGATGCGCAGCGCGAAGCCCGCTTCGGCCAGGCGCCGCGCCATCGGCCGACCCATCATGCCGAGCCCGATGAAGGCGATCGTGGCGGGCGGTCGAATGGCTCCGGTCATGCAGCTTCCTCCAGCACGAGAACGTAGAACGGCAGCTCCCGACCCGGAATCGAATCCGATGGCGCGTTCCGCACGAAGCGCGCGCCCATGCGCTCGTAGAAGGGCGCAGCATTGGGGTCGGCCAGGATCGTGAGAGCGCGGGCGCCGCCGTCGCGCGCCAACGCGCAGGACGCCTTGAACAAGGCCCGTCCCGCGCCTCTTCCCATGGCCGGGGGATCGACAAAGAGAAGATCGAGGTCGGCGATCGCGCCCTGCGGGTCCACCGCCGCCACGCCCAGCACGCGCCCGTCGTGCGCCTCGGCGACAAGCACGCGGCCAGCAGTGATCGAGTCTTCCGAGACCGTGAGCCCTGCCGCGCTCATGGCCATGAACGCGGCGTCATAGCCCCAATGCGCCTTGGACCTCCGGCAGAGCGCGGTCAGCGCGGCGGCCTCCGCCGCACGCGCGCCGCGCACCGTCAGGCCGGCGCGCTCAAACACCGCGTTCCTTGAAGACGTCGCGCGCCGTCTTGAAAGCGTCGAGACACGCCGGAATGCCGGCATAGATACCGACCTGCAGGAAGATCTCCTTGATCTCGTCCTTGCTGAGGCCGTTGTTCAGCGCGCCATTGATATGGAGTTTCAGCTCCGGCCCGCGATTGAGGGCGGCGAGCATGGCGAGGTTCAGCATCGAGCGCGTCTTGCGGGAGAGGCCGGGCCGCGTCCAGACATAGCCCCAGCAGTACTCGGTGGTGATCTCCTGGAAGGCCATCATGAAGTCGTCGGCCGACGCCATCGAGTTGTCGACATAGCCCGCGCCCAGCACGGCCTTGCGGACCTTCATGCCGCCATCGAATAGCGCTTTGTTGCGCGGCTTCGCCTTGGCCTTGAGGGCCGCCTTCTTCGCCTTTGCCATCCGTTCTCTCCTCCAGGATCAGCGGAAATCCCGCACGCCGCGCTCGCGGGCCAGTCTACGGCCCGCCACGAGCAACAGCACATCGTAGAGCGCCTTGAGGGCACCGCCCACCACCAGCGACCAGCCGAACGGCGTCGCCGCCAGCAGCGCGCCGGCCACCACGGGGGCGCCGGCGGCGGCGAGCGAGCGCGGCACGGCGGCGACACTGGTCGCGGCGGCCCGCTCATGCGGCGGCACCAGCAACACGATCAGGCTGGTGCGCGGCGCCACATCCATCGACGAGAGCGCGCTGCGCAGGAAAAGGAGCACCAGCGCGATCTCGAGGGTCGGCGCGAAGGGCGTCGCCATCAGGAACAGGTTCGCCGGCAGATGCGTGAACACCATGGTGTTGATAATGCCGAGCCGCCGCGCCACCCAGGGTGCCGCGAGGTGCGAGAAAGCGCCCAGGACGCCCATGACGAACAGCGCGCGCGCGGCATCCGCCACCGAGAGATCGAAGCGATCGAACAGCCAGAGCGCCAGCAACGACTGCAAGACGAACCCACCACCGAAGGCGTCGAGACAGAACAGGCTGGTGAGGATCAGGATCGGCCGCCGCGATTGGGCTGAGAGGGCGGGCGCTCCGGCGCCGGCGGCGCGGGCCGGCGGCTCGCCTAGTGGCACGGCGCTGTAGATCGCCGCCAGCACGACGGCGACCGCGATGTAGAGCAGGAACGTGAAGCGCAGCGCGATGCCCAGCATCTCCGGCACCGGCGCGGAGAGCGTTCCCGCGGCGCCGGCGAGCGCCCCGACCAGCGAATAGCGGGCGAACACGGTCGTGCGTCGGTCGTTCTCGACGATGTCGGCCAACCGCGCCTGTTCCATCGGCAGGAACATCCCGACATCGCCAACCGAGGGGTTCAGCGTGCCCACCACGGCGAGCAAGAGGATCAACCAGAAAGACTCAGCCGGCACCATCGCCGCGCCGGTGAGCGCGATGGCGACGCACCCCCAGAGAGCGATCGCGCGGCGCGACCAGGCGCCGCCATATAGACCGATGCCGAGCGTAACGATCGCCGCACCGACCAGCGTGGCGGTGAAGATGGCGCCGATCTCGAAGGCGCTCATGCCCAGCGCCAGCAGGTGCGCGGGCAAGACCACGCTCACGAGCCCGTCGGCGAACGCCCGCACGCCGCGGGCCGCGATGAGCAGCCCGACCGCGCGGGTCGTACCGGGGGAGGTCAGATCGAGAACTCGCCCGTCTGCGGCTTGGGCGCGCCGCGCAGCGCGCCGCGCACGCCACGGCCCCGGGCGAGCTGGCAAAGATCTTCGATCGAGATGGCGTCGAGCCTGCCCATCATCTCCTCGCGCAACTTCTCCCACATCGGCCAGACGACCTCATGGGCGAGCGGCGAGCCGATCTCGGGGTCGTTGGGTTCGGTGGCGGCCTCGAGCTTGCGCACCACGCGGATGATCTCGCCCAGCATGATCTTCCGACGCTCGCGCCCCAGGCGATAGCCGCCGCTCGGTCCGCGTTTGCCCGCCAGGATGCCGTCACGCACGAGATGCTGCAGGACCTGTTCGAGATACCGCTTGGGAATGCGCTGGCGCTCGGTGATATCGCCGCTGCGCACCGGTTTTTCGCCGGCGTAGAACGCCACGTCGAGCACAGCCTCGATCGCGAACATGGTCTTCTTGCTGAGACGCGGCATGCCCTGACCCCCTACCCCCGCCGTCCGACGTCGCCCGCCGTCCCGGTCGATCCGAAGCCGCCGGCACCCCGTGCGGTTTCACCCAGTTCCGTCACTTCACGCCACGTCGCGCGGGCGTGGCGCGCCACCACCAACTGTGCAATCCGCATGCCGCGGGTGATGGTGAAGATCTCCTTGCCAAGATTGACGAGGATCACGCCGACCTCGCCGCGATAGTCGGCGTCGATCGTGCCGGGCGCGTTGGCCACGGTGACGCCGTTGCGCGCCGCGAGGCCCGAGCGCGGCCGGACCTGCGCCTCAAAGCCGGGCGGCAACGCGATCGCGATTCCCGTCGGCACAATCAGCCGGTCGAGCGGGCCCAGCTCGATCTCGCCCGAAACCGCCGCCAGCAGATCCGCGCCCGCCGCCGCGGCAGTGGCGTAGTCGGGCAAGGCGAGGTCGCGGGCATGCGGCAAGCGCACAACCTCGATCTCGACCGCTTCGGGACCCTGCATGGCGCTATTCCGCCGCCGCCGCTGGCCGCGGTGCCGTGAAGTGGTCCGCGACGCGGCGGGCGAGGCGGTCGGCGACCTCGTCCTTGCCCAGGGTCGGCCAGGACTCGACACCACCCGCGTCGACGACATGAACCGTGTTGCGCTCGCCCCCGAAGGTGCCGGTGGCCGGCGACACGTCGTTGGCAATAATCCAATCGCAACCCTTGCGCTGACGCTTGTCGCGCGCGTTGGCGATCAGGTTCTCGGTCTCGGCTGCGAACCCCACGACAAGCGCGGGACGTTGCGGACCGGATCGCGAAAGCGTCGCCAGAATGTCGGGATTCGGCTTGAGCGCGATCTCCGGCGGGGCCGCGCCCGGGCGCTTCTTCATCTTGGCGGTGGCGGGCGCAGCCACCGTCCAGTCCGCGACGGCGGCGGCACAGACCGCGATATCGAGCGGCCCGGCGGCGAGCGATGCCTCCAGCATCTGTTGCGCCGTCTCGACCGAGACCAGCTTCACGCCGGCGGGGGCGGGGATCGCGACCGGGCCGGAGACCAGCGTGACGTCGGCACCTCGGCGCGCCAGGGCCGCGGCGATGGCGTGGCCCTGCTTGCCGGACGAATGGTTGGAAATGTAGCGCACCGGGTCGATCGGCTCTCGCGTGGGGCCGCTGGTCACCAGCGCGCGACGGCCGGCGAGCGGGCGATCCCCCACAATCAGCGTTTCGATCGCCGCCACGATCTCCAGCGGCTCGGACATGCGGCCCGGCCCGTGCTCATTGCAGGCCATCGCGCCATCGTTGGGTCCGACGAACGACACCCCGCGCCGGCGCAGGGTCTCGACATTGGCGACCGTCGCCGCATGGGTCCACATGCGGACATTCATCGCCGGCGCCACCAGCACGGGTTTGTCGGTCGCGAGCAGAACCGTCGCGGCAAGGTCATTCGCGAGACCCACTGCCATGCGCGCCAGCATGTCGGCACTGGCCGGCGCCACGACCAGAAGATCGGCCTCGCGACTGAGCCGGATATGGCCCATCTCGCTCTCGTCGGTGAGCGAGAACATGTCGCCATAGACTCGGTCTTCCGAGAGCGCCTGAAGCGAGAGCGGGGTCACGAAGCGCGTCGCTGCCTCGGTCACCACACAGCGCACGCTTGCACCGCGCTCGCGCAGACGGCGGATCAGATCGAGCGCCTTGAAGGCGGCAATGCCGCCCGTGACGATCAGAAGGACCCGCTTGCCCGCCAACATGTAAAATACTGTACCACACCAGCCGGCTCACGAAAGTGTAGAGCCCCATCGCCAGCAGCGCCCCGAACACGGCCATGCGGAACTGCTCCACCGAAAGCCGATCGCGGACCTTCTGACCCAGCCACATGCCGGCCAGGGAGGGCAGGACGGCGCCGGCCGAAACCCAGGCATTGCCCGAGTCCAGCAATCCGAAGTTGATCAAGGAGACTGTGAGCGTGAGCGAGGTTGCGCAGAGGACGATGCCCAGCGTCTGCACGATCTCGGCCGGCTTCATGTCGAGCGCCTGCAAGAAGGGCATCAGCGGAATGATGGGAACACCGACAAGGCCCGCCACAAAGCCCGAGGTCACGCCCACAACCGGCGTCAGCGGCCGCTCCAGCCGGGGCGGCACGCGCGGCCGGAGCTTCAGGAGGCCCATGGCGCCATAGACAATCAGCACGGCGCCCAACACGAGGAACGCCCACTCCGGCCCCTTGCGCCCGATCAGCCACATGGTGATGTAGAGCGATACCGCGAGCGTGACGATCAGCGGCCACAGGCGGCGCACGATGGCGCGGAAGTTGCCGCCCACCGAGGCCTGCCAGATGTTCGTGACGATCGTCGGCAGGGCGAGGAGCGCGATCGCCTCGGGCAGCGTGAGGAAAAGGCTCATCAGGGCGATCGAGATGGTCGGAAGGCCGAGCCCCACCAGACCCTCCACGGCCCCGGCCAACAGGAACACGGCGAGCCCGAAGGCGATTTCCGCGCCGGTCATGTCGTGTCGTTCATCGCCACCAGGCAGCCACCGCGGCCACCAGCGCCAGCACTGCAATGACCTCGCCCCAGCCGATCCTCGGGCGTGCCTTTGGCGGGTGTGCCGCCTCGCGATCCGCCGCCTCGGCGCGACGCCGCTCCCGCTCGGCCACGAGATGAAGACTGTCGATCAGGCGCGGCAGACGGCGCAGGCCCTGAACCAGATCCTGGGTCGCCCGCTGGGCTGTGGCGCGGGGACCGAAATGGGTGCGCATCCACTCCTCGATCAGCGGTCGCGCCAACTCCCAAATATTGACCTCCGGGTTCAGTTTCGTCCCCATACCCTCGGCCATCAGCATGGTTTTTTGCAGCAGAAGCAACTGCGGCTGGACGGGCATTTCGAACTGTTCGGTCACGCGCAACAGCTGGGCAAGCAGCCGGGCGATGGAGATATCGTGGCTCGGTTTGCCGAAGATCGGCTCGCCGATCGAGCGGCAGGCCTGGGCGAAGACCTCGATCGACTGGCCGGCCGGGACGTAGCCCGCGCGGAACTGGACCTCGGCCACCGCGCGATAGTCGCGCCGCAGGAACGCCACCAGGAGCTCGGCAAGATAGCCCCGCGTGTCGGTATCGACCCGGCCCATGATGCCGAAATCGACGGGCACGATGCGGCCCTCGCGATCGACGAAGGCGTTGCCGCCATGCATGTCGGCATGGAAGAAGCCGTCGCGGAACACCTGGTAGAAGAACGCCTCGGCGCAGCGCTTCATCACCTCGTCGGGGTCGAGGCCCGCCGCGACGATCGCGTCGCGGTTGCCGATGGCGATGCCGTCGACCCGCTCCAGCGTCAGCACGCGCTCGGCGGTGCGGTCCCAGTCGATGGTGGGCGCGCGGTAGCCCGGATCGTCGGCAAAGTTGCGGCCTAGCTCCTCGGCGGCGGCAGCCTCCATCCGCAAATCCATCTCGACGCGCACCACATCGGCGAAGGCGCGAACCGACTCGACGGGCTTTAGGCGCCGAAAACGCGGTTGCGTGCGCTCAACGAGATCGGCGACCCAGAGAAACAGATCGAGATCGCGCGCGAACGCTGCCACGATGTCCGGCCTCAGCACCTTGACGGCGACCTCCCGGCCGTCGGGCGTCGCTGCGAAATGCACCTGCGCGATCGAAGCGGCGGCGATCGGCACGTCGTCGAAGCGCGCATAGAGCTCGTCGATGGATCGGCCGAGCTCGCGCTCGATCGTCGCCCGCGCCTCGACAGCGGAGAACGCCGGCAGATGGTCCTGCAGGTCGCCGAGATCGGCCGCGACTTCCGCGCTCAGAAGATCGGCGCGCGTGGAGAGTGCCTGCCCCAGCTTGATGAAAGAGGGGCCCATCTCCTGCAACGCCGCCGCCAGCCGCTGCCCCCGACGTCGCGTATCGCCCCTCCGCCGGAACAGCCTCGCCCACGCCACCGCCGCCGGCGCGATGCCCAAAACCTCGAGCGGAAACAGCGCGTCGTGTCGCGCGAGGCTACGCGCGAGCCGCAGCAGTCGCCAGGAATTGCGAAGCGCGCGCAACATGCGAGGCGCTCAGGTCCGCCAGCCGGCGTGCAGGGCGACCACGCCCAGCGACAGGTCGCGCCACGAGACCTTGTCGAAGCCGGCGCCGCGCATCCGCGCGGCCAGCTCGCGCTGCGGCGGAAAGCGCCGGATGCTTTCGTGCAGATAGCGATACGAGGCCTCGTCGCGCGCCACAAATCGGCCGAGCAGCGGCAGGACCCGCGACGAGACGGCGTCGTAGGCCCGCGCAAGCGGCGCGCTGGTGACGCGACTGAACTCCAGACAAAGAAATCGGCCGCCGGGCCGCAACACGCGCCGCGCTTCGGCGAGCGCCTGGTCGATGCGAGTCACGTTCCGCAGCCCGAAGGCGATGGTGTAGGTGTCGAAACTGCGATCCGGGAAGGGCAAGGTCTCGGCGTCCCCGGTCACCCAGCTGAGGCCGGTGAGAAAGCCCCGATCGACAGCGCGGTCGCGCCCCACTGACAGCATGGCGGCGTTGATGTCGCAAACCGTCACGTCGGCCCGGTCAGCCTGGCGGCGACGGATGCGAAACGCGATGTCACCGGTGCCGCCCGCCACATCCAGACAGCGCTCGCCCGGTCGCGGCGCCAAGCGGTCGACCATGGCGTCCTTCCAGAGGCGATGGACGCCGCCGGACATCAGGTCGTTCATCAGGTCGTAGCGCGGTGCCACGCTGTCGAAGACTTCGCGGACCAGCCCGGCCTTGTCGGCCGCCGGCACCTCGCGAAACCCGAACGAGGCCTGCGCCTGGGCGGCGGGCGCGCTAGGATCGGCCTTGGTTCGAGTCATGGGCCCAACTTAGAGGAACCGCCATGCTGCTGAAAGACCGGGTCTTGCTGGTCACCAATGTGACGCGCTTTTCCGGCCACGGGGTGACCGAACGGGCACTGGCCTGGGGGGCCACCGTGTTGGCGCACGATCCGGCCTTCGAGGCCCCAAGCGCCCGGCGCAAGTACGAAACGCAGTTCGCGGGTGCGCACGCGCTTTCGCCGGTCGAGCCGGAGGCGCTGGTCGCGCTGGCGCTGAAGCGCTACGGCCGAATCGATGCGCTCGTAAACAACGACGCCTGGCCCGCGCTGCGCGCTCCGCTGGGCGAGGCGCGGATGCAAGACTATCGCGACGCGCTGGAAGCCATGGCCGTGGCGCCCTTCCGCATGACCCAGCTGGTGGCGCCCGCCATGCGCGCCCGCAAGGCCGGGCGCATCGTGTTCGTGTCGTCGGCCGCACCGCTGCGCGGCATCGCCAACTATGCGCCCTATGTATCAGCGCGCGCCGCCACGCTCGGCCTGGTGCAATCGCTCGCCAAGGAGCTGGGGCGCGACGGCGTGACGGTGAATGCGGTCGGCTCGAACTATGTCGAGAACCCCGAGTATTTCCCGCCGGCGCTGCTGGCCGACGCCGCGGCGATGAAGAAGATGACGGCGCAGATTCCGCTCGGCCGGCTCGGCAAAGCCTCCGAGCTGGCCTCGACCGTCTGTTTCCTCTGCTCCGAAGGCGCCGGCTTCGTCACCGGCCAGACCATCGCCCATGCCGGTGGCTGGGCCTGACGCGGACCGTCACCGCAGGATGATGACGGCGCGACGGAACTCAGGCTGGCGGACCTCGGGCTCATTCGGGATCTGCTGATTGAACTCACCCCACCCCTGGATGACCACGCTGTCGCCCGGCACGCCACGGTCCAGCAGCACGTCGTAGACCGCGCGCGCGTGGCGCAGCGAGGTGTCCATGCTCTGACGCACGTTGCCGATATCGTCGGCATGTCCCCGCACGATCACGGCTCGGGGCCGCGCCTGCACGACGGCCGCCAGTGCCGCTTCGATGCTGGCCCGGCCTTCCGCGGGGATGGCGGCACTGCCGGGTTCAAAGAACACGGTGAACAGGCGGTCGGCGCGCGCGGCAGTTGCGGCCGGTGTGGGCGGGGGCGCATCCGCGCAAGCGGCGAGTCCTGCGACGGCGGCGAGAACGGCGACGGTGATCAAGCGACGCGGCATTGGAATCATCTCCCTGAAGCGCGCCAAGATTTCCTGCACTACGGACGCGCCGCAAGCCCATCGAGGGTGCGGCTTGATCTGGATCGCCACTATCGCGCCTCGGCGTCGCGAATCCTCTCCTCCAGCTGCGCGCGCAGCGCCGAGTCGGCCGGCAGGCGCTGCACCAGCCGCTTCCAGCGCGCGGCGGCGGCGCTCTTGTCTCCCGCCGCAAAGGACGCCGCGCCCAGATAGAACAGCGCCACCGGATTGTCAGGCTGTGCCGCCTCCAGCTTGGTCAGGACCGCCACGGCCTCAGGCGACGGCGGCTGGCCGGGCTGCAGGCGCCGAATGTGGGTTTCGGCCCACTCGGCGAGTTGAGCGGCGTCCAGCGGTGCCAGCGCGTCGGCGCGCCCGAAAGCCTCGCCCGCCTTGGCACCATCGCCCAGAACGCGCCAGGCGTTGGCGAGGCGCAACCAGCCCGCACGGTCCTGCGGATTGTCCTGCAGACGCGCGGCCAGTCCCTCCACCATGCCGCGGATCGCCTGCTCCCGCTGCTCCGGGTTGAGGCCGGCCATCGCCTCCATCGCCTCGCGCGATGGCTGGGGCATGCCGCTGGCCGGTGGCGGCGCGCGACGGTCCGGCTTCAGCTCGGCGAGGTTAAGGCGTGCCTGTCGCGCGACGCGCTCGATCTCGGCGCGCAGGAAGGCCAGCCACGGCGCGCCCTCGGGCGAGCGCGCCTCCAGATCGAGCCACCGCGTCACACCGGCGCGAGCATCGCCGGCCTGCACCTCGTGCAGCCCGAGAAAGTAGGCCGCACGCGCGTCGGTGGGCACCCGCTCGAGCGCCCGCCGCAGCAGGGCGACCGCCTCGGGGATCACCGTTCCGTCGGACTCGCGGGTGAGCGCCTCCCCCAACTGAGACATCAGGTCGGGGTCGTCGGGCTGGCTCGCGAGCTGGCGGCGCAGCTCGAAGCTGGTGGGCGCGCGCTCGGTCTCGGTCGCCGGGCCGCGCTCGCGCGCCTCGAACGGCATCGACGGCACGCCCGGCCGTCCGATCTCGAGATAGACGCCCAGCGCCAACACGGGAATGGCAAGCGCGAGCACCGGCGGCAGAATTTTGCGCCACCCCGTTGTGACCTCGATCGACGGTGCCGCCCGTGCGGCGTCCGCCGCCGCGAGAATGCGCCGCTCGATCTCGACACGGCCGGCTTCGGCGTCCGCGTCACCGACCCGGCGCGCCGCGCGCTCGCGCTCCAGCTCGGTGAGCTGATCGCGATAGATCGCGAGGTCGTGGTCCAGCCGGTCGCCGACCGCAAGTTTCTGGCGCAGCAGCGGCACCATCAGCGCGCCGACTGTCGCCGTCGTCATCAAGGCGAGCAGGAACTCGAGCATGGCGCTCAGCTCCCGTCGCCACTTCCGGCGGAAGGCCCAGCTCCGTCGCCATTGCTTCCGGCTCCGTACGCGCCGGCGGCGGCGTCGCGGCTCGGCTTCTCAGGCAGGCGATAGCCGGGTGGCAACAGGGGCGCGTCGTCACCCCTGGCTTCCGCCGGAGGCGCGGCCGGGACGACGGCCGGCACCGGCGGATCCGCCCTACGCCGCAGGACCAGGCCCACGATCACGGCGAGCGTCGCTATTCCGGCGAAGAGTGCAAGAATTCCCATGACGCTCAACGTTCCGGTGCAGGGTCGCGGCCGCTCGCGAGCAGGCTCGCCACGCGCTGGCGTTCGGCGTCGCTCAGAACGGGCGCGGCCGGCGCCGGGCTGCGCGCGCGACGTCGCGCCGCCACGAATAGCGCCACCGCCGCGACGGCGAGCACCGCTGGCGCGCCCAGCCACAGCGCCCAGGTGCCGGCCTTGAACGGCGGCTTCAGCAGCACATAGTCGCCATAGCGCGCGACCATGAAGGCGTAGACCGCCGGATCGCTGTCGCCCGCCACCAGACGCTCGCGCACGGCGCGGCGCATGTCGCGGGCGACCTCGGCCGTCGAGTCGTCGATCGCCTGGTTCTGGCAGACGACGCACCGCAAGGTTCGGCCGATCGCGCGCGCGCGCACCTCAAGCGCGGGATCCGTCAGGATTTCAGACGGCTCGGTGGCCAGCGCCGCCGGTGCGGCCAGCGCCGCGGCGGCCGCGAGAAGCGCCCGCCGTCTCACGATCCCGCCTTCAGCGCCGGCAGGATCGAGTCCTTCACGTCGCGCTCCGAGATCGGTCCCCGGAAGTGCAGGCGCACGATGCCCCGGGCGTCGATCACATAGGTTTCAGGTACGCCCGACAGGCCCCAGTCGATCGCGATCTTGCCGTCGGGATCGAGGCCCGCGTGCTTGTAGGGGTCGCCCAGCCTCTTCAGGAAGGCGAGCGCGTCGGCGGGCTTGTTCTTGTAGGCAATGCCGACGACCGTCGCGCCCTCGCGCTCGGCAAGCCGCATCAGGATCGGATGCTCAAGCTGGCAGGGCGCGCACCAGCTCGCGAAGAAGTTCACCACGACGGGACGCCCGCGCAGACTGGCGTCGGTGACCGCCGTCTCGCCTTCGCGCAGTGGCGCCGCGTTCAGCGTTGGCGCAGGCCGTCCCACCAGCGCCGAGCCGATGGAAGCAGGGTTGCGATCCGAGGTCAGCGACCACGCGAAGAAACCCGCGACGATGCCAAGCGTCGCGAGCGGCAGGAGATAGAGCCAGCGCGTGCTCATTCGGCAGGCTGGGCGGCGGGCGGCAGGACGGTGCGGCGGCGCGACGGCGCACCGACCCGCAGCCGTCGGTCGGTAAGCGACACGAACCCGCCCAGCGCGCAGAACGCGGCCCCAAGCCAGATCCAGGGCGCCAGCGGATTGAAGTAGAGCCGCACGACCCAGGCGCCCTGCCCATCGCTCTCGCCCAGCGTGGCATAGAGATCGCGCACAAGGTTGGTCTGGATCGCCGTCTCGGCGATGAGGCGGCGCTGGACCGTGAACAGGCGGCGCTCCGGCCGCAGTGTCGTGAATGGCGCGCCGCCGCGCGTGACCTCGAGCGTCGCCCGCTCGGCGATCCAGTTGGGACCCGGGACCTCCTCGACGCCGCGCAAGGTGAACTCGTAGCCGGCAAAGGACATGCGGTCGCCGTGCTTCATCGCCCGCATCGCCTCAAGGTTCCAGGCACCGGCGCCAACGCATCCGAGAACGACGACGCCAAGGCCGGCGTGTGCGATCGACATGCCGATGAAGGCGCGCGGCAGTCGACGCAGGCGCTGCATCGCTCCGGCGCCGCCGGCGACGCGATCCAGCGCGCCCGCCAGCGTGCCGAGGATCAGCCACACGCCAAAGCCGAAGGCGATCGCGGCCAGCGTCGAACGGCCGTCGATCGCAAAGGCTGCGATCAGCGCCGCCGCCACCGAGACCGCGAAGGCAATCTGCAAACGCCTGAGCGCCGGCCAGAGATCGGAGCGCTTCCAGGAGAGGAATGGGCCGACGCAGAGGGCCGCGAACAGGGGTGCGCAGATCGGCACGAAGGTGGCGTTGAAGAAGGGCGGGCCAACCGAGACTTTCTCTCCGGTGAGCAGATCGAGGAACAGCGGATAGAGCGTGCCAAGCAGCACCGCGACCGCGAGCGTGCTCAGCAACAGGTTGTTCAGGATCAGCCCGCCCTCGCGGCTCACCGGCTGGAACAATCCGCCCGGCTTCAGCGCCGGCGCCCGCCAGGCATAGAGGCCGAGCCCGCCGCCGGTGACGGCGAGCAGGAACGCAAGGATATAGAGGCCGCGCGCGGGATCCTGCGCGAAGGCATGAACCGAGGTGAGCACGCCGGAGCGCACCAGGAACGTGCCCAGCAACGAGAGCGAGAAGGCGAGAATGGCGAGCAGCACCGTCCAGCTCTTCAGCGCGTCGCGCTTCTCGACCACGATCGCCGAATGCAGCAGCGCGGTGCCGGCGAGCCACGGCATCAGCGACGCGTTCTCGACCGGATCCCAGAACCAGAAGCCGCCCCAGCCGAGGATGTAGTAGGCCCACCAGCTGCCGAGTGCGATGCCGAGCGTGAGGAAACACCAGGCGGCGAGCGTCCAGGGCCTGACCCAGCGTGCCCAGGCGGCATCGACGCGGCCCTCGATCAGCGCGGCGACGGCGAAGGCATAGGCGACCGAGAAGCCGACATAGCCGAGATAGAGCAGGGGCGGATGGAAGGCGAGGCCGGGGTCCTGCAGCAGCGGATTGAGCCCGTTGCCGTCGGCCGGCGGGGGAAACACGCGCTCGAACGGATTGGATGTGAACAGCAGGAATGCGAGGAAGCCGACGCCCAGCAACGCCTGAATGGCGAGCACGCGGGCGCGCAGCGTCTCGGGCAGGTTCTCGCCAAACGCCGCGACCGCCGCGCCGAACAGCGCGAGAATCAGCGTCCAGAGCAGCATCGAGCCTTCGTGGTTGCCCCAGACGCCGGTGAATTTGTAGAGCATCGGCTTGGCCGAGTGCGAATTGGCGACGACGTTGGCGACCGTGAAGTCCGACGTCAGGTAGGCATGCGTCAGCGCGGCGAAGGCGACGCCGACCAGCGCGAGCTGGGCGAGCGCCGCCATCCGTCCAAGCGCCATTAGGGCCGGTTCGCCGCGCGCCGCGCCATAGAGCGGCACGGTGCCCTGCACCAGCGCGACGCAGAGTGCGAGGATCAGCGCGAAGTGGCCGAGTTCGGGGATCACTTCTTCGCCCCGTCGCGCCAGTGGCCGGCGTCCTTCAGCGCCTTGGCGACCTCCGGCGGCATATAGGTCTCGTCGTGCTTGGCCAGTACCTCGCGGGCCAGGAAGACGCCGCCGGCGCTCAGCGATCCCTCGGTCACCACGCCCTGTCCCTCGCGAAAGAGATCAGGCAGCAAGCCGCGATAGACGACCTCGATCGAGCGGCGCGTATCGGTCACGCGAAAGCGCGTGACCTGACCCTGGTCTTCCTTGGTGACACTGCCCGGTTCGACAAGGCCGCCCAGACGGAAGCGTCGATCCGGCGGCAAACTCTTCTCGGCGACCTGCGTCGGCGAATAGAAGAACACCAGATTGTCAGACAGCGACACCAGCACCAGCGCGAGCGCGGCGCCAAGCACGCCCATTGATCCCAGCAACAGCCACAGGCGTTTGCGCTTCGGTGTCATCGCCGCCGCTCCAGCCCGCGCGCCTCGATCTCACGGCGCAGCCGGCGACGATCGGCCAGCGACCACACCGTCAGACCGCCCAGCAGCACGACCGCGACGGCATAGGAGCCCCAGACGAAGAAGGCGTGCCCACCCATGGCGAGATAGCCGCTCATGACGGCCGCTCCGCGAGCTCCAGCCGGCGGCGGTCAATCTCGCTATCGGTGCGCATCAACACGAGCGCCACGAACAGCAGCAGTAGTGCGGCCGCCATCGCCAACAGCGGCCACAGGATCGTGGGGTGGATCGTCGGGCCGCCGATCTTCACCACCGAAGCTGGCTGGTGGAGCGTATGCCACCAGTCGACCGAGAACTTGATGACCGGCACGTTCACGACACCGACCAGCGCGAGGATGGCGGCCGCGCGGTCGCCGCGATCGGGATTGTCGTAGGCGCGGGTGAGCGCGATGTGGCCGAGATAGAGGAAGAACAGCAGCAGCATCGAGGTGAGCCGCGCGTCCCACACCCACCAGGCGCCCCACATGGGTTTGCCCCAGAGCGATCCCGTCAGCAGGCAGATCGCGGCAAAGCAGGCGCCGACCGGTGCCGCCGCGCGTGCCATCAGCGCGGCCAGCGGATGCCGCCAGACCAGCAGCGACGCACCGAGCCCCGCGAGCAGCGCGTAGCCTGCCATCGACAGCCACGCCGACGGGACATGCACGAACATGATCCGAACCGTGTGGCCCTGCTGATAGTCGACCGGCGCCGTCACCAGTGCGAGCCACAGCCCGCCCGCGAGCGACGCCGCGGTGACGAGCCAAAGAGCCGGCAACACCCGCGCCACGAAGCGGCGGAAACGAGCCGGGTTCGCGAGGAAATGGAGATTGGCGGCGGGCCGCGACATGGCGGGCATCCTCCCTATTCCCCGGCCTGGCGCAAGGCGGCCGCGATGGCCCAGGGCACCGTCGCCAGCGCCATTAGCGCGAGTGCGGCCAAGAGCCCCAGGTGAGTCGCCAATCCCTCACCGGTCGTCGCGGCTTCGACCGCGCCCGCCCCGAATATCAGCGTCGGCACGCAAAGCGGCAGCGCCAACAGCGCCATCAGGGCGCCGCCTCGCCGCGCGCCCAGCGTCAGGGCCGCCGCCAGCGCGCCGATCAACGAAAGTGTGGGCGTGCCGAGCAGGAGCCCCAGACAGAGGGCGGCGATCCCCGCGCCGTCCAAATCGAACGCCACTCCGAGTAGGGGCGCCAACAGGGCAAGCGGCAAACCGGTCGTCAGCCAATGCGCGACGCATTTCGCGACTGCGGCCATCTCGAGGGGAAACGGGGCGGCCAGGAGCAGATCGAGCGCACCATCCTCGAAATCAGCCAGGAACAACCGGTCGAGCGACAGCAGCGCGGCAAAGAGCGCGGCGCACCACAACACGCCACCCGCGATGCGCTGCAGCAGGTTCGTTTCCGGCCCGATGCCGAGCGGAAAGAGAACGCACGCGATAGCAAAGAACGCCAACACCATGCCGAGATCACCGGGGCGCCGCCAGACGAGCCGCAGGTCGCGCGCGATCAGAGCCAGAAACCGGCTCATGGCGCGGCGAGCTCCAACCGGCGCGCGTTCGGCAGATCGAGCGGCGTGTGGGTTGCCACGATCGCTAAGCCACCCGCCTCGGCGTGATGGGTGAGAGCTGCGGTAAGCTCGGCCTGCGCCGCGCTGTCGAGCGCGTTCAATGGCTCATCGAGCAACCAGACCGGCGCGCCGGCCAGCGCGACCCGTGCCAGCGCCACCCGCCGGCGCTGGCCTGCGCTCAGGCTGCGCACCGGCCGATCGACCGCAGCCGCCATGCCGAAGCGCTCCAGCGCCTCGACGATGGCCGCGCGAGAGGGCGCGACGCCGCACTGCAGATGGATCGCCGCGGCGATGTTCTCGCCGGCCGCAAGATCGCCCTTTAGCCCGTCGAGATGGCCGAGCCACGCGACATCGCGGCGCCAGCCGTCGGGATCCTCGCTCACTGGCCGATCGCGCCAGGTGATCGTGCCGCTTTCGGCCGGGACGAACAGCGCGAGCGCGCGCAACAGGGTCGTCTTGCCGCTGCCGTTGCGACCCGACAGCAGGAGCGTCTCGCCTCCCGCCAGTGCGAATGACAGCCCCTCCACCACGCGACGCATGCCGCGGCGGCAGCTCAGCGCATCGACGCGAAGGACTGGAGCCATCGCGCCGTCCTAGCACGCTGGAAAAGAAAAAGGCCGCCCTCTCGGGGGAGACGTGAGAGGACGGCCAAAGTGCCTCCGAAGAGGCTGAACGTGGCTTTGGGGGACCACGTTCGGGGGGAGATACGATGATGAAAATGGGAGCCGCCCATGGCGATCGCTAGACCCAATTGGGGCGGAACTGTGGAATCTGCGGTGGCGCCGAAACTTGTTGAACGGCCAATCCGCAAGCGCAATCAGGCAGTTGCAGAACGCTTCTGAAATCGGGCCGCAACGTCACACGAGAACGTGAGTGCGATCAGGACGCCTCGGTTGCCGTGCGCACCACCGCTTCTACCAGCACATCGAGGGAGTCGAGCGTGCGCGATGTCAGCTCGTCGGGCACCGCCACCAGCGACAATTCGGTGCAGGCGATGACCAGCCGCTCCGCGCCCGCCGCGGCCAGCCGGCGAACCACCGCGCGATAGGCGTCGAGCTCTGCGGGCGTGGGGCCGCTGGCCTTGACCGCGCGGATCGCCGCCAACACCGCCGCGCGATCTTCGGCGACGGGATGCAGGACGCGCACGCCATGCTCGGCGCCGCGCCGATCGAACAGCTGCGTCGCCGTCACCGCCGGCGAAGCCAGAAGGCCGATCGAGGCCACGCCCGCATCCTTGAGATGCCGCATCGTGAGATCGACCATGTCGAGCACAGGAATGCCGACAGACCGCTTCACCTGATCAAGATAGTAGTGCGCGGTATTGCAGGGGATCGCGAGGAAGCGCGCGCCATCGCCTTCCAGTCGCCGCGCCATGTCGGCGAGCGTCGGGCCGGGATCCTGACCGCGCTTCTCGATCAGATGCTCGATGCGCGAAGGCACCTGCGGATTGCTGTCGACCAGCATTCGAATGTGGTCGGCATCGCCCCGCGCCGGAGTCGCCTTCACGATGCGCCGCATGAACTCGACCGTCGCTTCCGGGCCCATGCCGCCCAGAATGCCGACCGCGCGCGGCGCACCGGTCATGCGGTGTAGCCGGGCAGGTCGAAGGCGTCGGGATAGGCGAAGAGGCCGGCCGACCCGCCGGTATGCAAGAACACGACATTGTCGTCCGGCTTAAAATGCTTCTTGCCGATCAGGTCGATCAGTCCCGCCATGCCTTTGCCGGAGTAGACCGGGTCCAGCAGGATGCCTTCGAGCTTCGCCACCAGCTTCAGCGCCTCGACCATGCCTTGGGTCGGAAGCCCGTAGCCTTGGCCGACATAGTCGCAGTTGGCGACGACATGCTCGCTCGTGACGATGCCCGGCCTGCCGAGATGGGCCGCCGTCGCCTCGGCGAGCTTCAGGACGTTGGCTTCCTGGCGATCCTTGGGGGCGCGCACGCCGATGCCCAACACCGGAATGCCGCTGTTGAGCGCCACCAAACCAGTGACCAACCCCGCCTGGGTGCCGGCACTGCCGGTCGCATGGACCACGCAATCGATGCGGAGACCCTGTTCGTAGGCCTGGGTCACCAGCTCCTGCGCCGCCGCGACGTAGCCCAGCGCCCCCACCGGGTTCGAACCGCCGCCCGGGATCACATAAGGTTTGCGCCCCTTGGCCGCGAGATCGCGCGCCAGCGCCTCCATCTCGGCCTGCATGTCGGCGCCGCCCGGCCGGCGGGACACGCTGGCGCCATGCAGGCGGTCAAGCAGCACGTTGCCGTTCAGATTGTAGGCGGCATCGGCATAGCCGGTGCGGTCTTCCAGCAGGATATGGCAGGGCAGCCCCAGCTTGGCGGCGATGGCTGCGGTCTGGCGAGCATGATTGGACTGTGTCGCGCCCTGGGTGATGATCGTGTCCGCGCCGCGCTGCAGCGCATCGGCCATCAGGAACTCGAGCTTGCGGGTCTTGTTGCCGCCGCTGGACAGTCCGGTGCAATCGTCGCGCTTGATCCAGAGCTTGGGGCCGCCGAGGTGGCGGGTGAGATTTTCCATCGGCTCCAGCGGCGTCGGGAAATGGCCGCAGCGAACGCGTGGGAAACGGGCGAGATTCATCGAAGCTCCTTGGCCGCCGTGCGGCCCGTGGTCAGGCGTAGGGGTCGGCGGCGTCGCGCATTCCGTCGCCCATGAACTGATAGGCGAGGATCACGAGGATCACCGGAACGACCGGCAGCATTAGCCACCAGTTGACGGCGACGACATTGATGTCGGTCGCCTCGTTCAGCAGCACGCCCCACGAGGTGATGGGCGGCCGCAGACCCAGACCGAGGAACGACAGTGCCGTCTCAGCGAGGATCATTGAGGGAATCGACAAGGTGGCCGAAGCGATCAGGTGGCTCATGAACCCGGGCAGAAGATGCCGGCCGATGATGCGCGAGGGCTTGGCACCCATCAGCTGAGCGGCCACCGCGTAGTCCTCCTCGCGCAGCGCCAGCAGCTTGGAACGAACGGCGCGCCCCAGGCCGGGCCAGTCGAGCAATGCGAGGATGAGCGTGATGCCGAAATAGACCAGCAGAGGCGACCAGGTCACGGGCAGGGCCGCCGATAGCGCAAGCCAGAGCGGCAGATGCGGGAAGCTGCGGATGATCTCCGTCACCCGCTGGACCACGTTGTCGATCCAGCCGCCGTAGTACCCGGCGAGCCCTCCCAATACGAGCGCGAGCGCGAACGACAGCACGATGCCGATGACACCGATGGTGAGGGAGATGCGCGCCGCGTAGACGATGCGCGAGAACATGTCCCGACCCAGCCGGTCGGTGCCGAGGAAGAAGAACGTGCCCTCCGTGGGCGGACAGACGAACCGGAACGAGCCCTCCACCAGCCCCCAGAACTGATAGGTCTCGCCGCGGCAGAAGAAACGCAGGCTCTGCGGCTTGGTGAGGTCCTCGGTGTAGACGCGCTGCAGCGTGTCGGGGTCGCGCTGCATCTTCAGTGCGTACACGAACGGCGCACGCAGCTCGCCCTCATGAAACAGGTGGACCGACTGCGGCGGCGCGAAAATGTGACGGATGTGGCGCGTATGCAGGTCGTAGGGCGCGATCCATTCGCTGATCAGCGTCGAGGCATACATCAGCAGCAGGAACACCGCTGAGACAACGGCCGGCCGATGACGGCGGAAGCGCCACCACATCAGCTTCCATTGGCCGGCCATGTAGAATTTTTCCTGCTCCGCCGTCAGACGATCGGCGATGTAGGGGTCCCAAGGCTCGCGGCTGACGTAGTGCGCGGTGCGGGCGGGCGGGGCGTCGGTCATGGGCGCCTCACTTTTCCGCCGTCGCGCCGAGCCGGATCCGGGGATCGAGCGCGGCCAGCAACAGGTCGGAGATCAACGTGCCGATCACGGTCAGCACGGCAACGAACAGCAGGAAGGTCGCGGCGAGATTCACGTCCTGGGTCTTGAGCGCGCCCAGCAGCATCGGCCCGGTGGTCGGCAGCGATAGCACCACGGAGACGATGACCGAGCCCGAGATGACTTCGGGCAAGAGGTTTCCGATGTCCGCCACGAACGGATTCAGCGCATGCCGCAGCGGATACTTGATGAGCAGCTTCATCGGCGGCAGCCCCTTGGCGCGACCGGTGACGACATACTGCTTCTGCAGCTCGTCGAGCAGGTTGGCGCGCAGGCGACGGATCATGCCGGCCGTGCCGGAGGTGCCGATCACGATCACCGGAATGATCAGATGCTGCATGACCGAACTGACCTTGCCCCAGCTCAGCGGCTTGTCGATGTACTCGGGATCCATCAGGCCGCCGATCGACAGGCCGAAATAGACCTTGCCGACATAGAGCAGCACCAGCGCCAGCAGGAAGTTCGGCACGGCGAGGCCGACGAAGCCGATGAACGAGGCGATGTAGTCGCCGGCCTGGTACTGATGGGTGGCGGCGTAGACGCCGATGATGAAAGAGACGATCCAGATGAAGGCGATGGTGCTCACCTCCATCACCATCGTGAGCATCAGCCGCTCGCCGATCAGGTCGCCAACCGGCACCGTGTCCTGGCACGACAGGCCGAAGTCCCACTGGAACATGCCCGCCACCCATTCGAGGTAGCGCTGCCAGAGCGGCTGATCGAGGCCGTAGAGCGAGCGCAGCTCGTCGGCGCGCCGCAACGCGTCGGGATCGCCGCGCGAGAGCAATTCGTCGATCTGCGACGTGACGCAATCTCCCGGCGGCAGATCAACGATGACGTAGACCAGCGCGCTGATCACGAACAGGGTCGGGATCATCAGCAGCACGCGGCGGGCGATGTAGTTCAGCATGGCTAGAACGCCCCCGCCGTCGCACGCACGAAGTGGCCCGGCGTGACCTCGACCCAGTCGAGGGGCGTGGTGCCGGTATCGGTGAAGGGCCGCGGCCAGGCGTCGGGGATCGAGGCCTTGCCTTCCATCAGGGCAGCAAGGTCGAGCCGCTTGTCGGGATCGGGCTCCGGCACCGCCGAGAGCAGCGCCTGGGTGTAGGGATGCACCGGATTGCGGAACAGTTCGCCGGACGGCGCGAGCTCCACCAACCGGCCGGCGCACATCACCGCGATCCGGTCGGCGATGTAGTCGACCACCGCGAGGTTGTGCGAGATGAAAAGGTAGGTGAGGCCAAGTTGGCTCTGCAGGTCCTTCAGCAGGTTCAGGATCTGCGCCTGGATCGACACATCGAGCGCGGAGACCGGCTCGTCGCAGATCACCATGTCGGGCCGCAGCGCCAACGAGCGCGCGATGCCGATGCGCTGGCGCTGGCCGCCGGAGAAGGAGTGCGGATAGCGGTTGAGGTGGCGACGATCGAGCCCGACCATCTCCATCAGTTCGCTGACCATCTCGCGCCGGTACGCCTCGTCGCCGATCCCGTGAATGATCAAGGGCTCGACCAGGATATCGTAGACCGTCATGCGCGGATTGAGCGAGCCGAACGGGTCCTGGAAGATGAACTGGAGTTTCCGACGGAAGCCGTTGAGCTCCGGCCCGGAGAGGCCCAGCACATCGACCTTGCGACCCCAATCGTCATAGACGATGCCGCCGCCGGCCGCCTTCAACGCCGGATCGGCGGTGATCGCCCGCATCAGGATCTTGCTGAGCGTGGTCTTGCCGCAGCCCGACTCGCCCACCAGACCGAGGCACTCGCCGCGGCGGACGTCGAAGCTCACGTCGTTCACCGCCTTGATCTCGCGGGTCGTGCCGCCGCCCAGCAGCGACTCCATGAAGGTGTCCGCCTTGCGCACGCGATAGGTCTTGAAGAGATGGCGCACGTGCAGGATCGGCGCCTGCGAGTCGAACCCCGGCGCGGGCTCGATGGCGGCCTTCTCCTTCAGCAGATGCCCGGTGGCCGCGGTGATCTCGCGGATCGGCTGCAGCCGCTCGCCGGGCGCCATGTCGAAGCGCGGCACCGCCTTCAGGAGCGCCTTGAGATAGGGATGCTGAGGGTCGCGGTAGATGTCGCGCAGGTCACCGCTTTCCACGACCTTGCCGCGGTACATCACCACCACGTCGTCAGCGACATTGGCGACCACCCCAAGATCGTGGGTGATCATCAGAAGAGCCATGCCGAGCTCTTTCTGAAGATCCTTCATCAGGCGCAGGATCTGCGCCTGGATGGTGACGTCGAGCGCGGTGGTGGGCTCGTCGGCGATGAGCAGCGCCGGCCGGCACACCAGTGCCATCGCGATCATGGCGCGCTGGCGCAAGCCGCCCGACAACTCGAACGGATAGGTCTTGAGCGCCCGCTTCGGGTCGGGAAAGCCCACCATGCGCAGCATGTCGTGGGTCAGCTCGTCGATCTCGGCGCGGCCCATGCGCTTGCCCGACTGGCCCGCCGCTTCCGCGATCTGGTCTCCCAACGAATGGATGTCGCTCAGCCGACCGCCATGAAGCTGGACCGCCTCGCCGATCTGGTCACCCACGGTGTGCAGGGCCGAGAGCGACGTCATCGGCTCCTGGAAGATGATCGAGATGCGGCCGCCGCGAATGGTCCGCATTTGGGGGCCGAGCCGATCGAGCTTGGCGATGTCCACGGGCCCGCCTGTGCGGCGCGGGTCGTTGAACAGGATCGAGCCCGACGGAATGCGGGCGGCGCGCGGCAGCAGGCCCATGATGGCTTGGCTGCACACTGACTTGCCCGACCCCGACTCGCCGACCAGCGCTACTGTGCCGCCCGGCGGGATGGCGAAGGAGACGTTGTCGACCGCGCGCAGCACGCCGTCATGCACGCCGAACTCGACGGTGAGATTGTCGACGCGCAGCAGCTCGTTCATGCCGGCAGCGGCTCCTCGACCGGGATATCCATGGCGCGGAGGTTGGCGCGGGTGGCGGCCGACAGCTCGACGCCCGACGCGGCGGCCGCCCGATGGGCGCCCAATACGATGTCGCGAAAGCCCTCGAGGTGCGAGTCGATACGCACCCAGCGCGTGTCGGTGGACCCCACCGCAAGCTGCATCCAGCCGTCGGAGCGGTCGCGCTTGGTCGAATAGTAGCTGAGCTTCATGCGGTTGAGACGGGCCCAGGCGATGAAGGTTCCCATCGGACCTTCGACCCGCAGCCCATCGGGTTCCAACAGAAAGCGTGTGGTGTGGCGCAGGGCGGTGCGTACGCCGAACAGCGCGAACAGGATCACCAGTCCGGTCAGGATCCAGCCCAGCCAGCGACCGAGATCGAGCGCCACCAGCGGCGCGCCGCACATCAGCACGCCCGCGCCTGCCCGCAGGTAGTCGCCCAGCAAGATCCGCTGCGAGTAGCGCATTTCGGCCGCGTTCAACCCCGCGCCTCCCGTGACGCCAAGAACAATTCGTGCGCCGGCCATATCCGCGTTCCCGGCGCCGCCATGACCCGCCCCCACAGCGAGACTAGGAAATCCCACGTCGCGTCGTCCATCGCAAGATGGTGACTGAGGACCCCGATCGGCTCCGGCGGCCCGGTCCGCGCGGCCGACAGAGCCCCGACCAGCGCGGTCAGAGCCCGGTCGAGCCCCACGAAGCCCCGTCCGGGGCTGTGCCAATCGACCGGGTCCAGGTGGGTGTTGACCTGCACCAGCCCGCGCACCGGCTGCGGTCGCGCGCGCCGCCCGAAGGTGGAAAGCCCGCGAAAGCCGATCTCCGGCAGTGTGGGCACCAGAGCCGGCGCGATGCGGTTCCATGGCGGCACCAGGACCGGCAGCGCCTTGGCCGCGAACTCCCGCTCCAGCGCGAGCCAGCCGGTGCCGAGTTCGCCCAACACCAGCATGGCGGGCCGCTCCGCACCCAGCTCGACCTTCTTGGCCGGGGGCGCGGCGTGGTTGACGTGGGCGTAGCCGTGCTGGAGCACCCCCACGTCCGGCTCCTCGCCGAGCCGTGCGGCCAATGCCGCGTCCGCCCGCGCCGGCACGACCGCAAGCGCGAGCGGCAGCCCGAGGTTCCGGCGCAGCGCGAGCAACCGCTCCAGCGGCGCGCCGACGGTGGCAGCATCGTCGTCGCGCCACCAGAGATCGACCGTGCGCCCAAGGTCGCGCCACCGCGCGATCTCCTCGTCGAGGGCGGACCAGGAACTCACGCGTCGCTCCGCGCGCGATGGGCGGCGAGATGTCGCGTCAGCAGTTCGGCTGTGCGCGCGACCCCATCGATATCGCATTGCGCCCGACCGGAGAGCGCGGGTGCCGCCCAGGCGCGATCGACAGCTGCGGCGAGGGTCTGGGGCGTGAGACTCGCCGGATCGGCCACCTCGACGAACCCCCGCTCGGCCAACGCGGCGGCGCGCGCGGCCTGCTCGGTCTGCGCGCCCTCGGCGAACGGCACGAGCACAGCGCGGCGGGCGAGGCAGAGTGTCTCGATGGCGGTGTTGTATCCCGCTTGCGAGATCGAGACGCACGCCCCGGCCAGCAGATGCGGGAAGTCCGTGCGGTGCCGCTCGATCACGATCCCTGGGCCCGCGTCCCGGCGAAGCGCTGCCAGCTCGGCATCCGGAAGGTTCGCGCCGGCCAGCAAGCGCCAGCGTCGGTTGGCGAGGCGGGTCAGCGGTCGGGCGGCAAGGGCCGCCACCAGAAGCGGAGCGCCGACCGCGCCGCCGCCGGCTGAAACCAGGACTTCGGCGTCGGGCGCCTCGTCGAGGCGATCGGGCCAGTCGGTCCGATCGACGACGTATCCGGTATGCACGGCGCGGTCCGCGAGGCGCGGCCAAGCAGGAAAGGTTCGGGCGAACGAAACCAGAGTCGGGTCGCCATGGATCAGCGCGAGATCGAACCAGCGCTCGAACGCTCCGAGCATCTCCTTGGTGCGCGCGGCTCGCGACGGGCGGCCGAGCAAGTCGCGCAACGACGCGACGACCAGCGGTCGCGCGCCGCCACTGTGCATCGCCTCCATCAGCGGATCGAAGGCCCACCGCATCTGGGTGCGCCCAAACGGATAGAGCTCGGTCATCACGATGTCCGGCGCCTCGGCACACAGCAATGCCACAAGTCGGCGACCACGATCGCTTCGGAAGTGATCGTCGAGTTCCGCGCCCGACGCGTCGACCAGAGACTTCACGGAGTTGTCGACGGCGCGCACCGGCGGAAGCTGGTGGAAGCGCGCGCGACCGAGCTCGACCGCCGGCACCGGCGGCCCGCCCGACACCAGCAACACATCGAAACCTGCTTCTGCAAGACCGCGCGCCAGAATCGCGGCGCGGCGCAGGTGGCCAATGCCCAGCAGATGCTGGACGACAAACAGGACGCGCGCGGTCATGCCGCCGCCCGATCGGTTTCCATCGGGATGTTGGCGCGCTCCAGCGACACGCCGCCCCCGGGCAAGGCACGGAAAAGGTGGATCGCCGCGCGCTGGAACCGGACCGGCGGCTTGTCGGTCATGTCCCATCCCGTCGCGAGCGCCAAGAGCGTGCGCAGCACCGCCTTGTGGGCGACGACCAGCACCGGCGCGTCAGCGCGCACATGATCATCCAGCCACGACGCCACGCGCACCATCGCATGACGCGGCGACTCGCCGCCCGGCGGCGTGAAGTCGAGGCCGCGTAGTTCGTTCGCGAAAAACGCCTCGCCGCCGTCGCGCCGCAGGTCGGCGAGTGTGCGGCCCTCCCAGGCACCGAACGACATCTCGCGCAGACGCGAATCGATGGCCACCGGCGCCGTGGGGCCGATCAACTCGGCGGTGTGCCGCGCGCGAACGAGCGGGCTGGAAACGCGCGGCCAAGAGGTGGCGGGCGCGGGCACGCGCCAGCACCGGGCGAGCGCGATGCCTTCGGCGCTGAGCGGCGTGTCGGTCAGTCCCTGCAGGAGGCCGCGCGCGTTCCAATCGGTCGGCGCGTGTCGCATAGCCGCAAAAAGCTGCCCGCTCATGGAGCGAGTCGCAAGCCGCAGCCGAGCGGCCGCAACACGGTGGAGAGAGAGCGCGCCGCGCCACGCCAGTCATGAATCCGCGCCGCGCGCGTCGCCGCCGCCGCGCCGAACCCGGCGCGCTCGACCGGGTTGTCCAACAGTCGTCGCACCGCTGCCGCGAAGGACGTCGCATCACCCACCGGCACCAGCAGGCCGGTGGCACCATCGGCTACCACTGCCGGGACGCCCCCGGTGCGTCCCGCGATCACCGGCGTTCCCGCCGCCTGTGCTTCCAGCAACGCCATGCCGTAAGCCTCGTTGATCGCCGGCCAAAGGTGAAGGTCGGACGCGGCATAGACCGCGGGCAAGTTGGTTGCGGGAAGCGCGCCGAGCAGCGTCACGCGGTCGCCCAGCGGCGCCAGCGCTGATTCGACCTCGGCACGGGCAGGTCCGTCGCCCACCACCAGAAGTCGCCAGGGCCGATCGAGCACCTGCGCGAGCGCCTCCCCCAGCACGCGGTAGGAGCTGAGCTTGTCGCGCGCCCGCATCATGGCAACGGCCGTGAGCCAGGGCGCAGCTGGATCGAGGCTGTGACGTGCGGCCAGCATCGCGCGGTGCGACTCGCGCTGTCGCGCGGCGAGAGCGAAGGGAGCAGTGTCGACAAAGGGGTCGAGTTGGACCTGCCGGCCACGCGGTCGCAAACGCGGCGTCACTCCCGCCAGATCGTTAGGATTGACCGTAATCACTCGGTCGGCGACAGCCAACGCCCGCTCGACCGCGCGATGGCCCACGCGCCATGGTCCCTGCGCGCGGCGCGGCGCGTGCGATGCCTCGGCGATGACGTAGGGAACATCAAGCGCACGGCAGACCAGCGGCCCGAGCCAATCGGGCTTGCGGTAGTAGCAATGGTAGGTGAACCAGAGATCGAACCGCTCTGGATGGCCGGCCGGCAAGGCACGCCAGCGGCGGATCAGGCGATCGGCTTGCGCACGCGCGCGGCGCTCGCTCCCGAGCGCTCTGTCGGGTGGCACGGTGCCCGGCGGCACGCGCGCGGCACGGGACCGGACGACACGGGCACCGAGCGACACCAGCAGCCGGCAGAGGCCGCGCGCCATCTCGCGGTCGCCCGATGGAACCGGATGGTCGGGCTCCTTCAGCGGGGCGTGAAAGAGCACACGCATGGCCTCACTCGGCGGCGCGCGATAGCGGCATCGAGGGTCGCACGAGATCGGCGATGCGATCGACGCCGGTGTCGAACGAAAATCGCGCCCGCAGCGTCGCCCCCGCCTGGGCGCCAAGCCGTCCGCGCAGCGCGGGATCGGTGGCGGCGCGCTGAAGCGCGCGCGCCAGCGCCGGCGGGTCGGCTGGCGGCACGAGAAGCCCCTCGCGACCGTCGGCGATGAACTCGCCGATTGCTGCAGCATCAGTGGCAACCAGCGCCAGGCCCTGGTGCGCCGCTTCCATCAACACATTGGGAAGACCATCGACGTCGCCGTCAGCCGCGATCTTGCTCGCCAGAACGAAGACATCGGCGCGCGCATAGGCAGCGAAGACGGCGGCCTGGGCCTGCGCGCCGTGCCAAACGCAACGCGCGGCGATGCCCAGCCGCTCGGTATGCGCCCTCAGCGCATCACCCAGAGGTCCCGCGCCGATGTGATCGAAGCGCCAATGCAGTCCCACGGGCAGGAGCGCCAGCGCATCGAGAATGTCCTCGAAGCCTTTCTTGGCGACCCGTCGGCCGACCGAGAGAATGCGGATCGGATCGGCCGGATCGGACCCGTCGCGTGCCGCGCGCGGTGGTGGTGGTGGTGGCAGATGGGCGAAGTCGAGCCCGTGATAGATCAGCTCCAGTCGCGCGCCCTTGGGTGCCAGCGCCCGCAGCCGGTCGAAGCCGCGGCGCGTGCACGTCGTCAACGCGCGGCAGTCCGCCAGCTTCGCAGCAAGGTCGATGTCGGGTGTCGTCCAGATGTCCTTGGCGTGCGCCGATACCGTCCAGGGCAGCCCACGCATCAGCGCGGCGTAGCGCCCCACCGACGCCGGCGTATGGATGAAGTGGGCATAGATCGTCTCGATCGAATCCGGCATCTCAGCCGCCAGCACGAGCGCCTGACCCCAGCGTCGCCGACGGTTGGCGGTGCGGTCCGCCGCCAGATCGCGCCGATAGGCGGCACGGGCTTGCGCATAGCCGGGCAAGCGACGCGCGCGAAGCCAGGCCGCGAAGACCCGCGCCGGATCGTCTTTCAGATACTCAGGCAGATAGGTCACAGCGGCCCGCACGCGATCATGCACGGGGTGGCGCAACGTGTCGGTCGGTTGGCGCAGAGACCACAGGCCGAGCTCGAGGCCGCGGGCTTCGAGACCGGCGATCTCCTGGGCGATGAAGGTTTCCGACAGGCGCGGCCAACCCTTCAGCACCACCGCCACGCGCGGGCTTCTCGACGCGCCCATGAAAACGATATCAGACCCGGGCGCGGCCCGGCGGTGCGTCGACCGTCGCCAGAGCCGGCGCGGCGGCGACCGCCGTCGCGGGTTCGTCGAGCGGCGAGGGCCGGCGATGGGGATGCGCGCACTGCCGCGCCACCAGGCGCCAGACATTGCCGAGCCCATCGAGCAAGCCCGGGATGACGACGTCGCCCGGCAGGCCCTGCTGCGGCAACTGACGGAGCGCCGTCGCCATCACCTGCGGCTCGCGGCCACGTTCGGCGTCCAGCATCTCGATCAGCCCGGCGTCACGCGCCGCGCGGGCGCGGATGAACTGCTCCAGCCTTGGCCGGGTGCGCGGCACGATCACCGCTCGTTTGTTGAAGGACAGGATCTCGCAGAAGGTGTTGTAGCCGCCCATCGCCACCACGCCGGCAGCGCGTTCCATCAAGGCGCCGAGATTGTTGGTGAAGGTGAGCGTGCGGACATTGCGCAGCCGGGCCGCGCGGTCCCGGAAGGCGTCGCGCGCCGTCGCCGCCATGAAGGGGCCGAAGACGATCACCGCGCCATAGGGAATGCCGCGATCGGTCTCGTAGGCCGAGAGAACCCAATCGACGAGATCGACGCCATCGCCGCCGCCGCCGGGCGTGACCAGGATGTAGGGCGAGTCCGTTTCGGCCGCTGCGTGCGGCACGTCGGCGTGGCGCGGCAACTCACGCCGCAGGTAACCCGTGAAGACCGTCTTGTGCCGGATCGACGGCGCGAGATCGAGCCCCTCCAGCGGGTCGTTGATCTGCGGCAGGCCATAGGTCCAGATCTCGTCATAGAGATCGCGCAACGCCGGCACGACGTTCTTGCGTTCCCACTCCGCAGCCAGTTTGGCGGGATCGTCCATCACATCGCGCAGGCCGAGCACCAGCGGCGTCCCGCGCTCTTTCAGGAGATGCAACGCCGGGCCGACCTCGCCGCGCAGGCCGAGCGGCTCCTTGTCGACGATGAACAGGTCGGGTCGGTAGATGTCGGCGGTGTCGCGGATGATGCGGCTGCGCATCTCAAGCGTATGGCCGACATCGACCCGGAGGTTGGCCGAGTCGTACTCGCCGTTCAGCAGCTTCACCATGCCCGGCACGCGCACGAAATCGATGCCCGACCGGAACTCGTAGGAGCCGATCATCGGCGATCCGGAGATGATCAGCACCGAGACCGACTTGTCGGCTTCAGCGATGGCGTTGGCGATGGTGCGGCATCGGCTGACGTGACCGAGGCCGAACGAATCGTGGCTGTAGAGCAGCACACGCTTCTTGGTGCCGGGCATTCGAGGCTCCCCCCCGAGCCGAAGCGCCCCTGCCCCGACCGGTTGACGAGGCGGACTATGCCACAGCCGCCGCACGGCGCGAACCCCCTCCCCGGACCGCCAATTTATCGAATGTATCCGTCGCCCGGATCGCCTATACCGGCGGGAAGCGTAGGGGCCGGCTTCACAGTCGATGCAGCGCAATCTCTTTTCCTACATCTGGCGGCACAGCCGGCCCGAACAACTCGTCATCTTGTACCTCGTCGTGTTCGCACAGGTGGCGTATTTCATCTCGCTCAGCCTGCCCAAGGCGATCGTCAACAACGGAATCGAGGGCAAGGCCTTCCGGTCGCAGCCCACTGTCACGGTCCTGTCGATCGAGATCCCGCTGCCCGCGTTCCTCGATCTGGGCGCCGCATGGACGGTGTTCGAGGGCTTCGCAGTCGCGCAGTGGCCCTATCTCGTGGTGATGAGCTTCCTGTTCCTGCTGAGCGTGGTGGTGAACGGCCAGTTCAAGAAGACCATCAACACGCAGAAGGGGCGCATGGGCGAGCGCATGCTGCGCCGCCTGCGCTACGAACTCTACGAACGCATTCTGCGCTTCCCGCCGCAGCACTTCCGCAAGGTCAAGCAGGCCGAGCTCGCGACGATGGTGAACAACGAGGTGGAGCCGCTGGGCGGCTTCATCGGCGACGCCTTCGTGCAGCCGATGTTCCTCGGCGGCCAGGCGGCGACGGCGATCCTGTTCATCATGCTGCAGAGCTGGATGCTAGGCATCGTGGTGATCGCGCTGCTGGCCGTCCAGATGGCGATCATCCCGCGGCTGCGCAAACCGGTGCTGGCGCTCGGCAAGCAGCGCCAGCTCACCGCCCGCCAGTTCGCCGGGCGCATTGCCGAGACCGCCGACGGTATCGCCGAGATCCGCGCCCACGGCACGGTGAACTACGAGCGCGCCGACGTTTCCGACCGGCTGGGTCGCATCTTCCGCATTCGCTTCGAGCTGTTCGAGAAGAAATTCGTCGCCAAGTTCTGGAACAACTTCCTGTCCCAGGCGACACCCTTCGCCATCTATCTGCTGGGCGGATATTTCGCGATCAGCGGGCAGATGGACGTCGGTTCGGTGGTCGGCGTGCTGCTCGCCTACAAGGACCTGCCCTCGCCGGTGAAGGAGCTGATCGACTGGGACCAGCAGCGCCAGGACGTGCAGATCAAGTACGAGCAGGTGATCGACCAGTTCCAGCCCGAGGGCATGGTCGCGCCCGAGCTGCAAACGCTGCCGCCAGGCCCGATTCCGATGCTGGCCGGCGCCGTCGCGCTGTCGGGCGTGTCGGTCTCCGACGACGGTCAGATCAAGCTGCTCGATCAGGTCGCGCTGTCGTTCCCGCTCGGCGGCACGCTGGCCGTGATCGGCGGCGCCGGCTCGGGCAAGGAGGTGCTCGGCCAGCTATTCGCGCGACAGCAGAGGCCCGATTCGGGGACGATCCGAATTGGCGACACCGATTTCGCGACCCTGCCTGAGCCCGTACTGGGCGCCCGCGTTTCCTACATCGGCCAGGACACCTATCTCTTCCCGCTCAGCGTCCGCGACAACCTGCTCTATGGGCTGAAACACCGGCCGGTCGCCGATGCGGTCTACGCCGAGGATCGTCGCGCCGAACGCGAGCTGTTCCGCCGGGAGTCGCAGCGCGCCGGCAATCCGGATCTCGATCCGGCCGCCGACTGGGTCGATGCCGACCTCGCCGGCGCCGCCACGTCGGACGAGCTGTTGCAGCGCATGGCCGAAGCGCTGCGTTCGGTCGAGCTCGAGGACGAGATCTACCAGTTCGGCCTGCGCGGCACGATCGATCCGGCGCGCGACCCGGCGCTCGCCGAAGCGCTGCTCGCGGCGCGGCGCGCGCTCCATGAGCGGCTGCGTGAGCCGGCCTTCGCGCCCCTGATCGAGGGCTTCGAAGCCGCCCGCTACAATCGCAACCTCTCGGTGGCCGAGAACCTGTTGTTCGGCACGCCGGTGGGCAAGGCATTCGAGATCGACAACCTCGCGGGCAACGCCTACGCCCAGTCGATCCTGAAGAGCACCGGGCTGGAGGACGAGCTCGGCCGGATGGGCCTCTCCATCGCCGAGACCATGGTCGAGCTATTCTCGGGTCTCGCGTCCGACAATCCGCTGTTCGAGCAGTACAGCTTCATCTCCGCCGACGAGCTCCCCAACGTTCGGCTCCTGCTGCAGCGGCTGGGTGGCAAAGGCCTGGACGCCGTGCCCGCCGCCGACCGGCCGCGCCTGATCTCGCTGCCCTTCCGCTACGTCGAGGCGCGCCACCGCCTTGGCCTGATCGACGACGCGATGGAAGACCGGCTCCTCGCCGCGCGGCGCGCTTTCGCCGAGGGTCTGCCGGCGGAGCTGCGCGCCAGCGTCGAGTTCTACGACCGCGAGCGCTACAACGGCGCCGCAACCTTGCAGGACAACATCCTGTTCGGCCGTCTGGTGTATGGCCAGGCGCAGGCCGAGGCCCGGATCGGCGCCCTGATCGGCGAGGTGCTGGACACGCTCGGTCTGCGCAACGCCGCGATCGCCGTCGGCCTCGAGTTCAACGTCGGTGTCGGCGGAAAGCGCCTGCCGGCCGGGCAACGCCAGAAACTCGGGATCGCGCGCGCGCTCATCAAGCGGCCCCAGCTTCTCGTGGTGAACGAGGCGCTCGCGACCTTCGATTCACGAACCCAGGACCGACTGCGCGACAATATCCTCGCCGCCTGCGCCGAGCGCGGCGTGCTTTGGATCGCCAACCGCGCCGAACAGGCTCGCCCCTTCGCCGACGTTGCGGTGATGGACAAGGGCCGACTGGTCGGACGCGGCACCCACGACGAATTGGCCGCCCGCGGCGGCCCCTACGCCGATCTGATGTCGGGCGGCTGATGGCAATCGGGAGGACACGATGAACCTCAACCAGGAAGTCGAGCTTCTGAAGGGCGTGCCGATCTTTTCCAAGGTGGAGCCGGCCAAGCTGAAACTGCTCGCCTTCACCAGCGAGCGGCTGAGCTTCGGGGAGGGTCAGGAGCTCTTCCACCAGGGCGATCAGGGCGACGCGATGTACGTGATCCTGTCGGGTGCGGCCGACGTGCTGATCGACACGCCGGGCGGACCGATCGCCGTCGCCGAGCTCAAGCGCAACGGCTTTGTCGGCGAGATCGCGATCCTCTGTGACGTCCCGCGTACCGCCACGATCAAGGCCAAGGAGCCACTGACCACGCTCAAGATCTCCAAGGACATGTTCTATCGCCTGGTCGCGGAGTTCCCGCAGATGGCGATCGAGATCATGCGCGAACTGGCGCACCGGCTTGAGGACACCAACCAGAAACTGCGCGCGGCCACGAAGGCGGCATGAGCCGTCTCGACAGCTTCATCGCGCGCATGCAGGCGCAGCGCGACTGCCTGAACTGGCTCGCGCCCGCGATCCGCGCGTTGCCCGGCCCACTGCTCGAGGTCGGGCTCGGCAATGGCCGCACCTATGATCACCTGCGCGAGCTCTTTCCCGGGCGCGAAATCCATGTCTTCGAACGCAAGGTCGCGGCCCATCCCGACTGCATCCCGCCCGATGATCGACTGTTCCTCGGCGAGGCGCGAGAGACGCTCGCGCGCGCGGCGCGACAGCTCGGTCCGACGGCGGCGCTGATCCACACCGATCTCGGCACCGGCGACACCGCAGCCAACCGGGCCATGGCTGACTGGCTGGCGCCCGCCCTTGCACAACTGGCGGCACCTGGCGGCTACGTTCTCGCCAATCAGTCACTTGATGTCGCGGCCTGGCAGCGCCTGCCCGAGCCGGCGGGCGTGCCGCGAGACCGATATTTCCTCTATCGAGCGGCGCCGTCGTCCTGAGGCGCGGTCCGCGTCAAATGTCGAAGGTGGCCAGCACCGGGACGTGGTCGGAGGCCTTCTCTGCGTCGCGCCGATCCTTGTCGATCAGGAAGCTGCGGATGCCCGCCGACAGCGCCGGGGTCGCGAGGATATGGTCAAGCCGCCGGCCGCGGTCCGACGCGCGCCAGTCGGCGTTGCGATAGCTCCACCAGCTGTAGAGCTTCTCGGCGGGCGGCACGAAGCGGCGCGGCACGTCGATGAAATCGAGCGCCGCCGTCATGCGCCCGAACAGATCGACCTCGACCGGGGTATGGGAGACCACGTCGAGGAGCTGCTTGTGGCTCCACACGTCGTGCTCCAGCGGCGCGACGTTGAGATCGCCCACGGCGACACGCCGCTTGCCACGCCGCGCCCGCGGCTTCGGTTTGCGGGCGGCAAACCAAGCCGCGATCTCGCGGTAGAAATCGAGCTTGTGCGCGAACTTGTCGTTCTCGTCCGGGTCGGGCACGTCGCCGCCGGCCGGGATATAGAGATTGTCCAGCGCCACCGGGTCGCCGCCGGTATCCAGCACCGCCTCGACATGCCGGCAATCCCGTCGCCCGCAGCGATGGTGGATCTCCGTCGCGGTGAAAGGCACCCGCGAGAGGATGGCGACGCCGTTGTAGGACTTCATGCCGGCGATCAGCCGGTGACGGTACCCCAGCGCCTCGAACGCGACGTGCGGAAAGGCCTCGTCGGGACACTTGGTTTCCTGCAGGCACAACACGTCCGGCTTGCGCTCGCGCAGGAAAGCCTCGACCAGCGGCAGGCGAAGGCGCACCGAATTGATGTTCCAGGTCGCGATCGTGAGACTCATGACGCGACACTATACGGCAAGGCTGGACGAACGCAGCCTGTCGCGCGCACTCTCGCCGGTGGAGGAACCTCGGCATGAAGATCGACGGACCGGGCAGCTCGAACATCGAGGACCGGCGCGGCCAGGGCGGCGGCTTCGGCGGGCGCGGTCTGCCGGGCGACCGGGGTGGCATGCGGGGCCCCGGCCTGCAGATCCCGGTGGGCGGCGGCGGCGGTCTGTTCAAGGGCGGCTTCGGCATTGTCGCGATCCTGGTGATCTCGCTGGTGCTGGGCGTCGATCCCGGGGCGCTGCTGGGCGGGATGGGGGGCGGCACAGGTGTCCCGCCGCCACCCGTCGAACGCACGACGCGCGCCGGGCCGCAGGAGGATGCCCAGGCACAGTTCGTTTCGCGCGTGCTCGCGAGCACCGAGACGGTGTGGGGCGAGCTGTTTCCGCGCGCCTTCGGCAAGCCCTAAGACGAGCCCCGCCTGGTGCTGTTCCGCGACTCCACCCCGACGGCCTGCGGCCTGGGCCAGGCCGCAATGGGACCGTTCTATTGCCCGGCAGACAGCAAGGTCTATTTGGACCTCTCCTTCTTCGACGAGCTGGCGCAGCGCTTTCGCGCGCCGGGCCAGTTCGCTCAGGCCTATGTCGTGGCGCATGAGATCGGCCACCATGTCCAGAACCTGCTCGGCATTTCGGAGAAGGCGCACCAGATGCGGGCCCGCATGAGCCGGCGCGACGGCAACGCGCTCTCCGTCCGGGTCGAGCTGCAGGCCGATTGCTTCGCGGGCGTCTGGGCGTTCCACGCCAACCGGCAGCGTGGCGGCACGATGATCGACGCCCATGACGTCGAGCAGGCCCTGACCGCGGCGACGGCCATTGGCGACGACCGCCTGCAACGCCAGACGCAAGGCACCGTTGTGCCGGACAGCTTCACGCATGGCACCAGCGCCCAGCGCGTGCGCTGGTTCCGCGTTGGTCTCGACAGCGGCGAGCTCGGCCGCTGCGACACGTTCCGGGCGCAGCTCTTGTGAGCGGGACTGTGCACCTCGAGATAATGCGAGCGGCGATCCGCCTGTCGCGCGAAAAGATGGCAGCGGGCTTTGGCGGGCCGTTCGGCGCGATCGTCGCGCGCGGCGGAACGATCGTCGCCGAGGGCTGGAATCAGGTCACCTCGAGCAACGATCCGACGGCGCATGCCGAGATGACGGCGATCCGTGCGGCGGCGAAGACGCTCGGCCGGTTCGATCTCGCGGGCAACACGCTCTACACCAGCTGCGAGCCCTGCCCGATGTGTCTCGGCGCGATCTACTGGGCCCGGCTCGACGCGGTCTACTACGCCAACAGCCGCGATGACGCGGCCGCCATCGGCTTCGACGACGACCACATCTATCGCGGGTTTGCCAAGCCCATCGCGGCGCGCATGATCCCGTTCACCCGGCTCGAGTTGCCCGAGGCGGCGGCGGCTTTCCGTGCCTGGGCAGAGAAGCCGGACAAGGTCCGCTACTAAGGGCGACTCAGACCAGCACGCAGGTGACGGTGCCGACGCCGTCCACCGTTCCAGCGAGCGTGTCGCCACGCACCACGGCGGCGACACCTTCGGGTGTGCCGCTGTAGATCAGGTCGCCGGCGGCCAGCGCCACCAGACCCGAAAGGTACGAGATCGTCTCCGGCACGCTCCAGATCAGCGCGTTCAGGTCCGACTTCTGGCGCGTCTTGCCATTCACGTCGAGCTGGATGTTGCCCTTGGCGGGATGGCCGATGGCGCTCGCTGGCACGATCTCGCCGATTGGCGCGGACTGGTCGAAACCTTTGCCCATGTCCCATGGCCGGCCCATGTCCTTGGCCTGGTTCTGCAGGTCGCGCCGCGTCATATCGAGGCCGGCGGCGTAGCCGAAGACATGGTCGAGCGCGCGCTCCACCGCGATGTCGGTGCCGCCGGACTTCATCGCGACCACCAGCTCCATCTCGTGGTGCAGGTTCTTGGTCGCCGACGGATAGGCGACGCGGGCGGGGTTCTTCGGGTCGGCACAGATCACGATGGCGTCGGCCGGCTTGGTGAAGAAGAACGGCGGCTCACGGTCGGGGTCGTGACCCATCTCGCGCGCATGGGCGGCATAGTTGCGGCCGACGCAGAAGATCCGGCGCACCGGAAACAGATCCTTGCTCCCGCGGACCGGAACGCCCACCGTGGCGGGCGGCTGAACGACGTATCCCATCGCTTTCTCCCTGAGGCGGCGGCCTTTATGAAGGGCGCCTCGGAGGGGTGCAATGGCGGACGGAGCCGATGCCGATATGCTGGTCGTCCAGCTCGACGACGCCGAGGGCACGCGCGGCTGGGCCCGGCTCGGCGAGCGGCGCTGGCGGTGCGTGCTCGGCGCGGGCGGCGTGCGCGAGGATAAGCTGGAGGGCGACGGCGCCACGCCGGTCGGCCTCTTTCCGTTGCGTCGCATCTACTATCGCAACGACCGGCTGGTGCTGCCGCCGGTGGCGTTGCCCGCCCGCCCGATCGGCGAGAGGGATGGCTGGTGCGACGATCCGCAGGCGCCGGTCTACAACAGGCTGGTCCGGCTCCCCTGCGAGTGGAGCGCCGAACGCCTGCACCGCGACGACGAGCTCTACGACGCGCTGGTCGTGGTCGGCTACAACGACGATCCGCCCGAGGGCGAATGGGGCAGCGCCATCTTCATCCATGTCGCGCGCGAGGATTTCTCGCCGACGCGCGGCTGCGTCGCGCTGGCACGCGGCGACTTGCTCGATCTGCTGCCGCACCTGAAGCCGACGACTCGCTTGCGCGTGCTCGCCGCGCAGGATCGCGGACCGCCCGTCGACACCGACGGCGGCGACATGCGGCAGTTCGAGGATTTCGACGAACGCGACTGGTAGGCCGCCGCTACCGTCCGATGCGGCCGCGAGCCGCGCGCAAGGCCACGCGCAACGGGCGAACGAACCAACGATTGATGGGCCTCGCCTGAATCATCGCGCCGCGACCCCACGCGTCGATCATCGCTGTCGCCGCGGCGTCAAGGGCTTCGCCCCACGGCCGCAGGATCTCGGCGACACGACGTCGTGCTTCCGGGTCCGTCACCGTCCGGCCATAGCTTTCCAGGGTCTCGCGCAAACGCTGCCGCCTCGCCGCGGCGATCCGGCGGGGCGACAGCCCGGGCAAACGGGCCAGGACCCGGGGGATCACGTGCGTCTGGATCGCAATCTCGTCCTTCATCAACTGCTCCAGCCGATCGGTCCTCAGCGTGGGCCGGTAGTCGATGCGATAGCGCGCGAGCGCCTTGCGGAGATGGATGAATTCGCCCTCCGGCGTCAGCAGCAGCCAGAACGCCCAGTCCCCGACCAGCTTGACCTCGGCCGGAAAGCCCCCGACCGCCTGCCATGCCGACTTCCGGAACGCATGGGCGGCGGGATGCACGCGCGTGCCGACCAGGTGCTTGTAGAAGGTCTCGGGGGGCGCGAGCCGCTCCGGCAGCGAGAGAATCTCGCCGCGCTTGATGAGCCGGTCCTCGCCATCGATGATGTCCCAATCGCCGCCGATCAGCACCGCGCGCGGGTAGCGCTCAGCGGCGCGTCGGACCTCGGCGCTGAATGAGGGCAAGGCCTGGTCGTCGGAGGCGACCACCGAAATCCAGTCCGTCGTCGCTTGCGAGATCGCCCAGTTCCAGTTCGGGAACATCCCCTCATGGGTCGGGGGCCGCGTGACCGAGATTCGATCCGGATGTCGGGCCGCGTAGTCGGCGACGATGGCCGGCGACTCGTCGGTCGAGTAGTCCTCGGAAATCAGGATGCGGGAGATCGGTTCGATCTGGTTCAGGACCGAGTCGATCGCGCCCGGTAGATATCGCGCCTGATTGTGCGAAGGAATGATGAAGGTGTGCGAGAACGCCGCTATCCAACCAGCCTTCCCACAGTACGGGCGGTGAAGTCGACCAGCGGGATGATGCGGGCGTAGTTGAGCCGCGTCGGACCGATCACGCCGATGGCGCCGACGATCTTCTCGCGCGAGTCGCGGAACGGCGCGACCACCATCGAACAGCCGGAGTGGGCGAACAGCGGGTTGTCGGTGCCAATGAAGATCTGCACGCCCGGCGCGGTGTTGGCGAGATCGAGCAGGCGCATGAAACTCTCGCCGCGCTCCAGCGCCTCGAACAGCAGCCGGATGCGATCGAGATCCTCGATGGCGGTGATGTCCTGCAGCAGACGCGCCTGGCCGCGCACTATCAGCGCGCCCCCCGGCTCGCCCGCCCAGCTCGCGATCCCCGACTCGATCACCCGCGTCGTGCGCTCGTCCAGCTCGGCGCGCTTCAGACGCAGGTCCTCGTGGATCGCGGCCCGCGCGTCGTCGAAGGTCCGACCGGCCAGCCGCGCGTTCAGATAGTTGCCCGCCTCGACCAGTGCCGACGGCGGCATACCGAGCGGCGTCTCGATCATGCGGTTCTCGACATGGCCGCCCTGGGTCACGGTGACGACCAGCGCGCGGCCGGGACCCAGCGGCACGAACTCGATGTGCTTCAGGGGCTGCTCGGTCTTGGGCGCCAGCACCATGCCGGCGCAGCCGGACAGTCCCGACAGGAGGGACGTCGCCTGCTCCAGGGCCTCGGTCATGCTGCGGCCGACCGCGGCGCAGCGCGCCTCGATGGTGAGCCGCTCGTCGTCGGCCAGATTGCCGACCTCGAGGAGCCCGTTGACGAACAGCCGCAAGCCCGCATCGGTCGGCAGGCGTCCCGCCGAGGTGTGCGGCGAGTAGAGCAGCCCGAGATCCTGCAGGTCGGCCATGATGTTGCGGATGGTCGCGGGCGAGAGACCCTCGACCAGGCGGCGGGTGAGAGTCCGCGACCCGACAGGCTCGCCGGTCGCGACATAGGCCTCGACCACCTGCTTCAGGACTTCGCGGGCGCGGTCGTTCAGCTCGGCGACGGACGGTGTCGCCCGGGTCGGCGCGACGCCGGCCTGCCGGGTGAATGCGTCGAGGCGATGGATGGCCATGGCGGGAATCTAAGTAGCGCATTGGGAAGGGTCAACGCGCCCGCGCGGGCCGAGAGGGCGCTGGATTCGACCGGCCGGCAGGTCTAAACCCGCGGGCCTCATACCAAGGAACAACCCATGCGCCCGTCCGGCCGCGCCGCCGACCAACTCCGGCCGATCCAGCTCGAACCCGGCTTCTCCCGACACGCCGAGGGGTCTTGTCTGGCGCGGTTCGGCGACACCCATGTGCTCTGCACGGCGTCGGTCGACGAGAAGGTCCCGCCCTTCCTGCGCAACTCCGGCCGGGGCTGGGTGACCGCAGAGTACGGCATGCTGCCGCGCTCCACCCACACCCGCACCGATCGCGAGGCCGCGCGCGGCAAACAGTCGGGCCGTACTCAGGAGATCCAACGTCTGATCGGCCGCTCGCTGCGCGCGGTGGTCGATCTCAAGGCCATGGGCGAGCGGCAGATCCAGATCGATTGCGACGTCCTGCAGGCGGATGGCGGCACACGCACCGCCGCGATCACCGGCTCCTGGGTGGCGCTGCATTTCGCTTTCGAGCGGCTGATCGCGGACGGCAAGCTCGCCGCCAATCCCATCGCGGGTCAGGTCGCGGCCGTCTCCTGCGGGCTGCACAATGGGCACGCCGTGCTCGATCTCGACTATGCCGAGGATTCGTCGGCCCAGGCCGACGCCAATTTCGTGCTGACCGACTCCATGGGGATCGTCGAGGTGCAGGGCACCGCCGAGGACACGCCGTTCAGCGAACCCGATTTCATGGAGCTGTTGCGGCTCGCCAAGAAGGGCGTGGGTGAGCTCGCCCAGCTCCAGCGCCGGGCAATCGGTCGGGCCTGATGGCGCGCCGCTTCACGGAGCGGCGTCTGGTGGTCGCGACCCACAATCGCGGCAAGGCCGGCGAGATCGCGACGCTGCTCGCGCCGTTTGGCGTGGAGATCGTGTCCGCCGCCGACCTCGGCCTTCCCGCCCCGGATGAAACCGGCGCGACCTTCGCCGAGAACGCCGCTCTCAAGGCCCGCGCCGCCAGCGCGGCCAGCGGCCTGCCGGCGCTGGCCGACGATTCGGGTCTCGCCATCGCCGGCCTCGACGGGCGGCCCGGCCTTCACACCGCCGACTGGGAGGGTCCGACACGCGACGCGATGGTCGGGATGCGCCGCATTCGCGATGAGCTTGCCGCACGCGGCTCCGACGACCGTCGGGCCTCGTTCCATTGCACCCTCGCCCTGGCCTGGCCCGACGGTCACATCGAGATCGTCGAGGGCCGGCTCGACGGACAGTTCGTCTGGCCGCCGCGCGGCACCCACGGTCACGGCTACGATCCGTGCTTCCAGCCGGCCGGCGATGAGCGTACCTGCGCCGAGATGAGCGCGACGGAGAAGAACGCGATCAGCCATCGCGGCCGTGCCTTCGCGCGACTGGTCGAGAGCTGCTTTCGATGACCGCGCCGCTGGGCGTCTACATCCATTGGCCCTTCTGCCTCTCGAAGTGCCCCTATTGTGATTTCAACAGCCACGTCCGCGACGGGATCGACGCCGATCGCTGGAAGCGCGCACTGCTCGCCGAGCTGGTCGAGGCGCATCGCGCGACGCCCGACCGGCGCGTGCGCACGATCTTTTTCGGTGGCGGCACGCCGTCGCTGATGCCCTCCGCGACCGCCGCCGCCCTGATCGAGCGCGTGCGCGATCTGTGGCCCTACGACGACGGTCTCGAGGTGACGCTGGAGGCCAACCCCACCTCGGTCGAGGCGGCGAACTTCGCCGCGTTGGCAGCCGCCGGCGTGAACCGGGTGTCACTGGGCGTTCAGGCCCTCGACGACGCGTCGCTGCGGTTTCTCGGGCGTGGCCATTCGGCGCGAGAGGCACTTGAGGCGCTCGATGTCGCGCGCGCGCACTTCGCGCGCTGGTCGTTCGACCTGATCTACGCTCGGCCGGGACAGACTCTCGACGCCTGGCTCGCCGAGCTGGAGCGCGCGCTGGCGCTCGGATCGCGGCACCTCTCGGTCTACCAACTCACCATCGAGCGCGGCACGCGCTTTCACGCCGATCATGCGCGCGGCGCCTTCACCCTGCCCGATGAGGAGACGCAGGCCGGCCTGTTCGAAGCAACCCAAGCGCGCCTCGCCGCGGCCGGTCTGCCGGCCTACGAGATTTCCAACCACGCGGTGCCGGGCGAGGAGTGCCGGCACAATCTTGTCTACTGGCGGTACCAGGATCACGTCGGCATCGGCCCCGGCGCCCATGGCCGCGTGGCGGTGCCGGGCGGCAAGCGCTGGACGCGCCGGATCAGCGGACCGGAGGCATGGCTTGAGGCGGTCGAACAGCGGGGCGCGGGCACGGCCGAGGCGCGCGACATCTCCGGCCGCGATCTTGTCGACGAGGCATTGATGATGGGCCTGCGCCTCGCCGACGGCATCGACCGCGCGGGCTTCGCCGCCGAAACCGGCCGCGATCCGGTGGAAGCGGTCGGCATGGCGCGGCTTCAGCCGCTGATCGACGCGGGCTACATTGCGCTCGATGCGCGCACCCTGCTCGCGACACCGTCCGGCCGCCAGCGCCTCAATGCCGTGCTGGCGCGCCTGATGGCATGACCAGAGCGCTCCTCGCCCTGCTGTGCATCGCGATCACCAGCGTCGCGCTCGCCCAGCAGCGGCCGCCGGCGCAACGGCCGCCGCCCAAGCCCGCCTTTCCGCCGCCGGCGTTCAAGCTCACGGTCGCGACCGAGGCGGCGTTCCCGCCCTTCAATCGCCTCGACGCCAAGGGACTGCCTGCCGGTTTCGAGATGGAGCTCGCGCTGGAGATCTGCCAGCGCATCAAGGCCGACTGCGAATTTGTCGCCGCCAAGTGGGACGCGCTGATCCCCGGCCTGCTCGACCGCAGGTTCGACGTGCTGATGTCCTCGATCGAGATCACCGCCGAGCGACGCAAGCGCATCGCCTTCTCGCGCCGCTACTACCAATCGCCGGGCGCCTTCGTCGCCGCCCACGGCTCGAGCCTCGACGGAGCGCCGTCCCTGTTGCGCAACAAGAAGATCGGCGTCGCGCGCGATACGACCCACGCCGACTGGCTCGACAAGAGCTTCCGCCGCTCCGCCACCATTCGCCGCTTCGCGACCGCCGCCGAGGCGCGCCAGGCGCTGGCCCAGGGCGAGGTCGACGCGGTGTTCGGCGACAAGGTGCAGCTCTGGTTGTGGGTCCAGAAGCAGGACGGGGCGTGCTGCGAGCTGATCGGTCAGGATGTGAAGGACCCCGCGACGCTGGGGCTGGGCGTCGCCGCCGGCTTGCGCAAGGACGATGTGAAGCTGCGCGACGAGATCAACCGCGCGATCGGCACCATGCTGTCCGACGGCACCTACAAGCGCTTCGCCGACCGGTACTTTCCGTTCCCCGTCAATTGAGCTGGCGCGCGCGCGAGACGTACTGGCCCTTGCGCAGTTCCTTGAAGAAATGCGGCACCTGCGGATGGGCGACCGGCTTTCCGGTTTCGTCGGGCAGCAGGTTCTGCTCCGACACATAGGCGACGTAGGTCGTCTGATCGTTCTCAGCCAGCAGATGGTAGAACGGCTGGTCGCGCCGGGGCCGCACTTCCTCGGGGATCGCCGCCAGCCACTCCTCGGTGTTGGCGAACACCGGATCGACGTCGAAGATCACGCCGCGAAAGGGATAGATGCGGTGCTTCACGACCTGGCCGATCGAGAACTTGGCGACGCGCGGGGCGCCGCCGGGCGCGGCAGGGGAAGCGGGACGATTGGCGAGGTCCATGCGGGAATACTGACAAGGAATGGCAAGCCCTGCAACGCACGGGGCCTGCGCCAATTCGCCGGCGCACTGCACGAATGCGGCGGTTCGGCGGCGGCCCGCCCCGCCCCGGACCGGTTGACGCCACCCCGGCCGCCGTGGAACCTCCGGGCAGAGGTTCAGGGTAGGTGTCGTTGGGCGAGGGTCTGAAGGTCCGGTTCTGGGGCGTGCGCGGCTCGATCGCCTGCGCCGGCCCGGACTATGCGCGCTACGGCGGCAACACGTCCTGCATCGAGATCACCGCCGGCGGACGCCGGCTGGTGTTCGACGCCGGCACCGGCATCCGGCCGCTCGGCCAGGAGCTGGCGCGGCACGCGCCGCTCGATATCGACATCTATTTCACCCACACGCACTTCGATCATGTGTGCGGTCTCACCTTCTTCACGCCGCTGTTCGACAAGCGCAACACGGTGCGGCTGTGGGCCGGCCATCTGGAGCCGCCCCACACGCTGCATGATGTCGTGGCCAACGTCATGCAGGCCCCGCTCTATCCGGTGTCCATGGACGTCTTCCAGGCGTCGGTGCGGTTCGACGGTTTCCATGTCGGCGACGTGCTGCACCCGTGCGACTCGATCGCGCTTCATACCGCGCGGCTCAACCATCCCAACGGCGCCACCGGCTATCGCATTGAGCATGGCGGGCGTGCCATCTGCTACATCACCGACACCGAGCACCGGCCGGGCGGCCTCGACCGCGCGATCGTCGAGTTGTGCCGCGGCGCCGACGTGATGATCTACGATTCGAGCTACACCGATGAAGAGTACCCGCGCTTCGTCGGCTGGGGCCACTCGACCTGGCAGGAGGGCGTGCGACTGGCCGACGCCGCCGATGTCGGCACGCTCGCGATCTTCCACCACGATCCCGCCCACGACGACGCCTTCATGGACCGGGTCGCCCGCGACGCCGCCCGCGCCCGACCCGGCCTCGCCCGATCCGGCCTGCCGCGCGTCGTCGTGGCGCATGAAGGCCTGACGCTGGCGCCGTGAGCGCCGCCGCTCGGGCCCGCGCCACCTGGCGCCGGCTGAAATTTGGCCTGCCCACCGTGCTGGGCCTGCGGCGGGGCGGCTGGTTCATCCCGCATCGCTACGCCGCCGATCTCGATCCGCCGGGGTCAATCGCGCCCTACCCGGCCATCGAGCGCCTGTTCGAGGCTGCGACCCCCGGCTTCGAGGCGATGCTCGATCTGGTGGACGGTCACGCCGCCGAGCTTGAGACGCTGCGGCCGCTGTTCGAGCAGGCCTGGTTCCCCGGCCTCGATGCCGCCGTCGCCTGGACCCTGATGCGCGAGCGCCGGCCGGGTCGCGTGATCGAGATCGGCTCCGGCCACTCGACGCGCCTGCTGGCCAACGCGCTGCGGGGGGCCGCCGAGATCGTGGCGATCGATCCGGAGCCGCGGGCCGACATCGCGGGCCTGCCGGGTGTGCGGGTCGAGGCGACGACGCTTCAGCGCGCGCCGGCCGGCCTGTTCGAGACGCTCGGCCCGGGCGACGTGCTCTTCATCGACTCCAGCCACATCCTGATGCCGGGCAGCGATGTCGATTTTCTGCTGAACCGCGTCGTGCCGACCCTGCCGCCGCGCACATTGCTTCACATCCACGACATCTTCCTGCCGTTCGACTATCCCGCCGCCTGGGCGTGGCGTAACTACAACGAGCAGCAGGGAGTGGTTCCGCTGATGACAGCCGGCGCCTTCGTTCCCGTCTTCTCAAGCGTCTGGGCCGAGCGGCGCCTCGCCGCGCGCGTCGCGCGATCGGTGGTGCGCCGCCTGCCGTTCCCGGCCGACGCGCTGGCCACCAGCCTGTGGCTGGAGCGGCGGTGAGCGCGTTCGACCAACTGCGGGCCTGGATCTTCGACGATACCCGCGCGCGCGATCTGCCGGCGCGGGTACGGCGGTCGCTCGCCGAGCAGCGTGAACGCAGCGAGATCCTGATCGGCTGGATCCAGTTCGCGATCGTGATTTTCCTCGCCAGCGTCTTCGAGCTGGCACCGATGGCGCAGGGCGTGGTGCAGGCGAACTACGCCCTCGAGGCCGAGGCGCTGGTCGGCTACGGCGCCTTCTGCGCCCTTCGCCTGGTGCTCGCCCACCGCCGGCGCCTCGCCGAGTGGATGCTGTACCTGTCGGTGGTGGTCGACATCGCGCTGCTGATGTTCCTGATCTATTCGTTCCACCTCAAGTACGACCAGTCCGCCGCTTTCGTGCTGAAGGTGCCGACGCTGTTCTACTGCTTCCTGTTCATCGCGCTGCGCGCGCTGCGCTTCGACGCATGACTGGTGCTTTTCACCGGCGTCTGCACCGCGTTGGGATGGGCCGGCATGATCGGCTTCGTGCTGTCGGGGGAAGGTGGTCCGCCCAACCGTACCCGGAACTTCGTCGAGTACATGACCTCGAACTCCCTGCTGATCGGCGCGGAGGTCGACAAGATCATCGCCATCCTGCTCGCCACCTCCGTTCTGGCGCTCGCGATCTCGCGCACGCGCCGGCTGATGGACCGCGCCGTCACCGAGAGCGCCGCCGCGCGCGACCTCTCGCGCTTCCTCGATCCGGGTGTGGCCGCCCGCATTCGGACCTCCGAAACCGTGCGGGCCGGCGAGGGCGATGTCCGCGATGTCGCGATCCTGATGCTCGATCTGCGCGGCTTCTCGCGGCTCGCCACCGTGCTGGAACCCGGCGAGGTGATGACGGCCCTGCAGGACTACCAGGCGCGCTTCTGCCCCTTGATCACGGCCCATGGCGGCAGCATCGACAAGTTTCTGGGCGACGGCATTCTCGCCTCGTTCGGCGCGGTCAGCCCCTCACCCACCGCCGCCGCCGACGCGCTGCGGGCGGCCGATGACGCCATCGCGGCGACGGAGGCCTGGCGCGCGGCGCGCATCGCCGCCGGCGCGCGGCCGATCGATGTGGGACTGGCCGTGGCGTCGGGGCGCGTCGTGTTCGGAGCGGTGGGCGATGGCGACCGGCTGGAATTCACCGTGATCGGCGAGGCCGTGAACCTCGCGGCCAAGCTCGAAAAGCACAATAAGACCGAGGGTGTGAGCGCCCTCACCGACGACAAGACCTGGCAGCGGGCGCTCGCGCAGGGCTACGCCGGACCGGCCGGGCGCGAGCATCGGGCCGGTCGGCGGGTCGAGGGCGTCGGCGAACCTGTCGATATTGTGGTGCTGGCGGCGTGAAATGGCCCCATCAGCGAGGTCGGGCGCCCGTCGGCCCGCCTTGCCCTTTGGGGCGGCGCGTCCTATGTCTTGGGCCCGTCGTCCAACCGTGCGGAGCGCCGTTGTGAGCGGCAACTACGACATCATCCTGATCGCGCTGGTCGCGATCTTCCTGGTCCTGAGGCTGCGGTCGGTGCTGGGCAAGCGCACCGGCAACGAGCGGCCGCCTGCGCGTGACCCCTTCACGCCACCCGCGCCGCCGCCCGCGGCACGGGGCGATGCCCCGGCCGGCAGCGACAACGTCGTCCAGATGCCGGGCACCACACCGACCCAACGCGCGCCGGCCGGCACGACCGGCCCCGGCGCCATCCGCGCGACCGTCCTGCCCACCGCGACGGCGGGTGTTTCGGCGATCCGCGGCGCCGATCCCGAGTTCGACGCGGCCGGCTTCGCGGCCGGCGCCCGTTTCGCCTTCGGCATGATCGTCGAGGCCTTCGCGCGCGGCGACGCCAAGGCGCTGAAGCCGCTGCTCGACGCCGGCACCTACACCAGCTTCGAGAAGGCGATCCGCGACCGCGAGGCGGCGGGCGAGAAGTCGGAGACGACGCTGATCGGCTTCGAGGCGTCGGACATTTCCGCCGCCGAGCTGCGCGGCGCGACCGCGTCGGTGACCGTTCGGTTCGTAACCGAGCAGATCAACGCCGTGCGCAACAGCGAAGGGCTGGTGGTCGACGGCAATCCGAACGAGGTGCAGAAGGTTGTCGATCTCTGGACCTTCGAGCGCGACACCGGGTCCCGCGATCCCAACTGGTTCCTCGTCAGGACCGACAGCGAAGGCTGAGATAGCGGTGCGGGCGCTCCGGCCGATCTTGATCGGCATCCTGGCGGCGCTGACGCTGGGCGCCTGCGGAGAGGCGCCGCCGACTGCTTCGGCGCCGCCGCGGACGGCGATGTCGCCGACATCCTTCAACGAGATTCCCGGCTGGGCCGACGACCGACAGGGCGAGGCGCTCGTTGCCTTCCGCCGCTCCTGTCCCCGCCTGGTCGCCGCCGCCGACAGCCGCATCCAGACCGATGGCGGCAAGAAGGTGGTGACGGCGGCCGAGTGGAAGCAGATCTGCGACGCCGCCGCACCGATCAAGGCCGACGATCACCGCGCGGCCCGCCGTTTCTTCGAGAGCAACTTCCGGCCGCTGGTCGTCGAGGCGCCGGGCCACTTCACCGGCTACTACGAGCCCGAAATCCGCGGCAGTCGCGCGCCGTCGCGTCTTGCGACGACGCCGGTCTATCGGCGCCCGCCCGATCTCACCGACCGGCCGTACCTGACGCGCGCCGAAATCGAGCAGGGCGCGCTGCGCGGTCGTGGTCTGGAGATCGCCTGGGTGCAGGATCCAGTGGCGCTGTTCGAGGTCCAGGTCCAGGGCAGCGGCCGGTTGCAGCTCGCCGAGGGCGGCGTCCTCCATCTCGGATTCGACGGCACCAACAACCGGCCCTACACCGCGATCGGTGGCGTGCTGGCGCAGATGGGCGCCCTGAAACGCGAGGAGATCAACTGGCCCGCGATCCGGGACTGGCTGAAGCGCAACCCGCAGCAGGCGCGCGACGTGATGCGGCGCAACGAGCGTTACGTGTTCTTCAAGGAATCGCGCTCCGCCGGCGCCACCGGCGCACAAGGCGTGGTGCTGACCGCCCAGCGCAGCATGGCGGTCGACCCGGCCTTCACGCCCTTCGGGACGCCGATCTGGATCGACACCGCCCGCCCGGTGACCGGCCGCGCCGGCGCGACCGAACTCTATCGCCGCCTGACCGTGGCGCAGGACAGCGGCGCTGCCATCAAGGGCGCGGCGCGCGGCGACATCTTCTTCGGCGACGGCGCGCCCGCCGCCGACTGGGCCGGCCGCATGAACAGCCCCGGCCGCGCCGTGATCCTCATTCCCAATCGCGGCTGATCCGGCTGATTCCAACGGGATCGGAAAGGCTCCGCGGCGTGTTGCGCGGCGCTTGGGCCGCTGCCATCTTCGACGCGTGTCGTCCCCCGCTCCTCCGTCCAGGCCTGCACGCGTCGCGCTGTTCGTGACCTGTCTCGTCGATCTCTTCCGGCCGTCGGTCGGCTTCGCGGCGGTGCGCCTGCTCGAAGCCGCGGGCTGCACCGTCGAGGTTCCCGCGCCCCAGGTCTGCTGCGGCCAGCCCGCCTACAATTCCGGCGACCGGGCCGGCACCAAGGCCATCGCCCGCGTGACGATCGAGGCGCTGGAGGGCTTCGACGCGATCGTCGCACCGTCGGGTTCCTGCGCCGGCATGATCTCGCACCACTATCCGGCGCTCTTCGACGACGAGCCGGCTTTCGCCGCGCGCGCCCGCGCCGTGGCGGCGCGCACCCATGAGCTGGTGTCGTTTCTGGTCGATGTCATGGGGATGGAGCGCGTCACCGCGCGCTTCGACGGCGCGGTCACCTACCACGATTCCTGCTCGGGCCTGCGCGAACTGGGCGTGAAGGGCCAGCCGCGCCGGCTGCTCGCATCCGTCGCCGGTCTGGAGCTTCGCGAGATGGCAACGCCCGAGGTTTGCTGCGGCTTCGGTGGCACCTTCTGCGTCAAGTATCCCGAGATTTCCGACGCCATGGTGTCGGAGAAGACCGACGACATCGCGGCGACGGGCGCCGGCACGCTGCTGGCGGGCGATCTGGGGTGTCTGCTGAACATGGCCGGCAAGCTGCGTCGCCAGGGCAGCGCGGTCGAGGTCCGCCACGTCGCCGAAGTGCTGGCCGGCAGCCTCGACGACGCGCCGATCGGCCAGCCCGAACCCGTGCGGAGCCGCTAGGCCATGCGCTCGACCGCCCACGCCTTCCGCGGCAACGTCACGGGCGCGCTCAGCGACGCCAATCTCCAGGACTCGCTGTCGAAGCTGAAGAAGGGCTTCTCCGAGCGCCGGCGCCAGGCGGCCGAACGGCTGCCCGAGTTCGAGGCGCTGCGTGACGCGGCGCGGGACATCAAGAACCACTCGCTGGCAAACCTCGATTTCTACCTCGAGACCTTCGAGGCGAAGGTGGTGGCGCTGGGCGGCCACGTGCACTGGGCGCCGACCGCCGAGGATGCGCGCCGCATCATCGGCGAGCTCTGCCGGGAGGCGGGGGCCCGCACGGTCGCCAAGTCCAAGTCGATGGTGGCCGAGGAGATCGCGCTCAACGATCATCTCGAGGCGCTCGGCATCGCGCCCATCGAGACCGATCTCGGCGAGTACATCATCCAGCTGCGCGGCGAGCCGCCCAGCCACATCATCGCGCCGGCCGTCCACCTGACCAAGGACCAGGTCGCCGACACCTTCCTCGCCCATCACGGCAAGCTGGGCTACGACAAGCGCCTCACCGAGCGCAATGATCTGGTGGCCGAGGCGCGCGCGGTGCTGCGCCAGAAATTCATCGACGCCGACGTCGGCATCACCGGCGCGAATTTCCTGATCGCCGAGACCGGCAGTTCGATCCTGGTGACCAACGAGGGCAACGCCGATCTCTCCAACACACTGCCGCGCACCCACATCGTGCTGGCCAGCATCGAGAAGGTGATCCCGACTCTCGAGGATCTCGGCGTGCTGCTGCGTGTGCTGGCACGCTCCGCCACCGGCCAGGAATCGTCGGCCTACACGACGTTGAACACCGGCCCGCGCCGCGCCGACGATCTCGACGGGCCCGAGGCCTATCACGTCGTGATCCTGGACAATGGCCGCTCGCAGGTTCTGGGGACCGAGATGCAGGAGATGCTGCGCTGCATCCGCTGCGGCGCCTGCATGAACCATTGCCCGGTCTATGGCGCGATCGGCGGCCATGCCTACGGTTGGGTCTATCCCGGTCCGATCGGCGCGGTGCTGAACCCGCAGCTGATCGGCCTCGAGGAGGCGGGCGACCTGCCCAATGCCTCGACCTTCTGCGGCCGCTGCGAGAGCGTGTGCCCGGTACGCATCCCGCTGCCCGGTCTGATGCGGCATTGGCGCGAACGCGAGTTCGAGCGGCATCTCAAGCCCTCGGCGATGCGGCAGGGCCTGGCGCTCTGGCGCTTCGTCGCTGAGCGGCCGCGCCTCTACCGCGCGCTCACCGGCCTCGCCAACCGCGTGCTGGCGCTGTTCGGCCGGGCCGAGGGCGCCTACAGCGCGCTGCCGCTGGCCGGCGGCTGGACAGCGGCGCGCGACCTGCCGGCACCGCAGCCCGGCGGGACCTTCCATGCCCAGTGGGCCCGGGGACGTCGCCGATGAGCGCGCGCGGCCAGATGCTGGACGCCATTCGCCGCTCGCTGAAGCGCGGCCCGCTCACGGGCCCGGCGCGGGACGCCGCCGAAGCACGGCTGGCGGCGCCGGTCCGGGGCCCCGTGCCCAAGCGCGCCGATCTCGATCACGCGGGCCAGGTGGCGCTGTTCTGCCAGTGGGCGGAGACCAACAACGCGAGCGTCGCGCGGGTCGGCGCGGGCGAGGTGCCGGCGGAGATCGCGGGCTGGCTGAAGCGCAACAACCTGCCGGCGCGTGCGGCCATGGCGCCCTCAGCCGAGCTCGACCGCTACGACTGGGCCAGCCAGAAGCTGCTCGAGCTGCGCCGGGGGATCGCGGTGCCCGACGACCAGGTGGCGATCACCGGCGCCTTCGCCGCCATCGCCGAGACAGGCACGCTGGTCATGGCATCGGGCCCCGGCCATCCGGTGACGCTCAACCTGCTGCCCGAGACGCATGTCGTCGTGCTGCGCGAACAGGACATCGTCGGCGGCTACGAGACGGTGTGGGAGCGGCTGCGCGCCGCCTACGGCCGGGGTGCGATGCCGCGCACTGTGAACACCATCACCGGTCCCTCGCGCACCGGCGATATCGAGCAGACGATCGAGCTCGGCGCGCACGGACCGCGGCGCATGCACATCGTGGTGGTGCGGCCGTGAGCGAGCCTGCCGCCGGCGCGGAGATCCGTGTCGTCGGCACGTCGGTCGGCCGCGAGGTCGAGGCCATGCTGGAGCGCGTCGGGGCGGCGTGCGGCCGGCGCGCCCCGCGCATCCTGCAGGTCGGATCGCGCACCCATGTGTCGGACCGCAACGAGCGCAACTGGCGGGCCATGTGCACGAAGCGCTTCGGCGCGAAGTCGAAGTTCGTCGGGCTCGATCTGGTCGACGGACCGCACGTCGACATGGTGCTGGATATCGGCTGCGATCCGCGCACGCTTGCGGCGCGCTTCGGCGAGGAGCGGTTCGACCTGGTGATCTGCTGCCATGTGCTGGAGCATGTGCGTCACCCCGCGCGCGCGGCCCGCAACATCGAGACGCTGCTGCGGCCCGGCGGGCACGCCCACGTCGCGACGCCGTGGTCGCAGGCCTTCCACGCCGAGCCCGACGATTTCTGGCGCTTTTCCGTGCGCGGCCTGATGGAGTTGTTCGGCCGCCTCGAGATCGTGCAGGCCTTCTACAGCGGCGGCGATGTCGGGCTCGATGTCGCCTATCGCGTGGTGCGCGAGGACGGTCCGGAGCTGGGCCCGCGCGCCGGCGCGGTCGAGCGCGGACTGTTCCAGCTCGTGCTCGACCACGAGGACAATCGCGCGGTGCTGGCGCGGCAGGCGACCGAACGCCTGCCGGTGTCGCGCACCTGGATGCCAACCCTGTTCGTGAACATCGTGGGACGCAGATGATCGCCCGTCAGGATGTGCAGGAGATTTTCCCGACGCCGCTCTGGATCGTCGATCTGGAGGCGGCGGCGGCCCAAACGCTGAACGCCGCGTTGCGTGCGGAGATCGAGCGGCTGATCGCGCCCAAGCCCAAGCTGGCGCCCGGCAGCTCGTGGCAGACCGCCCAGGACCTGCATCGCAAGCCGGCCTTCGCCGAGTTCGCCAAGCTGGTCCTGATGGCGGCGCGCGGCGTTCAGCGCTTCCTCAAGGTCGACCAGTACACGATGGCGATCACCGGCTGCTGGGCGAACGTCAACCCGCCCGGCGCCTATCATCTGATGCACCATCACCCGAACAACTATCTGAGCGGCGTCTACTACGTCGCGATCCCGAAGGCAGGCTCGCGCATCGTCTTCCAGGATCCCCGGCCCCAGGCCTCGATGATCATGCCCAAGCCGTCGGCCTATTCACGGCTCACCGCCAACGCCGCCGACGCGGAGTGCCGCGAGGGCCGCATGGTGCTGTTCCCCGCCTGGCTGAAGCACACCGTGCCGACCAACGTCGGCGACAGCGATCGCGTCAGCATCGCCTTCAATCTGATGTTCGAGGACTTCACCGAAAAGATGTCGCCCCCCCTGTGGGAGGGCAACATGGCGCGCGGCGGCTAGAATCCGTCCGGTGCGTCCGGGTTCAACCGGACCGGCAAGCGTCTACGTCGCCAGCCGCTGGACCTGGGGCAGGATCTGGTTGCGCCAGCCCGCGAGGCCCGCGCCAACGATCGAAACCGTCCCGCTCTGCACCAGGATGAAGGTCGGCACGATCGGCGTCTTCACCGCGCCGAGGAAGGGCCGTGCTTCGGACGGCCAGAAGCGGGCCTGGAACGCCTGCGACGATTTGGGCGCGTGGGCGGTGACGAACCGGACGCGCCGAGAGAGGGGCGAGGCCTGCCACTGCGGGAAGTCCTGCTTGCTGAACACGATGCAGGGCGCGCAATCGTCGGCCGAAACGTAGATCACCATCAGGTGATGCTGGGCGCGGGCCGGAGTTACCAGAAGACCTGCGGCCGCGGTGCCAAGAAAGAATCGCCGTTCAAGGCCGGAAGCGGCGGAGCGTTCCGGTCTGTCGTCGGGGTTGCCACCTGCACAGGGACCGATCTGGCTCATCTGTCCTGGAGGGTTCGGGGACGGAGCACGCGCCCCGTTCTCCATTGATAGCTCGCACAATAGCCCGAAATGAAGAGAGCGGGCTTTCGCCCGCTCTCCCCAAACCGTGAAGGTTTCGACTTCGCCTAGAAGCGGAGGTCGAGACCGAGCATGATGCCCCAAGCGTCGGACTCAGCCATCGAGTTCGGGCCGGAAGCGGCGTAGTACACGCCACCGCTGGTCAGCCGGATTCCCGGTCCCAACGCGTAGGTCAGGCCCACTTCGATGTAGTCCAGCGTGTGCTGTCCGAACGACAGCGCGCCCGCGGCCTGCGAGGCCAGGGTGCCGGTGTTGTTGAACGCCGCGGCGAAGGTCCCTGCGGCGGCCTGGTTAGCCAGAGCGGCGTTGGCCGCCGAGGTGATCTGCGTATTGCCGTTGCCGTTGGTGTTGCGGAAGCCCGCCCAACCAACCGACATCTGCCACGGGCCGGTCGCGTACATCAGGCCCGCCGAGTAGAACATCGTGTCGTCGCCGACACCGGTGTACATGTTGCCACCGATACCGTTGTTGTCCCAGCCGACCGCACCGCCGACGGTGAGCGTACCGCCGCCGAGAGCGAAGCCGAACTGCGCGCCGACAACCCACTGCTTCCAGGCGTCGAGCTTGAAGCCGGTGTTGATGTTGTAGGCACCCGCGGCGATCACGTTGGACGTGTCGAGCGAGGCGTACATGAAGGCGCCGAACAGGGCGACGTTCACGTCGCCGAACTTGTTCAGATAGTTCGCTCCGATATCGATCATGTCGGTATAGGAGTTGTCACGCGAGATACAGAACACCGGGTTGTTGCCCGAACCGGCGTTGCCGCAAACGCCCACGCCCACGACCGACGTCGCCGCAGAGGCGACCTTCGGCGCGTAGCCGATGCCGAGCTGCAGGCCCTGGAACCGCGGGGTGAAGTAGTTGATGCGGTTCGATTCCTGGATCTGCGGAGCGATGGTGGTGGCAATGCCGCTGCGGAACGCCTTGTTGGCGCCGGCGCTAACCGCCCAGTTGTGGTTGTGCTGGAAGAAGCCAAAGCCGATCAGAGCCGACGGCGTGCCCCAGTACATGCGGTAGGAACCCGGGTCGCGCGAGCCGAACTCGATACGACCCCAGCCGCCCGACGCGAACGCGAAGGTCTCGTCCGTGTGCAGGCCGACCGCGCCACCCGCGTGGTTGGCTTCGATCTCGACCACGAGGCCGATCGTCGTGCCGTTGGCCAGCTTGGTCTGACCGATGAAGTGGATTTCACCCTCGTGGATGAAGTTCAGGCCACGGAAGTTGGTGACCGCGCCGTTGTTCATCGAATAGACCGGATCGATCGCGCCACCGATGGCGTAACCCGTCCAGTATCCGCCGACGCCCATCCTGATCGGATCGTTGGCCATGGCCGGAGCGGCCATCAAGCCACCGGCGACCAGGGCGGTCGAACCCAGTAGAAGCTTTTTCATCATTCTCCCTCTCTCTTTGAGCAGTGCGTGGTACGTACCTTGAAACGGCCAGTCCGAGCGACGGAGTGGGACGCCAGACGCAGCCAAGCGATGCCCCCGTCGGGGCAACCCCGGCATAGAACACGGGGCTGTCTGGAGGGTCAAGAAATGGTCGCCCGAGTGCAGCAATCTCTCCCCAGCTGTGGCGACCAAGCCACATTTGAGCCTGCATGCAGACCGCACCCTAGTAGGGTTTAATAAAGGGACGAACTTTATGTTGTCGCCAGTCAGTTCATTTTTAAGAGTGACGTGTTTCGGCCTCTGGCGCTTGCGACAGAACGGCATGGAGCCTATGGTCCGCCCCGATCGGATCCATCCAGGGCATCGGGCCATGCGGCACTTATCGTTCCCTCTACGCGGCCTCGGCACGCTTCTGCTCGTGGCGACAGCTGCGGCCTGCGCCGGCGAGGGCTTGTCGGACTTCGCCACCGGCCCGGGCGGCACGCGGTCCAAGCGCGATGCCGCCGCCGGTCTGGCCGGCGTCGCGCAATACGATCCCGACGACACGCTGTTCGGCCGTCGTGGCACCCGCGACACCCGTTCCGACGGCGGCATTCCGGTCAATGCCTATCTGTGGCGCGCCTCGCTCGACACCGTCAGCTTCATTCCGCTCGCTTCGGCCGATCCCTTCGGCGGCGTCATCATCACCGACTGGTACGTGCCGCAAGAAGCGCCGGCGGAGCGCATGAAGGTCCAGGTCACGATCCTCGATCGCGATCTGCGCGCCGACGGCGTGCGCGTCTCGGTCTTCAAGCAGGTGCAGCCCGCCCGCGCCGGCGGCGCTTGGGTCGATGCCCAGGTCGATCCCCGCACCTCGATCGATATCGAGAACGCCATCCTGACGCGCGCGCGCCAGCTGCGAATCGCCCAGCAGGGCCGCTAGCGAACGCCGCTCCACGCGACGCCGCGTCCCAGCCGGCGGTTGCTGCACGAACGCGCCGCGCCGACTATTGTCCGCGCCATGTCGCAGACCCCATCGCCGGACGGCCCGGCGCGCTACAATTTTCGCGAGACCGAAGCCCGCTGGCAGAAGAGCTGGGAGGCGGCCGGCACGTTCCGCGCCGCGATGATCCCCGGCAAGCCCAAATACTACGTGCTCGAGATGTTTCCCTATCCGTCGGGGCGCATCCATATGGGCCACGTCCGCAACTACACCCAGGGCGATGTCGTGGCGCGCTACCGCCGCGCGCGCGGCTACAACGTGCTGCATCCCATGGGCTGGGACGCTTTCGGCCTGCCGGCCGAGAACGCGGCGATGGAAAAGAAGGTCCATCCCGCCAAATGGACCTACGAAAACATCGCCACGATGAAGACGCAGCTCAAGTCGATGGGCCTGTCGCTCGACTGGAGCCGCGAGGTCGCGACCTGCGATCCGAGCTACTACCGGCATCAGCAGAAGATGTTCCTCGATTTCTGGAAAGCCGGGCTCGCCTACCGCAAGGAAGCCTGGGTGAACTGGGATCCGGTCGACAACACCGTGCTCGCCAACGAACAGGTGATCGACGGCAAGGGCTGGCGCACCGGCGCGCCGGTCGAGCGGCGCAAGCTCACGCAGTGGAACCTGCGCATCACGCACTTCGCCGACGAGCTGCTCGAACGGCTGAACACGCTCGACCGCTGGCCCGAGAAAGTGCGGCTGATGCAGGCCAACTGGATCGGCAAGAGCCGGGGCGCACGCGTCAACTGGGCGCTGACCGACGCCTCGGGCGCCGATCGCGGCCGGCTCGAGATTTTCACCACCCGCCCCGACACGCTGTTCGGCGCGTCGTTCATGGCGCTGTCGGCCGAGCATCCCGTCGTCGCCGATCTCGCGGCCGCCGATCCCGCGCTGCAGCGCTTCGTCGAGGAATGCCGCAAGACCGGCACCGCCGCCGCCGATCTCGAGACCGCCGAGAAGCAGGGCTACAAGCTGCCGCTGCTCGCCCGCCATCCGCTGAAGCCGAACGAGACGGTGCCGGTCTTCGCCGCCAATTTCGTGCTGATGGAATACGGCACCGGCGCGATCTTCGGATGTCCCGGCCACGACGAGCGCGACCACGAATTCGCCCGCAAGTACGGCCTGCCGATCCTGCAGGTCGTGGCGCCCGCCGATGGCGCCAAGATCGACATCCAGGCCGCCGCCTTCGTCGAGGATGGCGTGCTGGTGAATTCGCAGTTCCTCGACGGGCTGGGCGTCGAGGACGCCAAGGCGCGCATCATCGCGCGGCTTGAGGAAACGAAGGTCGGCACCGGAACGACGCAGTATCGCCTGCGCGACTGGCTGGTCTCGCGGCAGCGCTATTGGGGCTGCCCCATCCCCGCGATCCATTGCGACGATTGCGGCGCCGTCCCGGTGCCCGAAAAGGATCTGCCGGTCACGCTGCCCGACGACGTGACCTTCGACCGGCCGGGCAATCCGCTGGATCGCCACCCGACCTGGAAGCACGTCCCCTGCCCGAAATGCGGCAAGCCAGCGCGACGCGAGACCGACACCTTCGACACCTTCATCGATTCGAGCTGGTACTTCGACCGCTTCACCTCGCCCGGCGTCGCGGACGCGCCGTTCGACCGGGCGGAGAACAAGTATTGGATGCCCGTCGACCAGTATATCGGCGGCGTCGAACACGCGATCCTGCATCTCCTCTACTCGCGCTTCTGGACGCGGGCGATGCGCGAAGTCGGGCTGGCCGATCGCGACGAGCCCTTCGAGGGACTCTTCACCCAGGGCATGGTCTGCCACGAGACCTATCGTGCGGCCGACGGCACCTGGCTCACGCCCGAGGAGATCCGCCGCGACGGCGATCGCGTCACACGCCTCAGCGATGGCGCGGCGGTGACGGTCGGGCGCTCGGAGAAAATGTCGAAGTCGAAGAAGAACGTCGTCGACCCCGACCAGATCATCCGCGACTACGGCGCCGACACCGCGCGCTGGTTCATGCTGTCCGACAGCCCGCCGGAACGCGATCTCGAATGGACCGAGGCGGGCGTCGCCGGCGCCTGGCGCTTCCAGCAGCGCCTGTGGCGACTGGTCAGCGCGCGCGCCGCCGATCTCGCGGGCGCGGGCGATGCGGCCGCCGCCACGGGCCCCGCGCTGGCGCTGCTTCGCGCCGCGCATCGCGCCGCGGCCGGCGTGTCGGCCGATATCGAGGCCTTCCACTTCAACAAGGCGGTCGCGCGGCTCTACGAACTCGCCAACACCATCGACGGCTTCGCGGCGACGGATGCCACCGATCGCGCCGCGCTGCGCGAGACGCTGGAAGTCTTCATCACCCTGATCGGACCGATGACACCGCATCTCGCCGAGGAGCTGTGGCGGACGCTCGGTCACGCCACGCTGCTGGCCGATGCGCCCTGGCCCAAGGCCGATCCGGCGCTGCTGGTCGACGACACGGTCCGGCTCGCGGTGCAGATGAACGGCAAGCTGCGCGCCACGCTCGAGCTGCCCAAGGACTGCGCGCGCGAGGACGCCGAACGCGCGGCCCTCGCGCTGCCCGAAGTGATGCGCGGCCTCGACGGCAAGCCGCCGAAGCGCGTCGTGGTCGTGCCCAACCGCATCGTCAACATCGTGGTCTGAGGACGATGCGCCAGCCGCGAGCCGAGCGCGCTGAACGCCGGACCGCTGGATCGGTGGCGCGCGCCCGCGGTGTCGGCCCCGGTCCCGGAGTCCTCCCGATCGGTCTCCGCACCCGCGCGACCCCATGAAGCTCGACGCCCGCTCCGCCGACCGGTTCATCGCCAAGCCCGACCCGAAGGTGCGCGGCGTGGTGATCTACGGCAACGACGAGGGGCTAGTCGCCGAACGCGGTGCGGCGCTCGCGCGCGCGATATGTGCCGATCTCAAGGATCCGTTCCGCGTCGTCGATCTCGCGGGCGAACAGCTCAAGGCCGATCCGGCGCGGCTTGCCGACGAGTTCGGCGCGATCTCGATGATGGGCGGCCGGCGCGTCGTGCGCGTTCGGCCGGCGGGCGAGGAATGTGTCGCGGCGCTCGAGAACCTGGTCGCCGCCACCGCCGGCGACGCGCTGATCGTGATCGAGGCGGGATCGCTCGGGCCGAAGTCGGGGCTGCGCACGCTCGCCGAGACCGAGTCCGTTCTCGCGGCGCTCCCCTGCTATATGGACAACGAGGCGTCGTTGCGCGGCCTGGTCGAGGGCGCCGCGCGCGAGCGCGGCTACGCGGTCGATGACGAGGCGCTGGACTGGATCGTGGCGCGGCTGGGCGGCGATCGCGGACAGAGTCGCAGCGAGATCGACAAGCTCCTGCTCTACATGGGCGAGGGCGGCGACACCGCGCGCCGCGTGACCCTCGACGATGCCACGGCGATCCTGGGCGACACCGCCGATCTCGGCGTCGATCACGCCGTCGGCGCCACCTTCGATGGCGACATGGCCCTGCTCGATCGCGCGCTCGATCGCGTGTTCGACGAGGGCGGCAACCCGGTGATGCTGGTGCGCGCCCTGCAGCGCCACGCCGCCTCGCTGCATCTGGTGGCGGGTCACGTCGCGGCCGGCACGCCGGTCGAGGCCGCGCTGGGCCGCATCTGGGGCCTGCCCAAGGGCGGCCCGCAACGCGCGCGCTTCATCGCCCAGACCAAGATCTGGCCGTTGCGGCGACTGTCCGACGCGCTGCCCGCGATCCTCGACGCCGAGCGCGACTGCATGCGCACCGGCTTCCCCAAGGAAGCGATCGCGCGCCGCCTCTGCGCCCGCCTCGCCAACGCCGCCGCCCAGGCGCGCGCACGCCGCTAGGCGGCGCTCAATACACCCCGATCAGCTTCAATCCGGCCACGATCAGCACGACGCCCAGCGCGCGCTGGATCAGGACCGGCCGCCAGTTGATCCCGAGCGTCGTGCCGATCAGCGCGCCCGCCAGCACCGCCGCGGCGTAGATCGGCAGATCGGCGGGCAGCGACTTCAGCGCCGCGACGTTGCCCAACAACCCGGCGGCGGAATTGCAGAGGATGAAGACCGCCGCCACGCCGGAGGCGACGCGCGTCTGGGCCCAACCCATGAGCAGGATCAGCGGCGAGAGAAAGATGCCGCCGCCAGTTCCGGTGAGCCCGCTCAGCAACCCGATGGTGGCGCCCGCCGCGATGCCGAGCGGGATCGGCGGATCGACGGTCGGTCGCGCCGCGCCCTCGCGCACGGGCCAGAGAAAGCGCAGGGCGGCGATCAGCAGCACCCCGCCCACCAGCGGCCGATACCAGTGTCCCGGCAGGCTGATGGTGCCGCCGATGAAGGCCATCGGCACGGCGCCCAGCAGCGGCGGCCACAGCACGCGCCAGCGGAACAGACCCGCGCGGGCGAAGCGCCACGAGGCGAGGCTCGCCACCAGCACGTTCAGCGAGAGCGCGGTCGGGCGCATCACCGCCGGCGGAAAGCCGAACAGCGCCATGATGGCGATATAGGCCGAGGCCCCGGCATGGCCGACGGAGGAATAGAGCACCGCGCCCGCGAACATCGCGAGCGCCGGCAGCCAGGGCCCTTCGATCATCGAGGTTGCTTACAGCAAGACGCGGTCACCGTCTTGTCATGCCCCGCGCGACGGGGAGCGAGCCGGCGAGAGCTCAGGCGCGTCGGCCGGTGAGCGCCCGCCAGGCCAGCCGATGGTTGGCCGCGATGAACCAGAGGCCGGGATAGTCGCGGCGCCCCACCCGAAGATCGCCGCGTTCGGCATCGCGCTCGAACAGGCGGTGCCCGATCAGGCCGGGCACCACATGCACCACGGGATAGAACAGCACGAGCCACCACGGTCCGGCCGCGAGGGCCCACACCACGAGTGCGGCACTGGCGAGCACGCCCGCGACATGCAGCGCGACGTTCGCCGGGTGGCGGTGCTCGGCGGGGAACACCTCGGTGCAGAAGGTGCGGAAATCGGCGCGACGGTTTACGGCGATGTCGGTCATGGCGTTTCTCCGGGCAGGGATCGTTGCAGGGTGATGGCGTGTTCGGGACAGACCCGCACGCAAGCGCCGCAGGCGCGGCAGAGATCGGCGGCGACGAGCTGGGCCTGGCGATACCCATGCGCCCAGGCCTTCAGCCGCCCGACAAGGGAGAGTCCCCGTCGCTGCCGCGCATCGAGCGTGCCCAGCGCGAGCACGTGATAGGGACAGGCCGGCACGCACGGCCCCTTGCCCTCACAGGCATTGCGGTCGATCCGGGGCACGAAGCGGCCCGGCGGATGCTGGCAGTCGGGAGCGACGGTTTCCATGCCCCACAGAATGCGAGCGATCGCTCGTATCGGCTACTCGCGTTCCGGCAACGCCCGAAACCCCGCCCTACGGGCACTTTATGCACCGGCCCCACCGCGGGCTCGCATCCACCGGCAGCCCTGATGCGGCCGCGCATCTGAGCCCACCCCTGTCGTCCTGAGCGAAGCGAAGGACCCTTCGCTGGCGCTCAGGGTGACAGAGATGGTGGTGTCTGCCTCTCGCGCCGATCCTGATGCGGCCGCGCTCCTAGGCCCGCTCCTGTCGTCCTGAGCGGAGCGAAGGACCCTTCGCTGGCGCTCAGGGTGACAGAGATGGTGGTGTCTGCCTCTGGCGCCGATCCTGATGCGGCCGCGCTCCTGAGCCCGCTCCTGTCGTCCTGAGCGAAGCGAATGACCTTTCGCGCTTTGGATGACAGAGCTGATCGTGGCCGACCCGCGCCAACGCCGCGCGTCGTTTCGTCAGCGATCCGCCGGCTCGGTCGCGGGCATCGGGCAGCCGCGCATCAGGCGCTCGGCCACGGCGTCGAGCTGGTCGAGTGTCGAGGTCACGATCGTGAGCCGCATGCCGTCGCCCTTGCCGAACGGCTGCAGCTCCACCCTGAGCCCCAGCGCATGTTCGATGCTGCGCCGGAAGAACTCGGTGTTGGGATCCTGCTTGGTCGTGCCGGTATCGGCGACGCCGCCCACACCGCTCCGGGTCGCGCGCTTGCGCGGCGTGCCGCGCCCATAGGTGCCGCGCCGCAACGCCTCGAGATCGCGCACCGTCATGTGCTCGGCGATCGCCTTGGGCAGAATCGCGCCGGGGTCGGGGAAGGCGAGCAGCGCCCGCGCCACGCCCTCGCTGATGTCGCCGCGCGACAGCGCCTCCATCGCCGGCACCGGCAAACCCAGGAGCCGCAGGATGTTGGCGACGTGCGCCCGGCTGAGGCCGGTGGCCTGCGCGACCTCCTCCTGGGTCTGGCCGAACTCGTCGACCAGCCGCTGCAGACCGCGCGCCGTTTCGATCGGCCCGATGTCGGAGCGCTGCAGGTTCTCGACGAGGCCGAGTTGCGCGGAGTCGCGATCGGCGAGCCGCCGCACCACCACCGGCACCTCGTGCAGACCCGCCATTTGCGCGGCCCGCCAGCGGCGCTCGCCGGCGACGATCTCGTGGCTGTTGCCCTGCGCGTCGGGCGCCTCGAGCGGGCGAACCAGGATCGGCTGCAACAGCCCATGCTCGCGGATCGAGGCGGCGAGCTCGTCGAGATCGACGAAGTGCGTGCGCGCCTGGAAGCGGCTGGGGCGAAGTTTGCTGAGGGGCAGCGTGGTCGCGCCGCGCAGCGCCGCGGCGGCGGTTGGCGCTTGAGTCGCGGGGGCGGGATCGGGCGCGACGGTGGCTTGCACGGCGTCGTCGCCCAGCAGCGCAGCGAGGCCGCGGCCGAGGCCGCGCGGTTTGGAGGGCTGGGTCATGGGCGGGCCTCGGCGGCGGGAGCGGCGTCGCGCCGGCGGCGGATGAACTCGCTCGCCAGCAGGATGTAGGACTGGGCGCCGGCGCAGGCGTGGTCGTAGACGAGCACCGGCAGGCCGTGCGAGGGCGCCTCGGCAATGCGCACGTTGCGCGGCACCGTGGTGCCGAAGACGAGCGTGCCGAAATGCTGGCGGACGTCGGCCTCGACCTGCTGGCTGAGCGTCATGCGGCGGTCCATCATCGTCAGCACGATGCCGGAGATATGCAATCGCGGGTTGAGGCTCTTTTTCACCCGCTCGACGGTTTTCGTGAGCGCGCCCACGCCCTCCAGCGCGAGGAATTCGGCTTGCAGCGGCACCAGCACGGCGTCGGCCGAGACGAGGGCGTTCAAGGTGACAAGGCCCAGAGACGGCGGGCAGTCGATCAGGATCGTGGTCCAGCGGGTGGCCGCGTCGGGGTCTTTCCGAAGGGCGTCGGCGAGGCGATGCTCGCGGCGATCGAGGTCGATCAGCTCGATCTCGGCCCCCGCCAACTCAACCGACGCGGGCATGACGTCGAGGCCCGGGATCCGGCTCGCCCGCACGCTGTCGGTAAAGCTGGCAAGGCCCAGCAGGAACTCGTAGGTGCCCGGAGATCGATCGGTGCGGGGAACGCCCAGGCCGGTCGAGGCGTTGCCTTGAGGGTCGAGGTCGATCAGCAGGACCTTTTCGCCCGTGGCCGCCAAAGCGGTGGCCAGGTTGATCGCCGTCGTGGTTTTTCCGACGCCGCCCTTCTGGTTGGCGATGGCGAAAATCCGGTCAGGATTTGGGTCGGGGCTCGAATGCGCCGATGCGGAGGAGGACGGAGTCACGGTCGGTCTGGCTGGGCTGCGTTTGGGCCCTGATTGTCCAGACCCGCTCGGCTTGGGTCAATTCGGCCTGCCATCCGCGACCCTTGTGGAACAGGCAAATAGCGGTATCGGTTCGGGCCCGATGGCGCTCCGCATAGCCCAAAAGGACCTCGAGGGGGGCCAGGGCCCGCGCGGTCACGATCTCGGCTTGGGCGGGTGGGGCGGTTTCGATGCGGGCGATGACGATTTTCGGCATCTGGGGCAGGGCCATGGCCCGGGCGGCCTCGCCGAGAAAGGCAGCCTTGCGGGCATCGGATTCGATCAGGGTCAGCGCGAGGGTCGGCCGAAACGCGGCCAGGATCAGGCCCGGCAACCCCGCGCCGCTCCCGAGATCGGCGAGCGATGGGGCTCCCGGAGGCAGGAGGGGGAGCAACTGGGCCGAGTCGAGGATATGCCGGACCCACAGCGCATCGACCGTGGTGGGACCGACCAGGTTGATGGCCTTCTGCCATTTGGTCAGGAGGACCGCATAGGTCTCAAGTCGGTCCAATGTTTCACGTGAAACATCGGCCCCGATCTGGGCCATGCCGGCGAGAAATCGGTCCCGGCTCATGCCGCCCGGCGGCGGACATACTTCAGCAAGGCGACCAGGGCGGCGGGGGTCACCCCGGAAATCCGGGCCGCCTGGCCCAGGGTCGAGGGCCGGCCGCGGGTCAGTTTCTCGCGGATTTCGGTTGAAAGACCCCCCACGGCGCCATAATCGAGGTCCGACGGCAGGGCCAGAGCCTCATCCCGGCGATAGGCCTCGATATCGAGCCGCTGCCGGGCCAGATACCCCTCATAGCGGGCATCGATCTGGAGCTGATCCGCCACAACACCAGATATAGGGGCCAAATCCGGCCATAGGGCCGCCAAATGCCCCCACGTCACGCCAGGATAAGCCAGCAGATCCAGCGCAGAACGAGCCACCCCGTCCTGATTGATCGCGATTCCCGCCTTTTGGAGCGCCGTCGGGCTCGCTTTCAGCCCCGCGGCAAGGCGCCGGGCCACCTCTAGGGCTTGATGTTTCACGTGAAACATTTTGCGGCGTTCCGACCCCACGCACCCCAGATCTAGTCCTCTCGGGGTCAGACGCTGATCGGCATTATCCGCCCGAAGCCAAAGCCGATACTCCGCCCGGGAGGTGAACATGCGATAGGGCTCGGTGACACCCAGGCTCACCAGATCGTCGATCAAGACCCCCAGATACCCTTCCGCCCGATCCACGGTGAAGGCTGCGGACCCCGATGCGGCAAGCGCCGCATTCAACCCGGCCATCAAGCCCTGGGCTGCCGCCTCCTCATACCCCGTGGTCCCATTGATCTGCCCCGCCATATAGAGCCCCGGAAGCCTGCGCGTTTCGAGGGTGGCATGCAGTTCCCGCGGGTCGATGTGGTCGTACTCAATGGCATAGCCCGGCCGGACCATCACCGCGCGCTCGAGCCCGGGAATCGTCGCCAGGAGGGCAGCCTGGACCTCGCGCGGCAGGGAGGTCGAAATCCCGTTGGGATAAACGGTCGGGTCGTCCAACCCCTCGGGCTCGAGGAAGATCTGATGCCGGTCGCGGGCGGCAAAGCGCACCACCTTGTCCTCGATCGAGGGACAATAGCGCGGCCCCACACCCTCGATCTGGCCCGAGTAAATCGGCGCGCGATGCAGATTGGCGCGGATCAGCGCATGGGTCTCCGGCGTGGTCTCGGTCACCCCGCAGGCGATCTGCGGCGTCGCGATCCGTTCCGTCAGCGTCGAGAAGGGCACCGGCGGATCGTCGCCCGGCTGCGTGCCGATCCCCGCCCAGTCGATAGTGCGCCCATCGAGCCGCGGCGGCGTGCCGGTCTTGAGTCGACCCAGGCCAAAGCCGAGAGCTTGCAACCTGAGCGCGAGTGCCGTCGAGGGTGGCTCCACCGCCTCGGCCGAGAGATCGGCCGGCAGCCCGTCGCGCTGGCCCGCCGCACGACCGGCGGGAAAGCGCGTTTCGCCCAGGTGAATCAGCCCTCGGAGGAAGGTCCCTGTCGTCAGCACCACCGACCGGGCGCGGATCTCCTCGCCCGCCTCGGTCACCACGCCGACACACGCCCCGCGCGCATCGACCAGAAGATCGGTGACGGGCGCCGCCCGCATCTCGAGCCCCTCGCGCGCGCGCAGCAGCCCCTGCATGGCCGCCCGATAGAGCGCCCGATCGGCCTGGGCGCGCGGACCGCGCACCGCCGGCCCCTTGGAGAGGTTGAGCGTGCGGAACTGGATGCCGGCCTGGTCGATCGCGCGGCCCATCAGCCCGTCCAGCGCATCGATCTCGCGCACCAGATGGCCCTTGCCGAGCCCGCCGATCGCCGGATTGCACGACATCTCGCCCAGCGTATCGAGCCGATGGGTGAGCAGCAGCGTGCGCGCGCCCAGCCGCGCCGCGGCATCCGCCGCCTCGCACCCGGCATGGCCGCCGCCGACCACGATCACATCATAGGGAAAGCCGCCCGACATCGCGGGCTCCAGTGCGGCTTCAGCGGGCGGAGGTCAAGCGGGCGCGCGCGGTGTGCGATCGAGCATGCCGACCCAAGCGTCTGCGTTGGACGCAGCCGGGCGCGATAGCCCAGCGAGGGGAGGTCCTTCGCGCACGCTCAGGACGACAAAGAGTCGACACTCGCGACGACAGAAGGGTGGACACTCGGGCGGCAGACGCGGGGCGCAGCCGCTTGACGGGTGCGCGGCGTGGGTCGCAAAAACCGGCATGGTCAATCCCTTCACCGGCGTCATCCCCGCGCTCATGACGCCCTGCCAGCCGGACCGGTCGCCCGATTTCGACGCTCTGGTCGCCAAGGCGAAAGAGCTGGTCGGGCTCGGCATGACGGGCGTCGTCTATGCCGGCTCGATGGGCGAGTGGCCGTTGCTGTCCGACACCCTGCGCCGCGAGGGCGTGGCGCGGCTGGTGAAGGCCGGCATCCGCACCATCGTCGGCACCGGCGCGGTCAGCCCGCGCGCCGCGGCGGCGCTTGCGGCTCACGCGCGCGAGGTCGGAGCCGCGGGTCTGATGGTGATCCCGCGCGTGCTGTCGCGCGGCACCTCGCCGGCGGCGCAGGAGGCGCACTTCGCCGCCGTGCTGGAGGCGGGCGCGGGCCTGCCGTCGGTGATCTACAACAGCCCCTACTACGGCTTCGAGACGCGGGCCGATCTCTTCTTCCGTCTCGCCGCGCGCTTTCCCAATCTGGTGGGCTTCAAGGAGTTCGGCGGCGCCGCGTCGCTCTCCTACGCTGCGGAACACATCACCTCCGGCAGCGATCGCTTCAGCCTGGTCGCGGGTGTCGATACCGAAGTGGTGCATGGCTATCTGAAGTGCGGCGCGACCGCGGCGATCACCGGCGTCGGCAATGTGCTGCCGCGCGAGGTGCTGGAGCTGGTGCGGCTGTGCGAGGCTGCACGATCGGGCGATGTCCGCGCCCGTCGTCGCGCGCTCGAGCTGGAGGCGGCGCTCGCGGTCCTGTCCAAGTTCGACGAGGGGCCCGACCTCGTGATGCACTACAAGTACCTCATGACGCTGGAAGGCAACGCGGGCTACGACACGCATCTCGACCCCGGCGATGGTCTGTCCGCCAGCCAGCAGGGCTTCGCGCGCGATCAGCTCCAGCTCTTCAAGCGCTGGTACGCCGCTTGGAGCCGCGAGAGCGCCTGAGCGGAAGACCGGACCGATGCGCGCGATCGATTCCCACACCGAGGGTGAACCCACCCGTGTGATCGTCTCGGGCGGCCCCGATCTCGGCGGCGGCACCATGGCCGAGCGTCGGCAGCGCTTCGCCCAGGAGTTCGATCGCCTGCGCAGCTTCGCCGTCAACGAGCCGCGCGGCCATGATGCGATGGTGGGCGCGCTCCTCTGCGCGCCGGTGGATCCGGCGGCGGCGGCGGGCGCGATCTTCTTCAACAATGTCGGCTTCCTCGGCATGTGCGGCCACGGCACGATGGGCCTCGCGGTCACGCTCGCCCATCTCGGCCGCATCGGGCCGGGCAAACATCGGCTGGAAACGCCGGTGGGCGATGTCGCCTTCGAGCTGCTGTCGCGCAACGAGGTGCGCATCGCCAATGTCGAGTCGTGGCGACACGCCAAATCGGTCGCAGTCGAAGTGCCGGGGCTGGGACGGGTGCGGGGCGATGTCGCCTGGGGCGGCAACTGGTTCTTTCTCACCGAACACACGGCCTGCGCGGTCGTGCCGGCGAACATCGCCCGCCTGACGCGCGAGGCCGAGGCGATCAAGGCGGCCCTCGCGGCGGCCGGAATCACCGGCGCCGGCGCCGCGGAGATCGACCACATCGAACTCTTCGGGCCACCGACCCAAGGTGCCGATGGGCGCAGCTTCGTGCTCTGCCCCGGCGGCGCCTGGGATCGCTCGCCCTGCGGCACCGGCACCAGCGCCAAGCTCGCCTGCCTCGCCGCCGACGGAAAACTCGCGCCGGGCCAGGGCTGGGTGCAAGAAAGCGTGATCGGCAGCCGCTTCACCGCGAGCTACCGCGCGAGCCGCGACGGCCGCATCCTGCCGGCGCTGCAAGGCCACGCCTATGTCGTGGCCGACACGACCCTGATCGACGACGCGGCCGATCCCTTCCGCTGGGGCCTCACCTCCGGCACCTGACGCGGCGCGCGCTCAGGGAACCGGTTCGAAGAGCTGCCAGTCCGTCACTTCCCGATGCAGAAGTCGCGGAAGATGGCGTCCAGCAGGTCGTCGACGCGGACCAATCCGGTGAGGGCGCCGAGTTCTCGGACCGCCAGCCGTAGATCCTCGGCGGCCAGAGCCACTTCGGAAGCCACGAGGGCGCGGTCGAGGGCGGCGACGCAGCCTTGCACGGCCGCCCGGTGGCGCGCGCGGGTGAGCGCAGGCGCCGGGCTGTCAGCGCCCGCTTCCATCAAGGCGGCGAGCCGGGCCTCAAGGGCCACGAGCAGCTCAGGCAGGCCCGCTTCCGTCAGCGTCGAGAGTGACAGCCGCTCTTGCGCGGCGATCAGCGCGCCGCGATCGGGGAGCAGATCGACCTTGTTCACCAGCGCCAGATCGCGCGCGCCGTCCCAGCCCGGCGTTTCCGCCACCAGCGCCCGCAGCGCCTGCGCCCAACCGCGCGGATCATCCGCCGCGACCACCGCCAGCCGCAGATCGGCGGCAGCCGCACGGGCGAGGGCGCGACGCACGCCCTCGCGCTCGATCGCGTCGTCGCTCGCGCGCAGACCGGCCGTGTCGACCAGCGTCACCGGCCAGCCGCCGAGATCGAGATGCACCTCGATGGCATCGCGCGTCGTGCCGGCGATCTCCGACACGATGGCCGCGTCGCGCCGCGCCAACAGATTAAGAAGCGAGGACTTGCCAGCATTGGGCGGGCCCAGGATCGCGATCGCGATGCCCTCGCGCAGCCGCTCGCCGCGGCGATCCGCGAGATGACGCACGAGTTCGGCGCGCCACGCCGCCATGCCGGTGCGCACCGTGTCGGCCAGCCCGTCGGGCAGATCCTCGTCGGGAAAATCGATCGCGGCTTCCAAATGGGCGAGCAGCCGCACCGCGACGGTCCGCCAGCCTTCATAGAGACGATGCAAGCCGCCATCGGCTTGCGCCAGCGCCTGGCGCCGCTGCGCCTCGGTTTCGGCGGCGACCAGGTCGGCCACGCCCTCGGCCTCGGTGAGGTCGAGCTTGCCATGCTCGAAGGCGCGGCGCGTGAACTCGCCCGGCGCGGCGAGGCGACAGAAGCCGAGTGCCGCGATCGCATCGAGTGCGGCGGCGGTGACGGCGCGGCCGCCATGCAGATGTAACTCCACCACGGCCTCGCCGGTGGCACTGCGCGGCGGATCGAACCAGACGACCAGCGCGCGGTCGATCTCGATGTTGGTCAGCGGATGGCGAAGCGTGCGCACGGCGAGCCTGCGCGGTTTCGGCAGTGAGGGATCGCGCGCCGAGTGGCCGCGCAGGAACGCGCGCTCCTCGGTCAGGAACAGGAATACATCGGTCGCGCGCGGCCCCGACACGCGAATCGTGGCGAGCGCGCCGGGTCGCGCGCGGGTCGGCGCGGGTGTCGCCAGCGCATAGATGGTGGCAACGTCCATCGCCCGCGCTCAGCCGCGGCGCGGCGGCGCCGGTGCCGGCGCGGCCGGAGCGGGACGTGCCGGCGCGGGTGGCGGGCGGGCGATCACGCGATCGGCGATGCGCTCGTACAGCGCCTCCGGGATCAGACGCCGCTCGACCAGCTCGGTCTTGGCCTTGAAAGGCCGCGCCCGGATGATCGCTTCGGCCCGCACCTCGCCGATCCCGTCGAGCGTCATCAGTTCCTCGCGGCTGGCACTATTGATGTCGAGCGGCTGCAGGCCCGCTGGTGCCGGCGCTGGCGCGGGCCGCGTCTGCGCCCTCGCGCCGGCCGCGCCGAGCCCGGTCGCGAGGCCGGCCAGCACGGCGCGTCGGGCAAGCGGTCGGATCACGGCGCGCGCTCCATGGTGGGCGGGGGGCAATGCCGGTACTATAGCGACAACCATGGCCCGTCCGTACGACCAAATCCCCGACCGCCGCGCGATCGTGCGGCGGCGCGCGCTGGAGGAGCGGCTGGCGGCCCTGATGGAAGATCGCGCGCCGGGCGGCGACCCGCCGCGCGCGGCCGTGCTCGGGATCCTGCGTGTCGCCCTGGCCGACGGACGCGCCGAGATCCGCCGCCGCTTCGAGGGCACGGACCGCCAGCGGAACGACGGGCCGGCGGTGCTGGCGGCGACGTCGTTCCTGATGGATCAGCTGATCCGCGTGCTGTTCGACTTCGCGAACGACCACGCGTACCCGGCGGCCAATCCCAGCGCCGCCGAGCGGCTGGGGCTGGCGGCGACCGGCGGCTACGGGCGCGGCGAGCTCGCACCGCTTTCCGACATCGATCTCCTGTTCCTGCGGCCCTACAAGCAGACGCCGCGGGGCGAGCAGATCGTGGAGTTCATGCTCTACATGCTCTGGGATCTCGGCCTGAAGGTGGGTCACGCCACGCGCTCGGTCGAGGAGTGCCTGCGCTATGCCGAGCGCGACTTCACGGTCCGCACCGGAATCCTGGAGGCGCGATACATCTGGGGCGAGCGCGGCCTGTTCGACCAGCTGATGGACGGCTTCCAGCGCGCCTTCCTGACCGGTGAGGGCCGCGACTTCGTCGACGCCAAGCTCGCCGAGCGCGATCTGCGGCACCAACGCATGGGCGACTCACGCTATGTGGTGGAGCCCAACGTTAAGGAGGGCAAGGGCGGGCTGCGCGACCTGCACACGCTCTACTGGATCGCCAAGTATCTCTACCGCGTCCAGCATCCCGCCGAGCTGATCGACAAGCGGGTGCTGACCGAGGGCGAGGCGCGCCAGTTCGAGCGCTCCGAACGGTTCCTCTCGACGGTGCGCTGCCATATCCACTACCTCACCGGTCGCGCCGACGATCGGCTGTCCTTCGATCTGCAAAAGGAGATCGCCGGACGTCTGGGCTACGCCGACCGGCCGGGCAGCCGCGGTGTCGAGCGTTTCACCAAGCACTACTATCTGCATGCCAAGACGGTGGGCGATCTCACGCGCATCTTCGTCGCGGCGCTGGAGGAGAGTCGCCGCCGCGTGCCCCGACTCGCCGCGCTCTGGCAGACCCTGCGTCCCAGACAGCTCGGTGGCTTCCGTATCGACGGCGAGCGGCTTGCGCTGCCGCCCGATCTCGATCTGGCACGCGATCCTGCGGCCATGTTGCGGCTCTTCCATGTCGCGCAGGAACACGGGCTCGACGTGCATCCCGCGAGCCTTCGCGCGATCACCCAGAACATCCGCGCGATCGACAATCGCGTGCGCGTCGATCCCGACGCCAACCGGCTGTTCATGGAGATGCTGACCTCCCGCAACGATCCGGAAACGACGCTCCGGCGACTGAACGAGGCTGGCGTCTTTGGGCGCTTCGTGCCGGACTTCGGCCGTGTCGTGGCGCAGACGCAGCACGACATGTATCACACGTATACCGTCGACGAGCACACGATCCGCGCCATCGGAATTCTCGCGCGCATCGAAACGGGCGAGCTGAGCGAAGCCCATCCGCTCGCCTCCGAAATCGTGCACAAGGTGCTGTCGCGGCCGGTGCTCTATCTCGCCGTCCTGCTGCACGACATCGCCAAAGGCCGCGGTGGCGACCACTCGGTGCTCGGCGCCGACGTCGCCTTGCAGTTGGGGCCACGCCTGGGCCTCAGCGACGCCGAGACCGAGACGGTGGCGTGGCTGGTGCGCCACCATCTCGCCATGTCGAGCACGGCCTTCCAGCGCGACCTGCAGGATCCCAAAACCATCCAGGACTTCGCGGCACTCGTGCAATCGCCGGAGCGGCTTCGGCTCCTGCTCGTGCTCACGGTCTGCGATATCCGCGCAGTCGGGCCCAACGTGTGGAACGGCTGGAAGGCGGCGCTGTTGCGCCAGCTCTACTATGCCGCCGAGCAGGTCCTGTCGGGCGGCACGCTGGCCGGCGGCCGCGCCGAGCGCATCCGCGAAGTCCAGGAGACTGTCGCGGCGAAGCTCGCCGGCTGGTCGCAGGCCGAACGCGACGAGCATTTCGCCCGCGGCTACGCGCCCTATTGGCTCAGCTTCGATGTCGACACGCTTGCTCGACAGGCGGAGCTGGTGCGGCGCGCCGAGCGCGAGCGCAAACCAGTGGCGCTCGAAACCCGCATCGACAGCGTCCGGTCGGTGACAGAGGTCACGATCTACACGCTCGACACGCACGGGCTGTTCGCGCGCCTGGCGGGCGCCATGGCGGTGAGCGGCGCCAACATCGTCGACGCCAAGATCTTTACGCTCGCCAACGGCATGGCCCTCGACACGTTCTGGATCCAGGACCTCGAAGGTCGCCCGTTCGATGGGCCGCAGCGGCTCGCGCGGCTCGCGGCCCGGGTCGAGCTCGCTTTGTCCAACCGCCTCGACATCCGGCGCGAGCTCGATCAGCAGCGCGCCTCGTGGCCCCGGCGCGATCGCGTCTTCACCGTTCAGCCGCGCGTACTGGTCGACAACAGCGCCTCCAACACCCACACCGTGATCGAGGTGAACGGCCGCGACCGGCCGGGATTCCTGCACACCGTCACGCGTGCCCTCACGCGCCTCAACCTGCAGATCGCCTCGGCCCACATCACCACCTACGGCGAGCGCGCGGTCGACGTCTTCTATGTGAAGGACCTCTTCGGCCTGAAGGTCGTGAACGAGGCCAAGCTCGCCCAGATGCAAAGCACGCTCGAAGCGGCGCTGCGCGACTTCGACGCCCGCTTCGAACCCAAGGCCCACGCCGCCGAATAGCGTCGCGCGAATACAATCGATACAAATGGAACTAAAGTGATTGTCGATGAAAATTGTGTAAGGCGCTGAAAAGGCATAATTTGTGCGGGTTCCCTGACCCACTGCGCCGCTGGGGCGGCACAAGAGGACCCCGTGGATCTCGGCATCGGAATCCCGGTCAATTTCAAGAACTGGATGGCACTCGGCACGCTGTTCGCGAGCTTCGGCCTCGCGGCGGCGGCGTTCGCCTGGCTGGTGGCGTCGAACGTCATCCCGTCCTTCCTCGCCAAGTTCATGCTGATCGTGCCGGCACCGGTGGCCGCGACCAGCGCGGTCGGCTGGTTCCTGGTGACCGACGGCAGCGAGTACGCGGTGCGCGACAAACAGGTCGTGGCCCAGCGCAGCCAACAATGGGGTGAAGGCGAGCGGGCGATGGCGGCGCTGAACCGCGCCCAGGCCTCGTTCGACAGATTCGAGTATGTGCTGGCGCGCGGCCACTACGAACGCGCGCTCGAACTCTATCGCAAGAGCGGCAATGGGCTGGGCGAGGGCTTGGCGCTGTTGGGGCATGCCGATACCGACCGGCGGGCGGCCCGCTTCGGCAATGCTCGCGACAACTACACGGCGGCACTCGCGCTCTTCGACGCGGAAAACAATCGCGCCGGCAGCGCCCAGGCCAAACGCGGACTGGGCGAACTCGACCGGCGGCTTGAGCGCCTAGACACGGCACGGACCCGCTACAGCGAGTCGCGTGCGCTCTTCCGCTCGATCGCCGACCCCAGCGGCGAAGCCCGCGCCGTGCTGGGTCTTGCCGAGACGGAACGACAGGCCGGCGAGTTCGCGCGCGCCGACCGCCACTATCGCGATGCGCTTACCCTGTCGGCAACCGCGGCCGACCGCTTCGTCGCCGGCTATGCCCGCCTGGGACTGGGCGATCTCGCGGCGCTCGATGGCCGCGCAAACGACGCCGCCGATCTCTATCGCGCGGCGTTCGACATCTTCCGCGAAATGCGCCGACCAGCGAGCGAGGCCGACGCGGCCTTCGCGCTCGCCGAGCATGCCGCGCGCGCGCGCCAATGGCCGGAGGCGATCGAACGCTACGGCGCTTCGCTGCAGCTTCATCGCAAGACCGCCAACCCGCGTGGCGAGGCCTATACCCTGATCGGCCTCGCCGCCGCCGAACGGCGCGCGGGCCAGACCGGCGGCGCCGCTGATCCGCTGGCCAAGGCGCAGGAAATCCTGTCCTCGCTATCCGATAGCGCGGGCCACCAGTTGGCCCGCCAGGTGGTCGCGACCAACGGCGGCTACAGCTTCACGCCTCGCGTCCACCGGCGAGATCTCTGACCACAGCCGCTGTCGTCCCCAGCGCGCGCGGGGGGCCGCCCTACTCCGGCTTGAAGCCAGCCGCGTTCAGAAGCGCGATGCCCTTCTCCGCCTCGGCCCGGGTGAAGGCCGCCGCCTCGGCCGGACCGCGGAGCGTCGGGATGATCCCGACGGCACGGGTCTTCTCCAGGAACTGCGGATCCTTGGCGACCTCGGTCATTGCCGATGCGACACGGTTCACGACGGCGTCGGGCACCGCGCGCGGCGCCCAGATGCCGTACCAGGAGCCGGTGACGAAGTCCTTCAGGCCGGACTCCACGGCGGTCGGGATCTCCGGGGCGAGCGAGCTGCGCTCGGCCGACGTCACCATAACGGCGCGCACCCGTCCGGCGCGCGCTTGCGGCAAGGTCACCGTCAGCGGGTCGAAGAAGAGATGCACGCTGCCGCCCACCACGTCGTTCAACGCGGCGGCGGTGCCGCGATAGGTGATGGTGTCGATCGAAACCCCGGTCGCGCGCATGAAGTCGAGCGTGGCGAGATGTCCCGCAGATCCGGCTGACGACAGGGCGAAGAAGTACTTCTTCGGATCCTTGCGCAACGTCGCCAGCAACTCCTGCAACGTGTTGCCCGCGACCCCCGGATTGATTGCCAGCACGAGCGGCACTTCGCCGACCTGCACCACCGGCCGGAAATCGGCCAGCGGATCGTAGGGTGTCGCCGCGACCACGGATTTGCCGAGCACGAACAGGCTCGCGTTGAACAAGAGCGTGTAGCCATCGGGATCGCTGCGCCGGACCGCATCCGATCCGGTCACGCCCGAGGCGCCGCCCTGATTGTGCACCACGATCTGCTGGCCAAGACGCTCCTGCAGACGCTCCGCCACGATGCGTCCCAGCGCATCGGTACCGCCGCCCGGCGCGTAGGGCACGATCATGCGGATTGGACGGGTAGGCCACGCTTGCGCCTGGGCGCGGTGCGCGAGAGCGAGGGCGCCGGCGCCGCCCAGGGCCAGACGACGGCCGATCATTGCTGCACGCTGACGGCAGCGGCGCAGGCGCGACCGCTTGTCTCGCATTGGGTCGCCGCGATCCGGCGCTCGGCGATCTCCGCGCAGCCGGCGCCGAGGAGTCGCGTTTCGTCCAGGCGTTGTTCCAGCACCGCACGTTCACCCGGTGCGATCCGCTTCCAGATGCCGTGGCGATAAGCAGAGTTCAGCTCGAGCGTCTTGCGGCTGCCATCGCGCAGTGTGACTTCAAGTTCAGCCTGGAACCAGTCGATCGCTTCGGACGAGCGGTTCTCGATCACCAGCGTGGGCGAGCAGCTCGATGCAACGGTGCGATCCTCGCCGCGCTGGATCGAGATGCCATTGGCCGCGAGCGCGGCTCCCGCGAGCGCCGCTCCTAAGGCGGCAAGACTGGCAATGCGGATTGTACTCATGTCCCATTCCTTTCCACGGGTTCGCGGGTTTTCGCCTCGCGCTGCGCGCCCAGCAGCTGCAGAATCGCCGCCGCGGTCTCTTCGATCGAGCGCCGGGTGACATCGATGGTCGCCCATTTGTGCCGGGCATAAAGCCGACGCGCCGCTTTGACCTCGCTTTGCACCTGATCGATGTCGGTATAGTCGGTTTCTGTGTTCTCCTGCAGCAACCGCAGCCGGTTGCGCCGGATCTGCACCAGCCGCTCGGGATCGGTAGTGAGTCCGACCACCAGCGGGCGCGTGGCACGCTCAAGGCCTTCGGGCAGGGGCACATCGGGGACCAGCGGCACGTTGGCAGCCCGCACACCGCGATTGGCGAGATAGACGCATGTCGGCGTCTTGGAGGTTCGCGACGGTCCAATCAGGATGACGTCGGCATCCTCAAGGTCGTGCGTTGACTGTCCGTCGTCATGCGCCAGCGTATAGTGCATGGCGTCGATCCGGTCGAAATAGCCCTCGTCGAGCTGATGCTGACGGCCGGGCCATTGCTGCGTCTTGGAATGGAAATGCACCGACAGAACGCTCATCGCCTGATCGAGCACGCCAACGCAGGGCAGTTGCAGCCGGCGGCACTCGGCGCGCAACGCCTCGCGCAGTTCCTGGTCGACCAGCGTGTAGAGCACGGGCCCTCGATCGCGCTCGATGGACGCGATGACTTTCTCGATCTGTCCCGGCGTGCGCACCAGCGACCAGACATGCTCCTGGACGTAAATGCCCTCGTACTGCACCAGACAGGCGCGCGCGACGCTCGACACGGTCTCGCCGGTCGAGTCCGACACCAGATGGACATGGAAATTGCGGTTCGGCACGGCCGGACTCTATCCCACAGGCGGAGCGGGACAAGCGCGGGACGCCTGGAGGGGAATCGGGGATTAAGGGCCGTCGTCCGGCGTCAGCGCCGCAGAACGTCCACCCAAGCGACATTCGGCACAGAGCGGTATCCCGTGCGGAAAACTCGGTTGGAGCGGCGGGAGAGTCGGGGAAAGGCGGCTGGCGGCGCGCTGGAATCGGTGGTGAACGGTCCACACCGAGTCGTGGATGGACCGTGAAACACGGCAATCCCCGGCGTCCACAATGCCTACTACCTACTACTACCTTTTATGAATCTGTAAGATGAAGAGCATGAGGATGAGGGCATGACAGCGGGAAAGCTGATGGCGGTGCTGCGCGGCGGGCGATTTGTGCCGCCGCCGGTCTGGCTGATGCGGCAGGCCGGGCGCTATCTGCCGGAGTATCGCAAGGTGCGCGCTACCACCTCCTCGTTTCTGGAGTTCTGCTACACCCCAGACAAGGCGACCGAGGTCACGCTGCAGCCGATCAGACGTTTCGACCTTGATGCCGCGATCATCTTTTCCGACATCCTCGTGGTGCCCGACGCGCTCGGCCAGAAGGTTTGGTTTGCCGAGGGTGAGGGGCCGAAGCTCGAGCCGCTGAAGGATCCAGCCGAGTTCGGCAAGCTTTCCCGTGCGCGATTGCCCGAGCATCTGGCGCCGGTCTATGCCGCGTTGCGTGCGACGCGGGCGTCGCTTCCGTCCAACAAGGCCCTGTTGGGCTTCGCCGGCGCGCCCTTCACGCTTGCTTGCTACATGATCGAGGGCGGGGGCAGCCGCGACTTCGCGATGACCAAGCGCTGGGCGTACCAGCATCCGGAATCTTTCGGTCTCCTGATCGATCTTCTGGTGGATGCGGTGGTCGATCATCTCGGCCACCAGGTCGAGGCCGGTGCCGACGCCGTCCAGCTCTTCGACAGCTGGGCCGGCGTCCTGCCTGAGTCCGAACTCTTCCGGTGGTCGGTGCAGCCGATGCAGCGGATCGCCCAGCGGCTGCGGGAAAAGCATGATGTGCCGGTGATCGCGTTCCCACGCGCGGTGGGGCCCGCCATCCTGATGTATCGACGGATCACCGAGTTTGCTGCGCTGTCGATCGATACCGGGATTGGCGCGCACTGGGTGGCCAACGAATTGCAGCCGCATGTCGCGCTCCAGGGCAATCTCGATCCGATCATGCTGGTGGCGGGCGGTCGCGCCTTGGAGGCTGAGGCGCGGCGCATTCTCAACAAGCTGGGCGGTGGCCGTTTCGTGTTCAATCTCGGCCACGGGATCGTGCCGCAGACGCCGCCGGATCACGTGGCGCGTCTGGTCGAGATTGTGCGCGGTTGGAAGCCGGGCGCATGAGGATCGCGGTCGTCCTCTTCAATCTCGGCGGACCAGATTCACCCGAGGCCGTGCGGCCCTTCCTCACCAACCTGTTTAGCGATCCCGCGATCATCGGAGCGCCGGGTTTCGTGCGCTGGCCACTCGCCCGCTTCATCGCCTGGCGGCGAGCGCCAGTGGCGCGGGAGATCTACGCCCAGATCGGCGGCGCCTCGCCGATCCTGGGACAGACCGAGTCGCAAGCTGCGGCACTTGAGGCCGCTCTGGGCGACGACCATGTCTGGCGCGCGTTCGTCTGCATGCGCTACTGGCACCCGATGACCGAAGCGGTGGTGCGCGATGTGCGTGCCTTCAAGCCCGATCGCGTCGTGTTGCTGCCGCTCTATCCGCAGCTCTCGACCAGCACGTCGGAATCTTCGGTCAAGGCTTGGCACGAAGAGGCGGCGCGTCAGGGCCTCAAGGCGCCGACCCGCGCGGTGTGCTGCTATCCGGTCGAGGACGGGTTCGTCGCTGCGTCGGCCGATCTGCTGCGGGGCGAGCTGGCCGGCATGGGGGATGGCAAGCGGCGCGTGCTGTTTTCGGCTCATGGCCTGCCGGAGAAAATCGTGCAGCGCGGCGATCCTTACCCCGCGCAGGTCGAACGCACAGCTTTGGCGATCGCGGCGGCGCTGGGACTCGCCCGCGAGGACTGGGCCGTCTGCTACCAGAGCCGCGTCGGCCCGCTCAAATGGATCGGCCCCTCGACGGAGGACGAAATTCGCCGCGCCGGTCGCGAAGGGCGCGGACTCGCGGTCTATCCGCTGGCCTTCGTGTCGGAGCATTCCGAGACGCTGGTCGAGCTCGATATCGAATATCGCGAGCTCGCCGAACACGCTTCGGTCCCGATCTATCGCCGCGTGCCGACGGTTGGCACGCATCCGCTCTTCATCGCCGGTCTCGCGCGTCTCGCGCGTGCGGCGCTGGCGGGCGAGGCGGCAAAGCCCTGCAATGACGGCGACGTCGCGGATTGCGGCGCGCCGCATCGCCGCTGTCCGAGATTCGTGTCCCTCCCGGCATGGCAAGGAGCCGACGCATGAGCGAACTCCAGTCCTGGCTCGAATTCCTGCACATCGTCGCGGTGATCGCCTGGATGGCCGGCATGCTCTATCTGCCGCGGCTCTTCGTTTATCACGCCGACACGCCGGTCGGATCGCAACAGAGCGAGACATTCAAGACCATGGAGCGCCGCCTGCTGCGCGCCATCATGAACCCGGCGATGATCGCGGTCTGGATCCTCGGCCTCACCATGGCGTGGCGCGCCCACTGGTGGCCGCATGGCTGGTTCCAGGCCAAGCTCGTGCTGGTCGTCGGCATGACGGTCGTGCATCACCTGTACGGCCTGTGGCGCAAGGATTTCGAGGCCGACCGAAACACGCGTCCGGCGCGCTTCTATCGGATCTGGAACGAGGTGCCGACAGTGCTGATGATCGGTATCGTGTTCCTCGTCGTGATGAAACCCTTCTGACGGACAGGACATGAGTGCCCCAGCGGACTGGCGACAGCGCATCTTCGAGCTCTTCCAGCAGCACGACATCAAGCAGGTCTATCATGTGCCCGACGCCGGCCACGGGCCGCTGATCGAGGCGTGCCAACGCAGCAACGCCATGCGCACCGTGGTGCTGACCACCGAGGAGGAGGGCATCCCGATGGCGGCCGGTGCCTGGCTTGGCGGCCAGCGGTCGGTGCTGCTAATGCAGAGCTCCGGTGTCGGCAACACGATCAACCTGCTCGGTCTCACCAAGACGCTGCGCATGCCGTTCGTGACGCTGATCACCATGCGCGGCGAGTGGGGCGAGTTCAATTCCTGGCAGTACCCGATGGGCCAGGGCACGCCGCGTGTGCTCGAAGCGATGGGGGTCATCGTCTACGCCGTCGATCGCGCCGAGGAGGTGGGACCCACCGTCGACGCGGCGCTGCGTGCCGCCTTCGATGGCGGCCAGGCGGTGGCGGTGCTGCTGCGGCAAAAGCTGCTCGGCTTCAAGGATTTCCGCGCGCTGGGGAAACGCTGAGATGGACACTGCAACGCTCTCCCGCCGTCCGCTGGCGAAGAAGATCCTGGCTGGCGCCGACGACACTCTTCTGGTGGTGGCGGGCCTTGGCTCTCCCAACTGGGACATCACCGAGGCTGGCGACCGGCCGCTCAACATGCCGCTGTGGGGTGCCATGGGCGGCACCGTGCCGATGGCGCTGGGCCTTGCGCTCGCCCAACCGGGGCGGCGGGTGCTCGCGATTACCGGTGATGGCGACATGCTGATGAGTCTCGGCGCGCTGGCCACGGTGGCGATGCAGGCGCCGGCCAATCTCGCGATTGTGGTGCTGGACAACGGCAAGTTCGGCGAGACCGGCAACCAGGCGACCCACACCTCGCCCCGAGGGCAGGGTCCGGTCGATAGCGGCGCCGGCACCGATCTCGCCATGATCGCGCGCGGCTGCGGGATCGCCGACAGCGCGACCGTCACTGCGGAACGCGAGGTCGAGGGGCTGGTGGCCGACGCCCGCCGCAAGGCGGGGCCGGTGTTTCGGGTCGCCAAGATCAAGGCCGAGAAACTTCCCTTCGTGATGCCGCCGCAGGATGGCGCGCATCTGAAGGATCGCTTCCGGCAGGCACTGTTGGGGACCACATGACCACGATCGGCCCGGTTCCACTGATTGAACTCGCGGGCGCGCCGCGCGAACGCGGTCGTACCTATGGCCGGCAGGCGGCCGACCGGCTGCGGCGCGGTGCCAAGCTCTATGCCGAGTCGCTGTTGAAGTCCGGCGTCGACTGGACGGAACTCGCGCGCCGCACCGACGCGCTGCTGCCGACCATCGAGCGTTTCGAGCCGGCCTATGTCGAGGAGATGCGCGGCATCGCCGAGGGCGCGGGCGAGCCGCTGGCCGCCGTGGTGCTGATGAACGCGCGTACCGAGCTGGTCGCGGCGGCGCGCCAGGAGTCCGCCGCGCGCGAGCCCGATGGCTGCACCGCCGCAGCCGTCCTGCCGCAGGCGAGCGCGGATGGCGTGCTGCTGCATGGTCAGAACTGGGACTGGCGAGCGGAGTGCGCGGAGACCGGCGTGGTACTCCGCATCCGCCGCGACGATGGTCCGGACATTCTCACCTTCACCGAAGCCGGTGGGCTCGCGCGGTCGGGGCTGAACTCGGCCGGCATTGGTCTCACCGCCAACGCCATCGAGTGCGATCGCGACTATCGCCGGGGCGCTGGCGTGCCGGTGCCGCTGATCCGACGCAAGGTGCTTGAAAGCGCCTTTCTCGCTGGCGCGATCCACGCCATCACCTCGACGCCCAAGCTCGGCTCGAACCACATGTGCGTGAGCCATGCCGGCGGGCACGCCTTCGGGTTCGAGTGCGCACCCGACGAGACGTTTTGGCTGGCGCCGCAGGACGGGCTCTACGTTCACGCCAATCACTGGATTTCCGACGCGGCCCGCGCGCGCGTGAACGACACCGGAATCGCTGAGACGCCGGACTCGCTCTATCGCGACATCAGGGTGCGCGAGTCGCTGGGGCCCAAGCGCGGACGGCTCACCCTCGATGACCTGCGCGCTGCCTTCTTCGATGACTGGGGCACGCCCTGGTCGGTCTGTCGGCCCCCGCGCCCGAACAATCGGGGCGCGATAGTCGCGACGGCCGCCATGATCCTGATGCGGCCGGGCGAGGGCCACATGGAGATCGCGCCCCTGCCGGCGCTGAACCGCAGCTTCACGACCTATCGGCTGGAGCCTGACCGGGAGGCGACGCGACGCGCGGCTGAATAGCGGCCTATTGTGCAGTGTGAATTGGTGAATTATATGTAATTCACAAAACCACCAACACGAGGGCCCCATGGACACCCGCATTGCCTCCGACAGCGCCGCCGGAACCGCCCCGTTCCGGGGCCGCATCTATGGCGACATCACCGAGACGGTGGGCGCCACCCCCCTGGTGCGGCTGAACCGTTTGCCGGCCAAGCACGGGGTGAAGGCCGAGATTTTGGCCAAGCTGGAATTCTTCAATCCGCTGTCCTCGGTGAAGGACCGGATCGGCCTCGCCATGATCGACGCCGCGGAGATGACCGGGAAACTGATCCGGGGCGCCTCGACGCTGGTCGAGCCGACGTCGGGCAATACCGGCATCGGCCTCGCCTTCGTTGCCGCCGCGCGCGGCTATCGTCTGATCCTCACCATGCCCGAGTCGATGTCGATCGAGCGGCGCAAGATGCTGAAGATTCTCGGCGCGGAGATCGAACTGACGCCGCGCGAGAAGGGCATGAAGGGCGCGATCGCCCGCGCCGAGGAGCTGCTGAAGGAAATCCCCAACAGCTTCATGCCGCAGCAATTCCAGAATGCCGCGAATCCGGCAGTGCACCGCCGCACCACGGCCGAGGAAATCTGGCGCGATACCGCGGGCGCGCTGGACTGGTTCGTCTCCGGTGTCGGCACCGGCGGGACCATCACAGGCGTGAGCGAAGTGCTGAAGCCGCGCCTGCCCGGCCTCAAGGTCGTGGCGGTCGAGCCGGAGCTCAGCCCCGTGCTGTCCGGTGGCGCGCCCGGCCCCCATCCCATCCAGGGTATCGGCGCGGGCTTCGTGCCGGACGTGCTGAACAAGGGCGTGATCGACGAGATCGTGCAGATCGGCAACGACACCGCGTTCCGGACGGCGCGCGACATGGCGGCGCTGGAGGGCATCCCGGTCGGCATCTCGTCAGGCGCCGCGATCGCGGCCGCGCTCGAGATCGGCGCGCGACCGGCCGCTTCCGGCAAACGGATCGTGGTGATCGTGCCGTCTTTCGCTGAGCGCTATCTCACGACGGCGCTGTTCGACGGGCTCTGACGGCGACTTAACCCGGATACCAGCTCGGCCTGCGCTTCTCGCGGAACGAGGCGAGCCCCTCGCGCGCCTCGGCCTGCTGGCGCGTGCGGGAATGTTCCTCGATCAGGTCGGCCAGCGTGCCGTCATCGACGAACGCGCCGGCCGAGGCCAGCGCGCGCTTCTTAGTGGCGGCCGTTGCGGCTGGCGCATTCATCAGGATCGCCTCGACCGCGCGCGCGCCCGCCGCCTCAAGCTCGGCCCGTGCCACGACCTCATGTACCAATCCGATCCGGCGCGCCTCGACGGCGTCGAAGCGCTCACCGGTAAGCGCATAGCGGCGCACATGGCGCAGCCCCATCGCCTGCGCGAGCTGCGGCAGGATGATGCCGGCCATCAGGCCCCAGCGTGTCTCGCTGATGGAGAAGATCGCGTCGTCGGCCGCCAGCACGAGATCGCAGGCAGCGGCGATCCCGGTCCCGCCGCCGAAACAGCCGCCCTGGACGAGCGCGATCGTCGGCACGGGGCAGGTGTCGAGCCGGCGGATGGCGAGCGCGGTCGCGCGGCTCACCGCGTCGTTCTCGGCCGGGGAGAGTGTCGCGACCTCGGAGATCCAGGCGAGATCGGCGCCCGCCTGGAAGTGTCGGCCATTGCCCGCCAGCGTCACGCACCGCAAACCGGCGCGCGCGCCCAGCGCATCCATCGCCTCATGCAAGCCCTGGATCAGGTCGCCGTTGTAGGCGTTGTTCACCTTCGGCCGGTCGAGCGTCACCCGCGCCGCGCCGCTTGGGTCCACCGACCACAGGACGGTGCCGTTGCCGACCGTGCCGGAGGCCGCGCTCACAGGAGCTTGCCGTAGCTATCCTTCAACGCGATCAGCCCGTCGCGCACTTGGTAGACATCGAGGCCATAGCGGTCGAACGGTTTGCCGTCGGCGTCGATGCCGGTCATGCGGAAGGTGCCGAACAGATGATCCCCCGCACGGTGGATTCGCGCTTCGGAGATCTTCACCTCGCGCGGCTTCTTGGAGCCCGCCGCGAACTCGGCCTCAAGCGCGGCGCGTCCGCGGACCACGCGGCCAGCCGGCGCTGGACCCGCGCCTTGGCGCCACTCGAAGTCCTCCGTCACGCAGGCGGCGATCGCGGGTCCATCGCCCTTGGCCCAAGCCTTGCCGAAACGGCGGAACAGATCGTCGATGGCGTCGCTCATGCGGTTCTCCTCGGATCGGGACGCCCCATCATATCTCCCACGGCGGCGGAGAGAACGTCTCGATCAGGAAATTCACGAAGGCCGGAACCTTGGGCGCGAGATGCCGACGGTGCGGATAGACCGCATGGATCGCCACCGGTTCCTCGGCGTCGAACGGATTTAGCAGTCGCACCAGCTCGCCGCGCCGGATGGCGTCGGCCACGGTGAGACGCGTCAGCCGAACGATGCCCGCGCCCTGCAGCGCGAGCCGCATCTGCATTTCGCCCTCCGCGACCCGGCACCGGCCCGTGACCTCGATCTCGCGGATCGCACCTTCGAGGCGAAAACCCCAGCGATTGAGATAGGCGCGCTCGGGATTGACGATGCAGTCGTGCCGCGCGAGCTCATCGGGATGCGCGGGCGTCCCGCGACGGGCGAGATAGGACGGCGCGGCACAGACGATGCGTTTGTCCGCGCCGATGCGCCGCGCCATGAAGCTCGAGTCGGGCAGTTGGCCGATGCGGATCGCGACATCGATTCCCTCGCCGATCATGTCGACCACGCGATCCGTCGGCACCAGCTCGAGCTGGATCGCCGGATAGCGCGTGAGGAAACCGGGCACGATTGGCGCCAGCTGGTGGGTGCTGAAGGCCTGGCTGGTGGTGACTCGCAGGAGGCCATGTGGCGCCCCCGCCTCGCGCGCGAGGCCGCCTTCCAGCGTCTCGATCTCGGCCACGATGCGGCGCGCCGCGGCGTAGTAGGCCTCTCCGTCCTGGGTGAGATGAAGCGCCCGGGTCGTGCGCTGCAACAGCCGGACTCCCAGCCGCGCCTCCAGCCGCGTCACCAGCTTGCTGACCGCCGACGGGGTGAGGCCGAGCCCCGGCGCGGCGGCCGAAAAGCCATTGGAATCGACGACCCGCACAAAGGCGGTCATTTCGCTCGCTTGACCGATCATTTCGCTATTAATGAATATCAGTCATAAGTCTTCGTCAATAACTCATGATTATAGTTTTCACGAGCTAAATTATGTTCTGTCCATGTTTAACCGCACGGAGACTTCCATGTTTGCCACCACCTATCCGACCCTCGCCCAGCACCAGGCCCACCTCGCTGAAGCCCGTCGTTTGCGGGCGGCGGCGGTGGCCGGCGCTTTCCGGTCGATGTGGCGCGCGATTGCCGGGACGGCCGACCGGCTGGCCGGCGGCCCGGCGGCGCTGGCGCGCTGAACCGGACCCGACCCATAAATGCCAACGGCGCGGGGAGCGATCCCCGCGCCGTTTTCGTTGGGGGCGGGGCCCCGCTCAGATGTAGTAGGCGAACGCGTAGGTCGTGCCGTTCCAGTTATAGACCTCCTGGGTGTGACCCGAGGTCAGGTCGTGGTCCCAGAGCGTGATGGTCTGGATCTGCGAGGTGTTGAACACGACGTTGCCGCCGTCGGACGCGAAGCTGAGCGTCGCCGTGCCGCTCACGATCGAGAGATTGACGCCGCCGCTGGTCCCGTTCGCGCCGAGCACATAGCCGACGCTGAGCGGGCTCGCGAGCGCCGATGTGTCGTGAACGCCGGTGCCGGCCGCGAACAGGCTCGTGGTGCCGAACTGACCGAACAGCACGAGCTCATTGCTGCCGCTCGAGTCGACGATGGTGTTCGAGCCGTCGGACCGAGAGACATAGTAGTAGTCGTAGCCGGCGCCGCCCGCGAGCGTGTTGACCTCGCTCGGGTTGGTGAGATTGGTGCCCTCGCCGCCGCCGTAGAGATAGTCGGTCGCGGCGTCACCGTTCACCGTGTCGTTGCCCGCGCCGCCCCACAGCACGTCGGTGCCATTGCCGCCGAACACCAGGTCGTTGCCATCGTAGCCGGCGATCGCGTCGTCGCCGCCCGCGCCATAGGCCGTGTCGATGCCGGCGCCCGCCAAGAGCTCGTCGTTGCCGTCGCCGGTGTTGCCGACCGTCTCGCCGAGGTCGTCGCCCCACAGCACGTCGTCGCCGTTGCCGCCGAACATGATGTCCGCGCCGTCGCCGACACCGCTGTCGCTGCCCTGGCCGCCCGCCAGCGTATCGTTGCCGCCGCCGGCCACCAGCACGTCGTCGCCGGTCTGGCCGAGGAGCGTGTAGGACACGGTCGTCGCCGAGCCGAAGTTCTCGATGGCGACGATGTCGTTGCCATCGCCCGCCGCCACAACCTCGATGCCCGAGATCGCGCCGCTCGAGGTCTGCGTCGTGCCGCCGATGTTCAGATCGTCGGTGTCCTGCAGGATGATGTCGTGGCTCGAGGTGCCGAACAGCGTGTCGGCGCCGGCGGTGGGCGCGGCGCCCGCCACCAGGAACTCGCCGAAGACGACGTCGCGCGACCAGTTGCGCACGATGCCCGAGTCGCTCACCAGCGAGCTGGTTCCCGCGCCGGTGGAGAAGGTGATCGTGGCCGTGGTGCCCGCGCCGATCGTGTTGTCGGCTCCGAAATGGATCAGATCGCCGGCGTCGCCACCGTAGATCGTGTCGGTACCGGCACCGCCGTAGATCGTGTCGACACCGCCGGTCGTGATCGCGTTCTCGTCGCCGAAGATAGTGTCGTTGCCATCGCCACCGAACAGCAGATCGCCCGCGCCGGCGCTACCGGGACCACCCGGGTACTGGTCGCCGAACAGCGTGTCGTCGTTGGCATCGCCGTGTCCGCAACGGAGCTGCCGATGATCGCCTCGACGTCGGCGTCGACGCGGTCAAAGCCCTGCCCGCCTGCCGAGGTGATCGTGCCAGCGGCCAGGTCGACCGTGATGCCGTCGGTGTATTGGGCGTAGTAGATGGTGTCGATTCCTGAGCCGCCGAAGAAGGAATCGTTGTCGGCGCTGCCGTGCAGCCAGTCGTTGCCGCCGTCGCCGTAGTAGAAGTCACCCTCAATGCCGCCGATCAGCGAGTCGTCGCCTTCGCCGCCGTAGAGCGTGTCAATGCTTTCGTACGCGTGGACATAGTCCGCGCCGGCGAGCCCGTAGAAGGTATCGGAGTCGCTCGAACCGGTCGTGCTGTCGTTTCCGCCGGTGCCTGTGATGATGGCCATCGTTCGTCGCTCGCGCTCGCGTTCCGCGGATCAGCGGATCGCTGGGGTGGGCTGAGCGGTGGCGGCAGAACCCTGGAAGATCGCGGCCAGAACCTTGCCCTGGGAGGCACCGGTTGCAGCCGACAGGCTGGATGGGGAAATATATCCAGACACGATGAATTCCTTGGACTAACGCCTGCTCAAAATGCGCCGCTGCAGCCGGACCCGACCTCGATGCGCGGTAATGCGCTCAGCCGGAGCCTGAAAAACTTTGAACTACAACGACGTGGCGAGCCTATCTCACTTAAAGTGTGAATTCAAGTAAATCGTTCAACGCACTGAAAAAACTTGTTTCTTTGCCAATGACACCACCTGTTTTTGGTCTCATAAAGAAACGCACAAAGGGGGGCCGGATGGACACGCTGGTCATCGTCAATCCGGCGGCCAACAAGGGCAACGGCGCTCGGCGCTGGCCGGCCTGGGAGCGCTCGATCCGTGCCCTGATCCCGGATTTCGCCGTCGCCTTCACCGACCGGCCCGGCCACGCCACGGCCCTCGCGCGGGCAGGCCTCGAGCGCGGGGTGCGCCGGTTTCTGGCGGTGGGCGGCGACGGGACGGTGAATGAGACGCTGAATGGCCTGCTCGATGAGGACGGGCGGCTGCGCGCGGAGGATGCCGTGCTCTGTCCGATTCCCGCCGGGACCGCCAACGAACTTTGCCGAACGCTCGGGACCTTTGGCGATCCGATGGCCCCGATCCGGGCGGCGTCGTCGGGTCGAACCCGGCCGCTCGATCTGCTGGAGGTGAGGTGCACCGGTCTCGACGGCGCGCCGGTGCGCCGCTTTGGCTATCTGATCGTCTCTCTGGGCGCGGCGGCCACCATCGCCTATCGCACCTCGCAGTCGCGCTGGGTGAAGAAGCTGGGTTCGATCGCCTACCTGGTCATGACGCCGCCGGTGACGCTCGGATATCGCCATCGCGGCGTGGCGATCTCGATCGACGGGGCCGGCCCGGAAACCCGCACGCTCTTCACCGCGATGGTGGCCAACACCGAAAACGGCGGCGGCGGCATGAAGCTGATGCCCGGCGCCCAGCCCGACGATGGCGTTCTGGAGCTGATCGAGATGGGCGACATCTCGCGGCTCGGCATCCTCCTCAACGTGCTGCCCAAGCTCTATGACGGCAGTCACGTGAAACATCCTGGCGTTCGGGTCAGCCGGGGAACCTCGTTCCGTTTCGACTCGGCAGTGGAGACGCTGGTCGATCTCGACGGCGAGACGGTCGGGCGCCTGCCGCTTGAGGTCCGCGTCCTGCCCCGGGCCTTCCATGTGGGGGTGGCCTAGCCGCCCCGCTCGGTAGCCCGGCCCCGAGAGCAGGCTAGTGGCGGAAGTGGCGCATCCCCGTGAAGACCATCGCCAGGCCGGCCTTGTCGGCGGCCTCGATCACTTCCTTGTCGCGCATCGATCCGCCGGGCTGGATGATCGCGGTGGCGCCGGCCTCAGCCGCGGCCAGAAGACCGTCGGCGAACGGGAAGAACGCGTCGGAAGCGACGACGCTGCCCCGCGCGGGGCTTTCCTTCAGGCCCGCCGCCTCGCCCGACTCGGCGGCGCGGATGGCGGCGATTCGCGAGCTGTCACGACGGTTCATCTGGCCCGCGCCCACCCCCACCGTCGCGCCGTCCTTTGCATAGACGATGGCGTTCGACTTCACGTGCTTGCAAACGGTGAAGGCAAACAGGAGATCGGCAAGCTCGCGCGGACTGGGCGTGCGCTTGGTCACGACCTTGAGGTCGGCCGGCGTCACGCGGCCATGATCGCGCGTCTGCACCAGGAAACCGCCGGCCACGCTGCGCATCGTCATGCCAGCACTTGCCGGATCGGGCAGCGTGCCGGCCAGCAGCACGCGCACGTTCTTCTTGCGGGCCAGGATCTCCAGCGCCTCCGGCGTCGCGTCGGGCGCGATCACGACCTCGAGAAAGACCTTGTCCAGCTCGGCCGCGGTGCGCGCCTCCAGCGTCGTGTTGAGCGCGACGATCCCACCAAAGATCGAGACCGGATCGCAGGCATAGGCCTTGCCGTAGGCCGCGAACTGGTCGGCCGCGATGGCGACGCCACAGGGATTGGCGTGCTTCACCACCACCACCGCCGGCTCCTTGAACTCGGCGACGCACTCGTAGGCCGCCTCGGTGTCGGCGATGTTGTTGTAGGAGAGCTCCTTGCCCTGGACCATGCGCGCGGTGGCGACGCCGGGCCGGCGGCTGCCGTCGCTGTAGAAGGCCGCCTGCTGGTGCGGGTTCTCGCCATAGCGCAGCGTCTGCACCCGCGTGGCCGCGACAGTGTGGCTCGCGGGGAAAGTGTCGCCGGCCTGGGCGGCGAACCAGCGCGAGATCGCCGAGTCGTAGGCCGCCGTGCGCGCATAGGCCTTGGCGGCGAGACGGCGGCGCAGCGCCAGCGTCGTGGCGCCCTTGTTCGCCGCGAGTTCAGCCACGACGTCCGCGTAGTCCGAGGGATCGACCAGGACGGTGACGAAATCGTGGTTCTTGGCCGAGGCGCGGATCAACGCCGGTCCGCCGATATCGATGTTCTCGACCGAGGTCGGGAAGTCCGCGCCGGCCGCCACCGTCGCCTCGAAGGGGTAGAGGTTCACAACCACAAGATCGATCGGTGCGATGCGATGGTTGCGCATCGCCTTGGCATGCCCCTCATCGGTGCGGCGCGCGAGGATGCCGCCATGGATCGAGGGCTGCAGCGTCTTCACGCGCCCGTCCATGATCTCGGGAAAGCCGGTGTGATCGCTCACCTCGACCACCGTGAGGCCCGCGTCGCGTAGCGCTTTGGCCGAACCGCCGGTCGAGAGCAGCTCGACCCCGTGGCCGGCGAGCGCCCGACCCAGCTCGACCAGGCCAGCCTTGTCGGACACCGAGAGCAGCGCGCGTGTGATCGGCGCGAGATCGGGCGTGGGCGAGGGAACGTAGCGAGCCGGTGCGGACATGGCGGGACTTGTAGCGGTCCCGGCCTGTGCGTTGAAAGAGGCGTGTTCTCGGGACGTCATCCGGCGGTGTCGACAATCTCCGTGACGAGGCCGAGCGCCGCCGCCTCGGTCGATTCCGGCGTCAAACGCCGGCTGCGCACCTCAGCCGCCGGCGCCGTCCAGCACCTGAACCGAAAACCCGTCTCCCTCCAAGGCGGCGACGATGTCCCGGACATGGGCGCGACCGCGGGTTTCCATGGTGACATCGAGTTCGGTCGCCTTGGCCACCACGCCGCCGAACAGGCGCTGGTGCTGGACCTCGACGATGTTGCCGCCGGCCTCGCCGATCAGGCCGGCGACGTGGGCGAGCTGGCCGGGCCGGTCGCCGATCATCAGGCGCAGGCGCGCGATGCGGCCGTCGCGCACCAGACCACGCAGCAGGACCGACGCGAGCAGGCGGGTGTCGATGTTGCCACCGCACAGCACCAGCCCGACCTTGCGGCCCCTGAAGCGCTCGGGATGGGCGAGCAGGGCGGCGAGTCCGGCGGCGCCCGCGCCCTCGGCCACCGTCTTCTCGACCTCAAGGAACAGCGCGATCGCCCGCTCGATCGCGACCTCGTCGACCTCCAGCACCTCGATCTTGAGCGCCCGTGCGATCGCGAGCGGCAGTGCGCCGATATCGCGCACGGCGATGCCCTCGGCGATGGTGTCGCCACCGGTTCGCACCGGCTGGTTGGCGAGCGTCTGGCCGAGCGCGGCATAGCCCCGGCTCTCGACACCCACGATCGCGATCCCGGGATTGAGCGCGCGGGCCGCGATGGCACAGCCCGCGATCATGCCGCCGCCGCCGACCGGCACGACCAGCGTGTCGAGCGCGGGCGCATCCTCCAGCATCTCCAGCGCGATCGTGCCCTGGCCCGCGATCAAGCGCGCGTCGTCATAGGGGTGGAGAAACACCAGCCTCTCCGCCTCGGCGAGCCGGCGCGCCTCGCTCCCGGCCTCGGCCAGCGTGTCGCCGTGCAACACCACGCGCGCGCCGTGATCGCGCGTATGGCGCACTTTCACATTGGGCGTGATGGACGGCATGACGATGGTGGCGGGCACGCCCAACCGGCCGGCATGGTAGGCGACGCCCTGGGCGTGATTGCCCGCCGACATGGCGATCACGCCGCGTCGCCGCTCGTCCTCGGACAGCAGCAGAAGCGTGTTCAGCGCGCCGCGTTCCTTGAACGAGGCGGTGAATTGCAGGTTCTCGAACTTCACCCAGATTTCCGCACCGGTGGCGCGCGACAGCGTCTGGCTCAACAGGCAGGGCGTGCGGACCACCGCGCCCGCGATACGCGCTGAAGCGGCGCGGATATCGCCCAGCGCTACGGGCAGGTCAGTCGTCACCGTTTCGCTCGCGATAGTCGCCGAAGGTCGCGTCGCGCTCGCTGAGCAGCGAGGCCACGCTCTGCCCGTCGCGGCGGAAGCGGCCCATATAGGCCTTGCTGGGCTCCGTCTGGAACGCGAGCGCCTGGAGGTCGGTGCCGGACCGGATGGCGGCGCGCAGCCCCATGATCTCCATCGCGCGATGCACCGAGCGCTTGTTGATCTGCGCGAGCTCGGTCGGCAGCTTGGCGACACGCTCCGCGACCGCCAGCACCTCGCGCTCAAGATCGGGAAGCGGAAAGGAGCGCGTCGCCCAACCGCGCGCGGCGGCCTCGCGGCCCGAAAGCGCGTCGCCGGTCAGCATCGACTCCATCGCCTGGCGCATGCCCATCAGCCAGGGATGGAACTGCATGTCGGGCGGGCTCATCAGCCGGACCGGCGGATAGCCGATCTGCGCGTCGTCGGCGACGTAGACGAGATCGCAGGCTGTCGCGAGCTCGGTGCCGCCGGCCAGGCAATAGCCATGGACCTGGGCGATCACGGGCTTGGCGAGATCCCAGATGCGGAACCAGCCATCGACCACGTGGCGCGACCACTGCCCCAAGCCGCCGGCCGTGTGATAGGGCTGGCCTTGGCGATTGTCCGCGCCGAGATCGTAGCCGGAGCAGAAGGCCGGGCCCGCGCCGCGCACGATGGTGAGCCGCACCGCCGGATCGGTGTCATGCGCCTCCAGCGCCTTGAAGATCGCGGTCCTGACCTCGTTGTTGAGCGCATTGCGCTTCTCCGGCCTGTTCAGCGTGAGGCGGCGCACGCCGGGCAGCGGCTCGTCGATCAGCAGGACGGACATCGGTCTCTCCGAATCAGGCACGCAGTCGGTCCCACCAGTCGCGGGCGCGATAGAGCGCGCCGATCGCCGGCAGGAACCAGGGATTGCCGCTGTAGAGCGGATGGTCGGGGAAGTCGCGGCCATCGAGGGGATTGACCGGCGCGTTGCCGCCGCCCGCGATGCGCCGCGCGGTCTGCGTGCCGAGATAGGTCATCATCGCCACGCCATTGCCGTTGCAGGCGAGCAGATAATGCAAACCTTCGTCGGTCCCCATGTGCGGCATGTAGTCGAGCGCGAACGCCACATTGCCGGTCCAGGCGTGGGTGATGCGCATACCCTTCAGCTGCGGGAAGCGGTCCGTCATGTAGCGATAGAGCACAGGTGCGCTCACCTCCGGCGCCGCCTGGGTGAAGCGCGCGCGGCCACCGAAGATCAGGTGTTTGCCGTTCGGCGAGGGCCGGTAGTAGGTGAGCACGCGCTTGGTATCGGCGATCGCCCGCAGCTCCGGAATGAGCGCGCTTGCGGGCTCTGGAAGCTCCTCGGTCGCGATGATGTGGCTGGCCACAGGCACGACACGTCGCTTGAGCCGGGGCGTCAGGTCGCCGGTATAGCCGTTGGTCGCGACCACGACCTCGCGTGCCTGGACCGGTCCCTTCGAGGTGAGAACGCGCCAGCCGCCGGTCACCTTCTCGATGCGCTCCACATCGGCGCGCGCCGACAAGTTCGCACCGGCGCGATGCGCGGCATCGAGCAGGCCTTTGTAGTAGAGCGCCGGATGCAGATGGCCGGAGCGGGCGACATACATGCCGCCGTAGTAGTAGTCCGACGCCATCATCTCGCGCTGGCGATCGCGCGGCACCATGCGTGCGCCGGCGCCGGCATGGGCATTGAGATCGTCGATCTTGGTCTCAAGATCGGCGTAGTGCGCCGGCGTCCAGGCGCCGAGATAGCGGCCGGTGCGGATCAGGCCGCAGTCGATCCCCTCGCGCTGAACGATATCTTCCAGCGTGGCGAGCGAGTCCGCGCCGGCGCCCAGCAGGGCCGCCTTGTCGCGTTTGAACCCCTCCGCGGCGGCACTCTTGCCTGACAGGCCTTTGCCGAGATTGACGCCGCCCGAGATCATGCCGCCATTGCGGGTCGAGGCACCGACCCCGAAATCGCCGCGCTCCAGAACCGCGGCGCCGACGCCGCGGCGGCGCAGTTCCAGCGCGGTGGCAAGCCCGCCATAGCCCGCGCCTACGATCGCGACATCGACCGAGGCCGGCGGGTCCTGCGACAGCGCATTGTCGGGCTGCCATGCCTCCCACCACCAGGGCGCGGCCTTGAAGTCGGGATGGAAGATGTCCGTCGCCACGGTCGCCCTCCGTCAGAAATCGGTGACCTTGCCGTTGAACTGCCAGTCGCCGTAGCGCGTCGGCTCGGGCCCGGGCGGGCCGCCGATCTCGGGCACCTTCTTCGCGGGCGCGGCAGGCGGCGTTTCGGAGGCGGGCGGTGTCGGCGCGTCGGCGCGCGGTTTCGGATCGGGCTTGTCGGTCATGGCGCGACTGTAGGCAGCCGCCGGGCGCGCCGCCAGTGCCCGCCTTGATCCGCCCCAATTGGGTTCTATCTTGGGGGCATGAATTACTTCCGCACGGCGCTGCTCCTGGCCGCGCTTACGGCGTTCTTTCTCGCCATCGGCTTCATGGTGGGGGGCGAGGGCGGCATGATCCTGGCGCTGGTCGTGGCCATGGCCATGAACCTCTTCGCGTACTGGAACAGCGACCGCATGGTGCTGTCGATGAGCCATGCCCGCGCGGTGGGGCCCGAGGAGGCGCCGCAGTTCCACGGCATCGTGGCCGAACTTGCCCAGCGCGCCGGTTTGCCCATGCCCAAGGTCTACATCGTGGACGAGGCGCAGCCCAACGCGTTTGCCACCGGGCGCAGCCCGGAGCGGGCTGCGGTGGCGGCGACCAGCGGGCTGTTGCAGAACCTCAGCCGCGAAGAGATCGCGGGCGTGATGGCGCACGAGCTCGCCCATGTGAAAAACCGCGACACGCTCATCATGACCGTCGCCGCCACCATCTCGGGCGCGATCGGCATGATCGCGAGTTTCGGCGGCATGTTCGGCGGCGCGCGCGATGAGAACGGCCGGCCAATGGTGAATCCGATTGTCGCGATGGCGGCGATGATTCTCGCGCCGCTCGCCGCCTCGCTGGTGCAGATGGCGATCAGCCGCAGCCGTGAGTACGAGGCCGACCGGGTGGGCGCGGAGATTTGCGGCAATCCGCTGTGGCTCGCCTCGGCGCTGGCCAATCTCCATCGCGGCACCCAGGCACTGCCCAACCATGCCGCCGAAGCTAATCCGGCGACCGCGCACATGTACATCGCCAACCCGCTGTCGGGCGGCGGGCTCGCGAGCCTGTTCTCCACCCATCCTCCGATGGAAGAGCGCGTCGCGCGGCTGGAGGCGATGGCGCAGAACTGGCGTGGCGGAGGCGGACAACGCGGCTGGCCCGGCGCGCCGGCGCCCGCGCCTCGTGCCACGACGCGCGGCCGCAGCTCGATCCCGCAAAGCGGCGACGAGCGTAGCGGGCCGTGGCGCTGAGGAGGACGGCTACCGCCTGGGCGGCAGCGCCGCCGGCGGCTCGCCGAGATCGAGGCCCAGCACCTTCTCTCCGCGCGACACGATCTTGTCGGCGGAGACTTCCAGGTCCCTGATATCCTTGTCGGCCTGCGCGAAGTGCCTGCGCAGATTGTCGGTGCGTTCGCCCAGCCGCCGGACGTCCTCCAGCAGCAGCGACACCGCTTTCTGGATCTCGCCGGCCTGCTCGCGCATGCGAACGTCTTTCAGGATGGCGCGCACGGTGTTCAGCGTGGCCATCAACGTGGTCGGCGACACGATCCAGACGCGGGCGCGGTAGGACTCGTCCACCAGACCGCCGAAGTTGGCGTGCAACTCGGCATAGACCGCCTCTGACGGCAGGAAGAGTAACGCGGACTCGGCGGTCTCGCCCGGCACGATGTACTTGTCGCGGATATCGCCGATGTGCTTGCGCATCGCCTGCTGGAAGCCGCGCTGCGCCTGCACAAGCGCCGCCTGGTCGCCCGGCGCCGCCGCGCGCAGCGCCCGGTAGCTCTCGAGCGGGAACTTGGCGTCGATCGCGATCGAGCCGGGAGGATTGGGCAGCCGCAGGAGGCAATCGACGCGCGTGCCGTTGGACAGGCTCGCCTGAATCTCGAACGCGTCGGGCGGGAGCGTCTGCGATACCAGATCGTTCAGCTGCACTTCGCCGAAAGCGCCGCGCGCCTGCTTGTTGGTCAGGACCTCCTGGAGGCTCACCACCTGCGTTGAGAGCTCGCCGATCTTCTTCTGCGCCTCGTCGATCCGCACCAGCCGCTCGCGCAGATCGGTGACGGCCTGGCCTGTGGCCTTCTCGTTGCGGTCCAGTCGCTCATCCAGCGCCTTCGACACCGCGCGCTCCTGGTCGCGCAGCGAGCGCTCGACGCGCTGCACGGTCTCGGCCTGCTGGCTAAGCGCCAGGGTGAGCTGCTGGCGCATCTGGTCGCCCTCACGGCCACCCCCGCGCCGCAGGGCGACGACGAGAAGCGCGGCGAGGAGCAGCGCCAGGACGGCGAGCAAGACGACGATCAGCGTATCCATGCCGGCGCCATAGTGCCATGAAATGGCGCCCGGCTTGAACGTCTGCGGCCGCTGCGGCGGTTAGCCCTTTGCCTCCTCGGGCTTAGGCGTGCTGGGCTCGTTGGTAGGGGGGTGCTGTCTCGTCGAGCTTCTTGCCAGCGGCATAGGTGGCGGCGCTGACGCCGAGCAACGAAAGTAGTGACCAGGGAATGTCGGGCATAGTGCAGGAAGACGCAGTGCAGAGCGACGCAGCCTTGAGCAAGAAGATCAAGTAGCTGAATGCTATTGCGAACGAGAACACCAGAAGCTGAAAACGCGCAGTGCTGGCTTGGCGTGAAATGCCATCCTTGAGAAGAGTATTGACGTCAATCGAGCCAACGGCGATGCGATAGGCGATCGTGAAGGCTATGGCCAGGAGCGCAACGCCGGCGCCGACCGCAAGCAAGCCCGATAGTTCCCCAATCTGTAAGGACGTACTCATTGTCGGCTCCTCCTTTGGCTTGCGGCGAAAATGTCGAACAGTGACAGGGCGTCCTTGGCCTGGAGCGTGCTGTTGAGCTTGGCGATTCCGTAAATGCCGCCACTCAGCAGTGTCGCGGTGAGCGTCTCGTCAAGTGCGGGGAGTGCGGACGCCTTCCCGTCGGCCAGGCTGATTGTGACGCTCCGCAGATAGACAATGGCCACAACCACCGAGGTTCCTACCAGCTGCAGCCGGGCGAGACTGAATCCCCCGGCATGCTTGTCGACCAGCAGGCCCTTGAGGCTGAGGCGATTGGAGAACGCCGCGTAGACGAGCGCGAACAACAAGCCGCCAAGAGCCAGCCAGGCAAAGCCCGCTATAATCTCCACTGCCTGCGCCAATTGCATGGTGGGTCAACCCGCGGCCTGCAGATAGTTGCCATGGACCCAGCCAGTCAGCTGGTTGCCTGAGGCAAGCACAGCACTCACGAACCGCCAGTCGCCCTCCGTGCCTCTCAGCTCGACGATCTGGCCCTTGGGCAATGGTCCACCCTGCTTCTTCGGGAAGGTCACGCCGGCACCGTCGCGGATGTTGAGCACGTCCGTCGCGACCATCCTAACGATCGAAGGTGCCCCCCCCCTCTTCACGGCCCCGCACCCGCGAGCGAAAGCTTGAGAGCGGAAACGCCGGGCCCGGGTCCCACTTGTCGGTTCGGAAATCCTCGTGGCCGATGATCTCCGTTATGCCGTACTGGGCGACAATCGCCTGAGCGACCTCATTGACCTTGGCAAGCTGCGTCTCGGTGTAGGTTGGCCATCCTAGTATGGCGCCGCCGGGCGTATTGAAATGCGGCGCCTCAAGGACATCGACAGCCGGGTCGCCCTCATGACCGGCGTACGTCGCCTGCGTATCTGTTCGCCATGTCCCGGCTACTTTCGTCAGCTTCCCCCAATTCACCATCTCGATGCCGATGGACCATGAATTGATGTCTGCCCGACCCCGCCACATCCCGCCGCCCGCGTGCCAGGCGCGCCGGTTGAACAAGGCGCACTGGGCGACTTCGCCGTCTCGTCCGACCACAACGTGCGCTGACGCCTTTGCTTCTGGATTGGAGAACCAGCTCACCGCCCCCGCGAGGTTCCCACCAGCCGTATATTGCATGACCAGCAACGACGGTGAGATTTCGACGTCCTGGCCGTTGCGTCCTTGATTGGGGGTGCGCTTGAAGGGCACTGGCGTGTCATCGTCGTTGTACAGCGCGTGATTGATGATCTTCATCGAGGCCTCTCCCGGTACACGCATTGATAGTGTAGGCGGTGCCTTGATCAACGGTCAACAGGCAATCGACAAGTCGGGGTGCGACGGCTATTCCGAGACTATGCCTCCCATGCCGCAAGATCCCGACGTTTGGCTATTCGACCTCGACAACACGCTCTATCCCGCGCGCTGCAATCTCTTCGCACAGATCGACGTGCGCATCGGTCGCTACATCGCCGAGCGGCTGGGCGTCTCGCCGGAAGAAGCGCGGGTTGTTCAGAAGAAGTACTGGCGTGAGCACGGCACCTCGATGCGCGGGATGATGAGCCTGCATGGCGTCGACCCGCGGCAGTATCTCGCCTATGTGCACGATATCGACTATTCGCCCGTGCCGGCTGCGCCCGCGCTCGATGCCGCGCTGGCGGCGCTGCCCGGCCGCAAGCTGATTTTCACCGCAGGCGATGTGGCGCACGCCGAGAAGGTCATGGAACGGTTGGGCGTCGCACGGCATTTCGAGGCGATTTTCGACATCGCAGCCGGCGACTGGTGGCCAAAGCCCCACCGCCAGATCTACGAGACATTGGTGAAGCTTCACAATGTCGATCCGGCGCGCGCCGCTTTCGCTGACGACATCTCGGTGAATCTCAAGCCTGCGGCCGACATGGGCATGCGCACCGTGTGGGTACGCACCCACGAGAGTGTGGCGCGCGCGGCCGACAGCGATCTGTCCCATATCGATCACCAGACCGACGATCTTGCCACCTGGCTGACGGACTGGGTCGCAACACGGAGCCAACGATGAAGATCCTGTTTCTGGGGGCCGGCGCGGTCGGCGGCTATTTCGGTGCGCGTCTGCACCAGGCTGGCGCCGACGTGACGTTTCTGCTGCGCGAGCCCAGGGCGGCGAAGATCGCCGCGGGTGGGCTCGTGGTGAAGAGTCCGCGCGGCGACGCCACGGTGCCGGTGAAGGTCGTTACCTCGGGAGCGCCCGGCAGCGGCTACGATCTCGCCGTGCTGACCTGCAAGGCCTACGACCTTGAAGGCGCGATGGATGCGATCGCGCCGGCGGTCGGTCCGGGCACGGCCATCGTGCCGCTGCTGAACGGCTTGCGCCACATCGACACGCTGCGCGCGCGCTTCGGCGGATCGCGCGTGGTCGGCGGTCTCGCGCGCATCGGCGCGGTGCTGGGGCCGGAGGGCGAGGTGCGCCACACCAGCCCGTTCGCGGCGCTGTCGTTCGGGGAGTTCGGCGGCGCGGCGGCGCGGCAGTCGCTTCGCGATCTCGACGCGGCGGTGAAAGCCGCCGGCATCGAGGGCGGCCTGCACGACAAGATCGAGCACGACCTCTGGAGCAAGTGGATCATGCTCGCCTCGCTGGCATCGATGTGCTGTGCGCTGCGCGGCGTCACCGGCGACATCCTCGCGAGCGAGGACGGCATGGCACTGATGCTGGAAACCGTCGACGAGTGCCGCGCCGTGGCCGCCGCCGCCGGCTTCGATCCGGGTGAGACGGGCATGGCCACGGTGCTCCAGTATCTGACGCAGCGCGGCTCGAAGTTCGCCGCCTCCATGCTCGCCGACCTGGAAAAGGGTGGACCGGTCGAGGCGGCCCATGTAGTGGGCGACATGCTGGCCCGGGCTCGCGCCGCCGGTCTCGCAGCGCCAAACCTGCGCTTCGCCAACGCCGCGCTGCAAACCTACGAAGCCCGCCGCGCGCGGGGCGGGCTGCCGGGATAGAGCGACTCCTGCTGGCCGCGCCGCGAGGGCCCCTCGCGGGCGCGGTTCTCTCTGAGCTGAATGCCGTCTAGCCGCGGCGGCCGAGCGAGGCGTAGGCGGCCAGCGCGGCGTGGTTTACGAGGTCACTGACGGTCGCGCCCATCTGCACGATCTGGACCGGCTTCTGCAGGCCGTCGATCACCGGGCCGATCACCGTGACGCCGCCCAGCCGCTGCATGAGGCGCGAGGAAATGTGGGCGGAATGCAGGCCCGGCATCACCAGCACATTGGCCGGGCCGGTGAGACGCGTGAAGGGATAGGTGCCCTTCATCAGCTCGTAGTCGAGCGCCACGTCGGCCTGCATCTCGCCCTCGAATTCGAAATCGACATCGGACGTTTCCAGGAGGCGGATCGCCTTGCGGATGCGGTCGGTGCGCTCGATCTCGCGGCTGCCGAAATTGGAGAAGGAGAGGAACGCCACTCTGGGCTCATGGCCCATCTGGCGGGCGTTAGCGGCCATCTGGCGGGCGATGGTGGCCAGCTGCTCGGGCGAGGGTGTTTCGTTCACCGCCGTGTCGGCCAGGAACACCGTGCCCTGCCGCGACACCACGATGGAGTAGCCGATCGGCACCATGCTCTCTTCGGCATCGACCACGCGCTTCACGTCGATCCAGCACTCGGGGAAGCGGCGGGTGAGGCCGGTCACCATGCCGTCGGCATCGCCCATCGCCACCATGCAGGCGCCGAAAACGTTGCGACCCTGGTTCACCATGCGCTGCACGTCGCGCCGCAGGTAACCGTCGCGCTGCAGGCGGCCATAGACATGGTCGGTGTAGCGTGCGTTTCGGGTGGACAGCCGCGCATTGTGGATCTCGAGGCCGCGATCGTCGGCAATGCCGAGCGACTTCATCGTCTCGCGCACCTCGGTCTCGCGGCCGATCAGCACCGGTGTACCGTAGCCGTTGTCGCGGAACACGATGGCGGCGCGGATGGTGCGCTCCTCTTCGCCTTCGGCGAACACGATGCGCCGGGGGTTGGCCTTGACCTGCTCGAACAGCCCCTGCAGCCAGTGGTTCGTGGGATCGAGCCGGCCGGACAGCTGGCGGCGATATTCGTCCATGTCGACGATCGGCTTGCGCGCAACGCCCGAGTCCATGGCCGCCTGCGCCACGGCCGCCGACACTTCGGCGATCAGGCGCGGATCGAACGGCACCGGCACGATGTAGTCGGGGCCGTAGCGCAGCCGGCGACCCGAGTAGGCGCGATCGACTTCGTCGGGCACATCCTCGCGCGCGAGCTTGGCCAACGCTTCGGCAGCGGCGATCTTCATGCCCTCGTCGATGGTGCGCGCGCGCACGTCAAGCGCGCCGCGGAAGATGTAGGGGAAGCCCAGCACATTGTTGATCTGGTTGGCGTAGTCGCTGCGTCCCGTCGCGATGATGGCGTCGGCGCGCGCGGCCTTCACCTCCTCCGGTGTGATCTCGGGATCGGGATTGGCCATGGCGAAAACGATCGGCTTGGCGGCCATGGAGCGCACCATCTCCTGGGTCACCGCGCCCTTTACCGACAGGCCGAAGAACACGTCGGCCCCCTTCATCGCGTCCTCCAGCGACCGCGCCTTGGTGCGCACCGCGTGGGCGCTCTTCCACTGGTTCATGCCCTCGGTGCGGCCCTGCCAGATCACGCCCTTGGTGTCGCAGAGAATGGCGTTCTCGTGCGGTAGGCCCATCGCCTTCACGAGTTCGATGCAGGCGATCGAGGCCGCACCCGCGCCGTTCACCACCATCTTCACATCCTTGAGGTCGCGGCCGGTCAGGTGCAGGGCGTTGATCAGGCCGGCGGCCGACACGATCGCGGTGCCATGCTGGTCGTCGTGGAAGATCGGGATATCCATCAACTCGCGCAGTCGCTGCTCGATGATGAAGCACTCCGGCGCCTTGATGTCCTCGAGATTGATTCCGCCGAAGCTTGGTCCGAGATAGCGCACCGAGTTGATGAACTCGTCGACATCGCGGGTATCGACCTCAAGGTCGATGCCGTCGACATCGGCGAAGCGCTTGAACAGGACGGCCTTGCCTTCCATCACCGGCTTGCCGGCGAGCGCGCCGAGATTGCCCAGTCCCAGGACGGCCGTGCCATTGGAGATCACCGCCACCAGATTGCCCTTGGAGGTGTAGTCATAGGCGGTCGAGGGATCGCGGGCGATCTCAAGGCAGGGCGCGGCGACGCCCGGCGAATAGGCGAGCGCCAGATCGCGCTGCGTCGTGAGCGGCTTGGTCGCGACGACCTCGATCTTGCCCGGCCGGCCGGCCGCGTGCATGCGCAGCGAATCGAGGTCGAGGTCGGTGTAGGTGCTGATCGCGGCTTCCGAGCCTTTGGCGGCCATTCATTACTCTCCCTGAGGCTGCTCATATTGGCGGCATTCCACCTTCGGTGCCAGCGTGCCGGCATGGTAGACCCTGAGCGGACCGCCATGCCCGACAGCAGCCCCTCCGCGCCGGCCGCGATTCCCGCCGATGCGACGCCGATGATGCGCCAGTACCTGTCGCTGAAGGCGCGGCATGCCGACCATCTGCTGTTCTATCGCATGGGCGATTTCTACGAGCTGTTCTTCGACGACGCCGTGCGCGCGTCGGCGGCGCTCGACATCGCGCTCACCAAGCGTGGCCAGCACCTGGGCGAGGACATTCCGATGTGTGGCGTGCCCGTGCACAGCCACGAGGCCTATCTGTCGCGACTGATCCGCAAGGGCTTCAAGGTGGCGGTCTGCGAGCAGACCGAGGACCTGGCAGAAGCCAAGAAGCGCGGTGCCAAGTCGGTGGTCGAGCGCGCCGTCGTGCGGGTCATCACGCCGGGCACCCTGACCGAGGACACGCTCCTCGACGCCCGCAGCCACAACTACCTCGCTGCCATCGCCGAGGCGCAAGGAGCGCTGGCGCTCGCCTGGCTCGATCTCTCAACTTCCGATTTCGCCGCCCGCCCGATCGAGGTGGCCGCACTGGGGGCCGCACTCGCGCGGCTGGCACCGGGCGAGGTGCTGTTACCCGACCGGTTGCTGGCGCGCGATGGCGTGAAGGCCGCGCTCGCTGACTGGGCGGATGCGCTGACGCCGCTGCCGGCGGCGCGGTTCGACAGCGACAATGCCCGCAAGCGGCTGGAGGCCGCCTATCGCGTGGCGGCGCTCGATAGCTTCGGTGCATTCAGCCGGGCCGAGATCGCCGCCGCCGGCACGCTACTCGACTATGTCGAGCTCACTCAGGCCGGGAAGCGCCCGCAGCTCAGCCCGTTGCGCCGCGAGTGGCCTGACGAGGCGATGGAGATCGACCCCGCCACGCGGCGCAACCTCGAGCTGGTGCGCGCCCTCGATGGCCGGCGCGACGGCAGCCTGCTCGCTACGCTCGATCGCACCTTGACCGGCCCCGGCGCGCGATTGTTGGCCGATCGCTTGGGCGCGCCGCTCACGGACCGCGCCGAGATCGACCGCCGTCTCGATCTGGTGCAGCTCTTCGTCGAGCGCACCGCGCTGCGCGAGCGCGTCCGCGAGGCGTTGAAGCGCGTGCCTGACATCGAGCGCGCTTTGCAGCGGCTGTCGGTCGGGCGCGGGGGGCCGCGCGATCTCGCCGCCCTTGCTTCCGGCCTTGAGGGCGCCGGCGCGCTCGCTGTGCCGCTGGGCGCCGAACCGGAGGCGCTGTTGCCCGCGCCGGCGCCCCTCGGCGCACTGGTGGCGGCGTTGCGCGATCACGAACCGCTGGTCGCGGCGTTGCGCGACGCGCTGGTGGAGGAGCCGCCACTTGCCGCCCGGGATGGCGGCTTCGTGCGAGCGGGCTACCGCGCCGATCTCGACGAGCAGCGCGGCTTGCGCGACGACAGTCGTCGCACGATCGCGGCGTTGGAGGCGCGGTACCGCGGCGAGACCGGCGTCGCCTCGCTCAAGATCCGCCACAACAACATGATCGGGTACCACATCGAGCTGTCGACCCAGCACGCCGAGCGGCTCGATCTCGCCAAGGTGGGATTCACGCGTCGCCAGTCGATGGCCAACGCGCAGCGATTCTCCACGGCCGAACTCGCCGATCTGGAGACGCGCATCGGCCGCGCCGCCGATGGCGCGCTCGCGCTCGAGCTCAAGGTGTTCGACGCGTTGGTGGCTCAGGCGATGGAACGGGCGGTGCCGGTGGGTGCGGCCGCCCGGGCGCTCGCAGCGCTCGATGTAGCGGCGGCGCTGGCCGAACTCGCCGTCACCGAGCGCCATGTGCGCCCGGTGCTGGCGGACGACCGCCGCTTCACCGTCGCTGGTGGCCGCCATCCGGTGGTCGAGGCGGCGCTACGCCGCCAGGGCGGACAGGCCTTTGTGCCAAACGACTGCGAGGCCGGCCCCGAACGGCGGCTCTGGCTGCTGACCGGCCCCAACATGGCGGGCAAGTCGACCTTCCTCCGGCAGAACGCGCTGATTGCGGTGCTGGCGCAGGCGGGATGCTTCGTGCCGGCGACGCATGCCGAGATCGGCATCGTCGACCGCCTGTTCAGCCGTGTCGGTGCCGCCGACGATCTGGCGCGTGGCCGATCCACCTTCATGGTCGAGATGGTCGAGACGGCGGCGATCCTCAATCAGGCGAGCGAGCGCAGCCTCGTCATCCTCGACGAAATCGGCCGCGGCACCGCCACCTTCGACGGCCTGTCGATCGCCTGGGCGACGCTCGAACATCTGCACGAGTCCAACCGCTGCCGCGCGCTCTTCGCCACCCATTTCCACGAGCTGGGCGCGCTCGCCGCCCGTCTGCCGGCACTCGCGCCGCACAGCATGCGCGTGAAGGAATGGCAGGGCGAGGTGGTGTTCCTGCACGAGGTGGTGGCGGGCGCCGCCGACCGCTCCTACGGGCTGCACGTCGCGCGGCTGGCAGGCCTGCCGGAGGCGGTTCTGTCGCGCGCCAGCGAGGTGCTGGCGGCGCTGGAGCGAGGCGAGCAATCCGGCGCGGTGAGCAAGCTCGCCGACGATCTGCCGCTGTTCGCTGCCGCGCCGCCGCGCCCCTCGGGAACCACTGCCGCACCACGGCGCGAGTCCGAGGTCGAGGCGGCGCTTGCGGCGGTCAATCCGGATCAGCTCAGCCCGCGCGAGGCGCTGGAGCTGCTCTACGATTTGCGCGGACGCATCCCGCGATAGGGACGGTCGTCGGGCTCGGGTGGCTCCCAATCGGCGAGCTGGCGGAACACTTGAGCAAGCACACCACCGCCCAGCGCCAACAGGACGCAATCGAACAGACGGGACGCGCCCGCCAACAGCGACGGCGCCCACGGCTTGCGCGGCAGGTGCTGAACGCCCCAGGCGCAGAGGGTCAGCATTGTGAGGGACAGGAGTGCGAGCACGAGGATCATCGCGAACAAGCCGGGCCGCGCGGGCTTGCCGGTGTCCCAGGCCTCGTCGATCGACATGCGCGCGCCGGCGGAGGCGGCGGGCAGCAGCAGCGCGATGAAGGCCAATGCCATCGACCAGATCACAAGATGCGGCAGCCACGGCAGAACGCTGCCGAGAACGTAGGCGACGGACTCCGCGGCGCCGATATCCTTCAACCAGTCGTACACGTAGAAGTGGGGCGCGAAAGACAAGCCCAGCGCCACGACCACCATGCCGCCGGCGACGGCAAGAAAGCGCGGGCGGATCAGCGCGGCGCGCAGCGCGTCGACCTCATCGCAGGGGCTAGCATCCTCGAGCAGCGCGATCCGCATCCAGCGATCGAGGAAGAAGGCATAGACCAGCGAAAACAGCAGGTCCCAACCCCAATGCTCGCGCAGACCGTGAAAGCGATTGTCCCAGGCCAGCACGAACTCGATGCTGACGGTCAGCACGGCGACGACGAACGCGGCGGCCCAGAAGGCCGCCTGGTTGCGCAGCCACAGCGCCACCGAGTCGACCAGCATCCAGCCGATCGCCGGGGTCTCCGCGGACCCGCGCTCGGTCACTACATGCTCCTGCGCGCGAGCGCGGCGCCCTCGGCCAGCGCGCGCAATTTGCCGTAGGCGGTGGCGAGCGTCATCGGCGCCATGCCGCAATTGGTGCTGGCCTGAATGCGCTCCGGCTCGACATACCGGGTCGTTTCCTTGAGAACCGCCGCGACTTCCGCCGGTGTCTCGACACGATCCGACGCCACGTCGATGGCGCCGACCAGCACGGTCTTGGTACGCAGCAGCGCGATCAGCTCCATCGGCACCCGCGAATTGTGACACTCCAGCGAGACCTGGCCGATGCGGCTGCGATCGAGCGCCGGGAAGGTGTCGGCATATTGCCGCCAGCTCTCGCCCAGCGTCTCCTTCCACTTGATGTTGGCCTCGATGCCGTAGCCGTAGCAGATATGCACGGCGGTCTCGCATTTGAGGCCTTGTGCCGCCCGCTCCAGCGCGGCGATGCCCCACTCCACCGTCTCGCGCATGTAGACATTGAACGCAGGCTCGTCGAACTGGATGACATCGACGCCCAGAGCCTCGAGATCGCGGGCTTCCGCGTTCAGCAACTCGGCGAAGGCGAACGCCATCTTGACCCGGTCGCCATAGTGCGCGTCGGCCAGCGTGTCGATCAGCGTCATCGGGCCCGGCAGGGTGAACTTCAGTTTTCGCGCGGTGGCAGCGCGCGCGACGCGAGCCTCGCGCTCATGCACAAAGCTCCGACGCGCAAGTTCGGCCACCACCGTCGGGCAATCGGCCTCGTAGCGGTTGTTGCGGATACCGATCCGTTGCTTGCGCTCGAAATCGACGCCGGAGATCTCGGCGAGAAAGCCGTGCACGAAATGCTGCCGCGCCTGCTCACCATCGCCCACGATATCGATGCCTGCCTCTTCCTGGCGGCGGATCGACAGCAGCGTGGCATCGTCTTTCGCCTCGCCCAGCGGTTCGCCGGTGAGCGTCCAGGGCGCCCAGAGCACATTGGGTGCCGCGAGCCAGGAGGGCTTTGGCAGGCTGCCCGCCAGGGTCGTTTCGAACATCTCAACTCCTTGTCAGCGCAGGTGCGGCAGGGGCGGCCGGTGCGCCGGTGTCGCCCGTTCCCGGCGCGATGATCTGGCCAAAGGTTCCGGGCGCGCGCCAGTTCAGCGTGCCGAAGGCGCCGCAACTGCCACACACCGAATGCCAGGTCTCGTGATGCGCGCCACAAGCGTGGCAGCGCCACGCCCGGTCTGCCGGCGCCTCGGCGGCGCGCTGCAGCCATTCGCGGACGCGCGCGGGATCGCCGCCGGCACGCTCCTCGACTTCGGCCATCATGCGACAGGCGCGGGTCGCGGGTGCCGTGCCGCCGGCGGCCATCAGATGCCGACGCGCTTCGCCCCAGAGACCGGCCTCGATCGAGACGCGGGCAAGCGCCAGATGCGCTTCGAGATCGTCTTCCTTGCCGTGCACCAGGCGTCGCACGACGGCGACCCGCTTCAGCGGATCGCTCTCGCCCGCCGCCTTGAGATAGAGCGGCACGAGATCGGGGTGAGGCGCCAGCGTCCAGGCCCGTTCGAGCGTGCGCTGCGCGCGCTTGGCGTCGCCGCCTGCCAGAGCCAGCTCGGCGTAGCGCAGCGAGACCGCCGTGCGTTCGGGGGCCAGCGCGAACGCGTCGCGGGCGCGGGCGAGCGAGTCGGCGGCGCTTGCCTCCGCCGAACGACTGCGCTCGACCAGCAACAGGGCCTTCAGCGTGCGGCCGCGCTCCGCCGGCACGACTTTGTGGCGCAGGCCGGACTCGAGAGTGGCCTGGGCTTCGGCGAAGCGGCCGCTCTGGGCCTGCATGTCGAACAGCGAGTGGACCACCCAGGCGGTTTGCGGGCGCAGCTCGAAGGCGCGCTCGGCATGGCCCAGCGCCTGCGCGGCGTCGCCATCTTTGAGCGCCTGGCCGATCAGACCGCGCAGTCCCAGCACGGCGGTGTGCTCGTCTTCCAGCATGGCGCGATAGGCGCGCTCGGCGCCGGACTTGTCGCCGGCCAGATGCGCGGCCTGCGCCGACAGCAGGAGCGTCAGCGCCGGCTCCGACAGCAACGATTCGGCCTTGCGCGCGTGCTTCTGCGCCTCCGCGCCATCGCCCGCCGCGACGGCAGCCAATCCCTGGGTCAACGCGCGATAGCCCTGCCGGCGACGGCTCTCGCCCCAGCACTCCAGCAGGGCGCCCGGGGCGCCGGCGATCCAGCGCCACATCAGCCACACGACCGTCGCGATCGTCATCATGACCACGATCACGACCAGCATCACACCGACGCTCGTCTCCAGCCGCCAACCGTGCCAGTCGGCGCTGACCGTGCCGGGCCGCTCGGCCAACCACACCGCCGCGCCCATCGCCAGCGCGCCGACGACGAACCACAGCACCACGCGAAGGATCATCGGCAGCTTCACCGCGCGGCTCCCAACAGGGTGACGGCGTGGGCGGCCAACCGATCGGCGGCACGTCGCGCCGCGATGTGCGCTTCGGCCCGCCCGCGCCAGGCCGCGGCGGGCGGTGCGGCGATGGCGGGCAGTCCCTGCACCAGCTCGAGCGCGCGCGCGATATCGCCGAGATCAAGCGCGGCCTCGGCGCGGGCGAGCCGCGCTTCGGCGCCATCGCCTGCCACATCGGCACCGACGCGGCGGAGCGACACCAACGCGCGCAGCTTGCCGAGCACGCGTTCGCCGAACGAATCATCGGCGAGATCGGCCGCCAGAACATTGCGCGCCATGGCGGGGAAGTCGGCGACCAAGGCCGCGCGCGCGGCGACTCCGCTTGTCGCGAGAGGCTGCAGCGTCGACACGATCTCCTTCAGCGTGGCGTCGTCACCGGCCAGTGGCGGCAGCAGCCGCAGTTCGGTCGCGAAAGGCTGGCCCGTCTCGATCGCCGATGAGAGTCGTGCCGCGATCGCGACGACGGCCGACGCGCGGGCGGCTTGCTCGGCCTTGCCGCCGCCCGTCGGGACAGGGGCCGCGGCGGCAGCCGCGACCTGCGCTTGAAGGCGCTCAACCGATGTTGCGAGAGTCTGTGCCTGCCCGCGCAGACGCGTCGCTTCCTCGCGGCCAAGCGCTGCCGATTGATCGACGGCGGCCAGGGCCGCTCGCAGGCCGGCAATCTCCTGGCGCAGCGCCGCCACATCCTTGTCGGTGTCGCCGGTGGGGGCGGGCGCCGGCGCCGGCGGTGGCACGATGGTGGCCGGACGGCGCTCCAGACTCTCGACGCGCTGGCTGAGTTCACCGATTGCGGGGTCGCGCGTCGGGGTTGGTGCCGGTCGCGCCGCGATCTCGCCCAGCGTCGTTTGGGCAGCGCGGACCCGGCGTTCGAGATCATCCAGCCGCGCGCCCAGATCGCGCCGCGCGGCGTCGGTGGCCGCCACCGCCTCGGCGCGCGCGTCGGCCGCGCTCAGCGTCTTGGGCGGCGAACCTCGCCACAGCGCCTGCATCGATTGCGGCCAGAAGGGCAGCGACGCGACCGTTGCCGCCATCACCAGCGCGGCGCCAACCAGGCCCGAGAGGAACGCGCCCACGGCGCCGACCCCGCGCCGGGGTGGCGGAGGGGTCGCAGGTTCGGGCGCGGATGGCTCGGTCATCGTCATGTCCTCGGGCGAAGGTGCGGCCGGTTGCGGGGCGCGTTCCAGCGCCTCCAGCACGGCCTGTTTGGTGGGGCGCTCGGCGGTGTCGACCGATGCGAAGGGAAGAGTGTCGAGCGCGTGTGCAACGGCGGGGCTGATCGCGACCGCTCGCACCGGGCGCAGCAGCTCCGCGAGATCCGCGCGCGTCACGAGATCGGCGAACACCTGCGCGGCCCGCGCCGAAAAGAACGGCGCGACATCGACCGCGCGCGCCTGCAGCGCCGCGCGAGCGGAGTCAGGCAGCGCCTCGACGGCTTCGGCCTCGTAGAGCGTCACCCGGCCGACCGCAAAGCCCGCGGGCTCCAGCGCCTCGGCGAAGTCAGTCGCGATCTCGGCGCCGCCGACATGCAGGATCGGCCCGCCGGCCGGGTCGAGACGGGTGCGCGCAAGGTCGGCCAGTGCCGCGCCGTCGCCCGACGCGGAGTGGACGCTGGTGAAACCCAGCCCCTCGGCGGTGGCTGCCGTGGTGTCGCCGACCGCCAGTACGGCCATGCCACGCCGCTCGGTGACGCGCGCGAGCGCCTCGGCGCCGTTGGCGCTGCTCAACAGCACGGCCTGCGCCTGCGCCAGCATGTCCTCGAGGTCGGGCGGCGGCGGCAGAGGCTGGAGCCGAAACAGCGGCGCCAGGATCGGCTGGTGTCCACGCCCGGTCAGCGCTTGCGCGAGCCGCGCCGCCTCGGTTTCCGGCCGTGTGATCAGAACGCGCATGGCCCCTCCGTAGCCGCCGGTTTCGAAGGGCGCAACGGGGACGGCGGGCTACAGAAGAACGACACCCTCATGGGCAAGAAGCTGGCGCTTGGTCGGCAGGCCACGGCCGCCGCTATAGCCGCCTTCCCGACCGCCGCTCGCCAGAATCCGGTGACATGGTACGACGATTGGAATGCGGTTGCGTGCGCAGGCGGTACCCACCGCCCGTGGGCCCGACCCGAGTTGCCGGGCGAGCCCGCCATAGGTCGCGGTCTCACCGAAGGGGATCGACTGCATGGCGACCCAGGTCTGGCGCTGCAACTCGGTGCCGTGCTGGGCGATCGGCAGGTCGAAGCGTTTGAGCTTGCCCTGAAAATAGCGGTCGAGCTGGCGCGCGGTCTCGGCCAGGAGCTTGCTGGCGGCGGGCCGTGCGGCGCGCTCGCCGGGCGCCGCCCAGCGAATCGCCGTCAGGGTCTCGTCATCGGCCTCCAGCGCCAGCCGGCCGACGGGTGTATCCAGATACTGCACAGACATGGCGAAACCGTAGCGCCGGGCCGCCGGCTTTGCCAACATGGGGCATGATCGGGGGGAAAGATAACCGGAGCGCCCGCACCGGGCGCCGGGCCGTGTTGGCCGGCGCGCTGTCGCTCACGCCTGCGCTTGCCCTGGGCCAGCAACCACAACAGCAGCGCCGGCAGTCGGCACGGGACGCGGAGGCCGCGATGCCGCCCCTCATCTTCGTTCACGGAAACGGCGATTCCGGCGCGCTCTGGATCAACAATCTGTGGCGTTTCGAGACCAATGGCTGGCGGCGCAACCTTCTGTTCGCGCCCGACCTGCCGTACCCGGAGGCCCTGCGGGACGATGCCAAGTCCGAACCCTTTCGGTCCTCGACCGCCGAGCAGATGGCGGCACTCGCGCGTATCGTCGACGACACCCGCAAGTGGACGCGCCGCCCCAAGGTGGCGCTGATCGCCTCATCGCGCGGCGGCAACACCGTGCGCAACTATCTGAAGAACGGCGGCGGCGCGGCGCATGTCAGCCACGCCGTGCTGTGCGGCGTGCCCAATCGCGGCATCTGGATCTCGGATCAGCTCTTGCCCGGCAACGAGTTCAATGGCGCCGCGCCGTTCCTGCGTCAGCTCAATGCCGGCGCCGACGATCTGATCCCGGGCGTCGAGCTGATGGCGATCCGCTCCGACAAGGCCGACAAGTACGCCCAGCCCGATGGCCGCTACATCGGCGCGCCCGGCAAGCCCACCGGCGTGGGGTTCGACGCCGCCGCGCTGCGCGGCGCGCGCAATGTCTTTCTGGAGGGGCTCGACCATCGCGAGGTCGCCTTTCACAAGCTCGCCTTCGCCGCGATGTACGAGTTCATCGCCGGCAAGCCGCCCGCCACGCTGTTCATCGCCCAGGAACCGAACCCGGTGTTGAACGGGCGCGTCACCGGACAGGCCGACGGCGTTTACACCAATCTTCCGGTGGCCAACGCCGACGTCGAGATCCACGAGGTCGATCCGCGCAGCGGCGAGCGACGCGGCAGCGCGCCGGTGCATCGTCGCACGACCAGCCCCGACGGCTGGTGGGGTCCGTTCGCGGCGCGGCCCGACGTGACGTACGAGTTCGTGCTGCGCATGGCGGGCGAACCGGTGACCCACATCTATCGGCCGCCCTTCCTGCGCTCCAGCGATCTCGTGCATCTGCGGCCGGTCGCCTTCGCCAAGGGCGACGAGACGGCGGGCGCGGTGGTGACGATGAGCCGGCCGCGCGGCTATTTCGGTCCGGGCCGCGACAAGTACCAGCTCGACGGCAAGTCCGCGCCGGGCATCGCGCCCGACGGCGTGCCCACCAGCTCGACGGCACGACAGACGTTCGACGCCCAGCCGCGCACGGTGCTCGCGACGTTCAACAACGAGACCATCGCGGTCCGCACCTGGCCCGCGCGCGAGAACCGGATCGTGGTTGCCGAGTTCCTGAACTGAGGCCCGCAGTCTGGCTCTCAGGCCAGCAAGCGTGCCGTCACCGATAGGTGTACTTGAAGTCGCAGTGGCTCGCGCCCTGCATGATGGTCTGCGTGCGCTCAAGCTTGAGTTTGGGATCGTAGCCCTCGCAGAAAGCGCCGTCGCGGTTGCAACTCAGCAAATGGCCGATCTCGCCCAGGCCCATCGCCTTGTAGGTCTCGGCGTAGCGGCAGCGCACGACGTTGAACGTGAACGTGTCGGCGGTCTGTTCCTTGACCTCGATCTCCAGCGACCCGCCCTTGGTCCAGAGATGCTGGATGTCCTGGAACGACTTGAGCGACGTGCCGCCGGGCACCGTGGCCGCAAACTGGCGCGCCTGCTCGATCGCCGAGCGCCGGACCGAATCGGCGATGGTCTTGCGTGCCACCGCCTCGCCATGGCTCGCCTTCAGCGTTTCGTAGACCTCTTTCAGGATTTCGGCCTCGATGGTCCGCTTCTCCAGCATGGAGAGACCTTCGGGATGGGGTGATTGGCTCATGGTCTGGCTCCTCGGCTTGGCACGGCGGCAGCGTAAAGCAGGATCGCCCCGGCGGAAATCGGTGATCCCTTGACAGGCCGACCCGCGAGTGAAATACCGCCGCGCATGTTCTCGCTCGCCTCCCTCCGGTCGCGACGTCGCCGCCCCCAAGAGCGGCGTGAGAACGCGCGCGCCTAGTCAGGCGCGCCGGATCGCGAAGCCGCTGGAGAACAGAGGCGGCTTCTTCCTTCCTTTTTCTCCAGTTGGCCCGAACGAGGCCCCGAACTCGAGAGAGAGAAGACCATGAGCAACAAGACCAAGCTTTTCATCGACGGCCAGCACGGCACCACCGGCTTGCAGATTCTCGACCGGCTGAAGGATCGACCGGACATCGAGCTGCTCGAGTTGCCGTTGGCCGACCGCAAGGATTTGGGTAAGCGCGCCGAGATCGCCAAGGCGTCCGACATCACCGTACTGTGCCTGCCTGATGCGGCGGCGAAGGAACTGGTGGCCGCCATCGGTGAGTCCGACACCGTCGTGATCGACGCCTCGACGGCGCATCGCGTGGCCGACGGCTGGACCTATGGCTTTCCGGAGATGGCCAAGGATCAGCGCCAGAAGCTGCTCGCCTCCAACCGCATCAGCAATCCGGGCTGCTATCCCACTGGCGCCATCGCGATCCTACGGCCACTGGTCGATGCGGGGTTGGTGCGCGCCGATTCGACGCCCGCCGTCTTCGGTGTCTCGGGCTACAGCGGCGGCGGCAAGGAGCTGATCGCGGTCCATGAGAAGCCGGACGTCGAGCCGTTCGGCCTCTATGGACTGGCGCTCGCGCACAAGCATGTGCCGGAGATGAAGAAGTATTCCGGTCTCAGCCACGCGCCGCTCTTCGTGCCGTCGGTCGGCCACTATGCCCAGGGCATGCTGATCACGGTGCCGATCACGCGCGACATCACCAAGAAGCAGGTGACGGCCAAGGACGTTCACGGCGTGCTCGCCGACCGCTACGCCGGCGAGGCTTTCGTGCCGGTGCGACCGCTCGGTGACAAGTCGTGGCTGGAACGCGACCAGTTCCTGCGCGCCGACCGCTTGACCAACACCAACACCATGGAGCTCGCCGTCTACGGCAACGATGCCGACGGCAATGTGGTGGCGATCGCCTCGCTCGACAATCTCGGCAAGGGCGCGTCGGGTGCGGCCGTGCAGTGCATCAACCTCAAGACCGGGGTCGACGAGACGACGGGTCTCGCGGCCGGCTGAGCGCACCCTCGGTTCACACTCCTTCGTTCTAGCGGCGTCGACAGCCCGTGTTCGCGGGGCGGGAACGCGCGCCTTCAAACATCAGGAGACTCCCATGAAGATCCGCGTTGGCATCGTCGGCATCAGCGGTTTTGGCGGCGGCGAGGCGTTGCGCCTGGTCGCGGGCCACCCGTCTTTCGAGTTGGTCTATGCCGCGGGCGACGGCAGCGCCGGCAGCCGGCTGGTCGACCGCTTCCCCGGCGCGCCGGCAAAGTTGGCTGAGCTGGTGATCGAGAAGTGGGATTCGGCGATCCTGCCGAAGCTCGACGTGCTGTTCGCGTCGCTGCCGACAGGTGCATCGGCCGAGGCGCTGGCCCGAGTCCCGAAGGACGTAAAGATCGTCGATATCGGCGGCGACTATCGCTACGTCGATGGTTGGGCGTACGGCCTGGCCGATATCTGGCCCGACAGAATCGCGGGCAAGAGCCGCGTCGCCAATCCCGGCTGTTTCCCCGCGGCGGCGCTCACCGCGCTCGCGCCGCTGCTGGCGCACACGCTGATCGAACCCGGCAACATCGTGATCGATGCCAAGACGGGCGTCTCCGGCGCCGGCCGTGGCGGCGGCGACAGCGCCTTCGGCTATGCCGAGACCAACGAGAACCTGGTGCCCTACGGCCTGCTGAAGCACACCCACATGCCCGAGATGGCCACAACGATCGAGCGGTTGAGCGGCGGCAACGCTTCGGGGCTGGTGTTCACGCCGCACCTGGTGCCGATGACGCGTGGCATCCTCGCCACGATCTACTGTCGCGGTCACGCGACCACCGCCGACTGCCTCGATGCGGCCCGACACTTCTATGCCGGGCGAGCGTTTGTGCGCGTGACCGACCGGCCGCCGCAAACCAAATGGGCAACCGGCTCGAACTTGGCCCTTGTGAGCTATGCAGCGGACCCCGCGCGCAACCTCGTGATCGCGATGGGCGTGGTCGACAATCTCGGCAAGGGCGCGGCCGGCCAGGCGGTGCAGAACGCGAACCTGATCTGCGGCCTGCCGGAAACCGCGGGTCTCGACGGCTTGCCGGTTTGGCCATGAGGTCCCTTGCGATCCGACCGGCGGCGGTTGCCGACGCGGCGGCCATCCGCACACTTGTGCGCGACGCCTATGCCAAATGGGTGCCGGTGATCGGCCGCGAGCCCAAGCCCATGACCGCCAACTACGAGGCAGCGGTGCGGCTGAACCGCATCGACCTCGCGCACCTCGACCGGGAGCTGGTCGGCCTGATCGAGACCATCGACCGCTCGGATCACCTCCTGATCGAGAACGTCGCCGTCGCCCCGGCGCGGCACGGGCAGGGGTTGGGCCGGGCGCTGATGGCGCATGCCGAGCGCGTGGCGCGCGCCGCCGGCTATCGCGAGGTGCGGCTCTACACCAACAAGATGTTCGCCGCGAACGTGGAGCTCTATCTGGCGCTGGGCTACCGCATCGACCGCGAGGAGGAGTCCGCGCTGGGCGTCACCGTCTATATGAGCAAGCTTCTCGGCCCCTCTGACGCCGTCGCCTCGTAGCCCCGTCAGCCGGCCGCGCCAGCGGCCCGAAGCGCCGCGATCTCGGCCGCGCCGTAGCCCAGCTCGCCCAGCACATCGTCGGTGTCGGCACCCAGCGCTGGCGCCGGACCGGCGGGCTCGGGATCGGGCGAGAAGCCGAGCCGGATCGGCGCGCTGACTGTGCGCGGCATGTCGGCCTGGCGTGTCGGAACGATGGCGCCGCTCGCCACCGCCTGGGTGTCATTGGGCACATCGCGCATCACGCCCAACAGGCCGAAGGTGATTTCACGCGCGCGCAGTCGGGCCTTCCACTCCGGCCAGGGACGCGACGCGAACACCGGATCGAGAATTGCGGCCAGCGCCACCGCGTGGGCGCGGCGTTGCTCGGTGGTGCCGAAGCGCGGATCGGCGAGCAGATCGGGCCGCTCGATCGCGGCGCAGAGTTCGGGCCACAGCTTGTCCTCGCGCACGATCGTGAGCTGGATCCAGCGTCCGTCGGCGGTGCGGTACTGGTTGGCGAGCGCGCTGCGCGGTTCGGTGCGGGGCGGTCGTGGCGCAACATAGGCGCCGAGCAGGGCGCCCTGCACCATCACCGCGTTCGACCAGAGGCCGCTGGCATAGAGCGACGTCGAGACCTCGGAGCCCTGCCCGGTGCGTTCGCGATGGAGGAGCGCCATCGCGATGGCAGCGAAGAGGTTCATACCGGCCATCTGGTCGCCCTGCGCTGGCAGCGAGAAGGCGGGCGACGCATCGCGGTAGGTGAGCGCGTCGAGGAGCCCGGAGCGCGCGAAGAACGCCGTCGAGTCGAAGCCCGGCTGGTCGGCATCGGGCCCGGTCTCGCCGTAGCCGGTAAGCGAGGCATAGACCAGCCGCGGATTGAGCGGCGCCACGTCGGCATAGCGCATGGCCAGCCGCGCGCGCACGCGGGCGGGATAGTTCACCACCATCACGTCGCTGCGCCGGATCAGGCGATCCAGCACCGCGCGCCCCTCGGGTTGTTTGAGGTCGAGCACGACCGAGCGCTTGTTGCGGTTGACCAGGTGCCAGCAGAAATTCACCGGATGCTGTGGCACCGAATGGGCCTGGCCGAGCTTGCGGTTGGGATCGCCCTCGCCCGGCGGCTCGATCTTGATGACCTCCGCGCCATAGTCGCCCAGCACCGTGGTCGCGATCGGCCCGGCGATGAAGCTCGCGAGATCGAGCACCTTGAGGCCGGTGAAGGGAAGCGTCGCCATCGCATCAGCCTGCGGCGGCGCGCCGGTACGGGTCAATCCGGTTGATGCGACTGGCGAAATCTGTTCGATTGCCGGCGCCGTGAAGTATCGCGATCCGCTCCTCGCCCTCGTTCTTGTGGGCCTCGCTGCCGTTGCGACGCAAGCCATTCCCGAACCACCGCTGGCCATCGCTGTTCTGGGCGCGCTCTGTCTCGTGGCCACCGCGGTTCTTCGGCACGCGCGCACCCGTACCGTCACCTTGTCGTTGGGATCGCTGCTGCTGGTGCTGGCGGGCGCCGAGTATGCCGCGCGGCTCGCCACCCCCCAGGCGCATGGCGTTGGGCTCTCCGTCCGCAGCGAGCCGGCGAGCTGGACTGACAATACCCAGCCCGGTGTCGGCTACGGCCTGATCGCCGATCGCACGGTGCGGGCCCGCGCCGATCTCGGCGATCGACAGGTCTATCGCGCCACCTACAGCATCGGCGACGATGGCGCTCGGCGTGTGCCGGGCAACCCGCCAAGTGGCCGTACGGCGTTGTTCGTCGGCGACTCTTTCACGTTTGGCCAGGGACTCGACGACGCCGATACGGTTGCGGCTCGGTTTGTGGCGCTCGCGCCGGGGTGGCGGGCGATCAATCTCGGTGTGCCGGGCTATGCCCCCAACAATGTGCTGCGTGGGTTCGAGATCGGTCGCACCGACCGATTCACCGGTGCGGGCGTGGATACCGTCGTGTTCTGGGCGATTCCCGCCCAGCTGGATCGCGTGATGGGCCACGTCGGTTGGATCGGCACGTCTCCGCGCTACGTGTTGGATGGCTCCGGCAAACCGGTCTTCACCGGCTCGTTCGACGCCCATCGCACCGGCGATCCGCTCCACGGGATGCGCCACTGGGCGCGGCACACGCTGCGGCTCGGTGCCCTGCTCCTGCCGGCCGAGTCCCAGGCGGGCCGCGAGAGGCTGTACCTATCGCTCGTGTTGCGCCTGGCCGAACTCATCCGGGACCGGCATGGCGCGAAACTGGTCGTGCTCCATTCCTGGCCCGACGCTGCGGAGGGCACGGTGGCGAACGCCGAACGCCGGTTTGTGTTCGAGGGACTCCGGGCGGCCGGCATCGCGCTAATTGACGCCAACGAGCCGCCGGCCGGGACAGCCGTGACCCAGCTCACGATTCCCCATGACGGGCACCCCAGCGCCGATGGCACCCGGGTGGTGGCGGAACGGCTGGCCGCATTGCTGGCGGGGCGTTGACGCGAAATCGGCCGCCCAAGCTCCGTTGACTCTCGGCCGGCGGACCTCCAGCCTTTGCTGCAACGACATCCCGGTCCACCGGGAGATCAAGGGGGAAACGCTGCCACGGGATCGCGTCCAGTGAACGCCGTCGTGCCCATGCGCAAGCTCAATCGGCCGGCACCGTCGGTCGAGGTGGAGCGCCGCGCTGACGGCACGCTGATCCTGTCGTCGGGCCTTCCGGCCGACCCCGCGCCGCCTCTTATTATCGACCGTCTGGGTGAGGCCGCGGCGCGCCGACCCGACACCACGTTTCTCGCCGAGCGGGGCGTCGATGGCGACTGGGTCAAGCTCTCCTACGGCGAGGCCTGGCGGCGGACCGGGGCCATCGCCTCCTGGCTGATCGCGCAGGGCTTCGGTCCCGGCGGGCCATCGGTCGTCATCCTGTCGGAGAACTCCATCGACCACGCCATGCTCGCCTTCGGCGCGATGCGGGCCGGTGCGGTGGTGGCACCGCTCTCGCCGGGCTGGTCGCAAGCCGCCGATCTCGCCCGGCTGGAACATGGGCTGAAGACGGTCGAGCCGGGGCTGGTGTTCGCACACGCCTCAACGACATTCGCCGCCGCGCTGGATCGCGCCGAGGCGCGGGGAGCACGCGTTGTGACGGGCGACGGGCGGCGCGGCCTCGCGCTGGCGGCGCTCGCGGCCACCTCAATCGACGCGTCGGTCGCTGAACGCCGGCGCCATATCGGGTCCGAGACGCCCGCGAAGATTCTCTTTACGTCGGGCTCCACCGGTCTGCCGAAGGGCGTGCTCAACACGCACGGCAACCTCGCGGCTGCGACCGAGATGGTGCGCGCGGTCGGCGAACCGCTCGATCCGTCGCGCGTCGCGGTCTCGCTCGATTGGCTGCCCTGGCATCACACCTGGGGTGGCAACGCCAATCTCAACGGCACGGTGCGGGTCGCGGGGACCATGCACATCGACGCGGGTCGACCCTTGCCCGGTCGCTTTGGCGAGACGCTGCGCAATCTGGCTGAACTCGGCCCCTCGGGATTCGGAACGGTGCCGGCGGCGTATCCGATGCTGCTCGATGCGCTGGAGCGCGACGCCGATTTGCGCCAGCGCTTTTTCCGAAACTTGCGCGGGCTGGGCTATGGCGGCGCGCTCCTACCGCAGGAGAGCTTCGAGCGGCTGCAGCGACTCGCCATACAGGAGTTGGGCGAGCGTCTGCCGTTCGGCTGCGGCTGGGGCATGACCGAAACGACCAGCGTCGGACTGATGGTCTACTGGAACGTCGATCGTGCGGGTCTGCTCGGCCTGCCGCTGCCGGGCGCGCGCGCCAAGCTGGTGCCGGCGGGCGATCGCTTTGAACTGCGGGTCGCCGGCCCCAACGTCATGCCGGGCTACTGGAAACGTCCCGATCTCGCCGACGAGGCGTTCGACGAGGAAGGCTTTTTCCGGACCGGCGATGCCGCGCGCTTCGTCGATCCGGCGCGGCCCGAGGCGGGGCTGGAGTTCGCCGGCCGGCTGACCGAGGAGTTCAAACTCGCGTCCGGCACCTGGGTGCGCGCCACAACGTTGCGCACACGCCTGTTGGACGCGCTGCAGCCCGAGGTGCGTGAGCTCGCGATCGCCGGACCCGATCGGCCCTGGCTGGGGGCGCTGGTCTGGCTGGGACCGTTGGCGGCGGCCGATCCCGCGGCGGCGCGGCGCCGTTTGGCGGAACGGCTGGCGGCCTGGAATGGCCGGGCGGGTGGCTCCAGCGAACGGATCCACCGGCTGATCGTGCTGGAGGAACCGCCGTCGCCGGCCGACGGCGAGATGACCGACAAACGTTCGCTGAACACGAGGCGAGTTCTTGAAAGACGGGCGACGGACCTCGCGCGGCTCTTTGCCGAACCGCCCGGGACCGACATCGTCGTGACGGGAGGCAGCTGATGCAGGCCTACATCGTGCGGCGAGTACTCGCCCTGGTCCCGACGCTGATCTTCGCCAGCCTCATCGTGTTCGTCACGGTGCGGCTGATCCCCGGCGATGTCATTGACCTGATGTTGTCGACCAACGATATCGGCGCCGACAGGAAGAGCCGTGAGCAGCTCGAGGCAGCGCTCGGGTTCGACCGGCCGATGGTGTCGCAGTATTTCCGCTGGATCGGCGCGTTCGTTCTGGATGGCAGCCTCGGTCAGTCGCTGTGGCAGAGCACTCCGGTGATGGAGGACATCCTCCATCGACTGCCGATCACCTTTGAGCTCGGCGTCTACGCGCTGGTCGTGGCCTTGCTGGTGGGCATTCCGATCGGGGTCTATTCGGCGGTCGCGCAGGACACGGTCGGCGACTATGTCGCGCGCTCCTTCGCGATTCTGGCGCTCGCGCTTCCGAGCTTCTGGGTCGGCACGCTGGTGATGGTCTTTCCCGCCATCTGGTGGGGCTGGTCGCCGGAGGTGAAGCTCATTCCGTTTTCGGAGGATCCGCTGCGCCATATCGGCCAGATGACGATCCCCGCGCTGATCCTCGGCAAGGCCTTCTCCGCGGTGGTGATGCGGCTCACCCGCACCATGATGCTGGAGGTGATGCGCCAGGACTATATCCGCACCGCGCTCGCCAAGGGGCTGGCGCCGCGCACCACGATCCTGCGGCACGCGCTGCGCAACGCGCTCATTCCGGTGGTGACGCTGGTCGGCCTCCAGGCGCCGGTGCTGGTGGGCGGCGCTGTCATCCTCGAACAGATTTTCGTGCTGCCCGGCATGGGCCAGCTGCTTCTCGAGGCGGTGAGCCAGCGCGACTATCCGGTGATCACCGGCGTGTTCCTGATCGTGGGCCTCGCGGTGGTGTTCATCAATCTTCTGGTCGATCTCAGCTACGGGCTGCTCGATCCCAAGGTGAGGTACCGCTGATGACTAGCCTCGCCCACACCGCGCCGGCCGCGGCGCCCGTGCGCTCCGGCCTCTGGAACTTCCTGGTCCGGCTGTTCCGCGACAAGCCGCTCGGCGCTTTCGGCTTCGTCGTCTGCGTGGTGTTCCTGTTCTGCGGCCTCTTCGCGGATCTGCTGGCGCCCTATGGCTTCAACCAGATCAGCCCGATCAACCGGCTGAAGCCGCCGGGCGAGAAGTACTGGTTCGGGACCGACAATCTCGGCCGGGACATGTTCAGCCGCATCCTCTACGGCGCGCAGCTCTCGGTCATCATCGGTCTCTCGGCCGCCGCGCTCGCCACCGTGGTGTCGGTCGTGATCGGTGTCGTGTCGGGCTATCTCGGCGGCAAGTTCGACATGGTGGTCCAGCGCTTCGTCGACGGCTGGATGGCCTTTCCCGACCTGGTGATCCTGATCGTGGTCGTGTCGGTCGTCGGTCCCGGCATGGGACCGGTGATCGTGATCCTGGGTCTCCTGTACGGAATCGGCGGCAGTCGGATTGTGCGCGGCGCGGTGCTGTCGGTACGCGAGAATGCCTATGTCCACGCCGCCCAGTCGACCGGCGCCTCGCTGCCCCGCATTCTGTGGAAGCACATCCTGCCCAACGTGATGGCGCCGGTGATTGTGCTTTTCACCACGCGCGTCGGCGCCGTGATCCTGGCCGAGTCGGGTCTCGCGTTCCTGGGGCTCGGTGTGCCGCCGCCGGCGCCAACTTGGGGCGGCATGCTGTCGGGGTCCGGCCGCGCCTTCATGTACCAGGGCCCGTGGCTCGCACTCGCACCGGGGCTCTGCATCACCATCGTGGTCTACGCCATCAACGTCTTCGGCGACGCGCTGCGCGATCTGCTCGATCCGCGCATGCGCGGCAGCCGCTGAGCGGGGAGAGAACGACAAGCCGAGGGAGGAAAGACATGGGACTTCTGAAAGCGGCGCTGCTGGGCGGCGCGATGGCGATGGCCGCGACGGGCGTCGCGGCGCAAGCCAATGTCGAGAAACCGAGATATGGCGGCTCGCTCGAGATCGGCACGGTCTACGTGACGCTCTCGGCGCTGTCGTGGGATCCGGCCGACTTCAACTGGAAGCACAACCACGACACCGGCCTGTTCTACGAACAGCTCTTCTCGGGCGATCACAGCAAGAGCGTGAAGGCGGGCGGCCAGTTCAACTACATTCCCGACGCTTGGCTGCCGAGCGACGCGGTGCGCGGCGAGCTGATCGAGAAGTGGGAGTGGAAGCAGGACCCGCTGCGCGTCGAGATGAAGGTCCGCCGCGGGATCTTCTTCCCCGAAAAGCCCGGCGTCATGAAGAAGCGTGAGCTCAACGCCGAGGACATCGTCTATAGCTACAACCGGCTCGACAAGAGCCCGCGCAAGATCGCGACCTACTTCGACCACATCGAGAAGGTCGAGGCGACCGACAGCCATACCGTCGTCTTCCAGATGAAGACGTTCTTCGCCGAGTGGGACTATCGCTTCGGCTGGGGCTATTTCTCGGCCGTCTATCCGAAGGAAGTCGTGGAGGCCGGCGCCGGCAACTGGAAGAACGTGAACGGCACTGGCCCCTACTTCCTGACCGATTTCGTGTCGGGCAGCGCCAACACCTACACCCGCAATCCCGACTATTGGGACAAGGAGAAGATCGGCGGGCAGGAGTACCAGCTGCCGTTCGTCGACAAGATCACCTATCGCACGATCAAGGACGAGGCGACTTTCATCACGGCGCTACGCACCGGCAAGCTCGACATGCTGGAGGCGATCCGCTGGCAGAATGTCGACTCGCTGAAGAAGAGCGCCCCGCAGCTCCAGTGGAGCCGCTGGCTCGCCCAGTCGGGCACGTTCATGGCGATGCGGGTCGACATCGACTCGCCGTTCAAGGACATTCGGGTCCGCCGTGCGTTGAACTACGCGGTGAACAAGGACGAGATCGTCAAGGCCTACTACAACGGCAATGCCGAGCTCTTCGCCTATCCGATGCACCCGGACTATGTCGGCTACTACGAGCCGCTGGATAAGCAACCGAAGTCCGTGCAGGAGCTGTTCAAGTACGATCCGGCCAAGGCCAAGAAGCTGCTCGCCGAGGCGGGCCACCCGCGCGGCTTCAGCGTCAAGGTCCAGGTCTGCTCCTGCAGCCCCGACCATATGGACCTGCTGCCGCTGGTGGCGGGCTATCTCGAGCAGGTCGGCGTCAAGCTCGAGATCCAGCCGATGGAGTACGGCGCGTTCCTGTCGGCGATGACCACGCGCAAGCACACCGCCGCCTACATGATGAACAACGGCCACACCAACCCGACCACGACCATCCGCAAGAGCTTCACCACGGGCCAGACATGGAACCCGGGCGGCTGGTCGGATCCGGCCTTCGACAAGAAGATGGAGCAGGTCTACCAGGAGCCGGACGAGGACAAGCGCAAGGCGATGCTGCGCGAGATGACTACCTACATGCTCGACCAGGCGCCCTACATCTGGCTGCCCACGCCCTACGTCTATTCGGCGTGGTGGCCGTGGGTGAAGAACTATGCCGGCGAGCTGCGCACCGGCGCGGTGCGGCCGGGCCCGGTCTACGCCCGCATCTGGGTGGATCAGGAGATGAAGAAGCGGATGGGCCACTGAGCATGGTCCATTCGATCGGGGCGCGCGCTTGACCGGCGCGCGCCTGCTGAGCGTCAAGGGACTCTCGACCGAGTTCCGCACCGACCGCGGCACCGTGCGCGCGGTCGACGACGTGTCGTTCGACCTCGCGGCGGGCGAAACGCTCGCCATCGTGGGCGAGTCGGGATCGGGCAAGAGCGTGACCGCGCTCTCGGTGCTGCGCCTGATCCCGACGCCGCCCGGACGCATCTCGTCGGGCGAGGTGCTGTTCGAGGGCCGCGATCTCCTGAAGCTCGACGAACGCGAGATCCGCGCGATTCGCGGCAATCGCATCGCCATGATCTTCCAGGAACCGATGAGCTCGCTCAATCCGTCGCTCACGGTCGGACTGCAGATCGCCGAGCCGGTGCAGCTGCACCGCAAGGCGCCGTGGGCGGCGGCGCTCGACAAGGCGGGCGAACTGTTGGAGCGCGTGCGCCTGCCCGACGCCCGCAGCCGCCTGTCCTCCTATCCGCACCAATTCTCCGGCGGCATGCGCCAGCGCGCCATGATCGCGATGGCGCTCGCCTGCCAGCCGCAGCTCATCATCGCCGACGAGCCGACAACGGCGCTCGATGTCACGGTGCAGGCCCAGATCCTCGCGCTGCTGAAGGAACTCACCCGTGCCGCCAACTCGGCGCTGATCCTGATCACCCACGATCTCGGCGTGGTCGCGCGCTACGCCGACCGGGTTTGCGTCATGTATGGCGGCCGCGTCGCCGAGATGGGACCCGCGCGCGAGATCTACGCCCACCCGCGGCACCCCTACACGATCGGCCTGATGGCCTCGGTGCCGCGCCTCGACCAGGAGGCCGGCAGCCGGCTCGTCCCGATCGAGGGCCAGCCACCCGACCTGTCCCGTCTGCCGCCCGGCTGCGCCTTCCAGCCGCGCTGCCGCTTCGCGACCGAGCGATGCCGGGTCGAGCGACCGCCGCTGGTCTCGACCGGCCCCGACCATCTTTCCGCGTGCCATCACCATGACCGCCTCGGCGCCTGATCGCGTCCTCTCCGTCCGCGACCTCAAGGTCCATTTCCCGGTCCTCGCCGGTGCCGTGCTGCGCCGGCAGGTGGGCTCGGTGCGCGCCGTCGATGGCGTGTCCTTCGACGTGCGGCGCGGCGAGACGCTGGGGCTGGTGGGCGAGAGCGGCTGCGGCAAGAGCACCACCGGGCTCGCCGTGCTGCGCATGCTCGACATCACTTCGGGGCGGGTCGAGTTCGAGGGCGAGGACATCACCGGCCTCGACCGCGCCGCCATGCGGCCGATCCGCCGGCGTATGCAGATGGTCTATCAGGATCCGTTCGGCTCGCTGAACCCGCGCATGAAGGTCGCCGAGATCGTCGGCGAGCCGCTGGAGGTGCATGGCCTCGCCGCCGATCGCGCGGCGTTCCGCGAGCGCGTCGCGGCGCTCCTCGACATGGTGGGGCTGCTGCCCGACATGGCCGATCGCTACCCGCACGAATTCTCGGGCGGACAACGCCAGCGCATCGGCATCGCGCGGGCGCTGGCGCTCGAACCCTCGCTGATCGTCTGCGACGAGCCGGTGTCGGCGCTCGATGTCTCGATCCAGGCGCAGGTGGTGAATCTCTTCCAGGAGCTCCAGGAGCGGCTCGGCCTCACCTACATCTTCATCGCCCACGATCTCGCCGTGGTGCGCCACATCAGCCACCGCATCGCCGTCATGTATCTCGGCCGCATCGTCGAGATCGCGCCGCGCGGCGAGCTCTATGCGCGGCCGCTGCATCCCTATACCCAGGCGCTGCTGGCGGCGATCCCGATCCCGGACCCCGCGATCGAGGCCGGCCGGCCGCAGCAGATCATCTCGGGCGAGGTGCCGTCGGCGATGCGCCCGCCTCCGGGTTGCCGCTTCCACACACGCTGTCCCCACGCCATGGACCGTTGCAAGACCGAAGACCCGCCGCTGAAGGAGATCGACGGCGGTCGCGCCGTCGCCTGTCATCTGTACGGCTGACCAAACTACAACCCTTGTTAGGTTGACCAGATAGATTTTCGTTCCATGATTGTTCCCGGTTCGATCCGGAGGACTTCATGCAGGCGCGCATTCGTACCGTGGCGTTTCAGGGCATCGACGTGCTGCCGGTCGATGTCCAGGTCTCGATCGCGCCCGGCATGGTGGCGTTCGGTGTGGTCGGGCTGGCCGACAAGGCCGTGGGCGAGAGTCGGGAGCGGGTTCGCGCGGCGCTGCGCGCGCTGGGGCTCGCCCTGCCGCCGCAGCGGATCACGGTGAACCTCTCGCCCGCCGATCTCGCCAAGGAAGGCAGCCACTACGATCTCCCGATCGCGCTGGGGCTGTTGGTCGCGATCGGGGTCGTCCCGGCCGAGTGTCTGGCCGGGTACGCCGTGTTGGGTGAACTCGCGCTCGATGGCTCGCTCACGCGGGTGGCGGGGGTGCTGCCGGCCGCCATCGCGGCGGCGTCGGGCGGGCGCGGGATCGTCTGCCCGGCGGGTTGCGGCGGCGAGGCGGCCTGGGCCGGCCTCGATGGCGGCGCGACCGGCGAGGGGCCGGGGGTCATCGCGGCGCCCTCGCTGCTGGCGCTCGTGAACCATCTGCGCGGCACCCAGTCGCTCGCCGCCCCCGAGGCGAAGCTGGCGCTGGACGAGACGGCGTATCCCGACCTCTCCGACATCAAGGGGCAGGAGAGCGCCAAGCGGGTGCTCGAGATCGCCGCCGCCGGCGGCCACAACCTCCTGATGATCGGCCCGCCGGGCTCGGGCAAGTCGATGCTGGCGGCGCGCCTGCCCGGCCTGTTGCCACCGCTCGAACCGGAGGAGGCACTGGAAAGCTCGATGGTGCGTTCGGTGGCGGGCGAGCTCGCCGGCGGACGTCTGTCGCGGCGCCGGCCGTTCCGCGACCCGCACCACACCGCCACGCAACAGGCGCTGATCGGCGGCGGCCTGCGCGCCCGCCCGGGCGAGGTCTCGCTCGCCCATCACGGCGTCCTCTTCCTGGACGAGCTGCCCGAATTCAATCGCGCCGCACTGGAGGCGCTGCGCCAACCGCTGGAGACGGGCCGCGTGAGCGTGGCGCGCGCCAACGCCCACGTGACCTATCCCGCGCGATTTCAGCTCATCGCTGCCATGAACCCCTGTCGCTGCGGCCAGCTCGGCACCCCGGAACGCGCCTGCGGGCGCGCGCCGCGCTGCGGTGCCGACTATCAGGGCAAGCTCTCGGGTCCGTTGCTCGACCGCATCGATCTCTGCATCGACGTGCCCGCCGTCTCGGCCGCCGATCTCGCCCTGCCGCCGCCCGCCGAGAGCTCGGCCGATGTCGCCGCCCGGGTGGGCGCGGCCCGTGCCGTCCAGCGCGACCGCCTGGCCCGCGCCCGGCGTCGCGCGTCCCTCGCGCCCGCGTCGGCGCTCGCCGATCCCGACGCCGGCCTGCTGGCCGACCGCGCCCGCGACTGGGGCCAGCCGCGCTGCAACGCCGACCTCGACGGCGCGCTCCTGAAAGAGCTGGCCGATCCCGATGCCGAAGGCCGCGCCCTGCTGCAACGCGCTGCCGAGCGCCTCGGCCTCTCCGCCCGGGCCTGGCACCGCACCCTGCGCGTCGCCCGGACTCTGGCCGATCTCGACGGCGCCGACACCGTCCGCCGCCTCCACATCGCCGAAGCCCTCGCCTACCGCCGCCCGCAACCGCGCCAGGCCTTGGCGGCGTAGGGAGCGGTGGTTGTTTCCCACTCTGCCAAGAGCGCAACCAGTGTGATCGCTGTCGCCAACGCTGGTAGACCTCGTGGTCCGGCCCTCTGTCGCGAACCCCGACTAGGCACTGGCGACCTTTCGCACCACGCCGCCCACACAACGATCGCGTCGTCGGATAGCCTCTAGGGATCGATCAGCACGCCCGGATTGAGCAGGCCCTTCGGGTCGAGCTCGCGTTTGGCGCCGCGCAGCGCCCGGGCGAAGAGTTCGGGCCGCTGCTTGTCGTAGAACGGCCGGTGGAAGCGGCCGACCGCGTGGTGGTGCGTGGTGGTGCCGCCGCGCGCCACCGTCTCGGCGGTGCAGCTCGACAGCACTTCCATGAACTGTTCGAGCTGGCGGCGCTTGTCGAGCAGGCCGCCGAACGTGAAGTAGAGGCACGGCCCGTCGGGATAGACGTGGGTGAAGCGACAGGTGATGCTGCCCTCGCGACCCGTCACCTCGCGGATCTTGGCCTGGGTGAAGGCGGTGACCGCGGCATGGAACTCGCGGAAGCGATCCCAGGTCATCGAGGTCTCGAAGGTCGAGGAGAGGATGCCGCGCGCGACGGCGTGTTCGCTGTAGTGCGGCGCGCGGATGAACTTGTTGCGCCAGGCGCCGGCCGCGCCGGAGCGGTGCGAATTCTCCTCGTCGGCCGAGGCATCGGGCCGGCCGCGGTAATCGGCGCAGATCTCGAGCGCGCGCTTCATCCAGGCGTCGAGCGGATGGTCCGCCGATTCGAACGCCAGCACCAGAACCGCGCTGGTGTCGCTCCACGCGGTGCCGGGCACCGCCTCGCGCGCTTCCAAGAGGCGGCAATTGGCGGGATAGAGCCCCGCCTGCGTGATCGCGCGCACCGCGTCGGCGCCGGCGAAGAAGTCGGGGAAGCGTACGCTCGCGGCCGCCCGGAACGTGGGCTTCTTGCGCAACCGCACCCAGGCCTCGGTGATCAACCCGAGAATGCCCTCCGAGCCGATGAACATGCGGTCGGGGCTCGGCCCCGCGCCCGAGCCGGGCAGACGGCGCGTCTCCAGTGTGCCCTGCGGTGTCACCACCCGCAGGCTCTCCACGAAATCGTCGATATGGGTGTAGAGCGTGGCGTAGTGCCCGCCCGAGCGCGTCGCGATCCAGCCGCCCAGCGTCGAGCAGCGATAGGCTTGCATGTAGTGCCGCATGGTAAGCGGACTGTCGCGCAGCGCGTCCTCGATGGCGGGGCCATAGATGCCGCCCTGGATGCGCGCGGCCTCGCTGACCGTATCGACCTCCAGTACACGGTCCATGTGGCGGAGCGAGATCGTCACCACCTTGTCAAAGGTCGCCTGCGGCTCGATCCCCTTCACGACCGACGAGCCGCCGCCATAGGGGATCGCCACCGCACCGACGCGGTCGCACCACTCCAGCACCCGCGCGACATCGGCCTCGTTCTCGGGGAAGGCGACCGCGTCGGGCGGATTGGGAACCTCGCGCAGGAACATGCGCGTGGCGTCGAAGCCTGCCTTGCCGTAGCTGTGCTCCAGCCGCGTCAGCCGATCCTGCCGTACGATCGGCTGCAGTGCTGTCGGCACGTCGAGGCGCGGCTTGCGCAAGGTGAACTCCTCCTCGCGCGGCGGCGGCGTCACCTCGAACCCGGAGATGCCGTAGCGCGCGGCGATCTCGCGCTCCCACGGGCCGATCTCGTCGGCCGTCAGATCCTCGTCGGCGTAACCCCAGGCATAGAACTTCTTCTGACGGCGCATGGCGACACTCCCGATGGGATCAGGCGGCGGCGGGCAAGCTGTAGGGGATCGGTCGCGCCCGCCCCTTGATCTGGGTCCGGTGCATCACGCGCCGCGCCGCGCCATCGAACGGATCGCGCCGGTGCATGGTGGAGCGATTGTCCCACAGCAGGAGATCGCCCACCCGCCAATGATGCTCGTAGGTGAAGCGCGGTTCGGTGACATGCGCCCATACCCGGTCGAGCAGCGCCTCCGACTCCGCAGCCGAGAGCCCCTCGATATAGGAATTGCGCCGCCGCCCGAGATAGAGCGTCGCGCGCCCGTTGCCGGGATGGCGCAACAGCGCCGGATGCCAGGCCCCCGGCGCCTTGTGCGGATCGTCGGTCGGCGTCACGCCCTGCCGCAGATAGCCGCCGGAATTGTAGGTGCCGTCGTGCTTGATGCGCCGCGTGCCCAGTGCCGCGCGCAGCTCGGCCGGCAACGCATCGGCCGCGGCCTGCATGCCGCAGAACCAGGTGTTGCCGCCGGCGGGCGGAATCTCGAGCGCATGGAGCATCGAGGCATCCGGCGGCAGGTCGAGGTAGCTCATGTCGGTGTGCCAGACCGCTTCGCCCGCGCCCAGCGCGCCGATCGGATCGCCCTTGTCGTCGAGCACGTTGGAGACGACGTAGACATCGGGATATCCGGGCGGGCTCTGGCGGCCACGCTCCTGATTGGGCGGCGGATCGAGTTCGCCCAACCGTCGGCTGAAGGCCAGCAGATCGTCGTCGCTGAGTTTCTGGTCGCGAAACAGCAGCACCGAGTGATCGGTCCAGGCCTTCTCAATGGTCGCGAAGCCGGCATCTGACAAACGGGCGAGATCGACACCGGAGATTTCCGCGCCGACGGCCGGGCTGAGCGGTCGGATGGCGAGCGTCATGTGAGCCTCCATGGAGCCGCGATGATCCGTCGGCGCCGGGTCGCGATCAAGCGCCCAGCGCCTGCACGAGCCACCCCGCGAGACGGGACGCGATCGCGGGATCGAGCGGGCCGGCGAGGCCAAGCCCATCGGGTCCCGCCGGCTTCAGATTGTGGCTGGCACCCGGCGCCACCAGAACCTCGCCTGCCGCGCTGCGCGCTGGCATCGCGTCGAGAAGGGGCTGGATATCGGCCATGGGCACGACCTGATGGTCGGCGCCGCCATGCAGGACCAGACAGGCCGCGGGCAGTCCGCGCAATGCCGTCGCCGGATCGAATGTTGCCGCGCCTTGCCAGAAGCGGCCGGCGTAGGGCGGAAAGATCGCCGACAGGCCCGCGGGCAGATCGGCCGGCACCTGCGCCGAGTGCGCGATGGCCCGCAGCGCGCGACCGGCGTCGGCCACGAGGTGCGGCGCGCCGCGCGCCAGCTGTCGCGTCACCAGCTCGCCGAGCGGATAGCCCGGCATCGACGCCAGGACGACGGCGTGCGGGCGCGACGCTGTGATGCCGTCGAAGGCCGCCAACGCGAGCAACCCGCCCTCGCTGTGGCCCAGCAGGCCGGTGGCGTGGCGCTTGATCTCGTCATGCCGCAAGAGTTCGGCGTGGGCGGCGCGGACATCGCCCACGAAGCGATCCCACGCGAAAAAGACCGCGCGGTCCTCGCCCGCCGCCGGCAGGTCGCGCGCCGATGCGCCGATGCCGCGCTTGTCGTAGCGCAGGGTCGCGATCCCGACCTCCGCCAGAAGCGTCGCGATCGCGCGCAGCAGGTCGATTCGCTGTGGCACTAGCGGATTGTTGCCGTCCCGATCGGTCGGGCCGCTGCCTTGCACCAGCACGACACCGGGCACGTACTGCAACTCGCTGCGTCGCGGCAGCAGCAGCGTCCCCTCCAGTCGCGCGCCGTCGTCAGCGGCAAATCGCACCGTCCGCTCGATCGCGCCGGCGGCGTGGCCCCTCGTCGACACGAGGGCGAGCGGCAGCGTGGCGAGGAAGCGCCGGCCGATCACGGGCGGCGGGCGCCGCTCACGATATGGACGTGGAAATGAAACACGATCTGGCCGGCTTCGCGGCCGATGTTGCTCGCGATGCGATAGCCGCGCTCCTCGACGCCCAGCTCGCGGGCGACGCGGCCGACCGCGCGCCAGAACCCGGCCACCATCGCGTCGGGCGCGGTCGCGCTGAAGTCGGCAAGGCTCACATAGGCGCCCTTGGGGATCACCAGCACATGCACCTCGGCCTTGGGCTGGATGTCGTGGAAGGCGAAGGCGAACTCGTCTTCGTAGACTTTCTTGCAGGGCAACTCGCCGCGCAGGATGCGGGCGAAGACATTGTTGGGATCGTAGGCGGCCATGCCCTTCGCTAGCCCAGCCGCAGCCGCTTGAAAAGCGGTTCGGGCAGCGCGCGCACCGCCGCCATGATCGGCCGCCAGAACCACGGCACATAGACGACCTCGCGGCCGGCGCGATGGGCTGCGACAACGGCGCTTGCCACGCGGTCGGCCGAGCAGAGCAGGGGCGCCGGCACGGAGCGGCCCGCGATCATGCGCGTGGCAACGGGGCCCGGCTTCACCGTCATGACCCGCACGCTTTTTCCATGCAGGCGCGCGCGCAGGCCCGACAGCCAGGCGGTGAAGCCCGCCTTGGCGGCGCCATAGGGGTAGTTCGAGGCGCGCCCGCGATCGCCGGCGACCGAGCTGATGCCGACGATCCAGCCGCCGCCCGAAGCGCCGAGGTACCGCGCCGCAGCTTCGACGGCCAATGCCGGCCCGTTGAAATTGCTGCGCATGAGAAGGTCGCAGTCGGGATGATCGTAGAGTCCGACCGCCATCACCACGATCTCCGGCGTCCGCGGCAAACCATCGAACAGCCGGGTCGTCGATCCGGCATCCAGCACATCCCACTCGTGCGTTGTGACCTCGGCGGCGCCCGAGGCTCGCAAGCGCTCGATCTCGGGGGCGAGCCGGGCGGTCTGCCGCGCGGCCAGCCGGATCGTGCGTCCCTCGCCGGCCCAGGCCCGCGCGAGCGCCAGCCCGATCTCAGACCCTCCGCCCAGGATCAGGACGTCGCCGCTCACAGCGCGAGCCGCTGCGAAAGCGCGGACTGGAACCGATCGGCGCCGGTGGCGCGCCGCCAATTCGCGAAGTGCTCGACCTCGGGTTGGAGGCGCCGCAGCATCGCGGGGCTCGTGCGCGAGTCCTTGGCGAGATAGAGCCGGCCCATGTGGTCGGCGACAATGGCATCGAGTTCATCCATCAGCCGCAGCGTGCGCGCCGAGGCGGGGAAATCAAGGGCCAGCGTGAATCCGGGGCAGGCGAAGCCGATCCAGGCGGGACTGCGCGAGGCGCCCAGCCGCTTCAGGACGGCGGGCGCGGGTTTGACGCCGGCGCGGGCGATGGCGCGCCACACCGCGGCCAACGCGCTCTCCGCCGGCTCGGGCGGCAGCAGGCACTGGTACTGGTGGAAGCCCGCGCGTCCGTAGAGGCGGTTCCAGTTCGCGATGCCATCCAGGGGGAAGGCGATGCGATCGAGCGTGGTCTCGCGGCTGCGCGCCAGTGTGCCGCGACGCAGCGTGTTGAAGAGCGCGATGGCCGGGCGCGACAGAAGGAAACCGGGCGCGTCGACCGGCACCGACGGCCGCCAACGCGGACCCGGCGGCGGGGCCGGCCGATCGAGCGGCGCGGCGCGATGGAGGATCGCGCGATGCCCGTCCATCCAGGCCGCCTGCATCGGCGCCGGCGTATCGAAGGCGGCGAGCAAGTCATGCAACGTCTCGACGTGCAGCCGCTCCTCGCGCCACCAGGTCCATGGCGCGCGCTCCAGCTGGAGCGTGACCTGGGTGATGATGCCGGTAAGCCCCATGCCGCCCAGGCTCGCGCCGAAGAGTTCGCTGTCGGGCGCACACTCTCTTACCTGGCCTTGCGCATCGACGATCTGCAGGCCGCGCACATGGGCGCCGAACGAGCCGGCCGCGGGATGGTTCTTGCCGTGAACGTCGGCCGCCGCCATGCCGCCCAGCGTGACGGCTTGCGTGCCCGGCAGGACCGGCACGCTCCAGCCGTCGGGTGTCGCGTGTTGCAGCAGGGCAGCGAGCGTCAGGCCGGCTTCGGCCCGCACAATTCCGGTCGTGGGGTCGAACGCGAGCAGGCGGTCGAGACGCCGCGTCGAGAGCGTGAGGTTGGTCTGCAGGGCCGCATCGCCATAAGCGCCGCCAGCGCCGCGCGCGATCACCGGCCCGGACTCGGTCGACAGGATCCGGGCGATCTCCGCGACATCGGCCGGTTCGACCAGGCGGCACTCGCGCGGTGCAGTGCGTCCGAAGCCGGTGAGGCGAGTCACGGAAGGCTCGCCATCGTGAACGCCACCAGTGCAAGACCCGCACCGGCAAGGCTCAGCGGGTCGCGGAGCGCGAACAGCACCGGATCGTCGGGCAGTCGCGCGCTGTCGGCGAGCCGCAGGAGCCAAGCGAGCCACAGCGCCTGCACGAGGCAGATCACGTAGAGAAGCGATGGATTGGGATAGAGCGCGTGGACGTCGGGCGCGTTGATATAGAGCGCGAGCACCGCGACCGACAGCAGCGCCGCGATGGCGCCCAGCGCCCTCAAGGTCTTGCGGTCAGCGGGTCCGTAGGGCCGCCCTGGCGCGCCGGCGGTGAGTTCGCCCAGCCGTTTGGCGAGCGCCAGCGCCCCGAACAGGCCGAGCGCGTAGGCGATCAGCCACGGTGAAACGAAGATCGCGGTGGCCGCCCCTCCGGCCAGAACGCGGAGGCCGTAGAAACAGGCGAGCGCGGCCACGTCCCAGCCCTTGCGGTGCTTCAGACGAGCCGAATAGAGCGCCACGCCAGCGAAATACACCCCAAGGCAGAGCGCGAACTTCCACGGCAAGAGCGCGGCAATCGCGAGCGCTCCGGCGACGAGAACCGCGATCGCGGTGCGTGCGGCACCGGCTGATACGGCGCCGGCGGCGATGGCGCGCGCTGATTTTCGCGGGTGGCTGGCATCGCCCGTGCGATCCAGCAGATCGTTCAGGAGATAGCCGGCCGAGGCCGTGAGCCCGAACGCCAGAAGCGCCAAACCGGCCGCAATCAGCGTCGCCGAGCCAGGATCGTGGGCGGCGAAGGGAACGACGAACACCAGGAGGTTCTTGGGCCAGTGCCGCAGGCGAACGGCGTCGACCCAGGCGGAGATCGTGCCGCGGTGCGCCGGCGGGGTCGTCAAGGCCGCTTGCGCGCGGCCTTTTCCGCGAGCCCGGACAGCCCCTCGCGGCGCGCGAGCTCTCGCCAGACCACCTTGGGCTTCAGGTCGGCCGCTGCCCACAGCGCCAGCAGATGGTAGAGTAGGTCGGCGCTTTCGGCGGCGAGCTTGGTCTTGTCGCCGCGCACACCCTCGATCAGCGTCTCGACGGCTTCCTCGCCCAGTTTCTTGGCGATCTGGGCGCGGCCGCGCTTGAACAAGCGGGCGGTGTAGGACTTTTCCGGGTCGCCGCCGCGCCGGCCAAGCAGCACGGTGTGCAGCCGGTCGAGCACATGCTCTTCCGCGCGGGCCGCGCTCGCGGTCGCCGCCCGGCCGGGTTTTTTCTTGGCTTTCTTGTGCTTGGCCATCAGAGGGTCGCTCGCGCCGCCTTCTGTCGTGCGGCAAGAACGCCATTCTACGCCACTTCGGCGGTTTGTCGAACCGGAACGCCTGCCGCGGCGAGGCGTTGCTTGGCCTCGGCGATGGTGAAGGTGCCGAAATGGAAGATCGAGGCCGCGAGCACCGCCGACGCGCCGCCCAGCGTCACGCCCTCGACCAGATGATCGAGCGTGCCGACTCCACCCGAGGCGACGACCGGCACCGGCACGGCGTCCGACACCGCGCGGGTCAGCGCCAAATCGAAACCCGATTTGGTGCCATCGCGGTCCATCGAGGTGATGAGAAGCTCGCCGGCACCCGACTCTGCCATGCGCCGCGCCCAGTCCAGCGCATCGAGGCCCGTGCCCTTGCGGCCGCCATGGGTGAAGACCTCCCATTTGCCGGGAGCGACCTGGCGGGAATCGATCGACACCACGATGCACTGGGCGCCGTATTTTTCGGCGGCTTCCTTGACGAACTCCGGCCGTGTCACGGCGGCGGAGTTGATCCCTACCTTGTCGGCACCGGCCAGCAACAGGCGGCGGATATCCTCGATGGTGCGGACACCGCCGCCGACGGTCAGTGGCATGAAGCACTGTTCGGCCGTACGGGCCACGACATCGAGGATGGTATCGCGGTTCTCGTGGCTGGCCGTGATGTCGAGGAAGGTGAGTTCGTCGGCGCCGGCTTGGTCGTAGACGCGCGCCTGTTCCACCGGATCGCCAGCGTCGCGCAGATCGACGAACTGCACGCCCTTCACTACGCGGCCGGCATGCACGTCGAGGCAGGGGATCAACCGAACTTTCAGCATTCGCCCTACTCTCCGCGCAACGTGCGGATCGCGTCGGGAACGGACATGCGTCCGTCATACAGAGCACGACCGACGATGGCACCGACGATCCCATAGCGCTCGGTTGGCCTCAGCTCCTGCAGGTCCTCGAGCGAGCTGACGCCGCCCGAGGCGATCACCGGCGTCGTGAGGTGCTGGGCGAGCGTCACCGTGGCATCGATATTGGCCCCGCCCATCGCGCCGTCGCGATCGATGTCGGTGTAGATGATCGCGGCGACGCCAGCGTCTTCAAAACGCAGCGCCAGATCGAGCGCGCGGGTGGTGCTCTGCTTGGTCCAGCCGTCGACCGCGACGATGCCGTCGCGGGCGTCGATGCCGACCGCGATGCGGCCGGGCCATTGCCGGCAGGCCGCCTTGACCAGACCGGGCTCACGCACCGCGACCGTGCCCAGAATCACACGGCTGATCCCGGCTTCGATCCATTGGGCAATGCTCTCGATGGTGCGGATGCCGCCGCCCAGCTGGGCCGGCACCTCGATCGCCGAAAGAATCGCACGAACGGCGTCGCGGTTGACCGGGTGGCCTTCGACGGCGCCGTTGAGATCGACCAGATGCAGCCATTCGCAGCCCGCGCTTGCGAAGGCGCGGGCCTGGTCGGCCGGGCTGTCGTTGAACACCGTGGCGCGGGTCATGTCGCCGCGCAGCAGGCGCACGCACTGGCCGTCCTTGAGGTCGATGGCCGGGAACAGGATCATGGCGGCGGGGTTTAGCGCGCCCGCGCCCGCCCTGTCATCCGCGCCGGGCGCTACTCCGTGCCGGTCGTGTACCAGCGACCGTTGCGCTTGGCCCGGTCGACCATGGCCGCGCCGGCGGGCAGGAGCTTGCCCTTGCGGTACAGAGCCTGCGCGCGCCGCTTCTCGCGCGCCGTCCAGGCCGCGCGGGGCTTACGCGGTAGCACTGATCGGCCCCCATCGAGTGGTCCAGATGGAATGCTAGTTCAGAGTTGGCCGTTGCGCTAGTTGGAGCGTGGCCGGCGAAGCCGATCGGCGTAGCGCAGCCGGCCATGCGGCGAATGCAGGCACGAACACTTCCGGTGCAGGCGGTTTGTAGCCGAGCGATTCATGCGGCCTGATCGCGTTGCAGTGACGCCGCCAGCTTTCGATGATGATCTGAGCCTCGCGCAGCGAGTAGAAGATTTCGCCATCGAGCAATTCATCGCGCAGGCGTGCGTTGAAGCTCTCGACGTATCCGTTCTCCCAGGGGCTGCCTGGCGTAATGTAGGCGGTCTTGGCACCAACGGCTGTGATCCATTCCTGCACAGCCTTGG